>Ga0233424_10000065_pt1 | contig 146372 bp, 136 predicted proteins | sample Watercolumn_Towu_FD_181011 | JGI IMG/M metagenome (GOLD analysis project Ga0233424, IMG submission 181011) | Freshwater microbial communities from Lake Towuti, South Sulawesi, Indonesia - Watercolumn_Towuti2014_125_MG | ecosystem: Environmental > Aquatic > Freshwater > Lake | place...
TCAAGTTGTGAGTACAGGGTTCAGGCCGTCACGTCGAGTGGCCGGTGGTCCTGCATGCCGGCCGGTCGCCATACGCCCAACATCGCCCCCGAGCCATGGAAGATGTCGTGGATGGTGTCGCCTTTGCGCACGTCGGCGCCAAGCAGCCCAATGACCCACAAGGCGAAGCCCGGAGGCTTGGCGCCCGGCAGGCCTCGGCGCAGGGTGATCGGCTCGCTGTGGTAGTCCCGCACCGTGTCTTCCGTGCGGCTGCGCTTCGTGCGCCCGCCACGGAAGATGACTGGCTCCCAGCAGTACCCGGGGTTGACGCCGACCTTGAACGCCGCGAACGGCTTCACCCACGACCCGATGCGCACATCCACCGGGCACATCGGCAGGATCGTCCGCAGGCTGGGCGTGCTCAGGCTCATTGCCCAGCCGTCTGGGTACTCATCGCACAGCCGCGCGACGAGGGCCCGGTGTGCTTCTGGGTTGTCGTAGGTCTCGTCGCCGTACAGCTTCTTGGCGCAGCCGAGATAGGGAGGATCCGCGTAGGCAAACTTCATTGCTGTCATTTCGATGCTCAGTTGTCGGGGCTGCGGTTGGCGGCGCGGCGTGCGCGCTTCTCGGCTTTGCGCCGCTCGATGGCCTCGTTCCACTCGCGGATCTCACGCCGCTTGGCGTCCTCGCGTTCTTCGTCTCGAAGACGAATTCGGCGAGGACTGGCCGCTGTTACTGCCTGACTTCCATACACGGCGGGGTGAAGGACACCTGACATAGCTACGGCCGCAAGGCTCATGAGGCTGATTCGATCTGGTTTCATGATTCGTCTCCCCTCCCTTCGGTGCTGGTCACGCGCTGACGACCTCGACCCGGAACCGCGGCGCCGCCAGCGCGTTGATGCGCTCCGCCTGCGCTTGCGCCGTCTCTGCGCGCATCCGGCGCGCCTGCTCAGCGTGCCAGGTGACGCCCCAGCCCCCGTCGCGCGCCAGGCGCGACACGTAGGCGCACGGCACGCCCTCACGTGGCACGGTGCGCAGCACGAAGGCCGGTGTGTCGCGCCTCACCGCGTGCACCCCGGCCGCGTGTTCAGCGCCCGGCAGTCCGGGCACACGCCGCAGACGTGCTGCAGGTTCGCCACCGGCTCGCAGTGGAAGCCGCCGCCCGCGATGCGCAGCCACGCGCAGGTTTCGCCGGTGGCGGGATGGGTTGTGAGTTCGAACACCGTCCCGTAGATCCAGTCCGAGGCGCCGAAGCAGAAATGCACCCGATCGCCGAGGTTGAAGCCGGTGGCGCGCCGCGCCGCCTGCTGGGCCGCACGAACGGCCGCCTGTGTCGCCGTGGACAGCAGTGCGTCCACCTCGTTCCGCGTGAATTGCATGGTGATCCCATGACCCTGCCCCGGCTCTTGCTCCCGCTCCCCCGAAGGGAGCGCCGCACCTGCAGGCGGCCCGGGGAGGGGTAGGAATCGTCTGACCTGCAGGTGCGACGGGCGGATATTCCGTCAACCGGCGCGACGCTGTCAACTGTTGAGCAACGATTGCCGCTTCGCAGCGCGCAACGTAGAGTGACGGTTGTCACAGCCCGGGGAAGCTATGAACACAGTTGAATTTCTGGACGCGGTGAAGCGCATGCACAGCCTCACCAGCGATTACCAGGCGGCGCAGTTGCTCGACCTGACGCGATCTCAGGTCAGCAAATACCGGAGCGGGAAAGACTTCATGGGCGATGAAGTGGCGGCGAAGGTCGCCGGCCTGCTCGGGCTTGAGCCCGGCTACGTGATCGCCTGCTGCCACGCCGAGCGCGCTTCGAGCGAATCGCTTCGCGCCGTGTGGGAGGGCATCGCAAAAAAACTCTCGCAGGGCGCCACGGCCGCAGCCGTCCTGCTGTGCATGCTGGGGGTTACCGGCACGCCTGATGCGCACGCGGCAGCACCTGGTTCGGCCCTTGAACGGACCAGTCTAAAGATTATGTCAACTTACGCACACGGCTCCGGCTCTCGGGGCGGCCCGCGGCCGTGCGGCATCATCGCTGCATGTCCGCCGCTCCCCCGCTGCTGCCGCAGCAGATCGCCCCCGACACCGCCGCGCAGGCCGCGCTGACCGCCCAATGGCTCACCCCGCTCGGCGAAGCGCTGGCGGCCTACTTCCGCCGGTTGCGCGCCGAGGCCGACACGGTGCTGGTCCCGCGCCTGCCCAGCGCGGCCGGCAAGCCCTATCCCTACGGTCGCTGCGAGGAAATCACGCAGCACGTGCACGCGCTGCTGCAGCCGCGGCTGCAACGGCCGTCGCACGATGCGGTGGAGCAGGCGCTGCAGCGCTTCGTCGCGACCGGGGGCCTGCTGCAATCGGTGTGGGGCGTGCTGCGCGAGCAGTACTTCCAGAACGCGCTGCAGATCGGCACGCTGTACGTGGACGTGTCGAACGACACCGTGGTGGTGACGAAGCCGCCGGTGGAGATCCTGCCGATGGCCGCCTCGGGCCTGGTGCCGGTGCGCGACCTCGCGCACTTCCGCCACACCGCCGAACGCTACTGGCAGGCCACGCTGTATGCCAACCACTGGGTGCCGTCCCTGGCACCGGTGCTGCCCATCGTCTCGGTGAGCCCGGGCCGCCTGGCGCCGGGCCTGCAGTCGGCCTGCGACTACATGATCGAGCTGATGCGGCGCGACGATTTCCGCCAGGCCGAAGCCTGGCTGCGCGACGGCCCGGCACCGCCGCCCGATCTGCAGCCCGCCTGGCTGCCGGCCGACCTGCAGCCTTGGACCGGCGACCCGCGAGCAGAAGCGGTGCGCGCTTGCCAGCGCGCCCGCGACGCCGGTGCGGCGCGGGACACCCACTGGCGCCACGCCCGCGTGGCCGACTACCTGCGGCTGGCACGCGGACCGGTTTGAACGGCTGTGGAACTGCGGCAGGACTTCTGTGGGAGCGGCTTCAGCCGCGATTGCCAGCAGGCATTGAGCGTTTCAACGAATCGCGGCTGAAGCCGCTCCCACAGAAAGTCAGTTCAACACAACTCGATGGCGACACGCTGCAACCCTGTCGGGTCGGCGCTCGGGCCAACGAAGACTTCGACCTCGCCCTTCTCGAACCTGAGCTGCAGGTGCTCGTCCAGCCAACGCAGTTCGCTCGCCGGCAGCCGGAACGTCACATCCCCGCTCTGCCCCGGCGCCAACCGCAGCTTGCTGAACCCCCTGAGCTCGAGCGAAGGCCGGGTGACGCGGCTGACCTTGCGGCGAACGAAGAGAAAGGCCGTTTCCTCGGCCTCGCGCAGGCCGTCGTTGTGCAGCGTGACGCTGACCTGCAGCTCGCCGTGTGCCTGGAGGCGCTGCGGTTCGACCCGCAGCCCCTCGTAGCGCATGCGGCCATAGGTCAGGCCATGGCCGAAGGGGAACAGCGGGCTGTTGAGCACGTCCTGGTACTTGCTGGTGTAGTAGTAGTCGTCGGGCGTGATCGGGCGGCCGGTGGGGCGCATGCCGAAGAAGACCGGGATCTGCCCGGTGGCGCGGGGCCAGCTCATCGGCGTGCGGCCACTGGGTGAGACGCGCCCGGTGACCACGTCGGCGATGGCGTGGCCGGCCTCGCGGCCCAGGAACCACGCCGCGAGCAAGGCGTCGGCATGTTCGGCCAGCCAGGGCACGACCAGCGGGCGGCCCGAGAACAGCACGACGATGACGGGGACGCCTTGGGCCTTGGCCTTGGCGATCACCGCTTCGGCCAGGGCCTGTTGGCGCCCGGGCAGCGTCGGCGTGGCGCGGCTGGCGGCTTCGCCGCTCATGGTCGCGCGCTCGCCCAGGCACAGCACCACGGCCTCGGTGCCCTCGCAAAGTGCGACGGCGGCATCGATGCCGCTGGCATCCGCGTCATCGATCGCCACGCCGGCCGCATGCCGCACCGTGGCACCGGGCAAGGCCTCGCGCAGTCCGGCCAGCACGCTCACGGCCGGCTCGTGTTCACCTGCGCCCCACCACGGGCCTTTCATCTCGGTGGCCGCGTCGGCCAGCGGGCCGATGACGGCGAGCTGCCGGACCGTGGCCGGCAGCGGCAGCGTGTCGCGCGCCTCCTCATTGCGCGCATTCGTCAGCATGACCAGCGACTTGGCCCCGGCCTCGCGCGACAAGGCGCGCCGCTCGGCGATGACCGCTTCGCTCTCGGCCGTCGCGCCGCGGCGGTAGGGATCGTCGAACAGGCCGAGCCGCTCCTTGAGCAGCAGCACGCGCCGCACGGCCGCATCGATCTCTTCGATGCTGACGCGGCCTTGCTCAAGCGCGACCGGCAGGCCTTTGCGGTAGGCGTCGGACATCATGTCGATGTCGACGCCGGCCTTGAGCGCGAGCACGGCCGCATCGACCAGGTCGGCCGCGACGCCGTGGTGGATGAGCTCGGCGATGGCGTTGTAGTCGCTGACGATCACGCCGTCAAAGCCCATCTGGCCACGCAGCCAGTCGCGCATCAGCGGGACGTGCGCCGTCATCGGCACGCCGTTAAGGTCGTGGAACGCCGGCATCAGCGTGGCGACACCGGCTTCGATCGCCGCGGCGAAGCCCGGCAGGTGCACCTCGTGCAGGCGACGCTCGGAGATGTCGACCTCGGCGTATTCGCGGCCGGCGTTGACGCCGCCGTAGGCCACGAAATGCTTGGCGCACGCGGCCATCGTGTCGGCGGCCGACAGGTCGGTGCCCTGGAGGCCGCGCACCTTGGCCTCGCCGATGCGCGCGTTGAGCCACGGGTCTTCGCCCGGGCCTTCGGCGGTGCGGCCCCAGCGCGGGTCGCGCGACACATCCAGCATCGGCGCGAAGGTCATGGCCAGGCCTTCGGCGGCCCCTTCGCGTGCGGCCTCGCGGGCGGTGCTCTCCCAGAGTGTCGGGTCGAAGGCGCCTGCTTCCGCCAGCGGAATGGGAAACAGCGTGCGGTGCCCGTGGATGATGTCCAGCCCGATCAGCAGCGGGATGCCCAGACGCGACTGCTCGACGGCCAGCTTCTGCATCTCGTGCACCGGCCCGGCGCCGACCATGTTGAGCAGGTTGCCCAGCGTGCCGTCGATGATGGACTGCGTGGAGTCGCCCGCGATCACCGGGCCGGTGACGGTGTAGCCCGAGGCGGTCATCGTCAACTGGCCCAGCTTTTCAGCCAACGTCATGCGGGCCATGAGGGTGTCGATGCGACTCATCGGAGACTCCGGGGCGGGGTTGAAGGGGAATTCATGATGGCACGGCCGAAATTCCAGCAACATACGATGGTCGCGTCTGCGGCACCGTGACCCGAACCGGAGCCCTTGCATGAAGCTGTCCAAAGAAGAACGTGACCCGACGACCCTGGCGGCCTTGCCCGACGACGCCCTGCTCGAGGCCGTGCAGCGGCAGACCTTCCGCTACTTCTGGGACGGCGCCGAGGCCGCCAGCGGCATGGCGCTCGACCGCCGCACCGACGGCGGCCAGCCCGATGGCAAGGTGGCGGTCGGCGGCACGGGCTTCGGGGTCATGGCGATGATCGTCGCGGTGGAGCGCGGCTGGATCACGCGCGAGGCTGCGCTCTCGCGCCTGCGCCAGATCGTCGACACGCTGCTGCGCGCCGACCGCTACCACGGCACCTACGCACATTTCATCGACGGCACGAGCGGCAAGACGATCCCGATGACGCCCCAGGACGACGCCGCCGACCTGGTCGAGACCTCGTTCCTGGTCATGGGCCTGCTGTGCGTGCGCCAATACTTCAGCGAGGACACCGCGCCCGTGCGCCGGCTGCGTGCCGACATCGACCGGCTGTGGCACGCCGTGGAATGGAACTGGTTCACGCAGGGGGGCCGCGACGTGCTGTACTGGCACTGGAGCCCGCGCAACGGCTGGGCGATGAACCACGAGATCCATGGCTGGAACGAGTGCCTCATCACCTACCTGCTGGCGGTGGCCTCGCCGCGACATGCCGTCGCGCCCGAGGTCTACCACCGCGGTTTCGCATCGGGCCAGGGCTTTCGCAACGGCCATTCGTACCACGGCATCGAGCTGCCGCTGGGCATGCCCTTCGGGGGGCCGCTGTTCTTCGCGCACTACTCGTTCTGCGGGCTCGATCCGCGCGGCCTCGTCGACCGCTATGCCGACTATGGCGACCTGAACCGCCGCCACGTGCAGATCCACCGTGCCCATTGCATCGCCAACCCCAAGGGTTTCAAGGGCTACGGCGAAGCGTGCTGGGGCCTGACCGCGAGCGACGACCCGGACGGCTACCTTGCGCATGCGCCCGACATCGACAACGGCACCATCACGCCCACGGCCGCGCTGGCCAGCCTGCCGTACGCCCCTGCCGATGTGATGCAGGTGCTGCGGCACTTCCTCCGCGTCCACGGCCGCAGGATCTGGCGCGAATACGGCTTCGTCGATGCGTTCTGCGAGCAGCGGGGCTGGGTCGCCGAGACCTTCCTCGCCATCGACCAGGGTCCCATCGTCGTGATGATGGAGAACCACCGCACGGGCCTGCTCTGGAAACTGTTCATGGCGGTGCCCGAGGTGCAGGCCGGGCTGCTCGCGCTGGGCTTCCGCAGCCCGCACCTCGACGCGACGTCCGTAGCGAAAGCATGACCGGCTTGCAGGACCCCGACTTCGAATCGTGGCTCGCCACGCAGCTGCGCCACTCGGCCACGCGGATGCTGGCCAGCATCTCGCCGGTCACCCTCGTCAAGCACCGGCCGGGCTTCGGGCAGACGGTGAAGGCGGTCGCGGGCGCGATCGTCGCATCGCCGGTGCTGGCCGATTGGGACCCGGACCCGGACTACTTCTTCCACTGGTTCCGCGACTCGGCCCTCGTCATCGATGCGCTGCGCTCGCTGCACGCCGACGCCCTCGTCGGTGACGAAGCCCTGCGGCACCTGCGCGACTTCGTCCACTTCAGCCTCGCGCTGACGCGGCTCGACGGCCGCAGTGTGGCCGCCCTGCCCGACCGCATGGCAGGTGTGGCGCCTGACTTCCTGCAGTTCATGCGCGACGACGCGGACCTGGCCCGTGCCCACGGCGACGCGGTGGCGGCCGAGACACGTGTGAACCCCGACGGCACGCTCGACCTCTCTCGCTGGGCGCGCCCGCAGCATGACGGGCCGCCGTTGCGCGCCCTCGCGATGCTGCGCTGGGTGGCCGAGGGCGGGCTCGACGGGCCGGCGCTCGCCGAGGCCGCCGAGCTGATCCGCTTCGACCTCGCGTTCACGCTGCGCCGCGCGCGGGCGCCTTCGTACGACATCTGGGAAGAAGAGCTCGGCCACCACTACTACACGCTGCGCGTCTCGGCGGCCGCGCTGGCCGAAGGCGCGACCTGGCTCGCCGCGCAGGGTCACCCGGCCGAGGCGCAACGATGCCGCGACGAATCGCAGGCGATCCTGGGGCTGCTCGACGGCTATTGGGTCGAAGGTGGGGTCGAAGGTCGGATCGAAGGCGCTGCCGCAGGCTCCGGTCACTACCGCTCCCGCCGGCGGCCGGATGGCGAGTACCCCGTCGCCAAATCGCTCGACATCGCCGTGATGCTGTCGGCGATCCACGCCACGGAAGTGCCGGGGGCCGCGCACGGTGTCGCCGACCCGCGCATGCAGGCCACGCTGGCGCAGCTCGACGCGCTGTTCGGTGCGCTCTACCCGATCAACCGCGGCCGTGCCGCAGGCCGCGGTCCGGCGATGGGCCGCTACGAGGGCGATGTGTACCACTCGGGCGGCCCGTGGTATCTCGCGACGCTCGGTGCGGCCGAGTTCTGTTTCCGTGCGGCACTGCTCGATGGGTCTGCCAGCGGCGCACGCGACTGGTTCGCCCGCGGCGACGCCTACCTCGCCACCGTGCGGGCCCACACGCCGGCCAGCGGCGACCTGTCGGAGCAGTTCGACCCGCGCACCGGCGAGCCCACCTCGGCGAAGCACCTCGCCTGGAGCTACGCCGCCTTCGTCTCGTGTGAACGGATGCGCCGCGCCGCCGCGGCAGCGTTCATAGCACCCCCAAGGGCCGGGCGTTGCCCGCCCCGGCCCCCCGCGGGGGCGCAAGAAAACTTGGGGCGGCCCGGCGTTTTCTTGGGGTGGCGCAGCGCCGATGAGTGAACAACAGCCGTCGCGGCGGGTCGACCTCTCGGTCGTGAAGACCGGGGTCTTCCAGCAGGTGGCCGTGCTGGTCGGCGCCTGGCGGGCGTCCGCCGTCGCGAAGCCGCTGCTCGCCCTGGTGGTCGGCCTGGTGGCCGTCATCGCGTGCACGGCGTTCGGGCAGCTCGCGCTCAACCGCTGGAACCAGCCCTTCTACGACGCCATCTCGCGCCGCGACGTGCGCGACTTCCTGTGGCAGCTCGGCGTCTTCGCGATGATCGCGGGCGGGCTGCTGGTCCTGAACGTCGGCCAGCGCTGGCTGCTCGAGACCTTGCAGATGAAGCTGCGCGAAGGCCTGGTCGGCGACCTCGTGGGGCTGTGGCTGCAGCCGCGCCGGGCCTTCTGGCTCGCGGGCAGCGGCCCGATGGGCGCCCACCCGGACCAGCGCATGCACGACGACGCGTTGAAGCTGTGCAACCTGAGCGCCGAACTCGGCGTGGGCCTGCTGCAGGCCACGGTGCTGTTCGGCAGCTTCGCGGGCGTGCTGTGGGTGATCTCGAAAGACTTCAGCCTCTTCATCCACGGCCAGGAACGCGCACTGCCCGGCTTCATGCTCTGGGCCGCGATCCTGTACGCGGGCTGTGGCTCGCTGCTGAGCTACTGGGTCGGCAAGACCCTGATCGGGCGCAACGCCGAGCGCTACGGGCGCGAAGGCGAGTTGCGTTTCCTGCTGACCCGCATCAACGACCACCTCGACGGCATCTCGCTGGCGGGCGGCGAAGCCGACGAGCAACGCCGCGTCGCGGCCAAGCTCGGCGAGGTGCTGCACGCCACCTCGCGCGTGGTGCTGGGCCTCACGAACCTGACCTGGGTCACCGCGGGCTTCGGCTGGGTCACGCTCATCGCGCCCACGCTGGTGGCCGCGCCGTTGTACTTCTCGGGCAAGCTGTCCTTCGGCGGCTTGATGATGGCGGCCGCGGCCTTCACGCAGGCGCAGTCGTCGCTGCGCTGGTTCATCGACAACTTCAGCAACATCGCCGACTGGCGCGCCACGCTGCTGCGGGTCGTCGGCCTGCGGCAGGTGCTGGTGTCCGACCTGGAAGCCGCGCAAAGTGGCGGTCGCATCGCGTATGTCCCGAGCGAGCCCGGCACGCTGACGGCGCGCTCGCTCGTCGTCCGCGTCTGGAACGGCCGCGAGCAACTGGACGAGCCCGACCTGGTGCTGCGCGCCGAGCAACGCCTGTTGATCCTCGGCGTGGCCGGCACCGAGAAGACGCTGCTCTTCCGCGCGCTGGCCGGCCTGTGGCCGCAGGGCTCGGGCACGGTGGGTCGCCCGCCGGGCGAGGTGATCCACTACATGCCGCGCGGCACGCCCTACCTGCCGCGCGGCACGCTGGCCGACGTGGTGGGCTACGCGCTCGCGCCGGCCGGCTACTCGCGCGAGGCGATGGCGGCCGCGCTGTCGAGCGTCGGCCTGCAGCGGCTCGAGCCCCTGCTCGACGAGACGCGCCGCTGGGACCAGGAGCTCAGCGTCGATGAACAACTGTTGCTGGGCTTCGCGCGGGTGGTGCTGCAGTCGCCGCCCTGGCTGGTGATGGACCAGGCCCTCGGCGCGTTCGACCATGACACGCTCGAGCGTCTCGTCCAGGTGTTCAACGGGCCGCTCGCCAGCACCGGCATCGTCCACATCGGCCCCGCCGGCGAGGCGCATGATCGGCTCTTCACGCGCGTGGTGCACCTGGTCAAGGCGCCCGAGCGTCGGCGAGAGGGTCAATCATGAGTGCAGCGGGCGGCCGCCTCGGGCCTGCTTCGAGTCCCTGGTGGGCTGCTGGCGCACATCGCGCGATGGGCCTGCGTCTGCTGCTGCCACTGCTCGCCTTCGTGATGCTCCTGCTGCCCGCGTGGTCGCTCGCGCAGGACATCGCCTTCCAGGCCCCGCGCGACCCCGACGACGTGACCGCCGTGTCGGTGATGCAGCAGTTCGCCCAGCGCATCGTCCCGGTGTACCACGAGCGCGACCCGGATGCGTACCTGAGCAACCTGACCGCGCTGCAGACCGTCACCGGCGACTACCGCTCCGCGCGCGACAGCAACGACCAGCTGCGCCAGCGACAGCAAGGCAAGCCGATCGACGAGGCGGTGGGCCGTGCGCTGCTGGACGGCATCTACGCCCACGCGCGGCAGATCGAGGCGAACGAGCGGCTGCCGTTCGCCGAGGCCTTCAACCGTGCGTTCAGGGAGCGGGTCGGTCTGCTCGACAACGTGCAGGCCGCCGCGCTGTGGACACGCCTGGAAACGCCGCTGGGCGCGTATCGCGAGCCGGTGCGCCGGGCCTTCGATCACTGGCGCACGAAGGGCAGCCTGCCACTGGCCGACGCGGTCGCGCTGGTGCGCAGCTGGCTGGCCTACGAGTCGCGCCGCAGCTTCGCGGTGCTGCTGCCCGCGCTGCGGGCATGGGACAACCGACGCCGCTACGTGTTCGACGCCGACGTGGTGATCCCGGTGCGCCGCGGTGTCGTCGTCCACGCGAGCGTCGTTCGCCCTCTATCGACCACGTCGGCGGCCAAGGGCCGCGTACCGGCCGTGCTGAGGCTCACGCTCGACCCCGCCGAGGACGACGCACAGCGCAGCGCCACGCACGGCTATGTCGGTGTGACGGCGTACGTGCGGGGGCGCAAGCCCGACGGTACGGGCGACGTGCGGCCGTTCACCACCGAGGGCGAAGACGCGGAGGCGGTCATCGAGTGGATCGCCCGGCAGCCGTGGAGCGACGGCCGCGTCGCCATGGTCGGCGAGGGCTACTCGGGCTACACCGCGTGGGCGGCCGCGCGGCGGCGGCCGGCGGCACTGAAGGCCATCGCGACCATCGCGCCGATGGCGCCGGGCATCGACTTCCCGATGGCGGGCCAGATCTACCGCAACGACTTCGTCCGCTGGATCCAGGCGCATGCGATGGGGGCTCCCGCGCGCACCCCCGACGACGCTGCGTGGCGGGAGCGCGAGCTGCGCTGGTACCAACAGGGGGGCGCGTACCGCGAGATCGACCGCGCCCTGCTGGGCCGTCACGACGAGCTCGCACAACGGTGGCTGAGCCACCCCAGCCACGACCGGTACTGGCAGAGGCTGCTGCCGTCGGCGAAGCAGTACGCGCAGATCGACATTCCCGTGCTCGGCATCGGCGGCTACTTCGGTGCCAGCGCGGGCGCGCTGTACTACCACCACGAGCACCGTCGCCATCGCCCGCAGGCCGACACGACGCTGCTGCTCGGCCCCTACGACGCGGCCTCGGTGCTGCGCGGCACGGCGCCCTCGCTGCGGGGCTACACGCTCGACCCGGTGGCGCGCGTCGACCTGCGCGAGCTGCGTTACCGCTGGCTCGATCACGTCTTCCACCAGGCGAAGAAGCCGGCGCTGCTGCAGGATCGCGTCAACCTGCAGGTGATGGGCGCCGACCGCTGGCGCCACACGCCGACGCTGGACGCGGCCGGCCAGCCCGCGATACGGCTGCACCTCGATGCGGGCGAGCGCGACGGCCCGCACCGGCTGCTGCCCGCGCCGGTCCGGGCAACCGGCGTTGCGCAACTCGATGTCAGTCTGGCCGATCGCCGCGACGCAGCCGAACCCTGGCCCGACGCGCTGCGCGCCAAGGAGGTGCCGGCCCTCAACAGCCTGCGTTTCGTCAGCGAGCCCTTGTCGAAGGACACCGAGGTCCATGGCAGCCTGCGGGGCGAGTTCGACATCACCCCGTCGAGACAGGACGTGGACCTGAGCGTGGTGCTGTACGAGCAGACGGCCGGTGGCGACTATGTGCAGCTTTTCGAGCCGTACGACTTCCGCGCCAGCTACGCTGGCCACCGTGCGCAACGCCGGCTGCTGCAGGCGGGTGTGCGCCAGTCGTTGACCTTCACCACCGAGCGCGTGACGGCCCGCAAGCTGGCCGCGGGCAGCCGCCTCGTGTTGGTCGTCGGCATCCAGAAGCGGCCCGATCGGCAGATCAACTACGGCAGCGGCCAGGACGTGAACGCCGAGACGAAAGCGGCCGATGCCGGCGGGCCGCTGCGCATCCGCTGGCATCCGGGCAGTCGGGTGGACATCCAGACGGGGCCGTGAGGCACCAAGGGCCAGCGGATCCTGGGCTACAGGATTCACAGGAGTTTTGTGGGAGCGGCTGAAGCCGCTCCCACAGGAACATGCCCGCCAGGGCAGGCGCCGGGGAGCTTCAGAGCCCCAGGCAAAGGTACTTCAGCTCGAGGAAATCTTCCAGGCCGTACTTCGACCCTTCGCGGCCGGTGCCCGACTGCTTGATGCCGCCGAACGGCGCCACCGCGGTGCTGATCAACCCGGTGTTGATGCCGACCATGCCGTATTCCAGCGCCTCGCCGACCCGCATCACGCGGCGCACGTCGTTGCTGTAGAAATACGCGGCCAGGCCGAACTCGGTGTCGTTGGCCAGTTGCACCGCCTCGGCTTCGGTCTTGAAGCGGAACATCGGCGCCACCGGGCCGAACACTTCTTCCTGCGCGATGCGCATCGACGTGTCGACATCGGCCAGCAGCGTCGGCTCGTAGAAGGTGCCACCCCTGGCATGGCGGCGTGCGCCGGTGACGACCCGCGCGCCCTTCTCGAGCGCGTCGCCGACCAGCGCCTCCACCTTCGCCAGCGCGGCGGCGTCGATCAGCGGGCCCTGGGCCACGCCGTCGTCGGTGCCGGCGCCGACCTTCAGCGCGCGCACCGCCTCGCCGAGCTTGGCGGCGAAGGCGTCGTAGACACCATCCTGCACCAGCAGCCGGTTGGCGCACACGCAGGTCTGCCCGCTGTTGCGGTACTTGGCGATCAGCGCCCCGGCCACCGCGGCGTCGAGGTCGGCATCGTCGAAGACGATGAACGGCGCGTTGCCGCCCAGCTCCAGCGACAGCTTCTTCAGCGTCGGCGCGCACTGGCCGGCCAGCAGGCGGCCGGTCTGCGTGCTGCCGGTGAAGGTGAGCTTGCGCACCACCGGGCTGCCGGTGAGCACGCCGCCGATCTCGCGCGGGTTGCCGGTGACGACGTTGAACACGCCCGCCGGCACGCCGGCACGCTGGGCCAGCACGGCCATCGCCAGCGCCGACAGCGGCGTCTGCTCGGCCGGCTTGACGACGACGGTGCAGCCGGCGGCCAGCGCCGGTGCGACCTTGCGCGTGATCATCGCGGCCGGGAAGTTCCACGGCGTGATCGCGGCGACCACGCCCACCGGCTCCTTCGTGACGACGATGCGCTTGTCGCCCCACGGCGACGGGATGGTGTCGCCGTAGACCCGCTTGGCCTCCTCGGCGAACCATTCGAGGAAACTCGCCGCGTAGGCGATCTCGCCGCGCGATTCGGCGAGCGGCTTGCCCTGCTCGGCCGTCATCAGCTGCGCCAGGTCTTCCTGGTGCTGCATCATCAGCTCGTACCAGCGGCGCAGGATGCGGGCGCGGTCGTCGGCGGTGCGGCGCTTCCACGGGCCAAAGGCCTGCTCGGCGGCGGCCACGGCACGCTCGGTCTCGGCGTGGCCCATCTCGGGCACGTCGGCGAGACGTTCGCCGCTGGCCGGATCGGTCACGACGAGGCGGCTGCCGCCGTCGGCATCGCACCAGCGGCCGTCGATGAAAGCCTGTCGGCGCAGCAGATCGGGATCTCGCAAGGTGGGCATCGGGGCGCTTTCGTTCAGTACACGCTGCCCTTGGCGGACGGCAGCGCGGGGGCCTGGTCACCCTTGAAGGCCCGCAGCAGCTCGCGCGCGGCGCGCACCAGCATCGTGGTGTCGACGCCGACGGCGACGAACTGCGCGCCCATGTCGAGGTAGCTGCGGGCCAGCTGCGGGTCGGCGCTGAGGATGCCCGCGGCCTTGCCGGCGCGGCGCACCCGCGCGATGCCGTCGGCGATGGCCTGTTGCACCACCGGCTCGCCCGGGCGGCCGAGGTAGCCCATCGATGCGGAGAGATCGGCCGGGCCGAAGAACACGCCGTCGATGCCGTCGACCGCGGCGATGGCATCGAGCTGCTCGAGGGCCTTGGCCGATTCGATCTGCACCAGCACGCACATCTGCTCATCGGCCTTGTGCAGGTAGCCGTCGACCTGGTTCCAGCGCGAGGCGCGCGCCAATGCACTGCCCACGCCGCGGATGCCATTCGGCGGGTAACGCGTGGCCGCCACCATGCGCGCCGCCTGCTCGGCGGTCTCGACCATCGGGATCAGCAACGTCTGCGCGCCGATGTCGAGGTACTGCTTGATCAGCGCGACATCGCCCTGCACCGGCCGCACCACCGCGTGCGAGGCCGGGTATGCCGACACCGCCTGCAACTGTCCCAGCACCTGTCGCACGTCGTTGGGCGCATGTTCCGCATCGAACAGCAGCCAGTCATAGCCGGTGCTGGCCAGCAGCTCGGCCACGTACGGATCTGCCAGGCCGACCCACAGGCCGATCTGCGCCTTGCCTTCTTTCAGGGCCTGCTTGAAGGGATTGGTTTGAAGCTGCATGGCGCGGTCAGATGAACTTGAAGGAGATGCTGCCGAGGGGGCCGTAGTCGGCGTGGAAGGTGTCGCCGCGCACGCCGCCGGTGGGGCGGGTGAACGAGCCGCCGAGCACGATGTCGCCGGCGTTGAGCTGCTCGTCGTACGGTGCGATCTTGTTGGCGAGCCACGCGACGCCGGTGGCCGGGTGGTTCAGCACCGCGGCCGCCAGGCCGGTCTCCTCGATCACGCCGTTCTTGTGCAGCAGCGCGCCGCACCAGCGCAGGTCGACGTCGGTGGGCCGCACCGGCCGGCCGCCCAGCACGATGCCGGCGTTGGCCGCGAAGTCGGAGATGGTGTCGAACACCTTGCGCGGCGCCTTGGTCTCGCGGTCGAACTGCTCGATGCGCGCGTCGATGATCTCCAGTGCGGGCGTCACGTACTCGGTGGCCGACAGCACGTCGAACAGCGTGATGCCCGGGCCCTTCAGCGGCTTGCCGAGCACGAAGGCCAGCTCGACCTCGATGCGCGGGGCGATGAAGCGGTCGACCGCGATGTCCTGCCCGGTCTCGAAGAACATGTCGTCCATCAGCGGCGCGTAGTCGGGCTCGGTGATCTGGCTGGAGAGCTGCATCGCCCGCGAGGTGAGGCCGATCTTGCGGCCCTTGATCTTGCGGCCGTCGGCGAGCTCGAGCCTGACCCATTCGCGCTGGATGGCGTAGCCGTCCTCGATGGTCATCTCGGGGTACTGGGCCGAGAAGTGGCGCAGCTGGGTGCGGGTCTTGCGCGCGTCGTACAACTGGCGCGCCAGCGCTGCGATGGTGGCTTGTTCGAGCATGTTCAGGACTTCTTGAAAAGGGGGTGCAGCGAGCTGTTCTTCGCGTCGAAGACCTCCGGGCCCACATCGATCTGCAGCGTGACGCCCACCGGCAGCGCGGCCATCGCCGGCGCCAGGTGTTCCATCGCGGTGGCCTCGAGCGCGCGGCCGGCGGCCTGCTGCACCTCGCCGCTGCGGCCGCGCCCCATGCGCAGGTTCAGGTAGAGGAAACCGTACTCGCCGCTGCCACCGGCCGCACGGCCGGCCGCACCGCCATCGGCCACCGCGTAGTGCGCGGCCGGGTAGGCCAGCACGCGCACGCCGCCGGTGGGGAACACCTGCTTACCCGCTTCATCCCGCACGTTGAGCATGGTGTCGGCCAGCTTGCGGCACAGCCCGGTCATGTCGGTGTGGGCGTCGAGGTTGGGCGTGTAGTAGAGGACAAGGTGCGGCATGTCAGTCTCCCGACGTGCGGTGGGTGGCTCCCTCTCCCCCACCCCTCTCCCACGAGGGGAGAGGGGCTTCGGCGGCCTGTCGAAGGTGCAGCGGCGTCATGTCACGCGATCTCCATGCTGGCGGTGGTGCACGTCACCGCGAAGATCGGGATCGGTTCGCAGTGGTGGATCGTGCCCGGGCCACGCGCGGCGGCGGCGATCGACATGAACGTGCGGATCTCGAAGCCGCCCTGCCCCGCCTGGTTGTAGGTGTCGACGTCGTCGTAGTCGAGCATCGCGGCCTTGTCGTTGCGGCACCACTTGTCCATGAAGGCGTGGTCCCACTCGATGTTGACCTTGCCCGAATCGGGCGTGGCCGGCCAGTGCGAGATGCCGCCGGTGCCGACCAGCGCGATGCGCTCGGGCACGCTGTCACAGGCGCGGCGGAGCGCTTCGCCGAAGGCCCAGGCCCGGTGCAGCGGCGTCAGCGGCGGGCCCTGGCAGTTGATGTTGGCCGGAATGATCGGCAGGTCGTACTGCGGCGTCAGGAAGTTCAGCGGCACCATGATGCCGTGGTCGAACTTCCATTCCTCGGCGAACGCCAGGTCCACCGTGTTCATCATCTCGGTGATGAGCCGCTTCGACAGCGCCGCGTTGCCCGGCACGGTGGTGCGCGCGATGCCCAGCCACGCCGGGTCCTCGATCGGGCCTTCGTATTCGTCGGCCATGCCGACCGCGAAGGCCGGCATGTTGTTCATGAAGAAGTTGGCGAAGTGCTCCGCGGCCACGACGATCAATGCGTCGGGCTGGGCCGCGCGGATGTCCTCGCCCATCTTGTAGAACGCGGTGTGGAACGCATCCTTCACCGCCGGCTCCGCCATCTTGGCCCGGCTGGTGATGCCGGGGGCGTGCGAACACACGCCTGCATAGACGAGACTCATGGCGTCATCCTCCTTCTGTAGGAGCGGCTTCAGCCGCGATGGACTCATGGTGGGGCGCGAATCGCGGCTGAAGCCGCTCCCACAGAGGACGGCGAGTGCTCATACGCCTGCCACCTTTTCATCCATCGCCGTCGTCATGGCGTACACCCCGGCCCGCACGGGGCCGTGTTTCGAGACACCGTCGCGCATCGCCTGGATGTAGTCGGGCCACGCCATGCCCAGCAGCGCGGCGAAGTGCATCAGCAGCTGGCCGTTGGCGCCCAGCACGTAGACCAGCCCGACGTCGCCGCTGCGCAGCGCCTCGCGTTCTTCATCGGTGAGCTTGTAGCGCGCGAGCACCGCGTCACGGTCGGCCTTGAACGCGGCCTGCAACGACGGGTCGCGGTTGAGCTCGTACAGCACCTTCTGCATCTGGTAGAGGCTCATCTCCTCGCCTCCTTCACACGCCCCAGTGCGGGATGTGGTGGGACCCGAGGCTCACGGCGACGTTCTTCGGCTCGAGGAACACTTCGTAGCTCCAGGTGCCGCCTTCGCGGCCGGTGCCCGAGGCCTTGGTGCCGCCGAAGGGCTGGCGCAGGTCGCGCACGTTCTGGCTGTTGACGAAGCACATGCCGGCCTCGATGGCGGCGGCCACGCGGTGCGCGCGGCCGAGGTTCTCGCTCCACACATAGCTCGAGAGGCCGTACTGGATGTCGTTGGCCTTCTCGATGGCGTCGGCCTCGTCCTTGAACGGGATCAGGCAGGCCACCGGGCCGAAGATCTCTTCCTGCGCGATGCGCATGCGGTTGTCGACGTCGGCGAACACCGTGGGCCACACGTAGTTGCCGGCCTGCACATGGGCGGGCAGCTCGGGGGCGTAGCCCGGGCGGTCGAGGCCGCCGCACAGCATCGTGGCGCCCTCCTTCGGGCCCAGCTCGATGTAGCTGCGCACCTTGGCCAGGTGGCCCTGGCTGATCATCGGACCGACGTTGGTCTTCTCGTCCAGCGGATCGCCCACGACCACACGTTTGGCGCGCTCGACGAACCGCTGCACGAAGTCGGCGTAGATCGACTGCTGCACCAGGATGCGGCTGCCGGCGGTGCAACGCTCGCCGTTGTTCGAGAAGATCATGAAGATCGCGGCATCGAGCGCGCGGGCCAGGTCGGCGTCATCGAAGACCACGAACGGGCTCTTGCCGCCCAGCTCCATGCTGAACTTCTTCAGGCCCGCGGCCTGCACGATGCGGTTGCCGGTGGCGGTCGAGCCGGTGAAGCTGATCGCGCGCACGTCGGGGTGCTTCACCAGCGGCTCGCCGGTTTCGACCCCGTAGCCGTGCACGATGTTCAGCACGCCCTTCGGGATGCCGGCTTCCAGCGCCAGTTCACCCAGCCGCGCCGCCGTGAGCGGCGACAGCTCGCTCATCTTCAGCACCGCCGTGTTGCCGAAGGCCAGCGCCGGTGCGACCTTCCAGGTGCCGGTCATGAACGGCACGTTCCACGGCGAGATCAGCGCACACACGCCCACCGGGTGGAACAGCGTGTAGTTCAGGTGCGTCGGCGTCGGGTAGGTGTGCCCGTCGACGCGGGTGCACATCTCGGCGAAGTAGTAGAAGTTGTCGGCCGAGCGCGGGATCAGCTGCTTGCCGGTCATCGAAATGACCTGGCCGCTGTCCTCGGTCTCGGTGCGGGCGATCTCGGGCACGTGCTTGGCGATCAGGTCGCCCAGCGCACGCATCAGCCTGGCACGCTCGGGCGCGGGCTTGGCGGCCCAGGCGGGGAACGCGGCCTTCGCGGCGGCAACCGCGGCCTGGACTTCGGCTTCGCCGCCGGACGCCACCTCGGCCAGCACTTCCTGCGTGGCAGGGTTGACGGTCTCGAAGTAGGTCTGGCCCTCGACGCTCTTGCCGTCGATCAGGTGGTGGATGCGGGTCATGGAACGGGGCTCCTTTTCGGGGTTCAGCGGCCGAAGCGGTCGTCGCCGATGATGGTGTTGACGAGGCGGCCGATGCCTTCGATCTCGGTGACCACTTCGTCGCCGACGTTGACGTTGACCACACCCTCGGGCGTGCCGGTGAGGATGACGTCGCCGGCCTGCAGCGTCATGAACTCGCTCAGGTATTCGATCAGCGACGGAATGTCGTTGACGAAGTCGCGGGTACTGCCGTGCTGCGTGCGCTGGCCGTTGACGTAGGTGTTCAGCGTCAGCGCGTTCGGGTCGGCCACGTCGGCGGCGTCGACGAACCAGGGGCCGAGCACGGTGGCGCCGTCGCGGTTCTTCACGCGCAGGTTCGGGCGGTACCAGTTCTCGAGGTAGTCGCGGATCGCGTAGTCGTTGCACACCGTATAGCCGGCCACGTACGCCATCGCGTCGGCGGCCTTGACGCCCTTGGCGGTGCGGCCGATCACGACCGCCAGCTCGCACTCGTAGTGCATGAAGGCCACGTCGGCCGGGCGGCGCGTGTGGCCGCGGTGGCCGATCACGCTGCCGGGCCCCTTCAGGAACACCAGCGGCTCGTCCTTGGTCGTGATGGTGAGCTCCTTCGAGAGCTCCTTCACGTGGTCGGCGTAGTTCAGGCCCAGCGCGATGAGGGTGCCCACCTCGAACGGCGGCAGCCAGGTGACGTCGGCCTCGGCGACGACGCGGCCGTCCGCAAGCTGCAGCCCCTGCGGGTGTTCGAACGCGGTGTGGATGGCGCCGTCGAAGGCAACGCGGGCGGTCTTCTTCATGCTGCCACCTCCTCGGCCACGACGTGGTTCTCCAGCCGGCCGAGGCCGTCGATCTCGATCGCCACGCGCTGGCCGGCACGGGCCTTCGGCGCGCCGTGGGCGACGCCGGTCATCAGGATGTCGCCGGGCTGCAGCGTCATGAAATCGGTGACGTCGGCGAGCAGCCGGGCCGCCGAGCGCACGCGGGCGCCGGTGCTGGCGGTGTGCACACAGTCGCCGTCCAGGTAGACACGCACGCCGAGCGCGTCGAGGTCGAGACCGGCGGCCGGCACCACGCTGCCGATCGGGCAGAAGCCGTCGCGTGCCTTGAAGCGGATCGACGGGCGGTAGAAGCTCTCGTGCGGCAGGCTGACGTCGGCCACGATCACCGCGCCGGCGACGAACGACAGCGCCTCGGCCTCGCTGACGCGGCAGGCGGTGCGACCGATCACCAGGCCGAGGGCGGCGCCGATCTCCAGCGCTTCCCAACCCGCCGGCAGGGCCAGCGCATCGCCGGCACCGGCCAGCGTGTTGCGCGGCTTCACGTACAGCACCGGCGCCTTCGGCGGCGCCTTGTACGGCGCCTGCTGCACCGCATCGCCCAGCGCAGCGAGCGCGCGCGGATCGTTCATCAGCGTGCCGTAGACGACGCCGGAAAGCCGGTAAGGCGGCACATCGAAGGAAGACAGGCGGGGCATGGGGACATCCCGAATCACTAACAAGTTAGCAATGTAGTGGTTAAGATCGGCCCACGTCAACCCAGCCCGGGTATTTCCCCGCATGAGCCGCCCTCCCCGTTCCGCCGCCGCCGACGGCCCCGCCCCCGCCACGGCCCCCGAGGCTGCGCAACACGCCGCGTTTGCGCACCGCAACCTGCCGCTGCTGCTGCTGCTGGCACGTGAAACGGTGATCTCGCGGTTCCGCCCGCTGCTGAAGGCCCATGGCCTCACCGAGCAGCAATGGCGCATCCTGCGGGCGCTGGTGGACAGCGGCCCGATGGAGCCGCGCCAGATCGTGCGCTGCTGCGGCATCTCCAGCCCCAGCCTGACCGGCGTGCTGGCGCGCATGGACGAACTCGGCCTGGTGCAGCGCGAGCGGTTCGACCACGATGCCCGCCGCGTGCGGGTGACGTTGACCCCCGAGAGCCGCCAGCTCGCGCAGCGCCTGGCGCCGAAGATCGAGCAGCTCTACGCCGAACTCGAGACCGGCATGGGCCGCGAGTTCCTGCAGACGCTGTACGGTGCGCTGGACACCGTCATCTCGATGGGTCGCAGCGGCGAGCCGGACGCCGGCGAATGAGGTCGCCGGCCCCAGGGCGGGGCCGGCCTCGACACGATCGTGTCGTCAAGCGGTGGGTCAGGCGCCGATCAGCCGGCGCTCGTCGTCGGTGAGTTCGGGGCCGTCGAGCGTCACCTGCTGTTCCTGCACGTCGCCACGGCGGAATTTCGCAATCACCGGTTTCAGCTCTTCCTTGATGTGCCGCTCGCTGTGGCCGTTGAACAGGTGGCCGAGCAGGCCGCGGCGCAGGTCGCTGGTGTTCATGAACCAGTCGGCGATCGGATACGTCAGGTTCATGTTGTACTTCATCATGATCCCGAGGTTGTGGTGCGCGGTGTGGTGCCGCCGGATCGTGTTGACGAACGGCACGTGGCGCACGAACCAGTTGTCGTGCACGTGGCAGCAGTAGTGGAAGGTCTCGTAGTTGAGGTACTGCGCCACCATCGTCATGAAGACCAGGTAGCCGGTGTTGGCGTTGAAGAGCTGCGCCGCGGTCCAGCCCAGCACCGTGCCGCCCACGCCCAGCACCATCAGCACACGCCACGGAAAGAAGACGATGCGGAACTCGCGGGTGGTGTCGATCGTGATGTCGTTGTCGGTGAAGTACTGGTGGTGCTGGCGGGTGTGGCGCTCGTAGATGGCGCGCAGCGCGAACACGTCGATGCGACGGTGCATCACGAAGGTGTGCATCGCCCACTCGACGAAGTTGCCGGCCAGGAACACGGGCAGGATCACCAGCCATTCCCACGTGACACCGGAGAGCTGCCGGAAGCAATACACGAGCACAGCGATGCCCACTGCGTACATCACGCCGATGTGCACGAGGCCGTTGTAGAGGGGGCTGATCTCGGACTGGTATTGCGCCCGGAAGCGGCGCTGGCGGTCGGTCATCATGGCGATGTCTCCTCGTTCGACATACTAATATACTAGTCAGACATCACAGCCACGTCAACGCCGGCGCAGGGCCAATGAAAAAGGGCCCGGTCACCCGGGCCCTTGCTTCGTGTCGGCGCTCGCTGCGTGATCAGGCCGCCTTCCCGGCCAGCCGGAACGACGCCACCGTCTCGGACAACCGCCCCGCCTGCTCGCGCAGGCTGTCGGCCGCCGCGGCCGATTGCTCCACCAGCGCCGCGTTCTGCTGCGTCACGTGGTCCAGTTGCCCCACCGACTGGTTCACCTCGTCCAGCCCGTGCGACTGCTCCGCCGTCGCGCCGCTGATCTCGCCGATGATGTGGCTGACCCGCTGCACGCCCTCGACGATCTCGCGCATCGCCCCGCCGGCTTCTTCCACCAGCTTCGCCCCGCTTTCGACCTTCTCCCCCGAGGCCAGGATCAGCGTCTTGATCTCCTTGGCCGCCTGTGCGCTGCGCTGTGCCAGCGTGCGCACCTCCCCGGCCACCACCGCGAAGCCGCGGCCCTGCTCGCCTGCGCGCGCGGCTTCCACCGCCGCGTTCAGCGCCAGGATGTTGGTCTGGAACGCGATGCCGTCGATCACGCCGATGATGTCGCTGATCTTGCGCGACGCGGCGTCGATCTCCTTCATGCTGCCCACCACCTGGTCGACGATATGCCCGCCGCGCTGCGCGGCCTGCACCGCGCTGCCGGCCAGCGTGTCGGCCTGACGGGCCGACGCGGCGCTCTGCTGCACCGTGGTCGCCAGCTCCACCATCGACGAGGCGGTGCGCTGCAGGTTGGACGCCGCATGTTCGGTGCGCCCGCTCAGGTCCTGGTTGCCCGCGGCGATTTCCTGCGAGGCCAGCGAGATCGAGTCGGTGGCCACGCGGATCGTGCTCACCGTGCCCGAGAGCCGGTGGGCCATCTGCAGCACCGAGGCATGCAGCGAGCCGTCGACCGCCGCGCTCTGGCCGGCGCCCACCGTCAGGTCGCCATCGGCCACGCGCTGCACCAGGCGGCGCAGCGCGCTCGGCTCGTCGCCCAGGTCCTTCCACACCGAAGAGACGATCAGCCACGAGGCGCCACCGAGCACCAGCAGCACGACCACGCCGGTGGCCAGGCCAGCCCACACGCCGCTGCGCACGCCGCCGGCCACCTGGGCCTGGCGTTCGCCGGCGAGCTTGCGGGCTTCGGCCAGCCGGCCGTCGACCAGTTGCGTCAGCGCGGTCTGTGCGCTTTGCATGCGGCCGATCTGGTCGCCCGGGTCCTGCTGCGCAAGCATCGCCCGCGTGGCGCCGAGGGCCGCGCCCTGGTAGGCGTCGTACGCCGTCTTCAGGTTCGCCGCGACGGCCTGCTTGCCGTCGAGTTGGCCGAGGGAGCCCAGGATCTCGTGCGTGGCCTTGACCACGCCTTCCACTTCCTTGAGCTTGTCGGCATCGCCCTCGGCTGCGGCCGATTGCAGCGACAGCCGGAACTGCTCGACGCCGCGCTCCACCTTCAGCATGTGCTCGACGAACGGACTGTCCACCTCACTCAGGTGCTGCAGGTCCGCCGAGGTGCGGGCGCCCACCCAGAAGCTGGCGATCACGCCAGCCAGGAAGACCAGGGCCGCACAGGCCGGCAGCATCCAGATCTTGGTACGGAACTTCATGCTCTTCTCCAGGGCGCCGTGGCGCCCCCGGGGTCAGTCACTCACTCCAGCGTCGCCAGCGCCTTGACGGTGCCGTCGACAGCGGACTTCTCGATGTAGCCGATCGCCTTGGGATCGGCCGCCACGGCCTTCTTCACTGCCGCCACATCGGGCAGTTCCTTCGGGGGCTGACCCTTGCCGGTGAACACCACACGCGACCACGTGGACTTGACCTGTGCCAGGTCGCGGCCGGTGGCGCGCTTGTAGAACTCGGCGCGCGTCGGGACGGCCTCGGGCAGGTCCAACGGCGTCGCTGCCTGGCTCTTGCCGAGGTACACGTCGGCAATCTGCTCCTTCGTCAGCGCCGCGCCACCGGGGTTGCCGATCACCACGATCTCGGCGGCCGAGGCGGTCAGCGCCCCCGCGCACAGGCCGGTGAACAGCGCGAGTTGGATGCATGCTTGTTTCATGGCGGGCTCCTCAGAAGACGAAGTCCGCCACGACGCTGAGCGTGTGGAAGCGTTCATTGCTGTGTGTGGGCTGGCCGGGCAGGAAACCCTGCGCCGTCGGGATCAGCGATTCGAACTGGGTCTTCAGTGCGACATTGGGACGCACGTCCCATCGGGCCCCCACCGCGGTGGTCACGCCGGTCGGGTCATTGCCATAGAACGGACCCTTCGGCTTGAAGCTCGCCAGCGTGACATAAGGAAGCCAGGCCCCGAAGCGGCGCCCACCGCTGACATAGGCGCCATCGGAATCGGCAGCGCCGTCGCCCTGGCGGCGGATCGTGTACTCGCCCAGCAGCAGCCAGACCCCATCGTCGAACTGGACGCCGGCGCCCATGAAGTTGTCACGCGTGGCCGACAGAAGGCCGAACGGCGCGGCCGTCAGGCGGCCCTTGACGGTGGTGGCGCCCAGCCGGTAGGTCCAGTTCCCGGATTCGGCCACCAGGTTGATGCTGCGCAGGTGGCCCATCTTCAGGTACGTGTCCAAACCGCCGACGTACAGCCGCGACGTCGCCTCGCCCGCCGAGACCTGCGCGGTGAAGTTGACGCCGTTCCAGCTCGGTCGCCATTGCAGCTGCGCGCCGTCGAAACTGTTGCTCGAATACGTGGCGTAGACCTCGGCCGGTGCCCGCAACCAATGCTGCGAATAGCCGACGTTGCGGGTGTCGGAAAAAAGGAACACCGGCAGCACCATCCGGCCCACCCGGGCCGCAAGGTCGTCCGTCAGCTTGGCCTGACCGAACAACCACTCCACCCTCGGCCCCTCGCTGCCGTTGCGGCGCGAGGCCAGCACCTGCGCCACCGCCGAGAAGGTCGGGTTGAATTGGTAATCGGCTTGCGCGCCGAGCCGGCTGTCCACACCGAAGTCCGGCGTCTTGTCGGCGCCATGCGACTGGCTCACCCCGGAGCGGTACTGGACCTGATCGGTGTCCGTGGCGACGGCACCCAGTGTGCCGTAGCCGCTGAAACGCCACGACGGCGCCTCCTGGGCATGCGCTGCCCCAACGAAGCACAACGTGGCGGCGGCCAGTGCTTGCGTCCCCAACATCTTCATGTGAATCCTCTGCTGCGAAACAAACTTCGTCGGCGCAGTGCTTGCACAAGCGACGCCCGACCTGTTGCATTTCGACCAGCGGATCCGCTCACTTGAGCGGCGGATTCACCGTTCCTTCACATTCGTGCGGTTGGCCCCACCAGCAGCCTGGCCCGTCGCCGCGCCCCCAGAGAGACGCTGCCGGCCAGCCCGACGGCCGCGCGGCGCTCGAGCATCTGCCCGAACACCTTGCGCACCGCACCCGCCGGCACGGCGTGCAGGCGCTCCAGCCACTGCAGCGGATCGCGCAGCCGGTCGAACGTGAACAGGTCCTGCACGGCGCTCTCGAGGCGGCGGCCGGGTTGCTCGAGGCCACGCAGGGTGCGCACGGTGAGTTGGCGGCGGGCGCGCTCGAGATCGACCGGATCGATGCGCTCGGCCTGCCGCTGCAGCAGGGCGCCCACCTCGTCGAGCAAGGCCTCGGCCTGCTCCGGCGCGGTGGCCGCCTCGATGACGAACTGGCCGGCCCACGGCAGCACGTCGGCCGAACAGGCGACGTGGTAGGCCAGCCCGCGGCGCTCGCGGATCTCGTCGAGCAGCGGCGAGCCCATGCCGTCGCCCAGCACGGTGGCGGCCAGCACATGCGCCAGGTGCCCCTCGTCGGCCAGCGGGGGCGCCTCGTAGGCCACCACGGTCTGGGTCTGCGAACAGCCGGCCATCGCGCGGGTCAGCAGGCCGCCCTGCCACTGGGCGGCCGGCACCGCGTTCGGCTCGCCCGGCGGCATCGCGCCGAAGGCCTGCTCGGTGGCGCGCAGCAGCGCCGCAGCGTCCACCGGACCGGCGGCGGCCACCACCACGTTGCAGGCGCCGTACTGGCGCTGCACGTACTGCAGCAGGTCGTCGCGGGTGAGGCGTTCGATGTCGGCCCGCCGGCCGATCACCGGCCGCGCCGCCGGGTGGGTGCCGAAGCTCGCGCGGTCGAGCAGCTGGAACGCGATCGCGACCGGGTCCTCCTCCGTCTCGGTGAGCTCGTGCAGGATCACCTGCCGCTCGCGCTCGAGCTCGTCGGCCGGGAAGGTGCTGTGCAGCACGATGTCGGCCAGCATCGCGACGAAGGCCGGCAGGTCGCCGGGCAGCCCCTCGATGTGGAACGCGGTGTGGTCCTTGTCGGTGTGCGCGTTGACCTCGGCGCCGAGCCGTTCGGCGTCGAGGTTGATGCGCTGGCAGTCGCGCGTGGTGGTGCCCTTGAAGGCCATGTGTTCGACCACGTGGCTGATGCCGCTGTGGCGGCGCGGCTCGTGCAGGCTGCCGGTGCGCACGAAGACGCTCAGGCTGACGGTCTGGCGCCACGGCATGGGCAGCACGACCACCCGCACGCCGTTGGCCAGCGTGTGGGTCTCAGCGGGGGGCAGCGGGGCGGACAGGGGAAAGGAAATCTCGCGGGACATGCCCGGAGTGTCGGGCAAATGCGTCGGGCCCGAGAAAGAAGAGGCGCCCGCAGGGGCGCCTCCAAACGGGTCTCCCTTAAGGGGAGCAAGAGACACAGACCGAAGACCCGTCGCGCCAGTGTGGCGCCGCGAGGCTTGCGGTTTCCTGAAGGGCGCTCAGCGCGCCAGCTGCGACGCCTCGCGCGCCAGGCGCTCGACCTGCGCCCAGTCGCCCGCCTCTACCGCCGCCTTCGGCAGCACCCACGAGCCGCCGACGCAGGCGACGTTGGGCAGCGCCAGGTAGCCCGGCGCCTTGGCCAGCGTGATGCCGCCCGTGGGGCAGAAGACCACGTCGCGGAAGACGCTGGCGAAGGCCTTCAGCATCTCGATGCCACCGGCCTGCTCGGCCGGGAAGAACTTCAGCCGCCGGAAACCGGCCTCGCGGGCGCGCATCACCTCGCCCGCCGTGCCGGTGCCCGGCAGCCACGGCACGCCAGCGCCGCGCGCGGCCTCGGCGACGCTGTCGCTGTAGCCCGGCGAGACCAGGAACTCGGCGCCCGCCTGCACCGCGCTCTGCAGCTGTTCGGCATCGAGCACCGTGCCGGCCCCGACCACCGCGCCTGGCACCTCGGCCATGCGGCGCAGCGCCTCCAGCGCCACCGGGGTGCGCAGCGTCACCTCCAGCAGCGGCAGGCCGCCGCGCACCAGCGCCTCGGCGGTGGGCACGGCGTCCTCGAGCCGGTCGATCACGATCACCGGGATCACCGGGGCGCGGCGCATCAGGTCGTCGAGCAGCTTCTGCATGGGTGTTCCTCCAAGGGTCTTCAGGGCGCGATGATGCCGGCAAAAGAGGATCCTCCCGCGCTGCCCGGCTGTTGCGCAGGGATCGCTTCAGCCCGGCGGGCGTTGCCGGCGCCGCCACTCGGCCACCTCGCGCAGGCGCAGCCCTTCCTGCAGCCGCGCGTGTTTGGGCTGGCCGACACGCTGCGAGGCATAGATGCCGGTGTGGCCCGAGCACAGGTAGCTGGCCACGCAAGCCAGCGCGGCGAACACGCCGATCGGCGCGCCGAACAGCTCCATCGCCATCAGCGTGCAGGCCAGCGGCGTGTTGGCGGCGCCGGCGAACACGCCGACGAATCCAAGCGCCGCCAGCCACGCGGCCGGCTGGTGCAGCAGCGGCGCGAGCGCGTTGCCCAGCGTCGCGCCGATGAAGAACAGCGGCGTCACCTCGCCGCCCTTGAAGCCGGTGGCGAGCGAGGCGACCGTCAGCGCCGCCTTGGCGGCGAAGTCCCACGGCGGCAGCGGTTGCTGGAAGGCCTCGACGATCACCGGGATCCCGAGGCCGGCGTAGCGCCAGGCGTCGCCGAACCAGATCACCGCGGCGATGACGATGCCGCCCAGCAGCGGGCGCAACGGTGGGTAGGCGACGCGCCGCTTCATGAACGCGGCACCGGCGTGGGTGGCGTTGGCGAACAGCATGCCCATCGCCCCGAACAGCGCCCCGGCCAGCACCGCGCTGCCGAGCGAGGCGGCGCCCACCGCCGGGACCAGCGGCACCGCGTAGTGCGCGTGGTGGGCGCCGAACGCCGCCAGGATCGCGCCGGCCACCAGGTCGGCCACGATCGCCGCCACCGCGCAGGGCCACAGCGCGTCGTAGCGCAGGCGGCCGAGCGCGAGCACCTCGAGCCCGAACACCGCACCGGCCAGCGGCGTGCCGAACACCGCGGCGAAGCCGCCGCTGATGCCCGCCATCAGCAGCAGGCGGCGGTCATCGGCCTTCAGCCGCAGCGCGTGCGTGAGCTGGTCGGCCAGTGCACCGCCCATCTGCACCGCGGTGCCCTCGCGGCCCACCGAGGCGCCGAACAGGTGCGACACCACCGTGCCCACCAGCACCAGCGGCGCCATTCGCAGCGGCACCCGCTGGCGCGGATCGTGGATCTGGTCGATCAGCAGGTTGTTGCCGGCCTCGACGGCGCTGCCCGCCTTCAGGTACAGCCAGCCGATCACGAAGCCGGCCAGCGGCAGCCCCCACACCAGCCCGCGGTGCGCCTCGCGGGTCGCCGTGGCCCACTCCAGCGCGAGCAGGAAACCGGCCGCCGCGCCGCCAGCCAGCACGGCTACCAGGCCGGCCAGCACCAGCCAGCGCAGCGCGTCACGCAGGAGCAGCCACTGTTCGAAGCGGTGGATCATGGAACGGGAGTATCCCCGGTGTGGGCATTGGCCTTGCCGTACCGTGCCCAGCCTCACATCTCACTGCAAGGAGTCCGCATGGCCAAGGTGCTCGTCCTCTATTACTCGTCGTACGGTCACATCGAGACGATGGCCGGGGCTGTCGCCGAAGGGGCGCGCGGCGCCGGTGCGCAGGTGGACGTCAAGCGCGTGCCGGAGACCGTGCCCGAGCAGGTCGCGAAGCAATCGCACTACAAGCTCGACCAGGCCGCGCCGGTGGCTGCCGTGGCCGACCTGGAGCACTACGACGCCATCGTGATCGGCACCGGCACGCGCTTCGGGCGCATCAGCTCGCAGATGGCCGCGTTCCTCGACCAGGCCGGCGGCCTGTGGGCGAAGGGGGCGCTGAACGGCAAGGTCGGCGCCGCGTTCACCTCCACCGCCACGCAGCACGGCGGCCAGGAGACGACGCTGTTCTCCATCATCACCAACCTGCTGCACTTCGGCATGGTGGTGGTCGGCCTGCCGTACAGCCACCAGGGCCAGATGACGCTGGACGAGATCGTCGGCGGTGCCCCCTACGGGGCGACGACGATCGCCGGCGGCGACGGCTCGCGGCAGCCCAGCGAGATCGAGCTCGCCGGGGCGCGGCACCAGGGCGACCTCGTGGCCCGCACCGCCCTCAAGCTGTTCGGCTGATCTGCGGCGCGGGGGCGCGCGGCATCCACGCCAGCCCGACCGGCACCAGCGACAGCCGCGGCACGCGCGGCTGCTGCCACGCCTGCACCACCGGCCACCACCACGGCCCGTTCACCACCTGCACGCGCCAGGTGCGACGCACCAGCGGGTACCAGGCATGGATCGCCGGCCGCTCGGCCAGCGGCCCGGGCAAGCCGAGCACGTCCGACTCGTCGCAGCCGGCGCCGAACGAACGCCGCACCGCCTGCATGCACAGGTAGGTGCTGGGCGAGAAGGCGGCATGGGCCGGGTCGTAGGTGGCGCAACGTTCGTACACCACCGAGCCCTGGCGCAGCCGCACCAGCCCGGCCATGTCGCGCGTGTCGCCTGGGCCGGCCGCCAGCAGCCACACGCTGGCCTGGCCGCTGGCCGCGAGCGCGCGCACCGTGGCACGCAGCGCGGCGGCCTCGCGGGCATCGCTCCAGAACTCGACGTTGGCCTCGCGTTTCCAGCTGCGCGCGTCGATGGCGAAATAACGGTCCAGCGCGGCGTCGACCGTGTCGGCGCGGTCGGCCACGTCGATGCGCACCTCGGGATGCGCCTCGTGCAGCCGGCGCTCGACCCGCCGGAAGCCCTGGCGGGTGTTGCGCGAACGTTGTGCGAGGTAGTCGTCCCAGGTGCCTTCGAGACGCAGCGCCCCCGCCTCGGTCGAGGGTTCGCATCGCCAGTGGGCACCGCCGCGCGATGCGGCCTGGCGCACCGGCCAGGCATCGGCATCGAGTTCACGCAGGTCCAGCACCTGCCAGTGTCGGCGCTGCGCCTGCAGTGCCGCCAGCGCGGCCTGCCACACCGCATCGGCCGGGACCGTGTGCACGAGGCCGGGCCGGTCGCCGCCCAGCAGGCCCATGTGCACGAGCACATGGCGCAGCAGCCGGGACGACGGCTCGCGCTGGCGCACCAGCGGCAGCAGTCCCACCAGCTCGCCCTGCCGGCGCACCACCACGAACCACGGCTCGTCGTCCGTCTCGGCAAGGTGCTGCCAGGCGATGCGCAGGAAAGTGGGCGTGACGAACAGGCTCGGTCGCGCCATCCGATCGACGGCGGCCTGCCACTCGGGTGCCAGCGTGTCGAAATGCGCGGCGCCCCGCAGCACATCGGCATGCAGCAGAGGCACGGTGGGAACGGTCGGCACAGGCAAGGCGTCGCAGCGGCAGTCGAGGGACCGCTCCTTGATGCCGACGGCCGTGCGGAGTTCATCTGCCAGGAGCACCGACCGCGCCAGGTGTGACCGATGCCACGCCTGCCGGTGCAGCAGACCCCGGTTCAAGGGGGTCGGTCTGCCGGGGGGTCGCGGTCCGCGTCGAACCCCGCCTCGCGCGCCGCCGCCCGGGCCAGCAGCTGCGACGACACCGGCAGTGTCACCAGCAGCGCCAGGAGCACCAGCGCCAGCCGCCAGGTCCACGCGGTCTGCCCCACCAACGCCATCGCGCCGAGCGCCACCAGGGCCAGCGCCAGCGTGCCGGCCTTGGTCGACGCGTGCTGGCGCGACAGCGCATCGGGCAACCGCAGCACCCCCCAGCCGGCCACCAGCAGCAGCACCGCCCCCAGCACCACGAGCACCAGGCCGAGCGCCGTCATCGCGCGTCTCCATCGGGCCGGTCGTCGCGCGCGGCGGCCGAGCGTTCCACCAGCCGCGCCCAGCCCAGCGTGGCGACGAAGCCGACCAGCGCGAGCCCGATCGCGACATCGAGGTACACCGTGCGCCCGCTGAGCAGCGACGCGGCGATGCACAGCGCCACGCCGGCGGCCAGCAGCAGGTCGAGCGCCACCACCCGGTCGGCCTGGTGCGGCCCGTGCACGATGCGTGCGGCCGCCAGGCCGGCCACTGCCAGCGCGGCCAGCAGCAGCACGGTGGCGGCCCAGCCGATCGCCGTCATGCCCCGCCCTCCGCTGGTGGCACCCCGAACCAGGCGCGCAGCCCCGGCTCGAAATCACGCCGGATCGCCGCGGCAGTGGCGGCTTCGTGCGCCCGGTCGAGCATGTGCAGCAGCAGCTCGTGGCGCTCGAGGTCGACATCGATGACCGTGGTGCCCGGGGTCAGCGTGACCAGCGCGGCCAGCAGCGCCGCGCCGGTCGGCGTGAGCGGTGCATACGGCAGGCGCACGAACCCGGGCCGCGGCGCCGCGCCGCCCAGGTGCAGGATGGTGCGGGCCGTCTGCAACCCGCTGACCACCACCGCGCCCAGGAAGCGCAGCGGCAGCACGACGGCCGCGTGCGCGCGGTTCACCGCCCCACCCCCGCGCCGCCAAAGCCGGCCGCAGCGGCCTGCACGTAGGCCAGCAGCGGCTGCGGGTCGAGGCCGATCCACAGCGTGACCGCCGCCAACCCGGCGACCGCCGCCCAGGCCGGGCCCAACCGCGGCGCGGCGGCGCCCGCCGGCATCCCCTCGGGGTGCGGGTGCGGCTTCCAGAACGCCTCCATCCACACCTTGGTCATCGAGTACATCGTCAGCACCCCCACCACCAGCACCAGCGCGGCCCACACCGGCCGGCCCTGCGCCAGGGCCAGCTGCAGCACCAGCAGCTTGGACCAGAACCCCGACAGCGGCGGCACCCCGACCAGCGACAGCGCCGGCACCGCGAACAGCAGCGCCAGCCCCGGCCGTGCCGCGTACAACCCCCCGATGCGGCGCAGGTCGTAGCTGCCGGTGAGCGCGAACACCATGCCGGCGACCAGGAACAGGTTGGCCTTCACGATGATGTGGTGCACCGTGTAGAACAGCGCCGCGCCATGCCCGCCCAGCGCGATCGCCAGCAGGATGTAGCCGATCTGGCTGACGATGTGGAAGGCCAGGATGCGCCGCAGGTCCCAGTGGTAGGCGGCGCCCAGCACGCCGGCCAGCATCGTCGCCGCGGCCACCCAGCCGAGCCCCTCGCTCAACGCCGGCGGCACCGGGTGGAACACCTCGGCCGCCAGCCGCAGCAGCGCGTACACGCCGGTCTTCGTCAACAGCCCGGCCAGCAGCGCCAGCGCCGGCGCCGGCAGCGTGTGGTACGACGCCGGCAGCCACGCGCACAGCGGGAACGCCGCCGCCTTCAGCAGCAGCGCCATGCCCAGCAGCGCGATCAGCGCCTGTCGCATCGCGGGGTCCAGCATGCGGGCGGCCTTGCCCACCGCGGTGTAGTTCAGCTGTCCGGTGGCGCCATACACCAGCCCGATGCCGGCCAGCAGCAGCAAGGTGCCGAACAGGTTCAGGCCGAGGTACTTGAAGGCGGCATCGAGCTGGTCCGGCCGCCGCCCCATCGCCAGCAGGCCGAGCGCGCAGATCAGCATCGTTTCGAACCACACGTACAGGTTGAACAGGTCGGCGGTGCAGAACGCCCCGGCCACGCCGGCCAGCGTGCCGTGCAGCAGTGGCAGCCGCGACGGGCGGCGCGGGCCGCTGTCGGCGTCGGCCTGCAGGCTCAGCAGCACGGCCAGCGCCAGCGTGGCGGCCACCAGCAGCAGCAGCGCGCTGGTGCGGTCGATGTGGAACTCGATCGCCATCGGCGCGGGCCAGTGGCCGAACTGCGTGCGGGTGTGGCACTCGGCGGCGGCGGTGACCGTCAGCTGCGCGGCGACGGCGAAGAACGCGATGGCACCGAGCCAGCTGAGGGCCTGCTGCCAGCGGCGATGGTGGGCCGTGCACGCGGTGGCGGCGGCGGTGGCCAGCGGGAGGAGGACGGGGAGGACGGCTTGCATTCCGTCAGTCGATGGTGGGTGGGTGGCGGCCTGCCGGCCGGGCCGCTGTTGCGGTGTGGCGAGACCCCGCCGGGAGTTCGCCCCGGCAGGGCGACCTCCTTCTTTGTCGCGACAAAGAAGGAGGCAAGAAAACGCTTGAAGACGCAGACAAGCTGCGACCGAGTGTTGAGGAAGGTCGAGCAGGAACACCCGTCAACGGATCGAGCACCGTCAGCTCCCTTGCACCGCCCAGGCGGTGAACCGTTGTCGCTCTCACAGACGGCCGCTCCGCACGGCGGCCTCTTTGGGGCCGTCCGGGCCGCCCGAATGGTGGGGCTACTGAGCGGTGACAGGCCCGCAACAGACACACCAACATCACAACACCGGCGGCTTCACCGGATCGTCCGGCACCGGCTCCGCCCAGCGCAGCGCCATCGCGTCGTCCGCATCGGTCTTCTTCACCAGCTGCATCAGCAGCACCAGCGCGAAGCCCATCAGCGCGAGGCCGATGACGATGGCGGTGAGCACCAGCGCCTGGGGCACGGGATTCGCCGACGCACCGAGCAGGGCCTGCCCGGCCGGCACGATGGCCGGTAGCAGCGAGCCGGAACGGCCCAGGCCGAGCAACAGCAGGTTGACCGCGCTGCCCAGCAGCGCGAGGCCGACCACGCAGCGCAGCACGTCGCGCGACAGCAGCAGGTAGGTGCCCGCGGCCAGCGTGGCCCAGAGTGCCAGTGCGAGCGCCCAGATCATCGCGGCTCCTCCTCGGTCATCAGCAGCGGCAGCACGTAGCCGGCGAGCGCGCCCCACACGGCGAGCGCGACGCCGAGGTCGAACAGCATCACCGTCGACACCGGGCCGGCCCAGAGATGGGTGAGGAACGGCTGGCCGGTCCACGCGCCCGGCAGGCCGGACAGCGCGGCCAGCAGCACTCCCGTGCCGGCCAGCGCCCCGGGCGATCGCAGCGGCAGGCGCTGCCGCGCGGCCCGGCTGCCATGCGCGAAGGCCCACAGCACGCTGGCGGTCACCGCGATCAGGCCGGCGATGAAGCCGCCGCCCGGTTCGTTGTGGCCGCGCAGCAGCACCCACAGCGCGGCGGCCAGCAGCACCGGGTACAGCAGCCGCGAGACCCGGTCGATCACCAGCAGGTGGGCCGCGTGCTGCTTCATGGCCGTCGCATCCTGCGCAGCAGCGGCAGCGCCGCCATCAGCGACAGCATCACCACGCTGATCTCGCCGAGCGTGTCGAGCGCGCGGAAGTCCACCAGCAGCACGTTGACGACGTTGCGGCCGTGCGCCGCCGCGACGCTGTGCGCGCCGAACCAGCGCGACAGCGCATCGTCGAACGGCAGCGCCGCCACCGCCAGCCACAGCAGCGTCAGCACGCTGGCGAAGCCCGCCGCCAGCAACGCTGCGCCGCGCCGCAGCGGGCGTTCGTCGACGCTGGCCGGCCGCCCGCGGCGGGCCAGGGCCAGCAGCACCGCGGCGACGATGATCACGAACACGGTTTCGACGACGAACTGCGTGAAGGCCACGTCCGGCGCGCCGGAGAACAGGCACCACAGCGCCGTGCCGTAGCCCACCAGGCCGGCCGACAGCAGCAGCGCCAGCCGCTGCCGCACACAGACCGCGGCCACCGCGCCGGCCAGCACCATCGCCACCGCCCCGGCCTGGCCGGGCGCCGGCAGCGCCCACGCAGGCAGCATGATCACCCCGCGGGCGGCCCACAGCACCGCTGCCAGCCCGAGCGACACGGTCAACACGGCCAGCGCCAGATACCCCGGCGAACGGCCATGCTGCACACGCCGCGTGATCGCCGCGGCCAGCCGCGGCAGCGCCTGCAGCGCGCGCTCGTAATGCGCCGCCATGCCGAAGCGGCCGAGCCGGCGGTCCATCGCGTCGACCAACCGGTGCAGCGGGTCCCACAGCAGGTAGATCGCCAGGCCCGCGCCGAGCGTGATCGACAGCGACAGCAGGTCGGCCGCACGGTCGCCGCCGAGCTGCATCTGCACCGAGACGGCCGGTGCCGTCATCGCATCGCCGGCGCCTTCCACCAGTTGCTTGGCCTGCAGCGGGAACAGGCCGAGGAAGATGCCCACCAGCGCCAACGCCAGCGGCGGCGCGATCAGTCCCGGGCCGCCCTCGTGGGCCTCGTCGACCGTGTCGGGGGTGGCCCGGCGCCAGAAGATGCGCACCGCTGCGACCCCGGCCACGGCCACCGCCACCGCGGCGAACACCGTGTTGGCCAGCGACACGAACGGCAGTGCGCCGCCCACCTGCTTGGCCTCGCTCATCAGGTGCTTGGCCGCGTAGCCGAACGACATCGGCAGCCCGGCCATCGACATGCCGGCCAGCAGTGCGGCCGCGGCGGTCCACGGCATCGCGCGGCGCAGGCCGCCGAAGTGGTCGATCACGCGGGTGCCGGTGCCGTGGTCGAGGTTGCCGGCGACGAAGAACAGCGGCGCCTTGTACAGCGCATGCGCCAGCAGCAGCCCGCCCACGGCCACCGCTGCGCCGGCCCCCGGCAGGCCCACCAACGCCACCAGCGTGCCCAGCGTCGCCACGGTGGACCAGGCCAGGATGCGCTTCAGGTCGCGCTCGCGCAGCGCCAGCACCATGCCCCACGCCGCGGTGGCCGAGCCGGCCGTCTGCAGCACGGCCTGCCAAAGCGTCCAGCCGTCCAGGCCGGCATCGAAGCGGGCCAACAGGTAGACGCCCAGCTTCACCATCGTGGCCGAGTGCAGGTAGGCCGACACCGGCGTGGGCGCCGCCATCGCGTTGGGCAGCCAGAAGTGGAACGGCAGCTGCGCGCTCTTCGTGAACGCGCCCACCATCATCAACAGCACGCCGGCCACCAGGCCCGGCGTGGCCACGGCATCGGGCAGCCGCGCCACCATCTCGGTGATCGACGACGTGCCGAGCTGGCGCATCAGCAGCACCAGGCCGGCCAGCAGCGCCAGCCCGCCGCTGCCGGTGACCAGCAGCGCCTGCTGCGCCGAGCGCCGGCTGGCGGCGGATGGGTGATCGAAAGCGACGAGCAGGAACGACAGCAGGCTGGTCAGCTCCCAGCAGGTGAAGAACAGCAGCACGTCGTCGGCCAGCACGCAGCCGACCATCGCCACCATGAAACACGACAGCAGCACGTACAGCCGCCGAAGGCTCACCCCGTGAGCCATGTAGGCCCCGGCGTAGACGAACACCGCCGTGCCCACGCCGGTGATCATCAGCAGCATCAGCGCGGCCAGGCCGTCCAGCCGCAGCGCGAAGCGCAGGCCGAGCGCCGGCACCCAGTCGATGGCGGTGCTCAACGGCAGGCGGTGGTTCGCCAGCGTCCACGCCAGCACGAGCAGCGCGCCCAGGGGCAGCGCGATGAAGCCGGTGCGCGATGCCAGGCCGAGGGCGGGCGGCGCACCGGGGCGGGCCATCAATCCGTGGCGATCAGGGTCTCGGCCGCGTGCAGGTGCGCTTCGACCCGGGCGCCCACGACATCGATCGCGCGGTCGGCCGTGGCATGCACGTCCGCGGCACCGATCTCGAAATGGCCAATGCGTTCGCCATCGACCAGCTCGACCTCGACCCGACAGCTGTGGCCGGGCGGCGCATCGGTCAACCGCTTGCTGCGCAGCGGCGCCACGCGGACGTCGACGCCCGCGATGCGCGAGCGCCGGTGCATCAGCACGAACAGCACGCGCCGCCGCACATGGTCGAGCAACGCGGGCGATGCGCCCGGCTCCTCGCCGACGAGATCACACTTGACCCGAAGGTCCATACCGAAACTCCTTCCTTGATGACCTGACTCTAGGTAGGGGTGGCCGCGGCGGCAACTCGACGAGGCGCCGCCACTGCGTCGGACAAGGCCTGGGGTCAGGAGTTCCCGGACAGGGGCGGTGCGATCTCCTCCAGCGGCCGACCCTCGGCATCGACCGCATGGCGCCAGGCCACGGCGGCGGCGCCGATCACCAGCAGGGCGCCGAGCGCATAGCCCAGGCTCACCTGCAGCCGGCTGCCGCTGTCGATCAGCCAGCCGAACAGCGCCGGGGCGATGAAGCCGCCCACGCCGGTGCCCACCGCGTAGAACAGCGAGATCGCCAGCGCGCGCATCTCCAGTGGGAAGAGTTCGCTCACGGTCAGGTAGGCCGAGCTGGCCGCGGCCGAGGCGAGGAAGAACACGCCGGCCCAGCACAGCGTCATCGAGCGCGCATCGAGCCAGCCCTGCAGGAACGCCACGCCGGTGAGCGCCAGCGCCACGCCCGAGAGGCCGTAGGTGGCCGCGATCATCACGCGGCGGCCGATGCGATCGAACAGCGGTCCGAGCAGCCACGGCCCGAGCACGTTGCCGGCAGCGAACGGGAAGAGGTACAAGCCGACCTCCGCCTGCGCGACGCCCATGAAGCGGGTCAGCACCAGCGCGTAGGTGAAGAAGATGGCGTTGTAGAAGAACGCCTGTGACACCATCAGCGTCATCACCAGCGTGCTGCGGTCAGGGTAGCGGCGCACCAGCACATGGGCGACCTCGCGCAAGGTCGGCACACGCGGTCGGGCCTTTGTAGGAGCGGCTTCAGCCGCGATTCGCGCCCTGCCACGGTCCATCGCGGCTGAAGCCGCTCCTACAGGAAATACACCATGCGAATGCCGCCCCAGCACCGCCGCCTCGATCCGCCGCATCAGCGCCTCGGCCTCCTCCGCCCGCCCATGCGTGGCCAGCCAGCGCGGGCTCTCCGGCACATGCCGGCGCACCAGCAGCACCGCCACCGCCAGCAGCGCACCGCACAGGAACCCGGCGCGCCAGCCCAGCACCGGGCCGAGCACGCGCGGGTCCAGCAGCACCAGGCTCAACGCCGCCCCCAGCGCCGCGCCGAGCCAGAAACTGCCGTTGATCGCCAGGTTGACGCGCCCGCGCACCCGCGCCGGGATCAGCTCGTCGATCGCCGAGTTGATGGCCGCGTATTCACCGCCGATGCCCACGCCAGTGAAGAAGCGGCACAGCGCGAAGGTGGCGAAGCTGCCGGTGAACGCGGTGGCCACCGTGGCCGCCATGTACACCAGCAGCGTGAGCATGAAGAGCCGCTTGCGGCCGAGCCGGACCGCCATGCGGCCGAAGGCCAGCGCGCCGGCCACCGCACCCGCCACGTACAACGAACCGGCCCAGCCCACCTGCACGGCGGTGAGGCCCAGCGTGTCCGGCCGCTCCAGCACCGCGCCGAGCGAGCCGACGATGGTGACCTCCAGGCCGTCGAGCACCCAGGCGATGCCCAGTGCCAGCACCACGCGCCAGTGCCAGCGCGACCAGGGCAGGCGGTCGAGGCGCTCGGGGAGCGAGGGAGGGGTCATCATCATGCTTCTGTGGGAGCGGCTTCAGCCGCGATGGGCTCGTGGTATCGCACGAATCGCGGCTGAAGCCGCTCCCACCAACACAAGGCCGTCAGCGCTCGCAGGCCTTCACCGGCACCTGGGGATCCACCGTCCACACATGCGTGTACGTCCCCGGCACCGCCTGCCCCGGCGACACCAGCGCCACGTTCACCAGCCCAGCCGGGTGCCACAGCTGCGGCACCCCGTAGTCGCCGCGCGCATGGCCGTTGCCGGCCACCAGCACCGCGGGCCGGCCGCCGCTGGCCTGCAGCGCGGCGAGCAGCGAGGCATCGCGGGCCCGCTGGGCGCGGCGCATCGTGTCCAGCCGCGCCGGCGGGATCGCGCCGCCATGGCTCTCCTGCAGGTCGGCATCCAGCGCGGCCTGCGCGGGGGCGCTCAACGGCGCCGCGTCGAGCAGCGCGCGCAGCGGCGCCGGCACGCCGGCGTCGGACTTCAGCACCGCCTTCAGCGTAGGGTCGTCGAGGTCGCCGCCGCGCAGCGGCACCCCGGCCGCGGCCACGCCTTCGAACAGCGGCTGGTGCAGCGGCCAGTCCCAGGCCTCGGGCTTGAACCCACCGGACTGCAGCGCTGCCAGCAGCGGCCGGCCCTGCAGCGGCACCCCCTCGCCGCGCGGCAGGTGCTCGGCCACCACCACCGCGCCGCTGCCGCGCAGCCGCTCGATCAACGCCCCGCGGCGCTGGTGGTGGGCCTGCTCGTCATGCTGCTCGCCGAGCAGGGCCAGTGGCGCGGCGCGCACAGCGTCGGCCAGCTCGGCGCAGGTCAGTGTGCGGCCGGTGGCGGTCTCGACGATGCGCTCGGGCGACGGGCCCCAGCTCGCGCAGCCGGCCAGCACGGCGCTGCAGACAACGGACAACGGCAGCAGGCGGTGCAAGGTCATCACCCCAGTGTAGGGGCCGCCCTGAGCGCTGCTGCCGGGGATGGCCGTTCAGCGCGCGAGGCGTTGCGCGGCCGTTTCCCGCCGGATCAGCGGTCCAGCCCGACGTCGCCGCACAGCACGACGACACGCCCATCGGGCCGCCGCAGCGCGATCGACACGGTGACGCACAGCCCCGTGCCCTGCATCGACAGGTAGGGCCGCGTGGTCTGCGGAACGCCGATCGCCTCCAGCGCACGCAGGAAATACGGCCGCCGCGCCCAGCGGGCCTGGGCGGCGTCGTGCAGCGGCGCGAAGCGGGTGCGGCGCGGCACGAGGCAACGCGCCGCGAGCACGGTGTCGTGGAGCTGGCGGCCCTCGTCGTCGAGCTGGTAACACAGCTGCGCGCGCGGCAGCTGCAGGAACGCCGCACAGGCCGCCGCCAGCGCAGCGCCCTGCTGCAGCGCCACGGCGGCCTGGTCGATCGCGGCCAGGTACGGTGTCAGCTCGCGGCGCTCGGCCTGCTGCGCCGAGCCGCGGCGGTGCTGGAAGCGGTCCCAGATGCCGGCCAGCTGGGCCGGCACGTCGGCGGTGTCGGCCAGCGTGGGCTGCGGCCGGCCGAAAAAGTAGCCCTGCGCGAGGTCGACGTCGCAGTCCAGCGCGAGCTGCGCCTCGTCCTCGGTCTCGATGCCTTCCATCAACACCAGCGCGCCGCACTCGTGCAGCAGCGACACCATCTGCGCGACGATGCGGGCAGCGCGTGGCTCATGGGCGGCGCGCTGCACCAGGCTGCGGTCGAGCTTCACGATGTCCGGCTCGAGCCGCCAGACGCGGTCGAAATTCGAATGGCCGGCCCCGAAGTCGTCCAGCGCCAGCAGGCAGCCGAGCTCGCGGGCGCGGCGCGAGGCCGCCTCCAGGCGTTCGCCGCCCGCGACGCTTTCTTCGGTGACCTCGATGACGATGTCCTGCGGCTGGCAGCCCAGCGTGGCCAGCCGGTCGAGCAGCGCCTGCGCCGGCACCGCCATGATCTCGAGGAAGGTGGCCGGGCGCAGGTTGACGAACAGCCAGCGGTGCAGGGCCTGCGGCCGCGGCGCCGCGGCGAAGGTGGCCAGGTGCAGGTGCAGCGCGTGGCGGTCCAGCCGTTGCTGGCCGCTGTCGCTGAGGCTGCCGAACAGGGTCAGCGGCGGGATCGGCTTGCCGTTTTCATCCGCGCCGCGCAACAGCGCCTCGTGGCCGACCACGCGCTGGTGCGACAGGCTGACGATGGGCTGGAAATGGCTGCTCAGGCGAGCCGCCACGGAGGGCGTAGAGAAAAGAGGATACGGCACGGTGCGTTCCAGATGAACGTTGTCCCGATGATGCAACGGCGCGCGGCCGCGGATCCGGCGATAACGCGGGTCGCGCGCCGGCTTTTCGGGCCCGATCGGCGCTCAGCCTTCGCGCCGCTCGCGCAGGAACTGCAGCAGCCGCCGTTCGTCGGCGCGCAGCCCGCGGGGCGCGGCCGGCGCGGCAGGCAGGGCCACCGGGTCTTCGAGCGCCAACGCCAGCACCGCCGGATGCACGTAGGCCTTGCGGCACACCGCCACCGTGTTGCCCAGCTTGGCCGCCACGGCCTTCAGCACCGCCATGCCGCGGCGCGGCCCGGGCGGCTCGGTGCTCTCGCCCATCAGCGCCAGCGCGTGCACGCTGGCATGCCAGGTGCGGAAGTCCTTGGCGGTGTAGCGCTCGCCCGCCGCTTCGCAGAGGTAGTCGTTGACGTCGCCGGAGCCGACGCTGTGCAGCTCGCCCTGGGCATCGCCATACTGGAACAGCGCCTGGCCCGGCAGCTGCTGGCAGCGCCGCACCACCCGGGCCACCGCCGGGTCGTGCAGCTGCAGGCGGTGCTCGATGCCGCTCTTGCCGCGGAACTGCAGCCGCAGCTCGGCGCCCCGCACCCCGGCGTGGCGGTTGCGCAGCGTCGACAGGCCGTACGAGCCGTTCTCGCGCGCATAGCTTTCGTTGCCGATGCGCGCCCAGGTGCGGTCGAGCAGCCGCACCAGCGTGGCCAGCACCACCGGGCGCGGTGGGGCATCGACGCGGGCGGCGTCGCGCAGGTCGCGGGCCACGCGCGCACGGATGCGCGGCAGCGCCTCGCCGAACGCCTCCAGCCGGCCATACTTGTGCTCGCCGCGTTCGCGCTGCCAGTCGGGGTGGTAGCGGTATTGTTTGCGCCCGCGGGCATCGCGGCCGGTGGCCTGCAGGTGCCCGTGGGGCAGCGTGCAGATCCACACGCTGCGGTAGGCCGGTGGGATCGCCAGCGAGCGGATTCGCGCGATCACCTCGGCATCGCGCACCGGCCGGCCGTCGGGGTCGAGATACGCGAACCCCTGGCCCTTGCGGACGCGGCGGATGCCGGGGACCTCGTCGCTGACGTAGACCAGGTCGCCCGGCACGGTGTCAGGCGGCGGCGGGGAGGACGGCGGCGACCCCCGCCACCGTCTTGGGTTTGGGCGGCTGGCGCGGCTCGCACGCCGCCAGGCCAAAGGCCAGCACCAGGGCCACCGCCGGCCACGCAGCGCGCAGGGGAGTCATCACCGCACCTTCACGCTGTCGCGCAGCGCCTTGACCTGGTCGTGGTTGCGCTGCACGCCGTCGCACTGGCGCTCCACCAACATGCGCACCGATTCCGGCAGCGGCTGGCGCAGCGCCATGCGGTAGCGCTCCAGCGCGGCATCCTCGCCGCGCTCGCATTCTTCGAGCAGGGCCACGTCCTCGTAGGTCGACAACGTCGCCCGCACCGCCACCCAGCCGCGGTGCAGCGCGCCGGCGGCGCTGCCGCCGGTGTCGGGCGTGCCGCCCAAGCGCACCACCTCGTTCTGCAGCGCCGCCGCGGCGGCGTGGCAATCGTCGGCGCGGCGCGCCAGCAGCTGGCGCAGCTCCGGCGCCTTGACCTGTTCGGCGCATTGGCGGAAGCCGTACTCGCCGTCCTTGCAGACCTCGATGAGGTCGTTCAGCGTCCAAAGGGTGTCGCGGTTGTCCATCATGGATCGGTCACGGAAAACGTCTTGAATGCCTTCACAGGGCAGGCGACGTGCCCGGCGCGAACCGGCTGCGGGCACACCGCTTGCCCCGTGTCCGCGATGTCTCTGCACCTGCTCGACTGCACGATGTTCTGGAGCCCCACCGGCGGCGGCGTCCAGCGCTACCTGCGCGCCAAGCGCGACTGGCTGCGCGCCCAGCCGGACGTCCAGCACACCCTGGTGGCGCCCACCGCGCAGCCCGGCATCGAGGACTGCGGCGGCTGGCCGATCCCCTTCTCCGGCGGCTACCGCTTCCCGTGGCGCCGCGGCGCGCTGGGCCGGCAACTGGCGGCGCTGCAGCCCGATGTGATCGAGGCGGCCGATCCGTACGGCCTGGCCTGGGCCTCGCTCGACGCCGGCCAGCGCCTCGGGGTGCCGGTGGTGGCCTTCTGCCACAGCGACCTGCCGCGCCTGGCGCAGCGCTGGGCCGGCACGCGCGGGCCGGCCGCCGCGGTGGCGCGCCGGGCTGCGGCCGCCTACCTGCGCCGGCTGTACCGGGATTTCGACCTGGTGCTGGCGCCGAGCAAGGCGATGACCCGCGACCTGCTCGACCTCGGCCTCTCCCAGGCGCGCCACCAGCCGCTGGGCGTGGACACGCGCCAGTTCCACCCCGGCCGCAAGGATCCCGGCTGGCGCCGCGGCCTCGGCCTGTCGGCCCAGGCGCGGGTGCTGCTGTACACCGGCCGCCTCGCGCCGGAGAAGAACCTGCCGGTGCTGGTGCAGGCGGTGCAGCGGCTGGGCCCGCCGTACGTGCTGGTGGTGGTGGGCCACGGCCCCAGCGCACCGGCCGCGAGCGACCAGGTGCGTGTGCTGCCGCATGTGCGCCGCGAGGCCGAGCTGGCCCGCATCGTCGCCAGCGCCGACCTGTTCGTGCACGCCGGCGACCAGGAGACCTTCGGCCTGTCGGTGCTGGAGGCGATGGCCTGCGGCACGCCGGTGATGGTGCGCGAGGCCGGCGGCCTAGCCGAGCTGGTCACCGGCGGGGCCGGCCTGGGCGTGCCGGACGGCCGCCCCGAGACCTGGGCCGCCGCCATTGCCGCATGGTTTGCCGGGCGCCAGCAGCTGCACCCGACGCTGCAGCCGGGCCTGGCGCTGGCGCGCGCCCGCGCGCACGACTGGCAGGTGCTGCTGCCGCAGTGGCTGGCCCGGGTGCGGCACCTGCAGCGGGAGCACGAACCGTCCCTTTCCCTGCAGACCGCCGCGGTCGAGGCTCCCGCCGAGCCCCGCGGCGCCGAACCCGGCGTCTCATGGCATTGACCTCCGCGCAGCCCGTCCCGACCTCCCCCAGCGCCTCCCACCGTCGCCTGGGCATCGTGCTGCACGATGTCGCCCCGATCAACCTGCCGGCCTGCGAGCGGGTGCTGGGGGCGATCCGCACCGCGGCCCTGCCCGGCCCGATGCCGCCGGTGACGCTGCTCGCCGTGCCCTGTTACCACCGCAGCGCCACGGCGGCGCCGGACGACGCGCTGTTCGACCGCTGGCTCGAGCAGGCCCGCGCGCAGGGCCACGAACTGGCGCTGCACGGCTACACGCACCTGGACGACCAGCCGCTGCGCGGCTGGCGCGACCGCCTGCTGCGGCGCTGGTACACCGCGGCCGAAGGCGAGTTCGCCGCGCTGCCGGCCGACGAGGCGCGCCGCCGGCTCGAAATCGGCCGCGGCTGGTTCCACCGGCAGGGCTGGCCGCTGCACGGGTTCGTCGCCCCGGCGTGGCTGCTCGGCCCCGGCGCGCGCGACGCGCTGCAGGCCGTGCCGTTCGACTACACCTGCACCCTCAACACGCTGGAAGGCCCGCCGGGCGAGGTGCTGCTGCACAGCCGCAGCCTCGTCTACAGCACCCGCAGCGCGTGGCGCCGTGGCCTGTCGCGGCTCTGGAACGGCCTGCTGTCGCGCAGCCAGCGCCACGAGCCGCTGCTGCGGCTGGAACTGCACCCGCAGGACGCCGACCACCCGGCCATCCGCCGGCAGTGGACCGCGTTGCTCCGACAGGCGCTGCACGAACGGCAGGCGGTGACGCTGAGCGAGGCGGTGCTGGGGCGGGTGGCGGCCCGCGGCGCTTGACGCGCCTGCCGCCGCTCAACGCCAACGCGCCTCCCTCACCACGGCCAGCCCCACAGCACCGCGCTGGCCACGCCGGCGCCGGCGAGCGCCGCGGCGGCGACGTCGCTCGGGTAGTGCAACCCGAGCACCACCCGCGACAGTGCCACCAGCACCGCGTAGGGCCCCAGCAGCCACGCTGCCAGCGGGAAGTGCCAGCCGAGCACGATGGCGTAGGCCACCGCGTGCAGCGTGTGGCCGCTGGGGAAGCTGTAGCAGTCCAGCGCACGCGTGCAGGCGCGGATGCCGGGGCAGTCGGTGTATGGCCGGGCGCGCGCGATGCGCTGTTTCAGCAGCTTGTAGAGCACCAGGTTGACCAGCCCGGTGGCGGCCATCTGCAGCGACACCACCGTGCCGTCCAGCCCAGTGCCGAACAGGTTCAGCGCCGGCAGCAGCACGATGGCGAGATACCACATCGGCCCGTCGCCGAGGCGGCTGACGGCGACGAACAGCGCACACCAGAACGGCCGGCTGGCGACCTGGTGCAAGCCCAGCGCCCAGCGGCGGTCGCAGTCCAGGCAGGCCGCGCGGGTCAGGCCGCCGGCCAGCGCGCGCGTCGGGCCCGGACCGCTGCCGCCCTCAAGCGGGCGCCACATGGCGTGCCCCCGCGGCGCTGGGCTGGTGCGCGTGGTGGCGCAGGCGCTGCTCGAAGCCCTGCAGCACCTGGTCCCAGCCCTGCGCCAGCGCATGCTGGCGCGCGCGCTCGCGCATCGGCCCGAGCCGCTCGGTGGCCATCGCCACGCCGCGGCTCACCGCGTGGATGAAGCCGTTGCCGGCATCCGGCCGCACCAGCAGGCCGCTGAAGTTGTCCTGCACGTGTTCGGCCGCGGCGCCGGCGCGGTAGGCCACCACGGTGAGGCCCGAGGCCATCGCCTCGAGCACCACGTTGCCGAACGTCTCGCTCAGGCTCGGGAACACGAACAGGTCGGCGCTGGCGTAGTGGCGCGCCAGCTCGGGGCCACGCTGCATGCCGACGAACTGCGCCGCCGGGAACTCCGACTGCAGCGCCGCGCGGCTGGGCCCGTCGCCGACCACCACCATGCGCAGCTCCGGCTGCAGCCGCCGCGCCGCCACAAACGCGCGCAGCGCCAGCGACACGTTCTTCTCCGGCGCCAGCCGGCCCACATACAGCAGCACCGGCGTGCGGTCGTCGGCCGCCCCCCAACGGCGACGCAGCGCCTGGCTGCGCCAGGCCGGCGAAAACGCCTCGGTGTCGATGCCGCGTCCCACGGTCTCGACGTGGCCGAACCCCTGCCCTTCGAGCGCCGAGCGCAGCGCCGCGGTGGGCACGAAGCTGCAGTCGGCCTGCCGGTGCAGCCGGCGCAGGTAGTGGAAGACCACCGGCTCGAACACACCGAGCCGGTAATACCTGCTGTATGCATGGAAATTGGTGCGGAAGTCCATGGTCAGCGGCAGCCCGAGCGAGCGCGCGGCGCGCGCCGCCGCCACGCCCAGTGGCCCAGGAGTCGCCACGTGCACCAGCTGCGGCACGTCGTCGCCCTCGCCGCGGTGCCAGCGGCGCCGCAGCTGCGACGGCCAGGCGAGACCGAGGCGCAGGTCGCGGTACAGCGGGATCGGCAGTCCGGCAGTGCGCCATTCGTCGCGGGTGTCACGGTGCTCCTCGTGCGGTTGGCGCGGCCGCACCAGCGACACGCGGTGGCCGTTGCGGCGCAGCCAGGAGACCGTGCGCTCGACGGTGAGCGACACACCGTTGATCTCGGGGGGATAAGTCTCGGTGACGTAGGCGATGTGCACGCTGGTCCCTGCGGATGGAAGAGCGGTCGGGCCCACGGGCCCGCCAGGGGCGCCGGGGTGCGCTCGGTTGGCAATCGCCGTGCCCGCAGCGGGGTTTCAGCGCTGCGCCACCGTGGGGAAGGCGATGTCGACGCGGCGGTTCATCGCCCGGCCGGTGGCGCTGTCGTTCGGGCCCACCGGCAGCCGCTCGCCCTGCGCCCGCACGACGATCCGCTCGGCCGCGACGCCGCGCGCCACCAGCGCACGCTTGAAGGCTTCGGCGCGCTCGCGCGAGAGCCGCCGGTTGGCCGCGCGGCCCCCTGCGCCGTCGGCGTGGCCGGTCAGCACGACGCGTTGTTCGGGCCACTGCTGCAGCGCCTGCACCACCCGCTCGACGGTGCGCCAGGCCGCCGGGGGCAGCCGGGCGGCGCCGGGTTCGAACAACAGCGCCTGCACCGGCACCAGCACGGTCGCGGGCACCGGCAGCGCCGTGGCCGGGAGCGCGCTCAGCGCGAGCCCGGCCGGTGCGCGCTCGTCGGCCACCGCAGCGGCGGCCACCGCCGCATCGGCCTGGCGGGTGGCCAGCACCGACAGCCGCCGGGTCTCGCGCTCGTCGCGCCGGTCGGCCCAGGTCTCGTCGGCCGAGGCCAGCGTGCGCCGCGCTTCTTCGAGGTCGTCCCAGGCGTTGCGCACCACCAGCGGATCGTTGCGGCCGCGTTCGTAGGCGGCGCGGGCCGCCTCCAGGTCCTCGTGGATCGGCGAACTCTGGCAGGCGGCCAGCGCCGCGCCGGCGGCCGTCGCCAGGACCGGCCACAGTCTCATGGCGTGAGCCTGCGGGCGCCGGGCAGCACACCGGCGACCAGGGTCCGGTCGCGCGCCTGCTGGGCGTGCGCGGTGGCGGCATCGGCCTCGCGGTCCGCCGCCGCGCGGTCACCGTCCTCGTCGAGGCGCTTGGCGCGCGCCAGCGCGACCCGCGCCGCATACAGCGTCTCGGGGGCGCCGACCACCGCGCCCACCGAGCGCGCCTCGTCGATCGCCACCTCGGCGCGCACCAGCGCCGGGGCCGGTTCGACCGGTGCCGCGCAGGCTGCCAGCGCCGCGAGGCCGGCCAGGCTGCAGAGGGCCCGCGTGGGGAGCCATCGCATGGTCACTCTCCTGTGGTGGTGAACGATCGCAACCGTCGGCAACCGGCGTGCCTGCGATTGGGAAGCGATTGGGAAGCACTACCATGGCCTGATGATCGACCTGCAAGCCACTGACCTGCGAACCTTCCTGCCGAGCGTCGACTTCGAGACCTCGCAGGCGTTCTACACCGCCCTCGGTGGCCGCATCGCGTGGTCCGACGACCAGCTGGCGCTGGTGGAACTCGGCGGCCGAGCGTTCTACCTGCAGCGCTACCACGTCAAGGAGTGGGCCGAGAACTGCATGCTGCACGTCAGCGTGGCCGATGCGGCGGCCTGCCATGCGCAGATCGCGGCATTGCTGGCCACCGGCCGCTTCCCCACCGCGCGCGTCGCTGCGCCGAAGGCCGAACCGTACGGCGCCCTCGTCACCTACGTGTGGGACCCCGCGGGCGTGCTGCTGCACCTCGCGCAATGGCTGCCGACCACCTGACCGGCAGGGCGCCGGCTGGGCATACTTGCCCTGCGCGCGGTCCCGTCGCACCGTTGCGCACCTTGCCTTCGAGGAGGATCCTCCCATGAGCCACCGCATCGTCTGGGTCGACATCCCGGCGCTCGACCTGGACCGCGCCATCCGCTTCTACCGGGCCGTGCTCGGCGCCGAGGTCACCAAGGAAGGCGGCCCCGGCTTCACGTTCGGCCTGTTCGAACATGCCGGCCAGGACGTCGGCGGCTGCGTCTACGTGCCCGAGGAGGACAACCGGCCGTCGCTGATGGGCCCGCTGGTCTATCTGAATGCCGACGGCCGCCTGCAGGACGCCGTCACCGCGGTGCCGGCCCAGGGCGGCACGGTGCTGCAGCCCCCGCACCCGATCGGCCCGCATGGCTGGCGGGCCGTGGTGGTCGACAGTGAAGGCAACCGCGTCGCGCTGCATTCGAGCACGCCATGACCGGCGGAAACCACCCGGAACGGCATCCAGGGCGCGCCTTCAGCCGGCCAGGCCGCGGGTCAGCCGCGCCAGCGCCTGCAACACGCCGCTGACGGTCTGGGCCGCCTTCGGGTCCTTCAGCGCCCCGGCGTCGTCGAACGCGTCGCCGGCCTTGGAGAGCGCGAACTGCTGCGGCACGACGATCATCTGGAAGTTGGCCTGCAGGTACTGCCGCAGGTAGTTCAGCGAACGCAGGCCGCCGAGCGGGCCGGGCGATGCCGACAGCACGCCGACCGGGCGGTTCGCGGTCACGGCCAGGCCGGCCGGGCGGTCGCCCTGCGCCGGCACGCGCGACAGCCAGTCGAACGCGTTGATGACCAGCGGTGTCGGGAAGCCGTTGTACTCGGGCGTGACGAGCAGCAGCGCCTCGGTGCCGCGCAGCGCCTCGAGCAGCGCGACCGCTTCCTCCGGCACCCCCGCGGAGGCTTCGAGGTCGCCGTCGTACACCGGCATGCGCAGCCGCGCCGGGTCGTAGGGCACCGGCTCGAAGCCGGCCTGGGCCGCCAGCTCGGCGGCCACGTGGGCGAGGCGGCGGTTCAGCGAGGCCTGGCGGGCACTGCCGGGCAGCAGCAGCAGTTTCGGTGCACTCATGCGTCGATCCTTCCTGTGGATGAGGGGAACGCCGCGCATGATGCCGCAGCGCTGCAAGGGTTTGGCGGCTGCGCACAATGGCCTCATGCCGGCTGCCCCCGATGACCTGATCGTCCAGCGCCCCGAAGGCCTCTACTGCCCCCCTGGCGACTTCCACATCGACCCCTGGCGACCGGTGGAGCGCGCGGTCGTCACGCACGCCCACTCCGACCACGCCCGACCCGGCCACGCCCACTACCTGGCGCACCACGATGCCGAGGGCGTGCTGCGCGCGCGCCTCGGCGCGGACATCACGCTGCAGACCCTGGCCTACGGCGAGACGGTGCAGCACCGCGGCGTCACCGTCTCGCTGCACCCGGCGGGTCACGTGCTCGGCTCGGCGCAGGTGCGGGTGGAGCATGCGGGCCGCGTCTGGGTGGCTTCGGGCGACTACAAGCTCGACCCCGATCCGACCTGTCCGCCGTTCGAGCCGGTGCGCTGCGACGTGTTCATCACCGAGTCGACCTTCGGGCTGCCGATCTACCGCTGGCCGGCGCCGGCGCAGCTGTTCGGCGAACTCGATGCCTGGTGGGCGCGCAATGCCGCCGCCGGCCGCCCCACCGTGGTGTACGCCTACGCCTTCGGCAAGGCGCAGCGGCTGCAGGCCGGGGTCGACGCGTCGATCGGCCCGATCGTGCTGCACTGTGCGGTGGAGCCGCTGAACCAGGCCTACCGCGCGCGCGGCGTCGCGCTGCCGCCGACCCACCGCGTCACCGACGCCGGCGTCGACCTCGGCCGCGCGCTGGTGATCGCGCCGCCGTCGGCGGCCGGCACGCCGTGGCTGCGCCGTTTCAAGGACCACGCCGATGCCTTCGCCAGCGGCTGGATGCAGGTGCGCGGCACGCGCCGCCGCCGCGGCGTCGACCGCGGGCTGGTGCTGTCCGACCACGCCGACTGGCCCGGCCTGCAGCGCGCCATCGCGGCCACCGGCGCGCCGCGGGTGATCGTCACGCACGGCAGTGTCGACGTGATGGTGCGCTGGCTGCGCGAACAGGGGCTCGAGGCCGATGGCTTCCGCACCGAATACGGCGGCGCCGAGGACGACGACGGCGACAAGCCGGTGCCGACCGCCGAGGCCGCCGCACCATGAAGGCCTTCGCCGCGCTGTACCGCGAACTCGACGCCTCCACCTCGAACCGCGCCAAGCAGGACGCGCTGGCCGACTACCTGCGCAGCGCCTCGCCCGCCGACGCCGCCTGGGCGGTGTACTTCCTCGCCGGCGGCAAGCCGCGCCAGCTGGTGCCCACCGGGGTGCTGCGCACCACCGCGCAGGCCGCCGCGGCGCTGCCGGAGTGGCTGTTCGACGAATGCTACGAAGCCGTGGGCGACCTGGCCGAGACCCTGGCGCTGCTGCTGCCGCCGCCCACCGCGCCGGTCGAGCGGTCGTTGTCCGACTGGCTCGAACACCACCTGCTGCCGCTGCGCGGCCTGCCGCGCGAGACCCTGCCCACCACCCTGCGGGCGCAATGGGACACGCTGCCCACCGAGCAGCGGCTGGTCACGCTGAAGCTGATCACCGGGGCGTTCCGCGTCGGCGTCTCAAGGCTGCAGGTCACGCAGGTGCTGGCGCAGCTGAGCGGCCTCGACGCCAAGCTGATCGCGCAGCGGCTGATGGGCACCACCCACACCGACCACCGCCCCGGCGCGGCCGACTGGGCCGCGCTGCTGGCCCCCGAGACGCCGGCACTGTTCGCCGACGGCGCGGCTTCGCAGGACACCCGGCCCTACCCGTTCTTCCTCTCGCACCCGCTGCTCGCGGCGGTGGACACGTTCGAAGCCACGCTCGGCTCGCCGGGCGAGTGGCTGGCCGAGTGGAAGTGGGACGGCATCCGCGCGCAGCTGGTGCGGCGCGGCGGCGCGGTGGCGCTGTGGTCGCGCGGCGAGGACCTCATCACCGACCGCTTCCCCGAGCTGGTGGCGCTGGGCGAGGCGCTGCCCGATGGCACCGTGCTCGACGGCGAGATCCTGATCGGCGATGCCCAGACGGTGCGCCCGTTCGCCGACCTGCAGAAGCGCACCACCCGCAAGGCGCTGACACCGAAGCTGTTGCGCGAACTGCCCGCGGTGCTGATGGCCTTCGACCTCGTCGAGGCCGGCGGACAGGACCTTCGCGGTCTGCCACAGCACGCACGCCGCGAGCGGCTCGAGGCGCTGGTCGCGCAGCACCCGCACCCGGCCCTGCGCCTGAGCCCGCAGGTGCACGGCGCGCGCTGGGAAGACCTGGCCGCACTGCGCGCCGCGGCGCGCACCCAGCCGGCCGAGGGGCTGATGCTCAAACATCGCGACGCGCACTACGGCGTGGGCCGCACGCGCCGCGACGGCACCTGGTGGAAATGGAAGCTCGACCCGATGAGCGTCGACGCGGTGCTGGTGTACGCACAACGCGGCCACGGCCGCCGCGCCAGCCTCTACAGCGACTACACCTTCGCCGTCTGGAACGGCCCGCCCGACGACCCGGCGCGCCAGCTGGTGCCGTTCGCCAAGGCGTACTCGGGCCTCACCGACGAGGAGATGCGGCGGGTTGACGCCATCGTGCGCAAGACCACCCGCGAGAGCTTCGGCCCGGTGCGCAGCGTCGAGCCGACGCTGGTGTTCGAGCTCGGCTTCGAGGGCATCCAGGCCAGCCCGCGGCACAAGAGCGGCATCGCGGTGCGCTTCCCGCGCATGCTGCGCTGGCGCGACGACAAGGGCGTGGCCGAGGCCGACACGCTGGCGGCTTTGCACGAACTGCTGCAGCGCTGCGGCTGACCGCGGGACATCCCCCAAACGGACCCTCTCGCTGTAACGCCTTGTTGCGCTATAAGCGCGTGGCAGCCCGCTCAGCGGTACGGGCGGAGAAGAGGTCCTGTACATGAGCATTTTGTCGAAGGCGGGAGGCCGCCCACGCTGGCGCAGCACGCGCCTGCGGATCGGCGCGGCGTTCTCCCTGCTGGCCGTCGTGCTGTTCGCCGCCATCGGCGCGGTGTCGGGTGAACAGGTCGGCCGCATGCGACAGCGCGATGCCGGCGACGCCCTGCAACAGGCCGCCGACCGCCTCGCGCAGACCCTCTCCGTCGGACTGGCCGAACGCTACCGCGAGATCAGCCACGCGGCGCAGATGCAGCCGCTGGTCGGTCGCCGGCTCGACGCCGACGGCTGGCGCGGCTGGCTGCAGCAGCTGCAGCACTCGTTTCCGCACTACACCTGGATCGGCGTGGCCAATGGCGACGGCCATGTGCTGGCAGCCACCGGCGGCCTGCTCGAGGGCCGCGACGTCTCGCAGCGCGAGTGGTTCGCCGAAGGCCTGCGCGGTCCGTGGCTGGGCGACGTGCACGAAGCCAAGCTGCTCGCCAGCCTGCTGCCGGCCGCGCCGCCGGACGAGCCGCTGCGCCTGTTCGACATTGCCGCCCCGGTGGCCGGCAGCGGCCAGCACCAGGTGCTCGGCGCCCACCTGAGCCTGGCCTGGGCGGAGGAACAACGCCGCGCCACGCTGGCCTCGATGCCGGCGCTGGAAGGGGTCGACATGTACCTGCTCAACGGCCGGGGCGACCCGCTGCTCGGCCCGCCGTTGCGCGATCCCGCCGCGCTCGGTCGCCTGCAGCGGTCGCTGCAGCGCGGCGCCGTCGCGCAGGTGTGGGAGGACGGCCAGCGCTACCTGACCGCGGCCTCGCGCGTCGCCGCCGTCGGCCCGGCCACGTTGGGCTGGACCGTGCTGGTGCGGCAGCCCGAAGCCATCGCCCTGACCGAGGCGCGCACGATGCGCCACCGCATGTGGGCGATCGGCCTCATCGGCGCGGTGCTGTTCGGGCTGGGCGGCTGGTGGCTGGCCGGGCGCCTGACCGCACCGCTGCGCGAAGTGGCCGAAGCGGCCCGCAGTGCCGCCGAGGCGACCGGCGCGCCGATGCCGGCGGCGCTGGACGAAGTCGGTCAGCTGGCCTCGGCGCTGTCGAGGCTGCTCACGCAGCTGCGCGACCGCGAGCGCTCGCTGGTGCAGCTCAACGGCTCGCTCGAACAACGCGTGCTCGAGCGCACCGCGTCGCTGCGCCAGGCCAACGAAGACCTGTCGCTGTTCGCGCGCAGCATCTCGCACGACCTCAAGGGGCCGATCGGCAGCATGGGCATGCTCCTGCGCAACGTGCTGGCCGACGACCAGGCGCTGCGCCAGGCGTCGCGGCTGTCGATCGAGCTGCTGGCGGCCGAATGCGACCGGCTCGGCGAACTGACCCAGGGCCTGCTCGATCTCGGCCGCTTCGAGCAGTGCGAGATGCACCGCGAACACGTCAGGATGCGCGAGCTGGCCGAACACGTGGTGGCGTCGCTGCGCCGCGAAGGCCGCGTGGCGCCGGGCACCGAGGTGGTCATCGGCCCGCTGCCCGATGCCGACGGCGACGCGGTGCTGCTGCGCCAGGTCTGGCACAACCTGCTGGCCAACGCGTTCAAGTTCAGTGCCGGGGCCAGCACGCCGCGCATCGAGGTGCAAGGCACGCACGAAGGGGACGAACTCGTCTACCGCGTGCTCGACAACGGCGTCGGCTTCGATCCGGCGCAACAGCACCGGCTGTTCGGCGCGTTCCAGCGGCTGCACGCATCGTCGGCGTTCGCCGGCACCGGGCTCGGACTGTCCATCGTGCAGCGGCTGGTGCAGCGGCATGGCGGGCGTGTCGAGGCCGAGGTGCGGCCGGGCGGCGGCGCACAATTCAGCTTCGCGCTGCCCGGGCGGCTGCCGCTCCAGGAAGGGCTCGTGATCGGCCCGGTGAGAAATGACGCGGAAGTGAACGGCTGATCCGCGTTTCGCCGACGGCCGCGCTCGGCGACCATGCGGGGTGCCCACCTTCGAGCGCCCGCCATGTCCACCCTGCTCCGCCGCCTGCCCATCGGTCGCCGCCTGACCGCAGCCTTCGCATTGATGCTGCTGATGATGGCGGCGATCACCGCGGTCAGCCTGCTGGTGCTGCAACAGGCCGACCAGCACGTTCGCCACATCGTCGAGGTCAACATGCGCAAGCTGGCGCTGTGCGAGACGATGAGCAAACAGGTCCACGTCGCCTCGCGGGCGCTGCGCTCGATGGTGCTGCTGGAAGACGGGGCGCGCATCGAGGCCGAGGCCCGCCACCTCGCCGAGGTCCGGCAGGCCTATGACGCCGCGTGGGCGGCGCTGCTGCAGCTGCCCGCGTCGGCCCAGGGCCTGCAGATGCGCGAGCGCATCGAGGCCATGAAGCAGCGCACCCGCGAGGTCAACGACCGCATCGTCGCGCTGGCACGCGCCAACCGCGACGACGAGGCGCGCGAACTGCTGATGGGCGAGTCGAACCAGGACCTGGCAGCCTGGCAGTCCGCGTTGGACGACAACGTCGCGCTGCAGGAAAAGCAGAATGCCCTCGAGGCCGCCGAGCTGCTGCAGGCCAACACGGCGGCGAAGGCCATGCTGCTGGCGCTGACGCTGGCCGCCCTGGCCGCCAGCGCGATGGCCGCGCTGTGGATCACGCGCAGCATCACGGCGCCGATCGACGCCGCGGTGCGCACCGCCGAGGCGATCCAGGCCGGCCGGCTCGACGCCGCGGTCCACGCCGACGGCGCTGATGAATGTGCGCGGCTGCTGCGGGCCATGGCGTCGATGCAGCAGACGCTGCGCGAGCTGGTCGACACGGTGCGGCAGAACGCCGAGAGCGTCGCCACCGCGAGCAGCCAGATCGCCACCGGCTCGCAGGACCTCTCCGGCCGCACCGAGCAGCAGGCCAGCGCCCTGGAGCAGACCGCCGCGTCGATGGAGCAGCTCAGCAGCGCCGTGCGCCAGAACGCCGAGAACGCCGCGCAGGCCAACACGCTGGCGAACGACGCCTCGCAGGTGGCCGCCGAAGGCGGCGAGAAGATGGGCCGGGTCGTCGAGACGATGGCCGCGATCCACGGCAGCTCGCGCCAGATCGCCGAGATCACCGGCGTGATCGACAGCATCGCGTTCCAGACCAACCTGCTGGCGCTGAACGCCGCGGTGGAAGCGGCCCGCGCCGGCGAGCAGGGCCGCGGCTTCGCGGTGGTGGCCGGCGAGGTGCGCACGCTGGCGCAGCGCAGCGCCGACGCGGCACGGCAGATCAAGGCGTTGATCACCACCAGCGTCGAGCAGATCCAGGCCGGCTCCGACCTCGTCGGCGCGGCCGGCGGCACGATCGACCGCATGGTGGAGACCACCCGCCACGTCACCGCGCTGATCGGCGAGATCGACGTGGCCTCGCGCGAGCAAAGCACCGGCGTGGACCAGGTGCGCGATGCGGTCGCGCAGATGGACCACGTGACGCAGCAGAACGCCGCGCTGGTCGAGGAGTCGGCCGCCGCGGCCGAGAGCCTGCAGGTGCAGTCGCGGGCGCTGGTGCAGGCGGTGCGCCGCTTCCACGCCGCGCCGAGCAACGCCAGCCGCTGAGCGACTCGACCGCCGGCCCCCGGGCAGCCCTGCTGCCGGCGGGGATGACCGGCGGAGGGCCAAGGCCCGTGGCGACGGCTCGTTATCCTGGCCCGCTTCCGTCGTCGATCCGACGACCTGCAGCACAGGACAGCGCGATGGCCACGCTCCAACTCAACGGTCAACCGACCAGCCTCGACCTCCCCGACGACATGCCGCTGCTGTGGGCCCTGCGCGATGTCGCGGGGCTCACCGGCACCAAGTTCGGCTGCGGCATCGCCGCCTGCGGCGCCTGCACCGTGCATGTCGACGGTGTCGCGATGCGTTCGTGCGTGACCCCGCTGGCCGCCGTGGCGGGCAAGCAGGTCACCACCATCGAACACGTCGGCGAGACGCCGGTCGGCCAGCGGGTGCAGGCCGCCTGGCGCGAGCTCGACGTCGTGCAATGCGGCTACTGCCAGAGCGGCCAGGTGATGGCCGCGACCGCGCTGCTGCAGGCCACGCCGAAGCCCAGCGACGCCCAGATCGACCAGGCCATGGCCGGCAACATCTGTCGCTGCGGCACCTACCAGCGCATCCGCGCGGCCATCCACATCGCCGCGAAGGAGGCCTGAGATGAACCGCCCGAGCCTTCCCTCAATCGACCGCCGCACGCTGCTGCGTGTGGGCGCCGCCTCCGGTGGCGGCTTCCTGATGGCCGTGCTGCTGCCGGCCTGCGGCGAGCGCCAGGAGCGCCGCAACGAGACCCCGTCCGAATCGGCCGTGGGCCATGCGACGAAGGCCGCTTCGACCCAGGAGCCGGGCCTGACCACCGGCGGCTTCATCCGCATCGACCGCGCCGGCACGGTGACCTTCATCGTGCACAAGGTCGAGATGGGCCAGGGCACGTTCACGTCGATCCCGCAGCTGCTGGCCGAAGAGCTGGAGGTCGACCCGACCAAGGTGAAGCTCGAACAGGCGCCGCCCGACAACACGCTCTATGCCGACCCGCTGCTCGGCGGCCAGATCACCGGCGGCTCGACCTCCGTGCGCGGGGCCTGGGAGCCGCTGCGCCGCGCCGGCGCCACCGCACGCACGATGCTGGTGAGCGCCGCCGCACAGCAGTGGCAGGTCGACGCGAAGGACTGCAGCGTCGCCGACGGCGTCGTCCGCCATGCGGCCAGCAGCCGGCAGGCCGGCTATGGCGAGCTGGTCGACGCCGCGGCGAAGCTGCCGGTGCCGAAGGACGTGGCGCTGAAGCCGGCCGAGCAGTTCAAGCTGATCGGCCAGCCGATGAAGCGGCTCGACTCGCCCAGCAAGGTCGACGGCAGCGCCGTCTTCGGCATCGACGTCAAGCGGCCCGGCCTGCGCATTGCCACGGTGGCCGCTTCGCCGGTGGTCGGCGGCCGGCTCACCGGCACGCAGGACGACAAGGCCCTGGCCGTGCCCGGCGTGCGCGAGGTGCTGAAGCTGGACAACGCCGTGGCCGTGGTGGCCGACCACATGTGGGCTGCCAAGCAGGGCCTGGCCGCGCTGGCGCCCACCTGGGACGACGGCCCGAACGCGACGATGAGCACCGAGTCGATCGTCAAGGCGATGGCCGAGGCGTCGCGGCAGGACGGCGTGGTGGCCCGCAAGGACGGCGACGCGCTCGACGTCATCGGCAAGGCCCGGCGCAAGGTCGAGGCCATCTACCAGGCGCCATTCCTCGCCCACGCGACGATGGAGCCGATGAACTGCACCGTCGAGCTGAAGGACGGCGGCTGCGAGATCTGGACCGGCACGCAGGTGCCGGTGTTCGCCCGTGCCGCCGCGGCCAAGGCCGCCGGCCTGCCCGAGGAGAAGGTGCAGGTGCACAACCACTACCTCGGCGGCGGCTTCGGTCGCCGGCTCGAACCCGACTACGTGCTGCAGGCGGTGGCCTTCGCCAAGGTGCGCACACAACCGGGCCCGGTGAAGTTCATCTGGACGCGCGAGGAGGACGTGCAGCACGACATGCTGCGGCCCTACTACTACGACCGCATCGCCGCGGCGATCGGCGACGACGGCAAGCCGACGGCCTGGTTCCACCGGGTCACCGGTTCGTCGATCATGGCGCGCTTCGCCCCCGCGGCGATGAAGGGCGGCCTCGACCCCGATGCGGTGGAGGGCGCGCAGGACCACCCCTACCGCGTGCCGCACGTGCTGGTGGACTACGTGCGCCACGAGCCGCCGGTGCCCACGGCGTTCTGGCGCGGCGTCGGGCCGACGCACAACATCTTCGTCGTCGAGAGTTTCATCGACGAGCTGGCGCATGCCGCGAAGCAGGACCCGGTGGCCTACCGGCTCGCGCTGATGGACCGCTCGCCGCGGCTGCAGGCGGTGTTGAAGCTGGCCGCCGAGAAGGCCGGCTGGGGCACGCGGGTGCAGGCCGCCGCCGGGCGGCGCGCCGGCCGCGGCGTCTCGGCGCAGTTCTCGTTCGGCAGCTACATGGCGATGGTGGTCGACGCCTCGGTGGGCCGCGATGGCGACGTGCAGGTGCACCGCGTGGTCTGCGCGGTCGACTGCGGCCAGGTGGTCAACCCCGACACCGTGCGCGCGCAGGTCGAGGGCGGTGCGGTGTTCGGCCTCAGCGCCGCGCTGTGGGGACAGATCACGCACGACAAGGGCCGCGTGCAGCAGAGCAACTTCACCGACTACCGCGTGATGCGCATGCCCGAGGCGCCGCGCGTGGAGACGCACATCGTGCAGAGCAGCGACGCGCCCGGCGGGCTCGGCGAGACCGGCACGTCAGGCGTGTTCGCGGCGCTTGGCAACGCGGTGTTCGCCGCCACCGGCCAACGCATCCGCAAGCTGCCGATCGGGGATCAGTTGAAGTCGCCGGCACGATCGGCCTGAGCCGGTTACCCTCGGCGCCATGACACCGAAGATCCGCATCGATTTTGTTTCCGACGTCGCCTGCCCGTGGTGCGCCATCGGCCTGGCCTCGCTGCAGACCGCGCTGGCCCGCCTGGGCGACGAGGTGCAGGTCGACCTGCACTTCCAGCCGTACGAGCTGAACCCGCAGATGGGCCCGGAGGGCGAGTCGCTGGTGGGCTACCTGTCGAAGAAGCTGCGCGTGCCGCCCGAACAGGTCGAACGCAACCAGGTGGCGCTGCACGAGCGCGGCGCCGCGGTCGGCTTCCAGTTCGGCCGCCGCGAGTCCGTCTACAACACCTTCGATGCGCACCGGCTGATCTTCTGGGCCGGCCAGCAGGGCGAGGGTCGCCAGCTGGCGCTGAAGCAGGGCCTGATGCAGGCGTACCACGGCCGCGGTGAGAACGTCAGCGACCGGGCGGTGCTGGCCGACGTCGCCGCCAGCGCGGGGCTGGACCGGGACGAAGCGGCCGCGGTGCTGGCCTCCGATCGCTTTGCCGACGAGGTGCGCGAGCGCGAGCAGTTCTTCCAGTCGCGCGGCATCCAGGGCGTGCCGGCGGTGATCCTGCAGGATCGCTGGCTGGTCAGCGGCGGGCAGCCGCCGGAGGTGTTCGAGCAGGCGCTGCGGCAGGCGGCGCAGCAGGCGCCGGCCTGACGGTTCAACCCCGGAGCGGGCCGAGCGCCCGCCCGGCGTGCGGCACCGCGCGGTGCAGGTGCGAGATGAACTGGCGCACCGCCGGCTTGAGCGCCCCGGCGGCCAGCGCGATCGCGCCCAGGGTCAGCGGCAGCGGGCCTTCGCGCACGGGCACCACTTCCATGAACGGCGCCGCCGCCGGATGGCTGGCGATCGGCAGCGGCATCAGGCCGGCGCAGTCGCCATGGCTGATCAGCGACAGCAGCCCGAGCGTCGAGTTCACCACCGCGGCCGGTGGCGGTGGCACCAGCCCGTGGCGCTCGAACAGCGTCTTCGCGTAGCCGGTGTGGCCGGTCAGGCTGGTGTAGACCCAGCGCGAGCCCTGCAGCTGCCGCAGCGATTTCGACTTTGCCTTCGGGTTGCCGCGCCCCACCACCACCGCCATCTCGATCGGCATCAGCGTCTCGACATGGAACTCGCCGGGCGGCAGGTGCTCGGGCACCGGGCCCACCACCAGGTCGACCGCGCGCTGGCGCAGCAGGTCGGGCTGGCCGACGTAGAGCTCCTCGCGCAGCTGCAGCATCATCGCCGGGAACTCGCGGCCGAAGGTACGCACCGCCTCGGGCACCAGCAGCATCAGCGCCAGCGGCACGGCGCCGACGCTGAGCTCGCCGACCATCTTGCCGCCCATCTGGCCGATCTGCTGCGCGGCCTCGTCGAGCTCGTGCAGCGCCGTCATCGCGCGGGCATGCAGGATCTTGCCCTGCGCGGTGGGCAGCACGCCGGTGGTCGAACGTTCGAGCAGCGGCGCGCCGATCTCGCGCTCGAGCTCGCGCACCATCTTCGTCAAGGCGGGTTGCGACACGCCGAGCCGGCGTGCCGCGCCGCGCAGGCTGCCGGTGTCCACCGCCTCGACCAGGGCACGCAACGCGGTCAGCTTCAGGGCCATCGGGCGATGATAACCGTGGGTTATCGCGTCGGCCAACGCCGCATCTTCCCGCTCGCGGATGGGCTTCCTAGACTCTCCGGCAGACTGCAGCGGGCCGTCCGGCCGGTGACGCAGCATCGATGAAAGACACCCCCATGGCCCGGATCATCGGCGGCATCGCCGCTTCGCACACCCCCACGATCGGCTTTGCGTTCGACCGCGACAAGCAGCACGACCCGGTGTGGGCGCCCATCTTCGAGGCGTTCGCGCCGGTGCGCCAGTGGCTGGCCGAGCGCCAGCCGGATGTGCTGCTGTTCGTCTACAACGACCACGTGACCTCGTTCTTCTTCGACCACTACTCGGCCTTCGCGCTGGGCGTGGGCGAGCAGTGGGCGGTGGCCGACGAGGGCGGCGGTCCGCGCGACCTGCCGCCCGTCGCGGGTCACGCCGGCCTGGCACGCCATCTCGGCGAATCGCTGATGGCCGACGAGTTCGACCTGTCGTTCTTCCAGGACAAGCCGCTCGACCACGGCTGCTTCTCGCCGCTGTCGATGCTGTGCCCGCACGAGCCGGCGTGGCCGGTGAAGCTGGTGCCGCTGCAGGTGGGCGTGCTGCAGTTCCCGGTGCCGAGCGCGCGGCGCTGCTGGAAGCTCGGCCAGGCGCTGCGCCGCGCGATCGAGAGCTACCCCGAGGACCTGAAGGTCGCGCTGGTCGCCACCGGCGGCCTGTCGCACCAGGTGCACGGCGAGCGCGCCGGCTTCAACAACCCCGAATGGGACGCGCAATTCCTCGAGCTCTTCGAGCAGGACCCGGAGCGCCTGACGCAGATCACCCAGGCCGAATACGCGCAGCGCGGCGGCCTGGAGGGCGCCGAGGTCATCATGTGGCTGATCATGCGCGGGGCGCTGTCGGCCCAGGTGCGCAAGGTGCACCAGACCTACTACCTGCCTTCGATGACCGGCATCGCCACGGCGGTGTACGAGAACCTCGCCGCTCCGCCGGTGGGCGACGGCCTCGCCCGCCACCGCGCGCATGTGGGCACCGAACTGGCGGGCGCCGAGGCGCTCACCGGCACCTACCCGTTCGACCTGGCGCGCAGCGTCAAGGCGTACCGGCTGAACCGCTTCCTGCACGACCTGATCCGCCCGGCGCACCGCGAACACTTCCTGCGCGACGAGGTGGCGTGCCTGCGCGACGCCGAGCTGACCGACGAAGAGCGCCGGCTGGTGCGCGAGCGCGACTGGCGCGGGCTGATCCGCTACGGCGTCATCTTCTTCATGCTGGAGAAGCTCGGCGCCGTGGTCGGCGTGTCGAACCTGCACATCTACGCGGCGATGCGCGGCGAGACGCTGGAGCAGTTCCAGCAGACCCGCAACGCACCCGGCGCGCTGTATTCGGTGGCCGGCAAGGACGCCGCGGCGCTGTCGTGGGACCGCGGCGAGGGCCGATGAGCCGTCAGAACTGAGGCGCCCGCCCAACAGGACGCGGCTGCCGCGCCGCGCCTGTTACACAATGCCGGATCTCCCGCCGCCGCAGGGACTGCATTGGAAAAGACCGTTCTGCCCGGGCTCGTCGGCCCCGGCCTGCATGCGCCGACGTTGCTGCTTTCGATCGCGATGTTCGGCTTCATCATCGCCGGCATCGCGCTGGGCGATCCCTCGGCATTGCCGGCGCAGCGCCGCGCCCTGCAACTGTGGGGCCGGGCGATGCTGGCGGCCGGGCTGTCGTGCCTGCTGTTCTACCTGCGCGGGCATGCGCCGTGGTGGCTGAGCTTCGGCGTGGCGAACCTGTGCTTCATCGGCCTGCCGCTGTACAGCCTGCTGGCGCACGCCCAGTTGTTGCGCCAGCCGCCGCCGCGCCCGGTGGCCACCGGGGTGCTCGCGCTGGTGTTCGCGGGCATCGCCGCCCACCTGTTGCTGGGCACCACGCCGCGCGTGCCGATCGTCTGCCTGTCCGTCGGCTTCACGGTGCTGCAAGCCACGACGTGCCGGATGCTGTGGCGCGACTTCGCGCTGCGGGGCGCCAAGCTGTCGCTGGCCGGCCTGCTGATCGGCATTCCGCTGGCGCTCTCGTTCGGCACGCGGGCCGTGCGGGTCCTGATGGGCCAGACCGGGGTGCTCGCCCCCACCGATGCATCGTCGATGCAGATCGGCGTGCTGGTGATCGGCATGCTGCACATCGTCGGCACGTCGATCGTGTTCTTCTCGATGGTGCACGCCTCGCAACGCGATGCCATGCTCGAGGCGTTCCGGCGCGACGGGCTGACCGGGGTCTACAGCCGGCATGCCTTCTTCGAGTTCGCCACCGCGCGGCTGCGCGAGCTGCCCGCCCTCGGCCATGCGGTGCTGATGGTCGACCTCGACCGCTTCAAGCAGATCAACGACACCTTCGGCCACGCCGGCGGCGACGCCGCCCTCACGCACGCGGCCCGCGCGATGGGGCTGGCGCTGCGCAGCACCGACCTGCTCGGCCGTTACGGCGGCGAGGAGTTCTGTGTGCTGATCACCGACTGCACGCCCGAGACCGCGCTGCAGCTGGCCGAGCGCATCGTGCAGGGCGCGCGCCGGCAGCAGGTGCGGTTGCCCGACGGACGCACCATCGGCTACACGCTGTCGGCCGGCTGTGCGATGGTGCCGGCGGGGCCGGAAGCCGACACCGCGCTGCGCGGGGCGCTCGATCAGGCCGATGCGGCGATGTACCGCGCCAAACAAGGCGGCCGCGACCGGGCCGTGGGCATCGTGCCGCCGGTGGCGGGCGCCGCCGCGGCCTGACGCCCTTCGCTCACTGCCCCAGCAGGCCCCACTGCATCGCGATCAGCGTGAGCTCCGACTGGTTGCCCACGCGCAGCTTCTGCTTCACGTGGTACAGGTGGGTGCCCACCGTGCTGGCCGAAAGCTTCAGGTCCTCGGCGATCTGCGCCACCGTCTTGCCGCGCGCCAGCTGCACGAACACCGAGAACTCGCGTTCGCTCAGCACCTCGGCCGGACTGGCCTGGCCGTTGAGCTGCGCCACCGCCAGCGCCTGCGCGGTGCGCGCATCGACGTGGTGTTCACCCCGCGCCACCGCCTTCACCGCGGCGATCAGCGCCTCGGGCGCACTGCGCTTGGCCAGGTAACCGAGCGCGCCGGCACTCAGCGCGCGCCGCGGGTGCGCCAGGTCCTCGTGCGCGGACAGCACCAGCACACGCGCCTTGGCGTCGTGCGAGAGCAGCCGGCGGATCGTCTCGAGGCCGCCCATGCCCGGCATCGTCAGGTCGAGCACGACGACGTCGGGCCGCACCGTCGGGTAGTCGCGCAGCGCCTGCTCGCCGTCGTCGGCCTCGGCCACCACCTCCAGGCCGGCGTCGCCGAGCAGCATGCGAAAGCCCATGCGCACCAGCGCATGGTCGTCCACCAGCATCACGCGGATCATGCCGCCGCTCCTTCGCTCGCGCGCAGCAGCACCGACAGCGGCAGCACCACCGAGAGCCGGGTGCCACGCGGCAGTGCCGCCGCGATCTCGAACTGCCCGCCCAGCCCCTCGGCACGCTCGGCGATCCAGCGCAGCCCGTAGTGGCCGCTCTTGTGCACGCCCTCCGGCGGCAGCCCGATGCCATCGTCGAGCACGTCCAGCCGCAGCGTGCTGCCGTCGCGGTGCAGGCGGATCGACACCTCGCGCGCCTGGCCATGGCGCAGCGCGTTGGTCAGCCCCTCCTGCGCGGCACGGTACAGCGCCAGCGACGTGTCGGCCGACAGCGGCACGCCGCCAGGATCGGCCGCGACATGCACCGCCACCTCCGGGTGGCTGCGGTGCGTGCGCTGGGCCAGGTCGGCCAGCGCCTCGGCCAGGCCGAAGTTGTCCAGCACCAACGGCGTCAGCCGCGGGATCAGGCCGTGCATCGCCTCGTACAGCCGCGACGATTCCTCGGCGATGGTGCGCGCCGCCTGCGCCGAGGCGGCGTCGTGCGCCTGCACCCGGTGCGCCACCGACAGCGCCACGCTGCGGATGGCGGTGACCGACTGGCCGAGCTCGTCGTGCAGCTCGCGGGCGATGGCGCGGCGCTCCTGTTCGATGTGCTCGTCGAGCCAGCGGCCGAGCTCGCGCTTGTCCGACAGCGCCTGCTCGGCGCGGATCGCACGCTTCTCGGCCTCGAGGTGCGCCTGCAGCATCGCCACCATGCGGTTGAACGCCGACGCGATGGCGGCGGCCTCGCGGCCGGGCAACGGCGGCAGCGTCGCGTCGAGCCGGCCGGCCTCGATCTCGCCGAGCGCGGAGACGATGCGCGGGAACGGCCGCACGCTGCGGCCCACCAGCCAGAACACCAGGCCGTTGACCACCACCAGCATGCCCAGCGAGGCCGAGGCCAGCACCGCGAAGTCGTCCCAGGCGTCGATCACCGCGCGCGACGGATTCGAATGCAGTGCCAGCCGCCCGCCGGGGAAGTCGACCGACTGCACCACCGGCGGCGGCGCGACCAGCGCGGTGAACCAGGCCGGCGCGTCACGGCCCTGCTTGTAGGGCGATGGCGGCGATCGATAGACCTCGCGGCCCTCGGCGTCGTACAGGTAGATGTCGTTCGAGCGCACGCGCCCGACCCGTTCGAAGAACATGCGCAGCAGCGGCAGGCCGGGGAAGTCGCCCATCACGGTGCGACGGATGAACTGCTCGGCGACGCGGTTGGCCGCGTCGACCTCCTCGCGCACCGCGGCCCGCATGCTGCGGTACTCCAGCCCGAGCAGGGCCATCGTGAACAGCAGCGTCAGCGCGCCGACGATGAGGTTGATCTTCAGCCGCAGGGTCATGACGCGACGATGGTATTCGCTCGGGTTCGTGGGCGGCACGCTTCCCGGCGCGGCGATCCCCCGAACAACCCGGAGTCGGGATACAGAAATTCATGAGGCCGGGTTCATGACCAGGGGGCTGTCGCGCCCGCGGCGCTGGCGCGAGGATCTCTTCCACCGCATCACCCGTGCGGCAACCCTCCAAGGAGACCTCCATGACCTGGCAAACCCCCGCTGCGACCGACCTGCGTTTTGGTTTCGAAATCACGATGTACATCTCGGCTCGCTGATCTCTCTGTCCCCTCCCTCTGTGGGAGCGGCTTCAGCCGCGATTCGTGCGGTGCCACGAGCCCATCGCGGCTGAAGCCGCTCCCACAGACTCCACTCCCCTTCCGCACCGGCCCCATGCGCATCACCTTGCTCGGCACCGCCGCCGGCGGCGGCTTCCCGCAGTGGAACTGCAACTGCGCCAACTGCGATGGCCAGCGGCGCGGCACGCGCCGGGTCAAGGCGCGCACCCAGTCGTCGATCTTCATCCGCCCGGACGACCAAGCCGACGGCCTGCTGGTCAACGCGTCGCCCGATGTGCTGCAGCAGATCCGCGCCAACGGCCCGACGCTGCAACCGGCCCGTGCCGGGCGCGACAGCGCCATCGGCGGCGTGCTGCTGATCGACGGTCAGATCGACCATGCCACCGGCCTCTTCATGCTGCGCGAACGCGGCACGCCGCTGCCGCTGTGGTGCACCGATCCAGTCCACGAAGACCTGACCACCGGCAACCCGGTGCTCAACGTGCTCGGCCACTACTGCGGCGTCGAGCGCCACCGGCTCGCGCTCGATGGCGCGGCGTTCGACATCCCCACGCTGCCCGGCCTGCGCCTGCGTGCGCTGCCGCTGGACAGCAAGGCGCCGCCCTATTCGCCGCACCGCGAGGCCGGCGTGCCGGGCGACAACATCGGCCTGGTGGTCGAGGACGTGCAGCGCGGCAAGCGGCTGTTCTACGCGCCGGGCCTCGGCGCCATCTCGCCGGCCGTGCTCGACGCGATGCACGGCGCCGACGCGGTGCTGGTCGACGGCACCTTCTGGACCGACGACGAGATGATCCGCCTCGGCTTCTCCAAGAAGACCGCCCGCTCGATCGGCCACCTGCCGCAGTCCGGCCCGGGCGGCATGATCGAGGTGATGCGCACGCTGCCGCGCAGCACGCGCAAGGTGCTCATCCACATCAACAACACCAACCCCATCCTCGACGAAGACTCGCCCGAGCGCGCCGCGCTCGAGCGCGAAGGCATCGAGGTCAGCGAGGACGGCATGGAGCTGACGCTGTGATCAAGGCCGAGATCCTGCAGGAACACCGCCACCCGGCCGAGGCCGGCACTGCGTGGAGCCGCGCCGAGTTCGAGGCCCGGCTGCGCGAGCGTGGCAAGGCGTACCACATCCACCACCCGTACAACGTGATGCTCAACACCGGCCGCGCCACGCCGGAGCAGGTGCGCGGCTGGGTGGCGAACCGCTTTTATTACCAGATCGCGATTCCGGTGAAGGATGCCGCGGTGCTGGCCAACTGCCCCGACCCGGCGGTGCGCCGCGGCTGGGTGCAGCGCATCCTCGACCACGACGGTTTCGAGATCGGCGGGGTGCACGATGCCGGCGGCATCGAGGCCTGGCTGCGGCTGGCCGAGGCCACCGGGCTGACGCGCGAAGAGGTGCTCGACCTGCGCCATGTCGCGCCGGCGGTGCGCTTCGCGGTGGACGCGTACATCAACTTCGCCCGCAAGGCGCCGTGGCAGGAAGCGGTGTGCTCGTCGCTCACCGAACTGTTCGCGCCCGAGATCCACAAGCAGCGCCTGTCCACCTGGCCCGAACACTACCCCTGGATCGCCAACGACGGACTGCTGTACTTCCGCAACCGCGTCAGCCAGGCGCGCCGCGACGTCGAGCAGGGCCTCGCGATCACGCTCGACCACTTCACCACCCGGCCGCTGCAGGAACGGGCGCTGGAGATCCTGCAGTTCAAGCTGGACGTGCTGTGGGCGCTGTCGGATGCGCTGGTCACCAAGTACGGGGTCACGGCATGATCGACAGCGCCATCCGCCCGCGCATCGGCACCGGCATGCGGCTGCAGTTCGAGCCGGCCCAGGACTGCCACGTGCTGCTCTACCCGGAGGGCATGGTCAAGCTCAACCAGAGCGCCGGCGAGATCATGAAGCGCTGCGATGGCGAGCGCACGCTGGGCGAGATCGTCACCGACCTCGAACAGGCCTTCAATGCGCAGGACCTGACCGGCGACGTGCAGGCCTTCGTCGAGATCGCCCGCCAGCAGCGCTGGCTCAGCTGGTGAGCTCATGACCGCGCCCCGCCCCGGCCCACCCCTGTGGCTCCTCGCCGAGCTGACCTACCGCTGTCCGCTGCACTGCGTGTTCTGCTACAACCCGGTGGACTACGCGACGCACGAGCAGGAGCTGACCACCGACGAATGGCTGCGCGTGCTGCGCGAAGGCCGTGCGCTGGGCGCGGTGCAGCTCGGCCTGTCGGGCGGCGAGCCGCTGCTGCGCGACGACCTCGAAGTCATCGTCGCCGAGGCGCGCCGGCTGGGCTACTACACCAACCTGCTGACCTCCGGCGTGGGCCTGACCGAGGCGCGCGCCAAAGCGCTGAAGGACGCCGGCCTCGACCACGTGCAGCTGTCGTTCCAGGACTCGACCCGCGAGATGAACGACTTCCTCTCGCACACCAAGACCTTCGACCTGAAGCAGCGCGTCGCCGGCATCATCAAGGCCCAGGGCTGGCCCATGGTGATGAACGTGGTGCTGCACCGCCTCAACATCGACCACATCGACCGCATCATCGGCATGGCGCACGAGATGGGCGCCGAGTACGTGGAACTGGCCAACACGCAGTACTACTCGTGGGCCCACCTCAACCGCGACCACCTGCTGCCCACCCATGCGCAGCTGAAGGAAGCCGAGGCCGTGACCGACCGCTGGCGCGAACACCTCGGCGAGACGATGCGGCTGTACTTCGTCGCCCCCGATTACCACGAAGGCCGCGCCAAGCGCTGCGTCAACGGCTGGGGCAGCACCTTCCTCACCGTCACGCCCGACGGCGCCCTGCTGCCCTGCCACACCGCGCGCATGCTGCCGGGGCTGAGCTTCCCGAACGTGCGCGAGGCCTCGCTGGCCCACGCCTGGTACGAGAGCGACGGCTTCCAGCGCTACCGCGGCACCGGCTGGATGAAGGAGCCCTGCAGCAGTTGCGAGCACAAGGAAGAAGACCTCGGCGGCTGCCGCTGCCAGGCCTACCTGCTGACGCAGGACCCCGATGCCGCCGACCCGGTGTGCCGCAAGAGCCCGGCGCATGCGCTGGTGACGGCGGCGGTGGCGAAGGCCGAGGCCGGCGGGCCCATCGAACATCCGCTGGTCTTTCGCGATCCGAAGAACTCGCGAGCGTTGGCAGCGCACTCCCTCTCCCGCTAGCGGGAGAGGGAGCTGGCTTCAGCGCCAGCGGATCAACAAGCCCACGCCGCCCATCACCAGCAGCGTGCCCGCCGCCACCCACGCGGTGAACGGCTCGTCCAGCAGCACGATGCCCATCAGCACGGTGGACATCGGGCCCACCATGCCGATCTGCGCCGAGACGGTGGAGCCCAGCCGCGCCAGCGCCATCGTCGTGAAGAGGATGGGCATCACGGTGCAGGCGGTGGCATTGACCAGCGACAGGCCGATCACCGCTGCCGGCACGTGCGCGGCTTCGATGGGCCGCAGCAGGACGAACTGGAGCAGGCACAGCACGCACGCGACCAGGCTCGCCAACCCGGTGAGGCGCAGCGCGCCGATGCGCCCGACCGCCTCGCCGCAGTAGATCAGGTACAGGGCATACGACACCGCGCTGCCGAACACCAGCGCGGCGCCCAGCGGCGCCTGCGGGCCGACCGCCGACCACTCGTGGCCGAACACGACGATCACGCCGAGGTAGCTGAGCGCCATGCACGCCAGCTGCACCCGCGTGGCCTTGCGGCCGAACAGCGCCCAGTTCAGCAGCAGCACGATGGTCGGGTTGAGGTACAGGATCAGCCGCTCCAGGCTGGCGGTGATGTACTGCAGGCCGAGGAAGTCGAGCGTGCTGGCGAGGTAGTAGCCGCTGATGCCCAGGCCCAGCACGCGCCAGCGGTCGGCGTTGGAGAGCGGCGGCTTGCCGCGCCCGGCCCACCAGGCCATCGCGGCGAACAGCGGCAGTGCCAGCAGCATGCGGTACATCACCAGCGTGATCGCGTCGACGCCGTAGCGGTAGGCCAGCTTGGCGATGATGGCCTTGCCGGAGAAGCCGATCGCGCCGACCAGCGCGAGGCCGTAGGCCGAAAGGGGACGGCCGGGGGCCGGAGGGACTGCAGACATCGCCGGCGATTGTAGGAAGCCGCGCTCAGCCCTCGCGGTACAGCGCTTCGACCTCGCGGCGCAACCAGCCGTTGGCGGCATCGTGGTGGAAGCGTGCATGCCAGGTCTGCCGCATCGCCAGCGGCGGCACGTCCCAGGGCAGCGGCCAGGCCGTCACCACGCCGTAGCGCGAGAACAGGTCGGCCAGGTACTGCGGCACCGTGGCCACCAGGTCGGTGTGCTCCACCAGCATCGGCAGCACCATGAAGCTGGGCGTGCTGGTGACGAAGCGGCGCCGCGCGCCCTGCGCCCGCAGCGCCCATTCGAAGATGTCCTCGTCCAGCCCGAACGGCTGCACGGCGATGTGGTCGCAGGCCTCGAAGCCGGCACGGTCCATCGTGCCGGCGTGCAGCCGGCGGTGGCCCTTGGCCGACACGCAGGCCAGCGCATGGCGGAACAGCTGCTGCTGGAACAGCCCGGCGTCGGCCAGCTGCACGCTGCCGAGCACCAGGTCGACCTGGCGCTGCTCCAGCGCCTGCGGCAGTTCGCGCGGCAGCAGGTGCACCACCCGCAACCGCACGCCGGGCGCCACCGCACGCAGCCGCGCCAGCAGCCGCGGCACGAACAGCGGCTCCGCGCCGTCACTCATGCTGAGCGTGAAGACCCGCGTCGAGGCGGCCGGGTCGAAACCGGCCGCCGGTACCAGGTCGGCGCGGGCCGTCTCCATCATGCGCGTCACCACCGAGGCCAGCGACAGCGCCCGGTCGGTGGGCAGCATGCGCTGGCCGGTGCGCACGAACAGCGGGTCGCCGAAGTAGTCGCGCAACCGGCGCAGCTGCTTGCTGACCAGCGGCTGGGTTGAACCGAGCCGGTCGGCGGCGGCCGAGACGCTGCCGCACTGCAGCAGGACCTCGAACACCGGCAGCAGGTTCAGGTCGAGGTCGGGCGTGGCGGCGTGCAGCGGGTCTTTCATGGCGGGGCGACTATGCCTCCAGAGCATAGTCCCTATGACCCGCGACCGCTCGCCGTGCCCGGGGCCGCTGCCTAGACTGCCTGCCAGCAAGGAGACAACGATGACCATGCCCAGCGAAGCCGCGATCCGCGGCGCCCAGGCCGCCTCGGCGCGGATGGCCGACCGCCACACCCCCTTCGTGTTCGACGACTGGTACGTCGCCGGCTTCGGCGAGGAGTTCGGCGAGAAGCTGCTGCAGCGCACGCTGCTGGGCCGCAAGCTGGTGCTGTATCGCACCGAGGCCGGCCAGCCGGTGGCGCTGGACGACCGCTGCGCGCACCGCTCGTTCCCGCTGTCGGCGAGCGCCCGCGAAGGCGACACCATCGTCTGCGGCTACCACGGCTTCCGCTACAACCCCAGCGGCGACTGCATCGAAGTGCCGTCGCAGACCCCCACGCCCAAGGGCATCGGCGTGCGCTCGTACCGCCTGATCGAACGCGGCCCGGTGGTCTGGATCTGGATGGGCGACGCCGAGCAGGCCGACCCGTCGAAGCTGCCCGACCAGGACTGGATCACCGCGCCCGACTGGGAGAAGTCGCACGGCTACCTGCACCTGAAGGCCAGCTACGTGCGGCTGCACGAGAACCTGCTCGACCTGACGCACCTGTCGTACCTGCACGCCAACAGCTTCGGCACGCCCGACTATGCGAAGGCGCCGTTCGAGGTGGAGCAGCGCGAGGGCTACTACGCGCTGCGCCGCGACGTCATCCCGACCACGCTGCCGCCGATCTGGAGCGAGACCACCGGCCTGCGCGGCGAGAAGCAGGCCGCGCGCATCGCCCACTCGGCCTTCCGCGCCCCCGGCATGCACGAGGTGACGGTGAAGTTCTACGACTGCACCGTGCCGCAGGCGCAGCGCGAGGAGTTCACCATCCGCACCGCGCACCTGCCGACGCCGGAGACCCCGACCTCGACGCACTACTTCCTGGTGCACGGCCGCGACTTCGCGCAGCACGACCAGCGGATCACCCACACGATGCACGAGCAGCTGTTCGTCGCGTTCAACGAGGACGTCACCGGCCTGGCGCTGCAGGAGGAGATGCTCGCCGCGACACCCGACGACGAGTTGTTCGAGATGACCGTGGCGGCCGACGGCCCGGCCGTCGCGATGCGGCGCTACCTGCTGGCGCGCACCGCCAGCGCCGCCCGCTGATGGGCCGCTGATGGCCCGCTGATGGCCCGCTGAGCGGTGGCGGCGGGTGGCCCGAATCGCCACCCGCCTCGGGATTTCACGCCATGGTGGGGGGCGCGGGCGCGGCCTAAAGTGTTCGCATGAGCACCTACACCGCCCCCCTGAAGGACATGCAGTTCGTGCTGCGCGAGCTCGCCGGCATCGACCGCATCGCCGCCCTGCCCGGGCACGACGAACACAACGCCGAGCTGGCCGAGGCCATCCTCGAAGAGGCCAGCAAGTTCGCCAGCGGCGTGCTCGCGCCGCTGAACGTGATTGGCGACCGCGAAGGCGCGCGCTGGCACGAAGGCGGGCGGGTCACCACCGCGCCCGGCTGGCAGGCGGCCTACCGGCAGTTCGCCGAAGGCGGCTGGAACGGCCTGGCCTGCCCGCCGGAGCACGGCGGCCAGGGCCTGCCGCAGGTCATCGCCGCGCTGGTCGAGGAGATGTGGAACGGCGCGAACACCGCGTTCGCGCTCTGCTCGATGCTGACCCGCGGCGCGATCGAGGCGATCACGCTGTGCGGCAGCCCCGAACAGCAGGCCACCTACCTCGACAAGCTGGTCAGCGGCGAATGGACCGGCACGATGAACCTCACCGAGCCGCAGGCCGGCTCCGACCTCGCCGCGGTGCGCACGCGCGCCGTGCCGCAGCCCGACGGCAGCTACCGGCTCAGCGGCCAGAAGATCTTCATCACCTACGGCGAGCACGACCTCGCCGACAACATCGTGCACCTGGTGCTGGCGCGCACGCCGGACGCGCCGGAGGGCGTCAAGGGCATCTCGCTGTTCGTCGTGCCCAAGGTGCTGGTGAACGCCGACGGCAGCCTGGGCGAGCGCAACGACGTGCGCTGCGTGTCGATCGAACACAAGCTCGGCATCCACGCCAGCCCGACCTGCGTGCTGTCGTTCGGCGATGCCGGCGGTGCCGTCGGCTGGCCGGTGGGCGAGCTGAACCGCGGCCTCGAATACATGTTCATCATGATGAACGCGGCCCGTTTCGCCGTCGGGCTCGAGGGCGTGGGCCTGAGCGAACGCGCCTACCAGCAGGCGCTGGCCTATGCACGCGACCGCGTGCAGGGCCCCGAGGCCGGCACCCGCTCGCGCGACAAGGTGGCCATCGTGCGCCACCCCGACGTGCGCCGCATGCTGCTGCAGATGAAGTCGCGCACCGAGGCGCTGCGCGCGGTCGCCACCGTCACCGGCGCGGCGATGGACCTCGCCGCCGCACACCCGGATGCCGCTGAACGGGCGCGCCAGCAGGCCTTCGTCGAGCTGATGATCCCGATCGTCAAGGGCTGGAGCACCGAGAGCGCCGTGCTGGTCACCTCCCTCGGGGTGCAGGTGCACGGCGGCATGGGCTTCATCGAGGAGACCGGTGCCGCGCAGCACCTGCGCGATGCGCGCATCACGCCGATCTACGAGGGCACCACCGGCATCCAGGCCACCGACCTGGTGGGCCGCAAGATCGCCCGCGACGGCGGGGCGGCGATCGGCGCCGTCATCGCCGAGATGCGCGACGTGCATCAGCGGCTGCTGGAGAGCCCGGACGACGACCTGCGCGCCATCGCCACCGCGCTGGGCGGCGGGGTGGACGCGCTCGCGCAGGCGGTGCAATTCGTGCTGCAGCGGCATGCGAGCGACCTGCGCGCGGTGCTCGCCGGCGCGGTGCCGCTGCTGGAACTGTTCGGCATCGTCGCCGGCGGCTGGCAGATGGCGCGCGCCGCCGAGGCCGCGGTGCGGCGGCTCGCCGAGCCGGACGCCGACCGCGCGTTCCTCGAGGCCAAGCGCCTCACCGCACGGTTCTATGCCGAGCATGTGCTGAGCGCCGCGGCGGGCCTGGCCCATGCGGTGCAGCACGGCGCCGCCGCCATCGACGGCGCCTGGGACGCCTGACCGGTCAGCCCGCGGGGCGGCGGGGGTCGCGCAGCAGCGCCTGCAGCTGCGCGGCGTCCACGGGCTTGGTCAGGTGCAGGTCGAAGCCGGCGGCCTCGGCCTTGCGGCGGTCCTCGACATTGCCCCAGCCGGTCAGCGCCACCAGCAGCATCGGCACGCCGGGCCACTGCTCGCGCAGCCGGCGCGCCACCGCGTAACCGTCCATGCCGGGCATGCCGATGTCGAGGAACACCACCTCGGGGCGACGTTCGGCCACCCGCTGCAGCGCCGCTTCACCACTGTGGGCCATGCGGGCGATGTGCCCGTCGAGTTCCAGCACCAGCACCAGCGTTTCGGCGGCATCGACGTTGTCGTCCACCACCAGGACGTCGCGCGAAGCTGGAACGGCGGGCAGCTCGGTCGCCGCCGGCGCGCTCTGCGCCGTGTCGGCCGGAGCCGCCGCGGCGCCCAGCGGCAGCCGGATCGTGAAGGTCGCGCCCTGCCCCAGCCCGTCGCTGGCGGCCTCGACGCCGCCGCCGTGCATCTCGACCACCCGCTTGACCAGCGCCAGGCCGATGCCCAGGCCGCCCTGGGCCCGGTCGAGCGTCTTGCCGGCCTGCGTGAACAGCTCGAACAAACCGGGCAGCGACTCGGGCGCCAGGCCGGCGCCGTTGTCGCGCACGCGGATCACCGCGACGCCGTCCTCGCAGGCCAGCGACAGCTCGACGCGGCCTTCCGGCGGCGTGTACTTGGCGGCGTTGTGCAGCAGGTTGCTGACCGCCTGCGCGATGCGGATGGGGTCGGCTTCGAGCTGCACCGGCGACGCCGGCAGCGACACCGACAGCGTGTGGCGGGCCGCCTCGAGCGCCGGCCGGGCGACGTCGAGCCCGCCCTGCACCGCCTCGCGCAGGTCCACATGCTCCGGGTGCAGCTGCATCTTGCCGGTGGTGATGCGCGCCACGTCGAGCAGGTCGTCGATCAACCGCACCATGTGCGCCACCTGGCGACCCATCGTCTCGCGGGTGCGGGCGGCCAGCTCAGGCCCGGGATCCATGCCGAGGATGCGCAGTCCCGTGCGCACCGGCGCCAGCGGATTGCGCAGTTCATGCGCCAGCGTGGCGAGGAACTCGTCCTTGCGGTGGTCCTGTTCGAGCAGGCGGTCCTGCGCCTGCTTCAGCTCGGTGATGTCGCGGGTGGTGCCGGCCACCGCCTCGACCTCGCCGTCCGGGCCGAGCACCGGCACGAAGATGTAGTCGTAGATGCGCCGGCCGAACGTGCCGTTGAAGGGCACCTGGCCGCGGATCGGCGCCTTGGTGGCCTTCACCTGCTCGATCTCGCGATCGTGCATCTCCGCGTGCCAGTCGGGGTAGCCGAGCTCGAGGCAATTGCGGCCGATCGCCTCGTCCCAGCTGCGGCCCCACATCGCCAGCAGGCCTTCGTTGGCGTAGATGAAGCGGTGGCCGAGGTCGAACACGTAGGCCAGGTCGGGTGTGTTGGCGAGGATGGTCTCGTAGAGCCGGCGGCGGCGCTCGGAGGCGATCGTCACCGCGGCCAGCGTCGCTTCGGCCTGCGAACGGTCCCACGCCATCGCGAGGAAGTGGCTCACCGTCTGCAGGAAATCCACCTCGGCCGCCCCGAACGAGCGGCGCTGGCGGCTGCCGATCGAGAAGGTGCCGAGCACCTGCCCATCGCGGCCGAACAGCGGGTGGCAGGCATAGGCCTTCACGCCCATCTCGCGCACGAAGGCGCCGGCCGGATCGCTGCCGATGCGCTGTGCATCGGCCGCCAGTGGAGCCCGGCACGCGGCCGCGGTGCCGCAGAAGGCCTGCCCCAGCGCCAGCCGCGCCGCCTGGGCCGACTGGGCGGCGTCGAGCCCGGCACTGGCCACCAGGTGCAGCGCGCCGTCGTCGCCGAGCCGGTAGTTGAACAGCACGTCGGCCCGCAGCGGCCCGCGGATCATCTCGAACACGCGGTGCGACAGTGCCGCATCGCTTTCGCGCGCGCCCAGGATCGCGCCCGCCACCGCCAGCAGCAGCGCCGAGTGACGGGGATCGGCTGCAGCGAGCGCCTCGGCGGGTACAGACGACATGGACGGGTCGGGCGCGGCGGCCCGGGGACGATACAACGCGTCCACTGTAGCCTGCGCTCCCCGCCCCCCGCCTAGGACATCGACCAGCTGGCGCCGGGACGCGGCCTCGTCCTACACGGGGCCTAGCGCAACGGCAGGGGCGTGGCGGCGTCCACCGGTACCGCGGTGACGCTGTTCTGGGGCGAGCCTTCGATGACCCGGTCCGAATAGGTCAGGTACACCAGCGTGTGGCGCTTCTCGTCGACCATGCGCACGATGCGCAGCTTCTTGAACAGGATCGACAGGCGCTCGCTGAACACTTCCTCCTGCCGGCGCAGCGACTCCTTGACGGCGATCGGGCCGGTCTGGCGACAGGCGATCGAGGCCTCGGCCTTGTCCTCGGCGAGGCCCAGCGCGCCCTTCACGCCGCCGGTCTTCGCGCGCGACACGTAGCAGGTCACGCCGGCGACCTTCGGGTCGTCGTAGGCCTCGACGACGATCTTGTGGTCCGGCCCGATCCACTTGAAGACGGTGTCGACCTCACCGATCGGCTCGGCCTGGGCGGTGCACGCGACCAGCGCCAGCGCCAGGACGGCACGCAGCGCGCGCGAGGGCTGCAGGGACGGCATCGCTTCTCTCCTCGTTGGGCAGGACGGCGATGCTAGCGGCATCCCGCTTGCCCTGCAGCGGCCATGACGCGCACCGTCGAACTGGCCTCCATCGCCCGCCTGGCGCAGGCCTGCCGGGCCTGCCCGCTGTGGCGCGACACCACGCAGGCCGTGTTCGGCGAGGGGCCCGCCGAAGCGGCGTTGATGCTGGTCGGCGAGCAGCCCGGCGACCAGGAGGACCTCGCCGGCCGGCCGTTCGTCGGCCCGGCGGGCCGGCTGCTGGACCAGGCGATGGCCGAGCTCGGCTGGCCGCGCGAGGCGGTGTACGTGACCAACGCGGTCAAGCACTTCAAGCACGAGCTGCGCGGCAAGCGGCGGCTGCACAAGACCCCGGGCCAACGCGAGATCGAGGCCTGCCGGCCCTGGCTGGTGCAGGAACTGGCGCTGGTACGCCCGCGCGCCGCGGTGGCGCTGGGCGGCACGGCGCTGCAGGCGCTGATGGGCCGCAAGCTGCCGGTGCTCGCCAACCGCGGCCAGTGGCTGCAGCGCGCCGACGACGGCCTGCCGGTGCTGGTCACGCTGCACCCCTCGGCCCTGCTGCGCATGCCGCCCGAGCAGCGCGACGCGGCGTACACGCAGTGGCTGGCCGACCTGGCGCAGGCCAGCGGCCACCTCGCCTGATCACGCCGCCGCGGGGCGCGGGAAGAACCACTGCGCCAGGTCGGCGTCGTCGGCCTTCGTCCAGTCCTTGTCGAGCGACTGCACCACGCGCTTGGCGACCTGCGGGTCCAGCGCCTTGCGCAGCAGGCCGAGGAAGCGCGGCGCGGCGGCGATGTGCAGTTCGTCGAAGCGGCCCTCGTTCAGCGCCCCGCGCAGGAACTCGGCGACGCGGCGCGCGAACTGCTCGGCCTCGATGTGGCGGCCGCTCTCTCCGGCCGAGGTGGTGGCGCTGGCGCCCGCTGCGACCACCGGCTGCGAGGCCGAGTGGCCCCGCGGCGCGCTGGCGGCACGGCGGCCGTGCGCGTCGTGGTGGAACGCCTCGTCCTTGCCATGCGCGGCCGGGTCGGTCAGCGCCTGCACCGCGTCCAGCGGCGCGCCGGGGATGTCGCTGCGCGACATCACGCGCACGATGGCCTCGTCGGCCACGATCACCCAGATCTTCTTCATGTCGTCGCTCCTGCAAAGTGGGATGTCCGGGGCCGGCAAGCGACGTTCCATGGCCCGAATCCAGCAGCTAACTGCTGGGAATTCAGCAGTACGGGAGGCCGCAGTGCCGCAAAGCGAGCAGTCCGGCAAGCCTTCCCTAGCAGCCGCGGCCCTCCCGGCCGTGGCACGCCCCTTGCGCTTCATGACCTGTCATGACGAGTGCAAGCGCGCCCCGCCCTTGCACTCGCCGGTGCAGAGAAAGGCAGCAGCAAGCGATGGACACGATCGAACATGAATACGACCTGGTGGTCGTCGGCGGCGGCACCGGCGGCCCGATGGCCGCGGTGAAGGCCAAGGAGCGCAACCCGAAGCTGCGCGTGCTGCTGATCGACAAGGCGAACGTCAAGCGCAGCGGCGCGATCTCGATGGGGATGGATGGCCTGAACAACGCCGTGATACCGGGCCATGCGACGCCTGAGCAGTACACGAAGGAGATCACCGTCGCCAACGACGGCATCGTCGACCAGAAGGGCGTGTACGCCTATGCGAACCACAGCTTCGACATGATCCAGGAGCTGGACCGCTGGGGCGTGCGCTTCGAGAAGGACGAGACCGGCGACTACGCCGTGCGCAAGGTGCATCACCTGGGCAGCTACGTGCTGCCGATGCCCGAAGGCCACCACATGAAGCGCGTGCTGTACCGCCAGCTCAAGCGCGCCCGCGTCGAGATCACCAACCGCGTGGTCTGCACGCGCCTGCTCACCGGCGCCCACGGCGAGGCGGCCGGCGTGATGGGCTTCGACTGCCGCACCGGCGACTTCCATGTCATCCGCGCGAAGGCGGTGGTGATCACCACCGGGGCGGCCGGGCGGCTCGGCCTGCCGGCCTCGGGCTACCTGTGGGGCACCTACGAGAACCCGACCAATTGCGGTGACGGCCACGTGATGGCCTACCACGCCGGCGCCGAGCTGACCAACCTCGAGTGTTTCCAGATCAACCCGCTGATCAAGGACTACAACGGCCCGGCGTGTGCCTACGTCACCGGCCCGTTCGGCGGCTACACCGCCAACAGCCAGGGCCAGCGCTTCATCGAGTGCGACTACTGGAGCGGGCAGATGATGCTCGAGTTCTTCAACGAACTCGAAGGCGGCCGCGGCCCGGTGTTCCTGAAGCTCGACCACCTGGCTGACGAGACCATCGGCGAGATCGAGCACATCCTGCACACCAACGAGCGGCCCAGCCGCGGGCGTTTCCATGCCGGCCGCGGCACCGACTACCGGCAGAAGATGATCGAGATGCACATCTCGGAGATCGGCTTCTGCAGCGGCCACAGCGCCTCGGGCATCTGGACCAACGAACGCGGCGAATGTTCGATCCCCGGCCTGTACGCCGCCGGCGACTGCGCCAGCATCCCGCACAACTACATGCTCGGCGCGTTCGTCTACGGCAAGTTCTGCGGCGAGAACGCCGCCGGACACATCGCCGACAGCGACACGCCCGTGGTCGACGACGGCCAGATCGCGCTGGAGCGCGAGCGCGTGTGGGCCCCGCTGCAGCGCCGCGAGGGGCTGACGCCGTTCCAGGTCGAGTACAAGACCCGCCGGCTGGTCAACGACTACCTGCAGCCGCCGAAGGTGCGCCGCAAGATGGAGATCGCGCTCGAGCGCTTCGACGAGATCCGCGAAGACCTCCAGCACGTGGTGGCCGAGAACCCGCACGAGCTGATGCGCGCGATGGAGGCCCACACCATCCGCGACTGTGCCGAGCTGGCGGCGCGCGCCTCGCTGTTCCGCACCGAAAGCCGCTGGGGCCTGTACCACCTGTGCGTGGACCACCCCGAGCGCAACGACGAAGAGTGGTTCTGCCACACCAACGTCAAACCCGGCGCCGACGGCCGGCCCTCGTTCCGCAAGCGCGCGGTCGAGCCGTATGTGGTCGAGCTGAGCGACGAAGAACGCACCGCGTACCAGCGTCTGCGCGTGCCCTCGCCTGCCCATGAGAACGCCTGAAGGAACTTCCATGAACCCATCCCCGCGATGCCTGTGGGAGCGGCTTCAGCCGCGATCCGCGGCAAGCTCCGGTCCATCGCGGCTGAAGCCGCTCCCACAGAACACCCCATGACCCTCGCCCTCACCCGCACCCAGGCCCCCGTCGTCGTCGACGCCGAGAAGTGCATCGCCGACAAGGGCTGCACCGTCTGCATCGATGTCTGCCCGCTCGACGTGCTGGCCATCGACGTGAGTTCCGGCAAGGCCGTCATGAAGTACGACGAGTGCTGGTACTGCATGCCCTGCGAACGCGACTGCCCCACCGGCGCGGTCACCGTCAACATCCCCTACCTCGTGCGCTGACCGGAGACCCGCCCGATGCCGACCCTGGAAGACCGTCTCGCCAGTCCCGACGCCGAGGTGCGCCGCCTCGCCGTGCTCGACCTGCCCTACAGCGACGAGACCGACGACGTCGCGCCGCTGCTGGTGCAGGCGCTGGTGGACCCGTCGCCGACGGTGCGCGCCGAAGCCGCCCGGGCCCTCGAAGGTTTCGAGAGCCCCGAGGTGCTGGAGGCGCTGGTGCCGCTGCTGGCCGATGCCGCGCCCGAGGTGCGCGAGGCCACCGCCGCGACGCTGGGCGAACTGAAGGAGAGCGCCTCGGCCGCCGCCCTGCTGCCCTGGCTGGACCATGCCGATCCGTTCGTGCAGGCGGCCGCGCTGCGCGCCGTGAAACCGCTGCGGGTGGCGCCGGCGTTCGCACCCGCGCTGGCCGCGCTGCGAGCCGACGCCGCGACCGTGCGCCGCGAGGCCGTGGGCGTGCTCGGCTACCTGAAGCGCGCCGACGCCCTGCCCGCGCTGACCGCCGCCGCCGGCCACGACCCCGAACCCGAGGTGCGCCGCGCCGCCGTGGGCGCGCTCGGCTTCGCCACGGCCGCCGACCGCGCCAGCGTGCTGCCGGCGCTGCGCGCGGCGCTGCACGACGACACCTGGCAGGTGCGCGAGGAAGCCACCACCACGCTCGGCAAGCTCGGTGACCCCAGCGCCGGCCTGGCGCTGGTCGACCGCCTCGACGACGAGTACTGGCAGGTGCGCCTGAAGGCCGCCCGCAGCCTCGGCAAGCTCAAGGTGCGGGCCGCGGTGCCGGGGCTTGCCGCACAGCTGGAGCACCCGATCAGCAACCTGCGCAAGGAGGTGGTGATCGCACTCGGCGAGATCGGCGACCCGCAGGCGCTGCCCGCGCTGGAAGTGGCGCTGGCCGACCCGGACCCCGACGTGCGCAAGCTCGCCAAGCTGGCGCTGACGACGCTGTCGCTGCACGCGGCCGGTGCGCGACCTTCGCAGGCGTGAAACGATGTAACGTCGCAACCCCCCGTTCAAGGGGAAAGGGTCTCCCCGCAGTCGCCAAGCGTTACATGTCGCAGCAATGACGAACAACTGATCGAACGGGTCATCGTTACAGTCCAGCCCGAACTGGAAAAGGAAGCAGACGATGACGACAGCCACGGTCCCCACCCGCCGATCCGCCGCCGACCACCGGGCCGACCCGGCGCAGAAAGCGGGCCGTTGGACCCTGTCGGGCGCGTTCCTCGGCATCGCCATCACCGCCCTGCTGTTCGCTCACCTGTTTTCCGGCTACTGGCTGATCCTGGCCGGCTTCGCATTCCTCGGCTTCACGCAGAGCTGGTCGTTCGACCTGGCGCAGATCGAACAGCGCGAACGCTGCCGCTGATCCCGCCGCAAGCGCTCATCACGACGCCCCGCAGTGCCTCCGGCCTGCGGGGCGTTTGCCATTCGGGGCGGCGATCCGAGTTATCCACAGGTGCCGCGGCTCGGGTCTGCCGGGCGAGGGTCCGTGCCAGTTCCGTCACGGACTTCCACACCGGCGTTGGACAAGTCTGTGGATAGCCGTGGGACGGCGCCGCCAGAGCCGCGTCCCGACTCGCTTTCCCTTGGATTGCTGCACAAACGTGCACCTGTTGGGCGACCAGGCCCGGTGGGTTTTCCCGGACCCGGCTGTCAAGGGTTTGAACCGAGAGAAGCACCCGGTGGGCACCGAAAATCCGCTTGACAGCGGCCCGGCCGCCTGCACACGCGAGGCCCCCCGGACAAGCTGTCCACAGGGGGCGCCATGCCTCAGCGTCGGCCCTGCGCGAGGCCCAGCTTCTCGAGCAGCAGCCCGGGCACCACCGGCTTGGCGGTGTGGTCGTCGAAGCCGGCGTCGAGCGCGGCGTCGCGGTCTTCGACGGAGGCCAGGCCGGTGAGCGCGATCGCGTACAGCCGGGCCAGCCCCTGCTCGCGCTCGCGCCCGCGCAGGCCGCGCATCAGTGCATAGCCGTCGACGCCCGGCATGGCGATGTCGCTGACCAGCGCGTCGAAAGGGCGCTGCGCCAGCAGCAGCAGCGCCTGCTCCGCGCCGGCCGCGGTGTCCACGTCGGCACCGGAGAGCGCCAGCACCGCCGCCAGTGCGTCACGCGCCTCCGGGTCGTCGTCCACCAGCAGCACGGCCAGGCCGTCGAGCTGCGGCATCACGTGCGCCGGCACGGTCAGCGGCAGCGGCTCGCGGGCCGGCTCGCGCAGCAGCGGTAACCGCACCATGAAGCGCGCACCGCGGCCCTCGCCCTCGCTGGCGGCGGCGACGCTGCCGCCATGCGCCTCGGCCAGGTGCTTGACGATCGACAGGCCAAGGCCAAGGCCGCCATATTCGCGGGTGCGGCTGACGTTCGACTGCTTGAAGCGCTCGAACAGCTGCGGCAGCAGCGACGGCGTGACGCCGATGCCGTCGTCGCTCACTGCCATCTCGACGGTGCCGGCCATGGTGCTCACGGTCACCTCGATGCGCCCGCCCTTCGGGGTGAACTTGATCGCGTTGCCGATGAGGTTGCTGGCGATCTGCTGCAGCCGCCGCAGGTCGCCCTGGACCATCGCGGTGCCCTGCAATCCCGAACCGACCAGCGTCAGCGACTGCGCCCGCGCCAGCGGCTGCAGGCCTTCGAGCACCGAGCGCACGCAGGCGCACAGGTCCACCGGCCGCATCTCCAGCGTCAGCCGGCCCGACGAGATGCGGGTCACGTCGAGCAGGTCGTCGATCAGCTGCGCCTGCAGCTGACAGTAGCGGGCGATGGTCTCCACCGCCTTGTTGACGGACTCGCTGCTGCCGGCCGCCGGCGCCAGCGCCTTCGTCAGCACCGCGGCCCAGCCGGCGATGACGTGCAGCGGCGCGCGCAGTTCGTGCGACACCAGGCCGAGGAAGTCGTCCTTCGCCGCGTTGGCGCGCTCGGCCTCGTGGCGGGCAGTCTGCGCGTTGTGCACGGCCTGGCGCAGCTCGTGGATGTCCTGGAACGCGATCACGGCGCCGTCGATGCGATCGTCCGCGGTGCGGTAGGCGCGCACGTGCACCAGCCACCAGCGGCCGTCGTTGTCGATGTGCTCCTGCTCGAGCGACGTCAGCCCGAGCACCGCGGAGTGCACCAACTGCGCCAGCATCTCGGGGCGGAAGCGCTGCTGGCGCTCGGCCATCGGTTCGCCGACGCTCTCGGCGGTGAAGCCGAACAGCGTGCCGGCCTGCGGCGAGAAGTGGCGCAGGCGCTGCTGCCGGTCCAGCAGCACCACCGGCAGCGGGATGCCGTCCACCAGGTTGCTGAGGTCGTCGTTCGCCTGGGCGAGCTGTTCGTTGCGCGCGCGCAGCTCGTCGTTCAGCGAGTTCAGTTCCTGGTTGGCCGACTCGAGTTCCTGCTTGGCGCTGTGCAGCTCCTCGTTGGCGCTCTGCAGCTCCTCGTTGGCGCTGAGCATCTCCTCGTTGGAGGTGCGCAGCTCCTCGTTGGCCGCCTCGAAGTCGACCACCATCGCCTTCAGCTGCGATTGCGCGGTGGCGAGCTCGTCCGACAGCGTCGCGACGGTGCGCTCCAGGTCGTCGACCCGGCCCCCGGCCAGCAGCTGCGGCGACACCGGGTGCGCCGGCTCGGGCACCGGCTGCAGCTGCAGCGTGACGAGGAAGTGGCGCCAGTCGCCCGCCTGGTCGATGGGCAGCACCTCGAGCAGGTACCGATCGCCGTCGAGCTGCAGCCGCTCGCGCACCACCGGCCGGCCGGCCTGGCGGGCCTCCATCAGCGCGGTGCGCACCGGCACGTTGAACTCGGCGCGCAGCAGCCGCGGCAGCGACAGCGTGGCCTCGCCGTCGGCCGGCGCGACGAAGCGGCCGACATCGCCGCGGAACTGCACCACGTCACCGGCCTCGTTGACGACGAAGCCCGGCGGCGCGTAGCGTTCGAGCGCGCAGCGGTCGGCGGCCTCCTGCAGCGGGTCGCCGGCCTCGCGGTTGCGCAGCTGGATGGTCTCGCTGCCCCACGGCCGCAGCGCATCGAGCGAGGGCAGCCGCGAGCGCTTGGCATTGGGCAGCTTGCGGTACAGGTGCGGCGCCCCGGCGTGTTCGAAGCCGTTGGACGCCGAGGCCGCCTCGGCCCGGCCGAGCAGCAGGAAGCCGTCGGGCCGGCAGGCGTAGTGCAGCACCTCGAACACATGCTGCTGCGCTTCCTTGTGCAGGTAGATCAGCAGGTTGCGGCAGGTGATCAGCCCCATGCCGGAGAACGGCGCGTGCGTCAGCAGGTTGTGGCAGGCGAACACGCACATCTCGCGGATGTCCTTGTTCACCAGGTAGCCGCTGGTGGTGGCCATGAAGGCGCCGCTGCGGTAGGGCTCCGGCACGTTCTCCACCGCCATCGCGCTGTAGCGGCCCGCGCGCGCGGTCTGGATCGACGTCTCGTTGATGTCGGTGCCGAAGATCTGCACCCGCGGCTGCACGCCGGCGGCGTCGAGCGCCTCGCGCAGCAGCATCGCGATGGTGTAGACCTCCTCGCCGGTGGAACAGGCCGGCACCCAGATGCGGATGTTGTCGTGGGCCTGCTCGACCAGCCGCGGCACCACCGTCTGGCGCAGCACGTTGACGAACTCGGCGTCGCGGAAGAACGCGGTGACGCCGATCAGGATGTCGTCGCGCAGCGCCGCGGCTTCGCGCGCGTCGCCCCGCAGCAGCTGCAGGTAGGCGCCGAGGTCGCGGTCCTTCTGCAGCAGCACGCGGCGCAGGAAGCGCCGCTTCAGGTTGGTTTCCTTGATGTAGCCGAGGTTGGTGCCGGTCTTTTGCTGCACCTGCACCAGCGCGGCCCGCAGCGCCTCGCTCTGCTCCTCGTCGCCGCGCTGTTCCTCGGCATCGTGGCCGAAGCGGCGCACCAGCTCGGCGGCGATCTCCTCGGGCGGCAGCACCGCATCGACCAACCCGGTGTTGATCGCCGCGGTGGGCATGCCGTCGTGCAGCGCAGTGGCCGGCGCCTGCGCCAGCACGAAGCCGCCGGTGGCCTTGACGTCGACGATGCCGGCCGCGCCGTCCTGCCCGGTGCCGGAGAGGATGACGGCCGCGCCGTCGAGTTCGGGATCCTGCGCGATCGACGCCAGGCAGGTGTCGATCGGCCGGTGCAGGCCGGGCGGGCGGCGGGTCAGGCGGAAGTGGCCGTCCAGCGCGACCACGCCGGCGTTCTCGGGCAGCACGTAGACGCGGTCATGCTCGATCTTGTGCAGCTTCGAGAGCCGCTCGACCGGCACCGCGGTGTGCTGCTGCAGCACCTCGTCGAGGTGGGTCTGCTGCGTCGCGTCGAGGTGGCTGATGACCAGCAACGTGAATCCGAGCCGTGCCGGCAGCGCCGACAGCACGGCGCAGAACGCCTCGATGCTGCCGGCCGATCCGCCCAGCACGACCACGCGCAGTCGCCCGCTCGGCAACGACTCCATCTTGACACTCCCAGCCTTGTAGAGCGCGCAGTCTAGCCGGGGGTCGCGGGGCCCCCGCCACCAAAGGCCATGGCGAACAGCGAACCCAAAAACAAAAGGCGCGGCTCGCGCCACGCCCTTCGGGATCGGGAGGGGACGCCTTCGGCGCCCCCGACCCGCAGTCAGGCCACCTTCTCGGCGGCCACCAGCCGGTCGATCATCTTGCGGGCAGCCACGCCGCCGGCGTCGATGTTGAGCTTCAGCAGGTCACGCTCCGGGTAGGTGGTGATGTTGATCTGCTGGCGCTCGAGCATCTCGAGGTCTTCGGTGAAGATCTTCGCCTGGTTGTCGCGGATGTTCTTCGTCAGCTCGGCGTCGTTCGGCTTGAAGTGACGCGCCATGCCCCAGAAGTACCAGCAGGAGGTCTCGGTCTCGGGGGTGATGAAGTCGACCACGATGCCCGACACCTTGCTGTCGCCCGGGGCGTTGATGCCGCCCTGGCCGGCCAGCGCGACGCCGACGTCGATCAGCACGTTGCTGGGCGGCACGAAGCGGCAGACCTGCCAGCGGTCGACGTCGGCCTGCGGGTCCAGCCCATGCCAGCTCATCGCGGCCTGCCAGAACGGCGGGGCCTTGATGCCGTGCATCTCGCGCGCCGTGGTGACCATGTCGCCGTCGATCTTGGTCTCCGGCGGCGCCTCGTCGATCTCCTTCTGGCCGATGCTGGTGCTGTGCACGTAGGTCTCGTGCGTCAGGTCCATCAGGTTGTCGACCAGCAGGCGGTAGTCGCACTTGATGTTGAAGATGCCGCCGCCGACCGTCCAGTCGTCGCGGCCGCTCCAGGCCGGCACCGGGATGGTCTCGGGGTCGGCCTTGCCGGCGTCGCCCGGCCAGACCCAGACGAAACCGTGGCGCTCCTGCACCGGGTAGGCCTTCACCGCCGGGAAGCCGCGCACGCGCTGGCAGGGCATCGCCACGGTCTTGCCGTCGCAGCCCATCTGCAGGCCGTGGTAGCCGCAGACCAGCTTGCCTTCCTCGACATACCCCAGCGACAGCGGCGCACCGCGGTGGGGGCAGAAGTCCTCGACCGCCGCGACCTGGCCTTCGGGACCGCGGAAAAAGGCGATCGGCTCGCCGCAGATGCGGCGGCCCAGCGGCTTGCCGTCGATCTCGTCAGGGGTACAGGCGACGTACCAGGCATTCTTCGCGAACATGCGTTGTCTCCGGGAAGGGCAATTCGGGATCCAATTATGGATCAACCATCCACACCGAAGCAACTATCGACTGCTTCCATGTCAACATTGGATCCAATACGGGATCCCGTCACACCCCGGGGCCGACCAGCCAGCGCACCAGCTCCGCCTCCGGCACCGGCCGGCTGACGAGGAAGCCCTGCATCTGGTCGCAGCGCAGCAGCCGCAGGATCTTGGCCTGCTCCTCGGTCTCCACGCCCTCGGCCACCACCCGCAGCCGCAGCGAATGGGCCAGCGAGATCATCGTGGCCACCAGCGTCATGTTGTCGGGGTCGGTCATCATCGAGGCGATGAACGAGCGGTCGATCTTGAGCACCTGCGCCGGCAGCTTGGAGAGGTACGCCAGCGACGAATAGCCGGTGCCGAAATCGTCGATCGCGATGCAGACCTCCTGGGCGTGCAGCAGCCCGAGCTTGGCGATCGACGCCTCGACGTCCTGCATCAGCAGGCTCTCGGTGACCTCCAGGTCGATCGCCCCGGCGCCGGCCCCTTCGGCGTCCAGCGCCGCCAGCACCTCGGCAACGAAGTCGTCGCGCCGCAGCTGCACCGCCGAGACGTTGACCGCGACGGCCGGCGCGGTGCCGAAGCGCTCGCGCCAGCGCCGATGGTCCTGCGCGGCGCGGCGCACCGCCCACAGCCCCACCGGCACGATCAACCCGGTTTCCTCCAGCAGGCCGATGAACTGCAGCGGCGGCACCAGCCCGCGCGTCGGGCTCTGCCAGCGCAGCAGCGCCTCCACGCCGGTGAGGCGGCGGGTGTCGACGTCCACCTTCGGCTGGTAGTGCAGCACGAACTCGTCGTGCTCGAGCGCCACGCGCAGTTCGTTCTCCAGCGCCAGCGTGGCGGCGACCGCCGCGCTCATGCGCGCATCGTGGAACACCAGCCGGTCGCCGCCGCCCTTGGCGTGTTTCAGCGCCACCTCGGCATGGCGGATGAGCGCCTCGGCGTCCGGCCCGTCGCGCGGGAACTGCGCCACGCCGAAGCGCGCATCGACGCGCAGCCGCTCGCCCTCCACTTCGAACGGCCCGGCGAAGCAGCGCTGGTGGTGCTCGGCCAGCGTGGCCGCGAGCTCGGGGCCGGTGCCGGGCTCCTCGACCAGGATGGCCGCGAACCGGTCGGCGACGATGCGCGCCAGCGGCGGCCCCTCGCCGAAGCACTGCCGCAGCCGCTCGGCCACCTGGCACAGCAGCGCGTCGCCGGCACGCCGGCCGACCGCGTCGTTGATGCGCTTGAAGTGCACCAGGTCCACCAGCACCAGCGACAGGCGCCGGCCCCCACCGGCGCTGTCCCCTTCGGCGGCCGCCTCGGCGCCGGCCTCGGCGAGCAGCGCGCCCAGGCGCTCGCGCAGCAGCGCCTCGTTCGGCAGGCCGGTCAGCGGGTCATAGAAGGCCAGCCGTTCCAGGTGTTCCTGCTGCGCAAGGTGTTCGAGCGCGAACGACATGTCGCCCGCCAGCTCGCGCAGCAGCCGCATCTCGTCTTCGTCGAACACGCCGGGCGTGTCGGCGTGCAGCGTCAACATGCCCACCGGGCCGTGCCGGGTGGACAGCGGCAGCCACGCGATCGCGCGGGTGCCGCCGGCCAGCGCGATGTCGCGCAGCGGCCAGTCGAGGCCCTCGCGCTGCAGGTCGTTGATCGCGACGGCACGCCGCTTGAAGAACGCCTGGACCAGCTCGGGGTGCGGGTGGCGGTCGCTGCGCAGCGCGGCGGCGAGGTGGCGCTCGTAGTCTTCGGGGCCCGGGCCGCTGGGGCCGCAGTACGCCGCCAGCAACAGCCGCGTGCGCTCCGGCGCCAGCACGCCGATCCACGCCCGCAGGAAGCCGCCCTTGTCCACCGCGATGCGGCAGGACTCGTGGAACAGCTCGTCGCGCTGGCGCACCCGCACGATCAGGCCGTTGATGTCGCTGAGCACCTCGGCCACCCGCGCGAAGCGGCGGATGCGCTCCTCGGCCTGCACCTGCGCTGTGATGTCGCGCAGGATCGCGGTGACCGCCATGCCGGGATCGCCCGTCTTGGCGAGCGAGGCCTCGAGCCGGAACGCACTGCCATCGCGCCGCAGGCCCTGCAGCCGCTCGGCCTGCTGCACCGGCCCGCCGGCCACGAAGCGCTGCACCGCCTGCTCGCCCGCCTCGGGCAGCAGCCATGACAACGGCTGCTGCAGCACCTCGTCGCGCGACCAGCCGAACATTGCCTCGGCGGCCGGGTTGAACAGCACCACCCGGCCGCCGTCGTCGAGGCCGACGATGGCGTCCATCGCCGAGCCGACCAGCGCCGACCAGCGCTGGTTGGCCGCCTCGAGCTGCTTCACCTTGAGCAGCAGCTTGTCGGTCACCAGCCGCAGGTGGCGGCGGTCGAACTCGGGCGCCGCCACGGGCTCGGCGGCATCGTCCGGCGGTGCCTCGGCGCTGCGCGCCACCGCGCGGTCGATCGCCGAGAGGATCTCGTGCGCCTCGCAGGGCTTCACCAGCACCTCGTGCACACCGCAGCGCGCGGCCAGCTCGCGCGAGCGCTCGCTGAGGAAGGTCGCCGAATAGAAGATGACCTGCGTGCGCGCCAGCAACGGATCGGCGCGCAGCGCGCGGGCGAATTCGAAGCCGTCCATCACCGGCATGAGGATGTCGCAGACCACCAGCTCGGGCCGCTGCTCGTGCATCAGCGCCAGTGCGGCCTGCCCGTCGCCCGCCTCGAGGGCCGTGTGACCGGCATAGCGCAACAGCGTGCGCACGAGGGCACGGTTCGTGGCGTCGTCGTCGACGATGAGGACTCGGGCCATGGCGGTGTGGCGATGAGCCCTGAGGGGGGCAAACGGCGCGCCGGCGCAGTACGCCCAACGCCGGCAGGCCTTCAGCCGCAGCTTACAGTCCTGCCCTCCGCGCCCCGCGCGCTTCCCGATCGTTCCTGATGTCTTTCTCCTTCCGCCAGCGCGGCGTGGCGCTGCTGATGCCGCTGCTGCTGGGCGCCGGCGCCGTGCTGGTGGCCGGCGCGCTGCTGCTGGCCACCGCCCTGGTGTGGCTGTACCCGCAGCTGCCATCGCTCGACGCGGTGCTGAACTACAACCCGCGCCAGCCGCTGCAGGTGCTGACCAGCGACGGCGTCTCGATCGCGCAGTTCGGTTCGGAGCGGCGCCAGTTCGTGCCGATCGACCAGATGCCGCGGCGCATGCAGGACGCGCTGCTCGCCGTGGAGGACAGCCGCTTCCGCGAGCACGGCGGCATCGACCTCCATGGCCTGGCCCGCGCCGTGATCGCCAACCTCACCCCCGGCGGCATGCGCCAGGGCGCCTCGACCATCACACAGCAGGTGGCGCGCACGTTTTTCCTGTCGACGCGCCGCACCTTCGAGCGCAAGGGCAAGGAAGCGCTGCTCGCGCTGAAGCTGGAGAAGCAGCTCACGAAGGACCAGATCCTGGAGCTGTACATGAACCAGATCTACCTCGGCCAGCGCAGCTACGGCTTCGCCGCCGCGGCGCAGACCTACTTCGGCAAGCCGCTCGACCAGCTGACGATCGGCGAGACCGCGATGCTGGCCGGCCTGCCGCAGAACCCGCTGTACGCGAACCCGATCACCAACCCGGCGCGCGCCAAGGCGCGCCAGGCGGTGGTGCTGCAGCGCATGGTGGCAGTGGAGATGATCACCCCGGCCGAGGCCGAGGCCGCCAAGGCCGAGAAGCTGCAGATCCGCTCGCCGCTGAAGAGCACGCTGCACGCCGAACACGTGGCCGAGATGGCCCGCCAGGCCGTGTACGAGCGTTTCGGCGAGCAGGCTTACACGCAGGGTTACAAGGTGGTGACGTCGCTGAGGGCCGCCGAGCAGGACGCCGCCTACGACGCGCTGCGCAAGAGCGTGCTCGACCACGACCGCCGCCAGCCCTACCGCGGCCCCGAAGACCGCGAGACCCTGCCGGCTGCCGGCAGCGACGAGGAGGACACCGCGATCGGCCAGGCCCTGAAGGACCACCGCGACGACGAGGACCTGCGGCTCGGTCTGGTGCTTGCCGCCAGCCCGAAGGCCGTCTCGGTGCGGCTGGCCAGCGGCGAGACCGTGGCGCTCGGCGCCGAATCGCTGCGCTGGGCGGCGAGCGCGCTGTCGGCCAAGGCCGCGCCCGACCTGGCGCTGAGCCGCGGCGCCGTGGTGCGTGTCACCGAGCAGACCAGCCGCAAGAACGGCACCGTGTGGAGCCTGGCGCAGTGGCCGGAGGCGGAGGCGGCCTACGTGTCGCTCGACCCGCAAACCGGCCGCGTGCGCGCGCTGGTGGGCGGCTTCGATTTCGCGCGCCGGCAGTTCAACCACGTCACGCAGGCATGGCGGCAACCGGGCTCGAGCTTCAAGCCGTTCCTGTATTCGGCCGCGCTGGAACACGGCGTGATGCCGCAGACCATCGTCAACGACGCGCCGCTCGACAACAACGGCGACCTGCCGCAAGGCTGGGACCCGCAGAACAGCGACGGTGTCTTCGACGGCCCGATTCCCCTGCGCACCGGCCTGGCCAAATCCAAGAACCTGGTCAGCATCCGGGTGCTGCAGCAGATCGGCACCGGCAACGCGCTGGATTGGGTGCAGCACTTCGGCTTCGACCGCGCCAAACAGCCTGACAACCTCAGCCTGGCGCTGGGCGCCGGCAGCACCACGCCGCTGCAGCTGGCGCAGGCCTACGCGGTGCTGGCCAACGGCGGCTTCCGGGTCGACCCGGTGGTCATCGAGCGGATCACCGACGCCAAGGGCACGGTGGTGTACGAAGCGCCGCCACCCGCGCCGCTGGACGAAAGCCGCCGCGCCGTGCCGGCCCGCAACGTCTTCGTGATGGAGAGCCTGCTCAACGAGGTGACTCGCTCGGGCACCGCCGCGCGGGCGCAGGCCTCGCTCGGCCGGCCCGACCTGTACGGCAAGACCGGCACCACCAACGATGCGGTGGACGCCTGGTTCGCCGGCTTCCAGCCCAGCGTCGTCGGCGTGGCGTGGATGGGCTACGACACGCCGCGCTCGCTGGGCAGCCGCGAATCGGGCGGCGGGCTGGCGCTGCCGATCTGGATCGGCGCGATGCGCACCGCGCTGAAGGGCGTGCCGGTGGCGCAGCTGGAAGCGCCCGACGGCGTCACCCAGGTCGATGGCGACTGGCGTTATGCGGAATTTGCCGACGGCGGCTTCGTTGCGAGCATCGGCGTGCCGAAGAGCCCGCTCGAGCAGGTGACCGAACCGATCCGCGACTGGTTCAACGAACTGTTCAACCGGCCCAAGCCGGCCAGCGCGCCCTGACCCCCGGGCGCTGAGCGCACGGCAAGGGTGGCGCCCGCGCGACGCCCCGGGTTTCCACCCGCGACAGCGCAGCTGCCTGCAGGCATAAACGCTAACCTGTTAGTGATTCGGCGCGGCCGATCACCCAACAAGCGTCCAGCAGGAGATTCCTTCGATGTCCATGTCCTCGTCCACGCGGCGCCACTTCACGGCGCTGGCCCTTGCCACCGCCGCCGCGGCCGTCTTCTCTCAACCCGCGCGCGCCGAGATCCACATCGGCGTCATCGTCTCGACCACCGGCCCGGCCGCCTCGCTCGGCATCCCGGCCGAGCAGGCCATCCGCATGTGGCCCACCGAGATCGCCGGCGAGAAGGTCAAGGTCACGCTGCTCAACGACGGCTCCGACCCGGGCACCGCCTCGAAGCACGCCCAGAAGCTGATCACCGAAGACAAGGTCGACATCATCGTCGGCTCGTCGGTCACGCCGCCGTCGCTGGCCGTGATGGAAGTGGCCGGCCGCGCCGAGGTGCCGCAGATCTCGCTGGCCGGTGGCGGCGCCATCGTCACCCCGCAGGAAGGCCCGCGCCGCTGGGCCTTCAAGCTCTCGCCCACCGAAGCCATCTCGACCAACATCGTGATGGACCACCTGCTCGCCAAGAAGGGCAAAACGCTGGCCACCATCGCCTCGTCGAACAGCTACGGCGAAGGCTTCCAGAAGAGCGTCGAGGCCATCGCCCCGGCCCGCGGCATCAAGCTGGTGGCCGCCGAGCGCTACAACGTCACCGACCAGAGCGTCACCGCCCAGGTCCTGAAGGTCATCGCCACCAACCCCGACGCGGTGTACATCCTCAGCTCCGGCACCCCGGGCGCGCTGCCGCACACCGAACTGGTCAAGCGCGGCTACAAGGGCACCATCTACCAGACCCAGGGCGTGGCCAACAACGACTTCCTGCGCGTGGGCGGCAAGGAGCTCGAAGGCGGCCTCGTCACCGTGGCCCCGGTGCTGGTGGCCGAACAGCTGCCCGACAGCAACCCCACCAAGAAACCCGGCGTCGACTTCCTGCAGCGCTACGAAGCCAAGTACGGCGCCAACAGCCGCTCCCTCTTCGCCGCCACCGCCTGGGACGTCATCCTGATGATCCAGCAGGCCTCCAAGGACGCGCTGAAGAAGGCCAAGCCCGGCACCCCCGAATTCCGCAGCGCGCTGCGCGACGGCCTCGAGAACCTGCACGAGTTCGTGGCCTCCGAAGGCGTGTTCACGATGAGCGCCAAGGACCACAACGGCGTGGACGGGCGCAGCCAGGTGCTGGTGAAGATCGAGAATGGGGGATGGAAGCTGGCGAAGTGATTCGGCGTTGCTTCTGACCCAACGGAAGGGCCCCTCGCGGGGCCCTTCGTGTTTTCCAGGAGCGGACGAAGCCAGAAAGCCGCACGACCGCCACGCGTCAAAACAGCCCCCTCCGCGCGGTGTCCCGCCTCCGGGACGAAAGCCCTGGCGGGCCGCCTCCACCCGTCCGCCATCCGTGAATTTTTAGGTTGCCTAAACGCCCGCCCCCCAAACGGATGAGCCGGTGCGACCAGGCCTGCGCCAGAGGCGTTTTAGCATGGCGCTCATGAGCATCTACGCGCGCATCGATGTCGTTAGGCCAACTGTCGGGCGACTGAGCCTGACGTCCAATTGACGTTGGGCCTCTCGCGACCAACGAAATTGAGTTATGCAAGATAAAGCGGAAATCTACTGCCCCCACTGCAAGTGGCGCCCCGGACCCGAGGACCGGTGGGACTGTATGCCATCTTGCGGAACTACGTGGAATATTTTGGACACGAGGCGTTTGTCCTAGTTGCTCTTACAAGTGGCTGAAAACTCAGTGTATCGAGTGCGGCGAACTATCACCGCATGAAGCTTGGTACCACTATCCAGAGAATGGCGAACTCAAGCAGTTGGAGACTGAGCGTGTTTCATCAATCTAGGCCCAACCCGGCGTTCCAGCGGACCGCCTTCGGCGTCCGCTGAACTTCAACGTTAGGCGTTAACACGATACCCCGAAACCAACTAGAAGCATATATGCATCTCGAACTGCAGCCCATGTTTCTGGTAATGCTTCTATTAGCCACATCGGCGCGAGCCGACGAGCTTGAAGATATTTCGAAAGCGCTGGATACTATAAATAGGTTTGCATCTTCCATTTGTGGAAAGCCCGATCTACGAGGTAGCTCCTCTGCGTCAGAGTTGGATGGAAAGGTCGGAATTGAGGCCAACACTCTTGTACGGCAACTTACTGGATTGAAGATCGAAGCTGGTGGTAGGCTGCAGTCTACCCAGTATCAAGGGCTGCTTCAGAAGGACATGCTTGCGGCCCTCAAGGATTCTGCCACCTGCAAGGTGAACCTATACGACGATTTAAAAGATAGGATCCTTCCAAAAAAAGGCGCAGCAGATCGGACTCGTTTGGAGAAGAGTATAGGTCTCCGACCAGTTGAAACCAACTTCGGACGCGCCGAAAAATCAACCGGCTATAACTGGCAAGTCAAATATACTTTTAGGCTAACCAATCCCAATCAAACCGGAGCCATCTGCGATACAACGGTGGAATGTGGGAAGTACCGTAAAGACAACGATGAAAGAATGGAGCAATACCAGTCACATCGTCATCGCACCTACATTGAGGCAGCCAGCGAAGAAGATGTCCCCGGCCTTTTGTATTGTGGTGGTTTTACTGACGCCATAGGCTCAATTGCAATCAGTGTAACCACAAAGAATTGCACACCAAGATAATGCATGGCCTAACCCATCATTCCAGCGGACCGCCTCCGGCGGCCGCTGAATTCAAACGTTGGGCGGCTTCCCGAAGGAGTAAAAGAGGTGCTTGTCGTAATCTTTCGCGCTCGAATCAAGCAGCTTGACGAGCACTACTCCAACACAGCCGACCGCATGAGAGAACTTGCCCTTCAAGAATTTGGTTGCCTCGCCTTTCATGCGCTCACTGAAGGCCAAGAAGAGATCGCTCTCTCTTACTGGCCCGACGAAATTCAGGTGCAAGCGTGGAGGTCGCATCCCGAGCATATAGCCGCCCAAAAACTCGGGCAGACTACATGGTATGAATCATATTCAGTAGAGGTCGCTCGTATTGAGCGCAGCTACCAAATGCTGCCCAACCCATCGTTCAGCGGACCGCCTTCGGCGTCCGCTGAACTTCAACGTTAGCCAAAATTCAATGCCGAATACCGCGAAGTTCGCAAAGATTCTTTATGCCCTCCATCTTGGCGGACATCTTAAAGACCCTGACTGCAAAGAGCCGGTCATTCTATTTATCAGACAAGCTACCGAGCCTCAAACACAAAGACACTGGCACGCGTTCGCCCATTACAGATCAAAGGCGGCCGCCGAACACTTATATTCCAAAAGAATTAGAACACAAGCTCAATATCAGGCGATTTGTAGGAAAGAACTTTCACACGAGCACGTCGTTCCAAACATCGTCATATATCGCATGATAATGGAGACACCCGACATAACAGAAGATTATTTACTCCTACTTCTCACAAGCTATGGCATTCGAGCAACCATTACACGAGAAGAAAACGCAAAATTACTCAGGCACTCAATGCCAACCGGCTTCTTTAACAAAGAGGATGCTTTGTTCAAAAATCCATTTGCTCGTTACATTGCCGCCGGAATCTACGAGTCCCTAGAGAAACGACAAGGGGATTCCTGGTTCGCAAATGGGACTAACCAATCGTTCCAGCGGACCGCCTCCGGCGGCCGCTGAACTAGTACGTTGGACCACACAAAAAAAATACAGCTAGGCCATGAGTGACTACGTCGTTTATCACAAAGCCGAAAAGATGGGGTATGAAGCACTCGATATCGAAAGGCTTGCCGTCTACACGAGAAAGCCAACCGATGGCAAGGTAGGTAATCGCATTTGGCTCATTGCGGGACAGGGAAAGCCAAGGCAGTACTACTTAAGGGCTACATTCCTCATTGGAGGAGTTGAGCCCTCAGACAAGCCAGATTTTAAATATCGGGTGACGGGAACAGACGGCCAGCTGCTAGATCCCATGCCATCTCTCAGTGCAGAGCCTTGGCTTTCCGGCTTCGTAGAGGAGCAAGGCCGTTTCGCGTTCGGATTTAATCGCATCAAGAACGCCGCCGTTGTAGATGGCTTACGTAAGCTGCTTTTGGCGAGTACCCTTCGATGAGATGGGAATCTTGTTTATGAAGCCAAAAATGTGGTCCAACCCATCATTCCACCGGACCGCCTCCGGCGGCCGCTGAACTCAAACGTTGATATGGTTTCCGTCTGTCAAGAAGCAAAACCTGTCCCTCACCGCGAAGCGATGGATGTTCAGACCCGCTGCCGGACGGGGAACGCGACGGAGCCTTTTGGATTCCACCCGTTGTGGGCTTTGCGACGGTTGTTCAAGCTGATATGCGAGGGTTGGGTACCTCAAGACATGCATACGTCGCGGGGCTGCCTGAGCCTGTCAGAAACTTTGTGTGCGGGGCATACCATGACAGTCAGGAGCATGAATGCCAAGCAAGACCAAGTTGAAGAACGCGGAGATCGCGGCGAGATCGGCCGCGCTGCCGAAGATTCCCCAAGAACTGCTTGACCAGTTTGTCAAGGGGCCGATGACGGCCCAGGAGATCCAGCAAGCCTCGATGGCCTTCAAGAAGGCATTGATCGAGCAGATGCTGGGCGGAGAACTCAGCCACCATCTGGGTTACGCGCCCGGCGGTGCCAAACCGAGCGAGGCAACGAACCAGCGCAACGGCAAGAGCGCCAAGACCGTGCTGACCGAGGACGGGCCGCTGCGCATCGACGTGCCCCGAGACCGCGAGGGCAGCTTCGAGCCGTTGCTGGTGCCCAAGCACGAGCGCCGCTTCACCGGGTTCGACGACACCATCGTGGCGCTGTACGCGCGCGGCATGACCATGCGCGAGATCCAGGGCTTCGTGCGTGACCAGTACGGCACCGAGGTGAGTCCAGAGTTCATCAGCAGCGTCACCGATGCAGTGATGGAAGAGGTCGGCGCCTGGCAGAGCCGGCCGCTGGAGCCAATGTACCCGGTGATCTTCTTCGACGCGCTGCGGGTCAAGATCCGGGAGGACGGTGTCGTGCGCAACAAGGCCATCTACCTGGCGCTGGGCGTGCTGCCGGACGGCTCGCGCGACGTCCTGGGCCTGTGGATCGAGAACACCGAAGGGGCCAAGTTCTGGTTGAAGGTCTTCAATGACCTGAAGACGCGCGGCGTGCAGGACATGCTCATCGCCGTCACCGATGGCCTCAAGGGCATCCCCGAGGCGCTGGGCGCGGTGTTCCCGGCCACGACGCTGCAGACCTGCATCGTTCACCTGATCCGCAACAGCCTGGACTTTGCGTCGTGGAAGGACCGCAAGGCGCTGGCGGCGGCCTTGAAGCCCATCTACACGGCGGTCAGCGCCGAGGCGGCTGAAGCGGCGCTGAACGAGTTCGAGGCCGGACCTTGGGGCACCAGGTTCCCCACCGTGGCGGCGGCTTGGCGCAGGGCGTGGGACCGCGTGATCCCCTTCTTCGCGTTCAGTCCTTCGGTACGTCGGGTGATCTACACCACCAACGCCATCGAGAGCCTGCACGGCCGGCTGCGCAAGATCATCAAGACGCGCGGGCACTTCCCCAGCGACGATGCGGCGACCAAGCTGATCTGGCTGGCCCTGCGCAACATCACGGCCGACTGGGGGCGCGCAGCCAAAGAATGGCGCCAGGCGATGAACGAGTTCGCAATTGCATACGGGGATCGCTTCACCCGGCCGGCCGCGTAGCATCCCACCCCGGCCTTGCTCGCTTTGCTCCAATCCACGGCGGCAATGCGGGCAGGCTATTCGAGGCCTTGCACACAGAAATTCGGACAGGCTCGGCTGCCTTCGCTCTAGGGTCTGAGATCGGTCGACATGAGCCACGTTGCCGTTACCCATGCCAAACGCACCAATAACGTTTCCGAGGGTTCCCCAGTGGCCGCGGCTGCGCCGCGTTCCCCCTCCGGCATCTGACGGTGTTCGCTCGGCTGCCCACCCCCTTTCTGCTGGCTGTGTTGCTGCAACCTACCGGCGTTTCACCCGGTCAGCACGTCGGCTCGCGCTTCACGCCGCTCCAGCCAGTGCGTTGCACAAGCTGGCCGATGGCCCACACGAAGCCTGTCAGCTCCCGTGCCACGGCCACCACGGCCTTGGTCTTCATCACCTTGCGCGCCAGCAACCGCTTGAACTTGGCGCTCAGGCGCACCTGTGCACTCCACGCAATGTCCGTGATCGCCTGCGGCAGTTCATCGTGCCGCTTGGCAATGATGGGCGTCACCCTCGGACCATTCAGGTAGTGCCATGCCACCTCGTCGCGCTGCGCTGTTGCCTGCCTTGGTGATCGAGCCCTGCCGGCGACGTTGCCCGCTGCTGTGTTCACTGGGCACCAGTCCCACGTAGGCCATCAGCTTCCTCGGGTGCTCGAAGCGCAGGAAGTCTTGCAGTTCTGCGACCAACGTGATCGCCGCGATCAACTGGACCCCGCGCAGCGCCTGCAGGGCCTGCACCAACGGGCGCAGTGCCCAGGGCTCCGCCTGCTCGCGCATCGCGCCTTCCAACCTGCTGACGCGCGCGGTCGATTCGCTGATGGCATGCATGTACTCCTGGAAGGCCAGTTGTTGTGTGGGCTGGGCCAGCTTCACCGTGGCCGACCAGCGCAGGTGCGCAGGCGTCCACGCCGTCTTGCCTGCGTAGCGAACCCCATGGCGCAGCAGCAGTGCCTTCAGTCGATGACGGGCGTTGCGCTGCTCGCGCACCGCATCTTCACGTGCGCGCACCAGGTCGCGCATCGCCTCGTCCACTTCGTCCGGCACACGCACCGATCCCAGTTCGTTCGCCCGCGTCAGGCGCGCCAACATCATCGCGTCGCGCCGGTCCGTCTTCACGCGATCGCCCGGCTTGCGCGGGATTGTCGAGGGCGCAACCACCTCGCAGTCCAGTCCCTGCAACCTCAAATGCCGACAGATCACAAAGCCGCACGGCCCGGCCTCGTACACCACGTGCAGTCGGTGGCCCGCGCTCATCAGCCGGCGCAGCGTCTTGTCCAGCGCCGCCAGATCTCCGCCAATCTGCCCGACGTGCCGCACCTCGTTCCAGGCACGCTCCGCCCCCACGCTGCCGTCGGCCACCGCAACGTCGATACTTTCCTGGTGGACATCCAGACCCACGTGACGGATGCTCTTGTCCATTCCCATCATGGCTTCCATGGCCCGTCTCCTTTGCTCATCGCAACGACTCGCCCAACCCTCAGGGTTCGGCTCGTTGGTGTAGCTCTACCAGCACCTCGCTGGCAACCTACGTCTTATCGCAGGGGGACGGGCCGCCCTCTCATTCGAAACCATTCTGTCTAGGCTTTAATACCGAGTATGCCAGCTCCCCATTTCCGTCGAGCATTCAAATCAAGTATGCCAGCATGCTTGCTGCTGGCCGTCGCAGTTCTTCTTGCCGCGTGCACTGGTTTGCCGGTCAAAGAGGCCTCAGATGCACTGCGCTCAAAGCAGGTGTGCTGCAAAAACTACAGTGACGTAACTTACATTCCAATAAAACAAGGTATTCGTCAAAAATTCGATATCTCAATGGATTCGCCTGTGATGGAATTAAATTACCGCCGACCGGTCTACTTCCTCCCCCTTAAGCTTCCGTCAGCAACGAGGTCACTGAACATACAGACAATGGAGTCAGAGTATCTGCCAAAAACCAGCTACCTGGATCCTGCGATCACTATTCTTGACAATCAATTCAAAGAGTTGTCTACGCAGGTGAGCCTGCCGCTTCAACGAGGTAAACATGTCATCCTGCCCGGTCTATGGGAATGGAATTTCAACACCACAATTGACCTACCCCAAGAGGCAGCATACGTAATAATTTATGGAGACCCCCGCTCCAAACGCGTTAGGCAAGCAGTTTCCGAGAACGGCACGCCGTGGCCCATCCCACCGTCGCCCATAGGCTCTATTGCAGTTGTGCCCCAATAATGGACGGACAGCCTAACAATTCATTCCAGCGGGCCGCCTCTGGCGGCCGCTGGGTTCAAACGTTGGCCAGCAACACACCGAGCATGAAAACAAAAGCGCTTTTGGTAGCACTACTGGTATCGGGGTGTGCCTCTCATCACGACCTCACCGGGAGAGATACAAATCCCTTCGGTGGAGGGGTGCGGAAATCAGAGATAAAACCCGGCATCTTCGAAGTTTTTTCGCGTACCAATTGGGCCCCGTGGCCAAACTACATTTCTGCAAGAAGCGCTTGGAGCGACGTTGCCGCTGAAGCATGCGGAAATAACAACTACGACGAACTCGCGACTCGCGAGCAAGCTCGCGACACCGGAATGCCCAAGATGGGAGTTCTGGGGTACATCGTTACAGAAAAGGAAGGCTACGCACTATGCAAAGGCGCGGCACTAACAAAAGAGGAAGTAGAGAACATCATTGCCTACCGAGAGCCGTACCGGTCGATTCACAAATAATGCTGGCCAACCCGTCGTTCTAACGGCGCCGCTTAACTTCAACGCTGGGCCTCAAATGCAGAGCACTGAAACCTACAACGCAAATAACACGATCAACCGGTCGGAGCGCGATGGGTGGTTGCTCGGCTACATTGGCATTCCCTGGCCGGGTCCGTGGCCAAGCGCAATGGCGATCTGTTCGTCGTAGATCCAGGGGGTTGGCAAGCAGGCATCGCGTGGCAAAGTAGCGGCCCTGACATCAAGCAAATGCAGGCGGCATGCAGCAATCGGTGGGGTGTCTTCCAAGTCAAGTTCCCTCTTGTTGTCATGTGTGAAGACGACCTCATCCGCAATTTCCATCTGGTTCTGCCATTGTTGAAGGAGCAGCGTGAAATGGTCGGCCCTGCTGAATTTCAACACCAAGATTCAGGCCAGGACGGATTCCCATGACAGACACTCAACGCCTCACCTACTTGTCGTTCGCATTGCGCGTGGTCGGTGTCATCGCCGTCTTCGGCTTCTATCCCCTCACCGTCGTCTGGCCGTCCGGTTGGACCTGGCACAGTGGCCGTTCCGAGTACCTCGAGATGATCATCGCGATCTACGCAACCTTGGGCATCTTCCTGCTCCTGGCAGCGCGCAAGCCGAGCGAGCATGTGAGCCTGATTTCTTTCACCATCTGGTCGAGCGTCGTGCATGCCACGGTCATGGCGGTTCAGGCCATGCTCGACCCACAGCACATGCATCACCTTTACGGAGATGTACCGGCCCTCTTTGTCGTGGCCGCCGTGCTCGGATTCCTCTCGCCCAATGCGCTTCGATTGCGCTTCGCTGAACGTGCAGCCTGACCACTCCCCATGGGCCTCCTGACCTTCTGCCTCAACGTCACCCTGGACGGCTGCATCGACCACCAGGAAGGCATTGCCGACGACGAGACGCATGCCTTCTTCACCCGTCTCATGGACGACGCGGGGGCGATGCTGTGGGGCCGCACCACCTACGAGATGATGGAGAGCCACTGGCCGGCGGTCGCCTGCGGCGATGTGGAGGCGCCGCCAGCCATGCGCGAATGGGCGGTCAAGCTGCAGATCAAGCCGAAGTACGTCGTGTCGTCGACGCGGACGGACTTCCCGTGGGCCAACAGCCATCACATCGCTGGCGACTTGCGCTCTGGTGTGCAGAAACTCAAGGACGCGACCCCGGCCGGCGTGCTGCTCGGCAGCGGCAAGCTCGCGACCGAGCTGGACCGGCTGGCGCTGATCGACGAGTACCGGTTGCTCGTTCACCCCAGGATCGCCGGCCACGGCCCCACCCTGTACCAGAGCGGACTGCCCAGCACGCGTCGGCTCGAGTTGGTCTCGGCAACGCCGCTGCGCAACGGCGCCATCGCCGTGCACTACCGGCGCAAGCACGGCTGACAAGCATCTTTCGAGCGGTTGCCGCGCGATACAGTAGGCCACCTCTACACGGAGAACCCCATGCCCAAAGGCGAACAGCGCAGCAACAAGATGGTCAAGAAGCCCAAGAAGGACACGGGGTCGTCGAAGGAGTCGTCCAGCCCCTCCACGAGACCCATTGCCCCGGTGACATTGGTGATGGCCAAGGGCAAGGAGAAGAACAAGTAACTGCGCCTCGGAGGGTCGGGATGGTCCGCCAGAGCGTCAAGACAGATCGCGTCACATGCACCTGCTCCACATCGTCGCGCTGCTGGCGGTACTGCAGTACTTTTTCTTCGGCATCCTGGTCGGCCGCGCGCGGACGACCTACGGCGTCAAGGCGCCCGCGATGTCGGGGCACGAGATGTTCGAGCGGGCCTCTCGCGTGCAGATGAACACGCTCGAACAACTGGCCGCGTTCCTGCCGACGATGTTCGTGGCGGCGCAGTATGGGTCGCCCGCGCTGGTGGCTGGGCTGGGCGTCGTCTACCTTGTGGGCCGGTTCGTCTACTGGCGCTCCTACATGGCGAATCCTGCGAGACGCAGCCTCGGCTTCCTGCTGACGGTGCTGCCGACGTTTGCGTTCATTGCCCTCGGGTTGATCGGTGCGGTTCGACAGGCCTGACCGAGCCATGGCAGCAGCGCCCTGGGTGCCGCGATGAACATCCACCTTGGTTATCGTCCCGGCTGCATTGGCCGCATCGCCGAGCTGCATGCCAGCTTCTACTCGCGGACCGTCGACTTCGGGGTGGCCTTCGAGGCCAGGGTGGCCACGGAGCTGTCGCAGTTCTGCCTGGACTACACGTCCGGGCGGGATGGACTCTGGCTCGCCGAGGAAGACGGCATGCTCCACGGGTCCGTGGCGATCGACGGTGCCCACTACCCGGCCTCGGGCGCTCACCTGCGCTGGTTCATCACGTCGGACGCGTCGCGTGGCAAGGGCCTCGGCACCCGGTTGCTCGACGCCGCCATGGCCTTCTGCGAGGCCGCCGGTTATCAGCGGGTCCATCTCTGGACCTTCGACGGATTGCATGCCGCGCGGCACCTGTACGAGAAACAAGGCTTCCGCCTGTCTCGCAGCCATCGCGGCACGCAGTGGGGCAAGGAAGTCAACGAGCAGTTGTTCACCTGGGGCGACGCTGCGCCGGCGACACCCTAGGCCGGCGGCATCGCTTCCAGCGCATTCGCCGCTGCCTGCAGCCCCTCGAACACCGCCGTCGCCACGGCCTCCGAGAACCCCGCCGGCAAATCACTCGCCACCTCGTCGATGACCGCCGGCGTCCGGGCGATGAGCTCGCCCACCAGCGGCTCGGCCGTGTCGGCGTAGCCGACCGCGAGCGCCGTGCTCGAGAAGTGCCGCCGCTGGATGCGGCCGATGTCGTAGTGGCGGTTCTTGCCGATCAGCGCCATCGCCATCGTCAGCTTGTGTGCGTCGAAACGGTTCGGCCCCGCCCCCATCGCCGGCAGCGCCGTCATCACGTCGTAGAGCGGCGTGAGCCGGAACGTGCCGCCCGGCCGCAGGAAGATGCTGAAGTTCTTGGCGTGGCCGTCCGGCGCGCGCAGCATCCAGAAGAGGATCTGCGCGGCCAGCAGTTCGCGCCGGTCGCGCTCGGCCTGTTCGGAGTTGGCGAGCACGCGGAACAGCTCCCGCAGCCCCGGGCCGCCATGCGATTCGTACTTGCGATCCGACGGCACGCCGTACACCTGGCAGAAGTCTTCCTGCGGCAGGCGCCACAGCCGGCCCTCGCCGTCACGCAGGCGGTCGAAGCGTTCGACGACCAGCACCCGCTGCGCGCCGAAGCGGGCGATCTCGGCCTGCGCCGTGCGCAACCCGTAGGCGCGCAGCAGTCGCAGGCACAGCCATTCGTTGTCGACCGAGGTGGTGAAATCCACCTTGCCCGCGCCGATCAGGCCGAGCGGCAGCTTGAAAATGTGGGTGGTCGGCGTCGCGCCCTCCGGGCGCAGCCAGGCGTCGCCGTCGCGCAGGAACGCATGTTTCTCCTGGGCACCTGCCAGCGAGATGCGGAAGTCGTCTTCGTCGTGCAGCGCGCCGAAGGCCACGTTGCTGGTGACCGCCAGCAGGTGGCGCTCGATGTCGTCGTCGGAGAGCGGCGTGCCGCTCACCGCCCCGGGCGGTCCGGCAGGCGATTCGTCTTCGCCCAGCAACTGCACCGCGCCCACGCAGTCCCGGCCGATGGCCGCGAGCAGCGAGAACGCATCGACATCGCCCGTGCGGAATCGGGTCGCGATGCGCCGGCGGATCGCCGCGTGGTCCGGCAGCAGGTTGTCGAAGAAGTGCGGCACGGCGGCGCTGCGCAAGGGCTGCGACACGTCCGCCGGGTACAGCAGCGACAGCGACAACGGGCGCCCCGCCGGGCTGGCGATCCAGTCCGCGTCGTAGCGCAGTTCCATCGGCCCGCGGGTCGGGAGCGTCCAGGTGCCCACCCGCTCGCCGTTCATCCACAGCGACAGGCTCCGGCTGTGCGAGGGACGCCCCATGTCACCAGGCCGGGCCGGGGGAGCGCGTGGCCGGCGCGGCGGCAGGCGCCTCCTCGGGCCGGTTGCCCACCGCGATCGTCAGCCCGACGGCCGCGGCCCACGCCAAGAGCTGGTCGACGCTCAACTCGGCCGGATGGCTCTCGAGGTACGAGAGGTGGCTCTGGCTCATGCCAAGGCGCGCCGCGAGGTCCTTCTGGGTCAGCTGGCAGCGTTTGCGCGCGGTGCGCAGCAGCTCCTGGAGCTGCTGGGGGGCGACGAGTGGTTGAACGGGAGCCGGCATGCTGGATATCGGTCAATCCGATAAAAGCACTATATCGCCATATCCGATAAAAGCCAAATATCGGTGCTGCCATTGCGCCAGGTCACGCGACGCGGAACACCGCCACTGCTTCCACCAGCTGCGCCGATTGCTGCCGCAGGCTTTCCGCGGCCGCGGCACTCTCTTCCACCAGCGCCGCATTCTGCTGCGTCGCATGGTCCATCTGCTCGACCGCCGCGCTCAGGCCATGCACCCGGGCGTTCTGGTCGGCGCTGGCGGCGCTGATCTCGGCCACGATGCCGCTGACGCGCTGGATGGCCTCGACGATCTCGCTCATCGTGCCACCGGCCTCGTCGACCAGGCGCGTGCCGCTCTGCACCTGTTCCATGCTGTCGGTGATCAGCGTCTTGATCTCCTTCGCCGCCTGCGCGCTGCGCTGGGCCAGCGTGCGCACCTCGCCAGCCACCACCGCGAAACCGCGGCCCTGTTCGCCGGCGCGTGCGGCCTCCACCGCGGCGTTCAGCGCCAGGATGTTGGTCTGGAACGCGATGCCGTCGATCACGCTGATGATGTCGCCGATGCGGTTCGAGCTCTGCTGGATGGCACGCATGGTGTCGACCACCTGGCCGACCCGCTCGCCGCCACGCGAGGCGATCTCGGAAGCGCCGGCCGCGAGGGCCTTGGCATGGTGCGCGCTGTCGGCGTTGGCGCTGACGGTCTGGCCGAGTCCGTTCATCGTCGCCGCGGTTTCCTGCAGCGACGAAGCCTGCGCCTCGGTGCGCTGGCTGAGATCCAGGTTGCCCTGCGCGATCTCGGCGCTGGCATCGGCCACGCTGTCGGCGTTGCCGCGCACGCGCGACACCACCTCGGCCAGGCGCTGCTGCATGTCGTGCAGCGCGCGCAGCAGGCGGCCGGTCTCGTCCTGGCGGTCGGTGGTGACCGGCGCCGTGAGGTCTCCCGCCGCCACGCGCTGCGCCACCGCCACGGCCTGCTGCAGCGGCACGCTGATGCCACGCGTGATCTGCCACGACGCGACGCCGCCGAGCAGCACCGCCGCCCCGCCGAGCACCAGCAGCCAGAGGGCGCCGGCGCGGTTGAGCGCGTCGATATCGCGGCTGCGGGCATCCAGGTCTTCGCGCTGCAAGCGCTGGAACGCCTGCATCTGGTCGAGATAGGCCTTGGCGGCGGGCTTGAAGTCCGATGCCAGGAGTGCCAGCGCCTCGTCGAAATGGTGGTCCTTCTTCAGCTCGGCGATCTTGTCGCGCGCCGCGATGAACCGCTTGCGGGCCGCGACCACTTCGTTGAACACGGCGCGCTCGCGGTCGGTGGCCAGCAGCGCCTCGAGCGCGCGCTGGTAGTGCGTCGAGGCCTTGGTGGCCTCGGCCACGTCGTCGGCAAAGAAGGCCACCAGCGACGTGTCGCTGCTCTGCGCGATGGCCGCCGTGCGGCGCACGCCCGCGTTGACGTTGGCGAACCAGTCGCTGACCAGTCGCTCCTTGGTCAGCGGCTTCTGCATCATCGCGCGCGTCGCCTCGGCCGTGTCATGCAGCCGCCACAGGCTGATGCCGATGATCGCCACCGCGAGCATCAGCACCAGCGAAAAACCCCAGGCCAGCTTCTGGCCGATCGACAACCGCGACAACATCTCGTACTGCCTTGTTCCAACACCACCCACCAGCGGGTGATCCGCTGTTATCGGTGCGCTGGCAGTTGACTTGACCATCGCGCGCGCCCGTATCGGCAGCACCGGCCGGTGCTTGAATCCCCGCTCGGGAACCGCCCTTGACGGCCGCGCTACCCTGCGCCCATGCTGGACGCCGCGCGCCGCTCATGGCTCAAGACCGGGCTTTGCCTGTGCTGCTGCCCGCGGCTGGCGTTTCCGGCCGAGGCCCTGCGGCTGGAGGAAGTGGCGCCCGGCGTGCTGGTGCGCCGCGGCCCCGACACCGAGGCCGAGCCGGCCAACCGCAACGGCATCGCCAACACCGGCTGCATCATCGGCCAGGAGGCCGTGCTGGTGTTCGATGCCGGTGGCAGCCGGGCCGACGGCCAGTGGCTGCGCGAGCGCATCCGCGAGCGCACCGACCGGCCGATCACGCACGTGGTGATGTCGCACGTGCACCCGGACCACTGCTTCGGCGTCGGCGCCTTCCTGGCCGACCGGCCGGTGATCCTCGGCCACCACCGGCTGCCCGGGGCGCTGCAGGCGCGCGGCCCGTACTACCGCAGGCGCCTGGTGGAAGTGCTCGGCGAGGCGGCCGTCGGCGACCTCGTGATGCCCACCCGCACCGTCGTGCGGGGCGAGGAGATCGACCTCGGCGGGCGCACCGTGCGCTGCCTCGCCCACGGCGTGGCGCACACCGACAACGACCTCTCGCTGCACGACAGCGGCAGCGGCCTGCTCTTCCCGTCCGACCTGCTGTTCGTCGGCCGCGTGCCGTCGCTCGATGGCAGCCTGCTCGGCTGGCTGCGCGAGATCGAGCGGCTGCGCGGCCTCGGCGCACGCCAGGCGGTGCCGGGGCACGGCCCGGCGGTCGTGCCGTTCGACAGCGCGATGGACACGCAGGTGCGCTACCTCGAAGCGCTGCGCGACGGCACCCGCCGCGCCGTGAAGGAAGGCAACGACATCGAAGCGGCCATCGCGACCGTGGCACGATCCGAGCGCGGCCAGTGGACGTTGTTCGACGACTACCACGCCGGCAACGTCACGCAGGCCTACAAGGAACTCGAGTGGGAGTGAGTGACCCCAGGAGACTGACATGAGACGACTCCTCACGCGGCGCTCGGTGGGCGCCTGGGCACTGGCCGTCGGCCTGCCCACGCTGGCGGCCCCGCGCGCCTTCGCCGCCGCCGAGCCGGACGACCCCAAGCGCGCGCAGCGCTGGCGCGAGTTGCGCGAGGACCTGTTCGACAACCGGCCCGCCACCGCCGCCGACTGGATCCGCATCGAGGCCCCGGCACGCGCCGCCGATGCCGCGCTGGTGCCGATGACGCTGCACCTCGCCCGCCGCGACGGCGTGAAGGCGGTGCACCTGGTGATCGACGAGAACCCGGCCCCGTATGCCGCCAAGATCGCCTTCGGCCCCGCCGGCGATCCGCGCAGCTTCAAGCTGCGGGTGCGTGTCAACGACTACACCCATGTGCACGCGGTGGCCGAGATGGACGACGGCCGGCTGTACCAGACCAGCACCTTCGTGAAGGCGGCCGGCGGCTGCTCGGCCCCGGCCGGTGCCAGCGAACTCGAGGCACTGCGCGGAGCCGGGCAGATGCGCATGCGCTTCGCCCGTGTCCCCGAAGGCGCCGAGGCCACGCTGATGCTGCGCCACCCCAATTTCAGCGGCATGCAGATGGACCAGGTGACGCGGCTCTACACGCCGGCGCGCTACGTCAAGCAGGTGAAGGTCACGCAGGGCGACCGGCTGGTGTTCGACCTCGCGGGCGACATCTCGATCTCCACCGACCCGGTGTTCGGCTTCCTGTACGACGCCGCGCCTGCAAGCGGCCTCGACGTGGTGGCGGTCGACTCGACCGACGCGCGCTGGTCGCAGTCGTTCAACGCGGCGGCGGCGTGATCGCGCGGCTGTGCCCCCTCGCGACGGCGGCCGTGCTCGCCGTGGCGGGCGCCATGGCCCACGCCGCCGACGTGGCCGAGCCGCCGGGCCTGTGGACCGGCGAGATGGTCAGCGACACACCCGCCACGCTGCAGGGCGCACAGGTGGTCGACGTGGCTGCGCTGGACCGCCTGCTGGCCGCGCCGCGCAAGCCGCTGCTGGTGGACGTGGGCCCGGCCGAGCAGCGCCCCGAGGGCTTGCCGGCCAACACGCTGTGGCGCCCCTCGCACCGCTCGCTGCCGGGCGCGGTGTGGTTCCCCGGCGGCGGCCGCGCCGACCTGCCCGAAGCCCGTGTGCAGACCCTGCTGCAACGCGTGGCCACGCTCACCGGTGGCGACCAGGCCGCGCCCATCGTCACCTTCTGCAAGCCGCGCTGCTGGGGAAGCTGGAACGTCGGCAAGCGGCTGGTCCAGGCCGGCTACACCGCCGTGCACTGGTTCCCGGCCGGTGTGCACGGCTGGCAGGAGCAGCACGAGACCACCGGCATCGAGGCGGATCCGACCTGGGTGGCCACGGGGCCCTGATGGCGGCCTCAGCGGCTGGCGTCGCCCCACGCTTCCTTCGTCACCCCGGCGCAGGCCCGAGTCACTTCGCGCTGCATCGGCTGTAGGATCACTGCAGCCGCTGCCGCACCGTGCCGATGTGGTCGCGCAGCCCGTAGAACAGGTCGCCGAACGCCGCCGGCACCTCGATGCGCTGCACCGCGGCGTCCAGGTCGTCGAGCTGCTGCAGCAGCGCCTCGCGCTGCTGCGGGGTGGCCGAGGGCTTCAGCGCCTGCTGTTCGAGCCGGCGCAGCGCGCCGTACCAGCGGTAGATGCGCGAGCTCATGTGCCAGCGGTAGATCGACGGCACGATGCGCAGCGCCGGGAACAGCAGCAGCAGCAAGGGCACCAGCACCGCCAGCACCTTGGTGACCAGGCTCGCGAGCCAGAACGGGAACGTTCGATAGAGGAAGCTCTTGCCGCCGGTGTAGTAGCGGCGCGCGTCGTCGCTGATGCGGAACTCGTGCTGCAGCGGCGCCGGGAACTCGCCGCGCTTGCGGTACAGGCCCGGGCGGCCGTGCACTTCCTTCGCGGCTTCGAGCAGCAGGTCGACCAGCGCGGGGTGCATGCCCTCGCGGGCGATCAGCTCCACCGTCGGGCCGACCAGCAGCACGTCGTCGGGCGGGATGTCCTCGGCCAGGTCGACCGCGCCGCGCGGCAACAGCAGCCGGTTCAGCGACGCGAAGCGGCGCACGTAGCCGTCCGCCTGCTCGAACTCGAACAGGTGCACGCCCTCGGCCCGCATCAGGCCACGGGTCAGGGCCGCCGGGGTCGAGTCGCTCATCGCGAAGAAGGCGTCGATGCGGCCGGTCAGCAGCGCGGCGGCGGTGTTCTCGCTGGCGGTGTCGACGAAGCGGGTGCCGTCGTCGGCCGTCACGCCGTTGGCCTGCAGCAGCGCCAGCGCCAGCGCGTGTGAGCCGCTGCCCGGCGGGCCGACGTCGATGCGCAGGCCCTGGAAGTCGGACAGCAGCCTGCGCTTCGGACCGCGGTAGAACACCATCAGCGGCTGGTAGGTCAGGCTGCCGAGCGACACCAGGTGCTCGGGTGCCCGCGCCTCCTCGACCGTGCCGCCGAGCACGAAGCCGACGTCGGGGCCGCCGTCCCGGCGCGACGAGGCGGCCGCGAGCCGCTCGTAGTTCTGCCGCGAGCCTTCGGAGGGCAGGATCTTCAGCGTCACGCCCTCGCGCGCCAGGATCTCCTGGTAACGCTTCGCATAACGCTCGAAGGCACTGTCGGGCGGGCCGCTGGTGAGCGTCAGCGTGGTGGGCGCGGCCAGCTGCAGCACGCCGAAGGTCGACAGCAGCATCGCCAGGCCGATCACCAGCAGCGTGGAGACGCCGATCACCGCCCATTGCGCCACCCGCCGGCCATGGCGCTCACCGACACGCTCGTAGGCGCGCCGCACGGAACGGGACAGGATTCGGGACATGGGGCGACGTTAGCACCGGCATGGCGCTTGAGGTCTGTCCGGCATGACACGACTCACCCTCCACGGCACCCCGGTCTACACCGAGGGCGCCATTCCGCGGGCCGGCGACACCGCCCCACCCTGCCGGCTCACCAACGGCGCGCTGCTCGACGTCGACCTGGCGCGCAGCGCCGCCGGCCCGAAGGTGCTGCACCTGATCCCGAGCTTCGAGCTGCCGCTGTTCGAGCAGGCCGCGCGGCGGCTCGCGGCCACGCTGGTGCGCGCCACCGGGCTGCCGGTCTTCACCGTCAGCCCGGACCTGCCGTTCAGCCTCACCCGGCTCGACCCCGGCCTGCGCGGCGACGCGCTGTCGTGCTTCCGCAGCCACGGCTTCGCACGGCGCTGGGGTCTGGAGATCGTCAGCGGGCCGCTGCGCGGGCTGCTGGCCCCGGCGGTGTTCGTGCTCGACACCCACCACCGCATCGTGCACGCCGGGCTGTCGCGCGAGATGGCCGAGTCGCCGGACGTCGCCGCCATCGTGCAGGCCGCGACGAGTGTCGCATCCACACCTGTCGCATCTGTCGCCTGAAACAGGCGCTGCGACGCGCCCGCCGCCGCGGTCCACCGGCGAAAAAACCCAATGGACAGTGGATCTGCGGGCCGATCGACGCGGTGGCACACGGCTTGCGCTGAAGCCGGCGTGGACACCTCCCGCCAACCCTCCCTCTCGCAGACCGCGGCGATCGGCATCATCGCCAACCCGGTCTCGGCGCGCGACCTGCGGCGCATCGTCACCAACGCGAGCAACCTGCAGATCGCCGAGCGCGCCAACATCGTGCTGCGGCTGCTGTCGACCGCGCGGCGGCTCGGCGTCGAGCGCGTGGCGATGATGCCCGACCGGGCCGGCCTGCGCGCGATGCTGACGCGCCACCTCGGCCGCGAGACCCGCGCCCACCACGACTACCCGGCGCTCGAGTTCGTCGACATGCCGGTGACCTCCACCGTCGAGGACACCGTCGTCGCCGCACGGGCGATGCGCGAGGCCGGCGTGCGCGTGCTGATCGTGCTGGGGGGCGACGGCACCCACCGCGCGGTGGCGCGGGCCTGCGGCGACGTGCCGATCGTCGGCCTGTCCACCGGCACCAACAACGCCTTCCCCGAGATGCGCGAGCCCACCGTGGCGGCGATGGCCGCGGCGATGCTCGCCACCGGCCGCGTCGGCGCCGACGCGGCGCTGATGGACAACAAGGCCATCGAGGTCACGATCGAGGGCCCGGCCGGCACGCGCCGCGACATCGCCATCGTCGATGCGGTGATCGCCCACGAGCGCCATGTCGGCGCCCGCGCGCTGTGGCAGCCCGAGAGCCTGGCCGCGGCCTACCTCACCTTCGCCGACCCGCAGGCGATCGGCTTCTCGGCCATCGGCGGCCTGCTGCAGCCCATCGCGCGCAGCGAATCGGTCGGGCTCGCGGTGCAGCTCGAACCTGCCGCGCCGCGGCAGTTGCTCGCACCGATCGCGCCCGGCCTGCTGCGCCCCGTGGGCATCGCCGACTGGCACCTGATGCACGCCGGCGAGCCGCTGCCGGTGCGGCAGCAGGCCGGCGTGGTCGCGCTCGACGGCGAGCGCGAGATGCCCTTCGAGGCCGGCGACACGGTGCATTGCACGCTGCGCACCGCCGCCTTCCGCACGCTCGACATCCCGCGCTGCCTGCACGCCGCCGTGCAGCGCGGCCTGTTCTTCGCTTCCCCCGACCCTCACTGAAGGAGACACACGATGGCCCAGAACCCCTTTCCGCTCGACAAGGACGCGCTGCTCGCGTGCTACCGGACGATGCGCACCATCCGCGATTTCGAGGAACGCTTGCACGTCGATTTCGGCCGCGGCGACATCCCCGGCTTCGTGCACCTGTATGCCGGCGAGGAAGCCACCGCGGTCGGCATCATGAGCCACCTGCACGATGGCGACCGCATCGCCAGCACGCACCGCGGCCACGGCCACTGCATCGCCAAGGGCGTGGACGTGGTGGCGATGATGAAGGAGATCTACGGCCGCAAGGGCGGCTCGTGCAACGGCAAGGGCGGCTCGATGCACATTGCCGATCTCTCGAAGGGCATGATGGGTGCCAACGGCATCCTCGGTGCCGGCGCGCCGCTGGTGTGCGGTGCCGCGCTGGCGGCCAAGTACCGCAAGCAGGGCGAGATCGCGATCAACTTCATCGGCGACGGTGCCTCGAACCAGGGCACCTTCCTCGAGAGCCTGAACCTCGCCGCGATCTGGACGCTGCCGGCGCTGTTCGTGATCGAGAACAACGGCTACGCCGAGGCCACCTCGCGCGACTACGCCACCGCGGTGGACAGCTACGTCGACCGCGCCGCCGGCTTCGGCATGCCCGGCATCACGGTGGACGGCACCGACTTCTTCGCCGTGTACGAAGCCGCCGGCGAGACCGTGCGGCGCGCCCGCGAAGGCGGCGGCCCCACGCTGCTCGAATGCAAGACGGTGCGCTTCTACGGCCACTTCGAGGGCGATGCGCAGACCTACCGCGCGCCCGGCGAACTCGACGACATCCGTGCCAACAAGGACTGCCTGAAGCGCTTCGAGGCCGATGTCACCGGTGCCGGCGTCATCAGCGCCAGCGAGCTGCGCGCGATCGACGACCAGGTCGCCACGTTGATCGAGGACTCGGTGCGCCAGGCCAAGGAAGCTCCCTTCCCCACCCCCGCCGACCTGCTCACCGACGTGTACGTGTCGTACTGATCCCCACAACTCCAGGAGACCCCCATGGCAAGAAAACTCAGCATGAAACTGGCCGTCAACGAGGCCATCGACCAGGAGATGAGCCGCGACCCGAGCGTCATCATGATGGGCGAGGACATCGTCGGCGGCACCGGCACCGAGGGCGACATGGACGCCTGGGGCGGCGTGCTCGGCGTCACCAAGGGCTTGTACGCCAAGCACGGCGACCGGCTGCTGGACACGCCGCTGTCCGAAAGCGCCTATGTCGGCGCGGCGATCGGTGCGGCCGCCTGCGGCATGCGGCCCATCGCCGAGCTGATGTTCATCGACTTCATGGGCGTGTGCTTCGACCAGATCTTCAACCAGGCGGCCAAGTTCCGCTACATGTTCGGCGGCAAGGCCGAGACGCCGGTGGTGATCCGCGCGATGGTGGGCGCGGGCTTCCGCGCCGCCGCGCAGCACAGCCAGATGCTGACCCCCGTGTTCACGCACATCCCCGGGCTGAAGGTGGTGTGCCCGAGCACGCCTTACGACACCAAGGGCATGCTGATCCAGGCGATCCGCGACAACGACCCGGTGATCTTCTGCGAGCACAAGAACCTCTACGGCATCGAAGGCGACGTGCCCGAAGGCCTGTACACCGTGCCGTTCGGCGAAGCCAACGTGGTGCGCGACGGCAAGCACGTCTCCATCGTGACCTACGGCCTGATGGTGCACCGCTCGCTCGAAGCCGCGGCCCTGCTCGCCAAGGAAGGCATCGAGTGCGAGGTGATCGACCTGCGCTCGCTGTCGCCGATCGACATGGACACGGTGCTCGACAGCGTCGAGCGCACCGGCCGGCTGGTCTGCGTCGATGAAGCCAGCCCGCGCTGCAACCTGGCCACCGACATCGCCGCGCAGGTGGCGATGCACGCCTTCGGCGCGCTGAAGGCGCAGATCGAGCTGGTCTCGCCGCCGCACGTGCCGGTGCCGTTCTCGCCGACGCTCGAAGACCTCTACATCCCCAGCGCGCAGCACATCGCCGATGCTGCCCGCCGCACCGTGAAAGGAAAACACTGATGTCCGGGATCACCCCCATCGTCATGCCCAAGTGGGGCCTGTCGATGCAAGAAGGCACCGTGATGGACTGGCTGGTCGAAGAAGGCACCGCCATCACCGTCGGCCTGCCCATCCTCGATGTCGAGACCGACAAGATCGCCAACGCGGTGGAAGCGGCCGATGCCGGCCTGCTGCGCCGCAAGGTCGCCCAGGCCGGCGAGGTGCTGCCGGTGAAGGCGCTGCTCGGCGTGATGGCCGGTGACGACGTCAGCGACGCCGACATCGACGCCTACATCGCCGCCTACGTGACCCCCAGCGCCGGCGACGACGAGGCCGACAGCGGCCCGGCCTACCTGTGGGCCGACGTCGACGGCCTGCGCATCCGCTACGCGCGGCGCGGTGCCGAGACCGGCACGCCGGTGCTGTTCATCCACGGCTTCGGCGGCGACCTCGACAACTGGCTGTTCAACCTCGACGCGGTGGGCGAGCGGCTGCCGGTGCTGGCGCTGGACCTGCCCGGCCACGGGCAATCGACGGTGCAGTTGCCGGGGGCTTCGCTGGCCGCGCTGGCCGCTTTTGTCGCGCGTTTCCTCGACGTGCTGGACATCGAGCGCGTGCACGCCGTCGGCCACTCGATGGGCGGCGCCATCGCGTCGCAGCTCGCGGTCGACCACCCGGACCGCGTGGCCAGCGTCTCGCTGATTTGCAGCGCGGGCCTGGGCGACGACATCAACACCGGCTACACCGAAGGCTTCGCCAAGGCGGGCAGCCGGCGCGAACTGAAACCGGTGCTGGAGCAGCTGTTCGTCGACCCCGGGCTGGTCAGCCGGCAGATGGTCGACGACGTGCTGAAGTACAAGCGGCTCGATGGGGTCGAGGCGCTGCTGCTGGCGCTGAACGCCGGCCTGTTCCCGGACGGCCGGCAGGCCGCGCAGCCCGGCCGTGCACTCGAAGCGACGGGCAAGCCGGTGCTGGTGGTGTGGGGCCGCGAAGACCGCATCGTGCCGTCTGCACACGCCGGCAACGCGCCGGTGGGCGCCACGGTCGAGGTGCTCGACGGCGCGGGCCACATGGTGCAGATGGAGCAGGCGAGCGAAGTCAATCGCCTGCTGCTTCGCCATGTGGGCGGCTGAGCGAACGGAGCCGTCCCTGGCCCGCCCCGACCGGGGCGGGCCGGGCATCGACCGCTGGCTGCTCGAGCGCGCGGCCGAAGACGGTTGCGCCTCGGCCGTCTGGCAGCCGCTGCCCTCGCTGGTGGTGCCGGGCTCGTACCGGCGCCATGCCGGTTTCGACGCCGCGTGCGCCCGCTCCGCCGCCGAAGGCTGGCCGGTGCAGGTGCGCCGCTCCGGCGGCGGCCTGGTGCCGCAGGGCCCGGGCGTGCTGAACTTCAGCCACGCCTGGCGCACCGCGCTGCGGCTGGGCGACGCGATGGAAACCGTCTACGAGAACCTCTGCAGCCTGCTGCAGCAGGTGATCGAGCCGTTCGGGCTGGAGACCGACTGCGAGGCGGTCGAGGGCTCGTTCTGCGACGGGCGTTTCAACCTGTCGCTGGGCGGTCGCAAGGTGGCCGGCACTGCACAGTACTGGCAGCGTGTCGATGCCCACCAGCACCTCGTGCTGGCCCATGCCTGCGTGCTGGTCGAGGCCGACCTCGACGGGCTCACCGAACGAGCCAACCGCTTCGAGGCCTGGGTGGGCAGCGAGCGGCGCTACCGCGCCGACGTGCTGGCCAACCTGGCGGTGCCGGGGTTGACCACCCCGGTGATGATGCAGCGGCTGGCCGATGCGGCCCGCGCCCGCGGGCCGCTCTGCTGAGCCGGTTCCCTTCTCCTTCCTTTCTTTGTGGGAGCGGCTTCAGCCGCGATTCGTGGTGGACAACGAATCGCGGCTGAAGCCGCTCCTACAAGGGGGTCAGACAGGGGGTCAGAAAGAAGACAGGAGGCGCCGCCTACTGCGGCCGCGCCTGCCGCCCCAGCGCCTGGATGTAGGCCACCAGCTCCCAGATCTCCTCCTGCGAAAACGCATTGCCCCAGGGCGGCATCACGTCGGTGCCGCGGCGGCCTTCGCTGATGGTCTTGAAGGTGCTCTCGGGGGTCAGGTCGGTGCGGCCCTTGAACGGCGGCGTCTTGCCGCCCTCGCCTTCCCGCCCATGGCAGTAGGCGGCGCAGGTCGAGCCGAAGCGCGCCTTGCCGGCGGCGATGCGCGCCGGGTCGAGCAGGTCGAACGGCGGCGCCGACGACGCCGGGGCCGAAGCGGGCGCCGTCGGCGGGGCCGCGGTCGGCAAGGTCACGTGCGCCTGCGCCCACGATGCAATCCCCAAGGCCACGGCGGGCCACCACAGATGGGTCTTTCTCACGTCAGATCCTCGTTCCTCAACAAGACAAAAGGGGAGGAAGGTCCCACAGGCCCTTCCTCCCAAGGGAGACGACGGCGTTCAGCCGTCCCTCTGCGCAACGGACGCGACGGTCACTCCAGCGCGAACACCATCAGGGCCGATCCACCGGGCAGGTCGCGGATCTGCGGGAACGCACCGGTCAGGAAGCCCGGTGCATGCGACCCCAACCCGGTCGGGATGGCGATGTACTGCTTGCCGTTGACGGCGTAGCTGACGGGGCCGCCCCGCGCACCCGAGCCGGCGTTGAAGCGCCACAGCTCCTTGCCGTTGTCGGCATCGAACGCGTACAGCACGCCGTGCATGTCACCCGTGAACACCAGGCCGCCGCCGGTGGCCAGCACGGCACTGAGCGGCGGCATGTCGAAGCGCACCTTCCACGCCTGCTTGCCGGTCAGCGGATCGAACGCGCCCAGCCAACCGTCGGCCTTCTTGCCCGGCGGGTTGGTGAGCTGGATGTCCGACAGGCCCAACGACAGCCCGCCGATGCCGGGCACCGGGCCCTGCTTGGCGCTGACGACGGTGTTGCACACCTCCATGCCCTGCGAGTACCACAGCCGCGTCTTCGGGTTGTACGCGCCCGGGTTCCAACTGCGCGCACCGAGCAGGTTCGGGCAGTGCAGCTTCTCCTTGCCGGTCTCGGGGTACATCGGCTCCACCGGCAGGCCGGTCTTCACGTCGACGCTCCTGGCCCAGTTCATGTTCTCGGTGTACTGCCAGGCGTTCTTCATCGCCCCGCTGTCCTTGTCCATCACGTAGACAAAGCCGTTCTTGTTGAGGTGCACGAGCGACGTGGCGCCCTTGCCATCGGGCACCAGCAGCGCCTCGTAGGCGGCGTCGAAGTCCCAGGTGTCCTGCGGCACTTCCTGGCGGTGCCACTTCACCTTGCCGGTCTTCGGGTCGAGCGCCAGCAGCGTCGCGGTGTAGAGGTTGTCGCCTTCGCGGCCCTCGTGGTTGAAGTCGGGCGAGGCGTTGCTGGTGCCGATGTAGATGGTGTCGGTGGTCGGGTCGTAGGTGCCCGGCAGCCAGGCCGAGCCGCCGCCGCGGGTGCGGCTGTCGCCCGGCCAGCTCTTGGGATCGTCGCGCGGCACCTCGAAGGTCCAGGTGCGTTTGCCGGTGTCGGCGTTCACCGCGAAGATCTTGCCGATGATCGGCTGGTCGCCGCCGGTGGTGCCACCGAACAGCGTGTCGCCGGCCAGCTGCGGCGGCGACGAGAACAGCGCGCCGTAGTCCTTCTTCAGGTCGCTGAGCTGGGTCGACCACATCTCCTTGCCGGTCTTCTGGTCCAGCGCGACGAAGCGGCCGTCGAGCGTGCCGACAAACACCTTGCCCCGACCCACGGTCACACCGCGGCTGGCCGACTGGTAGAAGACCTCCTTGACGATCGGATCGAGCTTGGCCGTCCAGCGCCAGAGCACCTTGCCGGTGGCAGCGTCCAGCGCGAAGACGTTGTTGTCCGCCGCGATCGTGTACATCACGCCGTCGATCACGATCGGCGTGGCCTGCAGGCCGTGCGTCACCGCGCCGGGCTGGTGGACCCACGCCACCTTCAGCTTCTTGACGTTGCCCTTGTTGACCTGGTCCAGCGGGCTGTAGCGCCACGCGTTGTAGCTGCGGTGGTACTGCGGCCAGTTGTTCGGATCGTCGATCCCGGGGTTGGCCGCGCCTGCCGTCGAAGCAACGAACGTGGCGAGCATGGCGAGCAGCGTCAGGCGGCTCGTGGTCTTCTTCATGGAAGTCTCCTGGATGTGTGGATCGCGCGGATCGGTGCCGCACGGCTGGCATTCCGCAGCTTCCATGCCAAGCGCCTTCACCCCGGCAGCAGGCCATCGCAAGGCGCAGGTGTCGCGAACCGACTGTCGCTGTTCGCGACATCTGTCGCAGCCCCGGCAATGCCGGCCACAGGCGGAGCACGCCCTGTCATCGCGGTGGCATGGAGGCTGCAGATGGACGCCGGCCCACCGCCCACCACGGACCTGGGGGCAAGACCCAACCTGATGAGGAGACATCCATGAAGAACCTTCACCGCACCCTGCTGGCCACCGCCTCGCTGATCGCGTTCAGCGCACCGGCCCTGGCCGAGACCCAGGTGCAACTCTTCGGCATCGTCGACGTCGGCATGCTGAGCCAATCGAAGTCGCGTGCCGGCGGCAGCCTCACCCGCGTCGAGACCAGCGGCCTGCGCCAGAGCGTCTGGGGCCTCAAAGGCAGCGAAGACCTGGGCAACGGCCTGAAGGCCTTCTTCAACCTGGAGTCGCACTTCGACATGGACACCGGGGCGCTGCACGGCACCGGCGACACCGCCGGCTCGGGCACCATCCTCTTCCGCCGGCAGGCCAACCTGGGCCTGTCGGGCGACTGGGGCTCGGTGACCATCGGCCGCCAGTACGGTCCGGCGCTGCTGGCGCACCTCGGCACCGAACCGCGCGCGTTCAAGGAGCAGTTCTCCAACCTCTATGCCTGGGCGTACAACCAGCTCGAGCCGCTGGCCGGCAGCACGGCGGTGAACACCAACAACGACGTCGGCATCTTCTTCAAGAACGCGATCCAGTACCGCCACACGCTCGGCCCGGTGACCTTCGGCGTGCTGTACTCGCTGGGCGAGCAGGCCGGCAACGCGTCGAAGAACACCGCCTACGCCGTGGGCGCGGCGTACAACGGGCCGGTGGTGCTGTCGGCCTCGTACCAGGCGATGAAGGACCGCACCACCGGCAACCGCAACATCGAACACGCGGGCCTGGGCGGCGCGGTGCCGTTCGGCGCGTTCACCTTCAAGCTGAACTGGCTGCAGGGCAAGAACAGCAACTCCGACGGCCTGCCCACCTCGAAGGTCGATTCGTACAGCGGCGGCGTCGACTGGCGCTGGAGCCAGGCCAACACCGCGACGCTGGCCTACTACGACAACAAGGACAAGCGCAACAGCGAGGACCACACCCGCAACCTCGTGCTCAGCAACGACTACGCGTTCTCCAAGCGCACCACGCTGTACGTGCAGGCCGCGTTCGTCGACGCCAAGTCGCTGGCCAGCCTGAAGACCAGCATCGTCGCCGACGGCAGCTTCGCGCCGGGCCAGAAGACGACGTTCCTGAACGTCGGCATCAACCACACCTTCTGATCCCGGGGCGGACCGGGCAGGCCCCGGTCCGCTCCCCGTTGCGCCTTCACCGGAACGCCCATGACCCCATTGCTCACCCGCTGCGCCTGGCGCAGCTTGCTCATGCTCGCCCTCGGCACCGCCGCGCTGCACGGCACCCACGCCCAGGACGCCGAACCGCCGCTCGGCGTCGACGTGCTCGAAGCCACCTTCAAGTGGCGGCCCAACCACGTCAGCGACGACATGCTGCTGCACGCCGACAAGGACGCCAACAACTGGCTCATGTACGGCAAGGACTACCAGAACACCCGCTTCAGCCAGCTCACGCAGATCACTGCCGAGAACGTGCGCAAGCTGGTGCCGAAGTGGAACCTGTCGTTCGGCGTCAACGACGCGCAGGACAGCCAGACCACCGTGGTCAACGGCCGCATCTACGTGACCGCGAGCCAGAACAAGGTGTTCTCGCTCGACGGCGCCTCGGGCCGCATGATCTGGAAGTACGAACGCTCGTTGCCCGGCGACCTCGGCCCGCGGCTGTGCTGCGAAGCGGTGAACCGCGGCGTGGCGGTCTACAAGGACAAGGTCTACCTCGCCACGCTGGACACGCACGTGGTCGCGCTCAACGCCACCAGCGGTGCGGTGGAATGGGAAACCAAGCTCGGCGACTACAAGAGCGGCGAGCTCTACACCTCGATGCCGCTGGTCGCCAAGGGCAAGATCATCGTCGGCAACTCCGGCGGCGACGTGGGCGGCAACGTCGGCAAGATCACCGCGCTCGACCCGGACACCGGCAAGGTCGTCTGGCAGACGCTGACCCGGCCGACCCGCGCCGACGATCCCGGTGCGAAGACCTGGGCCAACGATTCGTGGAAGACCGGCGGCGTCTCGGCCTGGCTCACCGGCACCTACGACCCGAAGCACAACCTGATCCTGTGGGGCGCCGGCAATCCGACACCCGACTTCGATCCCAGCGTGCGCAAGGGCGACAACCTCTACAGCAACTCGACGCTGGCACTCGAGCCGGACACCGGCAAGATCAAGTTCCACTTCCAGTACACGCCCAACGACGCCTGGGACTACGACGGCAACAACGAGGTGATCCTCGTGGACGACCGCAAGGGCCGCAAGGTGTGGCTGCATGCCGACCGCAACGGCCACCTCTACTCGATCGACCGCACCAACGGCAAGTGCCAGTGGGTGGTGCCGATCGCACGGGTCAACTGGGTCACCGGCTTCGGCGACAACTGCCGGCCCATCGTCAACCCCGAGAAGGTACCAGCCTACGACCGTGTCGTGAAGGACATCGCGCCAGTGCTCGACGGCGGCAAGGAGTGGCACCCGGCCGCCTACAGCCCGCTGACGCAGTACGTCTACGTGCCGTTCATCGACGGCTCGATGGACATCCAGGCCAAGCAGCAGTCTTGGAAACACGGCGAGTGGTTCCTGTCGTCGAAGGTGCTGAAGGCCAACCCGTACACCGGTGGCGTGAAGGCGTTCGACGCCACCACCGGCGAGCTGGCCTGGACCCGGCCGCAGAGCACGCCGGCCACCAGCGGCCTGCTCACCACCGCCGGCCGGCTGGTCTTCAGCGGCGACGCCGAGGGCTACTTCAGCGCGATGAAGGACGACAGCGGCGAGACGCTCTGGCGCTTCAACGTCGGCACCGGCATCCACGGCAACCCGACCACCTTCACCGCCGATGGCAAGCAGTACGTGGCCATCGTCTACGGCCCGGGCGGCGGCAGCATCTGGCCGCTGGTGTACGACGAGCTGTTCAAGCGCCAGAACCGCGGCGGCGGCATGATGGTGTTCGGTCTGCCGGACTGAGCCATGGCTGCGCACCGGTCCATCGCCCGTGCGCTCGCTGCCTCCCTGCCATTGCTGGCCGGGGCGGTGGCCCGCGCCGAACCGCCGCTGAACGTCTGCGTCGATACCGACCACGCGCCGTTCTCGTCGTCCGCCACGCCCACGCAGGGCCTCGACATCGACGTCGGCCAGGCACTGGCCGCGCAGCTCGGTCGCACGGCGCAGTTCGTGTGGGTCGACGTGCCCAACCGCGGTGGCCTGTCGAAGGCGCTGCGCGAGCACCTCGGCACCGCACGCTGCGACCTCTTCACCGCGGTGCCGGTGGGTGGCGACGAGCCGCTGGACAAGCGCTGGCGGCAGAGCCCTCCTTACGCGGTGCTGCGGTACCGCTGGGCCGCGGCCCCGGACCAGCCGGTGCCGGCCGACCCGCCGGTGCGGGCGCGTGCCATCGGCGTGGTGAGTGCCACGCCGGCCGATCTCTACCTGCACACGCACGGCCTGCGGCGCACGCCGTACCCCAACAACGCGGCGCTGCTGGACGCGCTGTCGGCTGGCGAGGTGCCGGTGGCGCTGGTGTGGTCGGCCGCGCTCAGCACGGCCACACCGCCATGGGTGCTGTCGCCCCGCGGACCGGACGACCCGGCGCTGCGCACCGCGCTGACGCTCCTCACCCGCAGCACCGACGGCGCCCTGGGCGATGCCGTCACCGCCGCGCTCACCGCGCTGGCGGCCGACGGCACGCTGGCCCGCCTGCGTGCCCGGCACGGCCTGCCGGAAGACACGATGCCCTCTCTTGCCCCGACACCATGATCCCCACTCCGCGTTCTCTCTTCCTGGGCCCGCTGCTGACCTCGCTGGCAGCGGCCCTGTGCCTGGGCACAGCCGCACCGGCGCATGCGCAGGACCTCGTCAACCCCTTCGCCAACGACGTGCAGGCCGCCCGCCTGGGCGAAGACCTGTTCGGCCGCAACTGCCAGCAGTGCCACAACAGCCGCGGCAAGGGCGGCAAGGGGCCGCAGCTGGTGCGCGGTGCCTGGGGCCCCGGCGGTGCCAACAGCGACGGCTACATGTTCCAGACCATCTCGCGTGGCCGCCCGAACACGCAGATGGGCGGCTTCGGCGGCGCGCTCAGCGATGCCGAGATCTGGCAGGTGGTCACCTTCCTGCGCGCCGAGAGCGTGCGCGTCAAGCAGGAGCAGAAGCCCCGCACCGACGACGTGCCGCTGTGGTGAGCCCATGCCCGCCGCCACGGCGGCGGGCCCCCTCGCTCACAGCAGGTGCGGCGGCGTGATGTCGTGGCGCTTCATCTGCCGGTACACCGTCGCACGGCAGATGCCGAGCGACTGTGCGGCGGCGGTGACGTTCCACTTGTGCTGCTTGAGTGCCGCCAGCAAGCGCGCGCCGCCGGGCTCGTCGCCCGTGTCGGCGGCCGGCAGCGCCGGCCGGTCGGCCGCCAGGCGCGGCAGGCCGGCCTGCGCCCCGCGCAGCACCTGCACCGGCAGGTCGTCCACCGCGATCAGGCCATCGCGGCTCATCGCCACCGCGTAGCGCATCGCGTTGCGCAGCTCGCGCACGTTGCCGGGCCAGTCGTGGCGCATCAGCGCCTGCAGCGCGTCCACCGTGAGCGTCACGTCGAGGCCCAGGCGCTGCGCCTCGTCGGCACACAGGCGCTCGATCAGGTAGGCGCGGTCGGCGCGTTCGCGCAGCGGCGGCAGCTGCAGCACCGCGCCGGAGAGGCGGTAGTACAGGTCTTCGCGGAAGCTGCCGTCAAGCACGCGGTCGCGCAGGTCGCGGTGGGTGGCGGCGATGACGTTCAGCTGCACCGGCACCGGCCGCTCGGCGCCGATCGGCAGCACCTCCTGCTCCGACAGCACGCGCAGCAGGCGCGTCTGCAGGTGCAGCGGCATGTCGCCGATCTCGTCGAGGAACAGCGTGCCGCCGTCGGCCTGCAGGATCAGGCCCTTCGCGCCTTTCGCGCGGCCGCCGGTGAAGCTGCCGGCGGTGTAGCCGAACAGCTCGCTCTCGATCAGCGACTCGGGAATGGAGGCGCAGTTGACGGCGACGAACGGCTTGTCGCGCCGCCGGCTGTGCGCATGCAGGGCCCGCGCGAGCACCTCCTTGCCGGAGCCGGTCTCGCCGTGCACCAGCAGGCTCACGCCGTGATCCACCAGGCGCTTGCTGCGGTCGATCAGGTCACGGATCTGCACGTCGGCACCGCCGATGGCATCGAGCGCGGTGGACGCCGGCGCCGTGCCCACCGGCCGCGCCACCAGGTCCACCGGCGGCATTGCGCGCACGGCCGCCTGGGGGCGGAAGCGCGGCGCGATCACGGCCGGGTAGTAGTGCTCCAGCAGTTGCGTCCACAGGCCCGACACCTCTTTCGCGGTGCCGCCGCGCGCGATGGCCCAGACGCTGTCGAGCCCGAGCCCGACGACATCCTCGAGCGTGCGACCGACCAGCTCGACCCCCGAGGTGCAGCTGCCGTTGCCACCGCCGAAGCGGCGCCGGGCGCCGGTGTTGGCGCCGACGATGCTGCCTTCCTCGTCGAACGCGAACATCACCTCGCCCGACACCTCCACCAGCCCGCACGACTTGCCCAGCCGCAGCACCCAGTGGCGGCCGAAGGTGCGCAGGAAGTTGGCGTCCTCGATCATCTGCGCGTACATCGAGGTGAGATGGAAGACCAGGTGCTGGCTCTCGCGCTCCTCGGGCGAATGCAGCGCAGACACGTCGAGCACGCCGAGCAGTTGGCCATCGGGCGCGAACAACGGCGAGGACGTGCAGGTCAGCGCGATGTGCGTGGCGTCGAAGTGTTCCGTCTGGTGGCAGGTGATCGGCACCTGCTCGATCAGGCAGGTGCCCACGCCGCAGGTGCCGGCGTGCGCCTCGTTCCAGTCGGCGCCGAGGTACAGGCCGGCGGCCTTCAACTGCTGTTCGGAGGCGGGGTTGCCGATGTAGTCGACCGCGATGCCGTCGGCATCGGTGAGCAGCAGCATGTAGCCGAGGTCGGCGACACGGCGGTACATCTCCTCCATGCCGGCGCGGGCCACGCGCAGGAAGCTTTCCATGCGCTGCTGGTGCTCGCGCAACTGGCCCGAGGGCAGGATGCGCGCGGGCATCGGCCGCGTCGGGTCGAGGCCGTGCTGCTTCATGCAGCGCGTCCACGAGTCGTAGACCAGGTTGCCCTTGCTCTCGGTGCGGCTCGGCTGCAGGCCGACCGAGATCACGTTGTCGATGTGGCTGGAAAGGGCATTGCGCATCGGGTCTCCTTCGTCTTGGGTGCGCTTCGTTCCGTCTGGGCGGACTGGCGCCTCGAACCCCCATCATCGACCTTGCAACGGGCGCTGCCATGCGCACTAACCCGTTGAAAACATTGGCGGGTTCGGGAATCCAAAAGGGTCAAGCGAATCGCGTGCCGATCCGATCGCAGAGGGAAACGACGCCCATGGGGTGCGACAGGTGTCGCATCGGCACCGGCACCCTGCGACAGCTGTCGCCACCGCTTTTTTGGCAGCAGATGCGTTGACAGCCCGATCGCGCTGGCCGCAGAATCGGCCCTGCTCCGGGGTGCACCTAAGTGCTGAGACGGTGATACCGAACCCGCGAACTTGAACCGGTTAGTACCGGCGTAAGAAGAGCTGTCGTCCAGGCGTGCAGTGGCCCTTGTCATGGCCATTGCAAGGCTGGGGGCCTTCGGAGCACCACTGCGAAGGAACCCTGCCGATGAACGCCCCCGAACGCCTGGACCAGTTGCTCACGCTGACGCGCGAGCCTTTCCCCGCCTCCCGCAAGACCTACCTGCCCGGCTCGCGCGACGACCTGCGCGTGCCGCAACGCGAGGTGTCGTTGAGCAATGGCGAGTGTGTGTCGTTGTACGACACCTCCGGGCCGTACACCGACCCGCAGGCCTCGATCGACGTGCGGCGCGGCCTGGCCCCGGTGCGCGACGGCTGGATCGCCGACCGCGGCGACACCGAGGCCTATGCGGGCCGCCTCGCCCAGGCAGTGGACGACGGCGTGCGCGAGGAGCTGATCCAGCGCCTGCGGGCCGAGGCCGCCGGGCTGCAGCGCACGCCGCGCCGCGCCAAGGCCGGCCACAACGTCACGCAGATGCACTACGCCCGCCGCGGCATCGTCACGCCCGAGATGGAGTACGTGGCGCTGCGCGAGAACGGCAAGCGCGAGTGGATGCGCGAGTACCTCGCCGATGCCGGGCGCGAGCAGCGCCTGCGCGGCAACCCGATGGGCGCCAGCATCCCCGAGCTCATCACCCCCGAGTTCGTGCGCGACGAGGTGGCGCGCGGCCGCGCCATCATCCCGGCCAACATCAACCACCCCGAGATCGAGCCGATGGCGATCGGCCGCAACTTCCTCGTCAAGATCAACGCCAACATCGGCAACTCGGCGGTCACGTCGAGCATCGAGGAAGAGGTGGAGAAGCTGGTCTGGTCGATCCGCTGGGGTGCCGACACGGTGATGGACCTCTCCACCGGCCGCCACATCCACACCACGCGCGACTGGATCATCCGCAACTCGCCGGTGCCCATCGGCACCGTGCCGCTGTACCAGGCGCTCGAGAAGGTGGGCGGCATCGCCGAAGACCTGACCTGGGCCATCTACCGCGACACGCTGATCGAGCAGGCCGAACAGGGGGTCGACTACTTCACCATCCACGCCGGGCTGCGGCTGCCGTTCATCCCGCTGACGGTGAACCGGCGCACCGGCATCGTCTCGCGCGGCGGCTCCATCATGGCCAAGTGGTGCATCACGCATCACCAGGAAAGCTTCTTGTACACGCACTTCGAAGAGATCTGCGAGATCATGAAGGCGTACGACGTGAGCTTCTCGCTGGGCGACGCGCTGCGCCCGGGCAGCGGCGCCGATGCCAACGACGAGGCGCAGTTCGCCGAGCTGCGCACGCTGGGCGAGTTGACCCAGATCGCGTGGCAACACGACGTGCAGACCATGATCGAAGGCCCGGGCCACGTGCCGATGCACATGATCCAGGCCAACATGGACGAGCAGCTCAAGCACTGCCACGAGGCGCCGTTCTACACGCTGGGCCCGCTGACCATCGACATCGCCCCCGGCTACGACCACATCGCCAGCGCCATCGGCGCGGCGATGATCGGCTGGATGGGCACCTCGATGCTGTGCTACGTGACGCCGAAGGAACACCTCGGTCTGCCCGACCGCGACGACGTCAAGCAGGGCATCATCGCCTACAAGATCGCCGCGCACGCGGCCAACGTCGCCAAGGGCCACCCGGGGGTGCGGGCGCGCGACGAGGCGCTGTCGAAGGCGCGCTTCGAGTTCCGCTGGCAGGACCAGTTCAACCTCGGCCTCGACCCCGACACCGCGCGCGACTTCCACGACGAGACGCTGCCGAAGGACTCGGCCAAGGAGGCGCACTTCTGCTCGATGTGCGGGCCGAAGTTCTGCTCGATGAAGATCACGCAGGACGTGCGGGACTACGCCGAGCAGGGCATGCAGGCGAAGTCGGCCGAGTTCAAGGCGGCGGGCGGTGAGATGTACATCCCGATCCGGCCGGACGGCACGCCGTAAAAGCACCCCTCTCTTCTGTTCTGTTTTCTTCTGTGGGAGCGGCTTCAGCCGCGATTCATCGAAACGCTCCATGCCTGCTGCGAATCGCGGCTGAAGCCGCTCCCACAGGCGAGAAGAGCCCCCTTCCTCAACCCTCGGAAAGCCCGACATGAGCCACCTCGGCATCGCCGGCGCCGGCCTGCTCGGCCGCCTGCTGGCGTGGACGCTGGCGCACCGCGGCCACCGCGTGCAGGTGTTCGACCCGGCCGACGGGCCGGCGCCGCGCTTCGATGGGCACGGCGCCGCCGCGTTCACCGCAGCGGGGCTGCTGAGCCCGCTGGCCGAGCGCGATGCGGCCGGCGAGCGGCTGGCCGCGCTGGGCTGGCGCTCGCTGCCGCTGTGGCGCACAGTGCAGGAGGCGCTGCCCTCGCGGCCGATGCTGCGGCTGGACGACAGCCTACTGCTCGCGCACCCCAGCGACCTCGGCAGCGCGCAGCGGCTGCTGGCCAAGCTGCCCGCCGGCCAGGCCGAAGCGGTGCAGCCCAGCGTGCTGGAGCCCTCGCTCGACCCGCGCCTGCACGGCTGGCGGCTGCCCGGCGAAGGCCAGGTGGACACGCTGGCGATGCTGCAGGCGCTGCACGACGATGCGCCCGGCGTGCAGTGGCACTGGCGCCGCACGGTGCAGGCGCTGCAGCCCGGCGTGCTGGAGGTCGACGGCGAGCGGCACCGCTTCGACACCGTGTTCGACGTGCGCGGCCTCGGCGCCCGGCCCGACCTGCCGCTGCGCGGCGTGCGCGGCGAGACCGTGTGGCTGCACGCCCGCGGCCATGGGCTGACGCGGCCGGTGCGGCTGCTGCACCCGCGCCACCGCGTGTACCTCGCGCCGCGGCCGGGCGACCTGCTGGTGGTGGGCGCCAGCGAGATCGAGAGCGAGGACCGCTCCGAGGTCTCGCTGAAGACCGCCGTCGAGCTGATGGCCGCCGCGCACAGCGCGCTGCCGGCGCTGGCCGAGGCGCGCATCGTGCGGCTCGACCGCAACCTGCGCCCCGCACTGCCGGACAACGAACCGCAGGTCGACGTGGCGCCGGGCCTGGTGCGCATGAACGGCCTGTTCCGCCACGGCTGGCTGCTCGCGCCGGCGCTGGTGGAGGATGCATTGAACGACTGGAGCCTTGCATGACGATCGAAGTGCTGCTCGAAGACGGCCCTCGCACGCTGCCGGCCGGCAGCACCGTGGCCGACCTCATCGCCGCGCTGGCCCTGCCGACGCAGCGCACCACCGTGGCGGTGGACGGCTGCCACGTGCCGCGGGCTCAATGGCTGAGCCACCGGCTCGGCGATGGGCAGCGGGTGCTGTTCTTCCAACCCATCGTCGGAGGCTGATCGACGCACGGCCACCCTTCTGTGCCCCTCTTGTAGGAGCGGCTTCAGCCGCGATTCGTGCCCTGCCACGAGCCCATCGCGGCTGAAGCCGCTCCTACAAAGAAGAAACAAGCCACGCCACCCTCTTCTTCCTCCACACCATGACCTCACACGACCCCTGGCGCGTCGGCGACGTCTCGCTCGACAGCCGCTTCCTGCTCGGCACCGCCGGCTACCCGTCGCCCGCGGTGCTGGGCGAGGCGCTGCAGGCCGCCGGCACGCAGGTCGTCACCATCGGCCTGCAGCGCATGCTGGCCGGCGGCGGCGACAACGGCTTCATCGCCGCGATCCGTACGGCGCTGGACCACAGCGGTGCGCGGCTGCTGCCCAACACCGCCGGCTGCCGCACCGCGCGCGAGGCGGTGCAGCTCGCGCAGATGGCGCGCGAGCTGTACGACACGCCGTGGATCAAGCTCGAGGTGGTGGGCGACGAACACACGCTGCAACCCGACCCGTTCGAGCTGGTGCAGGCCGCGGACCAGCTGGTGAAGCTGGGCTTCACGGTGTTTCCCTACTGCACCGACGACCTCGTCACCTGCCGGCGCCTGCTCGACGTCGGCTGCCCGCTGCTGATGCCCTGGGGCGCACCGATCGGCTCCGGCCAGGGGCTGCTGAACCCGTTTGCGCTGCGCACGCTGCGCGAGCGGCTGCCCGACACCGTGCTGATCATCGACGCCGGCATCGGCACGCCCTCGCATGCCGCGCAGGCGCTGGAGATGGGCTTCGACGCGGTGCTGCTCAACTCGGCGGTGGCGCAGTCGCGCGATCCGGTGGCGATGGCGCGCGCGTTCCGCCTGGCCATCGAGGCCGGCCGCACCGCGTGGCGGGCCGGGCCGATGGCGCCGCAATCCTTCGCCGTCGCCAGCACGCCCGTGCTCGGCCATCCCTTCCTGATCCCATGAACACAGCCCCGCCCATCGTCTGGAGCATCGCCGGCACCGACAGCGGCGGCGGCGCCGGCCTGTCGGCCGACCAGCGCGCGGCCGATGCCTTCGGCGTGCACCTCTGCCCGGTGGTCGCCGCGGTCACCGCGCAGCATTCGCTGGCGGTCGAACACGTCGAGCCGCTGCGCCCCGAGCTGCTCGATGCGCAACTGGCCGCGCTGGCCGACGACCTGCCGCCCACCGTCATCAAGACCGGCCTGCTCGGCAGCGCCGCCAACGTCGAACGTGTCGCCGCCTGGATCGACCGGCTGCGCGAGCGCAGGCCAGTGGCGCTGGTGGTCGACCCGGTGCTGGGCGCCAGCACCGGCCGCTCGTTCGCCGACGACACGCTGCTGCAGGCCTACCGCCAGCACCTGCTGCCGCGCACCACGCTGCTGACGCCGAACCGCGCCGAAGCCGCACGCCTGCTCGGCCCGGTGGCGCCGGACCTGCCGCAGCAGGCCGCCGCGCTGCGCGAAGCCGGCTGCCAGGCCGTGGCCCTCACCGGCGGCGACCACCCGGCGTTGCACGGCGACGTGCTGGACTGGATCGACACGCCGCAGGCGCGCGGCTGGCTGGCGCTGCCGCGCGTGGACACGCGCCACACGCATGGCACCGGCTGCACCTTCGCCAGCAGTGCCGCCGCGGCGCTGGCGCTCGGCTTCACGCCCGCCGATGCGGCGGTGCTGGCGAAGATGGCCACCACCCACGCGCTGCGCCACGGCCGCGAGGCCGGCGCGGGTGCGGGGCCCGTCGTGGCAGGCGTCGGCTTCGGCACCGATCCGGCGCTGATGCCGCGCCTCTCATGGGGCGAGGCGGCGCGCTTCATGCCGCTGCCGACCGATGCCGATCCCAGCGCCGACCTCGGCCTCTACGCACTGCTCGACGATGCCGAACGCACGCCCGCCCTGCTCGCCCTCGGCGTGCGCCTGCTGCAGCTGCGCCTGAAGACGGCTCGCCCGCCCCGCGAGGCGGTGCAGCGCTTCATCACGCACTGCCGCGCCGCCGGCGCGATGGGCTATGTCAACGACCACTGGCAGCTCGCGATGGAGTGCGGCGCGCAAGGCGTGCACCTCGGCCAGGAAGACCTGCTCGCCCTGGGCGACGACGGCCGCGACGCGCTGCTTGCCAGCGGCCTGGCGCTGGGCATCAGCTCGCACAGCCTGTGGGAACTGGCACGCGCCCGCGCGCTGGCGCCGCGCTACATCGCCTGCGGCCCGGTGTGGCCCACCGAGACCAAGGCGATGCCGTGGCGCCCTCAGGGCCTGGACAACCTGGCGTGGTGGTGCACGATGGCCGGCGCGCCGGTGGTGGCGATCGGCGGGTTGCTGCATGCCGATCAGTTCGAGGCGGCGGCGCGCAGCGGGCCGGCCGCGGCTTGCGCCGTGCGGGTGATCGGCGACCGGCCGGAGCGGACGGTGCCGCTGCTGCAGCTGGCGTGGCAGCGCGGCCGCACGGCCCCGCGGCGCGACCCACCGGCGCTGCCGCACCCGATGCTGTAGGAGCGGCTTCAGCCGCGATTCGTGGTGGGCAGCGAATCGCGGCTGAAGCCGCTCCTACAGAGGCCATCTCTCCTTCAGTGCTCCTGCGCGATCAGCTGGCCCAGCTTGCGCCGCGCCCGCACCGCGCCGGCATCGCCGGGCAGCAGCACCGGCTTCAGCGCCCAGAAGTCCGCGCCGCCGAGGCGCGATTGCTGGGCCTCGAGCATCGGCTTGTCCTGCTGCTCGAAGGCGAAGCGCACGAAGCGGCCGATGGCCTCGTTGGCATGCGGATCGATGCCGCGGTCGCGCGTGCCCCAATACCAGTAGTGGCAGCGGCCCGGGCTCTCCGGCGTGGCCACGTGCACCGTGCGGGCCTCGACCCCGGCCTCGCGCGGCTCGCCCTGCAGCGTGGCGCCCACGCGCAGCGCCATCACCGATGGGGCATGCCAGATCACCTCGGTCCACTGGTCGGTCAGGCGGCCCTGCTCGCGCAGGTGCACCTCGAAGGCCTGCGGCGCCACGTCGCCGTACGAGATCCAGCGGATCGCGACGCCGCGCTCGCCGAGGTCTTCCACTTCGGGCTGCACCCGCGTGAGCGCACCGGAGCCCAGGCTGCCGGCGTGCACGTAGTCGGCATGGGTCAGGTCGAGGATGTTGTCGCTGAGCAGCTGGTAGTCGCAGGCCGACGGCAGGTAGCCGCGGATCTGGCTGTGCTCGGGCGACGACGCGGCGAAACCGACGTCGGGGATCAGCGCCTCGTCGGCGCGTGCCGGGTCGCCCGGCCACCACCAGACCATGCCGTGGCGCTCGCGCACCGGATACGCGCGCACCTGCGCGGCCTTGGGCACGCTGCCGTCGCCATGCGGGTTGAAGGCGCAGCGGCCGTCGGTGCCGAAGCGCAGCCCGTGGTACGGGCATTCGAGCGTGCCGTCGCGCAGCGTGCCGCCGGACAGTGGCGCAAAGCGGTGCGGGCAACGGTCGTGCAGCGCGTGCAGCGCCCCGGCGGCATCGCGGAAAAACACCACCGGCTCGTCGAGCAGGCGCCGCGACAGCAGGGGTTGTTCGGCGTTCACCTCGTCGGCGAAGCCGGCCACGTACCAGGTGTTGCGCAGGTAGGGCGTCGTGGGGCGGGGTTCCATGGGGAGTCTCCTGGCGATCGTTCGGGGAAAGCAGTGCCCGCACTCTAGGCAGCGCCCCGCGCCTCAACCACAATGTTTTTTCCTTCATTTCAACAGTTTCGTCCCGCCGCATGGACCTGCTGAACCACGTGCTGCAGACGTTGAAGCTGCTCGACAGCTCGCTCGGCGTGTTCGAGCTCGAGCGCCCGTGGGGCTTCTCGATGGGCGAACTGCCGAGCGGGCTGGCGCTGCTGTACTCGCCGCTGGCGGGCCGCTGCTGGCTGCAGGTCGACGACGAGACGGTGATGCTGGACGTGGGCGATGTCGGCCTGGTGTTGCGCGGCCACCCCACCTTCGCCTCGGCACCGGACGCACCGGCGCGCCCGTTCCTGGAGACCTGGTTCGACCGCCAGCTGCCCTCGCTCGGCCCGCAGGTCGAGCGTGGGGCGCCGATCCGCTTCGCCTGGCCCGAGGCGATGCGGCAGGCCCCCGACGACCGGCTGCTCACCGTCGCACTGCTGGTGGAGGACGCGGTGCAAAGTCCGGTGCTCGGCGTGCTGCCCCCGTTGATCGTGCTGCGCCGCGAGACGCTGGAGGCCGGCGCGTGGCTGGCGCCGCTGGCGCACTTCGTCGAGACCGAACGGCAGCGCCCGCAGCCGGGCTACGACGCCATCGCGAAGCAGCTCGCCGGCCTGCTGTTCATCGCCCTGCTGCGCACCCACGTGCTGGCCACCGGCACCGAGCGGGCGAGCTGGATGCGCGGCATGGGCGATGCGGCGATCGGCCAGGCGCTGACGCTGATGCATGCCCGCCCCGGCGACGACTGGCGCCTGCCGGCGCTGGCGCGCGCCTGCGGGCTGTCACGCTCTTCGTTCTCGCGGCGCTTCGCCACGCTGGTGGGCGCCGCGCCGATGGCCTACCTGGCGGCCGTGCGGCTGCAGGCCGCCGCGTCGCTGCTGAAGGACGGCCAGCCGGTGGCACGCGTGGCCGAGCAGGTGGGCTACCGCACCGAGACGGCGTTCCGGCAGGCGTTCGTCCAGCACTTCGGGGTGACGCCGATGCGGCATGGGCGGCAGGCCCGCGAAGGCGCCGCCTGAGCCACGCGGCGCGCGGCGCCCATCACGCCGGCATGCGGTACACCAGCACCTTCAGCGACCGGTCCGGCGAGACGTCGTCGAACACCGGCGGGTTGGCGACCCGTTCGATGCATTCGAGCGCGGGCGCCTCGACGGCCATGCGCTCGGTGAGGAACGACAGCGGCAGCTCCGGCGCGTTCAGGCACAGCAGCGCGTGGCCGCCGGGGGCCAGCAGGTCGGGCAGCCGGCGCAGCAGGCGGGCGTAGTCCTTGTTCGCGACGAAGCTGCCCTTCTGGTAGCTCGGCGGGTCCAGGATCACCAGGTCGTACGGGCCCTGCCGCGTGACCTTACCCCACGAGTTGAACAGGTCATGGGCAAGGAAGCGCACGCCGCCCTCGATGCCGTTGAGCCGGTGGTTCTGCCGGCCGATCGCCAGGGCGCCGCTGCTCATGTCGAGGTTGGTCACCTCGCCGGCGCCGGCCCGCATCGCCACCACCGAGAACGCACAGGTGTAGGCGAACAGGTTCAGCACCTTCAGCCCCGGCCGCGCGGCGACGTGCGCGTGCACCCAGCCGCGGCCCGCGGCCATGTCGAGGAACAGTCCATGGTTCTGGCCGCGCAGCAGGTGCAGCAGGTACTGCGCGCCCTGCTCGTGCACCACGTGCGGCTCGGGCACCTCGCCGGCCATCGTGCGGGTCTCGGTGCGGCCTTCGAAGCGGCACTGGTGCACCCAGCACAGCGGCTCGCCCGGGGCGATCTCGGCCCAGCGGGCCGCCAGTGCGGCGTGCACCGCGGCCAGTTCGTCGGCGGTGGCCGGGCGGAAGCTGGTGAGCAGCCAGACCGGCGGGAAGGCGTCGAGCGCCCAGGCTTCGCAGCCGGGATGGCGGCCGCCGCGGCCGTGGAACAGCCGTTGCGCCTCGCCGGGGCGCGCCAGCGTGGCGATCTTGTCGAGCAGAGCTTGCATAGGGGCGCGAGCGTAACGGCTCGCGCCGCCGCGTCGACACGACAGGCGCGCGTGGCCCGGCCGCAGCCCGTCGACGTTCAACGACCCCCGCTATAATTTCGATACGAGTCGTTTTATATTCAGGGCGAGGCGACCGCTGCGTTCATGGAGTTGTACCAACTGCGCGCGTTCATCGCGGTGGCCGAACACGGACAACTGCACCGTGCCAGCGAGCAGTTGCACTTGACGGCGTCGGCCCTGTCCAAGCAGGTGAAGGGCCTGGAGGCCGAGCTCGGCGTGACGCTCTTCGAGCGCACCCGCGACGGCATGCTGCTCACCGGGGCCGGCCGTCGCCTGCTGCCGATGGCCACCCAGGTCACCGGCGCGGCGACGCAGCTCGCGGCGCTGGCCACGTCGATCCATGGCCGCCTCGCCGGCGCGTTGCGGCTCGGCACCATCGTCGACCCGGACGCCATCCGCCTCGGCCCGCTGATGGCGCAGCTGCTGCAATGCCATCCGCATGTCGACGTGTCGCTGGTGCAGGGGGTGTCCGGCGCGCTGCTGAAACAGCTGCGTGAAGGCGATCTCGACGCCTGTTTCCACCTCGGCCTGCCGAAAGACGCGCAGATCGCCGTGCGGCCGCTGCGGCTGGAGCACTACGTGGTGGTGGCGCCGGCGGCCTGGGCGCCGCGGCTCCAGTCTGCCACCTGGGAAGACCTGGCGCAGATGCCGTGGCTGGCCACGGCGCCGGGCAGCTCGCTGCGCGAACTGGTCGGGCAGATCTTCGCCCAGCGCGGGCTGGCCTACCGCGTGGTGGTGCAGGCCGACCACGAGGCCTCGATGCTCGGGCTGATGCGCGCCGGCCTCGGCCTCGCGCTGGTGCGCGAACGCATCGCCCTGCCGCTGGCCCAACGGGGCGACGGCGTGGTGTGGGCCGGCGCGCGACTGCCCTGCCCGCTGTCGCTGTTGTACCGGCGCAGCGATGCCGACCGCGATGTGCTGCAAGCCCTGCTGGCTGCGGTGTCGGCGGTGTGGCAAGGCGAGCCCGCAGCCGACTGAGCCGTCCCGCACGCGCGCCGTCGGGTCCCGATTTACCCGCATCGCGTCACGCGGGACCACGCCAAGCCCCTGTCACGCCTTGCCTTTCCGGCGGCGACAGCTTGGCTTGCCATTTGTTCAGTGTCCCGCAACGGGCGGCGCTCCTAGCATCGGCGCGCCACCGGCCCACACGGTGGCGCATTCGAAGCACAACGAGGAGACATCCATGAACATGGTCCACCGGCACGGGCGGGGACAGCTGGCGCTGGTCCCGCTGGCCGCACTGCTGGCCACGGCCTTGCCCGGCCACGCGTTCGAGATCGACACCGGCACCTCGGGCCTGAAGGTGCGCTGGGACAACACGCTGCGCTACAGCACCGCGGTGCGGGTGAAGGACCGCGACCCGCATGTCTACGCCGGCGCCGCCACCGGCCCGTGGGCCGCCGGCGCGACGCGCGACATCAACAACGACGACGGCGATCGCAACTTCAGCCGCGGCCTGGTCTCGAACCGGCTCGACCTCTACACCGAACTCGACATCGCCTACCGCGACTTCGGCGTGCGCACCAGCGCGGCGGCGTGGTACGACAGCGTCTACAACGGCGACACCGACAACACTTCGCCAGCCACCGTCAACAAGCTCGACCCGTCGACCTACCGCCGCTTCGCCCCCGAGACGACGCAGCAGCACGGCCGCAACGCCGAGCTGCTCGACCTGTTCGCCTTCGGCAAGTTCCTGGGCGAGACCACGCCGGTGACCTTCCGCGTCGGCCGCTACTCGCAGATCTGGGGCGAGACGCTGTTCTTCGGCAGCAACGGCCTGGCCGGCGGCATGGCGCCCACCGACATCGTCAAGCTGCAGTCAGTGCCGACCTCGACCGCGAAGGAGACCACGATGCCAGTGGGCCAGGCCGGCGGCCAGGTGCAGCTGCGCTCGAACCTGACCGCGGCGGCTTACTACCAATTCGAATGGCGCGCAAACCGGTTTCCGGCGCTGGGCAGCTACTTCTCGACCGCGGACATCCTCTTCCCCGGCGCCGAGATGGGCTACTTCGGACCGTTCCGCACGCCGCACGTGCCGAACTACAAGGCCAAGGACAACGGCCAGTTCGGCCTGAGCCTGCGCTACACGCCGGAGTGGCTCGATGCCGACCTCGGCGTGTACGCCATCCGCTACCACGACAAGAGCCCGAAGCTGTACATCACCGCGCCGGCCGGGCTGCTGCAGGAGGTCTACCCACAGGGCATCCAGGCCTACGGCGCGAGCTTCGCGACCAACTTCGGCGAGGCCGCGGTGGCCGGCGAAGTCTCGCTGCGCCACAACATGCCGCTGATCAGCGTGGCGCAGGCCGCCAACGCCGGCTTCGACAACAACGGCAACCCCGGCTATGCGGTGGGCAAGTCGGCGCACGCCAACGTCAACCTGCTCTACACGCTGCCGCGCACCGACCTCTGGCAGGGCGGCACCTGGCTCGCCGAAGTGGCCTACAACCGCCGCGTCAGCATCGAGAAGCGCGCCCAGGCGCTCGACCCGATGGGCACGCGCGACGCGTACTCGATGCGCACGGTGTTCTCGCCGCTGTACCTGAACGTGCTGCCGGGGCTGGACCTGTCGGTCCCGATCGGCCTGAGCTACACGCCGCGCGGCAGCCGCTCGTCGGTGCTCGGCACGGGCTTCGGCGTCGAGAACGGCGGCGATTTCAGCGTCGGCGTGAACGGCACCTACCAGCAGGTGTGGGACCTGCGGCTGACCTACGTCCAGTACTACGGCACCCCCGGCCCCGGCACCACGGCACTGGCTGGCGTGGGCACCGTGCAGACCTACCTGCAGGCGCTGCGCGACCGCAACTTCGTGTCGTTCTCGGTGCGGCGCACGTTCTGATCTCTCGAAGGATTTCCGTGATGACGATTGCCTTCTCTCCCCGTGCGGCGGCCACCGGCCTGGCCGCCTCGATGTTCGCGATGATCGCCTGCGCGGCCGTCTCGCCCGAAGAAGCTGCCAAGCTGAAGAGCCCGCAGTACACGCCGCTCGGCGCCGAACGCGCTGCCAACGCCGACGGCAGCATCCCGGCCTGGACCGGCGGCCTGTCGGGCCCGGCCAACCTCGTCAACGGCGGCCGCCGCCCCGACCCGTTCGGTGCCGACAAGCCGCTGTTCTCGATCACCGGCAAGAACGTCGCGCAGCACGCCGACAAACTGGCCGAGAGCCAGGTGGCGATGCTGAAGAAGTACCCCGACTACCGCATCGACGTCTACCCCACCCGCCGCGCGATGGCCGCGCCGGCCTGGGTCTACGACAACACGTTCAAGAACGCCACCCGTGCCAACCTGACCGACGACGGCTACAAGGTCAGCGGCGCCTACGGCGGCATCCCCTTCCCGCTGCCCAAGACCGGCCGCGAGGTGATGTGGAACCACCGCCTCGCCTGGCGTACGCCGGCCTGGAGCCAGGACTGGGATGTCTGGCTGATCGTCGGCGGCAAGCCGATCCTGGCCTCGGGCGGGCATGCCGACTACGCGATGCCGTACTACTACAAGGACCGCGAGGCCGATTTCAAGGGTACGTTCTGGGTCTTCCGCACGCTCACCAACGCGCCGGCCATCCGCGCCGGTGAAGCGGTGGTGATGCGGGAGAACGTCGACGAGCGGGTGGGCACGCAGATCTGGACCTACGTCGTCGGCCAGCGGCGCGTGCGCAAGCTGCCGGTGGCCGCGTACGACACGCCCACGCCGACCTCGGCCGGCCTGCTGAACACCGACGAGACCAACCTCTTCGCCGGCAACATGGACCGCTACGACTGGAAGCTGGTCGGCAAGAAGGAACTGTACATCCCCATCAACAACAACCGGTTCCTGCAGCCGCCGAAGGCGGCAGACGTGCTCGGCCCCAACTTCCTGAACCCCGATCACATCCGCTGGGAGCTGCACCGGGTGTGGGTGGTGGAGGCCGACCTGAAACCCGGCATGCGCCACGTCAAGCCGAAGCGCCGCTTCTACTTCGACGAGGACTCGTGGATCTGCGCACTGGCCGACAGCTGGGACGCCCGCGGCCAGCTGGTCAACGCCGGCTTCCACCTGAGCTACGTCGTGCCCGAGGGCCCGGGCGTGGTCAAGGGCGCGTTCGGCATCTACGACCTGCTCACCGGCGACTACGTGGTCAACAGCGTGCTGAACAACTACGCAGTGCAGCTGCCGCTGGGCGAGCCGAAGCCCGACGCGTTCTTCTCGGCCGAAGCGCTGGCCGGCGAAGGGGTGCGCTGAGCGCGCGGTCGCGGCGCTCAGCGCGACCGCGACACGACGTTGCGCTGCGCATCCCACTCGTCGGCCCATCGCTCGGCCAGCGATTCGCGCAGCCAGCGCAGCGCCACGTCGTTGTGCGACTTGCGGTGCCAGTACATCTTGACGTCGAAGCGCGGGAAGTCGAACGGCGCCTCCACCACCTGCAGCCGCGGGTCGTCGCGGTAGGCCGCGGCCGCGGCGGCGGGTACCGTCGCGATCAGGCCGCTGCCCGCCACCACCGACGGGATGCTGAGGAAGTGCGAGCAGACGTACACCACCGAGCGGTGGATGTCGCGCGCCAGCAGGTGCTCCTCGACCGGGTCGTAGACCCGCGCCTCGTCGCGCAACACGGCGTGGGAGGCGGCCGCGTAGTCGGCCTCGCTGATGCGACCGTCGCGCACCGCCGGGTGGCCGTGCCGCAGCAGGCACACATGGCCGTGGCTGGACAGCAGCCGCTGCATCACGTCGGCACCGCTGATCTCGGGGTAGTGTCCCAGCACCAGGTCGATCTCGCCCCGCTCCAGCGCCTCGAGCCGGCGCGACAGCGTGCCGGTCACGGTGCGCAGCCGCACCTTCGGCGCCACCCGCTCGAAGTGCCGCAGCAGCACCGGCATGAACGCCGTCTCGCCGAGGTCGGACGTGCACAGCGTGAACCAGCGGTCGGTCGCGGCGGGGTCGAAGCGCGGCGGTGCCAGCACCCGGTGGCGCACCTGGTCGAGCACCGCGGTCACCTCGGCGGCCAGCTGCACCGCATGGGGCGTCGGCTCCATGCCGCGGCGGGTCTTGACGAACAGCGGGTCGCCGAGGTGGTCGCGCAGCCGTTTCAGCGCCGACGACAGCGCCGACTGGCTCAGGCCCAACGATTGTGCCGCGCGCGTGACCTGGCCTTCACGCCAGATGGCGTCGAACACGCGCAGCAGGTTGAGGTCGAAGTTATCCAGCATGTCGATGACCGTTATCGAGCAGATCGCCTTGTTCGATGATGCTCGCGCCGACACCATACGTCCACAACGAAACGAGACGAGACGAATCGGCATGCCCACTTCACCGACCCCCGCCCGCCTGCAGCCCCTGTTCGAGCCGCTCGCCATCAACAAGATGGTGGTGCCCAACCGCATCGTGATGGGCCCGATGGCTGCGCACGGCGGGGCCGCCGACGGCACGCCGAGCGACCAGACCGTGGCCTTCTTCGAGGCCCGCGCGAAGGGCGGAGTCGGCATGATCATCGTCGGCGGCGGCGTCGGCACCACCCGCTGCGTCGAGGAATCGCCGGTGCTGCCGGTGCTGCGCATGGACCGTGACGAACTGGTGGGCGCCTTCCGCCGCCTGACGGACACGGTGCACCGCCACGGCACCAGGATCATCTACGAGGCGCAGGCAAGCTTCGGCCGCATGGCCAAGCCCGGGCCGGGCCGGCCGGAGCTGATCTCGGCGAGCGCGACCAACGTCGTGATCCCCGAGGAGAACCTGGTGCGCGGCCTGATCGTGCCGGGCGGCATCCGCACCCCGCCGGCGCGCGAAGCCACCGTGGCCGAGATCGAGGCCATCGAGGACCAGATGGCCGACTGCGCGCTGCGCACGCAGCAGGCGGGCTTCGACGGCGTCGAGGTCGCCGCGCACATGAGCTACTTCCTTGCGTCGTTCCTCACGCCGCGTTCGAACCTGCGCACCGACCACTACGGCGGCAGCCCTGAGAACCGCGCCCGCATCCTGACGAACATCGTGCGCAAGGCCCGCGCAAAGGTGGGCCCCGACCACGTGATCGGCCTGCGCATGGCCTGCTCCGAACACGTGCCCGGCGGCCAGGGGCCCGAGGCCTATGCCGAGATCGCCGCGATCGTCGAACGCGCCGGCATCGATTACCTGGCGATGGTGGACGGCTGCTACGAGTCGATGAACCAGTCCGCGCCGGCCGAGGACGGCACGATGCTGCGCTACGGCGAGCCGCCGATCTTCAAGCGCGCGCTGACGATCCCGACGCTGCTGTCGAACGCGCACGATCCGTACCTGGCGGCGCGGGCGATCGAGAACGGCGAAGCCGACATGACGATGCTGGCGCGGCAGATGCTGGCCGACCCCGAGTACGCCAACAAGGTGCGCCGCGGCGAGGTCGACCGCATCGTCAAGTGCCGCCGCGACAACCACTGCATGAAGCGCATGATCATGGGCTTCCCGGTGCGCTGCGAGGTGAACCCGCGCATGGGCATCGAGTCCCGCCAGCCCGGCACGCTGCCGCCGGTGCAGCGCCTGGTGCAGGCGCCGATCGAGAAGGTGGTGCTGGCGCTCAGCAACTCGCGCACCTTCATGCGCATCGCGGCGCGGCAGAAGGGCGACCACTGAGGGCCCGAGGCCTCACGGCGAGATTTCTTCGAGCGCCCGGTCGGTGGTCTCGATCATCCGCCGCGAAGCCAGCAGCCCGACCGCGGTGGCCACCGCGAACACCAGGAAGACGCTGGCCACGCCCTGGGCCGACAGCATCATGCCGACCACCGCCGGCGCGGCCGCCGAGGCCGCGCGCAGCCACGAGGTGGCCAGGCCGGTGCCGATGGCGCGCATGCGGGTCGGGTAGATCTCCGGCGTGTAGAGGTACAGCAGCACCGTGGTCGTGCCCATCACCGCATAGGCGGCCGAGGCCAGGACCACCACCGACCAGACGCTCTGCGCCCCGGTGGCCACCAGCGCCACCAGCAGCAGGCCGGCGACCATGAAGCTGCCGGTGGCCCAGCGCCGGCGGCCCACCTTGTCGACCAGCATCGCGCAGGCAAACACCGCGCAGACGCTGAGCACGTTGGTCAGCGAGGCCAGCCGCAGGGCGTCCTGCAGCGGCAGGTGGTACACCGTCTTGTAGAGCGTCGGCAGCCAGTTGTTGATGCCGTTGGCGACGAAGTACGACGACGCCCACAGCACCCACACCACCAACGTGCGCGGCCGGTACAGCGGCGAAAACAGTTCGCGCCAGCCGGCCTTCTGCGAAGACCGCAGGCCCGCGGCCAGGCTGCGCTCGCGCGCCTGCACCGCCTGCGGCTCGCGCGCGACGTCGAGGTGGCGCTGCGGCGTCGCCGCCTCGAGCGAGCGGATCACGCGGTCCGCCTCGTCCCAGCGGGCCTTCGACGCGAGCCAGCGCGGCGATTCGGGCAACCGCACCATGAACATCAGCACCAGCAGCCCGGGGATGCCGCCGACCAGGAACAGCACTTCCCAGCCGTGGCGCGGCACCAGGTAGGCGCCCACCTGCGCCGCGGCCATCAGCCCGAGCGGGAAGATCAGCTCGTACAGCACGAAGAACCGGCCGCGCCCCTTCGACTGCGACATCTCGTTGATGTAGGTGGCCGCCACCGGCACCTCGCCGCCCACGCCGATGCCCTGCACGAAGCGCAGCAGGAACAGCGTCTGCACGTTGCCGGCGAAGGCGCAGGCGATGCTCATCACCGACATCACGCCCACCGCCGTCGAGACGCTGGGGACCCGGCCCCAGCGCTCGCCCAGCCAGCCGAACAGCAGCGCCCCGATCACCTGGCCGATGTAGCCGGCCGCGATCAGCAGGCCCACCTGGCCGGGGCTCAGGTGCCACAGGCCCACCAGCACCGGCAGCACGAAGGCCAGCGACAGCGCGTCGAACGCGTCGAGGAACGTCGCGGTGCCCATCACCACGCGGGCCTTGGTGTGCCAGCGGCAGAACGGCACGTTCTCGACGCGGAACAGGTAGCGCGCCGCCTTCAGCGCCGCCGGGCTGGGCGGCGCCACGGCCTCGGCGGACGCCGGGGTCGCGGCAGCGAGGGTCGGCAGGGTCATCCCGCCAGTGTCGCCTGGGTGCATGCTGGTCTCCTGTGCCGGCGTGGATCGCCGGACGTGTGCGGTGGGAACGGGAGGCGGGGGCCGCGGCTCAGGCGGCCAGGCCGGCGGCGCGCATCGCCGCGGCGATCTCGTCGCCGGCGCCTTCGGGCAGCGGCAGCAGCGGGCTGCGCACCGTCGCATGCTCGAGCAGGCCGCGGGCCACCAGCGCGTGTTTCAGCGCCACCGTGCCTTCCATGTGCGAGCCGCGGTGGTACACGTTCTTCGTCACCGGCAGCAGGCGGTCGTGGAGCGCGCGGGCCTTGGCGTAGTCCTTCGCTTTGCCGGCGGCGATCAGCTCGATCAGCGGCTCGGGCGCGATGCCGCCGTAGCCCACCAGCGCGCCGTCGACGTCGAACATCGTGTGCAGCAGGTACTCGTCGTGGCAGGTCAGGATCTGCAGGTCCGGGCGCTCGCGGCGGATCACGGGAATCTCGGTGTCCCAGCGCTTCATGTTGCGCACGCCGTTCTTCATCGCGAAGACGCCGGGCTGGGCGGCGATGTCGAGCTGCGTCTGCAGGTTGTAGGTGGCCTTGGTCGCGTCCGGGTACTGGAACAGGATCAACGGCAGGCCGCTGGCTTCGAAGATCGCGCGGTAGCGGTCCTGCGGTGCGCCGTCCTGGTAGCCGAAGCGCAGCCAGCCGTGCGAGGGGTACACCAGGCCGGCCGAGGCGCCGGCCTTCACGGCGCGCTTGGCCTCCTCGGCCGCGACCTGCGTGCCTTCCAGCGTGATGCCGGCAATGATGGGCAGGCGGTCGCCGACGGACTCGCGGAACGCCTCGATGACCTTCAGCTGCTCGTCGCGTTCGAGGAAGGTGCCTTCGCCGGCATGGCCGAGCACGGTGAGGCCCTTCACGCCGTCCAGGCTGCCGAGCCAGCGGCCCAGGCGCTGGATGGCCGGATAGTCCACCGCGCCATCGCGGGTGAACGGGGTGACGGGGGCGGGCACGAGGCCGCGCAGGTCGGGGGATTGCATCGCTGTCTCCTGGAAAGGAAGCCATTGAGGGGTGGGGTGTGAGGGGGACTTTAGGAACCGCCCGACCATCCGCCTAGGTACACTTCCGAGGATTCAGACTTGCCTCTTCAGGCATATCTCGTCCGAGGACACGCAATGAACATCGCAGCCGTCCGGCTGTTCCTGGAGGTGGTCGAGGCCGGCAGCATCAGCCGGGTGGCGGCGCGGCGGCAGACCGTGCAGTCGCACATCAGCCGGCAGATCACCGACTTCGAGGCCGGCTTCGGCGGCCCGCTGTTCCGGCGCACCGGCCGCGGCGTGGTCACCACCGAGCTGGGCGCGCGGGTGGCCGCGCGGCTGCGCCCCTGGCTGGAGGAGACCGAGCAGCTGGCGCTGGAGCTGCGCGCCGACGCCGGCCGCCTCTCCGGGCGCGTGCGGCTGGGCATCATCCCGACGGCCGCGCACCCGCTGACCACGCGGCTGTTCGAGCACCTGCAGCGTGAACACCCGGGCATCACGCTCGACGTGGTGGAAGCCCAGGGCACCGAGCTCGATGCGCTGCTGGACAGCGGCGCGGTCGACCTGGCGGTGCTGTTTCGCTTCAGCAAGCCGGGTGGCGGTGACGAACGGCTGCTCTCCAGCGTGAGCACCTACCTGGTGAGCGCGCCCGGCGACCCGCTGACGCAGGAGCCGACCCTGCCCTTCTCGCGGCTCGCCGGCCTGCGGCTGGTGCTGCCGCGCCGGCCCAGCCACTGGCGCAACGCGCTCGACGAGACCGCGCGCAGCCTGGGCTTCCAGCTCGCCCCGGTGGCGGAGGCCGATTCGCTGACGCTGCAGCGCGAGCTGGTGGCGCAACAGGCGGGGCTGTATTCGATCCTCGGGCCCTACGCCTTCGCCAACGAACGGCGCGCCGGACGGGTGCAGGCGACCAAGCTGGTGCGGCCCGACCTGATGCGCCACGTCACGCTCGCCCTGCCCCGGCACGGCAAATTGACACCCGCCTGCCGGGCCGCGGCGCAGGCGCTGCAGGCGCTCGTCGCGGCCTGGGGCCACCAGCTCACGGAGCCCTGACGGGAGCCGCGCGTCGGGGTGGCGTTGGTATCATGCGGACCGAGTCCCGGAACCCCATCCACAAGCCAGTGCGTACCACGATCGACGACGATTTGACCCGGCTGCGGCAGTACGTCGAGGAGCGCATGGCCCAGGGCGGCGACCTGCGGCTGCCGCCCGAGCCCAAGCTCGGTGAAGCACTGGGGGTCTCGCGCGGTCGCTTGCGCACCGTGCTGAAGCGGCTCGAGGACGAAGGCCTGATCTGGCGCCATGTCGGCAAGGGCACCTTCGTCGGCCCGCGCCAGGTGAAGCCGGAGGACGACCGCTGGACATCGTCGATCAGCGTCGACGACCTGATGGAAGCACGGCTGGTGCTCGAGCCGCAGTTGGCCGCGCAGGCCGCCGTGCATGCCACGCCGGCCGACGTGCACGCGATGGAACAGTGCCTGGCCGAGATGACCAGCACCGAGCCGTTCATGCCCTGGAAACGGCTCGACGAGCGGCTGCACCGCGTCATCGCCGAGGCCACGCACAACCACCTGCTGCTGATGCTGTACGACACGATGCGCACGCAGCTGCGGGTCAACCTCGACGCACGCATGAGCGAGGTCTTCGCCGGCATCGCCGGCCCGCGGCGCGACACCGAGGACGAACACCGGCTGCTGGTCGACGCGATCCGTGCGCACAACCCGACCAAGGCCGAAGCGCTGATGCGCGAGCACCTGCGCTCGGTGCGCACCAGGCTGTTCGGGCTGCGCTGAACCGGCCGACGGTGCCGCTGCCCGGTCGCCGATGTCCGACACGCTGTCGATCCTGCTGGAAAGCCTGAAGGTGCAGAGCGCCTCGCTGGCCGACTTCCGTTTCATCGCGCCCTGGGGCTTCGAGATCGCCTACCCGGTCCCGCACAGCTTCACCGTCGTGGAGGGCCGCTGCTGGTACGACTTCGGCTCGCAGGGTGCGGGCTACCTCGAGGCCGGTGACTCGCTGCTCGTGTCGCACAGCCCACCCTATGTGCTGTCGCACGCCCGCTCGCTGCCGCAGCGCCGCTGGACCGACCTGTGGCTGGGCAACGGGCTGTACCGCTTCGATGGCGCGGAAGGCTCACCGGGGCCGCTGCAGGTGGAGACCGGCGGCGACGGCCCGGCGACGCGACTGTTCTCGTTTGCGTTCGCCTTGCGCGGGCGCGCCCGCCATCCCTTGATGATGGGGCTGCCGGAGCCCCTGATCGTGCGGCGCGCGGACAATCCCGCGTGGCCGTTCGTGGCCCCGGCGCTCGAATTCATCCAGCGCGAGGCGCACGGCGACCGGATCGGCTATGTCGAATCGGCCCGGCAGCTGGCGGAGCTGTTCATCACGCAATGGGTGCGCACGGCGGTGCGCCGGCAGCATGGCGGCACCGACGACGGCCTGAAGGGATTGGGCGACCCGGTGGTGGGCCGCGCGCTGCAGGCACTGCACTCGCAGCCCGACGCGACCTGGAGCCTCGATCGGCTCGCCCGGGTGGCGGGCCTGTCGCGCAGCGCCTTCGTGCAACGCTTCACCGAACGGGTGGGACTGCCGCCGATGCGCTACCTGTCGCGCTGGCGCATCCAGCGAGCCACCGAGCTGCTCGCGCAGCAGGTCTCGGTGGCAGAGGTGGCGGCGCAGCTTGGTTATGCCTCCGAGCGCACCTTCCGCGAGGCGTTCAAGCGGGAGACCGGCAGGCCGCCCTCCGCAGGCCGCGCCAAGCCTCCCTGACGCGGCCTGGACCCACCCCGCAGCCGCTCAAACAGGCTCGTTGGGCAGCAGGTCCAGCAGCACGAACGCGACGCGGCAGACCTTGTCGGAGCGGTTCGACCAGCTGTGGTTGGTGGCGCGCTGGATCAGGATGTCGCCCGCCTTCATCAGCGCCTCGCCCTCGTCCATCATCGCCCAGATCTCGCCTTCCAGCACGATGGCGTAGTCCAGCGACTCGGTCTTGTGGAACATGAAGTGGCGCGGCTTCGCACCGTCGATCACGCCCGACTCGTCGAGGAACTTCTTCACTTCCGCCTGGTCGTGGAACGAATCGGGCGGAAAGTCGGCCACGCGCAGGAGCGAGCCGCCGTGCGAATGGAACGGGAACTTGTGTCCCGGCGGGGCGGGCTCGTCACCGGGCGCCCGTGCCTCGCCGGTGGCCCACAGCACGTGGCAAGGCAGGCGACCGGGGTCCCAGAACACGTTGGGTGCGGTGCCGTCCGAGGCGATCACCGAGCGTCCCTCCGCGTTGGTGCCGGTGACGATGCGCCGCACCGGACGGTACTCGATCTGGCGGAGCTGGCCCTGTCCGCCTGCTTCCTTGTTCGACATGTCCTGTCCTTTTTAAAACGATACGCATAGTATCGTTATCTAATCGCACAGGGCTGTCAAGACCGGGTGAACACCGTCGTCGACCCACGAGACGCCTGGTCGCGACACGCAACTGATTTTCGATACGTATCGACTCATTATTGTCAGGTCGACAAAAAAAAGCTCCCGGGAGACCCGGGAGCGCTTGCATCGCCTGGACCGCCGGCCATGCCGGCGTGGGGATCAGCCGGCTGCCTTCGAGGTCACCAGCGGCGCGGCACCCGGCTGCACCTCGGCCTTGCGGCCGGCCGGCAGCAACCAGTACGCCAACGCCGGCAGCAGAATCAGCGCGCCGAGCATGTTCCACAGGAACATGAAGGCCAGCAGCAGCCCCATGTCGGCCTGGAACTTGATCGGGCTGGCCACCCAGGTGATCACGCCGATCGCCAGCGTGAAGCCGGTCAGCATCACCACCTTGCCGGTGAAGAGCAGTGCGCCGTAGTAGGCCTCGCTGAGGGTCTTGCCTTGTCTCAGGTTCGCGAGCGTCACGCTCAGGATGTAGAGCGCGTAGTCGACGCCGATGCCCACGCCCAGCGCGATCACCGGCAGCGTGGCGACCTTGACGCCCATGCCGAGGCCGACCATCAGCGCTTCCGCGAGCACGCTCGTGAGCACCAGCGGCAGCACCGCGACGATCACCGCGCGCCAGCTCCGGAACGTGATGAAGCACAGCAGGATCACCGCGCCGTAGACCATGAACAGCATCTGCCGCCAGGCGTCCTTGACGACGATGTTGGTCGCCGCCTCGATGCCGGCACTGCCGGCGGCCAGCTTGAACTGCACGTCCTGCGTGTCGTTGGCCTTGGCGAACTGTTCGACGTGCTCGACCACGTGCTTGAGCGTGTCCGCCTTGTGGTCGCGCAGGTAGACGTAGACGGTGAGCAGGCTGCAGCTGTCGTTGTACAGGCCTCGGGGCGCGCCGGCGGTCACCGTGTTCAGCATCTCCTGGTTCGGCAGGAACTCGTACCACTTCGGGTTGCCTTCGTTCAGGCCCACCAGCACTCTTCTGTTGAGCAGGGAGAGCGTGTTGGTGTTTTCCACCCCGTCGAGCTGCTTCAACTGCCACTCCAGCGCGTCGATCTTGTTCAGCGTGTCGTACTGCGCGCACTGCCCTTCCGGGGTCTTGACCATCACCGCCAGCACGTCGCTGGCCGCGCCGTAGCCTTGGTTCATGTAGGCCACGTCGCGGTTGTAGCGGCTGTCGGCCCGCAGTTCCGGGGCACCGGGGTCCAGGTCGCCGATCTTCAGTTGCGTGCTGGCCAGGAAGCCCAGGATGCCCAGCAGCGCCGAGACGATCACCGCAGCGGTCGCCCAGCGCTTCTGCGTGAACAGGTCCAGCGTGCTCCACAGCCGGTGCTTGCCCTGCAGTTGCTCTGCCTTCAGGCTGCGCAGCGCGGCCTTCTCGCTCACGCCGG
>Ga0233424_10000066_pt1 | contig 145457 bp, 129 predicted proteins | sample Watercolumn_Towu_FD_181011 | JGI IMG/M metagenome (GOLD analysis project Ga0233424, IMG submission 181011) | Freshwater microbial communities from Lake Towuti, South Sulawesi, Indonesia - Watercolumn_Towuti2014_125_MG | ecosystem: Environmental > Aquatic > Freshwater > Lake | place...
TTCTTGCCGGTGATCGTGAACAGCGGCTTCTCGTCCTTGAACGGATCGCCGCGGCGGCCGCCCGGCTTGTCTCCCGCGATCGGCGTGGTGTAGCCACCGGTCCAGGCCGGGATCGTGCCGTCCTTGTTGCCGGCCTTCTCGGCGCCCAGCGGCGTCAGCTCGCCCTTGAGCTTGGCCGGATCACCGGCGGCGTTCGCGGTGAGCGCTGCGGCGGCCAGCGCCACCGCGGTCAGGGTCTGGATGTTCATGTGGGTCTCCTGCTCAGAACGTGCGGCGGATCGACAGCGAGATGAAGTCGCGGTCGGCCAGCGCATTGCCCAGGCCATAGATCGGCCGGCCATAGGTGGCCGTGCCCGTGTAGTCGACGAACGGCACCGCCTTGCCGATGTACTTGGTGTAGCTCAGCGCCGCCTGCCACACGCCGAGGTAGTTGCCTTCCAGCCCGATGCTGAAGTCGCCCGTGTCCTCGGCACCCCAGGCGGTCACCGACGAGTTGCCGCGCAGCGTGTAGCCCAGGCCCACCGGCACGCTCAGGTCCAGCCCCGGCAGCGCCTGCCGGTAGCTCGGGCTGAAGATCATGCGGATCGCGGTGGCATCGAGCGTGCGCCCGCTGTCCAGCTCGCCCGCGGGGTCGTACTTGCTGAGCACCCGGTTCCAGGCCAGCTCGCCGAGGAAGCTCGATTCCTGCGACAGGAAGTTCGGCCCCAGCGAGGCCAGCCACGAGAAGTTCACATGCGCGGTCTTGCCCACCGCGTACTGCGGCTCCGCCGTGAACCCGACCGGCGTGGGGAAGCCGTACAGCATGTTGGTGCTGCGCAGCGGCATGTTCTGGCGGATCGACGCTTCGGCGGCCAGGTTGAAGTCGCCGATCGAGCGCGACGCGCTCAGGCCCCAGGTGCGGATCCCCTCCGGGAACTTGTAGTACCACTGCCCGGGCAGTTGGCCGAACAGGTTCGGCGCGCCGGCGAAGTTCAAGCGCCCGTAGAGTTGGCCACCCTTGTCGTGGTACCGCGCGAAGTAAGCCCCCAGGTCGGTTTCGCCCACACGCCACTTGGCCTGCACGCCGAACTGTCCCGAGTTCTTCGGCTTGCGGTCGCCGCCGGGGGTCAGCAGGAAGGTCGTGGTCGCGTTCAGCCCCACCACTTCGGGCTGGTACGAGCCCCAGGGGATGTTGGCGCTGGAGAAGTACGTGCCCGAGGGCGGCAGGCGGTCTTCTTCCCACTGGAACTGGTAGTAGCCCCCCACCGAGAGGTCGGGGCTGATCTGCAGCTGGCTGGAGAGCTGCGGCACCGGGCGGATGATTTCCTTGAACTGCGCACCGGGCGAGGCCAACAGCTTGTCGATGTCGATCGGGCCCTGTGCACGGGCGATGCCGTTGTCGCCGAAGAACAGGCTCTCGCCGTACTGCAGGCCGTGGCGGCCCAGCCGCGCGGTCAGCTTGCTCTCGGGGCCGAAGCGCCAGCCGCCGAACACGAACGCATCGAGCAGCTCGGCCTTGCGGCCCGCCCTGCGGCGGGTCTCGGCGGGGAATTCGTTGACCGGCGACTGGCCGACGAACGGGTCGTTCGCATCGGTGGTGCCACGGATCTTGTGGTCGTACCAGCCGGCCGCGCTCAGGCGCACGCCGAAGTCGCGCCGCCACACCGCATCGAACTCGCTCAGGAGGTCCAACCGTTCGGAGACGATGCCCTTCTGCTGGAAGTTCTGGTCGCCGCCGTTGAAGTTCAGCGCCTGCGGGCCATTGGCCGGGTTGCCGCCGACGAACGATTGCGACAGCGCCGGGTCGGCATCGCGCAGCCGGTACTTCGTGCTGGCCTTCACCGTGTTGTCCCAGCGGATCGACCAGTCTTCCGGGGCGTCGAATTGGAAGGCGCCCGCGCTGCCGGCGGCCAGGGCGGCCGCAGCGGCCGTGACGGTCACGCGCCACGTCCGGGAGGATCGTTGTTTCATCGCTTGTCTCCTGTGCTGTTTCAAGACCATCGGCTCTTGGACCGCTCGGCCGGCAGGTTAAGGAGACGCTCGATTCCAGCAAAATGGATTCGGTTCATAGTCAGTATCTGTATCGTCGATACATCGGGTTCTCCCTCTTGCAACATGCGCTTCAATAAACTCGACCTGAACCTGCTGGTCGCACTGGAGGCGCTGCTGACGGAGCGCAGCACCACCCGCGCCGCCGAGCGCCTGCACCTCTCGCAGTCGGCGATGAGCGGCGCGCTGGCCCGTCTGCGTGAATACTTCGACGACGACCTGCTGGTGCAGGTCGGCCGGCAGATGGAGCCCACGCCGCGGGCCGAGGTGTTGCATGAAGCCGTGCGCGATGTGTTGCTGCGCATCGACACCTCGATCACGGTGCAGCCGGCGTTCGACTGCACGACCTCCGAACGCGAGTTCCGGCTCTTCGTCTCGGATTACACGCAGGACGTGCTGATGCCCCAGGTGCTGGCGCTCGCCGCGCAGCAGGGGGCCACCGTGCGTTTCCGCCTGTTGCCGCAGGTGGCGCTGCCGGCACGCTCGCTCGAGCGCGGCGAAGCGGACCTGCTGGTGATCCCGCTGGAATATTGCTCCACCGAACACCCGGCCGAACGGCTGTTCGAGGACAACTTCGTCTGCGTGGTGTGGGACCAGAGCCGCCACGCCCGCGAGGGCCTGAGTGTCGAACAGTACGCGGCGGCCGCCCACGTGGCGATGCAACCGGCCGAAACGCAGCAGACCGCGCACGAACAGCGCTCGACGCAGGACCAGGGGCTGTCGCGCCGCATCGAAGTGCGGACCTACAGCTTCGCGACGATCCCGCTGCTCGTGATCGGCACCGAGCGCGTGGCCACGGTGCACCGGTTGCTCGCACAGCGGCTGCAGGCCGCGCTGCCGATCCGGCTGCTGCCGGTGCCGGTGCCGATCCCGCCGTTGCAACAGGGCCTGCAGTGGCACAAGTACCGCACCCAGGACCCGGGCCTGAAGTGGCTGCGCCAGGTGATGCACGAGGCCGCCAACACGCTGCCGCCGCCCGAGGGGCCGCACGCTTGAAGCGGCAGCGCGGGGTGTGGCTCAGCCGGTGAGCCAGTCCCCGGCGCCCCTGGATGGTGCCGATGTCCCTGTTGTGGATGGAGACGGCTCGGCGGCGTAGGCTGCCCGCTCCGTCCCATCAGAAGGAACGCACGATGTCCCGCCCCTCCCTTTCCTCCTGTCTGCGCCTCGCGCTGATCGCCGCGACCACCACTGCCGCCGCCGCGGTCGCCCAGGCGGCCACCGCCCCCTGTACCGGCGGTCCCGCCGTGTACGAGGGCAGCCGCTCGGCGGTGCTCGCCGATCGAGCGCTGTGGCAGCGCTCCGGCATGGCCGACGCGGCGGTGCTGGCACGCTACGCTCCCGACGACCCCACCGTGCTGCAGGCGCGCCGCGAATACGAGCGGTTGCGTGCCGGCGAAGCGTACCCGCAGGAGGTGTCGCGCATCGCCGCGGCACGCGGCGAGACCTTGTCGGGCTTCAGCGGCACGCCGGGCTGCGAGCCGTCCCGCTGACCCGCGACGGTGCCCCGCCGGGCTGACGCGCAGACGCGACACTGCCAACGCTTGCACGACACGCACATATCCCACGCTTCCCGACCCCGCAGTGGGCCTATAGTCGCTCGTTGTGTCACGGCCCATGGGGGCCGCCGAGGGAGCAGTCGAAGATGTCGGGCTGGTGGTTGCAGGGCCCCTTGCGACGCTATGGCATGGCGGCGCTGCTGCTTGCCGTCGCGGTGGTGGTGCGCCTGGCGCTGGAGCCCTGGTTGCAGGGCCGCTTCCCGTTCGTCGCGGTGCTGGCCGCGGTGGGACTCTCAGCCTGGTACGCCGGGCCCGCGCCGGCAGCGCTGGTCGCGGTGGCCGGCTTCGGCGCCATGCACCTGGGCCTGCAGGACCCGGTGCGGGCGTGGTTCGGCGGCCCTGCCAGCTGGACGCTGATCGGCTACGGCCTGTCCGCCGGCGTGCTGGTGGCGATGGGGGCGCTGCAGCAGCACGCGCGGCGCCACCGCGAGGCCGACCGGCGCGAGCGGCTGGCGTCCGAACAGGCGCTGCACCGCAGCGAATCGCTGCTGCGCGGCCTGTATGAGAGCACCCGGCTGTGCATGGGCGTGGTCGAGCTGACCGACGACGGCGACATCCTGCACCTGCAGGACAACGCCCGCACCTGCCAGCTCTTCAACGTGCCGCCGGGGGGCACCGTGAACCAGCGCGCCAGCGCGCTCGGCGCCACCCCCGAGACGATCGGGCAGTGGCGCCAGCACTACCTCGAGAGCGCCAGGCGCCAGCGGGCGGTGGACTTCTCGTACTTCCAGCAACACACCGACGGCCAGCACTGGTACGCCGTCACGGTGGCACCGCTGCCGCCGGTGCCGGGCGAGCGGCAGCGCTTCTCGTACATCATCGACGACGCGACCGACCGCCGCTCGACCGCGCTGCACCAGCGCCAGAGTGCCACGCAGGCGCGGCTGGCGCTGGACGTGGCCGAGATCGGCACCTGGAGCTGGGACCCCGCACGCGACGTGCTGCGCGCCGACCGCCGCTGCCGCGAGTTGTGCGGCCTGTCGGCCGACGTGCGGCTCTCGTGGCGCGACCTGATCGCCAGCCTGCACGAAGACGACCGCGAGGGCTTCGAACACGACGTGCTCTTCGCGCGCGCCCCCCGCGGCAGCGGCACCTACACCCGCGAGCTGCGCCTGGTGCAGCCCGACGGCACGGTGCGCTGGGCGGTGATCCGCGGCCAGATGCTGCTGCTGCCGGACGACGACGGGGTCGGCCAGCACGCCATCCTGCTCAACACGATGCTGGACATCACCTCGCGCAAGCACGGCGAGCAGGCGCTGGCCGAATCGGACCGGCGCAAGAACGAGTTCATCGCGACGCTCTCGCACGAGCTGCGCAACCCGCTGGCGCCGTTGCGCACCGGCGTGGCCATGCTGCGCCAGGCCGGCGACGACGCCGCGGTGCGCGAGCGGGTCACCACCACGATGGAGCGCCAGCTCGGCCACATGGTGCGCATGATCGACGACCTGCTCGACGTCAGCCGCATCACCCGCGACCAGCTGCAGCTGCGCCGCCAGCCGGTGCCGCTGGCCCAGGTGGTCACCGCCGCGCTCGAAACCGCGCAGCCGCTGATCGAAGCGCGCGGGCACGTGCTGACGGTGCGCCCGGCCGACCTCGGCGGCTGCGGCATCATGGTCGAGGGCGACCCCGCCCGCCTGACGCAGGTGCTGGCCAACCTGCTGAACAACGCCGCGAAGTACACACCGTCGGGCGGCCACCTCGACGTGGCGCTGCAGGCCGACGACCACGAGGTGCGCCTGAGCGTCACCGACAGCGGCATCGGCATCGCCCCGGCGCTGCTGCCGCGGGTGTTCGACCTGTTCACCCAGATCGACCAGGACGCGCGCGCCTCGCAGGGCGGCCTGGGCATCGGCCTGGCCATCAGCCGCCGCCTGATGGAGATGCACGGCGGCCGCATCGAGGCCGAGAGCCCCGGCCCCGGCGAGGGCAGCCGCTTCACGATGGTGCTGCCGCGCCTGGCCGCCACGGCCGTGCCGGCGCCGCCGCCGAAGGGGGCGCACGACGACGCTGTGGCGGTGCCGCGGCGCATCCTGGTCGTCGACGACAACATCGACGCCGCGCAGACGCTGTGCGAGCTGCTGCGGCTGCACGGCCACGATGCGCGTGCGGTGCACGACGGCCCGGCCGCGCTGCAGCTGTTCGCCCAGTGGCCGGCCGAGGTGGCGCTGCTGGACATCGGCATGCCGCAGATGGACGGCTACGAGCTCGCCGGCCGACTCAGCGCTGCCGGCGGCGAGCAGGCACCGCTGCTGGTGGCCGTCACCGGCTGGGGCCAGCAGGCCGACCGCCAGCGCTCGGCCGACGCCGGCTTCGACGACCACCTGGTCAAGCCGGTGGACCCGGTGGCGCTGCTGCACCTGATCGACTCGCTGCCGCTGGGCGCCGCGGAAGCGGCGCGGTGATTCGCGCAGCATGGACCGACGCTGTGGATCGCCGCTGCATGAATCGCGCTGCGTGGATCTGTTTGTCTTCCCGGAAGCCGACCCCGTTCAAGGCGCAGGCGCGGCCGCCAGCGCCTGCAGCGCCTGCGCCTCCACCTGCCGCCATTCCTCGGCGAACAGCGGCTGCAGCGTGGCCAGCGTCTCGAGCCGGCCGGCCAGTGCCGCGGCTTCCAGCGCGCGGCACAGCTCGGCCAGGTCCTTCGCCCCGACCGACGCGGACGACGACTTGAACTTGTGCGCCTGGGCCGCGGCCTGGGCGGCATCGCCCTCGCGGCAGGCCTGTTCGATGCGCTGCGCCACATCGCGGCCCACCGCCAGGAACTCGTTCAGGATCGGCATCGTCACGGCGGGGTCGTCGCCCACCAGGCGGGTCAGCGCCGACAGGTCGAGCGCCGGCCGGCCTGCCGGCGGCAGCGGCGCCGCCGGGGCCGGCAGCCAGCGCTCCAGCATGGCCTTCAGCTGCGCCAGCTGCGCCGGCTTGCTGAGGTAGCCGTCCATGCCGGCGGCCTCGCAGCGCAGCGCCTCCTCCTTCATCGCGTTGGCGCTCAGCGCGATGATGGGGCGGCGCGGGCCGCCCGCGCGTTCGTCGTCGCGGATGCGCTGCGCCAGCTCGTAGCCGTCCAGCTCGGGCATGTGCAGGTCGGTCAGCAGCAGGGCGTAGTGGCCGCTGCGCCAGCGCTCGTAGGCGGCGCGGCCGTTGGCCACCACGTCGGCCGCCAGGCCGAGCAGCACCAGTTGGCGGCGGATGACCTCCTGGTTGGTCTCGTTGTCCTCGGCCACCAGGATCAGCCGGCCCTGGCGCAGCGCTTCGTCGCGACCGGGCGCGGGCACCGCGCGGCCCTGCAGCGCGCCGGTGGCCTGCGACTCGTCGTCGCCGGGCGCCACGCGGCCGGCCGCCGCCGCCACGGCGCGCAGCAGCGTGCGGCGCTTCAACACGTCGGCCGGCAGCGCCAGCACCGGGTCGGTGGACGCGTACGGACCGTCCACCGGGTCGGCGCGGTCCAGCAGCACCACCCAGCCCGCCCCGGCCGCATGGCGCGCCAGCTCGGCGGTGCTCGGCGGCGCCGCGCCGGCGTCGACCACCCACACCGGCCGGTCCGGCGCGTCGCCGGCCAGGCCAGGACGCGGCAACGCGCCGGCGGGCAGCGGGTCGTCCAGCCGCGCCAGCCGGGTCACCTCGGCGCCGGCGTCGCGCAGGTAGGCGGCCCAGCGGTCGGCCCAGCCGGGCGGGCCCACCAGCGCCACGGCCAGGCCGCGCAGGCCGATCGCGGCGTCGTTGTCGCGCACGCCGGGCAGCGCCGGCAGCGGCAGCAGCACCGTGAAGGTAGCGCCTTCCCCCGGCACGCTCCGCACGTCGATCGTGCCGCCCATCAGCTCCACCAGGTGGCGCGAGATCGCCAGCCCCAGCCCCGTGCCGCCGTAGCGGCGGGTCGTCGAGACGTCGGCCTGGCTGAACGGGCGGAACAGCCGGGCCTGCGTCGCCTCGTCCATGCCGATGCCGTTGTCGCGCACGGTGAGGCGCACGCCGCCCGGATCGCGTTCCAGCAGCAGCTCGACCTGCGCTGCCGTGGCCGCCCCGGCAGAGAACTTGACCGCGTTGTTGACCAGGTTCAGCAGCACCTGCCGCACCCGCAGCGCGTCGCCCTGCACCTGCGGCGGCAACGCCGGGTCGACGTACAGCCGCAGCGCCACCCGCTTGCGGCGCGCCATCTGGTCGAGCAGGCTGCAGGCTTTCTCGGCGATGTCCTCCAGCGACATCGGCGCCTGCTCGATCTCCAGCCGGCCGGCCTCGATCTTCGAGAAGTCGAGGATGTCCTCGATCACGTCGAGCAGCGACAGTGCCGATTCGCGGATCAGGTCGACCATCTCGACCTGCGGGCCGGTCAGGCTGGTCTGGTGCAGCACGTCGACCATGCCGATCACGCCGTTCATCGGCGTGCGGATCTCGTGGCTCATCGTCGCGAGGAAGTCCGACTTGGCCTGGTTGGCGGTCTGCGCGGCGGCACTCGCCGCCGCCAGCGAGGCGTTGAGCTCCTGCAGCGCCCGCGCCTGGCGCGATTCCTCGGTGACGTCGCGGAACACCAGCACCGTGCCGATCACCTTGCGCTGCGCATCGAAGATCGGCGCGCAGCTGTCGGCGATCGGGCACTCGCGGCCGTCGCGGGCGATCAGCACCGTGTGGTTGGCCAGGCCGTGCAGCGTGCCGTTGGCCAGCGTGTCGGCCACCGGCAGCAAGGCCGGTTCGCGGGTGGTCTCGTTGACGATGTGGAACACCTCTTCCACCGGCCGCCCGAGCGCCTGCGATTCGCTCCAGCCGGTGAGCGCCTCGGCCACCGGGTTGAGGCGGCGCACGCGGCCCGCAGCGTCGGTGGCCATGACGCCGTCGCCGATCGAACGCAGCGTGACGGCGAGGTTCTCCTCGCTGGAGCGCAGCAGGTCGTTCGCGGTGCGCAGGTCGGTGACGTCGCGCGCGGTGGCGTGCACCGAGCCGTCCACCCGCAGGGCCCGCCACGAGAGCCAGCGCCAAGGGCCGACCTGGGTCCGCCAGCGAAACTCGAGCTGCACCTCGGCCTGCTCGCGGTCGACCAGCCGGCGCAGCGCCTCGCGCACGGCCGTCAGGTCCTCGGCGTGCACGAAGTCGAGCAGCGGCTGCCCCACCAGGTCGTCGTGCGACCAGCCCAGCACGGCGGTGAACGCCGGGTTCACCTCGCGCAGGCGGCCGTCCACCCCGGTGATGCTCATCAGGTCGGGCGACAACTCGAAGAAGCGGTCGCGCTCTTCCTGGGCGCGCACGCGCAGGCGCTGTTCGCGCAGCATCCAGCCGAACACCACCAGCAGCAGCACGAAGCTGACCGCGGTGCCGGCCAGCTGCGTCGCGCGGGTGGCATCGGCGTCGCGGCGGGCATCGCCCGCGCGCAGCGCGAGCAGCCGCTGCTCCTCGGCCAGCATGTCGTCCAGGCGCTCGCGCAGCTGGGCCATCAGCGCCGGGCCGTTGCCGATCGCCACGCGGGCCTGCACGCCGCTCGCGCCGCGCCCCAGCCGCGCGTCGACCAGCGCCCGTGAAGCCTCGACGCGCTGCGTCAGCAGCGGGCCGAGCGCTTCGCAGCGCTGCACCTGCGACGGGTTGTCCTGCACCAGTCGGCACAGCTCGCGGTGGCGCACCGGCACGCCGCGCACCGCCTCCTCGAAGGCCTCCAGGACGGCCGCATCACCGCTCAGCGCGAAGCCGCGCGAGGTGGTCTCGACCTCCTGCACCTGCGACGTCAGCGTGGCCAGGCCGAGCTGGACCCGGTGGGTGTGCGCCACCCACTCGGTGTTGTCCAGCGCCCGCTCGGTGAAGGCCCACTGCGCCGCGGCGACCACGCCGATGAGCCCCAGTGCCACGACCAGCAGCACCCGCATCATCGACCGGCTCGTCTTGGCTTTCATACCGCTACTGCTCTTCCTTGCACGACACCGGAGGATGCCACGGCCGACGGGCTGCGGATCGGGCCCAACGCTTGCCCTGCCCACGGCCATGGACCTCGAAGCCCCGCTGGACTGTGTGGTGATCGGCGCCGGCCCGGCCGGCCTGGTGGCCGGGATGTACCTGCGCCGCTTCCATCGTCGCATCGCCGTGCTCGACGGCGGCGACGCGCGGGCGCTGCGCATCGAACGTTCGTGGAACGTGCCCGGATTCCCCGACGGCATCGGCGGCGCGGCGTTGCTGCAGCGCCTGCACGAGCAGCTGCGCCGCCTCGAGGGGGGCGTCGAGTCGGCGCAGGTCTGCACGCTGGAGCGCCGGCCCGCCGGCGGCTTCCGCGCCCTGGACGCCGAAGGCCGCGCCTGGAGCGCCCGCACCGTGCTGCTGGCCACCGGCGCGCGCGACCACGAACCGGCGCTGCCCGGCACGCCGCTGCTGCGCGAGCGCGGCCTGCTGCGCCAGTGCCCGATCTGCGACGGCCACGAGCACCGCGACCAGCGCATCGTCGTGATCGGCCGCGGCGACCACGGCGCGCGCGAGGCGCTGTTCCTGCGCCACTTCGGCTGCAGCGTCACGCTGCTGCCGGCCGATCCGCACGATCGCCTCTCCGCGCCGGTGCAGGCGGCGCTGCAGGCGCGCGGCATCGCCCTGCTGCCCGGGCCGGCGCACGAGCTGCTGGTGGACGGCGAGGCGCCACTGCACGTGCGCGCCGCCGATGGCCGCACCCACCCGTTCGACGTGCTCTACGCCGCGCTCGGCTGCCACCCGCGCGCCGAGCTGGCGCACCGCCTGGGCGCCGCGGTCGACGCGGGCGGCAACCTCGTCACCGACGACCACGGCATGACCCGCGTGGCCGGCCTGTACGCCGCCGGCGACGTGACCGGAGGGCTCGACCAGATCAGCGTGGCGGTCGGCCAGGCGGCGGTGGTGGCGACGGCCATCCACAACGCGCTGTGAGACGACCGCGTCAGGGACCGGCCTCCAGGCACTGCGCGACGAAGCGCCACGCCAGGCGCGAGGCGTCCGGCCCGAGCGCATCGGCGAATGGCTCGCGCGCGGTGCCGCCGCTCCAGGCGTGGCCGAGGTGCTCGATGGCGATCTCGCGGGCCACCAGCCGCCCGCGGGCGCGGTGGTCGGTCACCGCCATCGGGTAGCGCTGGCCGCGCTGCACCGTGCGCGCCACGCCCGCGCGGGCGCCGGCGGCCTGCGCCCACAGCGCCGCGGCGGCGGTGGCGTTGTCGCGGGCCACGATGGCGTCGCGCCCGCCGTGGATCACCAGCAGCGGCGGCCACGTCACCGGTTCGCGCGGCGCCGCCTCGGCCACCCGCCGCATCGCGTTCGACTGGCCCTGCATCGCCTCGAGGGCGGCGACGCGGGTGTCGGCGGCTCCCGGCGGCAGCCCGGAATGCATCACCACGGCACGGAAGCGCTCCGGATGGTGGATCGCCAGCAGCGCCGCCATGCTGGCCCCCGCCGACAGGCCGGCCAGCGCGACGCGGCTGCGGTCGGCCCGGTTGAGCAGACACACCTGGTCGATCGCCGCCAGGATGATCGCCGCCTCGCGGAAGGCCCGGCCGGTGCGGGTGTCGAACCAGTGCCAGCAGCCGTGGCCGTTCGAGAGCCGGTCCTGCTCGGGGTACAGCACCATGAAACGTTCGCGGGCGGCGAGCCGGTTCATGCGCGTCAGCTTGGCGAAGCCGCGGGCGTCCTGGCCGCAGCCGTGCAGCATCACCAGCAGCGGCAGCTTCTCGCCGGCGCGCAGGCCGGGCGGACGGTAGAGGTGGAAACGCCGCATCCCGGCGGCGCAGGTGGCGAGGCCCGGCAGCCAGTCGCCCTCGCCGGGCGGCGCGCGGCGCCGTTCGGCCACCTGTTGGATCGCCTGCGCGGCGACCCGGCTGGTCTGCCGCACCCCCTGCTGCAGGCCCTTGCCGATCAGCTTGGACCACGGCGACAACACACTTCGACTTCGGCGCATGCCCTCATGTTGCACCGCAGCAGAAGTCGTGCGTGTAGGAGCAGCGGACCCGCTGCCGTAGCGCGGATGCCCGGCGGCCCGGTCGGCTCAGGCGTCGTCCGGCACCCGCGCCAGGTCGGCCAGCCAGGCCGCCGCACTGGCATCGCTGGGCGCGCGCCAGTCGCCGCGCGGCGACAGCGACCCGCCCGAACCGACCTTCGGCGAATTGGGCACGCACGAGCGCTTGAACTGGTTGGCCATGAAGCGCTTCAGGAAGAGGCCGAGGTGGCGCTTGATGTCGGCCAGCGTGTACTGGTTGTGCTGCGGTTCGCCCTGCGGGTAGCGGCCGAGCGTGCGGTCGTGCCAGGCCTGCCACGCGAGGAAGGCGATCTTGCTCGGCGCGTAGCCGTAGCGCAGCAGGTAGTAGAGGTGGAAGTCCTGCAGCTCGTACGGGCCGATGAAGCGCTCGGTGCTCTGCGACGGGCCGGCCTCGTCCACCTTGCCGGGCACCAGCTCGGGGCTGATCTCGGTGGCCAGCACGTCCAGCAGCACCTGGCTGCCGGCCGTGCCGATCTGGCCGGTTTCCGCGACCCAGCGCACCAGGTACTTCATCAGCGTCTTCGGCACGCTGGCGTTGACGTTGTAGTGCGACATGTGGTCGCCCACGCCGTAGGTGCACCAGCCCAGCGCCAGCTCCGAGAGATCGCCGGTGCCGACGACGATGCCGTTGTGCAGGTTGGCCAGCCGGAACAGGTGGCTGGTGCGCTCGCCGGCCTGCACGTTCTCGAAGGTCACGTCGTACTGCGGCGCCTCGGCCGTGTGCGGGTGCGCGATGTCCTTCAGCATCTGCTCGCAGCTGGGACGGATGTCGATGGTCATCGTGCTGCAGCCGATCGCCTCCATCAGCCGCAGCGCCTGGTCGAGCGTGCGCGGGCTGGTGGCGAAGCCGGGCATCGTGACGCCGAGGATGTCGCTGCGCGGCCGGCCGAGCAGGTCCATGGCCTTGGCCAGCACCAGCAGCGCGTGGGTGGAGTCGAGCCCGCCCGAGACACCGATCACCAGCTTGCCCTTGCCGGCCACGGTGAGGCGTTGCAGCAGCGCCTGCACCTGGATGTTGTAGACCTCGGCGCAGCGTTCGTCGCGCAGCGCCGGGTTGGCCGGCACGAACGGGAAGCGCTCGACGCGGCGCTGCAGCGCCTGCGCCTGCGGCGCACGGTCGAGGCGGAACACCACCTCGCGGAAAGCGGCGAGGGGCTCGCGGTGCAGCGCCACCGATTGCGCGAAGCTGGTCTGCCGCATGCGGTCGTGGGTCAGCCGTTCGAGGTCGACATCGGCGGTGATCAGGTGCGGCTCGTTGCTGAAGCGTTCCGACTGCGCCAGCAGCTCGCCGTTCTCGCAGATCAGCGCCTGGCCATCCCACGCCAGGTCGGTGGTCGACTCGCCCAGCCCGGCCGACGAGTAGAGATAGGCCGCCAGGCAGCGTGCCGACTGCTGGCTCACCAGCTGATGCCGGTAGTCGGCCTTGCCCACCGTGATGTTCGAGGCCGACAGGTTCACCAGCACCGTGGCGCCGGCCAGCGCGGCATACGACGACGGCGGGATCGGCACCCAGACGTCCTCGCAGATCTCGACGTGCAGCGCGAGGCCGGGCACGTCCTCGGCGCGGAACAGCAACTGCGGGCCGAACGGCGCGGTCTGCCCCGCCAGCGTGATCTCGGTGGCCAGCGCGGTGGGCGCCGCGACGAACTGGCGCGCCTCGTAGAACTCGCCGTAGTTGGGCAGGAAGGTCTTCGGCACCACGCCGAGCAGCCGGCCGCGGTGCAGCACCGCGGCGCAGTTGTACAGGCCCGTGGAGAGCTGCACCGGCAGCCCCACCACCGCCACCAGCGGCAGCTTGACGGTGGCCGCCAGCAGCTCGCCCAGCGCGGTCTCGCAGGCCCGCAACAGCGCCTGCTGGTGGAACAGGTCGTCGCAGGTGTACGACGACAGGCCCAGCTCGGGGAACGCCACCACCGCGGCGCCGGCCTCGGCGGCGCGGTGCATCAACTCGAGCGTGCGTTCGGTGTTGAACGCGACATCGGCCACGCGGCCGACCGGCACGGCAACCGCCACGCGCACATAGCCGTGGCAGGCGGGATCGAAGAAGGAGCTCATGGCGGCAGTATCGGCCAAGCAGGGGAAGGCTTCGGTGGGACAGGCTTCTGTGGGAGGCCTCGCATGGGTACGACGTTTGCTGTGCGCCGCCCATGCGCACCACTGCCCTCCTTGCCCTGCTCCCCCTCGCCCTGCTGGGCGCCTGCAAGCAGCCGGCGACGCTGCCCCTCGAGGCCGGCATCGGCCCGGCGCCACAACTGCCCGAGCCGAAGAAGCAAACCATTCCCACCGTGCAGGTGGCCGAGGCGAAGGGCTGGCCCACCGGCCAGGCTCCCACCGCGGCGCAGGGCCTCGCGGTGAAGGCCTTCGCCACCGGCCTGGACCACCCGCGCTGGCTGCTGGCGCTGCCCAACGGCGACGTGCTGGTGGCCGAGACCAACGCGCCGCCGAAGCCCGAGGACGGCCAGGGCATCAAGGGCTGGTTCATGAAACAGACGATGAAGAAGGCCGGCGCCGCGACACCGAGTGCGAACCGCATCACGCTGCTGCGCGATGCCGATGGCGACGGCGTCGCCGAGACCCGCAGCGTGCTGCTGCAGCAGGGGCTGAACTCGCCGTTCGGCATGGCGCTGGTGGGCGAGCGGCTCTATGTGGCCAACACCGACGCGCTGGTGTGGTTCCCGTACCGCACCGGCGACAGCACCATCAGCGCGCCGGCCACGAAGGTGGTCGACCTGCCCGCCGGCCCGCTGAACCACCACTGGACCAAGAACGTCGTCGCCAATGCCGACGGCAGCAAGCTCTACGTCACCGTGGGCTCGAACAGCAACGTCGCCGAGAACGGCCTGGCCGCCGAGGCCGGCCGCGCCGCGATCTGGGAGGTGGACGCCGCCACCGGCCAGCCGCGGGTGTTCGCCAGCGGCCTGCGCAACCCCAACGGCATGGCCTGGGCGCCGGGCGGCCGCACGCTGTGGACCGTGGTCAACGAACGCGACGAGATCGGCAGCGACCTGGTGCCCGACTACCTCACCTCGGTGAAGGACGGCGCGTTCTATGGCTGGCCCTACAGCTACTTCGGCCAGCACGTCGACCAGCGCGTGCAGCCGCAGAAGTCCGACCGCGTCGCCACCGCGGTGGTGCCCGACTACGCGCTGGGCCCGCACACCGCCTCGCTGGGCCTCGCGGCGGCCGACGGCAACCGGCTGGGCACGCCCTACGCCCACGGCATGTTCGTCGGCCAGCACGGTTCCTGGAACCGCGTGCCGCCGAGCGGCTACAAGGTGATCTTCGTGCCGTTCGACGGCGACCGGCCGACCGCCGGCCAGCCGCTGGACGTGCTGACCGGCTTCCTCGGCGAGGACGGCAAGGTGGCCTACGGCCGGCCGGTCGGCGTGGCGGTCGACCGGCGGGGCGCGCTGCTGGTGGCTGACGACGTCGGCAACGCGGTCTGGCACGTCGCCGCCGCGGCCCGTTGACGCGGCGCCGCTTCCTGCGGCACTTCTGACGGCCGCCACCGCGTGCGCCTGGGGGCATGGCGCTTGCCTTGCGCGCGCCATGCCGGAGACCGTCCCCACCCCGATGCCTGAAACCACCCGCAGCGGCAAGGTCATCGCCGGCCTGTGGTCCGCGGTGTGGCGCTACCGGCGCCGCACCTTCGCCGCGCTGGTGCTGATGGTGCTGGCCAAGCTGGCGGCGATCGTCGTGCCGCTGGTGCTGAAAGCCATCGTCGACCGCTTCAGCCAGCCCACCTCGCTGACCGAGAGCGCGCCGGTGGGCGGCACCGGCGCATCGCAGGTGCTGATCCTGCCGGTGTTCCTGCTGCTCGCCTATGCGCTGCTGCGCTTCTCCGGCACGCTGTTCACCGAACTGCGCGACCTCGTGTTCGCCCGCGTCACGCTGCGCACCGTGATCTCGTTCTCCGAGCGCACCTTCGCGCACCTGCTGGCGCTGAGCCCGCGCTTCCACGTGCAGCGCAACACCGGCAGCCTGATCCGCGATGTCGAGCGCGGCACCGGCGGCATCGGCTTCCTGCTGAGCGCCGGCCTCTTCACCGTGCTGCCCACGCTGATCGAGTTCGGCGGCGTGCTGGTCATCATGGCGATGGGCTACAGCCCGTGGTTCACGCTGATCATCCTGCTCACCTTCGTGGTGTACGGCGGCTTCACGATGGCGCTCACCGGCCAGCGCGCGCTGCAGCAGCGCCGCGTCAACGAGATGGACTCCAGCGCCAACGGCCGCCTGGTCGACAGCCTGCTGAACTACGAGACGGTGAAGACCCACGCGCGCGAGGACTTCGAGCGCCGCCGCTATGCCGAGATGTGCGGCCAGTGGATCGAGGGCAGCGTGACCAACCAGCGTGCGCTGTCGCGGCTGCACGTGGGCCAGAGCGCCATCATCGCGGTGGGCGTCGCCGCGGTGATGCTGCTGGCCGGCGAGCAGACCGTGCGCGGCACCATGACGGTGGGCGACCTGGTTCTGGTCAACTCGTACATCCTGCAGATCTGCCTGCCGCTGAACACGCTCGGCTTCGTGTTCCGCGAGGCGCGCGACGCGCTGGTCAACACCGAGAAGCTGCTCGACCTGCTGGCCGTGCCGGTGGAGATCCGCGACCGCCCGGAGAGCCAGCCGCTGCAGGTGCGCCAGGGCGGCTCGGTGGCGTTCGAACACGTGTCGTTCTCGTACGAGGCCGGCCGGCAGATCCTCTTCGACGTCGACCTCGAGATCCCCGCCGGCCACACCGTGGCGGTGGTCGGCGGCAGCGGCTCGGGCAAGAGCACGCTGGCGCGGCTGCTGCTGCGGCTGTACGACGCGCAGGCCGGCCGCATCACCGTGGACGGCCAGGACCTGCGGCTGCTGCAGCTGGCCAGCCTGCGCGAGCACATCGGCGTGGTGCCGCAGGACACCGTGCTGTTCAACGAAACCATCGCCTACAACATCGGCTACGGCCGCCTGGGCGCCGGCATGGCGGAGATCATCGAGGCCGCGCGCGCCGCGCAGGTGCACGAATTCATCCTCTCGCTGCCGCAGCAGTACGACACCGTGGTCGGCGAGCGCGGGCTCAAGCTCTCGGGCGGCGAGAAGCAGCGCATCGCGATCGCCCGGGCGTTCCTCAAGAACCCGCCGATCATGATCTTCGACGAGGCCACCTCGGCGCTCGACACCCGCGCCGAACGCGCCATCCAGGGCGAGCTCGACCGCATCGCCACCGGCCGCACGACGCTGGTGATCGCGCACCGGCTCTCCACCATCGTCAACGCCGACCAGATCATCGTGATGGACAAGGGCCGCATCGTCGAACGCGGCCGGCACGAGGAACTGCTCGGCCGCGAAGGCCTCTATGCGCAGCTGTGGAACCTGCAGCGCCAGCAGCAGGAACTCGAGCGCACCCAGCGCCGCATGGCCCGCCAGCCGGTCAACCTGGCGAGCCTGCTGGCCACCGTGGTCGACAGCCTGGCGCTGGACATCCGGACGCGCGGCGTCACGCTGGACAGCCGCATCGACCTGGCCCACGCCGGCGTCACCGGCGACCCCACTGCGCTGGCGCAGGTGCTGCAGGAGGTCTGCTGGTCGGCGCTGGCCAGCACGCCGCCGGGCGGCCGCATGACCCTGGAGCTGCGCCGCCGCGAAGGCCAGGTGGTGCTCGACGTGGCCGACGGCCGCCACCTCGGCGCCCCGGACACCGCGCCGCCGCCGCGGCGCGAAGGCGACACCCCGCTCGACCCGCTGGCGATGCGCTCCATCATCGAACGCCAGGGCGGCCGCTTCGACACCGTGGCCCCCGGCCCGCAGCACGGCCTGCGCTACACGCTGCAGCTGCCGCTGCGCGCCATCGACGTGGTGCCCTGGCCGCAGCAGGCCACGCCCGCGGAGGGCGACCTCGCCGGCCTGCGGCTGCTGTGCATCGACGACCAGGTCGACGCCCGCGAATCGCTGCAGGCCCTGCTCGGCCTCGAAGGGGCCGAGGTGCAGGCCTTCGCCAGCGGACGCGAGGCGCTGGCCTGGCTCGAAGCCCTGCCCGCGGGCCAGTGGCCCGACGGCCTGCTTTGCGACATCGCGCTGGGTGACGAGGACGGCCACGACGTCGTGCGCGCGCTGCGCGCGCTCGAGCAGCAGCGCGGCGCCCCCGAGCGGCTGCCCGCCATCGCACTCAGCGGCCTCGCGCTGCCGGAAGACCGCGCCCGCGCGCTCGCCGCAGGTTTCCAGCTGCACTTGGCCAAGCCGGTGGACCCGGGGGAACTGGTGGCGTCGATCCGCGCCCTCGTGCCGGCATGAACCGGCGCGCGGCGCACCGCAGGCCCACCGCTTGCTGCACCGCTGCGGCCAATCCCTTCAGGAGTCCACGATGAACTTCGTCTCCACCACCGCCGAACGGGTGCCGGCGCACACCGCCGCGCCGGTCAACGCCCGCATCCGCGAGGCGACGGAACTGCAGGTCGCGCGCGTCGCGCAGGGCGGGCCCGACGCGATCGACCGCCGCCTCGCCGCCCTGGACCGCGAGTGGGACGTGGAGCGCTGCCTCGAAACCGGTGCCGCGACCCTCAGCCTGACCGGCGCCGCGCTCGGCGCCACGCTGAACCGCAAGTGGTTCCTGCTGCCCGCCGTCGTCGCCGGCTTCCTGTTGCAGCATGCCGTGCAAGGCTGGTGCCCACCGCTGGCGCTGCTGCGCCGCCTCGGCGTGCGCACCGCCGACGAGATCAACGAAGAGCGCCATGCGCTGAAAGCCCTGCGCGGCGACTTCGCCGACGTGGCCGGGGGCGTCGACGCGGCGATCGCGCAGCAGGCGCTGGAGGTCGCGCGGCGGCATTGAACGGCTCCCCCACAAGCCCCTCCGCCCTCGGCGTTGTGCCGGCGTCCGGCCCGTCAAGGTGCCCGGGTGGAGCGGGCCAGCCAAAAGTGAACCTGACATGCCGTGGTGTGTGCAGGCGAGGTCAGGCAGGCGAGCAGCGCCTCTTGCAATGGGACCTGGGCCACACAAGCGCGCTCCTGCAGCAGCCGCATGCGTTCGAGCCGGCGGCCCCAGGCCTGGAGAACGTCGCCATCAGCGCAGCCCTTGAACGACAGCTCCCGGTCGACCAGCACATGATGCGACACCCCTTCGAAGCCAGCTGCAGACAGCGCCTCGCCGAGCCGGTGGCCCATGTTGAAGTCGTACCACCCGGCGTCGAACGCTTCGCGCTCGTATGCCTGCAGCAGCAGGCGCACATTCTCCGGGAGCGGCGCATGAGCGAACAGGCCGTCGACCTCTGTCAGCGCGATCCAGCCCCCGGGGCGCAGCAGCGTGCGCCATGTGCGCAGCACCGGCTCCAGATCCGGGAAATAGGCCGCCACAAAGCTCGCCCATACGCCATCGAACGGTCCCTGTACATCCGGTTCGCGCACGTCACCGACGTGGAACACGGCCCCCGGAATGCCACGGGCGCGGGCGACCGCGAGCAGGCGCGCATCGGCGTCAATGCCCACCACGCGTGCGCCTCGCGCAGCAAGGTCACGCGCCTGGTCGCCGATCGAGCAGCCGAGGTCGAGCACCCGCGTGCCTGCCAGCGAGGGCAGCGCGGCATACGCCGCCGCCCACGACCTCCACGTGTATTGACGTTCGTACTGAAGCGCGAGGTCCATGCCTTATCGTCCGAGACCCGCCGTTACCTCAGGACGCGATGCAAGACAAGGCGGCCTTTTTGGCGGAGCGGCACAACCACGGTGAAGCCGGCGTCGCAGCGCCTGCCCTTGCTCGTCCACGGTCATGTATCGACGGGGCCCGGCACGTCCACTGGCTTCTCGCATCTGATGGACCAACAATGGTAGCCGGCGTAGCGCGCTCGCCGGGCAGCCAAAGCCGCCACGACCGGCAAGCGGCCTGCTTCTGGCCACGGGTCTTCGCGTCTGTACAGTCGGACCGTGGACCCCATGGAGCCGTCCTTCGTTTCGTCCATCACCATCAACAGCGCGCATGAACATCAGGATGCAGCCATCAAGGGTTCGCCCCGCTCGCGCAGAAGATGCCGCGGAGATCGCGCGGCTCTATGCTGTACTGGTCTCCAATCCCCTCGTCAACGTCTTGCCCGATCGGATCGCGGCACTCGCGAGCGACCGGAACGCCCGCGTCTTTGTCTTCGACGAGGGGCAACGCATCACCGGCACCGCGCTCGTCGCGCTGTGCGCCGACGTGATGTTCGGGGTGCAGCCCTTTGCAGTGGTCGAGAACATCGTCGTGGACGAGAGCGCGCGGCGCACCGGCATTGGGTCGCACCTCCTCCGAGCCGTCGAGATCTTCTGCGCCGAGGCCGATTGCTCCAAGATCATGCTGTTGAGCAGCGCGGGTCGATCGCAAGCGCACTTCTTCTTCGAACGCTGTGGTTATGCGGGCTCTGTCAAGCGAGGGTTCGTCAAGTACCGCAAGTCCTTCGGCTGAGTCCCATGGGGGTCGAGGCAGATCAGCCCAGTTCGACCCGGTAGCCCATCCCGTACACCGCCCGGATCGGCTCCTCGTCCGGCCGCACGGCCTCGAGCTTGCGGCGCAGGTTGCGGATGTGGCTGTCGACGGTGCGGTCGGTGACGGCGCGGCCGTCGGCGTGCAGGCGGTCGAGCAGCTGGTCGCGGCTGAAGATGCGGCCGGGGTGGCTGAGCAGGGCTTCGAGCAGGCGGTACTCGGCCGGGGTCAGTTCGATGCTGGTGCCGTGGAAGACGGCGTGCAGGCGCTGCGGGTCGAGGGACAGCGCGGCCGGGGTGGGCGGAGCGATGCGGCGCAGCACGGCCTTGACGCGGGCGACCACCTCGCGGGGACTGAAGGGCTTGCAGATGTAGTCGTCGGCGCCGGCCTCGAGGCCGATGAGGCGGTCGATTTCTTCGACGCGGGCGGTCACCATGAGGATCGGCACCTGGCCCAGCGGCCCCGGTTGCGAGCGCACGCGGCGGCACAGGCTTAGGCCGTCGAGGCCGGGCAGCATCAGGTCGAGCAGGATCAACGCGGGGAGCGTGGCCTGCAGCGCCTCCCACGCGGCCAGGCCGTCGGCGTGCACCGCGGTGCGGTAGCCGGCCGCGTGCAGGTAGTCGGCCAGCAGCGAGGCGAGCTTGGGCTCGTCCTCGACGATGAAGATCGGGGCAGCGGTCATCGTCTCACGCGTGCCCGGGCAGCCGCACCCGCAGGTTCAGCCCGCCCAGCGGCGAGGCCACCGCGTCGACCTGGCCGCCATGCGCCTGCACGATGGCCCGGCAGATCGCCAGGCCGAGCCCGGAGCCGCCGCCGACGCGGCTGCGCGAGCGTTCGAGGCGGAAGAAGCGGTCGAACAGGTGCGGCAGGTCGTCGGGCGGCACGCCGGGCGGGGCGTCCATCACCTCCAGCAGCACCTGCTCGCCGTCGCGCTGCAGCCGCACCACCAGGTGCTCGGGCAGCGCCGGGTCGGGCTGGGTGTAGCGGCGCGCGTTCTCGAGCAGGTTGCCCAGCAGCTGGCGCAGCCGCGACTCGTCGCCCTCGATCCACACCGGCGCCTCCGGCAGCTCGCAGCGCCAGCGCAGGCCGGCTTCGGCCAGCCGCGGGCCGAGGCCGGTGACCACCGAGGCCACCAGCTCGCGCAGGTCCATGCGCTGCATGCGGTAGGTGAGCGAGCCGCGGTCGGCGAGCGAGAGGTCGTGCAGGTCGTCGACCAGCTGCTGCAGCATGCCGACCTCGCCCTGCAGCGAACCGAGCGCGGCCGGCGTGGGCTGGCGCACGCCGTCTTCCAGCGCCTCCAGCTCGCCCTTCAGCACCGCCAGCGGCGTGCGCAGCTCGTGCGACACATCCGCGAAGAACTCGCGGCGCAGCGCGGCGTTGCGCGCCAGCGTCTCGGCGAGCTGGTTGAAGTCGGCGGCCAGGCGGCCGGCCTCGTCGTGCGACGTGACGGCCACGCGCACGTCGTGGTCGCCACCGGCCAGGCGGTGCGTGGCCTGCGCCACCTGGCGGATCGGCGCGAGCAGCTGGCGCGCCAGCCACCAGGCCAGCAGCGCGGCCAGCGCCAGCGCGCAGGCGCCCATCGCCGCGGTGGCGCGCTGCTGGCTGGTCTGGAAACGCTCGGCGCCGGCAGCGGCCACGCCTTCGAACAGCGTCAGGCTGACGTAGCCGACGGTGCGCCCATCCACCACCACCGGCCGGCGAACGGCGTCGCCATCGACCGTCGGGTAGCCACAGATCCAGTGACCCTGGGCGTCCAGCAATGACAGGCGCAGCCCCGCGCCGGTGAGATCGGAGGCCGGCGGCGCGCGCAGGTTGTTCTCCCAATGTTGGCTCGGCCGCTCCGCCTCGGGCATCGGCGGGCGCAGCAACGAAAACCACACGCGCCGGTCGCCGCGCAGGAAGTCCCAGCTGCCCTGCTCCACGTAGGCGGCACGGATACGGGGCAGTGCATCGTCCATGCGGTCGATCGCCAGCGCATTCAGGTGGCCGAGGAAGCCCCGCGTGAAACTCCAGTTGGCCGCCGCGGCCATCGACAGCACCATCGCGCCGGCCACCAGCAGCAGCGCGAGGAAGAACTTGCCGCGCAGGCCGAGGCGCAGGCCGGGCGCGGGCGGTGCGGAGGAAAGCGCTTCGGTCGACATGGCCGCATCCTGCCACCGATCCCGCCCTGCCGGGCCCATCGCCGAAGGCGCCGCCCGGTCTTCAATCTCTCTGCACATTCGCCCGCGAGGATCGGCCCCATCGTCACCCAAGGTGGCCCCGTTCCCTCGACGCGATGCAACAAACTCACACTTCTTCACCCGCCCGCCCGGCCGCGCTGTTCACCACCGTGCTGGCCGCCGCGACGCTGGGCGCCGTGGTGCTCGCCGGCTGCTCGGCCCAGGCCGACGGCAAGGCGCCCGCGGCCGCCCCGCCGGCCACCGTCACGGTGCAGGTGCTGCAGCCGCAGCGCCAGACGCTGCAGGCCGAGCTGGTGGGCCGTGCCACCGCGCCGGTGCTGGCCGAGATCCGGCCGCAGATCGGCGGGCTGATCCGCAAGCGGCTTTTCACCGAGGGCGCCTTCGTCAAGGCCGGCCAGCTGCTGTATGAAATCGACCCGGCGCCCTACCAGGCCGCCGAGGCCAGCGCCGCGGCCACGCTGGCCAAGGCCAAGGCCACGCTCGCCGCCGCGAAGCTCAAGGCCGAGCGCCAGACCGAACTGCTGAAGATCGAGGCCGTCAGCCGGCAGGACCAGGAAGACGCCGACGCCGCGCGCCAGCAGGCGCAGGCCGAGGTGGCCGCGGCCGAGGCCGCGCTGCAGACGGCGCGCATCAACCTCGCCTACACCCGCATCACCGCCCCGATCAGCGGCCGCATCGCCACCTCGGCGGTGAGCCCCGGCGCGCTGGTGACCGCCGGCCAGAGCACCGCGCTGACCACCGTGCAGCAGTTCGACCCGGTGTACGTGGACGTGACCCAGTCCAGCGCCGACCTGCTGCGCCTGCAGGCCGACCGCAAGGCCGGCCGCCTGAAGGCCGAGGGTGCGGGCGCGCGCGTGCAGGTGTTCCTCGAAGACGGCAGCCGCCATCCGCGCGACGGCACGCTGAGCTTCGCCGGCGTCAGCGTCGATGCCACCACCGGCGCGGTGACGCTGCGCGCGGTGGTGCCCAACCCGGACGGCTCGCTGCTGCCCGGCATGTACGTGCGCGCCGTGCTCGACCAGGGCGTGCGCGACGACGCGCTGCTGGTGCCCCAGCGCAGCGTCTCGCGCAACCCGCAGGGCGAGGCCAGCGCGCTGGTGGTCAACGCCGACGGCCAGGTGGAGAAGCGCACGCTGCAGGTCGACCGCGCGGTGGGCAACCAGTGGCTGGTCAGCGGCGGCCTGGCCGCGGGCGACCGCGTCATCACCGAAGGCCTGATGAAGGTGCGCGCCGGTGACAAGGTGCAGGTCGAAGTGGCCAAGACCGACGCCTCGCAGGCCAAGCCGCAGGCCGCCGCGTCGGCCCCGGCCGACCGCGTCGCCACGCGCTGAGGAGCCGCACGATGGCCCGTTTTTTCATCGACCGACCCATCTTCGCCTGGGTCATCTCCATCGTCGTGATGCTGGCCGGCATCGCGGCGATCTTCCGGCTGCCGCTGGAGCAGTACCCCAACATCGCGCCGCCGCGGGTGTCGATCAACACCACCTACGCCGGTGCGTCGGCCAAGACCATCGAGGACTCGGTCACCCAGGTGATCGAGCAGAACCTGAAGGGGCTGGACAGGCTGCTGTCGATGTCGTCGACCAGCAGCGCCTCGGGCAGTGTCAGCGTGACGCTGACCTTCGAGTCGGGCACCAACATCGACGTCGCGCAGATGCAGGTGCAGAACAAGGTGCAGCAGTCGCTGGCGCGGCTGCCGCAGGCGGTGCAGAACCAGGGGGTCACCGTGGTGAAGGGCGGCACCGACTTCCTGATGCTGGTGACGCTGATCTCCGAGGACGGCCAGGCCAGCGCCACCGACATCAGCGACTACATCTCCAGCACGCTGGTGGACATCGTCAGCCGGATGGACGGCGTCAGCGAGGTCGTCTCGCTCGGCGCGCCGTACGCGATGCGCGTGTGGCTCGACCCGAACAAGCTGCGCCACTACCACCTGATGCCCTCGGACGTGAACACCGCGCTGACGGCGCAGAACACGCAGGTCTCGGCGGGCCAGCTCGGCGCGCTGCCGGCGGTGCCGGGGCAGTCGCTGAACGCCACCATCACCGCGCGCAGCAAGCTGCAGACGGTGGACGAGTTCCGCAACGTGCTGCTGAAGACCACCACCGACGGCGCGGTGGTGCGCCTGGGCGACGTGGCCCGGGTGGAGCTCGGTGCCGACAGCTACACCAGCCGCGCCAACCTGAACGGCCAGCCCTCCGGCGGCATGGGCGTGCGGCTGGCCGACGGCGCCAACGCGCTGGCGGTGGCCAAGGCCATCAAGGCCAAGCTGGCCGAGATGCAGCCGTACTTCCCGTCCGGCGTGAAGGCCGTGGTGGCCTATGACACGACGCCGTTCGTGCAGGTCTCGATCGAGGAGGTGGTGGTCACGCTGATCGAGGCCATCGCGCTGGTGGTCGTGATCATGTACCTGTTCATGCAGAACCTGCGGGCCACGCTGATCCCGGCGATCGCGGTGCCGGTGGTGCTGCTGGGCACGTTCGGCGTGCTGTCGCTGCTGGGCTATTCGATCAACACGCTGACGATGTTCGCGATGGTGCTGGCCATCGGCCTGCTGGTGGACGATGCCATCGTCGTGGTCGAGAACGTCGAGCGCAACATGAGCACGCACGGCCTGGCGCCGAAGGAGGCCACGAAGCGCTCGATGCAGGAGATCTCCGGCGCGCTGGTGGGCATCGCGCTGGTGCTGTCGGCGGTGTTCATCCCGATGGCGTTCTTCGGCGGCTCCACCGGCGTGATCTACCGGCAGTTCTCGGTCACGGTGGTGTCGGCGATGGTGCTGTCGGTGGTGGTCGCGATGACGCTGACCCCGGCGCTGTGCGCCAGCCTGCTGAAGCCGCTGCCGCAGGGCCAGCACCACACCGCGCACCGCGGCTGGGCGGGGCGCTTCTTCGGCGGCTTCAACCGTGGGTTCGACCGCGGCAACGAAGGCTACACGTCGTCGGTCGGTCGGCTGGTGAAACGAGGGGGCCGCAGCCTGGTGGTGTATGCGGTGGTCGCCGCGGCCGCCGGCCTGGTGTACACACGCCTGCCCACGTCGTTCCTGCCCAACGAGGACCAGGGCAGCCTGATGGCGATGGTGCAGCTGCCCGCCGGCACCACGGCCGAGCGCACCCGCCAGGTGCTCGACCAGGTGGAGGACTACGTCACCAAGCACCCGGACGTGAAGGCCGTCATCAGCATCACCGGCCTGCAGGGCGACCAGGCCAGCGGCAACATGTTCATCTCGCTGAAGGACTGGAGCGAGCGCAAGGGCAAGGCCCATGGCGCCGAGGCGCTGGCCACCAGCATGACCCGCGACCTGGCCGGCATCCGCGACGCCCGTGTCTTCGTGATGCTGCCGCCGGCCATCCGCAGCCTCGGCTCGTCGGCCGGTTTCACGGTGGAGCTGCAGGACGTGGGCGGCATCGGCCAGGCCAAGCTGGCCGAGGCACGCGAGAAGTTCCTCGAGCTGGCACGCAAGCACCCGGCGCTGGCGCAGGTGCGTGCCAGCGGCCTCGACCCGACGCCGCAGTTCCAGCTCGCCATCGACGACCGCCGTGCCGGCGCGATGGGCGTGAGCACCTCGGACATCAACAACACGCTGACCACCGCGCTGGGCGGCACCTACGTCAACGACTTCCTGAACAAGGGCCGCGTGAAGAAGGTGTACGTGCAGGGCGATGCGCAGTTCCGCATGCTGCCCGAGCAGATCGGCGACTGGTCGGTGCGCAACGGCAGCGGCGACATGGTGGCGCTGTCGTCGTTCACCAGCACGCAGTGGACCTTCGGCGCGCCGCGCCTGGAGCGCTACAACGGCCTGTCGTCGTACGAGATGGTCGGCTCGCCGGCCCCGGGCGTGAGCTCGGGCACCGCGATGGCCGCGGTCGAGGAGATCGTGCGCCAGCTGCCCGAGGGCGTGGGCTTCTCGTGGGCTGCGCAGTCCTATCAGGAGCGGCTGTCGGGCTCGCAGGCGCCGCTGCTGTACGCGGTGTCGGTGCTGTTCGTGTTCCTGTGCCTGGCCGCGCTGTATGAGAGCTGGTCGGTGCCGTTCTCGGTGATGCTGGTGGTGCCGCTCGGCATCTTCGGCGCGGTGGTGGCCACGTGGCTGGCCGGCCAGTCGAACGACGTGTACTTCCAGGTCGGCCTGCTGACCACGGTGGGCCTGTCGGCGAAGAACGCCATCCTGATCGTCGAGTTCGCGCAGTCGCTGCAGGCGCAGGGGCTCGGGCTGATCGAGGCCACGGTGCGCGCCGCGCAGCAGCGGCTGCGCCCGATCGTGATGACCTCGCTGGCCTTCGCCTTCGGCGTGCTGCCGCTGGCACTCAGCACGGGTGCCGGTTCGGGCGGCCGCCGCGCCATCGGCACCGGCGTGCTGGGCGGCGTGCTGTCGGCCACGGTGCTGGGGCTGTTCCTGGTGCCGGTGTTCTATGTGGTGGTGCGCACGCTGTTCCGCGCGCGGCAGCAGCCCGCGGCCGGCAACGTGCCGGCGCTGGCCACCGACGTCCAATGAAGCCGAACGTGATGACGACGACCTTCGTTTCCCCCTTCCACCGCCGCGCGGGCCTCGGCCTGGCGCTGATCGCCGCGGCAGCGCTGTGCGCCTGCGCCAACCTCGCGCCCGACTACCAGCGCCCGGCCGCGCCGGTGCCGGCCGGCTGGCATGCTGAAACGACCTCTGCGCCCGCCACCGCCACGACGGCGGCCACCCCGCGCTGGCAGGACTTCGTCGCCGACCCACGGCTGCGCCAGGTGATCCAGCTGGCGCTGGAGGCGAACCGCGACCTGCGCGTGGCGGTGGCCAACATCGACAAGGCCCGCGCGCAGTATGGCGTGCAGGACGCCGCGCGCTGGCCGGCCATCAGCGGCACCGCATCGGGCAGCGACACCCGCACCGCCGGCGACCTCAACAGCACCGGCGCGCCGGTCCGCACCCGCCAGCTCGGCGTGTCGCTGGGACTGTCGGCCTACGAGCTCGACTTCTTCGGCCGCGTGCGCAACCTCAGCGACTCGGCGCTCAACAGCTACCTGTCCACCGAACAGAGCCAGCGCAGCACGCAGGTGAGCCTGGTGGCCGAGGTGGCCAATGCCTGGCTGACGCTGGCGGCCGACCGCTCGCGGCTGGCGCTGGCCGAGGCCACGCTGCAGAGCCGCCGCAAGACGCTGGAGCTGACGCAGCAGCAGGTGCGGCTGGGGGCGGCCTCGGGGCTGTCGCTGGCGCAGGTGCAGTCCACCGTCGAAACCGCGCGGGTCGATGCCGCCGCGTACCGCACGCAGGTGGTGCAGGACCTGAACGCGCTGCAGCTGCTCACCGGCCAGCCGGTGCCCGAGGCGCTGCTGCCCAGCGCGCAGCCCGCCGTCGACGGCGCCACTACGGCGCTGGTCGGCATCCAGCCCGACCTGCCCTCCAGCGTGCTGCAGCAGCGCCCCGACGTGATGGCCGCCGAGTACACGCTGATCGCCAGCCATGCCGACATCGGCGCGGCGCGGGCCGCGCTGTATCCGAGCATCACGCTCACCGCCAGCACCGGCACCGCCAGCACCCAGCTGAGCGGCCTGTTCGCGGCCGGCAACCAGACCTGGACGCTGGCGCCGTCGCTGAACCTGCCGATCTTCAACGCCGGTGCGAAGCGCGCCGCGGTCGACGCCGCCGAGGCCGCCCGCAAGGCCCAGCTGGCCACCTACGAGAAGACGCTGCAGACCGCGTTCAAGGAAGTGGCCGACGCGCTGGCCGTGCGCGAGCAGCTCACCGAACGCCTCGACGCCCAGCAGGCCCTGACCGACGCCACCCGGCGCCAGCAGCAGCTCGCCGAGGCGCGCTACCGCAACGGCCAGGACAGCTACCTCGAGGTGCTCGACGCACAGCGCTCGCTGTACAGCGCCGAGCAGACGTGGATCAGCCTGCAGCTGGTGGAGCAGTCGAACCGGATCGCGCTGTTCAAGGCGCTGGGAGGTGGCTGGCAATAACGCCGCTGTGGTGTTTGTCCTGTAGGAGCGGCTTCAGCCGCGATGGGCTCGTGGTGCGGCGTGAATCGCGGCTGAAGCCGCTCCTACAAGGATCCCGGCAGTCAGGTGCCGGCAGCAGCACGCACCTGCTCGCGCAGCCACCGCAGCGCCGGATCCCCGTCGGCGGTGGCATGCCAGCGCACCGTCTGCCGCAGCGGCGGCACGCTGAACGGCACCGGCCACAGCCGCAGCGGCAGGCCCTGGGCCAACGCACGCTCTGCGATGCGGCGCTGCACGGTGGCGAGGCGCTCGGTGCCCACCACCAGCTCGGGCAGGCTGACGAAGTCGTCGACGAAGACCTCGATGCGGCGCTCGGGTCCGCCCTTGGGCAGGTGGGCGTCCTCGAACGCATAGGGGCGCGTGTCACGCTGGCGCGAGGCCACGTGGCCGAGCGAGAAGTAGGCGGCCTGGTCGAGGCGTTCACCCAGCGTCGGGTGGTCGCGCCAGGCCAGGCAGACATAGCGGTCCTCGAACACCGGCTCGCTCGGGTGCGGTGAAGCAGGAAAGAAATCCGGCACCAGCAGCAGGTCGATCAGGCCGCGGTCGAGTCGCTCAAGCGTGTCGGGCGTGCGGCGCAGCAGCGACAGCCGCATGCGCGGCGCGGCCTGGCCGACGCGGCGCACGAGGTCGGCACCGAGCACCTGGATCACGTAGTCGGAGGTCTCGAGCGCGAAGTGGCGCTCGCTGCTGGCCGGATCGAAGCCGGGCTGCAGCTGCAGCGTGGCCTGGGCCTGGCGCAGCGTGGCCCGCACCGGTTCGACCAGCGTCAGCGCCAGCGCGGACAGCCGCAGTTCGCGGCCGCTGGCCACCAGCAGGTCGTCCCGGAAATACTCGCGCAGCCGCGCCAGCGCGGCACTGGCGGCCGACTGGCCGATGTTCAGCCGCTGCGCCGCGCGCGTCACGTTGCGTTCGGTCAGGAGCGCGTCCAGCGCCACCAGCAGGTTGAGGTCGAAGCGATGGAATCTCACGGGGCATCGATCGTATCGATGCCTGCCAGCGATCCAAATTGTTTTGCGCGATGGCCGGCAGTCCCTACCGTGATGGCTTTGCATGCCAATACAAGGAGACTCCCCCATGCCCGTGACCCTGGACAAGGTGCTGATCGTCGGCGGCGGCGTTGCCGGCCTGACCATGGCCATCCTGCTGCGCCAGCGCGGCGTGTCGGTCGAGCTGGTCGAGATCGACCCGGTGTGGAGCGGCCAGGGCGCCGGCATCACCATCACCGGCCCGACGCTGCGCGCCCTGCGCCCCACCGGCATCCTCGAGCGCTTCTTTGACCATGGCGCGGGCTGGTCCGGCGGGCGGGTGTTCGGCAAGGACGGCACGCTGCTGCAGGAGCTGCACACCGAGCCGCTCGAAGACGGCCTGCCCGCCACCGCCGGCATCCACCGCGCCGACCTGCACCGCCTGCTGGTCGAGCGGGCGCGCGCGCTGGACACGCCCATCCGCCTGGGCGTCACCGCGACGGCGCTGCGGGACGAGGGCGACCAGGTGCTGGCCACTTTCAGCGATGGGCGCACCGGCCGCTACGGCCTGGCCATCGCGGCCGACGGCGTGTTCTCGAAGCTGCGCCAGCAGCTGCTGCCCACCTCCGGCACGCCGCAGTACACCGGCCAGGCCTGCTGGCGGCTGGTGGCCGAGCGCCCGCCCGAGGTCGACCGCTCGTTCATGTACCTCGGCGACCAGGGCAAGATCGGCTTCAACCCGATCGGGCCGCACCACATGTACATGTTCCTGCTCGAATACGCGCCGCAGGACCCGTGGCGCGAACCGGCCACCTGGGCGCCGGCGCTGTACGACCTGATGGACGGCTGGGGCGGCGTGGTGCCGCAGGTGCGCGCCGGCGTGCTGGCGAACCCGACGATCCACTACCGGCCGCTGAAGGGCGGCACCGTGCCCCGGCCATGGAAGGTCGGCCGCACCGTGTTCATCGGCGATGCGGTGCACGGCCCAACGCCGCACCTGGCCTCCGGTGCCGGCATGGCCGCCGAGGACGCGGTGGTGCTCGACGACGAACTGCAGCGGCACGACGACCTGAGCGCCGCGCTGCAGGCCTATGAAGACCGGCGGTACGACCGCTGCCACTTCATCGTCACCAGCTCGCTGCGGCTGGGCGAGATGGAGACGGCCGGCGCCGACGTGCGGGCGCACACGGCGCTGATGCAGTCGGCGATCCATCGGCTGCGTGAGCCGATCTGACCTGGGCAGCGCTGTTCTTTGCTTCTTTGCGCTTGTAGGAGCGGCTTCAGCCGCGATTGGTGGCAGGCCACGAATCGCGGCTGAAGCCGCTCCTACAAAAGTCAACAGGTGAGAGACCGGGGAGCCTACTCGTCGTCGCGCTCGGCCTGCGCGTCGTAGGCCCGCCGCGATGCGAGGATGGCCTCCGTGTGGTCGCCGGCCCACTTCACCAGGCCCTCGATCAGCTCGTGCAGTGCGCGCCCGCGCGGTGTCAGCGCATAGTCGACCCGCACCGGTGCGCCGGTGGCGACGGTGCGTGTCACCAGCCCGTCGCGTTCCAGCGTGCGCAGCTTCAGCGTCAGCACCCGCGCCGAGATCTCCTGCTCGGCCGAGACCAGGTCGATGACCCGGCGCAGCTCCGCATGGCGCAGGCGCCCGCCCGCCAGCAGCTCGAGGATCAGCGTGGTCCAGCGGTCGCCCACCAGCGCGGTGGTGGTGCGCACCGGCAGGTCGCGCTGGTGGCCGGTGCGCGCCATGTTGCCCAGCAGCAGCGCCAGCGAGGCCTGGTGCGCGGCACGCTCCTCGGCGGAACGTCCCTCGCGCAACACCCCCATCACATCCCGCAGCAACGCATCCCAGGCCATGGGCAAATTCTGCCAGCGCGCCCGACCTCAGGACTGACGAGACATCGAATATCGCGATCGGGTCCATCGGATCGGAAGATGCGAACCCGCCCCCCGAGGGAAACGCAGCGCCTTCGAGGGTTTCTCATGAGCACATCGAAGTAACCTGGCCCGCGAGAGGGCCCCTGAAGAATCCCACCGCAGACCACGCACAGGTCAGCACGGCACCGCACCGGTCCGTGACACGTCGGAAGGAGACTCCATGAAACCCTCGCACACCCCGCACCGCCCCGGGCCGATGCACGCCATCGCGGCCGCCGCGCTGTGCGCCACCTTCGCCTGCCTACCCGCCGCGCAGGCCTTCCAGATCGAGACCGGCGACCCCGAGCTCAAGCTGAACTGGGACAACACCTTCAAGTACAGCAACGCCTTCCGGCTCGAATCGCCGTCCGCGGCCATCGTCACCGGCCCCAACTACGACCCGGCCAACGCCAACTACTTCCCCAACACCGACGACGGCTCGCGCAACTTCAAGCGCGGCCTGATCTCGAACCGGCTCGACCTCTTCAGCGAGTTCGACCTGACCTACCGCGGCCTGGGCGCGCGCCTGTCCGGTGCGGGCTGGTACGACAGCGTCTACAACCGCGGCAACGACAACGATTCGCCGAGCACCGCCAACCCCTATTCGGTGGCGCACGACCAGTTCACCAACGCGACGCGCAACCTGCACGGCCGCAAGGCCGAGCTGCTCGACGCCTTCGTGTTCGGCAAGTGGCGCCTGGGCTCGTCGGACCTGAACGTGCGGCTGGGCAAGCACACGCTGCTGTACGGCGAGAGCTTCTTCTTCGGCGCCAACGGCATCGCCGCCGCGCAGGCGCCGATCGACGTGGTGAAGGCCGCCTCGGTGCCGAACGCGCAGTTCAAGGAATTCATGATGCCGCTGAACCAGGTGTCGGGGCAGCTGCAGCTCTCGCCCGACCTGGCCATCGGCGCCTACTACCAGCTCGACTGGAAGGCCGACCGCCTGCCCGGTTCCGGCAGCTACTTCTCGTTCATGGATTCGCTGGGCGCCGGCGGCGAGCGGCTGATCGTCGGCGACACCCCCGCCGGCCCCCTGGCCTTCTACCGCGAAGGTGACCTGAAGGCCAAGCGCTCCGGCCAGGGCGGCGTGCAGCTGCGCTTCCATGCCGGTGAATCCGACTTCGGCCTGTACGCGGTGCGCTGGCACTCGCGCGGTCCGTCGGGCCTGTACCTGCACCCGTTCGCGACCGGGCCGGTGCCCGCCACCGCCGGCCTGCAGCTCGGCACCTACCAGTGGGCCTTCCACGAAGGCATCCGCGCCTACGGCGCCAGCGCCTCCAGCACCTTCGGCAACGTCAACGTGGCCAGCGAGGTGTCGCTGCGCTCGAACGCACCGCTGGACAGCGACGCCCAGGTCGACGGGGGCGGGGCCAACAACAGCTCGAACCCGCTGTACGCGGTGGGCAAGTCGGCCCATGCCCAGGTGAGCTGGATCGCCAGCATCGGCGAGACCTTCCTGTCGCGCGAGGCCGACTTCGTCGGCGAGGTGGCGTGGAACCGGCTGCTGTCGATCACGAAAAACGCCGCCGCGCTGACGCCGGACACCACCCGCGACGCCGCCAACCTGCGCATGGTGTTCGAGCCCAAGTACCGCCAGGTGGTCGACGGGCTGGACCTGAGCGTGCCGGTGGGCTTCGGCTACGGGCTGTTCGGCAACTCGGCGGTGGTGGGCGCGTTCGCCGCGCGGCACACCGGCGACGTGAGCATCGGCCTGAGCGGCTCGTACCTCGACGTCTGGCGCTTCGGGCTGAACTACACCCACTACATCGGCGCGGCCGGCCCCTTCATCGAAGGCGGCCACCACATCTTCAAGCAGTTCTACGCGGACCGCGACTACGTGTCGTTCAACGTGCGCCGCACCTTCTGACCCGCAGGAGACCGAACATGAAATTCCAACACCGACTGCTCCCCGTCGCCGCCGCGCTGCTGATGGCGGGCCCCACCTGGGCCGCCGTCAGCGCCGACGAGGCCGCCAAGCTCAAGGGCGAGCTCACGCCGCTGGGCGGCGAGAAGGCCGGCAACAAGGACGGCACCATTCCCGCGTGGACCGGTGGCTACACCACGCCGATCCCCGGCTTCGTCAACGGCGGCAAGCGCGGCGACCCGTTTGCCAAGGAGAAGCCGCTGTACAGCGTGACCGCCAAGAACCTGGCCGAGCACCAGGACAAGCTGACCGACGGCCTGCAGGCGATGCTGAAGAAGTATCCGGACAGCTACCGCATCGACGTCTACCCGACCCACCGCACCGCGGCCGCGCCGCAGTGGGTGTACGACAACACCTTCAAGAACGCCACGCGGGCCAAGGTCGAGAACTACAAGCTCAGCGGCGCCTACGGCGGCATCCCGTTCCCGATCCCCAAGACCGGCGAAGAGGCGATGTGGAACCACCTGATGCGCTGGCGCCCGCCGTCCTGGCACGTCAACTTCACCGGCATGCAGGTCACCGCGGCCGGCAAGCAGGTGGTCACGGTGCTGGGCTCGGGCGACTTCCAGATGCCGTACTACGACAAGAACGGCTCGCTGGAGAAGTTCGAGGGCGACTTCTGGACCATCCGGCTGATGAACATGGGCCCGCCGATCCGCGCCGGCGAGGGCATCGTGGGCCGCGAGAACATCGACCCCGACAAGACCCAGGCCTGGGTCTACCTGGCCGGCCAGCGGCGCACCCGCAAGCTGCCCAACGGCTGCTGCGACACGCCCACGCCCGCCAGCGCCGGCATCTCCAACTTCGACCAGACCGATGTCTTCAGCGGCCGGATGGACCGCTTCGACTGGAAGATCCTCGGCAAGAAGGAGATGCTGATCCCGTACAACGAGAACCGGCAGCTGCAGCGTGGCATCAAGGACGTGCTGCTGACGCACCACGTCAACCCCGACGACTCGCGCTTCGAGCTGCACCGGGTGTGGGTCATCGAGGCCACGCTGCGCGCCGGCCAGCGCCACGTGCAACCGAAGCGCCGCTTCTACCTCGACGAGGACACCTGGATCGCCGTGCTGGCCGACCACTGGGACGCCAAGGGCCAGCTGTGGCAGATGGGCTTCGCCAGCCCCATCGTGATGCCCGAGGTGCCGGCCACCACGTCGCCGCAGAACTTCGGCTTCTACGACCTGATCTCCGGCGCCTGGCTGATGGGCGGCATGCTGAACGACCAGGCCGAGCAGTTCAAGGTGATGCCGACGTACCCGAACACCACCTTCACCGCCGAGGCGATGGCCGGCGAAGGCGTGCGCTGATCTCCTGGGAGAGGGAGGCACCGGGTTGACCCTCGGCACTTCGATGTCACCGGCGACAACGCCGGGGCTGCGAACAATGCCGGGGGTCGACCCCTTTTTCTTCAAGACGCCGAGAGAGACAAGCAGATGAGCCACTACGACATCGTCGCCATGGGCGCCGGCCACAACGGCCTGGTGGCCGCGGCCTACCTGGCCAAGGCCGGCAAGAAGGTGCTGGTGCTGGAACGCAAGCCCTACCCCGGTGGCGGCGTTTCCACGCAGCAGCTGAACACCCCGGGCTACTGGCATGACGAGCACTCCAGCGTGCACATCATGATCCAGGGCAACCCGATGATCCGGCAGGACGAACTCGGCCTGATGTCGAAGCACGGCCTGAAGTACCACTACTCGCCGGTGCCGCACGTGACGGTGTTCCCCGACCACACGGCAATCTTCACCTACAAGGACCTGGACAAGACCTGCGAGGGCTTCGCGAAGTACAGCGCGAAGGACGCCGAGACCTATCGGAACTTCGTGAAAATGAGCTCCGAGATCCTCAAGGTGTTCATGCCAGGTCTGTACAGTCCTCCGCCCCCGCTGGGCGAACTGGTGGCTATGCTCGACCGCACCGACGAAGGCCGGCTGATGCTCGAGTACATGACCCGGGACTGCCTGAGTCTGGTCAACGACCTGTACGAACACGAGCGCATCAAGATCCACCTGCTGCGGCTGGTGAGCGAAAACCTGCAGTGCCCCAACGAACTCGGCACCGGCATGGGCGTGCTGTTGATGCCCGGCATCATCCACACCTATGGCGTGAGCCAGCCGATCGGCGGCAGCGGCAAGCTCACCGAATCGCTGGTGCGCTGCATCGAGTCCTACGGCGGCGAGGTGCGTTGCAACGCCGAGGTCAGGAAGATCCTGACCCGCGACGGCCGGGCCGTCGGCGTGACGATGACCGACGGCGAGCAGATCCTCGCGAAGGACGCAGTGATCGGCGCGATCCACCCTCACGTGGTACGCAAGTTCGTCGACGGCGTGTCCGAACCGGTGTTGAGGAAGGCCGAACGCACACAACTCGCGCCTTTCTCCATCATGGTCAGTCACTACGACCTCCGAAGCCCTTGCGAGTTCTACGCCGGCGAGGAAGTGGGGTACGCCACCATGTTCGAGATGATGGGCAGCGATCGCCTGGACGACATGCTGGCCGACTTCGATGACCTCAAGCGCGGCCTGATCACCGAACGCCGTCTGTGCGCCGGCGGCGACGAGAGCATCGGCGACAGGAGCCGTGTGCCTGCCGGCGCCGGCTTGTTCCATGGCATCACCTTCGCTCCGTACCAGGTCAACGATCCACGTTGGCAAGGCCGTCACTGGGACGAAATCAAGGAGGAGATCGGCGATCTGTCGCTCGCGCACTACCGCAAATTCGTCAAGAACCTGACCAGCGACAACATCATTGCCCGAAAGATCGTCAGCCCGGTGGACCTGGAGCGCTCCAGCCCGAACAGCATGATGCGTGGCGACCTGCACGGCGTGGCGCCCTACTTCCACCAGAGCGCTGGCGCCCGGCCGACGCAGGACCTGGGCCAGTTCACCGTGCCAGGCGTCGAGCGACTCTACCTGGCGGGACCGTTCCAGCACCCGGGTGGCGGTGTCTACGGTGCCGGCCGCGCCACCGCGATCAAGATGTTCGAACAGCTGGGCATGGACTTCGGCAGTGTCGCCGCCGGCGCTCGTCAAGACACCGGTGTGCCGGCCACGATCGCCGCTGCGAAGAAGGAAGGCATGGTGCTGCGCGGTGCCGCGAATGAGGAGCTGATGCACGTGGAATCGCTGCAGCGTGTCGGAGATGAACTGGTGATCAAGGGCAAGAGCTTCGGCACGATGCCGATGGAAGCGCGACTGGATGCCTCTTCGGCCCGCGCGGGGCTGAAGATGCTTGGCGTCAAACAACTCGCCTTCCTGGCAACGCTTCCCTTCCGCAAAGACAAGTGATCAGTCAAACCTTCAAGGAAATGCCATGAATCGCGAAACTTTCGACGACTACATTCGCCGCTTCAATGCCCAGGACACGACAGGCTTCGAGACCTACATCGCCCCGGACATGAAGATGCAAAACGGCGGCCTCCACTTCGAAGGAGTGGATGGCATGAAAGAGCACTACGCCAAGATCTGGAGCACGATGAAGGAGACACTCACGGTGGTCAGCTTCGTGAGCAGCGAGGATCGCGTCGCCGTTCACCTCAAGGCCCACTTCGACGTCCTGAAGAACAACCCCGATTCCGTGTTCGGCAGCGTGCGCGAAGGCGAGCAATTCGACTACGACGGCGTGATCATGTACACGGTCGAAAACGGCAAGTTCAAGACGATCAAGGTTGCCTATCTGTCGTTCACCCGCACCGATCTGAATGGTGTAAAGCACTCCATTGGATTGGCCCACTGAACTGATAGGAGCCGCACCTGATGACTGTGAGCAGCAAAGCCTTGCAGGAGGGTGACGCAGCGGTCGATCTCTCGCGCCGCGTCGACCTGAAACACCACCACGGCGGCGTCAGCGTCGCCGACCTGGAGGCCAGCGTGCAGTGGTACTGCGACGTGCTCGGCTTCGAGGTCGAGTGCCGCTTCGAGATCCCGCCGGTGCCAGCCAGCGTGGCGCAGCTCAAGCGCGGCAACCTGCGCATGGAGCTGTTTCACGTGGCCGGCGCCCAGCCGCTGCCTGACGACCGCCGCTACACCGACCGCGACCTGCACACCTGCGGCAACAAGCACATCGCGTTCGCGGTGCAGAGCGTGGCCGAGACGGTGGCCGAGCTGAAGGCGCGCGGCGCCGACATTGCGATGGTGCACGCCTCCGACTTCGGCAGCTCGGCCTTCATTCGCGACAACACCGGCAACCTGATCGAGTTCGTGCAGGCGCCCGAGATGTGGCAGGAGTGACCATGGACCATCCCCAGAAACATCAGGGCCGCGTCGCGGTCGTCACCGGCGCCGCCGGCGGCCTCGGCCAGGTCTTCGCCGAGCGGCTGGCCCGCGACGGCTGCGACATCGCGATCGCCGACCTCGTCGACTGCAGCGAGACCGTGCGCCGCGTCGAGGCCCACGGCCGGCGCGCGCTGGCGCTGCGCTGCGACCTGGCCGAGCCGGACGACATCCAGGCCTTCGTGCGGCAGGTGCTGGCCAGCTTCGGGCGGGTCGACATCGTCGTCAACAACGCGGCGTTCCAGCCCATCGTGCCGTTCGACGAACTGACTGCGGCGACGCTGCGCAAGATCCTCGCGGTCAACACCGAGGCGTCGTTCCTGCTGTCGCAGGCCTGCGTGCCCGGCATGCGCGAGCGCCGCTGGGGCCGCATCGTGCACCTGGCCTCCAGCTCGGCCTGGAGCCCGCCGCCGCATTTCGTCGGCTACATCACCAGCAAGATGGCCAACGTCGGGCTGACCCGCGCGATGGCACAGGCGCTGGGCGACGACGGCATCACCGTCAACGCCATCGCCCCGGGGCTGACCCGCACGGCGAACGCGGCCGACAACGTGCCGCAGTTCGTGTGGGACCGGGTGAAGGAGCAGCAGTTGATCCACCGGACCGCCGAGCCGGCGGATCTGGCCGGGGCGTTGTCGTTCCTGTGCTCGGATGACGCGTCGTTCATCACCGGGCAGACGTACCACGTCGACGGCGGCGCGGTGCTGGCCTGACCCCCTCTCCCCTTGCGGGAGAGGGCTGGGGAGAGGGGAAGACCGCGGCATGCCTCCCCTCTCCCCAACCCCTCTCCCGCGAGGGGAGAGGGGCTTCGGCGGCCAGATTTCAGCGCTCCTCTTCGATCAACTGCATCAACACCCGCCGTGCCCGCACCGCCGGGCCGTCGGTGCTGAGCATCACCGGCTTCATCTCGAAGAAGTCGCGCCCGCCCATCTGGCGCTGGATGGCCTCGATCATCGGTTCATCCTCGCCGCGGAACGCGCCGTCGATGCCGGCTCGCACCTGTTCGCTGATGGCCGCATCGCCGACCCAGCGGTCCCGCGTCGCGACCCAGAAGTAGTGCGTGGTGGTCTCGGTCTCCGGCGTCAGCCAGTGGATGGTCTCGATCGTCGGACCGTCGGCGCGCGGTGCGCCGACATGCGTGGCGCCGGTGTCGAGGTACAGCATCGACGGCGGGTACCAGCGCATGTTGGCACGCATGTCGGAGACCTTCGGCGGGGTACCGCGCTCCCACAGCAGCTGGAACAGGCCGTTGGTCGGCATCGAGCTGAGTTCGGTGATCGCGGTGACGGCATGGCCCGCCTGCTCCAGGCTGATGTGGGCGCGGAACTCGGGCGGTGGCGCCTCGCGGCTGCCGAGGAACGGGTGCAGGTAGTTGACGTGGCTCAGGTCGAGCAGGTTGTCGATCACCAGCTGGTAGTGGGCGCGGACCAGCAGCTGGTCGTGCACGCGCGTCCAGCCGGGGCGCTGCTCGATCATCGAGAAGTCGGGCAGCTGGGCCGCATCGGCCTGCGCCGGCTCGCCCATCCACACCCACAGCGCGCCGTGGCGCTCCAGGCCCGGGCGGGCGCCGTGCGGCGCCTGCACCGAGAACGCGCCGGCGCCATCGCGCAGCAGCGCCAACGGCTCGCCGAGCACGGTGATCGACCGCATCGCCCCGGCGGCGAGTTGCTCGGGATAGCCGACGCAGTACCAAGCATTGCGCAGGAAGGCCATCGTTGTCTCCTTCTGGTCAGGCCGCGGCGTGTTCGCCGGCGATGAGTTTTTCGAGCAGCCGGCGCGCACGCACGCCGCCGGAGTCGCCGGACAGCAGCACCGGCTTCATCGACCACAGGTCGCGCCCGCCCATGTCGCGCTGGATGGCTTCGAGCATCGGCCGGTCTTCCTGCAGGAAGGCGTGCAGCACCATGGCGCGGATGCCCTCGTCGACCTCGGCCGAGTCGAGCGCGAACCTGCGGGTGTGGTTGTAGAAGTAGTGCGTCGAGCCTTCGGTCTCGGGCGTCAGGAAGTGCGCCGACCAGGTGTTCATGCCGGCCTCGCGCGGCTGCCCGGTGAACGTGACGCCCACGTGCAGCCACAGCAGCGAGGGGGCGTCCCAGCGCATGTGGGTCCAGTGTTCCACCGGCTTGCCCTCGGTGGGAAACGCCACTTCCATGGCCGCCGGGCACGGCCCTTCGTCGAACCAGCGGTTCGAGTGCACCGTGGTGTCGCCCTCCTGCCAGGCCTTGTAGTGCGCGGTCTTCTGCGCCGGGCTGCCGAGCGAGCCGGCGTGCAGGAACTCCGGATGGCTCAGGTCCATCAGGTTGTCGATCTCCAGCTCGTAGGCGGCCTGCACGGTGAACATGCCGTCGAAGGTGCGGTAGCCCTCGTGCGGCTGGCGCGAGAACAGGCTGTAGTCGGGAATCCGCGTGGCATCGGCGCGGGCCGGGTCGCCCATCCAGATCCACACCGCGGTGTGGCGCTCGACCACCGGGTACGCGGTGACCTGCGCCGCCTTCGGCACCGTGCCGTCGCCCTGCGGGTTCACGGTGCAGCGGCCGCCGGCATCGAACTGCAGGCCGTGGTAGCCGCACTGCAGCGAACCGTCGGCCATCAGCCGGCCCATGGACAGCGGCGCGAAGCGGTGCGGGCAGCGGTCGAGCAGCGCGTGCACAGCGCCGCTGGTGTCACGCCACAGCACCACCGGCTCGTCGAGCAGGCGGCGCGGCAGCAGCGTGCCCGTGGCGAGCTCCGAGGCCCAGGCGGCGATGTACCAGGTGTTGCGCAGGAAGCGCGGTGACGAAGGGGCGGAGGGGGCGGTCATGACGTTCCTTGCTGGAAGAATCGGGCGTCGTGTTCGAGAATGCAGCGCGATGAGTGACGAGACGCCTGACGACACCGAACGGCTGCTGCAGCAGTTGCTCGCCAGCCTGCCTGCAGCCGACCGCGCCGACGTCCCGCGCACCCAAGCGCTGCTGGTGCTGGCGCGGCAGATGGCGCTGAACGGCACCCAGCCGGGCGACCCGTCCCGCGAGACGCTGGTGCGCCTGGGTGACCGCTGGAGCCCGCTGCTGCTGTTCGTGCTCTCCACCGGCCGCTACCGCCATGGCGCGCTGCGCCGCACCGTCAACGCGCTGAGCCGCGTGTTCGGCGAGACCGCCGTCTCGCAGCGCATGCTGACGCTGCGGCTGCGAGTGCTCGAGCGCGACGGCCTGGTGGCGCGAAACGTCGGCGACGACGCCGTGCAGTCGGTCGAATACAGGCTCACGCCGATGGGCGACAGCCTCATGGCACACCTCTATCCGCTGATGCACTGGTGTGCCGTGCAGGGGCCGGCGATGCGGGCGGCGCAGCAGGCGTTCGATGGCCGGGAGGGTTGAGCCGGTACACCGTGTCTCCGTTGACGTGTCGTGAAGCTCACCGCATTTTTCGGTGGTCTCGCGGCACGCGCATCGGGACCGTTCATCAGCACACCGGTGTTCCCGGTCGCACGGCGTTGGGGGGAAGCGCTCGACGACGGGTCCTGCAGGCGGCCCGACGGTTGGGACGTCAGCCGCTCGTCATGCTTCATCCAGGGGCGAAGCTCGCCGTTCTCAAGCCCCCGGCAGCGACGGCAGCCGCTTCGCGTGCGCCATGATCAGCTCGCGCAGCCACACGCTGCCAGGGTCGAGGTCGCGGTACTTGTGCCACTGCAGCACCTCCACCAGCCGCGGCACGTCGAAATCGAGCCGCACCATGCGCACCGGCAGCACCGCGGCCATCTGCATCGCCATGCGGGTGTGCATGGTGGCGACGCGGCGCGTGCCGATCACCAGCGGCGCCAGCATGCCGAAGTTGTTGGTCAGCACCTCCTGGCGGCGCTCGTCGCCGTGCGCACGCGCCAGCCAGGTCTCGAACATCGGCCGGCCCTTGTTCTGGAAGGTCACGTGGCCCAGCGCCATGTACTGCGCCAGCGGCATCGTGTCGCCCACATCGGGGTGGTCGCGGTCGACCACCGCGTGGTAGGTGTCCTCGAACAGCGGGCTCGCGCTCTGTGAACCGATGGTGAAGAGCTCCGGGTTGATCACGAAGTCGACCTCGCCGGCCTCGAGCGCGGCCGACGCGGTGGCGCTGGGCTGCAGCAGCTCGATCGTGACGCCCGGCGCCTGGCCGCTGACCTCGCGCAGCACGTCCATCAGCAGCACGCTGACGACGTAGTCCGACGAGACGATGCTGTAGTGGCGCCGCGTGCGCGCCGGGTCGAACTCGGGCTGCGTGGCCAGCGTGGTGTCCACCCGCAGCAGCAGGTCGTTGACCTTGTCGATCAGGCCCTCGGCCAGCGGCGTCAGCTCCATGCGGCGTCCGACCTGGACGATCAGGGGGTCGTCGAAGTAGTCGCGCAGGCGCGCCAGGATGCCGCTCATCGCCGACTGCGTGACGTGGATGCTCTCCCCGGCACGGGTGACGTTCTTCTCGGTGAGCAGCGCGCGCAGCGCCGGCAGCAGGTTCAGGTCGAGGCGGTTGTAGCGCATGGCGGTGGGCTCTCCACGGACGGCCTGGATTGTAGGAGCCGCCTCCTCGGCGCACCGCATGGCCGGGGCCGATGGCTCGCATCAGCAGAAACGATTTCCGAGCGCAAATCGATCTCCCTAGCATTCGCCGCATCCCCCAAAAGGCACTGCCGCAGCGAGTGCCTTCCCTCCGACCCCACCCCCCGTTTCATGCACCTCCTCATCACCGGCGCCCAAGGGTTCGTGGGCCGTGCACTGGTGGCACGCCTGCTGGCCCACACCCCGCCCTGGGCCGGCGCACCGGCCCTGACCCGCCTCACGCTGATGGACCTGGCGTTCCCCGAGCCCGCGGCCGACGACCGCGTGCGCCAGCTGCCGGGCAGCATCACCGATCCGGCCCTGGTGGCCCAGGCGTTCGAGGCGCCGGTGGACGCGGTGTTCCACCTCGCCAGCATCCCCGGCGGTCTGGCCGAGCGCGAGGTGGAGCTGGGCCGGCAGGTCAACCTCGACGCCACCGTGCACCTGCTCGAGGCTGCGCGCCGCCAGCAGGCCGCAGGCCCCGCACCGGTGTTCGTGTTCGCCGGCACCATCGCCGCGCTCGGCGCGCCGCTGCCCGCCGCGGGCGTCGACGACGACACGCCGTGCACGCCCAAGCTCAGCTACGGCGCGCACAAGCTGATCGGCGAGATCCTGGTGGCCGACTACACCCGCCGCGGCTTGATCGACGGCCGCTCGGTGCGGCTGTCAGGCATCGTCGCGCGGCCGGCCGGCCCGAGCGGGCTGCTGTCGGCGTTCATGAGCGACATCATCCGCGAGCTCTCCGAAGGCCGCCCGTTCGACTGCCCGATCTCGGCCGAGAGCACCGTGTGGCTGATGTCGGTGCCCTGCCTGGTCGACAACCTGCTGCACGCCGCGGCGATGGACGGCAGCGCGCTCGGCGACGGCCGCGTGTGCACGCTGCCGGCGCTGCACCTGACGATGGCACAGCTGGCCGAGGCCGTGGGCCAGGCCTACGGCGTGGACACCACCGGCCGCGTGCAATGGCACGACAACCCCGCCCTGGAGGCCAACTTCGGCCGCTACCCGCCGCTGCGCACGCCCCGCGCAGAGGCCGCCGGTTTCCGTCACGACGGCGATGCCCGCACGCTGGCGCTGCGCGCGCTGCAGGGCTGAGCCGCATTCCTTTCACGACATGAGCAAGACCCCCAATCCCCTGATCGGCTGGCAGGTCGATCGCACGCAGATCCGCAACGTCGGCCACGACCTGCAGCGCCCCGAGTGCATCCTGGCCGAGCCCGACGGCAGCCTGTGGACCGCCGACGCACGCGGCGGCGTGGTGCACATCGCGCCCGATGGCCGGCAGACGCTGATCGCGCAGCAGGCCGTCGAACTCGGCTCGCCAGGCGGTCCGCGTTCGGCCGAGTCGCTCATCATGGGCGGCACCCTGCCCAACGGCATCGCCTTCGACCGCGACGGCAACATCGTCATCGCCAACTTCGGCACCGACGCGATCGAGCTGATGACACGCACCGGCCAGTCGCGCACCCTCTTCGACCGCATCGACGGCCAGCCGCTGGGCAAGGCCAACTTCGTGCTGTGCGACCGCAAGGGCCGCATCTGGTTCACCGTCACCACGCGCCAGGTGCCGTGGACCCGGTCGATCAACGAGCGCACCGCCGACGGCTACGTCGGCCTGATCGACGAACGCGGCATCCGCATCGTCGCCGACGGCTTCGTCGGCACCAACGAGATCCGCTTCGATGCCGACGAGGAATGGCTCTACGTGGTGGAGACCAACGCGCGTCGCATCTCGCGCCTGCGCGTGGCCGCCAACGGTGACCTGTCGGACCGCGAGGTGTATGGCCCGCGCGACCTCGGCGGTTTCCCCGACGGCTTCGCGTTCGATGCCTTCGGCAACCTGTGGATCACGCTGATCCTGAACGAGCGCCTGGTCGCCGTGACGCCCGAAGGCGACCTGCTGACGCTGCTGGACGACGGCAAGCCCGACGCGCTGGCCGCCTACGAAGCCGCCTACCAGCAAGGCAGCACCACGCCCGAGCTGATGGGCGCCTGCCGCGGCGAGCTCGCGCCGATGATGGCCAGCCTGACCTTCGGCGGACCGGACCTGCAGACCGTCTACCTCGGCAGCCTCGGCGGCAACACGTTGCCGAGCTTCCGCGCGCCGGTGGCCGGGCTGCCGATGTCGCACTGGCGCTGAACCCGCGACGAAGGTGACACCGTGCTGTTGGAAATCACCTCGCTCTGCGTGCACACGGGCCAGGAGACGGCCTTCGAACAGGCCTTCCAGACCACGCAGCCGCGCATCGCCCGCACCACCGGCTACATCACGCACGAACTGCAGCGCGATGTGCAGCAGGCCGGCCGCTACGCGCTGCTGATCGAGTGGCGCGACGACACGCCGGCCCGCCAGGAGGCCGCGTGGCGCACGCCGCTGCAGGCCTTCCTCACCGCGCCGCCGGACACGCGGCACTACGAACTGATCGCCGGGCGCGGCATCCCGCCGCAGGTGCCGGCGCTTCGCTACCCCGATTGAAACCTCTTTAGAAAGAACCGCATGACCGTCCAGATCATCAAGCCGGGCCAATCGGCCCAAGTCAAGGCCGACCACAACACCCAGGTGCGCGCCACCGTCGAAGGCATCCTCGCCGACATCGAGCAGCGCGGCGATGCCGCGGTGCGCGAGTACTCGGCCAAGTTCGACAAGTGGTCGCCGGCGTCGTTCCGCCTGTCGCAGGCCGAGATCGACGCCTGCATCGCCAAGCTCTCGCCGCAGACGCTCGACGACATCCGCTTCGCCCAGGCCCAGATCCGCCGCTTCGCGCAGATCCAGCGCGATTCGATGAAAGACGTCGAGGTCGAGACCCTGCCCGGCGTCGTGCTCGGCCACCGCAACATCCCGATGAACTCGGTGGGCTGCTACATCCCCGGCGGCAAGTACCCGCTGATCGCCTCGGCGCACATGAGCGTGCTGACCGCCAAGGTGGCGGGTGTGAAGCGCATCATCGCCTGCGCCCCGCCGTTCGACGGCGCACCGTGCCCTGAGATCGTCGCCGCGATGCACCTGGCCGGCGCCGACGAGATCTACTGCCTGGGCGGCGTGCAGGCGGTGGCCGCGATGGCGATCGGCACCGAGAGCATCCAGGGCGTGGACATGATCGTCGGCCCGGGCAACGCGTTTGTCGCCGAGGCCAAGCGCCAGCTGTTCGGCCGCGTCGGCATCGACCTGTTCGCCGGCCCGACCGAGACAATGGTGATCTGCGACGACACGGTGGACGCCGAGCTGGTCGCGGTCGACCTGCTGGGCCAGGCCGAGCACGGGCCCACGTCGCCTGCCTACTGCATCACCACCAGCAAGACCCTCGCCGCCGAGCTGCCCGCCGCCATCGAGAAGGTGCTGGCCCGCCTGGACACCGCGCCGGTGGCCAGCGTGTCGTGGCGCGACCACGGCGAGATCATCCTGTGCGACACCGACGAGGAGATGCTGGCCGAATCCGAGCGCCTGTGCTCCGAACACGTGCAGGTGATGACGAAGGACCCCGAGTGGTTCCTGCAGCGCATGACCAACTACGGCGGCCTGTTCCTCGGCCACCGCACCAACGTCAGCTACGGCGACAAGGTGATCGGCACCAACCACACGCTGCCCACGCAGGGCGCGGGCCGCTACACCGGCGGGCTGTGGGTGGGCAAGTTCATCAAGACGCACACCTACCAGCGCGTGCTGACCGACGAGGCCAGCGTGATGGTCGGTGAATACTGTTCGCGCCTGTGCGGCTACGAGCACATGAGCGGGCACAAGGAGCAGGCGGACATCCGCGTGCGTCGGTTGAAGAAGGCCGCGGCATGAGCGAGACCGCGGTAAAGGGGGCGGTCGCCGTGGTCACCGGCGGTGCCGGGGGCCTGGGCGTCGCGATTTGCGAGGGGCTGGCGCAAGCGGGGCTGCGGGTGGTCATTGGCTACCGCAGCTCTGCTGACGCGGCGCAGGCCCTCGCGACGCGCCTGCCCGGCGAAGGCCACGTCGCGCTGCCCGCCGCGGTGACGGACAGCGCCTCGCTGCAGGCGCTGGCCGCCTCGGTGGAAGACCGCTTCCAGCGCTGCGACGTGCTGGTCAACTGCGCCGGCACCACCCGCTTCGTCGCCCATGCCGACCTCGACGGCCTGGACGACACGCTGATCGACGACATCCTCGCCACCAACGTGCGCGGCCCGTTCGCCGCCACCCGGGCGCTGGCGCCGCTGCTGAAACGCAGCGCGCTGCCCGGCGGCGGCGTGGTGGTCAACATCTCGTCGATCGCCGCGCTCACCGCGATGGGCAGCAACGTCATGTACTGCGCCTCGAAGGCGGCGGTGGACAACATGACCAAGTCGCTCGGCCGCGCGCTGGCACCGCACATCCGCGTGCTGTCGGTGTCGCCCGGCCTGGTGGACACCGAGTTCGTCAAGTCGATGGATGCCCGCTGGCGCGACGAGCAGGCATCGCGTACACCGCTGGGCCGGCTCGCCGCGCCCGAGGAGATCGGCCGCGCGGTGGTGGCCGCGGTGCGCGACCTGACGTTCAGCACCGGCAACATCGTAAACGTCGACGGCGGGCGGCCGCTGGCCTAAACAGCGGCCACCCTGTCGACCCCAACGCCCGAGGAGACGCCATGCCTGCCTGTCAGCCGACCACCGAGGACCTGCTCGACGAATCGCTCGCCGCGCTGTCGCGCGACCGCGATGCCGGTGCCTGGCGCCGCCACGCCGACAACCTCGACGGGCTGCTGCACGCGATGGCGGCGCACGGCAAGCACCGCCACGACCCGGTGCGCACGGTGCCGTCGTTCTTCGGCGACCGCTGGAGCTCGTTGATCATGAACCTGCTGATCGGCGGCATGCTGCGCCACGCCGAGCTGCGCCGGCTGATCTGCATCGTCTCGAGCGAGGGCGACATCTCGCAGCGCATGATGACGCTGAAGCTGCGGTTGCTGGAACGCGACGGGCTGGTGGCGCGCCATGTCACCCAGGACGTGCCGCCGCGGGTCGAATACGAACTGACCCCGCTCGGCCTCGGGGCCTACCGGCAGTACCTCGCGGTGCTGCACTGGTCGGAGCAGGCCACGCCGGCGATCCGCGCCGCGCGGGCCGTCTACGACGCCCAGCATGCCGACGGCGCCACGCTGTGCCAGGCGGCCGAACGTGACGCCTGAACGCCACACCCCGCCGGCTTTACCTCTTCTTTACAAGAACCCCGCGGGGCCGTCTCGGCCCCAGGAGACCTGACCGTGTCCCATGTGCTCGAAGCCGCCGCACGCGGCACCTCGCCGCTTCCCGCCGACCCCGCGGCGACGCCCCAGCCGCGCCTGATCCACGCGGTGATCCTGCTGATCACCAGCGGCCTCACGGTGCTGGTGACCGCCATCCTCGGCCCCAGCCTGCCGATGATGCAGCGCCACTTCGCCGACGTGCCCAACGCCGAGTACCTGGTGCCGCTGACGATGACGGTGCCGATGCTGATGATGGCGGTGTTCAGCATCTTCATCGGCCTGCTGTCCGACCGCATCGGCCGCAAGCGCCTGCTGGTGGCCTCCACCGCGTTGTACGGACTGTTCGGCACCGCGCCGCTGTACCTCGACTCGCTCGCCGCCATCGTCGCCAGCCGGGTCGCGCTCGGGCTGATGGAGGCGGTGCTGATGGTGGTGAGCACCACGATGATCGGCGACTACTGGAGCGGCGCGAAGCGCCAGCGCCTGATGTCGCTGCAGGTCACCGTCTCGGCGGTGTCGGCCTTCCTGCTCAACAACCTGGGCGGGCTGATCGCCGAACACGGCTGGCGCGCGCCGTATGCGGTGTACGCCGTGAGCCTGGTGCTGGCGCCGCTGATGGCGATCTTCCTGTGGGAGCCGCTGGCCCGCTCGGCCTCGGGCCAGGTGCTGGCACAGCAGGAGGACGTGCCGTTCCGTCCGCGGCTGCTGGCCGGCATCTGCGCCATCGGCGTGCTCACCGGGCTGGTGTTCCTGGTGGTGCCGGTGCACTTCGGCTACCTGTTCGGTGCCCTCGGCGTGCAGTCGCCGGCGCAGATCGGCATGGCGTACGGCCTCAACAGCCTGGGCGTCATCGCCGGCACGCTGCTGTTCGGCTGGGTGCTGGCCAGGCGGCTCACGGTGCCGCTGCTGCTGGGCGTGGCCGGTGCCATCGCCGCGGCCGGCTTCCTGCTGATGAAGTCGGCCGACACCTATGCCGCACTGGCCGGTGCCGGCATGCTCAACGGCGTGGGCTGCGGCATCCTGCTGCCCACGATGGTGACCTGGACGATGCGCTCGCTGCCGCTGGCCAAGCGCGGCCTGGGCAACGGCGCGTACCAGTCGGCACTGTTCCTCGGCATGTTCGTGAACCCGGTGGTCGTGGTGGCGCTGCAGGGGCCGGGCGGCTCGCGCGCCGCGGCCGTGGCCACGGTGGGCGGCGTGCTGGGCGTGCTGGCGTTGATCGCGCTGGCGGTCGGGGGGCTGCAGCGGCGGCGCTGAACCGCTGCGCTGCCTCTGCTCTGCTCTGCTGTGGGAGCGGCTTCAGCCGCGATGGGGTCGTGCCGAGGCTCCATCGCGGCTGAAGCCGCTCCCACAAGGGCCCTCCCCACAAGGGACCCCCAACAAGGGACACAAGGGCCCCCGCCCGCGGCGGTACAAAAATGTACTCATGGGCACTCCCGCTGACAGCGGCGGTGCAGCTGCCTAACCTGTGAAACATCGCGACGCCAGGCGTCGCCCGTTCACACAGGCCCCATGAGTTCCGCAGCTTCTTCCTCGCTCTCCCTCGCGCTCGACCCGAGCCCCCAGCAACAGCTCCGCACCGCCGGCCGGGCGCGCCACCAGCAGCGGCTGGCCGGCAAGGTGGCGGTGGTCACCGGCATCGGCAGCGGCATCGGCCGCGGCATCGCGCTGATGTTCGCGCGCCAGGGTGCGCTGGTGGTCGGTGCCGACCTCGACCCCCAGGCCGCCGCCGAAACGCTGCAGATCGCGCAGCGAGAGCAGCTCGCACTGCACAGCGTGCACCCGCTGGACCTGACGCAGGAGGACAGCGCCGAGCGGCTGGTGCAGGCCGCCGTGCAGCGCCACGGCGGCATCGACATCCTGGTCAACGCCGCCGCGTTCTGCGTCTTCGACTGGATCGACCGCCTGTCGCCCGAAGACTGGCGCACCAGCCTGCGCGGCGAGCTCGACCTGGTGTTCCTCGCCTGCCGCGCCGCCTGGCCGCACCTGGTGGCGCGCGGCGGCGGTGCCATCCTCAATTTCGCCTCGGTCAATGCCTACATGGCGCTCGAAGGCTCGGCCGCGGTGGCGCACTGCGCTGGCAAGGGCGGCGTGCTGGCGATGACGCGCCAGCTGGCGATGGAAGGCGGCCCGCACCGCATCCGCGCCAACACCATCTCCCCAGGCTTCATCGTCACCGGCGCCACCCGCCGCCACCTCGAGACGGTGCCCGCGCTGGTCGACCAGGTGCTGGTGAAGAAGATGATCAAGCGCGTCGGCCAGCCCGAGGACATCGCCTGGGCCGCCACCTTCCTCTGCTCCGACGAAGCCGGCTGGGTCACCGCGTCCGACTTCGGCGTCGACGGCGGCGCGCGCGCCTGGTGAACCCGCCCCACGAACGTCTTACGCCATGACCGCACACCCTTCCCCGGCGCCGCAGCCGCGGCTGGTCCACGCCGTGATCCTGCTGGTCACCAGCGGCCTCACGGTGCTGGTCACCGCCATCCTCGGCCCCAGCCTGCCGCAGATGCAGGCGCATTTCGCCGACGTGCCGGGCGCCGCGATGCTGGTGCCGCTGACGATGACCGTGCCGATGCTGATGATGGCCGGCCTCAGCCTCTTCGTCGGCCTGCTGGCCGACCGCATCGGCCGCAAGCGCCTGCTGGTGGCCGCCACCGCGCTGTACGGCTTGTTCGGCACCGCACCGCTCTACCTCGATTCGCTCGCCACCATCGTCGCCAGCCGCGTCGCGCTGGGCGTGATGGAGGCGGTGCTGATGGTCATCAGCACCACGATGATCGGTGACTACTGGAGCGGCGCGAAGCGCCAGCGCCTGATGTCGCTGCAGGTCACCGTGTCGGCCACGTCGGCCTTCCTGCTCAACAACCTCGGCGGCCTGATCGCCGAACATGGCTGGCGCGCGCCGTACGCGGTGTACGCCGTGAGCCTGGTGCTGGCGCCGCTGATGGCGATCTTCCTGTGGGAGCCCACCGCGCGCGCCGCCAGCGGCGAGGTGCTGGCGCAGCACGACGACACGCCGTTCCGCCCCGGGCTGCTGGCCGGCATCTGCGCCATCGGCGTGCTGGTGGGCATCGTGTTCCTGATCGTGCCGGTGCACTTCGGCTACCTGTTCGGTGCCCTCGGCGTGCAGTCGCCGGCGCAGATCGGCATGGCCTACGGGCTCAACAGCCTGGGTGTCATCGCCGGCACGCTGCTGTTCGGCTGGGTGTTCGCGCAGCGGCTGACGGTGCCGTTCCAGCTCGGCGTGTCGGCCGCGATCGCCGCCACCGGCTTTCTGATGATGAAGTCGGCGCACGGCTACGGCGCGCTGGCCGCAGCCGGCGTGGTCAACGGCGTGGGTTGCGGCATCCTGCTGCCCACCATGGTGACCTGGACGATGCGCAGCCTGCCGTTTTCCCGGCGCGGCATGGGCACGGGCGCCTACCAGTCCGCGCTGTTCTTCGGCATGTTCGTCAACCCGCTGCTGGTGGTCGGCCTCGAGCCGCTGATGCAGGGCTCGCGTGCCGCGGCGGTGGCCGCCGTCGGCAGCGTGGTGCTGGCCCTGGCCGTGGTGGCATTGCTCACCGGCGTGCTGGGCCGCGGCCGGCCGGGCGCGCTGCCGACCGGCCGCCCTGCCGCCAAGGCCATCACCGGCCCCTGACCCGCTTTCCCCACCGTTCCAGGGGGGACCGCACGGCCCCACCCGCAGCCGCTGCATGGCCGCGGCCCGCTTCCCCCGCAGTCAACACCCATCACGCCCCGTCCACAGGAGACCCGCATGCACAACAAACACCACCCGCTCAGCACCCTGGCCCTGGCGATCGCCGCGCTCGCCGCCGGGCTGGCCGCCCCCACCCACGCCCAGGAGACCGCTCCGGCCCCGGCCGAGGCTGCCAGTGCCCCCGAAAGCGCCGGCAAGCAGCTGGAGACCGTCGTGATCACCGCCGAGCGCCGCGCCGCCAACATCCAGAAGACCTCGATCTCGATGCAGGCCGTCACCGGCGCAGAGATCGCGACGCAGGGCCTGTCCAGCGGCAGCGAGATCCTGAAGAACGTCTCGAACGTCGAGGTGCAGGGCGCCGCGCGAGGCAACGTGATCGCGATCCGCGGCGTCGGCTCCGACCTGCCGCCCGGCATGGGCGAGTCGGCCGTCTCGACCAACTACGACGGCGTCTACAACTTCCGCGCCGAGATGGGCACGCTGGGCTTCTACGACCTCGACCGTGTCGAAGTGCTGCGCGGCCCGCAGGGCACGCTGTACGGCCGCAACGCCGCGGCCGGCGCAATCAACTACCTGACGCGCGACCCGGTGCTCGGTCAGCAGGGCGGCAACGCTTCGCTGGAGCTGGGCAACTACAACCTGATGCGCGGCGAGGTGGGCTTCAACGTGCCGCTGGGCGAGACGGTGGCGGTGCGTGCCTCCGCCGCGTCGATCTCGCGCGAGGGCTACCTCAGCGACGGCTTCAACGACGCCAAGGCCGGCGGCGGCCGCGTGAAAGTGCTCTACAAGCCCAGCGAGCGCTTCCGCCTGCTGGTGGCAGGCGAGCGCATCCACCTCGGCGGCAAGGGCCCGGGCTTCATCCCCGAGGGCAACTGGGCCAATGCCGACACCCGCCTGCAGGCCTCGGTGAACACCACGACGCCGGGCCTGGAGAAGGTCGGCTACCAGGACTACACCGCCGACAAGCTGTGGGCCCAGCTCGATGTGGACGCGGGCATCGGCACGCTGACGGTGCTGCCGTCGTACCAGGACGCGCACGGCATCGTCTACCGGAAGTACGACGCTTCGCGCCCGGTGGGCAGCGAAGAGCAGTACAACGCCGACCCGGCGGTGGCGCGTCAGAAGAGCCTGGAGGTGCGCCTGGCGGCCTCGAAGACGTCCACCGCCCAGTGGGTGGTGGGCGCCTATGGCTACGACATGCTGAACGCGCAGACCTGCCTCCTGGGCACTGCGGCGTGTGCGACGGCGAACAACACGCGCGACACCACCAAGTCGAAGGCGCTGTTCGGCCAGGTATCGGTGCCGGTCACGACCGACCTGCGCGCACTGTTCGGCCTGCGCCACACGCGTGACGAGAAGACCGCGATCGACGGCAGCGAAGGCAGCTGGAAGAGCACCGATGGCAAGGTGGGCGTCGAATACGACCTGAACCCGCGCGCGATGGGCTACCTGACGTATGCCACCGCCTACCGGCCGGGCGGCTTCAACACGCTGCCGGGCAACTCGGGCACGTTCAAGGAAGAGAAGCTGCGCTCGCTGGAGCTGGGCCTGAAGAGCCGTTGGCTGGACAACACACTGCAGCTGAACGCGGCGATCTTCCGCTACGACTACAAGGACTACCAGGCGGTGGACTTCACCGTGCTGAGCACCGGCACGCTGTACGCCGCCTTCCGCAACGTGCCGAAGCAGACCATCAACGGCGTCGAGGCCGAGACGCAGTACCTGGTGCCCAACCACAACGGCAAGCTGCGCTTCTCGTTCACCTACCTCGATGCCAAGCTCGGCGACCTGCGCCAGACCAATGCCGACGGCACCCAGTACTCGCAGCAGGGCAACCCGCTGCCGCACGCGCCGAAGCTGGCGGTGAAGGCCGGCTACGAATACCCGATCGGCTTCGCCAACGGTGGCGGCCTGACGCTGCGCGCCGATGCACGCTACACCGACAAGCAGTACATCTCGATCACCGAGAACGCCGCCACGCTGCAGCCCGCGTACAGCCAGGCCGACCTGTCGGCGCTGTACCGCCCCGAAGACGGCAAGTGGGGCCTCAACGTTTACGTCAAGAACGTCACCGACTACGTCCCGAAGGTCGCCAACTTCGTCGGCTACACGATGGTCGGTGCGCCGCGCACCTACGGCGTGGTGCTGACCACCAAGTTCTGATCGGCTGCCGGATGCCCATGAACCCCCTCCTCCGCCCCCTGCTGCGCCACGCGCTCGCCCCCCTCGCCCTCGCGGCGGCCACGCTGGTGTGGGCCCAGCCCGCCCCGCCGATGCCGCCGGCAGTCATCGCCGCCGCGGCCCGCAACCCGGTCGTCGTCGCCGGCGATGCCTGGGTGGTCACGAAGACCACGCCGCTGGAAAGCCTGAAGATCGAGGCCGGCGGCGCCGTGGTCGCACCGGCCGGCCACAGCCTGACGATGACGGTCGACGGCGTCGAGACCACGCTGAAACCCGGCAAGTACCGCGGCCGCATCGTGCTCACCGTCACCGTGCTGCACCCGGTGAAGTTCTCGGCGATCCAGACGCACCACTTCCGCCAGGCGCTGTACCTCGACCGCCACGGCGTCGTCGCGGCCAAGTCGGTCACCGCGGCGGCCGGGCCTTTCCAGATCAAGGGCCAGGAACTCAGCGGCGCCCGCATCCGCTCGGCCGGCGAGAACTTCAACGGCCTGCTGGTGGCCGACGGCCGCTGGAACGTGAAGGACCTGCAGCTCGACTTCGACGGCAACGGCGGCAACGACTTCGCGGGCTACGGCGCGGGCGTGATGTCCGACGGCAAGGGCACGACGCTGGTGCTCGAGAACGCGAAGGTCACCACCCGCGGCGCGGTGCGCACCGCGGTGATCGGCCACAACGGCAGCAACCTGGTGGTCAAGCGCTCGAAGATCGCGTCGTTCGGCGGCGAGCTTCCAGCCGACTACGTGTCGAACGTGACCCCTGGCGAGATGAAGGACGCGCCGTGGATGCTGGGCATCCGCGGCAACGTGCGCGCGACCAACGTGCTGGGCAACGACACCACCTGCACCTACATCGACTCCGACCTGAGCGCCGACAGCTGGGGCGTGCTGTCGGTGGACGCCAGCCAGAACATCGAGCTGACCGCGCTGAACAGCCGCCTCGAGGTGACCGGCCCGAGCGGCTATGGCTCGTACGCCATCGGCAACTCGACCAACAACTTCTATGGCAGCACGGTGAACGTGCCCACGCACGGCCTCATCATGACCGGTGGCCATGCGGTGTTCGCGGCCAGCACCGCGGCCCACGTGGCGGCCCTGAACCAGCGCCTGAAACTGGGCCTCACCGCCGCGGAGATGGCCGGCCTGCCGGCGCAGCAGACGGTGATCCGCTCCAAGCGCTACGGCGTGATGATCTGGGGCGACGGCGGCACCGTGAAGGTCGGCGACGCCACCCGCTTCGAGACCGGCGAGGCGGTGTTCCTGAACAAGGCGGCCGACGCGAGGATCGAGGTCGACGGCAGCCAGGGCGCGACGCTTCACAGCGGCAATGGCGTGCTGCTGCAGATGATGGACAACGACGACCCGGGCCCGGTGATGGCCGACGGTCTGATGGCCAACACCGGCGTGTGGCGCGACCCCATCACGCCCGCCACCAAGCTGGCCGGCTTCGACCTCGGGGCCACGCACGCCACCGACACCGTGGTGTCGTTCAAGCAGATCAAGCTGCAGGGCGACTTCTTCAACGCGGTGCGCCAGCGCACGATCGGCGGCGGCTTCGGCTCCGAAGGCCCGCGCAAGGAAGCGGCCAAGGTCTCGGGCGCGAATCTGGTGTTGACGCTCGAGCAGTCCGAGCTGACCGGCGTGGTCACCGCGGCCACCGCGCGCCACACGAAGGACCCGATCACCGCGGCCGACTACGAGAGCCTCGGCCGCGTGGTCAACACGCCCGCGCCGGCCGTGAACAACGGCGTGGTGCTGACGCTGGAGCGCTCACGCTGGACCGTCACCGGGCCGTCGCACCTGACGCGGCTGACCGTGGGCACTGACAGCGTGATCAACGCGCCGTCGGGCCAGGCGGTGACGATGACGGTGGATGGCGTGGCCACGCCGATTCGCCCGGGCAGCTACCGCGGCCAGATCGTGCTGCAGCCCGCCGCCCTCTGACCTGAAGAGCCCCTCTCCCCTCGCGGGAGAGGGGTTGGGGAGAGGGGGACGCAAAGCACCACCCCGCCCCCTCTCCCCGGCCCTCTCCCGCAAGGGGAGAGGGAGAACACTCCGGAGTACCCGCATGACCTCTTCGTTTTCACCCACAGGCCTGACACAGCAGCTGCTGCTTGCCGGCCTGTTGTCCGCCGGCCTGTTCGGCAGCGCCACGCTGCCGGTGCATGCCCGTGACAACGCGCCCGCCACCGTCCAGGCCCAGCAGGCCGCCAAGTTCCAGCGCCTCTACCCTGGCATCTACACCCCACGCGAAGCCGAGTGGGTGCAGCAGTACCTCGCCGCCAACCGTGCGCTGCAAACCCGCGGCCCGATCGACGTGCAGAAGCTGGTGCGCGGCGAGCTGCCGAAGGACACGCCGGGCCTCGGCCCGGTGATCCAGGTCACCGAAGACTGGGTGCGCTACCAGAACCAGCGCGTCGACCCCGAGAACCCGCTGCGCAACGACCGCGAGTACGCGCGCAAGGCCGGCTTCGCCGACATCCAGGCCTTTCCCACCTTCGGCGCGCACGACGACACCTTCATGGTGCCGTACCCGCCGGCTGCGCGCGACAAGCTGCTGGTCAGCGACCTGAACCACAGCGTCACCACCTACCGGCCGATCCACCCCGGCGACACGCTGTACCTGGTGGCCAACGAACGCGAGGTGATCGACCTGACGCCCACCGAAGGCGCGACCTACCGCAGCGTCGCGATCAACACCAAGGGCAGCGTCTACAACCAGCGCGGCGAGAAGGTCAACGACGTGGTGTTCCGCGTCACCGAGAGCGTGCGCCTCTACGCGAACCCGGCCGACGCACCGAAGAACCCGGGCTTCTTCGACATGTGGGAAGCGCCCGACTGGCTGAGCCGACCAGCGCATGTCTACACCGATGCCGACTGGCGCCGGATCCGCTCGATCTGGCAACAGGAAAAGCGCCAGGGCGCGACGCCGCGGTTCTGGGAAGACGTGAAGGTCGGCGACCGGCCGTTGCAGACGCTCGACGGCCCAGTCCTCGCCTCGGTGGCGCCGGTGCCGCCGTGGGGCATGGGCGCCGGCGGCAGCCGCACGCTGAAACGCGAGATCCTCGACCCGGTGCTGTCGAAGTCGCTGATCCGCGGCGCGAAGGACGGCATCTGGCGCACCGCCGCACGCGACGGCTACGTGCCCACGCCGCCGGCCCAGCCGGGCCTCGCCGACGGACCGGCACCGGCCGGTGCCATCGTCACCACCGACATCCACAAGGACGGCGAACAGCGCAGCCCGCTGGTCAACTACATGGGCCGCGACTTCGCGATCCGCCACCTGTCGAACTGGATGGGCGACCGCGGCTGGCTGCAGAACATCCGCTGGTCGATCATGGACCCGCGCGGCCATGCGGCGCACGGCAAGCCGGTGCCGCGCAACCCGGCCGCGGTCCACTATCTCGACCAGGTGCCGTCGATGAAGGGCCGCTTCGTCCAGGCCCACGGACTGACGCAAGACGTCGCGCTGGTGCAGTCCGAGGTGGTCGGCAAGTCGGTGCGCGACGGCGCGTTCACGGTGGAACTGGTGTGGTGGATCGAAACCATCGACGGCAAGGTCTGGGAAGAAGGCGGCGCGACCGTGCAGCTGCCCTCCAAGCGTTCCAACTGATGCAGGGAAGACCCGACATGACAATCCCCCACAAGCTCAACGCGCTGGTCCTGCTGGTCGCCCTCGCCACCGCGGCGCTCGCGCAGCCCGTGCCGCCCGGCGGCCCGGGGCAGCCACCCGCCGGCGCGATGCCCCATGACGGCGGCCCGCCCGACGGGGGCCCGCCCGGCCCGATGCCGGCGCCGCAGCCGCCCACGCGCATCGCGGTGGACATCGACAACGGCGTGTTCCGCTCCAGCGAGTACACCGCCGCGGTGACCGCCGGCCGTTCGAAGATCAACGCCACCGCGGCCAAGGGCCTGACGATCCAGTCCGGCATCGACCAGCTGAACGCGGTGTACGTGCACGGCACCTCGCGCTTCACGCTGTCGGACAGCCGCATCGAGGTGTCCGGCAAGGGCACCAGCGATTTCGATGGCATCGCCGCCGGCGTGCTGGCCAAGGACGACGCGACGCTGGAACTGCGCAACGTGCGCATCACGACGAACGGCGTCGTCTCGTCGGCCGTCACCGCCACCGACAGGACCACGCTGAAGGTCTACCGCTCGACGCTGATCGCCAACGGCGGCCCGGTGCCCAGCGGCTACGTGCGCCGCATCGGCCCGGGCATGATGGAGCCGCCCACGCCGCTGGGCATCGTCGGCACCGCGCGAACCACGCTGGCGATGGGCAGCGCCAAGGCCTATTACTACGACAGCACCATCATGGCCGACGGCTGGGGCGCGCTCTCCACCGATGCCGCACGCGGCGCCTACCTCGAGGCCAACCGCTGCGACATCCGCGTCACGCGCAGCGGTTACGGCACCTACGCCGACAACGGCGCCACCGTCGTGATCAACGATTCGAAGCTGCACGTGGCCAGCTTCGGCGGCATCATCGGCGGCCAGGCCAACCTGGCGCTGAACAACACCGAAACGGTGTCCGGCGGCAACGCGGTGATGATCCACAGCGTGATGGGTTCGCCGAAGGAGCTGGCGGTGCTCAGCATCAAGGGCGGCCGCATTGACACCACCAACGCCGCCATCGTCGTGAAGAGCGCCAATGCCGACATCACGCTCGACGGCGTGCAGATGCGCTCGAAGAACGGCGACCTGCTGCTCGGCGTGGTCAACGACGACGGCTTCGCGACCAAGGTGAAAGGCCAGCCGGTCGCCGGCATCCAGGCGCTGGTGAAGAACACGAAGCTCGAAGGCAACTTCCTCCAGCTCGACACCGAGCGCCACATGACGCTGAAGTTCGTCGGCACGCAGCTCAAGGGCCGCATCCACAACGCCGCGCTGTCGCTCGACGCCACCAGCCGCTGGACCGCCAACGCCGACTCGCAGGTGCTGCTCAGCGGCCCGTTGCAGCTGGCGCAGCTCGATGCGCCGCGCGGCGTGACCATCGAGGCCAAGGCCACGCCCGACACCGGCCTGGCGGCGGGCGAACACCGCCTCGCCAGCGGTGGCACGCTGAAGCTGCAATGAGCCCCGCCCGGCCGCCCGAAGGGGCTCGCACCGCAGTGCGCAGCACGGAGGTTACCCAATGAGCCCCGCCATGCGCACCTGGCACCGCCGCACCAGCATCTTCGTCGCGGTGTTCATGCTGGTGATCGCGGTCACCGGCGTCGTGCTGCAGGCGGAGATGCGGTTCGGCGAACAGGGCGGGACGGGTGGCCCGCCGCCCGGCGCCGGCACCGGCGCGGCCGGCCCCACCGATGCCGAGGTGCAGGCCCTGGTGGCCAGCAGCCTCGCCGGGCTGCGCCGGCAGACGCAGGGTCCGCTGATGGGCGTGGACCTGCGGCTGATGGGCCCCGCGCCCAGCGCCGAGTTCGTCGTCTCCGACCCGAGCCCGCGCAAGCTGCGCCTCGATGCGCGCAGCGGCGCGCTGCTCGACGCCGGCGCGCCGGCCGGCGGGCTGGACCTGCACCGCTTCCTGCTCGAGCTGCACCGCGGCACGCTGTTCGGCGACGTCGGCTACTGGGTCAGCGTGGCCTGCGGGCTGGTACTCGCGGTGCTGTCGGTCACCGGCCTGGTGCTGTACGTGCAGATGCTGCGCCGTCGCCTGCAGGTGGGCCAGCGGCAGTGGCTCTGGTGACCCTGGAGACCCCAGCGATGCGCGACCATCCCCGCTCCCTCGACGAGGCGCTGCAGCAGCATGCCGCCAACCTCAGCGACCTGGTGCGCAGCATGGCGCAGTACGGCAACCGCCGCGGCGACCCGGTGCGCATGATGCAGAGCTACTCGGCGACCGCTGGAGCTCGCTGATCATGCACCTGCTCAGCGGCGACATGCTGCGCCACACCGAGCTGCGCCAACTGATCCGCACGGTCTCGGCCGCGCGCGACATCTCGCAGCGGGTGCTGACGCTGAAGCTGCGCATCCTCGACCGCGACGGCGACGGTGCGGCAGGCCCGCGAGCGGTACGACCGCGAACACCCCGACAGCGCGGCGATGATCAGCCAGGTGCTGGCGTTCGAGGCGTCTTGAAGCCAGGCCCGCTGGTGGGTCTTGCTTCCTTTCCTGTGGGAGCGGCTTCAGCCGCGATTCGTGCCATTCCCAGAGCCCATCGCGGCTGAAGCCGCTCCCACAGGAAACCACCCTGCCCTTCGTGGCACTTAAAAGTGCTCATGGGCACTCCCGTTGGCGCCTCGAAGGGTGCTCCCTGAGCTGCTTCACAGCCCGGTCGCCACGACCGGATCCCCCGTGAAACCCGCTTCTGGAGCGCCTTCCATGCCCCTGACCCGCCTCGCCGCCGCCACCCTGCTGCCGAGATGAAGGCCTTCGACAAGAAGATGGCGCCGCTGATGAAGCCGCTGCCGAAGGTGGACAAGGCGGCCGAGGCGCTGGAGATCCAGAACCTGATGAGCCGGCGCATGTTCTACCACTCGGTGGGGCGCAACGAGCTGAAGCTGGCTTCAGCGCCGCGGCGATGGGCTCCGAAGGCGGCGCGCAGCAGGGCCCGGCGGTGAAGATCCCCGGCCCCGACGTGCCCAAGCGCATCTACGAGGAGTTCAGCCCGGCGCGTGTGCCGCGCCTCGAACCGCGCCTGCCCGAGCCGTACCGCACGCTGGCCGACACCTTCGAATACGCCGACTGCCGCGACGCCGCGCGCGGCCAGTGAACGCGCCGATGAGAAGACCATGGACCCCCGATTCCAACTTCGCCCGGTGAGCCTGGCGGCCTCACTGCTGCTCGCCACCGCGGCCCATGCGATCACCGCGGTCAGCGGCAGCGAGATGCGCGCCAAGGGCCAGACCGGCCTCGGCTCTGTGCTGGAGGACACGCCCGCGGTCAACGTGCAGGCCTCGCCGCAGGGCGGCCAGGTGTACGTGCGCGGCGTCGGTGCCAACGGCGACAGCAACTGGGTCGACCCCGCGGTGTCGATCAACCTCGACGGCATCTACAGCGGCCGCGCCGAGCGGGTGTTCTCGTCGATGTACGACGTCTCGCGCGTGGAGGTGCTGCGCGGCCCGCAGGGCACGCTGTACGGCCGCAACGCCACTGGCGGCAGCGTCAACGTGCTGACGAACAACCCGAAGCTCGACGCGTTCGAGGGAGGCGTCAACACCGCTCGGCGCCGAGCAGCGCTGGGCGCTGGCCGACGGCACGCTGACGGCCGGCGGTCAGGTCAAGTTCTCCGATGGCTACCGCGCCACGCTGGAGAGCAACCTGCCCGGTGGCGACCTGAACACCACGCAGGGCCGCTTCCACCGCACCGACCTGCGGCTGGGCTGCGCAACCTGGAGAACAAGGCGCAGGTCACACAGGCGCTGCCGTTCGGCCGGGTGCAGGTGACCGACCCGCGCACGGTTGCGTGAACCTGGGCGTGAAGTTCTGAACCGCCCGCCCCGCGCGCCCGGCCCGGCCGCCGCGGCACAAATATGTGCTCATGGCCGATGCCGATGGGTCGCGCGGGAGCCCTTGACTAAGCTCGACCGCACGGAGTTCGATGATGTTGTTGCCTGCTTTTTCCCGCACCGACCGCGCCTGGCTGCCGGCCCTCGGCCTCAGCCTCGGCACCATGATGGCCGCCCAGGCCGCCGCACCCGCCTGCGACCGCGCCTGCCTCTCCGGCCTGACCGACCAGCTGCTCGACTCGATGGTGGCCCGCGATCCCGCCCGCGTGCCGCTGGCCCCGCGCTACGCCGCCACCGAGAACTCGGTGCCCGCGGCGCTGCCGATGATGACCGCGTGGCGCAGCGTCACCGCGCTGAAGGACCGCTTCTACGCCATCGACACCACCTCGCAGCAGGTGTTCGTCGTGGCCGGCCTGGCCGAAGGCCCGAACGAGACGCTGCTGTGGGGCCGCCTGAAGGTGCAGGACCGCCGGCTGGCCGAGATCGAGCTGTACGAGAACCGCTCGCGCGCGCAGGGCGGCTACCAGTTTGCCGGCAATGGCCCGGCGAACTTTCCGAAGCCGTGGACCGCCGCGGTGCCGGCCGACCGCGTGCCCGCCCGCGCCACGCTGCAGGCCCATGCCAAGGCCATCTTCGCCGGCCGTGGCAAGACGCTGCCGGCCACCGCCGGCTGCGTGCTGATGGAGAACGGCAAGGTGGTGGAGGAACACGCCGAGGTCGCGGCCGAAGTGGCCGGCGGTGCGGCGCCACAGGCCACCGACAACGGCATGGTGCCGATCCCCTGCGGCCTGCCGCCGCAGCGCCCCACCGACACGAAGGCCCGTGCCGACATCGTCGACGAGGTGCAGGGCGTGGTCGTCGCGATGGCCACGGTGCACGGCAGTGCGCAGCCCATGCTGGTGAGCACGCCCACCGAATCGGCCTTCGTGCCCGACCAGATCCTCGCGCCGTATGCCGCCATGCTGAAGAAGCAGCAGGCGAGCGGGCGCAACACCGCACCGGCGCTGCGCCCGATGCCGGCCAGCGCGGCCGCGGCCGAGGTGCACCGGCTCTACGACGGCCACCTGCAAGGCCAGCTGCTGCTGGTGAACATCGGCGCGCCCGGCAGCCACTCCCCGTGGGCGCGCTGACACGCGGCCCTTCCTTCCTTTCGATTCCCCGACCCCCGTGACCAGGAGCCTCCCCATGTCCCAGCCCACCTTGCAACGCCTGCGCCGCGGCGCCGCCGCGGTGTGCTGCGCCGCCAGCCTGATCGGCACCACGCTGCCCACGGCCGCGCTGGCGCAGCCGGCCGCGGCCACCGCCACCGTCTCGCAGACCGACAACGTGCCGCCGCCCCCGCCGGGGGACGGCGCACCGCGCCCGCCGGCGCACGCCCCGGCCACGAAGGTCGACAACCCCTACGGCCTCGAAGCGCTGTGGACGCAGAGCGACTTCGTCGCCAAGGCGGTACTGGTGATCATGGCCATCATGTCGATGGGCTCGTGGTACATCATCGTCACCAAGGTGGTCGAGCAGTCGCGCATGGCGCGGCAGTCGAAGGTCACCTACGAGAAGTTCTGGAAGGCCGGCACGCTGCAGCAGGGCTCGGCCGGGCTCGAGAAGGGCAGCCCGTTCCGCTTCCTGGCCGACAGCGCCATCGAGGCCACCGGCAAGCACGAGGGCCTGCTGGGCAACATCGCGCTGCACGACTGGGTGTCGATGAGCATCCAGCGCGCCACCGAGCGCATCCAGTCGACGCTGCAGGGCGGCCTGGCGTTCCTGGCCACAGTGGGCTCCACCGCGCCGTTCGTCGGTCTGTTCGGCACCGTCTGGGGCATCTACCACGCGCTCACCGCCATCGGCATCGCCGGCCAGGCCAGCATCGACAAGGTGGCCGGCCCGGTGGGCGAGGCGCTGATCATGACCGCGATCGGCCTGGCCGTCGCGGTACCGGCGGTGCTGGGCTACAACTGGCTCGTGCGCCGCAACAAGGCGGTGATGGACAACGTGCGCGCGTTCGGCAGCGACCTGCACGCGGTGCTGCTGTCGCAGGCCAAGTGAGGCCGGCATGGCGATGAGCGTAGGGGCCGGCGGCGAGGACGACGAGGTCGTCTCGGCGATCAACACGACGCCGCTGGTCGACGTGATGCTGGTGCTGCTGATCATCTTCCTGATCACCATCCCGGCGGTGAACTACTCGGTGCAGATCAACCTGCCGAAGGAGCGCAACGAGGTGCGCGAGAGCAAGCCCGAGAACATCGTCATCAGCGTCGACCCGAAGGGGCAGATGTACTGGTTCGATGCGCGGGTGGGCGGCACCGAGGCGCTGGTGGAGCGGCTGAAGAAGGTGGCCACGATGACGCCGCAGCCGGAGGTGCACATCCGCGGCGACCTGACGGCGCAATACGACTCGGTGGGCAAGATCGTCTATGCCTGCCAGCGGGCGGGCATTGCCAAAGTGGGCTTCATCACAGAACCCCCACCAAAAGGCTGAGCCACTCCCTCTCCTCTCGCGGGAGAGGGCTGGGGAGAGGGGGAGCGACCTCGCCTGGCGCTCGCTGCCGGGCACGGCCCCCTCTCCCTGACCCTCTCCCGCAAGGGGAGAGGGAAAGACACGGAGAGCGAATGCCATGGGCATGAACATTGGAAACGCATCGGCCGGCGCAGATCCCGAGCCGATCATGGACATCAACACCACGCCGCTGATCGACGTGATGCTGGTGCTGCTGGTGATGTTGATCATCACGATCCCGATCCAGCTGCACAACGTGAACCTGAACCTGCCGGTGGGCACGCCGCCGCCGAGCGACGTGAAGCCCGAGGTGGTGAAGCTGGACATCGACGAGAGGAGCACCGTGTACTGGAACGGCGAGCCGGTGAACGGCCGCGCCGACCTGCAGCACCGCATGGCCGAGCTGGCCACGCGGCCCACCCAGCCCGAGGTGCACATCCGCCCCCACAAGGCCAGCGGCTACAACGTGTTCGCCGAGGTGATGGTGGATGCGAACCACGCCGGGCTGGTGAAGCTGGGCGTGATCGGCTCCGAGCAGTTCATCGAGGGCCGGTGACATGAACACGCTGGCCCAGCACGGCGTGCACGACTTCCGCCCCAAGCGCGGCGGCAGCGTCAGCACCGGTCTCGTCGTCGTGGTGCTGCTGCACCTGCTGATCGGCTACGCGCTGGTCTCGGGGCTGGCGCGCCAGGCGGTGGAGATCGTGAAGAAGCCGATCCAGATGGCGGTGCTGCCCGAGATCGCGCCGCCGCCACCCCCGCCTCCGCCACCCCCACCGCCGAAGGTGGAGAAGATCATCGAGGCGCCGAAAGTGCAGGCGCCGCCGCCGCCCTACGTGCCGCCCCCCGACACCGCGCCGCCGGTGCAGCCGACCGCCCCGGTGATCCAGGCTGTGCAGGCCGAGCCGCCGAAGGAACCGGTGGTGATCGCCCCGCCGGCCCCGCCTGCACCGACTGCCCCGGCGCCGGTGGTGCAGCGCGCCGAGGTCAGCGTGGCCTGTCCGGGCTACCAGAGCGTGCTGCGTGGCGCGCTGGCCGGCGCGTACGAGAGCGTGGGCATCGAAGGCACGGTGAAGGTGCTGATCCGCGTCAAGGGCAGCCAGGTGGTCGACGTCACGCCGCAGGGCGGTCCGAAGGGCTACTACCGCTACGTGCAGGCGGCGGTGCGCAAGATGAACTGCAGCGCGCAGGGCGCCGACGAGCTGCTGGTGCCGCTCGACGTGGTGTTCCGCGAGGAGTGACTTTTTCTTTTTTTGAGAACGAACGGGAGACACGTCTCATGGGCCTGCCCGACAAGGCACTGATCATCGGCGGCGGCATCGGCGGCATGTGCGCCGCGATCGAACTGCGCAAGCTCGGCATCGCCGTCGACCTGGTCGAGCTGAACCCCGCCTGGAGCGTCTACGGCGCCGGCATCACCGTCAGCGGGCCGACGCTGCGCGCGCTGCGCTCGGTGGGCGTGGTCGACGAGGTGCTGGCGCACGCCGGCACCTGGGACCGCATCCACGTCTGCGCCGCCGATGGCCGCACGCTGGCGGAGGTGCCGATCCCGCCCACGGTGGGCGCCGACGAGCTGCCGCGCAGCAGCGGCATCCTGCGGCCCGTGCTGGCCGAGATCCTGGCGCGCGCCACGCTGGCCAGCGGCACGCAGGTGCACACCGGCCTGACCTTCGAGACGATCACGCAGGACGCCGACAGCGTCGACGTGCGGTTCACCGACGGCCGCCAGGGCCGCTACGGCCTGGTGATCGGTGCCGACGGCGTGCACTCGCAGGTGCGGCAGCGGCTGTTCCCGCATGCGCCGGTGCCGCGGTTCACCGGCCAGGGCTCGTGGCGCACCGTGGTGCCGCGCACGGTGGTGCACTCGACCATCTACATGGGCGCCACCACCAAGGTGGGCGTCAACCCGGTGTCGGACGACGAGTGCTACCTGTTCTGCCTCGACCAGCGCCCGGGCATCGAGTTCATCCCGCAGGAACGCTGGGCCGAGACGCTGCCGGGGCTGCTGGCCGAGTTCGGCGGCGTGGTGGGCGACATCCGCAACGGCCTGCGCAGCGGCCGGCTCGACGGCAGCCGCATCCTCTACCGCCCGCTGGCCGGGCTGATGATGCCGGCGCCCTGGCACCTCGGCCGCGTGCTGCTGCTCGGCGACGCTTGCCACGCCACCACGCCGCACCTGGCCTCGGGCGCCGGCATCGCGGTGGAGGATGCCGTGGTGCTGGCCGAGGAGCTGCAGCGCCACCCGACGCTGGACGCCGCGCTGGCCGCGCACACCGCGCGGCGCTTCGAGCGGGCGCGGCTGGTGGTGGAGAGCTCGCTGCGGCTGGGCGAGCTGGAGCAGACCGGCGGGCCGAAGGATGAACACGAGCGCGTGATGCGCCATGCGCTGGGGGCGCTGACGGCGCCGATCTGATCTGGACCCATCTGAACGGGCCCTGAACTGTGGGAGCGGCTTCAGCCGCGATGGGATCGTGGCAGGGCGCGAATCGCGGCTGAAGCCGCTCCCACAGAGCTCCCCTCCTCCCACAGACCCCCAAGAAGAGCCCTCAAGCAGGCCCCTGCAAGCGCCACATCGGTTCGGCCGATGCGAGCCATCCAGCGATTCGATTGGAAGTGGCGGCACCCGTTGCCTAGGATCGCCGCTTCCCCCGGGACGCACACGAGGAAGACAGATGAAACTTGCCACCCTGAAGGACGGCACCCGAGACGGTCGCCTGGCCGTCGTTTCGCGCAACCTGCAGCAGGCGGTCGATGCCACCGCGATCGCGCCGACGCTGCAGGCCGCCCTCGAGCGCTGGGCCGAGACGGAGCCGGCGCTGCAGGCGTTGTACGGCCAACTGAACGACGGCGCCGCGCCCGGGGCGTTTGCGTTCGACCCCGCCCAGGCCATGGCGCCGCTGCCGCGCGCCTACCAGTTCATCGACGCCTCGGCGTTCCTGAACCACGGCGACATCATGGAGAAGGCCTTCAACCTGACGGTGGAGAAGGTGCCGGGCGTGCCGATCCTGGTGCCGCGCCAGGCCGACGACTTCCGCGGCCCGTGCGACGACTACGAGTTCCCGAGCGAGGCCGACAACGGCGACTTCGAGGGCGAGGTCGGCGTCATCACCGACGACGTGCCGATGGGCACCCGCGCGGCCGACGCCGAGCGCCACATCAAGCTGTTCGTGCTGTTCAACGACGTCAGCATGCGCGCCCACCTCTTCAAGGAACTGAAGATGGGCTTCGGCTTCGTGCTGGCCAAGCCGGCGACGGTGTTCGCGCCGGTGGCGGTGACGCCGGACGAGTTCGGCGGCGCGTGGCGCGACGGCCGCGTGCACCTCGACCTGCACGTGCACCGCAATGGCCAGCCGTTCGGCCACCCGAACGGCGGCCAGATGGACTTCTCGTTCGGCCAGATCCTCGCCCACGTGGCCTACAACCGCCACCTGCGCGCCGGCATGGTGCTGGGCTCGGGCACGTTCTCGAACGCCAACTACGCCCAGGTCGGCTCGGCCTGCCTGGCCGAGCAGCGCGCGGTGGACGTGATCAACCACGGCGAGGCCAGGACCCCGTGGCTGTCGTTCGGCGAGCGGCTGCGCTTCGAGATGTTCGATGCGCAGGGCCAGTCGATCTTCGGCGCCGTCGACCACCAGATGGTCGCCTCCAACACGCTCTGAACGAACAAGGAAGCCAGGACCGAACCGATGTCGATGTTCCGTTATTTCCCCACCAACTACGTCTGGAGCCTCGCGGTCAACGGCGCGCTCGAATGCGGCGGCAAGATCGGCGAGATCGACGAGGTCTGCGCGCCGCTGCGCGAGATCGCCACGCAGGGCGACGATGCCGGCACCGAGGCGTTTTTCCACGCCTGGCAGCAGATGGCCGACAAGCTGGTGATGCTTGCCGAGGACGACGAGCAGCAGGGCCACCTGTTCAGCGCCGGCGAGAAGCTGCAGCGCGCCGCGCTCTACTACCAGACCGCCGAGCGCATGCAGGCCCACGGTTTCGGGCCGCGGCTGGCGATGTACCGCAAGGTGCTCGACTGCTTCGCCAAGGCGCAGGTGCTGCAGAAGGCCAACTGCCACCGCGTCGAGATCCCGTACCAGCACGGGCAGATCGCCGGCTGGTTCTCGCAGGCCGAAGGGGTGGAAGGGCCCGCGCCGATCGTCGTCTGCATCAACGGCCTGGACAGCACCAAGGAGATGCTCTACCCCGGCCCGATCACGCAGATGTTCCTGAAGCGCGGCCTGTCGACGCTGTGCATCGACCAGCCCGGCACCGGCGAGGCGCTGCGCCTGCACGGCCTGCCCGCGGTGCACACCACCGAGGACTGGGCCAGCAAGGTGGTCGACTACCTGCAGACCCGCGACGACGTCGATGCGAAGCGCATCGCGATCTTCGGCGTCTCGCTGGGCGGCTACTACACGCCGCGCGCGGTGGCGTTCGAGCCGCGCTTCGCCGCCGGCGCGGTCTGGGGCGCCAACCACAACTGGGCCGAGGTGCAGCAGCGCCGCCTGCAGCGCGAGGGCGAGAACCCGGTGCCGCACTACTGGGAGCACGTGCAGTGGGTGTTCGGTGCGAAGGACCTCGACGACTTCCTCGCCAAGAGCGCCGGCATGCACCTGAACGGCGTGCTCGACCGCATCCGCGTGCCCTTCCTCGTCACCCATGGCGAAGAGGACAAGCAGATCCCCCTCGAGTACGCGCACCAGACCTACGAGCAGCTCACCAACAGCCCGCGCAAGGAGCTGAAGGTGTTCACCTCGCGCGAAGGCGGCGTGCACCACGTGAGCCTGGACAACATGAACAACGCCGGCAATCACATCGCCGACTGGTTCGCCGACGTGCTCGGCGGCCGCGCCGCGTGACCGGCCCGACGGCCGCCGCCACCGTCCACCCGCTGTGCCGGCTGGACGAGCTGGCGGACGGCCACTCGCGCGGCTTCGACCCCACCGGCGAAGGCCACGACTCGATGTTCATCGTGCGGCGCGGCGACGCGCTGCACGCCTGGCGCAACGCCTGCCCGCACATCGACGGCGCGCCGATGCCCTGGCGCAAGGACGCCTACCTGAGCGGCGACCGCCAGCAGATCGTCTGCTACGCGCACGGCGCCCGCTTCGAGATCGAGAGCGGCCTGTGCGTGCGCGGCCCCTGCCTGGGCCAGCGGCTCGAGGCGGTGGCGCTGCGCGTCGATGACGAGGGCCATGTGTACCTCGCCTCCCCTGCCTGAGATCCCCCCACATGTCCTTTCCTGCCATCCACCGCGTCGTCACCGGCCACGATGCCGACGGCAAGGCCATCGTCGTCGAGAACGGCCCGCTGCCCACCGTGGTCTCGCTCGAGGCCATCCCGGGCACCGTGTTCCACGAGGTGTGGAGCACCGACCGCACGCCCGCCGTGCTGGACAATGGCGCCGATCCGACGGTCGGTCCGATCCGCCTGCCGCCGCCGGCGAACGGCACGCGCATCCGCTTCGTCGACATGCCGCCCGATACCGAGGACTACCTCGTGCACGGGGCCGAGCGCATGGCCTCGGCCTTCGCGGCGATCGGCGACGTCGCGGCCTCCACCGTGGCGGCCGGCTCGCCGCACCCGCTGATGCACCGCACCGAGACCATCGACTACGGCATCGTCATCGAAGGCGAGGCCGTGCTGGTGCTCGACGACAGCGAGGTGCCGCTGCGGGCGGGCAGCGTGGTCATCCAGCGCGGCACCAACCACGCCTGGGCCAACCGCTCGGGCAAGGTCTGCCGCATGGCGTTCATCCTGATCGACGGCGCCTACGAGGCCCCGCTGCAGCAGGCCTTGGCGCGGCGCGGGAGCGGGCATGCCTGAGCTGTTCGACCTGCAGGGCCGGGTCGCGCTGGTCACCGGTGCCACCGGCGGCCTGGGCCAGGCCATCGTGCGGCGGCTGGTGGAACACGGCGCCCGGGTGGCCGCGGCCGACCGCGACCTCGCCGCCTGCGATCAGCTCGCCGCCACGCTGGGCCGCGAACGGGTGCACGCGCTCGCGGTCGACCTGTCGCGGCGCGACGGCGCCCCGCGGCTGGCCGAGGCCGCGCTGGCGCACTTCGGCCAGGTCGACGTGCTGGTCTGCAACGCCGGCATGCAGGGCCCCGCCGGCCCGCTGCACGCGGTGGACGACGCGGCCTGGGACACCACCTTCCAGGTCAACCTGCACAGCGCGCAGGCGCTGGCCGCGGCGCTGGTGCCGGGCATGGCGCAACGCGGCGGCGGCAGCGTCATCCTGATGGCCAGCCTGGCGGCGCTGCGCGGCAACAAGGCCATCGGCCTCTATGGCATGACCAAGGCCGCACTGGCGCAGCTGGCGCGCAACCTGGCGGTGGAATGGGGCCCGCACAACGTGCGCGCCAACGCCATCGCCCCCGGCGTGATCCGCACCCCGTTCGCCGCCGGCCTGATGGCCGACGACACCTTCATGGCGCGCCGCCTCGCCGCGACCCCGCTGCGCCGGGTCGGCGAACCCGACGAGGTCGCCGGCGTCGCGGTGATGCTGGCCAGCCGCGCCGGGGCGTTCATCACCGGGCAGACGCTGGTGGTGGATGGCGGGACGCTGATCAGCGACGGCGGCTGAAGTTCTTGTGGGAGCGGCTTCAGCCGCGATGGGCTCGTGGCAGGGCACGGATCGCGGCTGAAGCCGCTCCTACAAGGGGGTCAGCCGGCCCGCTGCCGCGCCCGCTCGCGCCAGAACCCCGCATCGAACAACTGCCGCGCCCCGCTGCGTTCGTTGACCAGCCAGAACTGCCGCCCGTCCGGGCTGACCTCGACCACCTCGCCGGTGTGCCGGCCGGCCACGACGCGGCGGCCGAGCGCGTTGCCGGGAAACCCCGCCTCGCCCGCCAGCGCCTGCAGCGGCACGGCCTCACGGTCGTCCTGCGCCAGCCGCAGCCGGTGCACGATCGGCGCGAGCAGCGGGCTCGCCGCATCGCCGGCCGAGAGGTAGATCACCACCTGCGCCTGGGCCCGGCTCAGTGCCACGTTGAGCAGCCGGCCCGCCGCCTCGGTCTGCAGGAACGGCTGCGACCCGTCGACCGGGTCGAACAGCACCAGCGGCGCCTCGCTGCCCTGCGCGCGGTGCACGGTGCTGACGCGCACCGCCTCGTCGACCCCACGCGCCTGCAGGCAGCGGCGGATCAGCGCGCGCTGGGCGCGGAACGGCGTCAGCACGATCACCTCGTGCGGCTGCCAGGCACCGCTGGCCAGCGCCTCGGCCACCCGCGTGGCGAGGGCCTCGGCCGAGGCGCGGCGCACCGGCCCGCGCGCCGCGGCCGACCAGCCGCCTTCGGCGTCGACCCGCTGCACATGCACATGCGCATCGCCGGGCAGGTCGCCCACCGCCCGCTCGCGTGCCACCCGCCATGCCGCGTCCGCATCGGCCGCCACGCGCAACGCGCCGTCGTAGAACAGGTCGCTGACCAGCGCGCAGATCGGCGCGGCCATGCGCGACTGTTCATCGAGCAGCACCCGCGCCGGGCCCTGCCGCGGCATGTGCGAAAACGCCGAGCGGCCACACCAGCGCCGCGCCGCCAGGTCGGCGCTGCGCTGCACCGGCGCGAGCTGCTGCGGGTCGCCGGCGAAGAGCCGCGTGCGGCCCAGCGGCATCAGCGCCAGCGCGTGCGCGAGGCTGACCTGGCTGGCCTCGTCGAACACCACCAGGTCGAACGGCGGTTCGTCCTCCGGCGCCAGCTCGCGCAGCGCCTTCAGCGTGTAGGCGGCGCGGGTGGTGGTCATCGCGGCCAGCCGGCAGCGCCGCAGCACCTGCAGCGAGGCCTGGCGCAACGCCTCGCGCAGCGCGGTCACGCGGTCGGCCCAGGCCTTCAGCGCCGTGGCATCGGCGCGGCCAGGCGGCCGTGCGGCCTCGGCCCGCGCCAGCCGGGCGATCAGGTCGTGGTCGTCGGTGGGCAGCAGGTGCTCGCGGCCCACGTACGCCGCGGCCTCGACCCGTGCGCCGAGCCGCTGCACGCCGGCGCGCAAGGCCTCGCGCCGGCCCTTCTGCAGCGCCTTGTCGACCGCCAGCGTGGCCAGGTCCACCGCCTGGTTCGTGGTGGACAGCAGCAGCACGCGCGCCTGCGGGCAGCGGTCGAGGTATTCGGCCAGCAGCACGCCCAGCGTGGTGGTCTTGCCGGTGCCGGGCGGGCCCCACAGGAAGGCGCTGCGGTGCCGCACCAGGCCCAGGGCCTCGCGCTGCGCCGGGCGCAGCCAGCGAAAGGGCTCGCCGGTCAGCACCGGGGCGTCCACCACCGGCTGCGGCTGCTGCAGGTCGTCCAGCGCCGCGAGCGCCTGGCCGGCCCACGCGGTATCGCGCCAGGCCTCGGCCACGGCGTTCAGGAAGCGCACCGGGTACAGGCGGATCAGGTGGTCGGGCCCCGGCGGCGGCGCGCTGGCGTTGTGCAGCAGCAGCTGGTCGTCCTCGGGCAGCACCGCCAGCACGCTGGCATGGCCCTTGGCCGGCGCGCCCCACCAGGCCGCGGCGCTTTCCAGGCTGTCGTCGAGCAGCACCTGCGCCGAGGCCGTACCGGGCCGCTGCCCTTCGGCATACACGTACCCCGGCTCGAGCCAGACCCGCCACAGCGCGCCATCGGCCACGCAGCGCAGCACCTTGAAGTCGTAGAACGCCGGCGTGGCCGCCAGCTCGGCCGCCAGCCCGGCCCGCACGTCGTCCAGGCTCATCGGGGCGGGGGCAACGCCAGGCGGCGGATCAGCGCCTGCATGGGCATCTCGAAGCGCCGGTACACCCAGGCCGACAGCGCGAACACCGCCGCGATGAAGCCGACGAAGAACAGCCCGCTGTGCACCGGCACCGGCCACCGCAGCGCACCGCACAGCAGCACCACCAGCAGCTGCAGCGGAAAGTGCAGCAGGTAGCTGGCATAGGTGAGGTTGCCGGCGGTCTCGATTGCCACCGCCAGCCGCTCGGGCACCTGCCGCACCGACACCGCCAGCGCCCCCAGCAGCAGCGGCAGGCCGATGACCAGCAGGACCGTGGCGGTCTGCGCCGGTGCGAACTGCCGCACCGCCAGCAGCACGGCCAGCGAGGCCGCCGCCAGGCCGACGCCGTGGCGCTCGCGCGCCGGTCGCTGCGTGAGCACCAGCGCTGCCAGCCCGCCAGCATAAAAGAGCCCCGCGCAGGCCACCACCGGCCACGCGACATGCGCCAGCACGCCGCCCAGGCACAGCAGCGTGATCAGCGCCTCGCCGCGCAGCGACGGCCCCCACCAGCGCAGCAGCACGAAGAAGATCGCGTAGACCAGCACCTCCACCGAGATCGACCAGACCGGGCCGTTGAAGCTCTCGTCTTCCGGCCCCGCGATCCAGTTGCTCGCCAGCAGCAGCTGCCGCAGCAGGTGCACCGCGTCGTTGTGCTGGTAGACGAAGTACTGGCCGTGCACGGCCAGGTACAGCGGCTGCAGCAGCAGCACCAGGCCGAGCGTGGTCAGGTGCAGCGGGTACAGCCGCGAGAAGCGCAGCACGAAGAAGCGCCCGCCGCTGACCCGCCGCTCGGCGATGGAGCGGCCGTACTTCCAGAAGAAGATGAACCCGCTGATGCACCAGAACACCTGCACGCCCAGGTAGCCGTGCTCGTACAGCGGCCGCAGCCAGCCGTAGAACGGCTGCTCGCTGCGCGCCAGCAGCGGATGGCCGCCTTCGAAACCGAAGTGCTGGTAGTGCCAGACCAGCACCGCGAAGGCGCAGAGGAAGCGCAGCAGCTCCAGGCCGAGCAGGCGCTGCTCGGGGGCGGCGGGCGGGGACGGGGGCGAAGCGACCATCGTTGTCATGCGGGCTCCTGCGCGGAGCGGGATTCTAGGAGCGCCCCCAGGCGGCGTTGCCGCCGCCCCCCCAAAGGGGTTGAGGAAACTGGCAAAGCCAGTTTTCCTCAAGAGGCTGGCGGACAGCGGCACACGCGCTCGATACACTGATTCGCATGGACACCCCCGCCGCTTCCCCCGACTACGTCCCGCCCGCGATCTGGACCTGGAACCAGGAGAACGGCGGCCGCTTCGCCAACATCAACCGGCCCGTCGCCGGGGCCACGCACGAGCGCGAGCTGCCGGTGGGCCGGCACCCGCTGCAGCTGTATTCGCAGGGCACGCCCAACGGCATCAAGGTGACCGTGATGCTCGAGGAGCTGCTCGCGCTCGGCCATGCCGGCGCCGAGTACGACGCCTGGTTGATCCCGATCGGCGAAGGCGCGCAGTTCGGCAGCGGCTTCGTCGCGGTCAATCCCAATTCGAAGATCCCGGCGCTGCTGGACCGCAGCGCCGGTCCGGATGCGGCGCCGGTGCGCGTGTTCGAATCCGGCGCCATCCTGCTGTACCTGGCCGAGAAGTTCGGCGCGCTGCTGCCCACCGCGCCGGCGGCGCGGGCCGAGTGCCTGTCGTGGCTGTTCTGGCAGATGGGCAGCGCGCCCTTCCTCGGCGGCGGCTTCGGCCACTTCTACGCCTACGCGCCACAGAAGATCGAGTACGCGATCAACCGCTATGCGATGGAGACCAAGCGCCAGCTCGACGTGCTCGACCGCCGCCTGGCCGAGTCGCCCTACATCGCCGGCGACGAGTACACCATCGCCGACATCGCGATCTGGCCCTGGTACGGCGTGCTGAGCACCGACGGCCAGTACGGCGCGGCCGAGTTCCTGCAGGTGCACACCTACACCCACGTCGTGCGCTGGGCCCGCGGCATCGCCGAGCGACCGGCCGTGCAGCGCGGCCGGCGGGTCAACCGCACCACCGGCGAGGGCATGCTGCGCGAGCGCCACGACGCCCGGGACTTCGACGCCGCCGCTTGACCGCGGCATGCCGTTTGCCGCACGCTGGCCCCGACAACGCCAGGAGACGTGCATGGCCCTGCAGGACACGACCCACCTGACCCGCCTGCGGGCCCGGCTCGACGAGCGCGCGGCGGTGCTGCGCGCCGAGGTCGAGGCGCTGCGGGCCGAAGAGAGCGAGGCGCCCACCGGCGACGTCGAGGACGCCGGCGAGCAGGGCGAGGAACGCACCCGCCGCGCGGTGCGAACCGTCGAACAGGACCGCGACACGCGGGAACTGCTGGACATCGGCGCTGCGCTCGCCCGCCTGGACGACGGCAGCTACGGCGAATGTGTCGACTGCGGCGTCGACATCCCGCTCGCACGGCTCGACGTGCAGCCGGCCGCGGCCCGCTGCATCGAGTGCCAGGAACGCTTCGAGGCGTCGCATCCGCCGTTGTCCCCAGCGCCATTGCCGGGAACCGAGCGTCCGCGCTGACCGGTCGTCCGACACCGCCGCAGGCGGCGCGCCCCTAAACTCGCGCGGCGCTGCCGCGGCGACGGTGCGGGGCGCAGGGAGGTCCCATGACACGAACGACGGCGGGCCGGCTTCACTTTGTCGTGCCCTGGGCCGCGACGGCGGCGCTGATCCTGCTGAGCGCGGTCATCGTGTGGAAGCAGCGCGAGGAGACCCGCCGGCTGGCCGAGGGCTCGCTGCGCAACACGGCCGTGCTGCTGGCCGACCGCATCGACAACGCCTTCGCGCAGGCCGATGCGCTGCTGCTGTCGGTCAGCTTCCGCTACCTGAACGCGCGCCGGCGCGGCCGCCCGGAGCTCGAGCGGCTGCTCGACGAAGTGCGCCACGACGCCGCCACCCATCCGTTCATCAAGCGCATCGCGATCAGCGACCGCGACGGCGTCAACTTCTTCAACACCGCGTTCACCAGCGCCTCGGTGACCAAGCCGGTGGTGCGCGACCGGGCCTACTTCCAGCGGGCGGCGGGCGGCGAGACCGGCGTGCTCTTCGACGGGCCGCTGCAGCCGCGGCTGTCGCCCGAGTGGTCGCTGGTGATCGCGCGGCGCATCACCGGCGACGACGGCGAGTTCCTCGGCGTGGTCGCCGCGACGCTGCCGGTGGACTCGATCGCCGCGGCGCTGCCGCCGGTCGAGCTCGGTCCGGGCGCCATCGTCAACCTGCGCACCCTCGACCTGGCACAGGTGGTGCGGGTGCCGCCGCAGCCCGGGGCCAACGCCGGGCCGGGCAACCGCAACGTCTCGCAGGTGGTGCGCGACCTGATGCAGCGGCAGCCCGGCCGCAGCCACTACGACTACCGCGCGGTCGCGCCGATCGACGGCATCGAGCGCTTCTACACCTACCAGCGCTTCCAGAATGCGCCGTTCTGGATGACCGTGGGCCGCACTGTCGACGATGCCGCCTGGCAGCGCACCGCGGCGCTGCTGGCGCTGGTGATCGTGCCGGTGAGCGGCTTCTTCTTCTGGGGCGCGCACCGGCTCTCGCGTGAGAGCCGCCGGCTGGCCGCCGGCATCGCCGAGCGCACGCAGGAGCTGGCGCTGAGCGAGCAGGAGATCCGCCGCCAGGCGCTCGAGCTGGAGGACCTGTACGACAACGCGCCGTGCGGCTACCACCTGCTCGACGCCGACGGCACCGTGCTGCGCGTCAACGACACCGAGCTGCGCTGGCTCGGCCGCCCGCGCGAGGCGGTGGTGGGCCACCCGATCACCGAGTTCTACACCCCCACCTCGCAGGCCACGTTCCGGCGCCTGTTCCCGCAGCTGCAGGCCGAAGGCACGCTGCACGAGATCGAGATCGAGCTGCTGCGGGCCGATGGCGGCACGGTGCCGGTGCTGGTGTCGGCCACCGCGCTGCACGATGCCGGCGGACGCTATGCCGGCGCGCGCTCGGCGCTGATCGACTACACGCGGCTCAAGCGCGAGCGGGCCACGCTGCAGCGGGTGCTGACCGCCTCGCCGATGGCCGTGCGCGTGGCCGGCCTGCACGACCACCGCGTGCTGTTCCAGAACCGCGCCTTCTGCGAGCTGGTGCGCCGCTCCGAGCAGGAGGCCGCGGGCATGGACGTCTCGGCCAGCTATGTCGACCCGACGGTGTTCACCGACATCGTCGAACGCCTGCGGCGCGGCGAGATGGTGCTGAACCGCCTGGTGCAGCTGCACCTGCCGGACCGTCCCGAGGTGGCGCCGGTCTGGGCGCTGGCCTCGTACATGACCATCGAATACGGCCAGCAGCCGGCGGTGCTGGCGTGGCTGTTCGACGTCACCGAGCTGCACCAGGCCCGCGCCACCGCCGAAGCGGCCAGCCTGGCCAAGAGCTCGTTCCTGGCCAACATGAGCCACGAGATCCGCACCCCGATGAACGCGATCATGGGGCTCACGCACCTGCTGCTGCGCGACGAAGAGGACGCGCGCCAGCGCGACCGGCTCGACAAGGTGCAGGCCGCCTCGCGGCACCTGCTGCAGGTCATCAACGACATCCTCGACCTGTCCAAGATCGAATCGGGCCGCATGACGCTGGAGCAGCGGGTGTTCATGCTCGACGACGTGGTGCAGCGCGCGGTCGAGCTGGTGCGCCCGAAGGCCGACGAGAAGCGGCTCGAGCTGGTGATCGGCACCGACCACCTGCCCCCGCGCCTGCTGGGCGACGCGACGCGCCTGACGCAGATGCTGGTCAACCTGCTCGGCAACGCGGTGAAGTTCACTGAACACGGCTGGATCCGGCTGCGCGGCGAATACCTGGCGCAGGACGACGCGTCGATGCTGGTGCGCTTCGAGGTGCAGGACACCGGCCCCGGCGTCGCCCCCGAACGCCAGCCGCGCCTGTTCGAGCCCTTCGAGCAGGGCGATGCCTCCACCACGCGGCTGCATGGCGGCACCGGCCTCGGTCTGGCCTTGACCCGCCACTTCGCGCAGTTGATGGGCGGCAGCTGCGGCATGAGCAGCGTGCCGGGCCACGGCAGCACGTTCTGGTTCACCGCCAAGCTGGCCAAGGCGCCGGACCTGCTGACGCCCGCCCTGCCCGCGGACCTCTCCGGCCTGCGCGCGCTGCTGGTGGATGACCTGGTGGAATCGCGCGAGGTCCTCACCGAGCAGCTCGTCGCCCTGGGGCTGCGCGTGCAGTCGTGTGCCGGCGGCGAAGAGGCGCTGGGCCTGATCGAGCGCGGCATGCGCCTCGGCGAACGCTTCGACGTACTGCTGGTGGACTGGCGCATGGACCCGATGGACGGCTTCGAGACGCTGCGCCGCACCGCCGCGCTGCTGGGCCCCAGCATGCCGCCCAGCGTGCTGATCACCGCCCATGACGACCCCGAGCTGCTGCACCGCAGCCAGGCGCTGAACATCGACCGCGTGCTGCTGAAGCCGATCACGATGTCGGCGCTGCACGATGGCCTGGCCGGCCTGCTGCAGCGCCGCGCCCGGCCCACCGCGCCGGGGGAGCGCAGCGGCCATGCCGAGCGACAACTGCGCGAGCGCCATGCCGGCACGGAGATCCTGCTCGCGGAAGACAACCCGGTGAACCGCGAGGTCGCGCTGGCGCTGCTGCGCGCCGCCGGCCTGTCGGTCGACAGTGCGCCGGACGGCGCTGTCGCGTTCGACATGGTGCAGCGCAAGGCCTACGCGCTGGTGCTGATGGACGTGCAGATGCCGACGATGGACGGCCTGGAGGCCACCCGCCGCATCCGCCAGGCCCACGGCCCCGCGCTGCCCATCATCGCGATGACCGCCAACGCTTTCGGCGAAGACCAGCTCGCCTGCCTGCAGGCCGGCATGAACGACCACGTCGCCAAGCCGGTGGACCCGGAGAACCTCTTCAGCGTGCTGCTGCGCTGGCTCGGGCCCGAGGCGGCGGCAGGCGGCTGAGGAGCGCATCGCTTGGGTGGGCAGGGACCCAATGACAGAGTTCATCCGACGCTCGCGCCCTCGCGCGCGCCCCTTCCCAGACCGCACCCCGGTGGCCGGTTCACCTCGGGCGTTTCCATCCGCTGCGGACGCGGCAGCATGACGCGTGATCGCGTCACCCGCTTCCTGCCCGAATTCGACAGCGCCGAACAGGCGATGCACTACGCCATCGCACAGGCGACCGCTTCGATCCACGGCCCTGCCGACGCAGCAGATCCCTCATTCAGCCTCCATGCCAGGAAGCTGCTTCACCGCACCAGCCAGAGCTGGGGCATCTCCTCAACGCACTCAGCAAGGACAGACAACATGGCAACGCAAACCGGTACGGTCAAATGGTTCAACGAAAGCAAGGGCTTCGGCTTCATTGCCCCTGACGACGGCGGCAAGGACCTGTTCGCCCACTTCAGGGAGATCCAGGACAGCGGCTTCAAGACGCTCGCCGAGAACCAGCGCGTCGAGTTCGAGGTGACGCAGGGCCAGAAGGGCCCGCAGGCCTCGCGCATCCGGTCGATCTGACGATCGCCTCTTCGCTTCCGAAGCGCGGCCCGGCCGCGCTCTTGGTGATGCTGCTGTCCTGCGCACGGTCGCGCGTGCGCCTGTCCATGCGGGTCGAGTGCACGCCGAGGAGTTGCCACGGCAAGGCCGCCGGCGCGCGGCACGCTGCGACCTGACAGCCGAAGCGCTCGCTGGCCTACAGCCGATCTCGGGTGAGTCCGAAAGTGCCCCCCGCCCCGTTGTGGGACGCTGGGGCGATGATGTCCTCCGTCCATTGCCGTCCCCCCACCCCCCGCGCCCACGCCGCCGCCACGACGGCGCGCAGCGTCTACGAGACCCTGCACCGGCACACGGTGGGCACCGCAGAGAGCCGTGACTGGCTGCAGGCCCAGTTGGCCACGGCGGCGACCCTGCCGAGTTCGCTTCCCGCCTCGATCGACGACCTCGACGACTGGATGCTCGCCCAGCACGAAACGGTGGGCCACGCCTACGCCGACTACCTGACCGATCGCCGCCAGGGCGCGCCCCGCCGCTACTTCTCGAACCGTGCCCATGCCCTGGCGTTCCTGCGCGGGGTCGCGCCGACCAAGCTGGTCGACGGCTCATGGCTCTACGGACTCGTCAAGCACTGGCGCAACCCGCGCTTCAGCGACCTGCTGCACACCTACCTCGAGGAACTCGGGGAAGGGCGGGCCGACCGCAACCACGTGCTGCTGTACCGCCAGCTGCTCGACGCCACCGGCATCACGCACTGGCAGGACCAGCCGGACGACCGCTACGTGCAGGGCGCCCTGCAGCTCGCACTGGCGGCGCATGTCGAAGACCTGGTGCCGGAGGTCATCGGCTTCAACCTGGGCTATGAACAACTGCCGCTGCACCTGCTGATCACCGCCTACGAGCTCAACGAGCTCGGCATCGATCCCTACTACTTCACGCTGCACACCACGGTGGACAACGCCGACAACGGCCACGCCCGGCGCGCCGTCAACGCGGTGCGCGAGATGGTGCCGCTGCTCGGCGACGCGCAGGCGTTCTGGCGCCGGGTGCGCACCGGGTACGCATTGAACGACCTCGGGGCCGGCACGCTGCAGGTCATCGAGGAGTTCGATGCCGAGGCGGAGGTCATCGCGCTGCTGCGCCGCAAGGCCACGGTCGGTCAGGTGATGCACAGCGACTACTGCCGGATCGCCGGCCGCAGGATCAACGACTGGCTGGCCGACGGGCAGCAGATGCCGCAGTTCCTGAAGGCCCTCGAAGAGACCGGCTGGATCAAGCGCAACGCCCCGCCCAGCGAGAGCCGCTTCTGGCGCCTGCTGGACGGCGACCACGCGGAGATGTTCGGGGTGTTCTCGGGCAGCGAACTGCAGCTGCTGCAGGACTGGATCCGCGGCGAGTCGAGCCGGGACGGCGCGCTGGTCGCCGCGCCGGGGCAGCGGCCCGCCGCGCCCCGCAGCTTCCGCGTCCAGCAACGCCTGCGCAAGGCCGTTCCCGCACCGGCTGCGGACACCCTCGTGCTCGACCCCGATGCTGCCGTGCTGGCGTTCAAGCAGAACGTCGGCAGCGGTGCGGACGAAGAGCAGGTGCTGGTGGAACTGCTCGCCCCCGCCGCCCATTGGACCCCCGCCGGCCTGCAGGCGACCCGGCGCTTCATGGACCTGCTGACCGCCTGAACCCTCCGCTGCGGTGCCCGGCGGGCGCCGAAGACGACGGCGACAATCGCCGCATGCCCGACGCCGCCCCGCCCCCCGCCCAGCCCCGCAACCCGCTGCACGGCATCACGCTGGAAGCCATGGTCACGGCGCTGCGCGACGAATACGGCTGGGACGGCCTGGACGCGCGCATCCCGCTGCGCTGCTTCGCCTTCGACCCCAGCGTGGCCTCGAGCCTGAAGTTCCTGCGCCGGACCCCGTGGGCCCGGGCGAAGGTCGAGGGGCTGTACCTGTTCATGTTGCGGGAGCGGGAACGCAACGCGCGGCCGTGAGGCTCGGCACGGGCCACCGGCCCGCGCGGCTCGTCCGTCACCTCATGACCGCGGCGGCCATGCTGTCGCATCCACCTTGCCGCGCGCCTCGAACGCAGGCCGGCTGAACAGATACCCCTGCATGAGGTGCACGCCCTCATCGACCAGGCAATCCCGTTCGGCGGCGGTTTCGATGCCCTCGGCCAGTACCTGCACGCCCAGCTCGCTGCACATGCGCAGGATGCCGCGCACGATGGCCTGGCGGGCGGGGCTGGTGTCGATGGCGCGCACGAGGTGCATGTCGAGCTTGATGATGTCGGGCTGGAAGTCGGCGAGCAGGTTGAGGCCGGCGTAGCCGGCGCCGAAGTCGTCGATGGCGGTCAGGAAACCGGTGCGCTGGTACTCGCGCAGGATCTCCGCCAGGCGCGGGCCGTCGCTGACGGCCTCGCCTTCTGTGGCCTCGAAGACGATGCGCTCGATCGGGAAACGGTGCGTCCGTGCCGCCTCGAGCGTGGAGCGGATGCACAGCTCGGGCTTGTAGATGGCGTTGGGAAGGAAGTTGATGGACAGCCGTTCCTGCAGTCCCAGCCGCGCGGCGAGCTCGATGGCCTTGACCCGGCAAGCCTGGTCGAAGCGGTACCGGTTGCCCTCGTCCACGCGTGACAGGACGGTGAAGGCGCCTTCGCCGCCCGGGCCTCGCACGAGGGCCTCGTGCGCGAACACGGTGTGGTCGGCCACGTCGACGATCGGCTGGTAGGCATAGCTGAACGCGAAGTCGAGCGGCTCGCCGCCGCGGCAGGCGCTGCACGCGCCGGGCGGTGCGGCAGGGGGGGTGAGGGCGTGTCTTGTCATGGCATCCTGCGACTGCGCCCGCCGCGCGCGGCAAATCGCGTACCTTGCAGCGGGCGCGCTGCCAGTGGCCGGGCCGGCCGGACAGTTGACTGGACGAGCGTGTGGGATGATGCCGCGTGAATCTCCACAATGCCCCTCGCCGCGCGGTGTGTGCGCGCTGTCTGCGTGCCCAGGCCAGCTGCCTGTGCGCGCTGGTGCAGCCGACCGCCCACCGCACCGAGGTGGTGGTGCTGCAGCACCCGCAGGAACAGCGCCAGGCGAAGAACAGCGTGGCGCTGCTGCGGCTGTCGCTGGCGCATTGCGAGGTGGTCGTCGGTGAGCGCTTCGCGCCCGCGGCGCTGCAGGCGCTGCTGCTGCGCCCCGGGCGCGAGACCCGTCTGCTCTACCCGGACGTGCCGGCCGCACCCGCGCCCCCGGCCCCGGCCGTGGCGGCCGGCGCGCCGCTGCGGCTGGTGGTGATCGACGCGACCTGGCGCAAGAGCCTGCGGATGCTGCTCGAGCACCCGGCGCTGGCCGCGCTGCCCCGCCTGGCGCTGGACGCACCGCCCCCCACCCGGTACCGCGCGATCCGCGCGGCGCGGCGGCCCGATCAGGTCTCGACGCTGGAGGCCACGGTGCAGGCCCTGGCGCTGCTGGAAGCGCCGTCGTTCGAGGCGGCACCGCTGCTCGATGCCTTCGGCCGTTTTGTCGCGCACGTGGCGGCCCACCGGCAGCCGCCGCCCGCGGCCGCGGCGTAGCGCCGCGTCAGGGCCCGCGCCAGTCGCGCCACTCGGGCAGCCGCCAATCCCACACCACCGCGACGACGCGCAGGCCGGTGGTCACCAGTGCCGCGATGCCGAGCGCGACCCAGCCCGGCCCCGAAAGCGCCTGCACCGCGACCAGCACCCAGCCGCCGGCGAACGCGCAGATCGCATAGGGGCGATGGTCGTGGAAGGCGCGCGGGATCTCGTTGCAGACCACGTCGCGCAGCACGCCGCCGAACACCGCCGTCATCACGCCCAGCAACACCGCGACGATGGCGGGCATGCCGCCGTCCAGCGCGATCTGCGTGCCGCTGGCCGAAAACAGCCCGAGCCCGATGGCGTCGGGCCACTGCATCGCCCGCTCGGTCGGCTCCAGGTGGCGCGCGCGCATGAACAGCATCACTGCGATGCACAGCGCCAGCAGGGCCCACAGCCAGCCCGCATGTTCGACCCAGAACAGCGGGCGGCGGTCCAGCAGCAGGTCGCGCACCGTGCCGCCGCCGAACGCGGCCAGGCCGCCGACGACGCAGATGCCGACCGCGTCGAGGCGCTTGCGCGCGCCCTCGATGACGCCCGACAACGCGAACGCCAGCGTGGCCAGCGCTTCGGCGGCCACCTGCAGATGGTTCAAGACCGACGGGATGCCGCCTGCCATCGGGACTTCCAGTGAGGATGGGGGCCCTGATCGTAGTCGCCTCGCCGCGCAGCCCCTCCTACAATCCGCGCCCTTTCCACCGCGGCTGCCCCATGGACATCGTCGTCAACGAAGCACTCCGAGCCTACATCGACCCGCTGACCGCGGAGGAACACGACGCGCTGGAGCGCAGCCTGCTGGCCGACGGCTGCCGCGACGCCCTGGTGCTGTGGGGCGACGTGCTGGTGGACGGCCACAACCGCTACGGCATCTGCCGGAAGCACGGCCTGCCGTTCCAGACGGTGCAGCACCCGCGCTTCCAGTCGATCGAGGACGTGCACCTGTGGATGATCGACCAGCACCTGGGCCGCCGCAGCGTGTCGGACTTCCAGCGCGGCGTGCTGGCGCTGCGCAAGCGCGAGATCCTGGCTGGGCGACGGGCGGCGCCGGAAGCGCCGCAAGCGTCCGTCCCCGCACCCGTGGCGGCCGCGGCACCCGAGCCGCTGGCCACGCGCGAATCCCTCGCCAAGGCGGCGCGGTTGAGCAGCAGCCAGGTGGTGCTGATCGAGAAGATCCAGAAGCAGGCCGCCCCCGAGGTGGTGGCCGCGGTCAAGGCCGGCACGATCTCGATCAACGCGGCCGCGGCGGTGGCCAGCCTGCCGGCCGAGGAGCAGGTGGCCGCCGCCACGGCGGGCAAGGACGAGCTCAAGCAGGCGGCCAAGCGCGTGCGCGAGGCCCGGCGCAAATCCCCGGCCGCCTCGGCCGCCACCGAAGCGCCGCCAGCGGATGACACCGTCGAAGCGCTGCGACACCGCGTGGCCGTGCTGAGCGAGGAGAACGGCGCGCTGCGCCGGCAGGTGGCGGCGCTGGAGGCCTTGCTGCAGCAGACCTCGGCCACCACCGGGGCCGACAACGGGGCCGACACCGCGCCGCCGTTCTGAGCCGGTATGTCCGGTACGGCGCGCCGATCGCCGATGCCCCGCCGACGCGCCGGCTGACATCCTCGCGGCGGTTGCGCCTCCTAGGATCGCCGCCATGAGACTCCAGCACCGCATCGCGCTCGTCACCGGCGGCGCGCAGGGCATCGGCCGTGGCATCGCGCTGCGGTTGGCCCAGGAGGGCGCGGACATCGCGCTCAATGTCCACCATGAAGACGACCGCTCCGCCGAGACACGCGACGCGATCATCGCCGCGGGCCGGCGCTGCGCCGTGCTGGCCGGCGATGTCTCGAAGCCCGAGGACAACCGCCGCCTGGTCAGCGCGGCGTTCGACCAGCTCGGCGGCCTGGACGTGCTGGTCAACAACGCCGGCATCGAGCACCGCGCCGCCTTCCTGGACGTCACCGAGGCCGACTACGAGCGTGTGCTGGGCGTCAACCTGAAGGGCGTGTTCTTCGCGTCGCAGGCGTTCGCCCGGGCGCTGCGCGAGCAGGGCCGCAAGGGCAGGATCATCAACATCAGCTCGGTGCACGAGGAGCTGCCGTTCCCGCACTTCGCGGCCTACTGCGCCAGCAAGGGCGGGCTGAAGATGCTGATGCGCAACCTCGCCATCGAACTGGCGCCGCTCGGCATCACGGTCAACAACGTGGCGCCCGGGGCGATCCGCACGCCGATCAATGACGACCTGCTGGAGGATCCGGCGAAGGCCGAGGCCTTGTTGCAGCTGATCCCGCTGCGCCGCATGGGCACGCCCGAGGACGTGGCGGGCCTGGTCGCGTTCCTCGCCAGCGCCGACGCCGACTACATCACCGGCACCACGCTGACGGTGGACGGCGGGCTGCTGTGGCACTACAGCGAACAATGAGCGGCGCCACAGCACGCGCGGCGCACCGTGCCGCGGCGGCAAGCCGGATCGAACCGCAGGACCTGCTGAGCCCCGCCGACCGCTACGGCGAGCTGTTCACGCAGGTGCAGCTGTCGCGGGTGTTCGAGGACAGCAAGTCGTTCGTCGACTGCGTGCCGCGCCGGCACCCGCAGGCCATCGTCGAGGCGTTCGAGCGCCAGCGGCATGCGCCCGGCTTCGACCTCAAGGCCTTCGTGCACGCGCATTTCGAGCCGGCGCACGCGCCGCGCAGCGACTACGTCTCGGTGCCGGGCCAGCCGCTGGTCGACCACATCGATTCGCTGTGGCCGGTGCTCACGCGCCAGCCGCGGCAGCACCGGCCGTGTTCGTCGCTGCTGCCGATCCCGCACGACTACGTGATCCCGGGCGGGCGCTTCGTCGAGATGTACTACTGGGACTCGTACTTCACGATGCTCGGGCTGGAGGCCAGCGGCCGCCACGACCTGCTGCACGCGATGACGGAGAACTTCGCCTACCTCATCGACACCTACGGCCACGTGCCCAACGGCACCCGCTCGTACTACCTGAGCCGCTCGCAGCCGCCGGTGTTTGCCTGCATGGTGGCGCTGCGCCGCGGGCCCGGCGCGCCGCCGAGCACCGAGTACCTGCCGCAACTGCTGCGCGAACACGCCTACTGGATGGACGGCGCCGACCGGCTGGCGCCCGGCGAGGCGCACCGCCGCGTGCTGCGCCTGCCCGACGGCGCGCTGCTGAACCGCTACTGGGACGACCGCGACACGCCGCGCGAAGAGGCCTATCTCGAGGACGTGACCACCGCGAAGGGATCAAACCGGCCGGCCCACGAGGTCTACCGCGACCTGCGCGCCGCCGCCGAATCCGGCTGGGATTTCAGCAGCCGCTGGCTGGCCGAAGACCCGCGGGGCCGCCCGTCCACCGTGCTGTCGACCATCTGCACCACCTCGATCGCACCGGTCGACCTGAACGCGCTGCTGTACCGGCTGGAATCGGTCATCGCCACCTTGAGCCGGCAGGTGCACGATGCCCGCACCGCGCACAGGTTCGAGTCCCGCGCCCGCACCCGCCGCGAGGCCGTGGTGCGCTGGATGTGGGACGACGCGCAGGGCGCCTTCTTCGATGTGGACTGGCGCACCGGCCAGCGTCGCCGCGGCCTGACCGCGGCGACCTTCGCGCCCCTCTTCACGCATCTGTGCGATGCCACCCAGGCCGCCCGGGTGGCGCGCACGGCCGCACAGCGGCTGCTGCTGCCCGGCGGCATCGCCACCACCGAGACCGACAGCGGCGAGCAGTGGGACCGCCCCAACGGCTGGCCGCCGCTGCAGTGGATGGCGATGAAGGGCCTGCACGACCTGGGCCACCACGACCTCGCGCGCACCATCGCCCGCCGCTGGCTCGACACCGTGGGGGCGCTGTACCGGCGCGAGGCCAAGCTGGTCGAAAAGTACGCGCTGCGCGACGACGCCCAACCGCACGGCGAGGGCGGCGACGGCGGCGAGTACCCGCTGCAGGACGGCTTCGGCTGGACCAACGGCGTGACCCGCTGCCTGCTGCACCGCGACCCCGCGCACCCGGCCTACCAAGCGAAGGCCCGGGCGACCGTCCAGGCGTGAACCACAGCGTCAAGGCCAGCGATACGCTCACCACGACCTGGCCGTTGTCCGGCTTGCGCAGCATCCGGCGACCGCGCCGTCACCGCCGTCAGAACGCGCTTTTGACGACCCCGCCATCCACGCGCAACGCCGCCCCCGTGGTCGCCGAGGCGAGCGGACTGGCCACATAGGCCACGAGCGCTGCGACCTCCTGCGGCGACGCGAAGCGCTTGATCAACGAGGTGGGGCGCACCTGCTCGAAGAACTCGGCCTCGACCTGCTCGAAGCCCTTGCCGCTCGACCGTGCCAGGTCCTCGACGAAGTCCCCCACGCCGCGCGACCGGGTGGGGCCGGGCAGCACGCTGTTGACCGTGATGCCGGTGCCGGCGACGGATTCCGCCAGGCCGCGCGACACCGCGAGCTGCGCGGTCTTCGTCATGCCGTAGTGGACCATCTCGGCCGGGATCTGCACCGCGCTCTCGCTGGAGATGAAGATGATGCGCCCCCAGTCCGCGCGCCTCATCGCGGGCAGCACCAGGCGCGCCAGGCGCACGCCGCTGAGCACGTTGACGTCGAAGAAGCGTCGCCAGTCTTCGTCGGGAATGTCCTCGAAGGGCTTGGGTTCGAAGATGCCCAGGTTGTTGACGAGGATGTCGATGCCGGGAAAACGCCGCACCGTCTCCTGCGCCGCCTCGGCGAGGCTCAGGTCGGCCGCATGGCCGTGCACGGTGCCGCGGGTTTCGGCGCGGAGGCGCGCCACGGCCTCGTCGACCGCCGCCTGCTGGCGACCGTTGACGATGACCGCCGCGCCCTCCTCGGCCAGCGTGCGCGCGATCGCGTAGCCGATGCCAGCCGTGCTGCCGCTCACCAGCGCCAGCTTGCCGTCGAGTTGAAGGTTCATCGCGATGCTCCTTGTGGGGTCCATGAATGGGCGCTCGCCGCCGCTGCCATCGTGCCGGCAAGCCGCGGCCGGATCAACGCCCCGTCGAACAACCGGGCGCCGGCCCGGGTCAGGCCGCGAAGCCGCCGTCGATCAGCAGGTCGGCCCCCGTGACGAAGGCCGCCTCCGGACCGGCCAGGTAGGCCACCATGCCGGCGATCTCGTCGGCCTTGCCGTGGCGCGGGATGGCCATCAGGGCGTGCAGCGCGTTGGCAAAATCGCCGGCTTGCGGGTTCATGTCGGTGTCCACCGGGCCGGGGGCCACGTTGTTGACCGTGATGCCGCGCGGGCCCAGGTCGCGCGCCAGGCCCTTGGCCAGGCCCACCAGCGCGGACTTGCTCATCGCATACGCGGCGCCGCCGGCGAACGGCATGCGCTGCGCGTTGGTGCTGCCGATGTTGATGATCCGCCCGCCTGCCTGCATGTGCCGGGCGGCGGCCTGCGAAGCGACGAACACCGAGCGGACGTTGACGGCCACGGTGCGGTCGAAGTCTTCCAGCGTGAACTGGTCCAGTGGGCCCATGGCCAGCACGCCGGCACTGTTGACGAGGATGTCCAGCCGCCCGAAGCGCGCAGCGGTGTCGTCGATGGCGCGGGCCAGGCCCGCAGCGTCGGTGGCATCGGCCCGCAGGGCGACGGCGTGGCCGCCGCCGGCCTGGATCTCTTCCACCAGCGCTTCGGCCGCGACGGCCGAGGCCGCATAGCCGATGGCCACGGTGGCCCCGTCGCGGGCCAGGCGGCGGGCGACGGCGGCGCCGATGCCGCGCGAGCCGCCGTGGACGAAGGCGACCTTGCCGGCGAGGGGGGCGGTGGTGGCGGGGGTGTTGACGGGGGTGCTCATGGTGTTTCCTTGGGAAGGGGTGGTCGATGAGCTGAAGTTTGGGCGCCCGCACCCGATGGCGGTAGCCACTGAATCGCTCGTTCAGTTTCAACCACTGGTATAAGCTTTCGCCATGTCGACCGAGTTGCGCTGCTACCTCGACGCCTTCATCGCCACGGCCGACGAAGGCAGCTTCTCCGCCGCCGCACGCCGCATGGGGCTCACGCCGGCGGCCGTCAGCAAGAGCGTCGGGCAGCTGGAGGCGCGGCTGGGCGTGCGGCTGTTCCAGCGCAGCACCCGCAGCCTCGCCCTCACCACCGACGGCGAACGGCTCCACGGCCAGGTGCGCCTGCCCTGGAGCGAGATCGGCGACGCGCTGACCGACCTGCGCCAGGGCGCCGGCAAGCCGGCCGGCACGCTGAAGGTGGCGCTCGCGCACACCGTGGGCCGCGAGTTCTTCGTGCCACTGCTCGGCGAGTTCGTGCGCCGCTATCCGGCCGTGGTCCCCGACCTGTACTTCGACAACCGCCAGGTCGACATCGTGGCGGAGGGCTTCGACGTCGCCATCGGCGGCGGCATCGAACTCAACGACGGCCTGATCGCGCGCGAACTCGCCCGCCTGCGCATCGTGCTGGTGGCCTCACCCGCCTACCTGAAGGCCCACCGCACGCCCAAGCATCCGCAGGACCTGGCGCGCCACCACGGCCTGCTGCGCCGCTCGATGGCCACCGGCCGTCTGGTGCCCTGGGCCCTGAAGAACGGCCAGGGCGAAGCACTCGTGGCCAGCGTGCGCCCGCTGATGGTGCTGGACGACCCCGAAGCCATGGCCCACGCCGCCGCCGCCGGCATGGGCATCGCGATGCTGCCCCTGCCGCATGCACTGCCGCTGCTGGAAAGCGGCGCACTGGTGCGCGTGCTGCGCGAGTGGTACGCCGAAACCCGACCGCTCGCCCTTTACTACACCAGCCGCAAGCTGGTGCCGGCGAAGGTGCGGGTGTTCGTGGAGTACATCGTCGAGGCGTTCCAGGCGACGGGGCAGGCGGCGAGGATCAGTCAGAAGTAGGGCGGCGGTAAGAGGGCGCAGTCGGCGCGCACGCAGCCGCAGCGTGGCGTGGCATGGCGTCAGAGACTGGACGGCGTGCCCCACCCGCCGCCGCCCGGCGTGCGCACCACGAACACGTCGCCCACGCCCAATTCCACCTGCCCGATCGCGCCGAGCCGCTCCACGCGGCCGTCGGCACGTTCGATGACGTTGTCGCCGACCGCACCGGCCGCCCCACCCGCCATGCCGAACGGCCCGTGGCCACGGTTGTTGCTGAGGATCGACGCGGTCATCGGGGCGAGGAAGCGGATGCGCCGTTCGCCGCCATCGCCGCCCTGCCAACGGCCGGCGCCGCCCGTGCCGGGCCGTATCGAGAAGGCATCGACCCGCACCGGGAAGCGCCACTCCAGCACCTCGGGGTCGGTCATGCGCGAGTTGGTCATGTGGGTCTGCACGACCGCGGTGCCGTCGAAGCCCGGGCCGGCACCGGAACCTCCCGCGATGGTCTCGTAGTACTGGTGGGTGGCGTCGCCGAAGGTGAAGTTGTTCATCGTGCAGGGGGCTGGCGGCCAGCACGCCGAGGGCGCCGTACAGCGCGTTGGTGACGCAGCTGGACGTCTCGACGTTGCCGGCCACCACCGCGGCCGGCGGGCGCGGGTTGAGCATGCAGCCTTCAGGCACGATGACGTGCAGCGGCTTCAGGCAGCCGGCGTTGAGCGGGATGGCGTCGTCGACCAGCGTGCGGAAGACGTAGAGCACCGCCGCGGTGGTGATGGCACGCGGGGCGTTGAAGTTGCCGTCGAGCTGCGCGCTGGTGCCGGTGAAGTCGATCACCGCGCTGCGGGCCGCGGTATCCACGCGCACCGCCACCTGCACCTGCGCGCCGTTGTCCAGCGGCAGCGTGAACGTGCCGTCCTGCAGTTGCGTGATGGCGCGGCGCACGCTTTCCTCGGCGTTGTCCTGCACGTGGCGCATGTAGGCGGCCACGGTGGCGTGGCCGTGCTCGGCCACCAGCGCCTGCAGTTCGCGCACGCCCTTCTCGTTGGCGGCGATCTGCGCGCGCAGGTCGGCCAGGTTCTGCTGCGGGTTGCGCGCGGGGTGCGGGCCGGCCTGCAGCCGCGCGAGCAGCTCGGCCTCGCAGAGCGTGCCCTGCCGCACCAGCGGCAGGTTGTCGAGCAGCACGCCCTCTTCGCCGATGTGGCGCGAGAACGCCGGCATCGAGCCGGGCGTGATGCCGCCGATGTCGGCATGGTGGCCGCGGCTGCCGACATAGAACGCCGGGCGCGCATGGCCGTCGAGGAACACCGGCGTGACGACGGTGACATCGGGCAGGTGCGTGCCGCCGTGGTACGGGTCGTTGAGCACGAAGGCGTCGCCGGGGCCGGCCTCGGGATGGCGCTCGATGACGCTGCGGATCGAGTCGCTCATCGAGCCCAGGTGCACCGGCACGTGCGGCGCATTGGCGATCAGCGCGCCGTCGGCATCGAACAGCGCGCACGAAAAATCGAGCCGCTCCTTGATGTTGACCGAGTGCGCGGTGTGCTGCAGCACCAGCCCCATCTGCTCGGCGATGGCCATGAAGCGGTGGTTGAAGACTTCGAGCATCACCGGGTCGACGGTGGTGCCGATGGCTTTGCGTTGCGGGCGCGGCTGCACGCGGGTGAGCAGCAGGTCGCCGCGGGCGGTGCGGTGGGCGCGCCAGCCGGGTTCGACCAGGGTGGTGGCGTTGGCTTCGGCGATGAGCGCCGGGCCGTCGACCACGGCGTCGGCGGCGAGGTGCTCGCGGCGGTGCAGGGTGGCGTCGCGCCAGCCGGCGGGTTGATCGTCGGCGTGGCAATACATCTGGATGCAGCCGGTTGTAGGAGCGGCTTCAGCCGCGATGGGCTCGTGGTGGGCCGCCCATCGCGGCTGAAGCCGCTCCCACAGAGGAAGACCAAGAGGAAGAGGCCCTTCCTCATCGGTGGTCGGCAACGGTTCGCCGGGCGCGGTGCATTCCACATGCACCGCCTCGATCACCAGCGCGCGGCCAGGCAGCGTGAACGCGAAGCGCTGGCGGTACGCGGCGTCGAAGGCCTGCGCCAGCGTGGCGGCATCGTCGTCGGGCGACAGCGCACAGGGCAGCGCGGTGTCGGTGCCCTGGTAGCGGATCAACACCTGGACCGCGTCGTGCAGCGCCGTGCCCGCCAGCCCCTGCGCCTGCAGCTCGGCACGGGCCTGCGCGATCAGTTGCCCGGCCAGCGCGCGGGCCGCGGCCAGGCCGTCGGTGTCGAGGCCGCGTTCGAGCGACGCCTCGCGCAGCACGGCCTGGTCGGCCAGCCCCATGCCGTAGGCACTGAGCACGCCGGCCAGCGGGTGCACGAGGATGCGGGTCATGCCCAGCGCATCGGCCACCTGGCAGGCGGCCTGGCCGCCGGCACCGCCAAAACACTGCAGCGTGTACGCGGTGACGTCGTGCCCGCGCGCCACCGAGATGCGCTGGATCGCGTTGGCCATGTGGCTCACGGCGATCTGCAGCGCGCCGGCCGCGGCCGCTTCGGCGCTGGTGATCGAGCCGCCGCCCGCGGCCACGGTGTGGATGGCCATCATCGGCGCGCGCAGCCGCACGCCGGCCACCTCGGTGTCGAAGGTGCGCTCGAACGTGCCGGCATAGAGGCTCACGTCGGTGGAGGTGCCGCCCATGTCGAAGCCGATGACGCGCGGCTCGCCGGCGGCCTCGGCCGTGCGCACCATGCCGACGATGCCGCCGGCCGGGCCCGAGAGCACCGCGTCCTTGCCGTGGAAGTGCCGCGCCTCGGTGAGCCCGCCCGAGCTCTGCATGAAGAACAGCGGCACGCGCGGCATCTGCGCGGCCACCTGGTCGACATAGCGGCGCAGCACCGGGCCCAGGTAGGCGTCGACCACCGTGGTGTCGCCGCGCGGCACCAGCTTCATCGATGGGCTCACCTCGTGAGCCACCGACACCTGCGTGAAGCCGGCCTGCAGCGCGAGGCGGCGGGCGGCCTGCTCGTGCGCCGTCCAGCGCCAGCCGTGCAGGAAGACGATGGCGCAGCACCGGAAGCCGTCGGCATGCGCCTGCTGCAACTGCGCCTGCAGCGCCGCCTCGTCCAGCGGCGTGAGCACGCGGCCGTGCGCGTCGAGGCGTTCGTCGGCCTCGATCACGCGTTCGTGCAGCAACGTGGGCAGCACGATGTGGCGCGCGAACAGCTGCGGCCGCGCCTGCGTGCCGATGCGCAGCGCATCGCCGAAACCGCGCGTGGTGACCAGCAGCGTGCGCTCGCCACGGCGCTCCAGCAGCGCGTTGGTGGCCACGGTGGTGCCCATCTTGACGCTGTGCACCCGCTCGGGCGGGATCGGCGCCTCCGGCCCCAGGCCGAGCAGCCGGCGGATGCCGGCCACCGCGGCATCGGCGTACTGGCCGGGGTTCTCGGACAGCAGCTTCAGCGGGTGCAGCGTGCCATCGGGCGCCCGGCCGATCACGTCGGTGAAGGTGCCGCCGCGGTCGATCCAGAACTGCCAGCGGCCGGGAAGCGGGGAGACGGCGTCGACGGTCATCGTGCGGCGATTGTCCCTGGCGCAGAACGACAATGCGCACATGAAAACCGTCCGCGACCTGCTCAAACCGCCGCAGATCACCGGCCGCGTCGAGGCCATCATCGTGCGGGGCGACCCGCGCGCGCCCGCGCGGCGCATCGAGGCCACGCAGGCGCTGGCGCACATCGGCCTGGCGGACGACCGGCTGGGCCGGCGTGGCGAGGCCGAGCTGTCCACCCGGCAGGTCACGTTGATCCAGGCCGAGCACCTGCCGGTGATCGCGCAGCTCGCCCGGGTGGACGAGATCGACCCGGTGGCGCTGCGCCGCAACCTGGTGGTCTCGGGCATCAACCTGGTGGCGCTGAAGAACGCCCAGGTGCGCGTGGGCGGGGCGCTGCTGCAGATCGTCGGGCCGTGCCAGCCGTGTTCGCGCATGGAAGAGGCGGTCGGCCCCGGCGGCTACGCGGCGATGCGCGGCCACGGCGGCATGACGGCGCGGGTGCTGGAAAGCGGCCCCATCCAGGTGGGCGACGCGGTGGCCGCGCTGCCCTGACAGCCCCCGGGGCGCCGGGCCGGCCGGCCCGCGCCGGGTAGACTGCGCGTTTTTTTCGTCCACCTCCACCCTGCCGGCCCCATGGCGACAGGTTCCCCGCGCCCCCGTTCCGCTGCACCGTCCGCCGCCCCGTTCACTGCCCCCACGCTCGTGCGCCTGCTGGCGCGCCTGGCCGGCCCCGACGCGCCCAGTGCGCAGGCGCCGTTCGACGAGCGGCTGGGCCAGTGGCTGCACTGGACGGACGCGGCCGCGCTCTCCGAGGCGCTGGACGGCACCGGCAGGCCCGCGCCGGCCGCGGCCCCCACCGGGGACGATGCCGACAGCCTCGCGCTGGCGCTGCGCCGCACCCGCGAGACGATGGCCCGCACCATCGAAGCCGACTGCAGCGCCGCCCGCGCCGACCTCGGCGACGACTACGCCGCCTGGCGCCGCCTGGTGGTGAACCGCCAGCAGGCGGTGCTGGCCGGCCTCGCGCCGCTGCGCGCGCGGCTGCGCGGCGCGCTGGTGGCGCACTCCCCCGCGCTGGGCCGCCTCGCCGAGGTGGACACCGTGATGGAACGTGCGCTCGGCACCCGCGAGCGCGCCCTGCTCGGCGCCACGCTGCCCTCGCTGCTGCAGCGCCATTTCGAGCGCCTGCGCGCCGGCGATGCCGACGGCTGGCGCGATCCCTTCTGCCGCGACCTGCACGAACTGCTGATGGCCGCCCTCGACCTGTGCCTGCAACCGCTCGAAGGCCTCCTCGCCGCGCTGCGGGCCGCCCCCACCCCTGCTGCATGACCGCCACCCGAAGATTGCTCCATCACGCCGCGTTCGCCGCCGGCCTGGCCGTGCTCGGCTGGGTCGCCGTCGGCGCGTTCGGCGCCAACCCGCTGGCCCTGGTCGTCACGCTGGTCATCGCCGCGTTCTACGCCATGGGCGCGGCCGAGCTGCAGCGGTTCCAGCGCGGCACCACGGCGCTCGGCGGCGCACTGGCCGCGCTGCCCCCGCCGCCCGCCCCGCTGGGCGACCTGGCGCCCTGGCTCGACACGCTGCCCGCCCCGCTGCGCCCCGCGGTGCGCCAGCGCATCGACAGCAACGGCCGCACCGCGCTGCCCGGCCTGGCGCTGGCGCCCTACCTCACCGGCCTGCTGGTGCTGCTGGGCATGCTGGGCACCTTCCTCGGCATGGTGCTGACCCTGCACGGCACCGGCCTCGCGCTGGAGCAGGCCACCGAGCTGGACGCGCTGCGCAACGCGCTCTCCGCGCCGGTGAAGGGCCTCGGCCTGGCGTTCGGCACCTCGGTGGCCGGTGTCGCCACCTCGGCGATGCTGGGGCTGATGACCGCGCTGGCCCGGCGCGAGCGCGCCGAAGCCGTGCAGGCGCTGGACCGCCACATCGCCACCACGCTGCAACCGTTCACGCAGGCGCACCGTGCCGAGCAGCAGCAGCACCGCGCGGCGCAGCAGCACGACGACACGCTGCGCGCGCTGCGCCAGCAGGCCGAGGCCGTGCCCGCGCTGATGACCGCGATGGTGGACACCGTCGTCACGCCGCTGATGGAGCGGCTGCAGGCGCTGATGACCTCGATGGAACAACAGCACCAGTCCGCGCAGCAGCGGCTGCACGAAGGGCAGCAGCAGTTCCACCAACGCACCGAGGCCGCCTACGGTGCGCTGGCCACCTCGGTGGAACGCACGCTGAAGGACAGCCTCGCCGACAGCGCCGCGCAGGCCCACGCCACGCTGCAGCCGCTGCTCGAGACCACGCTGGCCGGGCTGGCCCGCGAGGCCGGCACGCTGCACGCGCAGCTCGGCCGCGCGGTGCAGCAGCAGCTCGACGGCATCACCGAGCGCCTCGGCGCCAGCAGCTCCACGCAGGCCGCGCAGTGGCGGCAGGCGCTCGACGAGCACCGCCAGCAGCAGCAGGCCGGCACCGCGCACCTGCAGGCCGCGCTGGAGCGTTTCACGGCCACCTTCGACGAGCGCACCGGCACGCTGGTGGACACGCTGGCCACGCGGCTGGGCGACCTGCACCAGGGCCAGCAGGCCGGCTGGGCCGCGCAGGAGGCGCAGCGCCTGGCCACCTGGCAGGACAGCGTCGCGACGATGACCGGCTCGCTGCGCGAGGCCTGGCAGCGGGCCGCTGCGCAGGCCGAGGCGCAGTCGCGCGACGGCCAGGCCGCCGCCGAACAGCTGCAGGCCACGCTGCAGCAGGTGGCCACCACCTTCGAGCAACGGTCCACCGCGCTGGTGCACGACCTCACCGCGCGCTTCGGCGACAGCCACGCCGCGCTGCAGGCCACCTGGGCCGCGCGCGATGCCGAGCGGCTGGCCGCCTGGCAGGACAGCGTCGCCACGATGGCCGGCGGCCTGCGCGAGGCCTGGCAGCAGGCCGGCGCGGCCACGCAGGCGCAGCAGCAGCAGGTGTGCGACACGCTCGCGCGCACCGCCCGCGAGATGACCGAGACCGCGCAGGCGCAGGCCCGCGAGACCGTGGCCGAGATCGGCCGCCTGCTGCAGGCCGCGGCCGAAGCGCCGCGCGCCGCCGCCGAGGTGATCGGCGAGCTGCGCGACCGCCTCACCGACGCGATGGCGCGCGACAACACCCTCCTCGACGAACGGCAGCGCCTGCTGGAGACGCTCTCCACGCTGCTCGGCGCCGTCAACCAGGCCAGCCACGAGCAGCGCGCCGCCATCGACGCGCTGGTGGGCACCTCCGCCACGCTGCTGCGCGAGGCCGGCGAACGGCTGCAGGTCCAGGCCGACACGCACGGCGCCGCGCTGGCCGACGCCGCCGCGCAGGTCAACGGCAGCGCGGTGGAGATGGCCGCGGTGGGCGATGCCTTCGGCTTCGCGGTGCAGCGCTTCGGCGACAGCAACGAGGCGCTGATGGCGCAGCTGCAGCGCATCGAGGCGGCGCTGTCGCAGTCGATCACGCGCAGCGACGAACAGCTGGCCTACTACGTCGCGCAGGCCCGCGAGGTCATCGACCTGTCGCTGTCGTCGCAGCAGCAGATCGTCGAGGACCTGCAGCAGCTGGCGCGCCGGCAAGCCGCATGACGCTCGACGACGACCTCGACACGCCGCACGTCGACACCGACGTGCCGGTGTGGGCCGTGTTCGGCGACCTGATGACCGGCCTGCTCGGCGCCTTCGTGCTGATCCTGCTGATGGCGCTGGGCCTGCAGCTCGACCTGGCCTCGAAGCTGAAGGACGAGGTGCGCCAGCGCCAGGCCGCCGAGCAGACCCGCCTGGCGCTCGAACAGGCGCTGGCGGTGCCGCTGGCCGCCGGGCGCGTGACGCTGCAGGACGGCCGCATCGGCATCAGCGGCAGCGTGCTGTTCGCGTTCAACTCGGCCGAGCTGCAGCCCGAAGGCGAGCAACTGCTGAAGAGCCTGGCCGCGCCGCTGAAGACCTACCTGCAATCGCGCGACGAGCTGCTGATGGTGAGCGGCTTCACCGACGACCGCGGCATGCGCGGGGGCGTGAAGGGCGCCCCGGCCCGGTTCACCGACAACTGGGAACTCTCCGCGCAGCGGTCGCTGACCGTCACCCGCGCGCTCATCGACGCCGGCGTGCCGTCGTCGTCGGTGTTCGCCGCCGCGTTCGGCAGCGAGCAGCCGGTGGCCTCCAACCAGGATGCCGACGGCCGCGCGAAGAACCGCCGCGTCGAGATCGCCCCGACCCCGCGCCATGCCCAGCGCCGCTGAACTGCGCTTGCACATCATCGAAGCCCTCGCACGCCGCGCGACGGGCTGCGAAGGGCCGGTGCGCGAGCGGCTGGAGGCGCGCCTGGCCACGCTGCGCGCGCAGGCCGCTGCTGCCGCCCCGGTGCCAGGCTCAGCCGATGAGCCTGCCCCGCCAGTGCAGCAGCCGCTGGCCGCGCTGCTCGACCACATCGCCCGGCACGCCGGCCCGGCACCGGAGCTGAAGACGCTGCAGCGCTTTCGCCGCACCTGGTCGCGCCTGGCCGCCGATCAGCGCGTGGTGCGCTCGCGCACCCGCCTGCCCGACCACGCCGGCCCGCTGAACTCGCAGCGGCTGGTGCACCGTGCGCTGACGACGATGCGCGAACTGTCGCCGGACTACCTGGAACGTTTTGTCGCGCACGCCGATGCGCTGCTGTGGCTGGAGAGCGCGGGTGGGGGCGACCTGCTGGCGCGCAAGGACGTGCTGCAGGCCGGGGCCGGGCCCGTCAAGCCGAAGCGCAAGCGCCGCAGCCAGCAGGCTGTTTGACTGCTGTAGGAGCGGCTTCAGCCGCGATTCGTGCCCTGCCACGAGCCCATCGCGGCTGAAGCCGCTCCTACAGAAGTCCAAACCGAATCACACCACCGCCGGCAACCGGTCCAGCAGCTTGTCCAGCGTCACCGGATACTGCCGCACGCGCACCCCCGTGGCGTTGTAGACCGCATTGGCGATCGCCGCGGCCACGCCGCAGAGGCCCAGTTCGCCCACGCCCTTGGCCTTCATCGGCGACGAGATCGGGTCGGTCTCGTCGAGGAAGATCACGTCCTGGTGCGGGATGTCGGCATGCACCGGCACCTCGTAGCCGGCGAGGTCGTGGTTGACGAAGAAGCCGTGGCGCGTGTCCACCGCGAGTTCCTCCATCAGCGCGGCGCCCACGCCCATGGTCATCGCGCCGATCACCTGGCTGCGCGCCGACACCGGGTTGAGGATGCGGCCGGCGGCGCAGACGGCCAGCATGCGCCGCACGCGGATCTCGCCGGTGAACGCATCGACCGCCACCTCGACGAAGTGCGCGCCGAAGGTGGACTGCTGGTAGCGCTTGTCGAGGTCGCCGTATTCGATCTTGTCCTCGGCCACCAGCCCGTCGGCGCCGGCCACCTCGGCCAAGGCCACCCGGCGGGACCCGGCCCGCACCGCGCCGTCTTCGAACACGGCGTCGGCCGCTGCCAGGCCGGCACGCCGCGCCACCGCCTCGCGCAGCTTCATGCAGGCGGCGTAGACCCCGGCGGTGGCGTTGTTGCCGCCCCATTGGCCTCCCGAGCCGCACGAGGACGGGAACGCCGAGTCGCCCAGGTGCACGCTCACGTGCTCCAGCGGCACGCCCATCATCTCGGCCGCGGTCTGCGCGATGATGGTGTAGCTGCCGGTGCCGATGTCGGTCATGTCGGTCTCGACGGCGATGCGGCCTTCGCGGTCGAGCCGCACGTGCGCGCCCGAGGTCGTCAGCAGGTTGTTGCGGAACGCCGCCGCCACGCCCAGGCCGACGAGCCACGGGCCCTCGCGCACCTGCGCGGGCGTGGCCTGGCGGCGCGCCCAGCCGAAGCGTTCGGCGCCCAGCGTCAGGCATTCGGCCAGCTGGCGCTGCGAGAAGGGGCGCTGCGGTTTTTCGGGGTCGACCTGCGTGTCGTTGCGCAGGCGAAAGGCCACCGGGTCGAGGCCGAGCTTCTCGGCCATCTCGTCCATCGCGATCTCCAGCGCCATCATGCCGGGGGCCTCGCCCGGCGCGCGCATCGAGTTGCCCTCGGGCAGGTCGAGCTCCGCGAGGCGCATCGCGGTGAAGCGGTTCGCGCCGGCGTACAGCAGGCGGGTCTGGCCCACCGCGGTCTCCGGGCCACCGCCGGGCAGGTCGCCGGACCAGCTCTCGTGGCCGATCGCCGTGAGCCGCCCGTCGGGTTCGGCCCCCAGGCGGATGCGCTGCAGCGTGGCCGGCCGGTGGGTGGTGTTGTTGATCATCACCGGCCGCTGCAGCGCCACCTTCACCGGCCGCTGCGCGGCCCTGGCCCCCAGCGCGGCGAGCAGCACGTCGGCGCGCAGGAACAGCTTGCCGCCGAAGCCGCCGCCGATGTAGGGCGAGACCAGCCGCACGTTCGCGCGCGGCAGGCCCAGCGTCCTGGCCAGGTCGGCGGCGCCCCAGGTGATCATCTGGTTCGAGGTCCACACGGTGAGCTTGCCGGCGTCCCAGGCGGCGATGCTGGCGTGCGGCTCCATCATCGCGTGGGTCTGGTCGGGCGTGTGGTAGGTGGCGTCGAGCTGCACCGGCGCGGCGGCGAAGGCCTGCTCGAACTGGCCGGTGCGGGTCTCCGGCGGCCCGCCGGGGCCGCCGCCCTTCGGCGGCTTGGCACCGTCGCGGGCCTGCGCGAGATCGAAGCGGCCGGGCGAGCGCTCGTAGCGCACCTGCACCAGCGCCGCGGCGGCGCGGGCCTGCTCGAACGTGGTGGCCACCACCAGCGCGATGGCCTGGTGGTAGTGCTCGACCAGCGGGCCGCCGAGCAGCTGGGCGGTGTTGTGGCTGCTCTTCTCGAGCTTGCCGGCGGTCTGTGCGGTGACGATGGTCAGCACCCCCGGCGCGGCCTGCGCGGCGCGCAGGTCCATCGCCGCGATGCGGCCCTTCGCGATGCCGGCCGGCACGATCACGCCATAGGCCGCGGGCTGCGGCGTCATGTCGTGCTGCTCGTAGGCGTAGCGGGCGGTGCCGGTGGTCTTGCGCGGGCCGTCGATGCGCGGCGTGGGCCGGCCGACCACGCGGCCGCGGTCGATGGGGTTGGTGGTGGCGGGGGTGTCGAATTTCATGGTGGGTGTCTTGGGGTCAGCCTTGCAACGCCGCGGCGAGCGTGCGCTCGGCCAGCGGCAGCTTGAACGCGTTCTCCGGCGTCGGCGACGCCCCCGCCAGCAGCGTGGCCATCACCGCCTTCGCGCCCTGCGGCAGCGCGGCATCGGCCGCTTCCACACGCCACGGCTTGTGCGCCACGCCGCCCAGTGCCACACGGCCACGGCCATCGGGCATCACGACAGCGGCCACCGACACCAACGCAAACGCATACGACGCGCGGTCGCGCACCTTGCGGTAGACGTGGCGCCCGCCCAGCGGCGCGGGCAGCGTCACCGCGGTGATCAGTTCGCCGGGCTCGAGCGCGGTCTCGGCCTGCGGCGTGTTGCCGGGCAGGCGGTGGAAGTCGGCGATCGGGATCACGCGGGTGCGGCCGTCGGGCTGCACGGTCTCGACCTGCGCGTCGAGCACGCGCAGGGCCACCGCCATGTCGCTCGGGTGCGTGGCGATGCAGGCCGTGCTGCCCCCGATCACCGCCAGCTGCCGGCTCACGCCGCCGATCGCGCTGCAGCCGCTGCCGGGCTGGCGCTTGTTGCAGGCCTGCGCGGGGTCGTAGAAGTACGGGCAGCGGGTGCGCTGCAGCAGGTTGCCGGCGGTGGTGGCCCGGTTGCGCAACTGGCCGGAGGCGCCCGCCAGCAGCGCCCGCGACAGCACCGCATGGTCGCGCCGCACCCGCGCATCGGCCGCGAGGTCGGTGTTGCGCACCAGCGCGCCGATGCGCAGGCCGCCCTCCGGCGTCGGCTCGATGCGGTCCAGGCCGATGCCGTTGACATCCACCAGGTGCGGCGGCGCCTCGATCCCGAGCTTCATCAGGTCGAGCAGGTTGGTGCCGCCGGCGATGAACTTCGCGCCGGGCCGGCGCTCCACTGCGGCGGCGGCCTCGGCCGGCGTGCGGGCGCGTTCGTACGAAAACGGCTTCATGTCGTCGTCCCCGGTTCGAGCTGCTCGCGGGCCGCCACCACGGCCTCGGCGATGTTCGAATAGGCGCCGCAGCGGCAGAGGTTGCCGCTCATGCGCTCGCGCAGTTCGTCGACGCTGAACAGCGGCTGCGCCGTCAGGTCGGCCGTGACATGGCTGGGGATGCCGGCGCGGATCTCGTCGAGCACCGCCACCGCCGAGCAGATCTGCCCGGGCGTGCAGTAGCCGCACTGGTAGCCGTCATGCTGTACGAAGGCGGCCTGCATCGGGTGCAGCCGCTCGGGCGTGCCGAGGCCTTCGATGGTGGTGACCTTCGCGCCCTCGTGCATCACGGCGAGCGTCAGGCAGGCGTTCAGCCGCCGGCCGTCGACGATCACCGTGCAGGCGCCGCACTGGCCGTGGTCGCAGCCCTTCTTGGTGCCGGTGAGGTGCAGGTGCTCGCGCAGCGCGTCGAGCAGCGTGGTGCGCGTGTCCAGCGCCTCGAACGTGCAGGATTGGCCGTTGACGTCGAACGTGACGCGGGCGGACTCGAAGGGATCCATGACCGGTTCCTCATAGGGACGACCGGCGTGAAGGGCAAGCGCAATGCCCGCGCTCAAACTTCAGACGGCGGCATCACCTCCGGCCCCGGCACCCCCGGCGTCACCTCGGGAAACGAGGGCATGGGCTCGATCTCCGGTGCGGTCGAGGGCTGCGGCACCTCGGGCTGCGGCGAGCCCGGCGTCGCATCCGGCCCGATCGGGCGCGGGACCACGTCCGGGGCGGGGACGGGCGGCGGCGCCGGCGGCGTCACGTCGGGGGCCGGGCCGCCCGGGCCGGGCTCGGTGGCGGGTTCGCTGTGCATGGCAGGGGTCCGTGGGCTCGTTCGTCAATGGTCCCGCGTGCGGGTCTTCGCCACGCCGGACATGATCCCGATCCCCGCGAGGATCAGGCACGCGATGCCGATGTAGATCGTGGGCACGCCCATCACGCTGAGCCCCCAGGCGAGGCCGCCAATGACGAGGGCGAAGCCGAAGAGATAGATCGCGAAGGACACGGTGCGGCTCCTGGCTGTCTTGTTGTCGCCTCACTCTAGGCGGACCGCCGGGGCGCCCGTGTCGGACACCGCCACAGCCCGCCGCAGGACGGCGCGGCCGGCCTCGGCGATGATCCCGGCCATGCCTTCCGTCCTGATCCTGCAGCACCTGTCGAACGACGGGCCCGGTTTCCTCGCCACCTGGCTGGCGCGCCACGGCATCGCCTTCGAGGTGTGCAATGCCGCCGCCGGCGACACGGTGCCGGCCGACCTCGGCCCGCATGCCGCGCTGGCGGTGCTCGGCGGCGAGATGAGCGCCAACGACGACCTGCCGTTCCTGCGCGCCGAGGAGCGGCTGATCCTCGGCGCGATGGCCGCCGGCCGCCCGGTGATCGGCCACTGCCTCGGCGGCCAGCTGATGGCGCGCGCGCTGGGTGCGGCGGTGCAGGCCTCGCCCGCGCCGGAGATCGGCTGGCATCCGATCGCGCTGACCGCGGCAGCGCACGACGGGTTCGGCGAGCAGGACAGCGTGCAGGTGTGCCAGTGGCACTACGAGGCCTTCGGCCTGCCGCCCGGGGCCACGCTGCTCGCCGGCAACGCCGCCTGCCCGCACCAGGCGTTCGCGATCGGGCCGCACCTGGCGATGCAGTTCCACATCGAGGTCGACACCGCCAAGCTCGACGGCTGGTGGCGCGACCTCGACCCGGCCGAAGCCGCGCTGCTCGGCACGCAGCCGACGCTGCACCCGGTGGCGCGCATGCGCGCCGACACCGCCCGCTGGCTGCCCGCCAGCCAGGCGCTGGCCGAGCGGCTGTACGCGCGCTGGTGGGCGGCGCGATGAGCGCCACGCTGCTGCGCCTGACCCGCGCCCAGCCGCAGGAACTCCCCGCCGCGCTGTGGGCCTTCGTCTGCTTCTACGCACTGCTGGCCGGCTACTACGTGCTGCGCCCGCTGCGCGACGAGATGGGCCTGCAGCTCGGCGCCGACACGCTGCAGCGGCTGTTCGCCGCGGTGTTCGTCTCGATGCTGGTGCTGGTGCCGGTGTTCGGCTGGCTGACACGCCGCTTCGCGCGCAAGCGGCTGCTGCCGTGGCTGTACGGCTTCTTCGCGCTGAACCTGGTCGGCTGGCACGAGCTGCTGCTGTTCGGCAGCCCGCAGTCGCGCGGCACCGCGGCGGCGTTCTTCGTGTGGGTGAGCGTCTACAACCTGTTCGCGGTGTCGCTGTTCTGGAGCCTGATGGCCGATCTCTTCACCACCGAGCAGGCCGAGCGGCTGGTCGGCTTCATCGCCGCCGGCGGCACCGCCGGGGCGCTGACCGGGCCGCTGGTGACGCTCGCGCTGGTGGGCCCGTTCGGCCCCAAGGGACTGGTGCTGGTGTCGGCCGCGCTGATGCTGCTGAGCGTGGCGGCGCTGGTGCGGCTGCGCGGCTGGGCGGCGCGGCATCCGCGCGGGGCGGACGAGGGCGAACAGCCGTTCACCGGCAGCGTCTGGACCGGCCTGCAGGACCTGCTGCGCTCGCGCTACCTGCAGGCCATCGCGGGCTTCCTGCTGCTGTATTCGCTGCTCTCCACCTTCCTGTACTTCACGCAGGTGGAGCTGGTGCCGCAGCGCCTGCCCGACAGCGCCGCGCGCACCCGCCTGCTGGCCGGCATGGACTGGGCGGTGAACCTGCTCGCGCTGGCGGTGCAGCTGCTGGCGTTCGGCACCTGGGTGCGGCGCGCCGGCGTGCGCTGGGTGCTGGTGGCGCTGCCGGGGGTCTCGGTGCTCGGGTTCGCCGCGTTGGCGGCGACGGCGGGAGACACCGCGCTGGCGGTGCTGGTGGTGTTCGGCGTGGTGCGCCGGGCCGGCGAATACGCGGTCACCAAGCCGGCGCGCGAGACGCTGTTCAACGCGCTGCCGCCCGAGCAGCAGTACCGCGCCAAGAACGCCATCGACACCCTGGTGCACCGCACCGGCGACACGGCGTCGGCCTGGCTGATCGCCGGGCTGCGCGGGCTGGGCGTGGCGCACGCCACCCAGGTGTTGCTGGCGGTGCCGGTCAGCCTGGGCTGGGCGGCGCTGGCGTGGTGGCTGGGCGGCCGGGCGCAGGCGCTGCGCGATGCTTCCGGTGGGAGCGGCTTCCGCCGCGATGCGGGCGACGCCACCGGCGATCGCGGCTGAAGCCGCTCCCACAGAACGCCTCTGCCGGCCGGCCGTAAGCTCGCTCAGCGCATAAGCAAGTACAGATCGCTTCGTTTGACGTTCATAGCCGCCTGCCTAGCATGACGGCTATCGACTGCAAACACACCCTGCGAGCCCGACATGAACCTCCCCTCTCCCCTGCGCCGCACCCTGCTGGCCACCGGCCTGGCGCTGCTGTCCTTCGGCGCCGCCGCGAAGGACATCACGTTGCTGAACGTCTCCTACGACCCGACGCGCGAGCTGTACCAGGAGTTCAACACCGCCTTCGCCAAGCAGTGGAAGGCCAAGACCGGCGACACCGTGACGGTGAAGCAGTCGCACGGTGGCTCGGGCAAGCAGGCCCGCTCGGTGATCGACGGCCTGGAAGCCGACGTGGTGACCCTGGCGCTGGCCTACGACATCGACGAGATCGGCGAGAAGGCCAAGCTGCTGCCGGCCAGCTGGCAGAAGCGCCTGCCGCACAACGCGGCACCGTACACCTCGACCATCGTGTTCCTGGTGCGCAAGGGCAACCCGAAGGCCATCAAGGACTGGGACGACCTGGTCAAGCCCGGCATCGCCGTGATCACGCCGAACCCCAAGACCTCCGGCGGCGCACGCTGGAACTACCTGGCCGCCTGGGGCTTCGCGAAGCAGAAGTACGGCGGCGACGCGCAGGCCCAGGCCTTCGTCGGCAAGCTGCTGGCCAACGTGCCGGTGCTCGACAGCGGCGCCCGCGGCGCGACCACCACCTTCGTCGAACGCGGCATCGGCGACGTGCTGCTGGCCTGGGAGAACGAGGCGCTGCTGGCGCTGAAGGAACTCGGTCCGGACAAGTTCGACATCGTCGCGCCGAGCGTCTCGATCCTGGCCGAGCCGCCGGTGTCGGTGGTCGACAAGGTGGTCGACAAGCGCGGCACCCGCGCCGTGGCCGAGGCCTACCTGCAGTACCTGTACAGCCCGGAAGGCCAGGACATCGCCGGCCAGAACTACTACCGCCCGGTGGACCCGAAGGCCGCGGCCAAGTACGAGAAGCAGTTCCCGAAGCTGAAGCTGTTCACCATCGACGAGGCGTTCGGCGGCTGGGCCAAGGCGCAGGCGACGCATTTCGCAGATGGTGGCACCTTCGACAAGGTCTACACGCGCAAGTGACGCCTGCGCAATGGTGAAGCCAGGCGGCCCGCGGGCCGCCTTTTTGTTGCCTGGGTGGATACCTCGCGAGTATCGGCGCGCAGCAGCATCGGTATTGGACAGCCTGCGACGCGTCGCTAAGCTTCGCTGATCCACACAGGAGACAAAACATGGCAATGACCGGCGTCCTGCGCCCGGGCCACGCACAGCTGCGGGTGCTCGACATCGAAGAAAGCCGCACGTTCTACCGCGACGTCGTCGGGCTCGTCGACATGGGCAGCGATGCCCAGGGGCGCGTCTACCTGCGCTGCTGGGACGAGCTGGACCACCACAGCATCGTGCTGCGCCAGGCCGACAAGGCCGGCATCGACTTCATCGGCTTCAAGGTGCTGGACACCGCCACGCTGGCCGAGCTGGAGCGCAAGGTGCGCGAATTCGGCCTCGAGACCGAGCGGCTGCCCGCCGGCGACCTGCTGGAGACCGGCGAACGCGTGCGCTTCCAGCTGCCCAGCGGCCACCTGTTCGAGCTGTATGCCGAGAAGACCTACGTCGGCAACGGCCTGGGCGAGACCAACCCGAAACCGTGGAACCCGGCGCACGCCGACCGCGGCATGGCCCCCACGCGCTGGGACCACTGCCTGCTGTACGGGCCCAACGTGGCCGCGAACCACAAGCTCTTCACCGAGGTGCTGGGCTTCTACCTGACCGAACGCATCCTCGGCCCCAAGGAGGCCGGCGAGCCGGAGATCGGCTTCTTCCTGTCGTGCTCGCACAAGTCGCACGACATCGCGTTCGTCGAGTACCCCGAGCCGGCCAAGCTGCACCACCTGTCGTTCCGCATGCCCAGCTGGGAACGCGTGCTGCGCGCCGGCGACATCATGGGCATGCACGACGTGCCGATCGACATCGGGCCGACGCGCCACGGCGTCACCCGCGGCGAGACCATCTACGCCTGGGACCCGTCTGGCAACCGCTTCGAGACCTTCGCCGGCGGACGCGAACCCTATCCGGATGGCCGGCCGATCACCTGGACCTTCGACGGCTTCCCGCATGGGCTCGACTACCCGCAGGGCAAGCTGCACGAGAGCTTCCTGACGATCGTGACCTGATCGCCGGGGTCGGCGCGGTCAGAGGCGCTTCAGCGCCTCGGCCGGGTCGACAAAACGGTAAGTCTCCAGCGCGCCGCGGGCGTCGCGCAGCGCGTTGCGGCGCTGGATCGCCGCGTCCCGCATCGCATCGGTGACGTGCACGTTCAGCTCGCGCTGGCGCGCCGAGAAGTCCGGGTCGCCCTCCTTCACCGGCACCGCGGACTGGCCGATGCGCGCGGCATTCGCCGGCGCGATCTCGATCGGCCGGATCACCTTGTGCACATCACGCTCGCTTCGCGCATCGATGCTGCGGATCGCGAAGTCGGGCCGCTCGACCCGGCCGCTCGGGCTGTACACCACCGCGGTCACCAGGCCGTCGAGCGCACAGTCCTTTTCCTTGCGGCGATGGGCGATGTCGCGCACCGGCCGCTCGGGGATCGCCAGCCGCGTGATGCCGCGGTCGTTGATCGCCCCCAGCACCGCCTGGTGATCGCGCGGCACCTGCACCTCGCGCCGCGGCGGCCAGAAGTCGAAGTTGCCGTGGCCGCCCCACCAGTCGCCGACGTGGATCGCGAACAGCTCGGGGTAGATCCTGCGCTCCGTGCGCCGCACCGGCTTGACGTCGTAGAACATCGTGCACACCAGCTGGATCAGGTGCGTCGCCCCGAGCCCGGCGAGCGGCTCGTAGAGCACGATGCCGAAGCGGTCGTGTTAGTTCCAGTGGGCGAACACATCGGCCGGCGTGCCGGGCTGTCCGTCGCGTTCGATCTCGTAGAAATCCGCGCTCAGCGCGTCGATCACGTGCATGGAGACTCCTGGAGAAGCCTCCATTTTCTTCCTTGTAGGAGCGGCTTCAGCCGCGATTCGCGTCATCCCCCGAGCACATCGCGACGCTGATCGCGGCTGAAGCCGCTCCCACAGAAGCTCAGATCGCCTTGAACACCGGGCTGCGCACCCGCTCCGCATCGGCCGCCGACAGGAACTTCTCGGTGTAGATGTCGCGCTCGAAGAGGCGGCCCTGCATCAGGGTGGCGATGCAGGCTTCGATCATCACCGGCGGGCCGCAGAGGTAGGCCTTGTGGCCGCGGAAGTCGTTGTCGAACAACGCCTTCGCGACCTCGTGCACGAAGCCGCGGGCGCCGCGCCAGGGGCTGTCGGCCGGTTCGTGCGACAGCGCCGGCACGTAGCGGAAATGGGCGTGCCGTTCGGCCAGCGCGACGAACTCGTCGTGGTAGTACAGCTCTTCGCGGCTGCGCTGGCCGTAGACCAGCGTGATGGGCAGCGTGCAGCCCTCTTCCAGCAGGTCGAGGACCATGCTGCGCGGGCTGGAGAGGCCGGAGCCGCCGGCGATGAAGAGCAGCGGCACCTGCGCCGACTTGCGCACGAAGAAGCGGCCGTAGGGGCCCGACAGCTTGATCTCGTCCCCTACCTTTAGCTGCTCGTGCAGGTACGTGGTGCCCTCGCCGCCGAGCACGATGCGCACGTTCAGCTCCACCGCAGGCCCGGTGGAGGGTGGGTTGGCGAGCGAGAACGCGCGTTTCACACCGAGCGTCGGGATCTCGAGGTTGACGTACTGGCCAGCCTGGAAGTGCAGCGGCGTCTCCAACACGAAGTGCAGCGCCTTGATGGTGGGGGTCAGCGTCTCGATGCAGCTGACGGTGCCGGCGAAGTCGCGCACCGGGATGACCTCGGCGTCGGGGTCGTCGTCGATGTCGGCCTCGATCACCGCGTCGCCCTGCAGCGTGGCGCAGCAGGCCAGCGCCTTGCCTTCCTCGCGCTCGTAGTCCATCAGCGCGAAGGGCGAGGCGTCGCCGTGGTCGATGTCGCCCTCGAGCACGTGCACCTTGCAGGTGGCGCACAGGCCGTGGCAGCAGGCATGCGGCAGCCAGATGCCGGCGCGCAGGCAGGCATCGAGCACGTTCTGCCCCTCTTCCACTTCCACCGCCTGGCCCAGCGGTTCGATCGTCAGGGTGTAGCTCATCGCGTGCGGCTCAGAAGCAGGCACCGTGCAGGCCGTCGAGGCCCGGGGTGCGGAAGCGCAGCAGCGCCTTGTGGCCGATGCCGTTGTCGGCCAGGCTGCGCTCCATCGCGGGGTCGAACGGCTGACCGTCGCGCTGCCAGCGGGCCTCGCGCCAGTCGACCTTCGCGAAGTCGGGGTGCTGGCCGAACAGGCCCGGCAGCACCTGCTCGACCAGCGCGCCGAAGGGCATCTGCGGCGGCAGCGGCACGCACAGCGGCGTGGCGTACATCAGGTGGCGGTCCCACCACAGCGAGACCAGTTGCTTGCCGTGGAAGTGCTCGACGGTGTCCTTCATGTCCCCGTGGTAGCCGGGGCGGATGGCGGTGACGCTCATGGGGCGCTCTCCTCAGGCGGTCTTGCGTTGTTCGTCGGCGGGCGGCGTCTGCATCGGCTCGTGCAGGCTGGCGGGGCGGTGGCTCCACTGCTCCCAGTTCACCGCGTCGATGTGGCCGCGGAAGTCGCCGCCGTCCACGCCGGGTTCGATGCCCATGTACCGCAACGCCTCGACCAGCGGGTTGAAGTCCGGCGCGGTGGGATCGGCCTCGGGCCGGAAGTAGTGGCCCTGGTAGATCTGGTGCACCGGCAGGTGCGCGTGCACGAACTTCTCCGGCTCGTGCCGGAAGATGTCACGGCAGCCGTCGGAGCAGAAGTGGAACTTCTCGCCGAGGTAGGTCTCCTCGCGGTGGCAGACCGTCGTCGGGTCGTCGGGCTCTGTGAACAGCAGCGGCCACTGGCAGGTCTGGCACAGCAGCGGCAGTGTGGCGTTGACGAACGGCGTGCCGGCCGCGTCCATCGCGCGCCAGGCCTCGTAGCGGGGCCGATAGTAACGATCGAAAGTGTCGGGGTACTTGGCCGAGAACCAGTCCATCTCCTCTTCCGACGGCAACCACACCGGGAAGCCGGCTGCGTGGCGGAACTGGTAGAAGGTGCACCACAGCTGGTGGCTGGCGTGGTGCTTCTCCTTCACGGTCACGTCGGCGTACTTCGGCATGCGGATGCCGTAGCGCGCCAGGTCGGCAAAGAGGGCGCCGCCGTTCTGCTCGAAGTAGATGTCCCAGGCCTCGCTCCAGGCCATCACGCGCTTGGGCAGCATGTAGTCCATCATCGCCGCCACCAGCGTCAGCAGGCGGTAGCCGCGCCAGAACCACTTGTCGATCCAGCGCTGCACGATGGGCACGTTGGCCGGGTCCTGCTCGAGCAGGAACTTGATCACCTCGATGCCCAGCGTCATGTGGCGCGCCTCGTCGCTCTGCGCCGAGAAGCCGAACGAGACGGTGGACATGTCGCCGTTGTACGCCGCGCCCGACATCCACGGCATGAACACCAGGTTCGTCAGCACATACTCGAACGAGAAGCAGATCGCGACGATGTACTCGAACGGGCCGGCGGAAATCGCGTCCTCGAAGAACGACTTCGGGATCGACAGGTACCAGGTGCGGTCGAACTGGTGCGGGAACTCCGCCATGCCGGCAAAGTAGCGGTTGTAATGGCTCAGCGCGTGGGTCTGCGTCTGCGCGTGGCGCAGCTCGTCGATGGCCTGCATCTGCGCGGCGATGCGTGCGCCCACGCCGGGGAACTCGCGGCCGATCATGTTGAAGCCGCGGTGCGCAGAGTACTCGAGCCCGATCACGCCGTTGATGAACAGCTTCAGCGCCTGCAGGTAGCGCGCGTCGCTGACGTTCAGGTGGCCGTTGTTCTGCTGGAACGCGTCGATGATGGCGTAGAGCTTGCGCTCCTTCTCGCCCTGGTACTTCCAGTAGGCGTCCATCGTCAGGCGGAACGGGTCTTCCCACCGGTCCCAGTCGTGGATCTTGATGCCTTCGAACTGCACGTGCGGGAAGATGTCCTCGTGCTTCTCGTAGCTCGGCTCCCAGCCGAGGCCGCGCGTCAGCAGCGCATAGTTCTCTTTCAGGCTGAGCTTCTTGGTTGGCGGGTTCATGCGGCTTTCCATTGCAGGGTGAATTCGTCGTCGGTCTCGTCGAGCTCGCCGGCCAGCGACACCAGGTTGATCTGCAGCTCGCGCAGATCGAACGGGCGGCCGAGGCGTTCCTCGACCGACTCGCGCCGCACGACCAGGTGGCCCGGCGCGTCGATCTTGACCATCGCCGGGTACTCGTGCACCACGGCCAGCGGGTTGTCGGCACGGATCGCGTCGACGATGGGCAGCGTGTCGTGGTTGGCCTGCAGCGCGATGAAGACAGGTTGTTCGGAGTGGCTCATGGGGTGATCCTGTGGTCGTGCGTGCGGTTCAGCTGGCGAGGCCCAGCTTGACCAGCCGCTGGCCCAGCGCGGTATTGACCGCCGCCAGCGCCGCCGCGCCATCCTCGCCCATCGACGCCTCGGCCAGCGGCGCCAGCGCGCCGGTGAAGGCGGTGCGCCAGCGGTCGACCCAGCCCTGCACCAGCTCGCGGTTCTCCGGGCTTTCCGCCACGATCGTCTTCACCACCGCGTCGACCCACTTCGCGGTCTCGTCGTGCCAACGGGTCAGGTGGTCGAGCACGGTGGCCAGGCCCACGCCGTGGCGGCGCGCCATCCAGGCGTCGTATTGCTGGTAGAACAGCGGGTACACCAGCCCATCGGCCACCAGGCACTGCGCCACCAGCGCCTCGATCGGGTCGCGCACGACGAAGCTGCGCTCCACCTCGCGGCGCAACGGCTGCCAGTCGGCATGCGCCACCCAGTGCTGCTTGGCCCCGGCGAGGCTCTCGCCGCTGTTGCCATCGACCAGCAGGCCGATGCGCGACAGGTGCTGCGCCATGCCGAGCCGGTCCATCGCGCCGAGCATCGCCGCCTGCGTCAGCGCAGTGCCCCAGCCGTACGCGGCGACCAGGCACTGGTTGGTGTTGGCGCCCCACTCGTAGTGGCGCAGCGGCACCAGCGTGAACACGATGGCCTGGCGCGCCGCCTCGGGCAACGCGCGCAGCAGCGCGCGCTTCTCGGCGAACTCCATCTGCCGGTCCAGCGCCTCCTGCTGCTTGGCGCGGGCGATGGTGTAGCTGCCGTAGTAGAACTGGCGCGGGTCCTTCAGCGCGTACCAGTCGCGCATCGTCACCGCCGTGCGGCGCGTGTCGTAGATGTCGCGCTCGGGGTCCCACAGCGGCTTGTAGTGGCGGTTGGTCTCGGTCTGCAGGTCGTAGGTGCCTTCCTGGTAGCGCGACGCGGGCTTGTCGCCGAAGCGCCGGGCGATGTGCCCGAAGGTCTGGCGCAGCGGCTTGACGGACTGGGTCCGGATCTCGACGGTCATGCAAGGGTCCTCTGGTCGTCGGGGTGGGCGGGGTGGGCAGGCAGCTCGCGCACACGGTTGGCGCGGCAGAAGATCCCGTAGGCGGCTTCGGGCAGGATCAGGTCGACCGCCAGCATCGGGTCGCCGATCGAGAACTCGAATTCGATGAAGCCATCGGGGCGGCGGCACTGCAGCCGCACAAAACACGGTGCGGGCAGCGGGCCTCGGGGAAAGTCCAGCACGGACATGGCGGGTCTCCTTCTGTCTCCTTGTTGGCACCCTCATTGCGAGCCGCATGCCACTTCCGCTCAAACCTCGGGAACACCCTGATGCAGGGCCCACGGCACCCTCGCCTTCAACCCCTCGTTCGCCAGGAGGGCCGATGAACACTGCGTTCCCGGGCCAATGCCTGTATCAATTGATCCACCGAACCGCTAGCATCCGCGGCCTCCACTGTGCGATTTGATTCAACTCCAGACCCTCTCCGGCCGATGCCTGCTGCTTCTCCCGAGCCGTCGCGCGACGACCTGATCGCCCGCCTGCATTTCGACGCCCGCGAAGGCCGCATCTGGCTCGACGACCAGCGCATGCTGCTGCTGCACGCGTCAGCGCTCGGCGTGCTGCGGCAGGAGCTGATCGAGAGCCTGGGCGTCGAACGCGCGCGGGGGCTGATCACCCGCGTGGGCTACAACGCCGGCTCGCACGATGCCGACCTCGCGCGCAAGCTGCGCAGCTCGGCGCGGCCGGTCGACGTGCTCAGCGTCGGCCCGCAGTTGCACATGCTCGAGGGCATCGCCCGCATCGAGTCACGCCGGGTGGAGATCGACGAAGAGCGCGGCCACTACCTCGGTGAATACCTGTGGCACGGCTCGTCCGAAGCCGAAGAGCACATCCGCCTCTACGGCATCGGCAGCGACCCGATCTGCTGGCAACAGACCGGCTATGCGTCGGGCTTCGTCAGCCGCTTCATGGGGCGGCCGGTGATGTTCCGCGAGGTGCAGTGCCGTGCACAGGGCGCCAGCCATTGCGTGATCGTCGGCAAGCCGGCCGATGCCTGGGGCGACGAGGCCGAGGACGACCGGCGCTCGCTGCAGGCCGACAGCCTGACGCTCGGGCCCACCGCGATCCACCGCGGCAGCGAGCCCTCGGCCGCGCAGGCGCTGCTCGGCGATGTCGACGTGGTGGGCGTCTCGGCCGCGTTCAACGCGGTGTGCCACATGGTGCGGCGTGCCTCGCACACGCAGGCCACGGTGCTGTTCCTCGGCGAGAGCGGCGTGGGCAAGGAGGTGCTCGCGCGCAGCCTGCACCGCATCGGCCCGCGCGCCGACCAGCCCTTCGTCGCGATCAACTGCGCGGCGATGCCCGAGGAGCTGATCGAGGCCGAGCTGTTCGGCGTCGAGCGCGGCGCCTACACCGGCGCACAGAGCAGCCGCGCCGGCCGCTTCGAGCGCGCCGACGGCGGCACGCTGTTCCTCGACGAGATCGGCATCCTCGGCTGGCCGGCGCAGGGCAAGCTGCTGCGCGCGCTGCAGGAGCGCGAGGTCGAGCGCGTGGGCGGCACGCATGCGCGCAAGGTGAACGTGCGCGTGGTGGCCGCCACCAACCTCGACCTGCGCGAGGAGGTGAAGGCCGGTCGCTTCCGCGAGGACCTGTTCTTCCGCCTCAACGTGCTGCCGGTGCGCGTGCCGCCGCTGCGCGAGCGGCGCGACGACATCCCCGTGTTCATGAACCACTTCCTGCGCAAGTTCAACCAGCGGGACGGCCGCAGCGTCACCGGCTTCACCGGCCGCGCGATCGACGCGATGCTCACCTACCACTGGCCCGGCAACATCCGCGAACTCGAGAACCTGGTCGAACGCGGCGTGGTGCTCACGCCCGATGGCAGCGCGATCGACACGACGCAGCTGTTCGTGGGCGGCGAGGAGGTCGAGGGCGACTGGCTGGGGCTGAACCGCGACGGCTCGCTGCGTGCCGCGGCAGCCGACACCGCGGCGTCAGCTTCCACCGACACCCCGCTGGGGCAGCGGGTGCTCGCGCTGCTCGAAGGCGCCGAACATGCCGGCACCACGCCGCTCGAAGAGGTGGAAGCCGCACTGATCCGCAGCGCGATGGCGCGCACGCAGGGCAACCAGTCGGCCGCCGCGCGGCTGCTGGGCATCACGCGGCCGCAGTTGATCTATCGGTTGAAGCAGCTCAAGGCGCCGGTGTGAGGGAGCAGCCGCATGCGGCCGTGGCGGGTGGAACGTCCACAGCTCCCGAGCCGTCATCCCGGCGAAGGCCGGGATCCACTGAGACAGCGAGCCTTCATCGAGGGGGTCTCGTGGTGATCGTGGATCCCGGCCTGCGCCGGGATGACGGATGGAGAGAGGCGTGAATCGAAGGGCTCAGGCCGCCTTCGCAGGGCCCGTCCGCTGACCACCGCGGCACTGCCACTCGATCGTGCGCTGCACCGCCTGCTGCAGCTTGCCCACCGCCTTGACCTGCAGGTCGCCTTCGGCGCAGATGCGGCAGGCCAGCACCGCGCCGCGGGCTTCTTCTTCGGCGCTGACGTGGGCGCGGCTCATCGCCTTCTTGCGGAACGCGCCGGACACCACCTCGACCTTGCACACGCCGCAGCCGCCGCCGCGGCAGCCCACCGGGATGCCGCGCTTGCCCAGCCGCGCCAGGCCGTGCAGCACCGATTCATCGGCGTGGCAGTCGAAGCATTCGCCGGTGTCGAGCAGCGTGATGCGCATCGCGATGCAGTCTCCATCCTGTTCTTGGGCACAGCCCTTGCATTCACGATAATCAAACCACCCCGGCAGCGCCAATACCTTCGGTGTTTGCCCTCCATACCCGATCGCGATGGACCTGCGTCACCTCAAGTACTTCCTCGCCGTGGCAGAGGAACTCAACATCGGCCGCGCCGCGCAGCGGCTGCACATCTCGCAGCCGCCGCTCACCCGGCAGATCAAGGCGCTGGAGGACGAGCTCGGCGTGCAGCTCTTCCTGCGCACCGCCAAGGGCGTGGAGCTCACGCAGGCCGGCGAGATGTTCAAGGAAGAGGCCACCAACATCCGCATGCTGGTCGAGGCCGCGATCGACCGCGTGCAGCGCGCGGGCGAAGGGCGCCTGGGCCGGCTCGACGTCGGCATCTTCGGCTCGGCGATCTACGACCTGATCCCCAAGCTGCTGCAGGACTTCAACAAGAAGCTGCCCGGCGTCAACATCGTGATGCACACGATGAACAAGACCGAGCAGATCGAGGCGCTGCGCCAGCGCCGCATCACGGTGGCGTTCAACCGCATGACCCCGCCGCTGCCCGACATCGGCCGCGAGCTGGTGGCCACCGAGCGGCTGTTCGCGGTGCTGCCCGAGGACCACCCGCTGGCCGCGCTGAAGGCGGTGCCGATCCGCGCGCTCGCGCCGCACCCGATGGTGATGTTCCCGGCGGTCGGCCGGCCCAACTTCATCGACCGCGTGATCGAGCTTTGCAAGCAGCAGGGCTTCGAGCCGACCATCGCGCAGGAAGTGGGCGATGCGGTCACCGGCATCGCGCTGGTGGCGCGCGGCTTCGTGCTGACGTTGATCCCCGAATCGGCCGCCACCGCGCTGCGCGTGCAGGGCACCACCTACCGGCCGCTGGCTGACGCGCCGCAGGCGGTGGTCGACCTCAGTTGCCTGTACCGCGCCACCGACCCGTCGCCGCTGCTGAAGTCGTTCCTGGCCGTGGTGCGCGAGCACCGCGAGGCCCACGCGCGCAACGCCGCCGCGGCGCAGGACTGAGGTCAGGCGCCCGGCGCCGCGTCCAGCGGCGAGACGATGCCGAAGCGCTTCATCTGCCGGTAGATCGTCGTGCGGGCCTGGCCGGTCTGTGCGGCCACGGCCGAGATGTTCCAGCGGTGTTCGTGCAGCAGCGCCTGCAGGCCTTGCGAGGTCATGCGCGGCACGCGGCGACCGCCCGGCGCGGCGGCCTGCGCGGCGGCCGGCGCGGCCTCCGGCGCACGCGTTGCGACGGCCGCCGCCGCGGTGATCTCCGGCGGCAGGTGCTCCGGGTAGATCGCCGCGCCGTCCGACAGCGCCAACCCGAAGCGCAGCACGTTGCGCAGCTGCCGCACGTTGCCCGGCCAGTCGTGCGCTTCGAGCAGCGCCAGCGCCTCGGGCGTGATGTGGCCCTGCACGTCGAGCTGCGCGGCCTCTTCCTGCAGGATCAGGTCGATCAGGTAGTCGAGGTCCTGGCGTTCGCGCAGGCTGGGCAGCAGCAGCGTGGCGCCGCACAGCCGGTAGTACAGGTCCTCGCGGAAGCTGCCGGCGGCGATGAGCTGCCGCAGGTCGCGGTGCGACGCGGCGATCACGGTGAGCGCCACGCGCACCGGCCGCTCGGCGCCCAGCGGCAGCACCTCGTGTTCGGACAGCACGCGCAGCAGCCGCGTCTGCAGGTGCAGCGGCATGTCGCCGATCTCGTCGAGGAACAGCGTGCCGCCATCGGCCTGCACGATCAGGCCCTTCATGCCGCGGCTGCGCGCGCCGGTGAAGGTGCCGGCGGTGTAGCCGAACAGCTCGCTCTCGATCAGCGATTCGGGAATGGCCGCGCAGTTGACCGCGACGAAGGGCTTGTCGGCGCGGCTGCTCGATTCGTGGATGGCCTTGGCGAAGACCTCCTTGCCGCTGCCGGTCTCGCCCTGGATCAGGATGTTGATGCGCTTGTTGGCCAGCCGCTGCGCCTGCTGCTGCAGCGAGCGCATCTGGCGGTCGTCGCCGCCCAGCCGCTGCAGCGCCGGGCCGAGCGCCACCGTGCTGACCACGTCGCTGACCTCGCCGGTGTCGCGGCTGGCAGCCGGGCCGCGCGGGCGCGGCGCGACCAGGCTGGCGAAGTAGCTCTGGTGGTCGATGCGCGACAGCAGCGCACGTTCCATCGCGTTGGCCGAGCGGGCCAGCCGCCACAGAGACTCCATCGAACAATGGAACACGTCGGTGAGGTGGCGCCCGGCCACCGCGTCAGCGCCCGGCCGCGCCGGCAGACCGGCGCGCAGCCACTGCCGCGCCGCGGTGCTGGCGCCGACGATGCAGCCGTCGTCGTCGAAGGCCAGCATCATGTCGCCGCGCACGTCCACCAGTGCCCAGCTGGTGGCCAGCCGCAGGATCCAGTGGTCGCGGAAGTGGCGCGTGAAGTTGGCGTCGTCGATCATCTGCGCGTACAGCCGCGTCAGGTGCAGCGCCAGGTGCTGGCTCTCGCGCGCGTTCGGCATCGCCAGCGCGGAGACGTCGAGCACGCCCATCAGCTTGCCATCGGGGTGGAACAGCGGCGCGGTGCTGCAGCTCAGGCCGACGTTGCCGACGTAGAAGTGGTCGTCGCGGTGGCAAGTGAGCGCGCGCTGCTCGTGGATGCAGGTGCCGATGCCGTTGGTGCCGGCGAACGCCTCGCGCCAGTTGGCGCCCAGGTAGAGGCCGGCGCGCTGCGCGTCGCGGCCCCACGAGTCGTTGCCGATGTAGTCGATCGTGATGCCCTCGGCATCGGTGAGCAGCAGCACGTAGCCCAGGTCGGCCACGTGCTTGAAGAGCTGCTCCATGCCGCCGCGCGCCACCTGCAGGTAGTCCTCCAGCCGCTCGCGGGCCTGCCGCACCCGGCCCGCCATCTCGACGCAGGGATCGAAGGCCTGGTGCGGATCGAGCCCGTGTTCGGTCATGCAGCGCTGCCACGAGCGGTGGATCAGCCCCTCGGGCGTGTCGCCCACGGGCGCCGGCGTGTGCGCGACACGCAGCACACGATCGACATGGAGGGCGGGTGAGATCGGCACGGGGACTCCTTGGGTGCACGCGACAGGCACCGGCCTGCTTTTCGGCGCGCGGACTCTAGACCAAACGCCGCCGCCTGCCTGTCGGTATCGCCCCGGAGCGGTGCCGTGCGGGGTGTTGCCGCCACCGTCCCGGCGCTGCAGCGCCGCGCTGCAGCCACGCCTCACCTGTGGCCTTCCGGCGGCCGACGCAACAGTCGCCGCGCATCAGGCAGAAACCCTGAGGCGTCTTGCAAGCCGTTGATCCGGCTCGTGTTTTTCCGGCGCTGCACGGGCCGCACGGCATGGCACACCCCTTGCGCTGGCAGCGCCCATCGCACAGGAGACCGCCGCCGTATGGACCCCCAGACCCACTCCCCCTTTCCCGCCCCCGACCCGCAAGACCTGCCCGACACCCCACCCTGCGCCGGCCGCCGGGAAGCCCTCAAACGCGGCGCCTGCGCCTGCCTCGGCGCCGCGTTCGCCGGCAGCGCGGCCCCCGCCTTCGCCGACGACGCGGCCGACCAGCGCCCCACCAAGGGCGACCGGCTCGTCGTCGCCGGCGCCGACGGCTCGCCGCGGCCGCTGACCGTGGCCGACATCAAGCCGGGCAGCAAGCCGGTGCTCGCGTTCCCGTACGACCCGGCCGGCAAGGTGGTGCGCGACGGCTCGCGTTTCAACAAGGTGCTGCTGGTGCGGCTGGACCCGGCCGGCCTGGACGCCACCACGAAGGCCCGCGCCGCCGACGGCGTGATGGCGTTCTCGGCGGTGTGCACGCACCAGGGCTGCGACGTCACTGAATGGGTCGATGCCGACAAGGCGGTGATGTGCTTCTGCCACTTCTCGCGCTTCGATCCGGCGCGCGGCGGCCAGGTGGTCGCCGGCCCGGCACCGCGCCCCTTGCCGGCCCTGCCGCTCATGGTCGACCGCGGCCAGCTCGCGGTGGCCGGCCCCTTCACCAGCAGTCCCGGCGTCAAGGCCGTCGGCTGAGGCCACGCCTTTCCCACCGTCCCTTTCCCCACGACAAACAGCAACGAGGTGACAACATGAGATTCCCCCTGAAGCGACTGAGTGCCTGCCTGGCCCTGGTGCCCCTGCTGGCCACCGCGGCGCTGCCGCCGTACACGCCGGTGACCGACGCGCGGCTGAAGAGCCCCGAGGCGGCCAACTGGCTGATGTACCGCGGCAACTACGCCGGCTGGGGCTACAGCCCGCTGGACAAGATCAACGACAAGAACGTCGGCAAGCTGACGCTGGCGTGGTCGTACACCACCGGCATGACCGAGGGCCACCAGGCGCCGCCGATCGTCAACAACGGCTACATGTACGTGACCACGCCGAACAACCAGGTGATCGCGTTCGAGGCCAAGACCGGCCGCGAGCTGTGGCGCTACAAGAAGCAGATCCCCGAGGAGCTGCAGCAGCTGCACCCGACCAACCGCGGCGTCGCGCTCTACAAGGACAAGCTCTACCTCGCCACCACCGACGCGATGATGGTCGCGCTCGACCCGGTCACCGGCAAGGAGTTGTGGAAGGCCTCGGTGGGCGACTGGAAGGCCGGCTACTACTCGACGCTGGCGCCGCTGGTGGCCAACGGCAAGGTGATGACCGGCGTGTCCGGCGGCGAGTACGGCGTGCGCGGCTACGTGATCGCGCTGGACGCGGAGACCGGCAAGGAGGTGTGGCGCACCTACACCATCCCGGCCCCGGGCGAACCCGGCGGCGACACCTGGCCCGGCGAGACCTACAAGCATGGCGGCGGCTCGGTGTGGATCACCGGCACCTACGACCCCGACACCCAGCTGAGCTACTGGGGCACCGGCAATGCCGCGCCGTGGATGCCCGACACCCGCCCGGGCGACAACCTGTACGCCAACTCGACCATCGCGCTGGACATCGACACCGGCAAGCTGAAGGGCTACCACCAGTACCACTGGAACGACGCCTGGGACTGGGACGAGGTCTCGGCCCCGCTGCTGATCGACGTGGAGCGCAACGGCAAGAAGATCAAGTCGCTGGTGCACGCGGGGCGCAACGGCTACCTGTGGCACCTCGAGCGCACCGACGGCAAGATCAACTACGTCGATGCCTGGCCGTACGTGACGCAGGACGTCTTCACCTCGCTCGACCCGAAGACCGGCCGCCCGACCTACGACAACAGCAAGAAGCCGGGCACCGGCAAGACCACGCACTTCTGCCCCTCGCTGTGGGGCGGCAAGGACTGGTTCCCCGAGGCCTACAGCCCCAAGACCGGCATGCTCTACGTGCCGGCCAACAACAACCTCTGCTCGGAGCTCACCGGCGAGGGCGTGAAGTACCAGAAGGGCGACCTCTACATCGGCGTGGCGCTGGACAACATCCTCACCAACGTGCGGCTGACCGAAGCCTCGCAGAAGCACATCGGCGAGGTGCAGGCCTGGAACGTCGGCACCAAGAAGAACGTCTGGACGCACCCGTACCCCGAGATGAACTGGGGCCCGCTGATGGCCACCGGCGGCAACCTGGTGTTCGGCGGCGGCACCAACGACCGAATGTTCCGCGCCTTCAACGCCACCACCGGCAAGATGCTGTGGGAGTTCCCGGCCAGCTCGGGCGTCACCGGCGTGCCGTCGTCGTTCGAGGTCGACGGTGAGCAGTACATCGCCGTGCAGTCCGGCTGGGGCGTCGATGCCGAGCGCATGCAGGGCGCCTTCAACGCGGTGATGAAGCACAAGACCGTCGTGCCGCAGGGCGGCACGGTGATGGTCTTCAAGCTGGCCAAGTGAGGAGGCTGCGATGAAACTGCTGCACGCCCTGGCCCTGAGCATCGCCGCACTCGTCGCGCTGTGGGTCTACCTCAGCATCGGCCGCCCCGAGCTGCGCTTCAACCCCTGGATCGGCTTCGTCGCCTGGGCCGCGTTCTTCGCGGCCGGCGGCGGCCCCGGCGGGGCGCTGAAGTCGATCGCCGGCGGCATCGCCGCGATCCTGCTCACCGCCGCGACGATGGCCGCGGTGGCCGCACTCGGCGGCGGCCTGCCGTGGCTGATCGGCCTGGTGGCCGTGCTGGCCTTCGTGCTCGTCGCGATGGCCGACATCCCGGTGCTGGCCTACACCCCGGCCGCGTTCCTCGGCGCCGCGTCGTTCTTCGGCGCCGGCGGCAAGGCCGACGAAACCATCCTGCTGGTCTCCATCACCTGGCTCGCCGGCGTGTCCTTCGGCTTCGCCTCCGAGCTGATCGGCAAGCGGGTCGCCACCCCGGCGGTCTGACCCCGCCGTGCTCCTTTTCTCTCCTTTCCCTGCCTGAAGGATCGAACCCCATGGTCACCGACTACCGCAACTACATCAACGGCGAGTTCGTCGCCGCCCGCGCCGACGCGATGATCGAGGTGCGCAACCCGGCCACCCACGAGCTGCTGGCGCGCGTGCCCGATGCCAGCGACGACGAGGTCGAGCAGGCCGTGCAGGCCGCCCGCAAGGCCCAGCCGGCCTGGGCCCGGCTGCCCGCCATCCAGCGCGCCGGCCACCTGCGCGCCATCGCGGCCAAGCTGCGCGAGCACAAGGAACGGCTCGCCGAGACCATCACCCGCGAGCAGGGCAAGGTGCTCGGCCTGGCCCGCGTGGAAGTCGACTTCACCGCCGACTACATGGACTACATGGCCGAGTGGGCGCGCCGCATCGAGGGCGAGGTGCTCAGCAGCGACCGCCCCGGCGAGAGCATCTTCCTGACGCGCAAGCCGATCGGCGTGGCGGTGGGCATCCTGCCGTGGAACTTCCCGTTCTTCCTGATCGCCCGCAAGCTCGCGCCGGCGCTGATCACCGGCAACACCATCGTCATCAAGCCCAGCGAGGTGACGCCGATCAACGCCTTCGCGTTCGCCGAGCTGGCCGCGCAGACCGGCCTGCCGGCCGGCGTGTTCAACCTGGTGGGCGGCACCGGCGCGGGCGCCGGCGCGAAGCTGTCGTCGCATCCGGACGTGGGCATCGTCTCGTTCACCGGCAGCGTCGAGACCGGCAGCCGCATCATGGCCGCGGCGGCGCGCAACCTCACGCGCGTCAACCTCGAACTCGGCGGCAAGGCGCCCGCCATCGTGCTGGCCGATGCCGACCTCGACCTGGCCGCCAAGGCCGTGTACGACTCGCGCGTGATCAACACCGGGCAGGTGTGCAACTGCGCCGAGCGCGTCTACGTGCAGCGCGCGGTGGCCGATCAATTCATCGAGAAGTTCACCGCGCACATGGCCGCCACCCGCTACGGCGACCCGATCGCCGAGCCGGACGTGGCGATGGGCCCGCTGGTCAGCCAGGCCGGCCTCGACAAGGTCATCGGCCTGGTCGACCGCGCCCGCGCCGCCGGCGCGCAGATCGTGCTGGGCGGGCGCCGCGCCGAGCGCGAACGCGGCTTCCACTACGAGCCCACCGTGATCACCGGCTGCAGCGCCGACATGGAGATCATGCGCAAGGAGATCTTCGGCCCGGTGCTGCCGATCCAGGTGGTGGACAGCCTCGACGAGGCCATCGCGCTGGCCAACGACTCGGAGTACGGCCTGACCTCGTCGATCTTCACGCGCGACCTGAACGCGGCGATGCACGCCTGCCGCGAGCTGCAGTTCGGCGAGACCTACGTGAACCGCGAGCACTTCGAGGCCATGCAGGGCTTCCACGCCGGGCGCCGCAAGTCCGGCATCGGCGGCGCCGACGGCAAGCACGGCCTGTACGAGTTCACCGAGACCCACGTGGTCTACCTGCAGCACGGCTGAGCCCTGAGCCTTTCGCCATGCCTGCCGCGGGCGGCCCGGCGCCGCCCGCCTGTCCCGTATTCCAACCTCCAGGAGACAAGCCCCATGAACACGTCCTCCCGCGCCCTCGCGCGCACACTGCTGCCCCTGCTGCTGCCGCTGGCCGCCACGCCTGCGCTGGCGCAATCGTCGGTCGAGCTGTACGGCATCGTCGACATCGGCCTGATGACCCAGTCCCGCTCCGGCACCGACGGCCGCCTGACGACGGTGGCCTCGAGCGGCTACCGCCAGAGCGAATGGGGCCTGCGCGGCAAGGAGAAGCTGGACGGCGACCTGACCGCGTTCTTCAACCTCGAGTCGCACTTCCAGATGGACACCGGCGCGCTCGCCGGCACCGGCGACTCGGCCGGCACGGGCACGGTGCTGTTCCGCCGGCAGGCCAACCTGGGGCTGTCGGGCAGCTGGGGCTCGGTCACGCTCGGCCGCCAGTACGGGCCCGCGCTGCTGGCCCACCTGGGTACCGAGCCGCGCATCTTCAAGGAGCAGTTCTCCAACATCTACATGTTCGCGTACAACCAGTACGCGGCCACGCTGGGCCCGATCCCCGCCGGCACCAACAACAACAACGACGTCGGCATCTTCATGAAGAACGCGGTGCAGTACCGCAACACCTGGGGCCCGGTGACGCTGGGCGTGGCCTACGCACCGGGCGAGGTGGCCGGCAGCACCAGCCGTGGCAGCAACTTCGCCACCGGCCTCACCTACAAGGGCCCGCTGGAGCTGTCGTTCTCCAGCCAGCACATGAAGGACGCCGGCACCGGCGCGATGCTGGTCAAGCACTTCGGCTACGGCGCGGCGCTGCCGGTGGGCGCGTTCACGCTGAAGGCCAACTACCTGACGGTGAAGAACGACAGCCCGGCGAGCGTGGCGGTGTCCGACGTGCGTGGCCTGGGCCTGGGCGTCGACTGGGACTGGAGCCCGGTCAACAAGCTGACGTTGGCTTATTACCATAACAAGGACCGCATCAACAGCTCCGATGCCACGCGCAACGTCGTCATCAGCAACGACTACTCGCTGTCCAAGCGCACCATCCTGTACATCCAGGGCGCGTACGTGGACGCGAAGGCCGGCGCGACGTTGAAGACCAGCATCGTGGCGGCCGGCATCCCGGCGCAGAACGCCAAGACCAACCTGCTGAACATCGGCATCAACCACACGTTCTGATGGACGAGGGCCGGGTGACGACACAACGACGCTGGCGATTCCCCCTGCCCCGCCGCCACGGCGCGGTGGCGCAGGCCCTGGCCGCGATGGCGGCCGGCGACCTGCGCCAGCCGGCTGTGATCGACGGTGCCCCGGATCCCGGCCTGCACGAGCTGCAGTGCAACCTCAGCGGCCTGGTGGGCCATGTGCGCAGCACCGCGGTGATCATCGCCGGTGCCGCCGAGACGCTGGAGACCGAGAGCGAGCGGCTGCAGGCGCGGGTGCTGGCCCAGCAGGCCGCCCTGCACCGCACCAGCGACACGCTGCAGCAGCTGCGCGGCCGCGCCGAGCACACGGCCGGCCGCGTGACGCTGATCGGCTGCCAGGTCGACGAGGCCACCGAACACGGCCTGGCCGGCCACCAGGCGATGGAGGCGACCACCGGCACGGTGCGGGCCATCCTCGACAGCGTGCAGGGCATGAAGGCCTCGCTCGAGGCCATCGACGGCATCAGCCTGCAGACCCATGTGCTGGCCCTCAACGCGGCCGCGCAGGCCGCGCGAGTGGGCGGCGACGGCAACGGCTTCTCGGTGATCGCCACCGAGATCCGCGAGCTGGCGCGGCGCTGCGCCGAGGCCGCCGCGCAGGTGGGCAGCCGCGTGCGCGAGGCCGAGGCGCTGGTGCAGCGCGGCCACCAGGGCCTGGAGGCCACCCGCGCCAGCATCGCCAGCACGCTGACGCGCGTGCAGCGCATCCACGCGGCCGTCGCCGAGATCGACGACGCCACGCATGCGCAGCATGCGGCGGTGCGCCGCGTGGGCGACGAGGTGCGCGAGCTCGACCACCACAGCCGCTCCACGGCCGAGGCGGTCGAGCGGGTCGCGGCGCAGGCCGGCGCGCTGCACGAGCGCTCGCTGCACCTTTCGGAAGGCACCGCGCGCTACCGGCTCAGCCAGGGCAGCGCCGACGAGGCGCAGGCCCTGGTGCGGGCCGCGATCGAACACTGCGAGGCGGTGGGCACCGCGCAGGCGCTGCGCGACATCTCGGCGCCCGGCAACCGCTTCCACGACCGCGATCTCTACCTCTCCGGCCACACCGACAACCACGTGCTGGTGTGCCTGAGCACGCCGTCGCCGGCGCGGCGCGTCGGCGCGCACGAGGTCGACCTGCGCGACGGCGCCGGCGCCTTCGTCGTGCGCGCCATCGTCGCCCTCGGCCAGGCCGGTGGGGGCTGGCTCGACTATCACTACCGCCATCCCGCCTCGGGCCGGCTGCTGCCCAAGACCTCGTTCGTGCAACGCCACGAGGGCGTGAGCTTCCTGTGCGGGGTCTACAAGCCGGACCGCTTCTGAGGCCCCTGACCATGACGCCCTACCGCATCGCCTTGCTGGACGACCACGCCGTCGTCCGCATGGGCTACCGCCGCCTGCTCGAACTCGAGCCCGGCCTGCAGGTGGTGGCCGAGTACGCCGACGCGACCCCGGCCTGGCACGACCTGGTCGAGCCCGCGACGGAGGAGCACCGCCCCCGCGCCGTCGACCTGCTGCTGCTCGACCTGTCGCTGCCGGGCCGCAGCGGGATCGATTTCCTGCGCGAGCTGCGCACCCGCCGGCCGGCGCTGAAGGTGCTGGTGGTCAGCATGCACGACAGCCCGACGATCCGCCAGCAGTGCCTGCGCGCCGGCGCGGCCGGCACGGTGGCGAAGAGCGACGACCCGCGCGTGCTGGTGGACGCGGTGCGGCGCCTGCAGCGCGGCTGGCACCTGCCGGCCTCCGAAGCGGCCTTGCGCGAGCAGCGCCGAGCGCCGCACGAACGGCTGACCCTGCGCGAATCGCAGGTGCTGCAGCACCTGCTGGCCGGCTGCAGCGTCGAGCAGGCCGCTGCCCGCATGGGCCTGGCCGGCAAGACGGTGTTCAACCACCAGACCCACCTGCGGCAGAAGCTGGCGGTGGACAGCACGGTGGAGCTGCTGCACTACGCGCATGCGCATGGGTTGGTGCCGGAGTGACCCACGGTATTTCCCTCTCCCCTCGTGGGAGAGGGCAGGGAGAGGGGGCCTGGCCTGACCGCGAGCCCCCTCTCCCCAACCCTCTCCCGCAAGGGGAGAGGGAGCCGTTCAGCCGGCCAACGCCCGCAGCACGATCAACAGGTCCTTCGACTGCACCCGGTCCCCCGGCGCCACCAGCACGGCCTCCACCTCGGCATCCCGGTCGGCGGTGACATGCGTCTCCATCTTCATCGCCTCCAGTGCCAGCAGCGTGCTGCCGGCCTTGACGCGCTGGCCGGGCTGCACCGCGACGCTGACGATGGCGCCGGGCATCGGCGCGGCCACGTGGTACGGGTTGGCCGGGTCCGCCACCGCACGGCCCTTGGCGGCCTGGCCGGCCTCGGGCCGCACCACGCGCACGGTGCGCGACTGGCCGTTCAGCTCGAACTGCACCTTCTGCGCACCGTCGCCATCGGGCGCCACGGTCTGCAGCACCACCAGCAGCGTCTTGCCGGGGTCGATCTCCAGCGCCAGTTCCTGCTGCGACTGCGGGCCGTAGAAGAACACCGGCGTGGGCAACACCGAGGTATCGCCATGGGCGCGCACGTGGGCGTGGAAGTCGCGCGTGACCTTCGGGTACATCAGGTACGACGCGAACTCGGGCTCGCTCAGCGGCTGTTCGCACTCGGCCTCGGCCTGGCGGCGCAGCGCGGCCAGGTCGGCCGGCGGCAGCAGGTCGCCGGGGCGGTAGGCGGCCGGCGGCTGCTCGTCGTCGGCCAGCTTCAGCACCTTGCGCGACAGCGCCTCGGGAAAGCCCTCCGGCGGGAACCCGAGCTCGCCCTTGAACAGCGACACCACCGATTCCGGGAAGGCCACCTCGCGCGCCGGATCGGCCACCTGGGCCGGCGTCAGGTCGTTGGCCACCATCATCAGCGCCATGTCGCCGACCACCTTGCTGGAGGGCGTCACCTTCACGATGTCGCCGAACAGCTGGTTGACGTCGGCATAGGCCTGGCTGACCTCGGTCCAGCGGTGCGCCAGGCCCAGGGAACGGGCCTGCTCGCGCAGGTTGGTGTACTGGCCACCGGGCATCTCGTGGCGGTAGACGTCGGCCGTGCCCGAGCGGATCTCGGACTCGAACGGCGCGTAGAAGCGCCGCACGCCCTCCCAGTACATCGAGGCCTCGTGCAGCGCGTGCTGCGACAGGCCGGGATCGCGCTCGGTGCCCGCCAGCGCCGCGGCGATGCTGGAGAGGTTGGCCTGCGAGGTGAGGCCGCTCATGGCGTCGAGCGCGCCGTCCACCGCATCGCAGCCGGCCTCGATCGCGGCCAGCACCGAGGCCGCCGCGATGCCGCTGGTGTCGTGGGTGTGGAAGTGCACCGGCAGCCCGGTTTCCTCCTTCAGCGCCTTGACCAGCGTGGCCACCGCGCGCGGGCGGCAGACGCCGGCCATGTCCTTGATGCCCAGCACGTGCACGCCGGCGGCCTGCAGCTGGCGGGCGATGCCGACGTAGTACTTCAGGTCGTACTTGGCGCGGCGGGCGTCGAACAGGTCGCCGGTGTAGCAGATGGCGCCTTCGGCCAGCGCGCCGGCCTCGACCACCGCGTCGATCGCCACGCGCATGTTCTCGACCCAGTTCAGCGAGTCGAACACGCGGAACAGGTCGATGCCCTGCGTGGCCGCCTGCTGCACGAAGTGGCGCACCACGTTGTCGGGGTAGTTGGTGTAGCCCACCGCGTTGGAGCCGCGCAGCAGCATCTGGAACAGCAGGTTGGGCATCTGCGCGCGCAGCTGCGCCAGGCGCTGCCACGGGTCTTCCTTCAGGAAGCGCAGCGCCACGTCGAAGGTGGCGCCGCCCCAGCATTCCACCGAGAACAGCTGCGACAGCTGGCGGGCGTAGAACGGCGCGATCGGCAGCATGTCGGCGGTGCGCATGCGCGTGGCCAGCAGCGACTGGTGGGCGTCGCGCATCGTCGTGTCGGTGAACAGCGCCTGCTTGTGCTCGAGCATCCACTGCGCGAACCGCTGCGGGCCCAGCGCCTTCAGCCGGTCGCGCGTGCCTTCGGGCACCGGCGCCTGCAAGTCGACCTTCGGCAGCACCGGCTTGGGCAGCGGCAGCGCCGGCAGCACGCGGCCCTTCACCTCGGGATTGCCGTTGACCGCGACCTCGCCGAGGAAACGCAGCAGCTTGGTAGCGCGGTCACGGCGCGCCGCGAAGGCCAGCAGCTCGGGCGTGTTCTCGATGAAGCGGGTGGTGATCTCGCCGGCCACGAAGGCGGGGTGCTGGATCAGGTTCTCGAGGAACTGCAGGTTGGTGGCCACGCCGCGGATGCGGAACTCGCGCAGCGCACGGTCCATGCGCTGCGTGGTCTCCTGCGCGGTGGGCGCCCAGGCCGTGACCTTGACCAGCAGCGAGTCGTAGTACGGCGTGATGACGGCGCCGCCGTAGGCCGTGCCGGCATCGAGCCGGATGCCGAAGCCGGCCGCGCTGCGGTAGGCGGCCAGGCGGCCGTAGTCGGGCAGGAAGCCGTTCTCCGGGTCTTCGGTGGTGACGCGGCATTGCAGCGCATGGCCGTTGAGCGGGATCTGCGCCTGCGGCGGCACGCCGGTCTCGGCGGCCTCGCCGATGCGCCCGCCCTCGGTGATGCGGATCTGCGCCTTGACCACGTCCACCCCGGTGATCATCTCGGTCACGGTGTGCTCGACCTGGATGCGCGGATTCACTTCGATGAAGTAGCTCTGGCCGGTGTCGGCGTCCATCAGGAACTCGACCGTGCCGGCGTGGGTGTAGCCGACGCTGCGCATCAGGTGCAGCGCGTGGCCACACAGTGCAGCGCGGCCGGCGTCGTCGAGGTAGGGCGCCGGGGCGCGCTCGACCACCTTCTGGTTGCGCCGCTGCGCGGTGCAGTCGCGCTCGTACAGGTGCACCACGTTACCGTGCAGGTCGCCCAGGATCTGCACCTCGACGTGGCGCGCGCGGCGGATCAGCTTCTCGAAATAGACCTCGTCGTTGCCGAACGCGGCCAGCGCCTCGCGCCGCGCGGCCTCCAGCGCCGCGGGCAGCTCGGCGGCGTTTTCGATGACGCGCATGCCGCGCCCGCCGCCGCCCCAGCTGGCCTTCAGCATCACCGGGAAGCCGATCTGCTCGGCCGCCGCGAGGCAGGCCGCCAGGTCGTGCGGCAGCGGCGGGGTGGCCGGCATCACCGGCACGCCGGCGGCCACCGCGGCGTGGCGCGCGGCCACCTTGTTGCCCAGCGTGCGCATCACCTCGGGCGACGGCCCGATCCAGCGGATGCCGGCGGCGATGACCTGCTCGGCGAACTCGGGGTTCTCCGACAGGAAGCCGTAGCCGGGGTGGATGGCGTCCACCCCCGCCTGCCGGGCCACGCGCAGGATGTCCTCGCCGTCGAGGTAGGCGGCCAGCGGCTTCTTGCCCTCGCCCACCAGGTAGCTCTCGTCGGCCTTGAAGCGGTGCAGCGCGGTGCGGTCCTGCTGGGAGTAGACCGCCACGGTGCGCATGCGCATCTCCGAGGCCGCGCGCATCACGCGGATCGCGATCTCGGAACGGTTGGCGATCAGGATCGAGCGGATGGGGGTGGTGTTCATGGGGGCGAGGCGGAGTCGAACCGCCCATCGTCACGCAAGATTCCGGCCCGCCCCAGGCCAGATGCGACCCGCTTTGTGCCAGCAACGACGCCGACACGACGTGCGGGCGGCATCAGCGCAACGGTTGCAGCGCAGCGTCGTATTCGTCAAGGCTGGGAAACACCAACGGCGTCAGCGCCTCCAGGCCGGCGAGGTGCTCGCGGTAGTCGCGCAGCAGCGTGCCGCGTGCCTCCGGGCTGATGTACGGCACGTGCCAGGCCACGAACGGCGGCAGCACCGTCATGCCGGTGTAGGCCAGCGTGCCCTGCAGCACCGGCTTGAGCATCTGGTCGATCGGGCCGTGGATGCCGTCCGGCGCGAACATGTGCGCCTGGCCGCCGATGGTCACGCTCACCATCGCGCGCTTGCCGGCCAGGCCGCCGCGGTCGTAGAAGCGCTTGCCGCCGTAGACCACGCCGGAGACCAGCACGCGATCGATCCAGCCCTTCAGGATGGCCGGCGGCGCGCACCAGTAGACCGGGAAGTTGAGGATCAGCAGGTCGCACCACAGCAGCTTGGCGAGTTCGGCCTGGATGTCGGGCGCCAGCGTGCCGGTGGCCTGCGCGTGGCGTTGTTCGAGCGCGTAGTTCAGGTAGTCGGGTCGCTGGCGGGCCCGAAAGTCGGCCGCGCTGGCCACCGGGTTGAAGCCGGCGACGTAGAGGTCCGACACGCGCACCTCGTGGCCCTGCTGGCGCAGCGCCTCGGTGGCGGCCAGGCACAGCGCCGCGCTGAACGACTGCGGCTCGGGATGGGCATGGACGATGAAGACGTTCACGATGCGGCCGCCCGGGTGGCGATCTCCTGTGCGCGGGTGATGCTGGCGGGGGTGCCGGCGATGGCCCAGTGCGCCGGCGCGATCGGCCAGCAGCCGCCGCGCACCGCGCTGCGTTCGGCGCCGAGGCAGCGCTCCACCAGGTCGGTGAAGCCGGCCAGCAGCGCCTGGCACTGGTCCAGCGGCCGGCCTTCGAGCACGAGGAAGTGGAAGTACGGTGCCGGCGTGCCGCCGTCGCTGACCAGCTTGCCGCCGACCGCGACGTGGCGCGCGGCGTGCAGGTGCGCGAACACCCGCACCCGCTCGATCGGGCTCTCCAGCGTCTGGGCATAGAGGCGGCTCGACGATTCGAGCAGGTCGGCGATCTGCGCGTCGGTATAGGTGCCTTCGGTGAGGTGGTATTCGAGGATGGGCATTGGTGGGCTTGCTCGTTGGATCGCTGTTGTCTTTTGTGGGAGCGGCTTCAGCCGCGATGGGCTCGTGGCACGGCACGAATCGCGGCTGAAGCCGCTCCCACAGGCGGTTCCGCCCCCAGGGGGCTTGGCCCGTCAGGGCAGGCCCTTGCGGCGCCCGGCGTCCATGAACAGCGTCCCACCGGCCAGCGCATCCGCCTCGGGGGCGGCCAGCATCGCGATGGCCCAGGCGATCTGCTCGGGGGTGGTGAAGGCGCCGATGGCGGATTCGGCGCGCATCTGCTCGAGCACGGCCTCGGCGCCGGTGCCGTCGAGCTCGCCGCGCGCCACCGCGACGCGGCGCAGCCGCTCGGTGTCGGCCGGGCCCGGCGCGACCAGGTGCGACGTGATGCCGCGCGGGCCATAGGCCCACGAGAGCTGCCGCACCAGGTTGGCCAGCGCCGCGTTGGCCACGCCCGCGGTGCACGCATAGGCACTGGGCTCGAAGCCGTAGTGGCCGCCGATGGCGATGAGCCGCGACTGCGGCACCAGCCGCTCGTCGACCGCGCGCACCAGCCGCAGCAGGCCGCCGACCTTGATGTTGACCGCGTCGACCACCGCGGCGGTGGGCGCGCTCAGCACGCCGCCCGCGGTGGCCACGCCGGCGCCCTGCACCACCAGCCGCACCGGGCCATCCACGCTGGCCCGGATGGCGTCGACCGCGCTGTCATCGGCGATGTCGGCCACGCAGGAGCGCACGCCCGGCACCTGCGCGGCCAGCGAGGCCAGCGCATCGGCGCTGCGCGCCACCGCCACCACGGTGAACCCGGCGGCGGCCAGGCGCTGCGTGATCACCGCGCCCATCGCGCCGGTGCTGCCGACGACGACGGCGAGTTCCCTGTTCGACATCGTCGCCCCCTCAGGCCCGCACCACATCGCGCAACAGCCCGCGCTGCTTGGCCAGCGTCATCGCGGTGTCCTCGATCATGTCCTCCTGGCCGCCGATCATCTTCTGCCGGCCGAGCTCGACCAGGATGTCGCGCGCCGGCACGCCGAAGCGTGCCCCCGCACGCTTGGCGTGCAGGAGGAAGGTTGAGTAAACGCCCGCGAACCCCAGCGTCAGCGAATCGCGGTCGACGCGCACCGGATGGTCCATCATCGGCACGATGACGTCTTCGGCCACGTCCATCAGCTTGAACAGGTCGACGCCGGTCTCGATGCCGAGCCGGTCGCACACCGCGAGGAACACCTCCAGCGGCGTGTTGCCGGCCCCGGCGCCGAGGCCCGCCACCGAGCCGTCGATGCGGCTCGCACCGGCCTCGATCGCCGCGATCGAGTTCCACACGCCCAGGCCCAGGTTGTGGTGGCCGTGGAAGCCGATCTCGGTCTCGGGGTTCAGCACCGCCTTCAGCGCCGCCACGCGCGCGGTCACATCGTCCGGCAGCATGAAGCCGGCCGAGTCGGTGATGTAGATGGTCTGCGCGCCGTAGCCCTCCATCAGCTTGCCCTGCTGCGCCAGGCCTTCGGGCGTGTTCAGGTGGGCCATCATCAGGAAGCCGGTGGTGTCCATGCCGAGCTTGCGCGCGAACGCGATGTGCTGCGGCGAGGTGTCGGCCTCGGTGCAGTGCGTGGCCACGTGCACGCTGCGGGCGCCGCAGTCGTGGGCCGACTGCAGCTCCTTCATCGTGCCCAGGCCCGGGATCAGCAGCACCGACACCTTGGCCTGCGTCATCAGCGGGCACACGGCGCGCAGGTACTCTTCGTTGCTGGCCAGCGCGAAGCCGTGCTGCAGCGAGTTGCCGCCCATGCCGGCGCCATGGCTCACCTGGATCAGCGGCACGCCGGCCGCGTCGAGCGCGGTGGCCACCTTCACCATCTGGTCGACGGAGATCTGTTCGCGCTTGGCGTGCATGCCATCGCGCAGGCACATGTCGTGCAGCAGGACCTGGCGGCCCTTCAGGTTCGTGGTCATCGGGGTTCCTTGTGGCGTCAGGCGGCGACGGCGGGCTTCAGCGTGATCGTGCCGGCGAGGATCTCCTCGGCGAACATCTCGGCGGTGCGGCAGGCCGACGCGGTCATGATGTCGAGGTTGCCGGCGTAGGTGGGCAGGTAGTCGCCCAGGCCTTTCACTTCCATGAACACCGCGACTCGCTTGCCGTCGAACAGCGGGCCGTTGACGAGCCGGTAGCCCGGCACGTACTGCTGCACCTGCTCGATCATCGCCAGCACCGAGTCGATGATCTTCGGCTGGTCGGGCTCGCTGTCGCACAGGCACTGGATGGTGTTGCGCATGATCATCGGCGGCTCGGCCGGATTGATGATGGCCAGCGCCTTGCCGCGCCGCGCGCCGCCCACCTGCACGATGGCGTTGGACGTGGTGTAGGTGAACTCGTCGAGGTTGGCACGGGTGCCGGGGCCGATCGACTTGGACGCCAAACTGGCGACGATCTCGGCGTACTCCACCGGCTGCACCCGTGCGACGGCGTTGACGATCGGGATCGTCGCCTGCCCCGCGCAGGAGATCATGTTCACGTTCATCTCGGCCTTCTCCGCATGTTCCTTCAGGTTCACAGGCGGCACGCACAGCGGCCCGATGGCCGCAGGCGTCAGGTCGATCATCATCACGCCCAGCTCGTTGAGCTTGCGCGAGTTCTCGGCATGCACGTAGGCGCTGGTGGCGTCGAAGGCGATCTGGATGCCGTCTGCCAGCACGTGCGGCAGCAGGCCGTCGGCGCCCTCGGCGGTGGTCTTCAGGCCCATCTCGCGGGCCCGCGCCAGGCCTTCCGAGTTCGGGTCGATGCCGACCATCCACACCGGCTCCAGCACCGGGCTGCGCTGGATCTTGTAGATCAGGTCGGTGCCGATGTTGCCGGAGCCGATCAGGGCGCACTTGATCTTTTTCATGTCATGTCCTTTGTCTCTGCGTTCAACGCGGCTTCGCGTTTGGCCGCGGCCGAGACCCCGGCGACGGAGAACTCGTCGAGCTGGTGTTCGGTGATGAGGATGCGCACCGTGTCGACCGAGCAGTCGAGCGCATCGGCCGCGGCGCGGGCGACGGCCGCCATCACGCGGCGCTTCTGCTCGGTGGTGCGGCCAACCATCAAGTGCATCTCGATGATGGGCATGGGGATGGGTCTCCTTGTGTTCTCCCTCGCCCCATCGGGGAGAGGGTTGGGGTGAGGGGCATGCCGACAGCGAGCCCCGCGCTGCGCGCGGCCCTCACCCCGGCCCTCTCCCAGAGGGAGAGGGAGTTACTGGAAGCGCACCGACACGCTGCCCAGGTCCTGGTAGCGCGCGATGACCTGGTCGCCGGGCTTGACTGCGATGGCCTCGGTGATGCCGCCGCTCATCACGAAGCTGCCGGCCGGCAGCGTCTCGCCCAGCTCGTGCAGCACCTTGACCAGCAGCGCCACCGCGTCGGCCGGGTGGCCCATCACCGCGGCCGCAGCGCCCATCGCCACCGGCTCGCCGTTTTTCTCCATCACGACGCCGAGGCTGGGCAGGTCCAGGTCCTGTGCGTAGCGCGGCCGGCCGCCGGTGACGAAGCGCGCCGACGAGCCGTTGTCGGCCACCACGCTGGCGAGGTCGAACTTGAAGCCCGAGAAACGCGAGTCGATGATCTCGATCGCCGGCAGCACGAAGTCGGTGGCGGCCAGCACCTCGTCGCGGGTCACGGCGTCGCCGGCCAACGGTGCCTTCGTGACGAAGGCCACCTCGCACTCGACACGCGGGTGCACCAGGTCGTCGGTGCGCACCGCGCTGCCCTCGGGGCGCGACATGTCGGCCATCAGGAAGCCGATGCTGGGCACGTGCACGCCCATCTGTTGCATCTTGGCCTTCGAGGTCAGGCCGGCCTTCCAGCCCACCTGGCGCACGCCGCGCGCACGCCGGCGCTGGCGCAGCGCCAGTTGCACCGCGTAGCCGTCGGCCAGCGTCATCGACGGGAAGTCGTCGGTCAGTTTCGGGATCGCACGGGCCTCGCGCTGCGCGGCTTCCACGCGGTCGGTCAGCGTGGCGATGTCGGCGGGACTCAGCGTGATGCTCACAGCGCACCCTTTCCATGGAACGCGGCGCGGCAGGTGCCCAGGCCGCCGACGGTGCACACCAGCTCGTCGCCATCGGCCACCGGCACCAGCTGCGATTGCGACCCGGAGAGGATCACCTCGCCCGCCTTGAAGGGCAGCCCGAGGCGGCCCAGCGTGTTGGCCAGCCACACCACCGCGTTGACCGGCGAGCCCTGCACCGCGACGCCGGCACTGGTGGCCTGCAGTTCGCCGTTCTTGTGCAGCACCATGCCGGCCAGCGTGATGTCGATCTTGCGCGGGTCGCCCCTGGCGTCGCCGAGCAGGAAGACGCCGCAGGAGGCGTTGTCCGCCACGGTGTCCTGGATCTTGATCTTCCAGTCGCGGATGCGGCTGTCGACGATCTCGAAGCAGGGCGAGACGAAGTCGGTGGCGCGGATCACGTCGGCCGCGGTGATGCCCGGGCCGGCGAGGTCGTGCTTCAGCACGAAGGCCAGCTCGGCCTCGGCCTTGGGCTGGATCAGCGCGCCGAGGTCGACACCGTCGCTCTCGCTGCGCACCATGCCCGAGGTCAGTTGACCGAAGTCGGGCTCGAAGACACCGAGGAAGTCCTGCACGGGCTTGCTGGTGACGCCGATCTTCTTGCCGACGATGGTCTCGCCGGCCTCGACGCGGCGGCGCACGAAGCGCTGCTGGATGGCGTAGGCGTCTTCGAGCGTGAGCCCGGGCGATTGTTCGAGCAGCGGCGTGATGACGCTGCGCGAGCGCCAGGCTTGGTAGAGCGCGTCGCCGTGGCGCTCGAGGAGGGATGCATCCATGGTCCGGGCCTCAGAGCTTGATGCAGACGTTGCGCAGCTCGGTGTAGAACTCGAGCGAGTGCACGCCGCCCTCGCGGCCGATGCCCGATTGCTTGGAGCCGCCGAACGGCGTACGCAAATCGCGCAGGAACCAGCTGTTGACCCAGGTGATGCCGACCTCGATGGCCGCGGCCAGGCGGTGCGCGCGGCTCAGGTTCTGGGTCCAGATCGTGGTCGACAGGCCATAGCGGTTGGCGTTGGCGAGCCCGATCACCTCCTCCTCGTGGTCGAAGGCGCGGATGTGGCAGCAGGGGCCGAAGATCTCCTCGCGCACCACGGCCGCGGTCTCGGGCAGGCCGGTCCAGATCGTCGGCTGCACCCAGGCGCCTTCGGCCAGTTCGGCCGGCATGTCGGGCACGCCGCCGCCGGTCACCACGGTGGCGCCTTCGGCCACCGCCTTGGCGTAGTACGACAGCACCTTGCGCTTGTGTTCCTGGCTGATCAGCGGGCCGTAGTTCGAGCCGGCGTCGCTGGGGCGGCCGTACTTCACCGCCTCGCAGCGCGCCTTCAGCGCGGCGACGAAGCGGTCGAAGACCGGGCGCTCGACGTACACCCGCTCGGTGCCCAGGCAGACCTGGCCGGTGTTCATGAACGCCGAGCGGAAGATGCCTTCCACCGCGTCGTCGAAGTTCGCGTCGGCGAAGACGATGCCGGCGTTCTTGCCGCCGAGTTCGAACGACACGTCGCGGATGCCGTCGGCCGCCGCCTTCATGATGGCCGTGCCGGTGCGCGTCTCGCCGGTGAAGGTGATGGCGTCGACCTCCTCGTGGCGCGTCAGGTGCTCGCCGGCGGCGTCGGGCCCGAAGCCGTGCACCACGTTGTAGACCCCCGGCGGCACGCCCACCGCGTTCATCACCTCGCCGAGCAGCGCGGTGGTGGCCGGGGTTTCTTCCGACGGCTTGACCACCACGGTGTTGCCGCAGGCCAGCGCCGGGCCGACCTTCCAGGTCATCAGCAGGAACGGCGCGTTCCACGGGCTGATCACGCCGACCACGCCCTTGGGCTTGCGCACCGCGTAGTTCAGCGCGCCGCGGCCGTCCGGCGTCTCGAGGTGGAAGCTCTCGGTGGGCACGTTCTTGATGACGTCGGCGAACACCTTGAAGTTGGCCGCGCCGCGCGGCACGAAGGCGTGCGCGATGACGTGGTGCGGCTGGCCGGTGTCGGCCTCCTCCGCGGCGACGAAGTCGTCGAAGCGCTTCGTGATGCCGTCGGCCACGGCGTGCAGCATCGCCACGCGCTGGTCCACCGTCAGCTTCGCCCACGGCCCGTGCAGCGCCGCGCGGGCGGCCCGCACCGCGGCATCGACCTCCGCCGGGCCCGCCTCGGCCACGCGGTACAACGGGCGGTCGTCCAGCGGCGAGCGTTTCTCGAACACCCGGCCGTCGCGCGACGACTGGAACTCGCCGTTGATGAAATGTTGGATCTCTTGCACAGATGTCTCCGGATCGGTCTTGAGCCAGTGTAGGAACCGGGTACCTGCGGGGTCCAATACCTTTTGGCCGGAAGCGCTGATACCCAGGGGGTATAGGGGACGGGGCCTTTCCCCGCCCGGCTTTGTAGGAGCGGCTTCAGCCGCGATGGGCTCGTGGCGTGGCGGTTATCGCGGCTGAAGCCGCTCCTACAGAAGAGGAGGACTCCGCCGCGCTCACCCCGGGCCGCAACAGGAAGTGCGCCAGCGCCGGCAGCAGCACCAGCGCGCCGAGCATGTTCCACAGGAACATGAAGGCCAGCAGCACGCCCATGTCGGCCTGGAACTTGATGTCGGAGAACGCCCAGGTGGCCACGCCGAGCGCCAGCGTCAGGCCGGTGAGCATCACCACCTTGCCGGTGAACAGCAGCGCGCGCTGGTAGGCCTCGGCCAGCGTGCGGCCTTCGCGCAGGTGCTGCAGCGTGACGCTGAGGATGTAGAGCGCATAGTCGACCCCGATGCCCACGCCGAGCGCGATCACCGGCAGCGTGGCGACCTTGACGCCCATGCCCAGCGCGACCATCAGCGCCTCGGCCAGCACCGAGGTCAGCATCAGCGGCAGCACCGCCACCAGCACCGCGGCCCACGAGCGGAAGGTGATGAAGCACAGCACCACCACCGCGCCGTACACCAGCGCCAGCATCTCGTACCAGGCGCGCTGCACGACGATGTTGGTGGCCGCCTCGATGCCGGCGCTGCCGGCGGCGAGCAGGAACTTCACCTCGTCGGTATCGTGCGTGGCCTTGAACGCCTCGACCGCGCGCACCACGCCCTCGAGCGTCGCGGCCTTGTGGTCCTGCAGGTAGACGAACAGCGGCACCAGCGTGCAGCTTTCGGGGAAGACCTCGCGCGGCGCATTGGTGAGCAGCGTGCCGAGCGCGCCGGCGTTGGGCACCAGCTCGTACCACTTCAGGCTGCCCTCGTTGTAGCCCACCGAGCTCATCTTGGCCAGCGCGGCGGCCGAGGTGGTGGCCTCCACGCCGGGCAGGCCCTGCAGCTGCAGCGCCAGGTCGTCGATGCGGGCCAGCACCGGGTAGCGAGTGCACTCGCCCTGCGGCATCGTCACCATCACGACGAAGATGTCGGCGCTGGCGGCGTAGTGCTGCACGAGGTAGGCGTTGTCGCGGTTGTAGCGCGAGTCGGGGCGCAGCTCGGGCGCGCCGGGGTCGAGGTCGCCGATCTTCAGGTGCGTGCCGACCGAGAAGCCGGCCAGGCCGAGCAACGCCGCGCCCGCCACCGCACCGACCGCCCAGCGCCGTTGCGTGAAACGCGCCAGCAGCGACCATCCACCCGCCGAGCCGCCGTCTTCGGCCGCCCGCTCGGCCCGCAGGCTGCGCGCCGCCGCGCGGGCGCTGACGCCGGTGTAGCTGAGCAGCACCGGCAGCAGGATCAGGTTCGTGAACACCAGCACCGCGACGCCCAGGCTCGCCGCGATGGCCAGCTCGCGGATCACCGGGATGTCGATCACCAGCAGCACCGCGAAACCGACCGCGTCGGCCAGCAGCGCGGTGAGGCCGGCCAGGAACAGCCGGCGGAAGGTGAAGCGCGCGGCCACCCACTTGTGCGTGCCGCGGCCGATGTCCTGCATGATGCCGTTCATCTTCTGCGCGCCATGGCTCATGCCGATGGCGAACACCAGGAAGGGCACCAGCATCGAGAACGGGTCGAGCTGCAGCCCCAGCAGCGGCAGCAGGCCGAGCTGCCACACCACCGCGACCAGCGAGCTCATCACCACCAGCGCGGTGGAGCGCGCATCGCGGGTGTAGCCGTACACCGTCACAGTGGTGATCACCAGCGCCAGCGCGAAGTAGCGCAGCACCTCGGCCAGGCCCTCGATCAGGTCGCCGGTGATCTTGGCGAAGCCGGTGATGTGCAGGTCGACGCCCTGGGCGCGGTACTTGGCGCGCAGCTGCTCCAGCGCGGCGGAAAACGCGGCGTAGTCCAGCGGCTGGCCGGTCTTGGCATCGCGTTCGAGCAGCGGCACGTAGACGATGCTCGAGCGCCCGTCGGCCGCCACCAGCTGGCCGATCTGGCCCGAGCGTTCGACGTTGGCGCGCACCTGGCGCAGGCTCTCGGGGCTGCCGTCGTAGTCGTCCGGGATCACGGTGCCGCCGTCCAGGCCCTCCTCGGTGACGCTGGTCCAGCGGGTCGAGGGGGTCCACAGCGACTTCATGTAGGCGCGGTCGACGCCGGGCAGCAGGAACACCTCGTCGTTCAGCGCGGCGAGGGTGTCGAGGTAGCCCTTCTGGTAGATGTCGCCCTGGCGCGGCGCCACTGCGATGCGCACCGCGTTGCCCAGGCCGTTGAGCTCGCCGCGGTGCGCCAGGTACTGGGCGACGTACGGGTGGCCGGTCGGGATCATCTTCTCGAAGCTGGCCTGCAGCTTCAGCTTGGCGGCCTGCCCGCCCAGCAGCAGCGTCAGCAGCAGGCAGACGAGGATGACCCAGGGCCGGTGGTTGAAGAACGCGCGCTCGACGAGGGTGCCGGAGCGGGGGTCGAAGTCTTCCAGCCGCGCGACGACGGGGGGTGCGGCGGGGGAGGCGGAGGTTTGCATGGGGAGTTCCGAACGGGGCGCTTCTTTTCTTCTTCTCTCCCTCTCTTGTAGGAGCGGCTTCAGCCGCGATGGGTGCACGACCACGAGCCCATCGCGGCTGAAGCCGCTCCTACAAAGAAAGGTACAGAAGGAGGCACAGGGAAGTGGATCGATCAGCGCGACGCCGCCTCGATGACGGTGCGCAGCGGCCCGCGCAGGCTGGCCACCACCAGCGCGCCGTCGGCGGCCAGCACGGCGTCGGCCACCGGCGCGCCCAGCGGCAGGCCGCGCCGCTCGAAGCGCTGCAGCGCGGCATCGCTGAGCAGCACGTCGCCGTTCTGCGTCACCAGCAGCACGCGGCCGTCGGGCCGGCGCAGGCCGGCGCTGAGGGTCACCGCGGCATCGGTGCGCAGCGGCTGCCAGTGGGCGCCGCGGTCGGTGGTGCGATGGGCAGTGCCGCGCAGGCCGTAGGCCAGCCAGTCGTCGTCGGCCAGCGGCACCACGCCGAACCACGTGCCCTTGTAGGGCGAGGCCAGCGCGGTGAAGCGCTCGCCGCCATCGTCGGAGCGCAGCAGCAGGCCCTGCTCGCCCACGATGAAGACGCTGGCGCCCCGGCGCTGCACGCCGTAGAGGTGCAGGCCCTTCGGGTTGGGCAGCCGGTCGCTCATAGGCTGCCAGGTGGCGCCACCATCGTTGGTCTGCATCGCCAGGTTGTAGGCGCCGACGATCAGGCCGCGCCTTGCATCAGTGAAATGCACACCGAGCCAGGGTTTGTCGGGCCCGTCGTCGGCCAGTGGGCCGGCCAGGTCCGACCCGGCGCGCCCGAACAGCGGCCCCAGCCGCAGACCGTCGAGCTGCTTGGTCCAGCTCGCGCCGCCATCGGCGCTGTGCAGCACCACGCCCAGGTGACCCACCGCCCAGCCGTGCCGGTCATCGACGAACTGCAGCGCCGTGAGGCTGGTGCGCACCGGCGTGCGCGCCTGCCGCCAGGTGGCGCCGTCGTCGTCGGACAGCAGCACCACGCCGCGCTCGCCACCGGCCACCAGGCGCCGGCCGGCGCGCGCGACGGCCAGCATCGCGGCACCGGTGGCGCGCGGGCTCATCACGGCGGGCTGCTCCAGCGCGGCGAAGCGCGGCGCGGCAGCCCATGCGCCACTGCACCACGTTGCCGCCATGGCAGCAAACACCTGCTGCCCTAAGACCCGCCGTGTCGCGGGAGCAGAGCTCATCCAGCGACCACCGTGGATCCGGCTCTGCCGGTCCACCAGTGGTGCCCCCTTGAGGGGGCGGCCGTCAGGCCGTAGGGGGTGGGCCATGTCAACGCGCTCCGGTGGCGATGGCTTCCGGGGACAGCATCGACTCGTTCAAGTCTTTCGGGATCTCCGGGATCGGGTAGTGGCGCTTCTCGCCGTTCCAGTTGCAGTTGTAGTAGTACTGGCCGGTCAGCAGGTTGTAGATGCCCCAGTTCACCGAGCTGGTCACGACGGCCGGCACATCGGGCGCCAGGTACGGCAGCTGGAAGAACATGTGGTACAGCTGGCCCTGCGCGTCCCAGTGGTCGGCCAGCACGATGCCCCAGCTGTCCTCGTCGAGGTAGTAGCGGCGCTTGGGCAGCGCGTGGCGCTTGCCGGGCAGCAGGTCGGCCTCGACCACCCACACGCGGTGCAGCTCCCAGCGCACGTGGTCGGGTTTCAGGTGGTTGGGCTTGACCAGGTCGTCCACCGGCACCAGCGACGAGCGGTTGGCGTTGTACGGGATGTACATCTCCTGCTTGCCCACCAGCTTGTAGCCGTGCCGATCCGACGGGCCGAAGCTGCCGAAGGCTTCGTCGAACAGGCCCGTGCCCGAGGTCACCGTGTCGGGCGTGTCGTAGGCCACCGACGGCGCCTTGCGCACGCGCCGCTGGCCGACCAGGTACTGCCACACGCCGCGCGGCGTGGCGGCCGTCAGCGGCTCGTGCAGCAGGATGGTCTCGCCGGCCACCGACGCGGGCGCCGACTTGACGAACGCACCCATCTTGTAGAGCCCGGCGAACCTGTCCTGGCCGTCCTTGTAGTAGTACGGCCACAGCCACGACTGCGTGCCGCCGGACGACAGCGTGCGCTGCCCCGCCGCGTTCACCACCCAGGTGTTCAGCGGGTAGAGCTGGCCGACACCCGCCCACGCCAGCCGGGCGTTCTGGAAGGCCTCGAAGCCGTCCTTGGCGAGCGGGAACGGAATGCCGCCGTACGCGCCTTCGACCCCGTGGCCGTTGTCGACCAGCTTCGCGGTGGTGGCGTTCTTCAACGTGTTGTCGTACACCCACTGCGGCGCGGCATGGGTGCGGTGCGTCGGGTACACGTCGATGCGGAAGCCCGGGTAGCGCTTCATCAGCGCCTTGGTGCCCTCGCTCAGCCGCGCCTCGTGCTGGGCCATGTTCCTGGCCGAGATCGACAGCAGCGGTTTCTCGCTGGCGAAGGGGTCGGGCCGCGGGTCACCGTTCTTCCAGCCGGCGGGCACCTTGGTGTAGCCGCCGTCCCACGCGGGGATGGTGCCGTCCTTGTTGGCGGCGCGTTCGGCGCCCAGCGGGGTCAGCGGGCCCTTCAGTTTGGCGGCCTCGTCGGCGCTCACGGCGGCGTGGGCGGCGTGGAACGAAAGCAGCGCGAGCGTGGCCGCGGCCAGGGGTTGCAGTCTCATGGAGTGTCTCCTGCGGTGGGTTCAGAACGACCGCTTCAGCGTCAGCGACAGGAAGTTGCGGTCCTTGTAGACCTGCTTGTACGAAAGCATCGGCGTCGGCGAATTGGCCGGCGTGAGGAAGCCGTCGGCCGCGCCGAAGAAGCCGGTGTAGGTGAGCGAGGCGTTCCAGTCGGTGTGGTAGGTGGCGTTCAGGCCCACCGAGTAGTCGCCGCCGCGCGAGCTGCCGCCGTTCCAGTTGAAGATCGACGACGAGCGCCCGTAGAAATTCCAGCCCAGGCCGATCGGCACGCCCAGGTTCAGCCCCGGCACCACCTGGAAGTAGCTGGGCTCGAAGATCAGCCGCAGCGCCGCGGCATCCCGCGTGGTGTTGGGATCGATCGCGGCCGGGTTCTTCTGCACGCTCAGGCGGCGGTTCCACGCGATCTCGCCGAGGAAGGTGCCGGCATCCCACAGCGGCGTCTGCGTGAGCACGTAGATCGCCGAGGCCTGCAGGTGGCCGGTCTTGCCCACTGCGTAGGCAGCGTTGCCGCTGTTGTTGGCGGTCGCCAGGCTCACCACCTGCGGGTCGCTCACCAGGCTGGCGTTCGTGCGCAGCGAGCCTTCAAAGGCCAGGTTCAGCTGGCCGATCGACGTGGTGGCGCTGGCACCATAGGTGCGGATGCCCTCGTGGTAGACCTCGTGGATCGTGCCCACCTGACCCGTGGCGACGTTGACATCGGCCAGCGCAAACGGCGCGAGGTACAGGTACGGCGTCTTGTCGTGGTAGCGCGCCGCGTAGAGGCCGAACTCCCAGTCGCTGTTGTCGGGCGTCCAGCGCAGCTGCGCGCCGCCCTGGCCCGAGTCCTTGGCCTTCAGGTCGTTGCCGCGCCAGAACGCGGCGGCACCGCCGCCCGGGACGATGGGACCACCGGCGATGAAACGCTCGGCGCCGTCGCCGACGAAGTCCGCCGGGCTCAGGAAGCTGCCGGCCCCGGGGATCAGGCTCTTCTGCCAACTGAACTGGTAGTAGGCGCCCAGCGTCAGCTTGTTGGTGAGCTGCAGCACGCCCGACACCTGGTTCACCGGCCGCAGGATCTCCTTGAACTGCGAGCCGGGCACGGTGACGAGCTTCACCACGTCCACCGGGCCCTGCGCGGCGGCGATGCCGTTGGAGCCGAAGAACAGGCTCTCGCCGTAGATGAGCGTGTGCTTGCCCAGCCGCACCGTCAGCGGCGCGCTGCCGAGCTTGAAGCGGCCGAGCACGAAGGCGTCGAGCAGCTCGGCGCGGCGGCCGTGCAGGTTGCGGGTGGCGGTGGGGAACTCGTTGTAGGGCACGCTCACCGCGTTGGCGGTCTGCGGCGAGGTGTTGTCGTTGCGGCGGTTGTAGACCGTGTCGTACCAGCCCGCGCCGCTGAGCCGCGCGCCGAAGTCGCGCCAGCCCAGGTCCATCTCGCTGAGCAGGTCGAAGCGGTTCGAGACCACGCCCTTGCTGAAGTTGCGGTCGCCGTCGTCGAGGTTGGCATCGGCGGTCAGCGTGTCCGACGGGTCCTTCAGCCTGTAGCCGAGGTTGTACTTGACCATGTTGTCCCAGCGCAGCTTCAGGTCGTCGTGGCCGGTGTCGATCTCCATCGCGCCGGCATCGTGGCCGAAGGCGCACTGCAGCGCGACGGCCACGGCAAGGCCGTGTGTTGCCTTCATCGTTGTCTCCTGTGTCGGTTCTGTCGGGTGCCGGAAGGGCCCCGTGCAGGCCCTCGACAGGAGCCGCTTGAGCAAGGGTCAGGCCAACGGGAGACGGGCCGCGCAGGCCGTTGATCTACAAGGCCGTGCGGTCGACGGGCGTTTCGCAGCGACACGCCGCCGCATTGAAAGCAAGCCGTTGAATGCGGTGGATCAAGGCCGGCGGCTTGAATTCATGCCTGGCCGACGGCGGCTCAAAGCGCGCGCGGGTCGACGCGCCGGGCGAGCGCCTCGGCGCTCTCCTTGCGCTCGCTGTAGCGGTCGAGCAGGTAGGGCGCGACGTCGCGGGTCAGCAGCGTGAACTTGAACAGCTCCTCCATCACGTCGACGACGCGGTCGTAGAACGGCGAGGGCTTCATGCGGTCGTGCTCGTCGAACTCGGCGAAGGCCTTGGCCACCGACGACTGGTTCGGGATGGTCAGCATGCGCATCCAGCGGCCCAGCACGCGCATCTGGTTCACCGCATTGAACGACTGGCTGCCGCCCGAGACTTCCATCACCGCCAGCGTCTTGCCCTGCGTGGGCCGCACGGCACCGCTGGCCAGCGGGATCCAGTCGATCTGCGCCTTCATGATGCCGGTCATCGCGCCGTGGCGTTCGGGCGAGGTCCAGACCATGCCTTCGGACCAGGCGGCCAGCGAACGCAGTTCCTGCACCTTGGGATGGTCGTCGGGCGCCCCATCGGGCAACGGCAGGCCGGCGGGATCGAAGATGCGGACCTCGCCGCCCATCGCTTCCAGCAAGCGCGCCGCCTCGAACGTGAGCAGGCGGCTGAACGAGCGGGTGCGCAGCGAACCGTAGAGCATCAGGAAGCGCGGCGGATGCCGGGACGGCGACGGCACGGCCAGGCGGTCGAACGTCGGCACGTCGAACAGGGCGGCGTCCAGCGCCGGCAGGCTCGCCTGGGGGAACAGCGGTTCAGGCATGGGCACGGGCCTCGTGAGCAGTGGCCGGCGCCGCCGCGGGATCGGAACGCGGCGACAGGCCGCGGTGGACCACGACGGCACACGCCGCTCCCACCAGCTCAGCGGCGATGAACGCCACGGCACTCGACGGGGCGATGCCCGCGAAGCTGTCGCTGAACATGCGGCCGAACACCGCGGCCGGGTTGGCGAACGACGTCGACGCGGTGAACCAGTAGGCCGCCCCGATGTAGGCTGCCACGAGGCTCGCTGCGCGGCCGGCCGGGGCGCGCAGGATGACGAGCAGCAGCCCGAAGGTGGCCACCCCTTCGGCGATCCATTGGCCGGTGCCGGTCCTGGCCTTGGCGGACAGCTGCCAGATCGGCAGGTCGAACATGGCGTGCGCCAGCCACGCGCCGAGCAGCGCCCCGAGCAGTTGCACGCCGATGTACGGCAGCAGCAGCCCCCGCGGCAGTGCCCCGCGAAGCGCCATCACCAGCGACACGGCAGGATTGAAGTGGGCGCCACCGATCGGCCCGAAGACCTCGATCAGCACATACAGACCCCCCACCGTCGCCAGCGTGTTGGCCATCAGCGCGACGGCGACGTTGCCGCCGCTCAGGCGCTCGGCCATGATGCCCGAGCCGATCACCACGGCCAGCAGCAGCGCGGTGCCCAGCGCCTCGGACAGCAGCTTCTGCAGTGGCGTGGGCATCATGCGCGCGCGATCTCTTCCAGCGCCTGCCGCAGCTCGGCCCCGCCCATCGTGGCCAGGGGCAGTTGCAACAGCTGCAGCATCCGGTAGCCGATCGCCTGGCGCGTCAGCTCGAACGCGCGCCGCTTGCCTTCGTCGCCCCCTTCGGCGTTCGACGGGTCGGGGTAGCCCCAGTGCACCTTCACCGGCTGGCCGCCATCGCGGTGAGCACCGAAGAACACGGGACACTGCTCGGCGGCCGCGCTGTCGCACACGGTGATCACGATGGACAGCGGGGGCGCCGCAGGCGCCGAAAACTCGTCCCAGCTCTTGCTGCGGTAGCCCTTCACGTTGACCCCGGCCTGCGCGAGCGCCTCCAGCGCGAACGGGTTCAGGCGGCCACTGGGCGCGCTGCCGGCGCTGAAGGCCCGCACGTCCTTGCCCAGCTTGAAGGCCCAGTGGTTCAGCATGCCCTCGGCAAGCACGCTGCGCGCGGAGTTGTGCGTGCAGAGGATCAGGACGTAGGTGGTCATGTCAGCAGCAGGCGCGCGGGGCCGCGACCGCGCAGGCCTCGCCCTGGCAGCAGTTTTCGGTGAGGAAGGCCACCACCGCGTTCATGCGGTCATACGCGGCGCGGTAGATCAAGTTGCGGCTGGCCCGCTCCTGGGTCACCAGGCCGGCGTTCAGCAGCTCCTTGAGGTGGAACGACAGCGTGGCGGCCGGGATCTCCAGGCCTTCCTGCATCGTGCCGGGGGTCAGGCCGGTCGGGCCCACGACCACCAGCGCGCGGAAGATGCGCAGGCGCACCGGCTGCGCGAGCGCGGCCAGGGCTTTGACGACGGCTTCTTCTTCCATGATTCGAATTTAATGGAAATTACGAATCGTGGCAAGGTGCAAAGCCGCTCGAACGCGGCCTGGCCTCCAACAGCGAGCTTCGCTCGTGAATAGAGGAGGTTCGACCTCCACGCTCATGGTCCGCGTGGATCCCGGCCTTCGCCCACTGCTGTCCGGAAAGTTCGCGGCGTGACAGGCATCGGCCTGCCGGCCGGGTGTGTTCTTGTGGTGTTGCACGACCCCGCCGGGAATTTGCCCCGGCAGGCGACCTACTTCTTTGTTGGTCACAAAGAAGTAGGCAAGAAAGGACTTGAAGAGCGGCCGCGCCGCGCACCGAGCGGTGCCAATGGCAGTGCGCCCAGTGCTGCTCAGCGATGCGACGGCTCGGTCCCCCCCTGTCACCGCTCCAGGACACGAACCATTCGGGCGGCCCAGAAGACTGCCAAAGGCCGCGATGCGGGGCGGCCGTCTGTGAGAGCGGCGACGGTTCACTGCCACGGTGGATCAAGGGAGCTGACGGTGCCCGAGCCGTTGACTGGTGTTCCTGCGCCAGCCTCGTCACCGCTCGGTGCGCGGCTCGGCCGCTGTATTCAACACAGCGTTTTCTTTGGTTAATTTCTTTGGCGCGCTGCCAAAGAAAGTGACCCGCCCGCCGGGGCGGAATCCCGGCGGGCTCTTGCCAACACAAAAGCAAGACCACGGCCGGCAGGCCGCAACACCAAAGAAGCCGCCCGCAGTCGCCTGAATCGAGTCGCTTCACGTTG
>Ga0233424_10000069_pt1 | contig 139260 bp, 110 predicted proteins | sample Watercolumn_Towu_FD_181011 | JGI IMG/M metagenome (GOLD analysis project Ga0233424, IMG submission 181011) | Freshwater microbial communities from Lake Towuti, South Sulawesi, Indonesia - Watercolumn_Towuti2014_125_MG | ecosystem: Environmental > Aquatic > Freshwater > Lake | place...
AGTCAAGCCTGACGACCATAGCGAGTTGGTCCCACTCCTTCCCATCCCGAACAGGACAGTGAAACGACTCCGCGCCGATGATAGTGCGGGTTCCCGTGTGAAAGTAGGTCATCGTCAGGCTATTTACCCCTCAAAGCCCCTCTCAGCTTCGCTGCGAGGGGTTTTGTCTTTGGGACTTCGGGTGAATGATTGGTACGCATCGTGGGCCGAAGCGCCTGAAGCCAAGCGCCGCCAGGCGCTGGGCGTTTGTCCGGTGCGACGTTGATAGAAGCGGCTGAAATAGGCCGCGTCGCTGAAACCCAGGCCATCGGCAATCTGCTTGATGCTCAAACGTGTGTAGGCCAGTTCGCGTTGCGCTTCGAGCAGCACGCGCGCCTGCAGGAGTTGTAGCGCGGTGCAGTCCAGCACTTCGCGGCAGACCCGGTTGAGCTGGGTGCTGGTGATGCCCAGCTCGCCTGCGAACTCCGAGAGGGTGGGTTGACGGCGGTAGTTCCGCTCCAGCAGCTCTTTGTAGCGCTGGATGTGGATGCGGGCTCTGGGGAGTGCCGGCGTGATCATGTCGGCGGCTGTGTGGGAATGCCCGCATCGCATCAAACTCAGCGCTCGGCCGATACAGACCAGCAGGGCCAGCAGGGCGGCTTCGATGCCTGCGGTCCGCCAGGGGGCACCGGTATCCCGGAATTCCCGCTCCAGGCTGAGCAGGGCCTGCTCAATCTGCTTCTGAATCGCGCCTGCCGGCACTGATAGCTTGCCGGCGCTCGGCTTCATCAGCAGCTGGCTCAGGCTGGCTTGCTCGCGCAGCAGCATCTGCAGATGCTGGGCCAGTACCGTGATGACCTGCCCCTCGATGCCAGCCTCAAAGCGGAAGCCATGCACGCAGCCCGGTGGCAGGAGCATCAGTGCGGGCCCATCCAGCTGGTAGCTTTGGCCGTCAATGCTGGCTTGGCAGGCCCCTCGGCTGATCCAGAAGAGCTGGAACAGCGAGCCGTGCCTGTGGGCTGCGATGTTCCAATTCTGCAGCGTGCTGCGCTCTGCGATGGACTCGCAGTGCAGGCAGTCCAGGCCGCGACTGCGGCCGTGCTCGCCGTAGATGGAGTAGGTGGGCAGCGGGGAGTCCACGCGGGTTTCTCCGGGTCGGAATGTTCGGATTGTGCAAATCCAGGCGGTTCGCGTCCATTGAGGCCCATCCCGAGGCGGCCTAGGCTTGACGCATGGCAAATGAGCCCGCTCCAGCCTTTACGTTAACCGAGCTTCCGCCCGTCTTGCCGGTCCGAACCCAGGTCTTGATTGTGGGCGCGGGGCCGGCGGGTCTTCTGCTGGGGCAGTTGCTGGCAAGCTCCGGCGTGGAGGCCGTGATCGTGGAGCAGCGCAGCGCGGCCCATGTGCTCTCGCGCATACGGGCGGGCGTGCTGGAGCCGGGCACGGTCGCTCTGCTGGAGCAGGCGGGTGTGGGCGAGCGTCTGCATCGAGAGGGCCTGTTGCACGCGGGTTTCGAACTCTGCGCGGACGGCGAACTGCACCGCATCGATCTGCAGGCGCTCACCGGCCGCCAGGTCACGGTCTATGGCCAGACCGAGCTGACCCGCGACCTGATGCAGGCGCGCGAGCAACAAGGCCTGCCTACGGTCTACGAGGTCGAGTCAGTGGAACTGCTTGACCCCGACAGCGAGCGCCCCGGCCTGCGTTTCACGCACCAGGGCCGAGTCCATGAGTTGCGCGGCGACTTCATCGCCGGCTGCGACGGCTTTCACGGCGTCTGCCGGGCCAGCATCGCGCCCGAGCGCCTGCGCTGCCACGAGAAGGTCTACCCCTTTGGCTGGCTGGGACTGCTGGCCGATGTGCCGCCGGTGGCGCCGGAGCTGATCTATGTGCGGCATGAGCGCGGCTTTGCCCTGTGCAGCCAGCGCAGCCCCACGCGCAGCCGCTACTACCTGCAGGTGCCGGCCGGCGAGCCCTTGGAACACTGGTCTGACGAGGCCTTCTGGGCCGAGCTCGCCCGGCGCCTGCCGGCCGAGGTGGCGGCCCGTCTGCAGACCGGCCCGGCGCTCGAGAAGAGCATCGCACCGCTGCGCAGCTTTGTGGCCGAGCCCCTGCGTCATGGCCGACTCTTCCTGGCCGGCGATGCCGCCCATATCGTGCCACCCACGGGGGCCAAGGGCTTGAATCTGGCGGCCTCCGACGTGGCCTATCTCTGGCAGGGCTTGAGCGAGTTCTACCGCCAGGGCAGCAGCCTGGGACTGGATCATTATTCCGAGCGTTGCCTGCGCCGCATCTGGAAGGCGGAGCGCTTCTCTTGGTGGATGACCAGCCTGCTGCACCGCTTCCCGCAGCATTCGTCTTTCGATCAGCAGCTGCAACGGGCCGAGCTGGCCTATCTGCTGGAGTCCGAGCACGGCCGCGCCATGCTGGCCGAAAACTATGTGGGCCTGCCGCTCTGACGCCGGCCTGGGCAGCACAAGGGAGTGAGAGACCGCCATGTCCGACCAGCCTTCGCCCCCATCCCCTCATCCCCAGGCGCTGCGCTTCGAGCCCGTGCCCGAGGGCGTCTACCCCCACCTTATCCACCCGCCCTACAAGTCCACCCAGACGCGCGGTCCCTCCCAGCCCGCCTTGCGGGTGCACCTGCCTGCGGCGGTGTCCGGGGGCCTGCAGATCCCGCCTGGGCTTGTGCTGCCGCGCGAGGCCGACCTGACCCGCCAGGGCCAGGCCGCGCCCCTGGGCGAGAAGATCGTGGTCTGTGGCCGGGTACTGGACGAGGACGGTCGCCCGGTGCGCCACAGCCTGATCGAGGTCTGGCAGTGCAATGCCGCCGGCCGCTACTGGCACAAGAAAGATCAGCACGAGGCGCCGCTGGACCCCAACTTCTACGGCCTGGGCAAGCTGATGACGGACGAGGCGGGCCGCTACCGCTTCATCACCATCAAGCCCGGCCCCTATCCCTGGGGCAATCACGACAAGGCCTGGCGCCCGGCCCATATCCACTTCTCACTCTTCGGCAATGTGCATGCCCAGCGCCTGGTCACGCAGATGTACTTTCCCGCCGACCCGCTCTTCGAGTTCGACCCCATCTTCCAGGGCATTCCCGACGCCGCCGCGCGCCAGCGCCTGATCGCCCGTTTCAGTCTGGATGAGACCGTGGGCGGCGAGATGCTGGGCTATGTGTTCGACATCGTGCTGCGTGGCCGCGCCGCCACGCCCTTCGGCCTCTGAGTCGCCCCCCGAGGATCACGCCATGCAGAACACCGAGACGAACACCGAGACGCCCGGGCTCACCAGTTCCCAGACCATAGGCCCCTTTCCGCACGAGGCCTGGGCCTGGGCCGTGCACGGCCCCGCGGCCCGCCCACCCAGCGCCACGCTCTGCCTGCAGGGCCGCTTGCTGGACGGGCAGGGCCGCCCCATCGACGACGGCTGGATCGAGGCCTGGACGCCCCTGGCCCAGGCGCTGGAGCAGCAGGCGGGCTACCCCTTGCCCGGCTTTCGCCGCATGCCCACCGATGGCGAGGGCGGCTTCACGCTCTGGCTCAGCCCGAGTGCCGTGCCGGGCGAGCCCCTGGCCCTGGTCACCGTGTTCGCGCGCGGCCTGCTGTTGCACCGCTTCAGCGCCGTGTTCGCGGCCGATGATGCCGGGCTGGCCGCCTCGTCCCTGCTGAACCAGGTGCCCGTGGCCCGTCGCCCCAGCCTGCTGGCCCAGCCGGTGCCCGAAGCGCCCGGCCACTACCGCTGGGACATCCGCCTGCAGGGCGAGCCCCAGAGCGAGACGGTATTTTTCGACTACGCCTGAGGCCGTGGCGCGCCGGGCGCAGGCCGCCCCGGTCACAATAGGGCTCCGGCGGGCTTTCTGGCCCGCCTTGTCTTTGTGGAGTCCTGATGAAGAGCGTCACTTCTAAAATACGCAGGCTGCCGGCCCTGGCCGCGGCCTTCTGCACCGCTGGTGCCCACCCCGCTGAGCGCCCGGCCGAACAGCCGGCCGAACACCCGGCTGCATCTGCCAGCACCCGCCGCACCCTGCTGGGCGCCGCCGGGCTGCTGCTGGCCCTGGGCAGTGCCGCCCAGGCGGCCCAGACGGCCCCCGCGCTGCCCAAGACAGCATTTGTCTACGTGAGCCCCGTGGGCGAGGCCGGCTGGACCTACCAGCACGAGCAGGGCCGCCGCGCTGCCGAGCAGGCCCTGCCGGGCCTGCAGACCACGGCCGTGGAGAGCGTGGCCGAGGGCGCCGATGCCGAGCGAGTGATGCGCGACCTGGCCCAGCAGGGCTACCAGCTCATCTTTGCCACCAGCTTCGGCTATCTGGAGCCGGCCCTGCGCGTAGCGGCGGATTTCCCGCAGCTGCGCATCGAGCATGCCGGTGGCTACAAGACCGCTCCCAATCTCAACACCTACAACGCCCACTTCTACGAGGGCCGCTACCTCGCCGGCCTGCTGGCCGGCAAGAGCAGCAAGAGCGGCGTGGCCGGCTATGTGGCGGGCTTTCCCCTGCCCGAGGTGGTACAGGGCATCAACGCCTTCGCCCTGGGCATGCGTGCGGCCAACCCCAAGGCCCAGGTGCGCGTGCTCTGGCTCAACAACTGGTATGACCCGGCTCGCGAGCGTGAGGCCGCGCTGACCCTGGTCAACCAGGGCGCCGATGTGCTGACCAACCACAGCGCCTCGCCGGCCGTGCCCCAGGTGGCGGAAGAGAAGGGCGTGCGCCTGATCGCCTACACCAGCGATATGCGCCGCTTCGCGCCCAAGGCCCAGCTCGCCGCCGTCACCCACCACTGGGGCCGCTACTACACCCAGCGCATCCAGGCCGTGCAGCAGGGGCAGTGGAAGCCCCAGCCCGTCTGGGGCGGCCTGGCCAGCGGCATGATCGAGCTCAGCGCTCTGCGCCCCGATCTGCCCAAGGCCACGCGCCAGCTGATCGAGCAGCGCCGCCAGGACATCGTTGCCGGCCGTTTCAGCCCCTTCTCGGGCCGGCTGGTGGATAACCAGGGCCGAGAGCGCCAGGCTCGCGGCGTGCTGGGCGATGCCGAGATTGCGAGCATGGACTGGTTCGTCGAAGGTGTGCAGGCCGCCAGCATCAGCGCACGCTGAGAAGGCCTCCAAAAGCCAGCCCCCTCCAAAGGGGGCGCGCAGGGCGCACCCAGGCCCGCGCCCCTGACCTAGACTCCCCGGCAGATTGAAAAACGCCGGCCGGGGAGTCCCATGCAACAAGTCGAAAAAACCCTTGCTTTCCTGCGTCTGATGTCGGGTCGGTGCGCTCAGCGCGCCACCCGGGGTCAGGTCTTGCAGCGCCCACACGCCGGTGTGCGGGCGCTGCAGGTGCTCCTGGGCCTGCTGGGCAGCCTGGCCCTGGCGGCGCCGGCTGCGGCGGCGAGTGTGAGCAGCGTGAGTCCGCAGGGCGAGGTGCGCGAGGTGCGTCAGCTGCGCCTGCGCTTTTCCGAGCCCGTCGTGCCCCAGGGCGACCCGCGCCTGCCGGCCCCGGCCGAGCTCAGCTGCGAAGGCCTGCCCGCGCCCAAGGGCGATGGCCGCTGGTCCCAGGCCAGCGAGTGGCTGTTTGATCTGGCCCAGCCCCTGCCCGCGGGCAGCCGCTGCCGCATCCAGCTCAAGGCCGGTTTCAAGCCCCTGCAGGGCGAGCTCAGCGGCCCGCGCGAGTTCAGCTTCAGCACCGCGGCGCCGGCCGTGCTCCAAGTGGAGCCCTGGCCCGGCAGCCGCATCGAGGAAGACCAGGCTTTCTTGCTCCAGCTCAGCGGGCCCATCCGGGCCGAGAGCCTGGCGCGCGGCGCCTGGTGCGAGGTGCAGGGCATCGGCGAACGCCTGCCCCTGCGCGTGATCGAGGGCGCGCCGCGCGAGGCCCTGCTCAAGGCTCGCCGCGTGCCCAAGGCCCAGCAGGCCCAGCAGCTGCTCGTCAGCTGCCAGCGCCCGCTGCCGCCCAAGGCCAAGCTGCGCCTGGTCTGGGGGCCAGGTATTGCCTCGGCCCTGAATGCGCAGCTGCTCACCCGGGCCGAGCAGCGCTTCGACTACGAGGTGCGTGAACCGCTCACGGCCGAATTCAGCTGCGAGCGCGAACGCGCCGGCGCGCCCTGCCTGCCGATCCGGCCGGTGCTGCTGCGCTTCTCCGAGCCCGTGCCGCGCGAGCAGGCCCTGGCCGTGCGCCTCAAGCCCGCCGAAGGCGGCGCGGCCATCGCGCCGGTGGTGGACAAGGACGACAAGTCCACCGAGCTCTCCGAGCTGCGCTTTCCCACGCCCCTGGCCGAGAACGCGGCTTACCAGATCGAGCTGCCCGCCGGGCTCAGGGACCAGAGCGGCCGCGCCCTGGCCAATGCCGCCAGCTTCCCGCTCAAGATCAGCACCGGCGGCGCGCCGCCCCTGGCCAAGTTCGCGGCCGCGCCCTTTGGCGTGATCGAGCTGCCCACCGAGCGCGACGCGCCCGGGCCGGCCCTGCTGCCCGTGACCCTGCGCCACACCCAGGAGGATCTGGCCGGCCAGAAGGCCAGCGCCGGCCGGGTGCAGATCAAGCGCCTGGACAGCGATGCCGAGATCCTGGCCGCCTATCTGCGCCTCAAGCGCTGGCACGAGAGCCAGCTGCCGGCGCGCGAGCTGGGCCTGCCGCAAAGCCAGTGGACCGAGCTGGTGGAGGACGAGGGGCCGAACGGCCAGCGCCGCCAGCGCCGCGTGGAGCGCTATGTGCACACGCGCGAGCTGTCCATGCTGGCGCGCGAGTCCGGCGTGCAAGACCTGGCCCTGCCCAGCCTGGCCACGCCGGCCGGCGCGCCGCCGCGGCCCTTCGAGGTACTGGGCCTGCCCATCGCCAGCCCCGGCTACCACGTGGTGGAGATCGCCTCGCGCCGCCTGGGCCAGGCCCTGCTGGACAAGCCCCAGCCCATGTATGTGCGCACCGGCGTGCTGGTCACCAATCTGGGCGTGCACTTCAAGTGGGGACGCGAGAACAGCCTCATCTGGGTCACCAGCCTGGACCGCGGCCGCCCCGTGCCCGGCGCCGAGGTGGCGGTGAACGACTGCCGCGGCAAGCGCCTGTGGGCCGGTCGCACCGACGAGCAGGGCCGCGCCCTGGTGCCCGAGGCCCTGAGCCTGCCCAGCGGGCCGGGCCAGCGCTGCGAGGGCGAGTACGGCTTCTTCGTCACGGCCCGCGCCGCCGCGCCCGGCGGCGCGCGCGATATGGCGTTTGTGTTCAGCAGCTGGAACCGCGGCATCGAGTCCTGGCGTTTCAACCATCCCACAGCCCGCGGCGCCCAGCCCGACAGCCGCGCCCACAGCGTGCTGGACCGCAGCCTGCTGCGCGCGGGCGAGACCCTGTCGATGAAGCATTTCTTCCGCGAGGAGACGGGCCAGGGCCTGCGCCTGGCCAAGGAAGGAGGCCGGCCCGAGCGGGTGCGCCTGCTGCACGAGGGCAGCGGCCAGGAGATCACCGTGGCCGAGGCCCTGGACTGGAATGCCCAGGGCACGGCGCTGAGCCAGTGGGCCATTCCGCCCGCGGCAAAGCTGGGCAGTTATCGCATCATGCTGGAGCGCGGCCAGGGCGCGCAGCAGCGGCGCTGGGACAGCGGCGAGTTCCGGGTGGAGGAGTTCCGCGTGCCCCTGGTGGAGGCGCGGCTGAGCCCGCCCAAGGGCCCCCTGGTGGCGCCCACCGAGCTCAAGATCGGCGCCCAGCTCAACTACCTCTCGGGCGGCGGCATGGCCCAGACCACGCTCTCGGTCTCAGCCCTGCTGCGGCCGCGCGGGCTCAACTTCGCCGGTTATGAGGACTTCCAGTTCCAGCCCCCGCGCGACCCGCGCAGCCTGGCCGCCGAGGCCGGCGGCGAGATGGGCGGGGAGGGCGAGGAAGGCAGCGCGCCCGCCAGCGGCGGCAAGCTGGTGGCCGACAAGCTGGCCCTAGCCACCGACGGCCAGGGCGCGGCCACGCTCACGCTCAAAGGCCTGCCGGCCCTGCAGCAGCCCAGCGAGCTGCTGACCGAGTTCAGCTTCAACGACCCCAATGGCGAGCGCCAGACCCGTTCCGTGCTCCTGCCGCTGTGGCCGGCGCGCCTGGCCCTGGGCCTGCGGGCGGCCTCCTGGGCCAGCAGCCGCGGCCAGGTGGGCTTCAAGGTGGTGGCCCTCAATCCGGAGGGCAAGCCCATGGCCGGCCAGAAGGTGGTGGTGCGGGCACGCCTGGCCCAGACCCTGTCCACGCGCAAGCGCATGGTGGGGGGCTTCTATGCCTATGACAACCGGGTGGAGCTCAAGGAGCTGGGCGAGGTCTGCAGCGGCAGCAGCGATGCCCAGGGCCTGCTGACTTGCGAGGCCAAGCTGGAGAACGCCGGCCAGGTCGAGCTGATCGCCAGCGCCAAGGATGCCGAGGGCCGCACGGTGGAGTCGGCCACCAGCGTCTGGGTCACGCGCCAGGGCGAGCTCTGGTTCGCACAGGACAACGACGACCGCATCGACCTGCTGCCCGAGAAGCGCGCCTACGAGCCCGGCGAGACCGCCCGCCTGCAGCTGCGCATGCCCTACCGCGAGGCCACGGTGCTGCTGAGCATCGAGCGCGAGGGCATCATGGACACGCGCGTGCTCACGGTGCGCGGCGATGACCCCACGGTCTCGCTCAAGATTGAGCGCGACTGGTCGCCCAATATCTATGTCTCGGCCCTGGTGCTGCGCGGGCGCGTCCGCGATGTGCCCTGGTACAGCTTCTTCACCTGGGGCTGGCGTGCGCCGCGCCAATGGTGGTCCGACTGGCGCGCTGGCCGCGACTACCAGGCCCCCACAGCCATGGTGGATCTGGCCAAGCCCTCCTTCAAGCTGGGCGTGGCCGCCCTGCAGGTGGGCCTGCAGCGGCATCGCCTGGAGGTCTCGGTCACGCCCGACAAGCCCCAGTACGGCGTGCGCCAGAAGGCCCAGGCCCTGATCAAGGTCAGCCAGGATGGTCGCCCCGTGCCGGGCGCCGAGATCGCCTTCGCCGCCGTGGACGAGGGCCTGCTGGCCCTGCGCGGCAATGAGAGCTGGAACCTGCTGGGCGCCATGCTGCAGCCCCGGCCCTGGGGCGTGGAAACCGCCAGCGCGCAAAGCGAGATCATTGGCCGGCGCCACTATGGCCGCAAGGCGGTGGCCGCGGGCGGCGGTGGCGGGCGCGGCGGCACGCGCGAGCTCTTCGACACCTTGCTCACCTGGCAGCCGCGCGTGCGCGTGGACGCCCAGGGCGAGGCGCGGGTGGAGGTGCCGCTGAACGATTCGCTCACGGGCTTCCGCCTGGTGGCCGTGGCCGATGCCGGCGTGCAGGCCTTCGGCACCGGCCAGACCAGCATCCGCGTGAGTCAGGACCTGCAGCTGCTCTCCGGCCTGCCGCCCCTGGTGCGCGAGGGCGATCAGTTCCAGGCCCTGCTGACCCTGCGCAACACCACTTCGCGCGAGATGAAGCTGCGCGCCAGCCTGGCCGGCACGGCCCAGCTGATCGGCGCGTCCGACAGCGCGAGCGAGCCCGATCTCAAGCGCCAGCCCCTGAGCCTGCCGCCGCAAGACCTGACCCTGGCGCCCGGCGCCGCGCGCGAGCTGCAGTGGACGGTGAGCGTGCCTGCCAATGCCCTGAGCCTGGTCTGGGAGGCCGAGGTGCAGGAGCAGGGCGGTGCCAAGGCGCGCGACCGCATGAAGGTGATGCAGCTGGTGCAGCCGGCCGTGCCGGTGCGGGTGCTGCAGGCCAGCCTCAGCCAGCTGGACGGCCGCCTGAGCCTGCCCGTGGCCGCGCCCGCCGACGCCCTGCCGCAGCGCGGCGGCCTGGCCGTGAGCCTGCAGCCCAGCCTCACCGGCGCGCTGCCGGGTCTGCGGCGCTTCTTCGAGCAATACCCCTACAGCTGCCTGGAGCAGCTCAGCGCCAAGGCCCTGGGCCTGGGCGACCGGGCGCAGTGGCAGAGCCTGATGAACCGCCTGCCCAGCTATCTGGACAGCGATGGGCTGGCCAACTACTTCCCGCCGCGCCCCGATCAGGCGCCCCAGGGCAGCGACCGTCTCACCGCCCATCTGCTGGCAGTGGCGCATGAGGCCGGCCAGCCCCTGCCCGAGGCCGCGCGCGAAGCCATGCTGGGCGGCTTGAGCGCCTTTGTGGAAGGGCGGCTGCAGCGCCGCTTCTGGTCGCCCCGGCCCGACACCGAGGTGCGGCGCCTGGCCGCGCTTGAGGCGCTCTCGCGCTACGGTCGCGCCAGCGCCCGCCTGCTGGCCACGGTGGATGCGCGCAATGTCACAACCTGGCCCACGGCGGCCCTGATCGACTGGCTGCAGATCCACCGCCGCCTGAGCGACGCCCCCGAGCGCGAGAAGCGCATCGCCGAGGCCGAGGCCCAGCTGCGCAGCCGCCTCAGCTATGCCGGCAGCACGCTGAAGTTCAGCACCGAGGAGGGCGATGCCTGGTGGTGGCTGATGGACGGGCCCGACGCCAATGCCTCGCGCCTGATCCTGGCCGTGCTGGACCTGCCGGGCTGGAAGGAGGAGCTGCCGCGCCTGGTGAGCGGCGCGCTGGGCCGCCAGAAGCTGGGCGCCTGGGGCACGACCACGGCCAATCTCTGGGGCGTGCTGGCCCTGCAGAAGTTCGCCGCACGTTTTGAAGCGGTCAAGCCCGCGGGCCGCAGCGTGGCCAGCGTGGACGGGCGATCGCCCCAGACCCTGGACTGGGCCCGCCAGCCCGAGGGCGGTGCGCTGCGCCTGCCCTGGCCCGCCCAGGCCCAGGGCAGCCTGAGCCTGGAGCAGCAGGGCGCGGGCAAGCCCTGGGTCACGGTGCAGAGCCTGGCGGCCCTGCCGCTCAAAGCCCCCCTGGTCTCGGGCTATCGCCTGAGCAAGAGCATCCAGGCCGTGGAGCGCAAGGCCAAGGACCGCTGGAGCCGTGGCGATGTGCTGCGTGTGCGCCTGGAGCTGGAGGCCCAGACCGATATGAGCTGGGTGGTGCTGTCGGACCCCGTGCCGGGCGGCGCCGCCATCCTGGGTTCGGGCCTGGGCGGCGACTCGGCCCTGGCCACGCGCGATGAGCAGCGCGAGGGCAGCGCCTGGCTGGCTTATGAGGAGCGCAGCTTCGAGGCCTGGCGCGGCTACTACCAGTACCTGCCGCGCGGCAAGCATGTGATCGAGTACACCCTGCGCCTGAACAATCCCGGCCGCTTCCAGCTCCCGCCCACCCGGGCCGAGGCCATGTACGCGCCGGACAGTTTTGGCGAGCTGCCGAATGCGGCGCTGGAGGTGGCGCCGTGAGCGACCGGCGGCGCGATCGAGCGCTGTGGCCGGGAGCTGGTCGGCAGGGCGTGCCATGGAGCGAAGTCAAGGAGGAGGTCGCGGCCCTGGGCCGCGGCCGGGGGACATGAGCGGAATGGCACGCCCTGACGGCCAGCTCCTTCGCCCCCACATTCGCAGGCTTGGCCTCGGTCGCCAAGAGCAGGGGGCGGGGGGCTTCGCTCATGTCCTCCGGAGCGAGCTGCGCCCGCTCCTCCCCCTTTACTTCGCTACGCCCCCCGCCCCCTACTCTTGGCTAGCGTTGCAGCGAGCTGTGCGTCGAATGCTTGGCCTGGGTTTGCTGCTCACGGCCTGTGTCGCCAGTGCCTTGCCTTCATTCGCCGAAGTCCGCGCCGCGCATCGCGTATCGGACTTCACCCTGCTCGACCGGCGCGGCGAGCCCTTGCAGACCCTGCGCCTGGACAAGACCCATCGCAGCCTGGCCTGGGTGCCGCTGGAACAGATGTCGCCGGCCCTGCTGCAGGCCCTGCTGCTGAGCGAGGATCGGCGCTTTTACGAGCACAGCGGCGTGGACTGGAGCGCGGTGGCGGCCAGTGCCTGGGGCAATCTCTGGAACCAGCGCACCCGCGGTGCCTCCACGCTGACCATGCAGCTGGCGGGCCTGATCGACGAGGACCTGAGTCGGCCCACGGGCGGTCGCAGCCTGGCGCAGAAGCTGGGCCAGGTGGTGGTGGCCAAGCAGCTGGAGGCGCGCTGGAGCAAGGCCCAGATCCTGGAGGCCTATCTCAACCGTGTGCCCTTCCGCGGCGAGCTGGTGGGCATACAGGCCCTGTCCCAGGTCTTGTTCGGCAAGCTGCCGGCGGGGCTGGACGCCCAGGAGGCGGCGCTGGCCGCGGCCTTGCTGCGCGCGCCCAATGCGCGGCCCGCCCAGGTGGCGCAGCGTGCCTGCGCCGTGCTCAAGGAGCAGGGCCTGGGCTGCGCGGGGGCCGAAGCGCAGTTGTCGGCCGCCCTGGCGCGGCGCGCCGGCATGCCCCTGGGCGAGCAGCTGGCGCCGCACTATGCGCGTCAGGTCTTGCGTGCCGAGGGCCCGGCCGCCCAGCGCAGCAGTCTGGACGCGCGCCTGCAGCGCCTGGCGGTGAACACGCTCAAGCGCCAGCTGGGCGAGCTGTCCGGCCGCCAGGTGGAAGACGGCGCGGTGCTGGTGCTGGACAACGCCAGCGGCGAGGTGCTGGCCTGGGTGGGCTCCAGCGGCGGTGAGCTCTCCAGCGCGGCCCAGGTGGACGGCGTGCTGGCGCGGCGCCAGCCCGGCTCCACGCTCAAGCCCTTCGTCTACCAGCTGGCACTGGAGAAGCGCCTGATCACGGCCGCCAGCCTGCTGGACGATTCCCCGGCCCAGATCGCCACCGGCCATGGCCTCTATCTGCCGCAGAACTACGACCGCGACTTCCGCGGCTGGGTCAGCACCCGTGCGGCCCTGGGCAACAGCCTGAACGTGCCGGCCGTGCGCGTGGGCGCCATGCTGGGGGCGGACGCGCTCTTCCAGCGACTCAACGCCTGGGGCCTGCAGCTCAGCGAGACCGGCGGTTATTACGGTGACTCCCTGGCCCTGGGCAGCCCTGACATCAGCCTGGCCGCGCTCACCAATGCCTACCGCGCCCTGGCCAATGGCGGCGAGCTGCGGCCTCTGGGCGCGCGCACGCCGGCGCGGCGCGTGGGCGAGGCGGGCAGCGTCTTCATCGTGGCCGACATGCTGGCTGACAACAGCGCGCGCGCGCTGACCTTCGGCCTGGGCAGCGATCTGGCCACGCGCGGCTGGGCGGCGGTCAAGACCGGCACCAGCAAGGACCTGCGCGACAACTGGTGCCTGGGCTTCAGCGACCGCTACACCGTGGGCGTCTGGGTGGGCAATGCCAGCGGCGAGCCCATGCATGGCGTGAGCGGCGTGAGCGGCGCCGCGCCCGTTTGGGCCACGCTGATGGCGGCCCTGCACGAGGGCCGGCCGGCCCGCGCGCCTCAAGCGCCGCCGGGCCTGCTGCGCCTGCCGGTGCGCTTCGAGGGCGTGGGTGAGCCGGGGCGGCCGGAGTGGTTTGTGCGCGGCACCGAGCAGGCCGTGATGCGCGCCGGCGCCCAGACCCGCGCGCCGGTGCTGGCGGGCATTGCCAACCCGGTGGACGGCACCATCTACGCGCTCGACCCGGACATCCCGCCCGCCGCCCAGCGCCTGCTCTTCGAGGGCCAGGCCGGCACCTGGATGCTCAATGGCCGGCGCCTGGGGCAGGGCTCGCGCCTGAGCTGGGCGCCCTGGCCGGGGCGCCACCAGCTGCAGCTGCTGGACCCGCGGGGCCAGGTCTTGCAGAGCGTGCGCTTCGAGGTGCGGGGTGCGGGTTTGAAGCAGGTTCGCTGAGCCGGCGCGGCGCGCATACTGCCGGCCACAAGCCCGTTTGAAAGGGCAGGGGAGCTGCCCGATGCGCATGTTCACGATCCACCGGCGGCCTGCCCGCATCCTGATGCTCTTGCTGGCCCTGGGTGGCACCGCCCTGGGCGCCCAGGCGCAGAAGCTGCTGCGCTTTGCCAGCGCCTTCGACCCGCAGACCATGGACCCGCACGCCCTGACCCTGCTCTACCACTCGCGGGTGGTGACGCAGATCTACGAGGGCCTGGTCAACCGCGATGAGCAGTTCCGCCTTGCGCCCTCGCTGGCCCTCTCCTGGGCGCAGCAGGATGCCAGGACCTGGCGCTTCAAGCTGCGCCCGGGCGTGAAGTTCCACGACGGCAGCGCCTTCACGGCCGACGATGTGGTCTTCTCCATCGAGCGGGCCCTGCAGCGCGAGTCGCAGCGCGCCACCCAGCTGCGCGGTGTGCTGGGGGCGCGCAAGGTGGACGCGCTCACCGTGGACGTGCTGCTGGCCGCGCCCGACGCCCTGCTGCCCGAGAAGTTCTGGCTGATCGCGATGATGAGCAAGGCCTGGTGCGAGAAGCTGGGTGTGGCCAAGCCGCAGGACTACAACGCCAAGCAGGAGACGCCGGCCGTGCGCCAGGCCATGGGCACCGGCCCCTTCATGCTCAAGCGCTACGAGGCCGATGTGCAGACCCAGCTGCAGGCCAACCCCGATTGGTGGGGCCGCGCCAGCCACCGCGGCAATCTGGACGAGGCCCACTACCAGGTGATCCAGTCCGATGCCACCCGCCTGGCGGCCCTGCGCTCGGGCCAGGTGGACTTTGTGATCGACCCGCCCTTCCAGGACGTAGGGCGCTTGCGCCAGGAGGGCAGCCTCAAGCTGATGGAGACGGCCGATATCGGCACCCAGTACCTGGCCTTCGACCAGCACCGCGATGAGCTGCCGGGCAGCGATATCAAGGGCCGCAATCCCTTCAAGGACCTGCGCGTGCGTCGCGCCGTTTATCACGCCCTGGACATGGACCTGATCGTGCGCCAGGTGCTGCGCGGCCAGGCCGTGCCCACGGGCGCCCATCTCTCGTCCCTGGTGGATGGGGCCCTGTCCGAGCTGGAAAAACGCCTGCCCTACGACCCCGCGCTGGCGCGGCGCCTGCTGGCCGAGGCGGGCTATCCCCAGGGCTTCTCGGTGGCTTTCGACTGCGTGAATGTGTCCTACCGCCAGGCGGCCTGCCAGGCCATGGCGGCCATGCTGCAGAAGGTGGGCATACGCGCCAACTTCAGCGCCCTGCCCAGCAGCAGCTTTTTCCCCAAGCTGAGCCAGGCCACGGGCAGCCTGCTGGAATACGGCTGGTCGCCCGGCGTGGATGCCTGGAATGTGCTCAATTCCCTGGTGCGGACCTATGACGCGCGGGTGAGCGGGGCCTTCAATGCCGGGCGCTACAGCAATGCGCGCCTGGACGAGATCATCGATGCCATCGCCACCGAGCCCGATCTGGCCCAGCGCCGCCGCCGTGTGGGCGAGGCCCTGCAGCTGATGCAGCAAGACCTGCCCCTGCTGCCGCTCTACCGCATCAAGCACAGCTGGGTGATGAAGCCCCAGGTGCAGGCCGTGCAATGGCCCAACGGCCTGCTGGAGCTGCGCTGGGTGCGGCTGGACTGAGCCGGCGCGGCCTTTAGCGCGGCCAGCGGCCGAAGGGCTGCTCGCTCAGGCGGCTGTTGTAGTAGCGCTCGTCGCCGGTGACTTCCTCGCCCAGCCAGTCTGGGCGGGTGATGGTCTGGTCTTCGCTGGCCAGCTCCACCTCGGCCAGCACCAGGCCGGCGTTCTCGCCGTGGAACTCATCCACCTCCCAGCGCAGGCCGTCCTGCTCCAGGGTGTAGCGGGTCTTCTCGATCAGCGGGCCCTCGCAGAGCTGCAGCAGGGCCTGGGCATCGGCCAGGGGCACGGGGTATTCGAACTCCAGCCGGCTCGCGCCCTGGCTGCGTCCCTTGATGGTCAGAAAGGCCTGCTCGCCGGCAATGCGCACGCGCACCGTGCGCTCGGCGGCGCGGTTCAGATAGCCCTGGCTGTAGCGCTGCGCCTGGCCCTGGCGCCAGCCCTGGCCGCACACCAGGAATTTGCGTTCGATCTCGATACCCATGCCGGCATGCTAACCGGCGATGGCGGTGGCAGCGGGTTCAGCCCAGCAGCAGGGCGGGCAGCTCGTCCATATGGCGGAACACGCGCGTGGCGCCGGCCGCCAGCAGGGCCTCGTCCTGACCCAGCGGCGCATAGCCCAGCACCAGGGCGCCCGCGGCCGCACCGGCGCGCACGCCGGTGGGCGAGTCCTCGATCACCGCGCAGCGCGGGGCCTGCACGCCCAGGCCGCGGGCCGCCGCCAGATAGACATCGGGGGCGGGCTTGTTCTGCGCCTGCTCGTAGCCGCTGTAGATGCGCTCCGAGCTGAAGAAGGTGCTGAGCCCGGTCTGGCCCAGCTGCAGCTCAATCTTGCCGCGGTCCGCGCCGGAGGCGCAGGCCATGCGGCTGCCGTACTGTGCATGCAGGGTCTGCAAGGCCGTCGCCACGCCCGGGATGGCGCGCACCTCGGCCGCCAGCCGCACATCGCGGCGGCGGCGGAAGCCGTCCAGCCACTCCGGCGTCACGGCCTGGCCGGTGCGCTCGGCGATCAGGGCCGACTGGTCCAGCACCGCCTTGCCCAGAAAGGTGTCCAGGCATTCCTGGGCCGTCATCACCCAGCCGGCCTCGGCCAGCATGTCACGCAGCACGGCGGTGGTGATGTGTTCGCTGTCCACCAGCACGCCATCGCAGTCGAAGAGCAGGGCATCAAACTTCAAGCAGGCCTCACGAGCGGCTATATTGCCGCTGAAACAACTGAAACTGGTTTCAGGGTTCTCCCTGAATCGAGGACTGTACTGCATGCCCAGCACCCCCCGTCGCGCGGCCGCCGCCAAGCGCACACCGGCCGCCACTGCGTCCGCCGCCGCCCCGTCAACGCCCGTGGCCACACCCGCTGCCGGCCGCGCCACCATCGCCGATGTGGCCCGGGTGGCCGGCGTGTCCAAGGCCACGGTCTCGCGCTTTCTCAACCGCGGCGAGCTGCTCACCAAGGACATTGCCGCGCGGGTGCAGGCGGCCGTGGCCGAGCTGGGCTACAGCCCCAGCCCCATGGCGCAGGCGCTCAAGCGCGGGCGCTCGCGCCTGATCGGCCTGGTGGTGGCCGATGTGACCAATCCCTTCTCGGTGGCCGTGCTGCGCGGGGCCGAGCAGGCCTGCCAGGAGGCCGGCTATCTGGTCATGCTTTTCAACTTGGGCAATGACGGCAGTCGCGAGCGCGAGGCCATCGAGGCCCTGGCCTCCTACCAGGTGGAGGGCTTCATCCTCAACACCCTGGGCCGCGACCCGGCCGCGGTGGCCGCCGCGGCCAAGCTGGACAAGCCCGTGGTCCTGGTGGACCGGCGCCACGCCGGCATGCAGGCCGATTTCGTCTCGGTGGACAACGCCGGCTCGGTGCAGGCGGCGCTGGAGCATCTGCGCGCCGGCGGCTGCCGCGAGCTGCTCTTTCTGAGCGAACCCTGCGCGGGTGTGAGCTCGCGCCTGGAGCGGGCCCAGGCCTTCGGGCACTACCTGGCAAGTGCGGGGGGGGACTGCGCCGGTGGCGTGGTGGAGAGCGCGGGCGAGGGCGAGCTCGACGCCCTGGTGCTGGCGCTGCAGCAGGCCAAGCGCCGCGCCGGCAGCCGCAAGCGCCTGGGCGTGCTGGCCAGCAATGCGGTGGTGACCCTGCGCCTGGCCGCGGCCCTGGAGCGTCTGGGCTGGCAGTTCGGCCGCGAGCTGGACTTCGTGGGCTTCGACGAGACCGAGTGGGCGCCCTATGTGGGGCCGGGCCTGAGCACCATTGCCCAGCCCACCAACGATCTGGGCCGTCTGGCCGCACGCTGCCTGCTCGAGCGCCTGGAGGGCCAGGACTTGCCGGCGCGCCAGATCCTGCTGCCGGGCCGGTTGATCGTGCGCGGCTCCTCTGCGCACAAGACATGAAATTCAAGGGAAAACCCTTGTATTTGAACTGAAACCGGTTTCATAAACTGGGCGTAGAGGTGGTGCGAAACCGCGCGAAACCACCGCAGATAACGGACGACAAGCGTTGTGAACTACGACTTCCAGTTCGGCCCCGTCTTCGAGGCCTGGCCCCAGCTGCTCAAGGGCACCTGGATCACCATCGAGCTCTCCCTGCTGGCCATGGTGTTCGGCCTGGTGCTGGCCATCGTCTGCGCCTGGGGCAAGACCTCGGGGCCGGCGCCGCTGCGCTGGGTGATCAATGCCTATATCGAGCTGATCCGCAACACGCCCTTCCTGGTCCAGCTCTTCTTCTTTTTCTTCGCGCTGCCCGCCCTGGGCCTGCGCTGGAGCGCGCACACCGCGGCCCTGGTGGCCATGGCGGTGAACCTGGGGGCCTATGCCACCGAGATCATCCGCGCCGGCATCGAGTCCATTCCCAAGGGCCAGATCGAGGCCGGCCTGGCGCTCAACCTCAAGCGCCACGAGATCTTCCGCTTCGTCATCCTCAAGCCCGCGCTCAAGGCCATCTACCCGGCGCTCACCAGCCAGTTCATCCTGCTGATGCTGAGCTCGGCCGTGGTCTCGGTGATCTCGGCCGATGACCTGACCTCGGTGGCCGCCAATCTGCAGTCGCAGACCTTCCGCAGCTTCGAGATCTATATCGTGGTGGCCCTGATCTATCTGGTGCTTGCCCTGGGCTTCTCGGGCCTGTTCCGCGTGATCTACGCGCGCACGCTCAACTACCCCGACCGTCGCTGAGGGAAGGGCAACACACCATGCGCAGCTTTGGATTCCCCGAGTTCCTCTTCATCCTGGAAGCCGCCAAGTGGACGGTGGCGCTGTCCCTGATCGCCTTCATCGGCGGCGCCCTGGTGGGCCTGCTGGTGGCCTTGGCCCGCGTGTCCGAGAACGGCCTGGCCCAGCGCACGGCAGGCGTCTTCATCCAGATCTTCCAGGGCACGCCGCTGCTGCTGCAGCTCTTCCTGATCTTCTTCGGCGCGCCCGTACTGGGCTTTGACATCAATCCCTGGGTGGCCGCCGGCATCGCCCTGGTGCTCAATAGCGGCGCCTTTCTGGGAGAGATCTGGCGCGGTTGCATCCAGGCCATACCGCGCGGCCAGTGGGAAGCGGCCGAGGCCCTGAGCCTGAGCTATGTGGCCCGCATGCGCGATGTGATCCTGCCCCAGGCCTTCAAGATCGCCCTGCCGCCCACCGTGGGCTATCTGGTGCAGATCATCAAGGGCACCTCGCTGGCCGCCATCATCGGCTTCACCGAGATCACCCGCGCCGGCCAGATCATCAACAACGCCACCTTCCAGCCCCTGCTGGTGTTCAGCGTGGTGGCGGCCATCTATTTCGTGCTGTGCTGGCCGCTGTCCCTGCTCGCCGCCCGCATGGAGCGCCGCCGCGCCGCGGCCCTGGCGCGCTGAGCCGATTGCTTCTCTCTCCTCCCTTCCTGCTTCCATCCACGGAGACAACGACGATGAAGACCATCACCACCTCCCCGACCCGCCGTCTGCTGGTTTCGGCCCTGGCCGCCCTGAGCCTGGGCGCCGTGGCGCTGGGCGCGCAAGCCCAGTCCCTGGCCGATCTGAAGAAGAAGGGCGAGCTCACCGTGGGCATGCTGGTGGACTTCCCGCCCTACGGCACGCTCAACAGCGCCAACCAGCCCGACGGCTACGACGCCGATGTGGCCAAGCTGCTGGCCAAGGAGCTGGGCCTGAAGGTGAACATCGTGCCGGTCACCGGTCCCAACCGCATTCCCTTCCTGCTGACCAACAAGGTGGACCTGCTGGTGGCCTCCCTGGCCGTCACGCCGGAGCGCGCCAAGCAGGTGCAGTTCTCCAAGCCCTATGCGGCCGCCACCATCGTGGTCTACGGCAGCAGCAAGGCCGCCATCAAGAGCGCGGCCGATCTGAAGAGCTTCCGCATCGGCGTGGCCCGCGCCTCCACCCAGGACATCTCGCTCACCGCCGCCGCCCCGGCCGGCACCGAGATCCGCCGCTTCGACGACGATGCCTCGGCCATGCAGGCCCTGATGTCGGGCCAGGTGGATGCCATCGGCTGCTCCACCACGGTGGCGGCCCAGATCGCCCAGCGCGCCGGCAATGCCTTCGAGAACAAGTTCGTACTGCGCCAGCAGGAGATGGGCATCGCCCTGCGTCCCGGCCAGGAGGAACTGCTCAAGGCCGTCAATGCCTTTGTGGACAAGCACCGCGCCAGCGAGCTCAACGCCTACTACAAGAAGTGGCTGGGCACCGACTTCCCGAGTCTGAGCCAGTAAGCGCAGGGGCCGCGCATGAGCAGCACAAGCGGCGCCCCGGCGCCCATCATCCGCATCGAAGGCGTCAACAAGTGGTACGGCCAGTTCCAGGTGCTGACCGACATCCACCTGGACGTGGCCCCCGGTGAGCGCATCGTGGTCTGCGGCCCCTCGGGCTCGGGCAAGTCCACCCTGATCCGCTGCATCAACCGCCTGGAGACGGTGCAGCAGGGCCGCATCACGGTGGACGGCATTGAGCTCACCGCCGGGGGCAAGCAGGTGGAGGCGGTGCGCCAGGAAGTGGGCATGGTCTTCCAGCAGTTCAATCTCTTCCCGCACCTCACCGTGCTGCAGAACTGCACCCTGGCGCCCATGCGCTCGCGCGGCCTCTCGCAGGCCGAGGCGGAAGAGCGCGCGATGAAATACCTCAGCCGCGTGCGCATCCCCGAGCAGGCCCACAAATACCCCAGCCAGCTCAGCGGCGGCCAGCAGCAGCGCGTGGCCATTGCCCGCGCCCTGTGCATGACGCCCAAGATCATGCTCTTCGACGAGCCCACCTCGGCCCTGGACCCCGAGATGGTCAAGGAGGTGCTGGACACCATGATCGGCCTGGCCGAGGACGGCATGACCATGCTCTGCGTCACCCACGAGATGGGCTTTGCCCGCAGCGTGGCCGACCGCGTGATCTTCATGGCCGAGGGCAAGATCATCGAGCAGGCCCCGCCCGCCGAGTTCTTCGCCGCGCCGCGCCATGAGAAGACGCGCCAGTTCCTGGGCCAGATCCTGAGCTCGGCCCAGCACCATGGTTGAGGCCGCGCCCCTGCTGATCTCGCTGGCTGCCTTCGGCGCCAGCGAGGTGCGCCGCCTCGGTCAGCTGCACTACACCCAGCTGGCCCGCGAGGCGGGCGCCGACGGTGTGGAGGTGCGCGCCGAGCTGCTGCTGGACCCCGAGGCCGAGCTGCCCGCCCTGGCCGCCACCGGCTGCGTGGCCGTGTACTCCGAGCCCGCGCCGCTCTGGCATCCGGGCGACGGCCTGCTGGACCACGCGGCCCTGGAGCAGGGCCTGGCGCGCGCGCAGCGCCTGGGCGCACGCCGGCTCAAGATGTCCATCGGCGGCTTCGATCCGCAGCACTCGCGCCACAGCCTGCACGATCTGCGCCGCCGTCTGGCCGAGACGCCGAGCGTGGAGCTGCTGATCGAGAACGACCAGACCCTCAAGGCCGGCACCCTGGCCGCGCTGCAGCGCTTCGAGGCCGAGGCCCGCGATGCGGGCCTGGACCTGGGCCTGGTCTTTGACATGGGCAACTGGCATTGGCTGGGCGAGTGCCCGCTGGGCGCCGCCCAGGCCCTGAGCACCCAGGTGCGCTACATCCACACCAAGGGCGTGTTCCGCCGCCCGGACCGCTGGGTGGCCGTGCCCCTGGCCGAGTCCGCCGCGCCCTGGCGCGCCGTGCTGCGCGCCCTGCCGGCCGGCCAGCCCTGGGCCATCGAGTACCCCTTGCAGGGCGAGGACCTGGTGGCCGTGACCCGGGCCGAGCTGGCCCTGCTGAAACAGACCCGAGAGATCGCATGAGCGCAAGCAGCAACTCACCCCTGGACGTGGTCACCTTCGGCGAGGCCATGATGATGTTGGTGGCCGAACAGGCCGGCCCGCTGGAGCAGGTGGAGCGCTTTCTCAAGCGCACCGCCGGCGCCGAGACCAATGTGGCCATCGGCCTGGCCCGCCTGGGCTTTGGCGTGGGCTGGGTCTCGCGCCTGGGCACCGATTCGCTGGGCCGCTATCTGCTGGCCGCCATGCAGGCTGAGGGCATCGACTGCTCGCATGTGGTGAGCGACCCCGCCCAGCGCACCGGCTTTCTCTTCAAGGGCAAGGTGCTGGACGGCAGCGACCCGCCCATCGAGTACCACCGCAAGGGCTCGGCCGCCAGCCAGCTGCGCGCCGAAGACATCGACGCCCCCTGGCTCACGGCCGCGCGCCATCTGCACGCCACCGGCGTGTTCCCAGCGCTCAACGAGGGCACCTATGCCGCCGCCGAGCACAGCATGGCGCTGATGCGCGCCGCCGGCCGCAGCATCTCCTTCGACCCCAATCTGCGCCCCAGCCTCTGGCCCAGCCGCGAGCGCATGGTGGCGGGCATCAATGCCCTGGCCGCCAAGGCCGACTGGGTGCTGCCCGGCATCGAGGAGGGCAAGATCCTGATGGGCTCCGAGGACCCCGTGGCCATCGCGCGCTTCTACCGCGAGCTGGGCGGCAGGCTGGTCGTGGTGAAGCTGGGCGCCGAGGGCGCCTACTACGACAGCGAGAGCGCCGGCTGCGGCCGGGTGCCCGGCTTCCCGGTGGCGCAGGTGGTGGACACCGTGGGCGCGGGCGATGGCTTTGCGGCCGGTGTGATCAGCGCCCTGCTGGAAGGTCGCAGCGTGCCCGAGGCCGTGCGCCGCGGCTGCTGGATCGGCGCTCGCGCCGTGCAGGTGCTGGGCGATACCGAGGGCCTGCCCACGCGTGGCCAACTGGCCGAGGCGGGGCTCTGAGATGGCGCGCGTCCTGGTCTTTCGCGAGCTGCCGCCCGATCAGCTGGCGCGCCTGCAGGCCGAGCACGAGGTGCAGGTGGCCGACCCGCGCCAGCCGGCGCAGCGCGCGGCATTCGACGCGGCCCTGGGCGAGGCCGAGGGCCTGATCGGTGCCAGCGTCAAGATCGACGCGGCCCTGGCGCCCAGGCTCAAGGTCATCTCCAGCATCTCGGTGGGCGTGGACAACTACGCGCTGGCCGATCTCAAGGCCCGCGGCATCATGCTCTGCCACACGCCCGGCGTGCTGACCGAGACCACGGCCGACACCCTGTTCGCCCTCATCATGGCCAGCAGCCGGCGCCTGGTGGAGCTGAGCAATCTGGTGCGCGAGGGCCGCTGGACCCGCAATATCGGCCCCGAGCTCTTTGGCTGGGATGTGCAGGGCAAGACCCTGGGCATCCTGGGCTATGGCCGCATCGGCCAGGCCCTGGCCCGGCGTGCTGCCCTGGGCTTTCACATGCCGGTGCGCTACTACAGCCGCCGGCCGGTAGCGATGCCAGGTCTTGAGGCCTGGGCCCGCCATGGCAGCCTGGACGAGGTGCTGGCCAGCAGCGATATCGTGGCCCTGACCCTGCCGCTCTCGGACGAGACGCGCGGCCTGATGGGCGCGCGCGAGTTCGCGCTGATGAAGCCGGGCGCCATCTTCGTGAACGGCGCCCGCGGCGCCATCGTGCAGGAGGACGCCCTGCTTGCGGCGCTGGACAGCGGGCATCTGCGCGCCGCGGGCCTGGACGTGTTTGCCACCGAGCCCCTGCCGCTGGATTCGCCGCTGCGCAGCCATCCCAAGGTCACGCCCCTGCCGCACATTGGCTCGGCCACGCACGAGACCCGCTACCGCATGGCCGAGCTGGCGGTGAGCAATCTGCTGGCCGCGCTGGCGGGGCAGACCCCGCCCGCGGCCTATCCGCTCTAGCCCGCCTGCAGGCGCCGCGCGGCGCTGAGCAGGGCCTGCACCAGGGCCTGTTCGGCCTGGGGCGCGCGGGCGGCGCCAAAGCAGGCGCCTCGGCCGGGCAGGGCCAGCTCCACCACGGCCCAATGACCACGGCCGCAGCCGGCCTCCCGCAGCAGCTGTTCGTCCAGGCGCGCTGCGCCCAGGCCCAGGGCCGCCAGCACGGCCTCGGCCGGGTCGTCACCGCAGCCCTGGCGCGGCTGGGCTTCGCCGGCCAGACCCAGCAGCAGGCTGCAGCGGCCATCGGCCAGGGCCTCGAAGCGGTGGCTTTCGTAGTCGCTGGCGGGGGCGAGGTAGTGCTGCGCGAACAGGGCCCAGAGCTCGGCGCCGCCGATCTCCAGCTCGCTGGCATCGGCCTGCTTCTGCACCAGAGCGCTGAACTCCACCTGCAAGCGCCGTGGCATCACCAGGCCTTGGGCCTGCTCCAGCAAAAAGGCGATGCCGCCCTTGCCCGACTGGCTGTTGACCCGCACGATGCCCTCGTAGCCGCGGCCGATATCGCGCGGGTCTATGGGCAGATAGGGCACGCGCCATGGCGCATCCGCTTGCTGGGCGGCAAAGCCCTTCTTGATCGCATCCTGGTGCGAGCCCGAGAAGGCGGTGAAGACCAGATCGCCGGCATAGGGATGGCGCGGGTGGACGGGCAGGGCGGTGCAGGCCTCGGCCTCGCGGGCCACACCGGGCAGATCGCTGAAGTCCAGCCCCGGATGCGTGCCCTGGGTGTAGAGGTTCAGGGCCAGGGTGACCAGGTCCACATTGCCGCTGCGCTCGCCATTGCCGAAGAGGCAGCCTTCCACGCGCTGCGCGCCCGCCAGCAAGGCCAGCTCGGCGCAGGCCACGCCGGTGCCGCGGTCATTGTGCGGATGCACCGAGAGCACGAGATGCTCGCGCCGCTCCAGGCGTTCGTGCATCCACTCGATCTGGTCGGCAAACACATTGGGCGTGCTCACCTCCACCGTGGTGGGCAGATTGATGATCATGGGCCGCCCGGGGCCGGCATCCCAGGCACGTATGGCCGTGTTGCAGGCCGCCAGCGAGACCTCCAGCTCGGTCATGCAGAAGGTCTCGGGCGAGTACTGCAGCACCCACTCGGTCTCGGGCTGGGCCTCGGCCAGGCGGCGCACCAGGCTCACATGGGTCTGCACCAGGGCCAGCATCTCGGGCACGCTCATGCCGAAGACCAGCTCGCGCCAGGCCGGGGCCGTGGCGTTGTAGAGATGCACGATGGCGCGGCGCGCGCCGCGCAGCGCCTCGAAGGTGCGGCGTATCAGGTCCTCGCGCGCCTGGGTCATGACCATGGGCGTGACATCGGCGGGCAGGCGCTCCTGCTCGATCAGCTCGCGCACGATGTCGAAATCGGTCTGCGAGGCGGCGGGAAAGCCCAGCTCGATCTCCTTGAAGCCGCAGCGCAGCAAGGTGTCCAGCAGGCGCAGCTTGCGCGCCCGGTTCATGGGCTCGAACAGGGCCTGGTTGCCGTCGCGCAGATCGGTGGAGAGCCAGACCGGCGCACGCTCGAGGCGGCGCGAGGGCCAGCGCCGCTGGGGCAGGTCCACGGTGGGGAAGGGGTGGTACTTGGTGTCGGGGGTGGCAAGCATCATGGCAAGGATCTGGGCGTGAAGAAGCTGGGAAGCAGGACAGGCACGCGCAAACCCCTGCAGCCCTCCGCGCGGGAGGCTGTTGTGGGGGCCGGGGTCAGGGGGAAACGGAGGTCGGGACGGCGCTTCAGGCCAGGTCGCGACGGGTGCGGCGTGCGGGCAGACCCCGGCCCAGCACTAGGGCTAGGCTTAGGAGCTTGGGGGTCTGCAGACGGCACATGGGCTCCGACCTTAGGGCAGGCCGGGCCGGGGTGTCAAGTCTTGCGCCGCGGGGCGGGGCTCAGAGCGGCGGCAGATCGTCGGGCCAGCCGGGGTTGATCAGGGCCCAGACCTCGTGGTCGCGCCAGGCGCCGTCGATGAAGAGATAGCGTCGCGACAGGCCTTCCTGCGCAAAGCCCAGGGCCTTCAGCACCGCGCGGCTGCGCACGTTGTCGGGGCGCACCGCGGCCTGCACGCGGTGCAGCCGCAGCACCGGGCCGAAGGCCAGGTCCAGCACGGCGCGCAGGGCCTCGTTCATCAGGCCGCGCCCCTGGACCGCATGGTCCAGGGTGTAGCCCAGGATCACGTTCTGGAAGGGCCCGCGCGAGGGCTGGCTGAGCTGGGCCTGGCCGATGACGCGCTCCGGGGCCTCCAGCAGGCTGAACCAGTAGCGCCAGACCGTGCCGGCCGCGAAGGCCGCCTCACCCTGCTCCAGGCGCTGGGCCACGGCATGGGGCTCCAGGAAGTCGGGCGGGTAGGGCGGGTCCCAGGGCGCGAAATGCGCCTGGTTGCGCTGCAGATAGTCGCGCACCGTGGCCGTCAGCGCCACCGAGGGCGCGCGCAGCAGCAGGCGCTCGGTCTGCAGCACCAGGGGCGGCGTGGCGCCCATGGGTCAGGCCGCCTTGGGGATGGGCGGGTTGAAGCGCAGGGCCATGGCGATGCGGTTCCAGGCATTGATATTGGCCACGGCTGCGGTCAGATAGCTCAGGCCGGCCGGGCCGAACTCGGCCAGGGCGCGGGCGTACAGCGCGTCGTCCGCGCCGCCTTGCGGGGCAAGGGTCAGGGCCTCGGTCCATTCAAGGGCGATGCGCTCGCGCTCGCTGTACACGGGGGCCTCGCGCCAGGTGGCCAGCAGGTCCAGGCGCGGCGCGTCCATGCCCAGCTGGCGCGCCACATTCAGATGGAACTGCAGGCAGAAGGCGCAGCCATTGAGCTGGGAGGCGCGCAGCTTGATCAGCTCGATCAGGTCATCGGCCAGGCCCGAGGCCTTGAGGGCCTTGCCCAGGGCCATCAGGGCTTCGCTCACACCGGGGGTGAGGGCGGCGAATTCGGGGCGGTCGATGCGGGGGCTGGTGCTCATGGCTGCGGCGCTTTGTTGGGATCTGGGCGGCGATTATGGCGCGAGCCCCCGCGCTGCTTTGTGGCGGGGCGGGGCCCGCGTGCCTGCGGCAAATTGACCCAGGACAGTTTGTCCAAAGGCAATTTGTCCAATCGCGCCCAGGCGCTTGCTTGCGAAGAATGACGGGACATTGAGTCAGCGCAAGGAGTTGTACGTGCAGATGAGCTGCCCGGCCTGGGCCCCCTTTTCGAGTCCCGCCGCCGCGGGTGTTGCCACCTTGCGGGAGCGGCGCTCATGGACGCGCTGATGCTGGCCCGGCTGCAGTTCGCGGCGAATATCAGTTTCCACATCCTCTTTCCCACCATCACCATCGCCCTGGGTTGGGTGCTGCTCTTCATGCGCTGGCGCTGGCTGCGCAGCGGCCAGGCGCACTGGCTCACGGCCTACCGCTTCTGGACCAAGGTCTTCGCGCTGAGCTTTGCGTTGGGCGTCGTGAGCGGCATCACCATGAGCTTCCAGTTCGGCACCAACTGGCCGGGCTTCATGGAGCGGGCTGGCAATATCGCCGGCCCCCTGCTGGGCTACGAGGTGCTCACCGCCTTCTTCCTGGAGGCGGGCTTTCTGGGCGTGATGCTCTTCGGCCAGGGCCGGGTCAGCGAGCGGGTGCATCTGTGGGCCACCTTCCTGGTGGCCTTCGGCACCACGCTTAGCGCCTTCTGGATCCTGAGCCTGAACTCCTGGATGCAGACGCCCCAGGGCCACGAGATCATCAACGGCGAGTTTCATGCCCTGAGCTGGTGGGCCGTGATCTTCAATCCCTCGCTGCCCTACCGGCTCACGCACAAGCTGCTGGCCTCGGGCCTGACGGTGGCCTTCTTCCTGGCCGGCGTGAGCGCCTGGCAGCTGCTCAAGGGGCAGGTGCAGGCGCACACCGTGCCGGTGCTGCGCCTGGGCCTGGTTCTCGCGGCTGCGCTGATCCCGCTGCAGATCCTGGTGGGCGATCTGCACGGACTGAACACGCTCAAGCACCAGCCGGCCAAGGTCGCCGCCATGGAGGGCGTGTGGCAAACCGAGCGCGGTGCGCCCCTGCTGCTCTTCGCCGTGCCCAACGAGGCCGAGCGCCGCAATGACCACGCCCTGGGCATCCCCAAGCTGGCCAGCCTGATCCTCACCCACGAGGCCGAGGGCGAGATTCGCGGCCTGGACGAGTTCCGCGGCGCGCATCCGCCGGTGGCGCCGCTGTTCTACGGCTTTCGCCTGATGGTGGGCCTGGGCATGCTGATGCTGGTCTTCAGCTGGGGCGGGCTATGGCTGCTGCGCCGCCGCGGTGCCCTGGCGCTGCCGCGGCCCTGGCTCTGGGGCCTGGCCCTGATGAGCTTCTCGGGCTGGGGCGCCACCCTGGCCGGCTGGTACGTGACCGAGATCGGCCGCCAGCCCTTCATCGTCTACGGTCTGCTGCGCACCGCCGAGGTGGCCTCCACCACGCCCGGCAGCACCATCGCCGCCAGCCTGGCCGGCTATCTGAGCCTCTACCTGGCCCTGCTGCTGGCCTATGTGGCGGTGGTCAAGCGCCTGGCCGAGCAGCCCGCCGCGGAATACGGCAGCACGGCGGTGGCACGGCCCGCCCTGAACGCCGGGAGTCACGCATGACGAACCTCGACCATGCCATGCCCCTGATCTTTCTGGGCCTGATGGGCCTGGCCATGCTGATCTATGTGGTGCTGGATGGCTATGACCTGGGCGTGGGCCTGCTGATGGTGGGGGCCAGCGATGCGCACAAGGACCGCATGGTGGCCTCCATCGGCCCCTTCTGGGATGCCAACGAGACCTGGCTGGTGCTGGGCGTGGGCACCCTGCTGATCGCCTTTCCCAAGGCCCAGGGTCTGATCCTCAATGCGCTCTACCTGCCGGTGTGCCTGATGCTGCTGGGCCTGATCCTGCGCGGCGTGGCCTTCGACTTCCGGGTCAAGGTGGACGCGCAGTGGAAGCCGCTGTGGAACCGCGCCTTCATGGCCGGCTCTCTCCTGGCGGCCCTGGCCCAGGGCTGGATGCTGGGGCGCTATATCACGGGACTGCAGAGCGGCTGGGCCTTCGACCTCTTCGCCGCCGCCATCGCCCTGGCCCTGGCGGCGGCCTATGCCCTGCTGGGCGCGGGCTGGCTGCTGATGAAGACCGAGGGCGCGCTGCAGCGCCTGGCCCTGGCGCGGGCCAAGCAGGCCTGGCCGGCCGTGGTGCTGGGCCTGGCCCTGATCTCGGTGGCCACGCCCTGGGTCAGCCCCACGGTGCGCGAGCGCTGGTTCAAGATGCCGGGCCTGATCGCCCTGATGCCCATCCCGCTGATGTGCGGCCTGGCCCTGCTGGTGCTGCGCGCCCAGCTCAACTCCAGCCGGGTGCTGGGCAAGCTGTGCTGGCTGCCCTTTGCGCTGACGGTGGCGGTGATGGTGCTGGGCTTCTTCGGCCTGGCCTACAGCCTCTATCCCTATGTGATGGTGGACCGCATGACGGCCTGGGAGGCCGCCGCCGCACCGGCCTCCCTGCGCTTCATCCTGGTGGGCTGTGCGATCAGCGTGCCGGTGATCCTGGCCTACACGGCCTTTGCCTACCGGGTGTTCTGGGGCAAGGCGGGCGAGCTGCACTACGGCTGAGCCGCCGCGGCGGCGCTGGCTTCGTCCCCGGCAGCCGCCGCTCGATCCGGCCAGGGCGCAGTTCGTCGCGCGGGCATGGCGGCCTGCGGCCGGGCTTTCGATACTCCGGGCATGCCATCGTCCCGATGGGTGCCCAGGAGTTCGCCACCATGAAGCCGTCCCTCCGCCGTCAGCGCCAGACCCTCGCCCCCGGCCTGGCCGCGGGCCTGCTGCTGTGTGCGGCCCTGGGCCTGCCGGCCGCGCCGGCCCAGGCCAGCGAGGTGGTGAAGCTGGCGCGGCTGGTGATCACGGGCCAGCGCAGCCCGGCGGCCGACCCCGCCGTTCAGGCGGCGGCCGTCCGTCCGGTGGAGAAGCTGCCGCGGGTGCTGGTGGAGGGGCGGCGCAGCGAGGACGGCGTGCAGGAAGATCGTCAGTACGCCGCCCAGCGCCGCAGCCAGCCGCGGGCACTGTAGGCGAGGGCTCAGACCGCCGCGGCCGGCCCCGGCCACTGCGGCGGCCGCGGGTGCAGGCGCGCCATGCAGTAGCTGTCCACATAGCGGCCATTCACCAGGGCGTAGGCGCGCTGGCGGCCCTCGATCTCGAAGCCGTGGCGCTGGTAGAGCCGGATGGCGCGCTCGTTGTCCACGAACACGCCCAGCTCCACCCGCAGCACATGGGCCCAGTGGTCCGCATAGTCCAGCAGGGCGCTCATCAGGGCGCCGCCCACGCCGCGGCCCTGGGCCTCGGGCAGCACGGCGATGCCCATATGCATCACATGGCGGCGCCTGGGTGAGGGATTGGCCAGCATCAGGCCCGCGCTGCCCACCAACCGGCCGTCGAGCAGGGCCACCAGCTGCAGATCCTGGTTGCGGGCCGGCGCCAGATTGTCGGTGAGGCGCTGCTTCCACTGCTCCTCGCTGCCATAAGGCATCTGCAGCAGGCCCGGCAGCACCTCGGGGTGACTCATCAGCTGGGCCATGGCGGCGGCGTCACCCACATGGCTGCGGCGGATCTCGAGGTCGGTGGGGGCTGTGTGCATCGTCTTCGCTCCTTGGGAATGGGGGACCGGGAACACAAAACAAAAAGCCCGCTGGGGGCAGCGGGCTGTTCGAGGGGAGGGGGCTGGGTGAGGATCCGGGATCCGTCTACCGGCGTCGGGGAGCGCCGCTGCCTGGCTCCCGCGCACACAGCACCCGCAGCATGGATAGCTGCTGGTGGCCATGGGCATGGCTAAACTGGGCGGCGAGCTGGCAAGACATGGCCCCAGTATGGGGGGCCTGGCGCGCGAGCGTCAAGCGGGGCGAAAATCGCGGCCTATGCCTCGCCTGACCGCCCTCGACCTTCCCGTGCCCCCGCCTGAGGCGGCCGCGCCCGCCGCCGCGCGCGGCCAGCCCCAGCCGGCCCTGCGCTTTGCGCTGCGGGCCGGGCCCAGCCGCATCGACGGCCTGGGCGTGTTCGCCGAGGAGACCATTCCCGCGCGGCGCAAGATCGGCGAGATGCGCGGCGAGTCCATCTCGGTGCGCGAGGCGCGACGCCGCGCCAAGGGGCGGGCGCGGGTGCATATCGTGGAGGTCTCGGAGACCCGGGCGGTGGATGCGACCGACTCTCCCGAGCCCCTGCGCAATATCAACCACAGCTGCGGGCCCAATGCGGTGCTGCGCATCCGCCAGGGGCGGGTGGAGTTCTATGCCCTGCGCGATATCGCGCCGGGCGAGGAGATCACCTGCCACTACGGCGACAGCCATCACGAGGGGCGGCTGACCTGCCGCTGTGGCGCCCCGAACTGTTCGGGGCGGCTCTAGAGCGCGTTGCTCAGGCCTGCGCCTCGTCGGACTCGTCCTCGTCCGGCGGTGCGCCTTCCTGCAGCCAGAACAGGCGCAGGTCCTGCACGGAGAACAGGGCGTCGTCGATCAGCACATGCTGGTCCACCTGCACGTCCTCGTCATAGGCCTCGGCAATGTAGGCCTGGCGCTGCGGACCCTCGGGCAGGGCCACGGCGGCCACCGACATCAGCATGGCGTCCAGCATCTGGGCCGGCTCGCTGCCGTCCTCGAAGACCTGCCAGTCGGCCTCGCCGTCCTGCACGGCCTGCATAAAGCCTTCCACCCACATCTGGCCGACGGCGGGCAGGCGCTCCAGCAGCTCGGGCTTGAGCACGCCCTGGGCCAGCAGGGCGGCCTTGGTGTCTTCGTCGAACTCGGTGATCAGCGGGGTGATCCGCATGGCCTCGGGGTCTTCGATCAGGCCCTGAGGATCCAGGCTTTCGCCGATCTCGTTCCAGCGCAGGTGCAGGGCGTCCATGAAGGCGTCCAGCTGCTCCTGCTCGGCCAGGGGCGCGGGCCAGTCCTCACCGAAGAGGGCGTCCATGGCGTCGGCCGGCGCGGCCTCGACGGGGCCCACCTGCAGGGCGTGCAGATAGCCGTCCAGGGTGTCGATGGTGACGGCGGGCGCGTCCTCATCGGCGGCGGCGGCCAGCACATGCAGCAGGGCCGCAAGGCGCTCCGCGTTCTCGTGGTCCAGCTCGGGCAGATCGTCCTGCGGGCCGTCGGTGTTCTCGTTCATGTTCATGCCTTGCTCCAGAAAAAAACAAGGGCCCGTGCGGGGCCCTCGCTGGTGATTGCTCTCAGTGACCTCAGAGGCGTTCGCCGACCCAGGCCTGCACGCTGGCCAGGGCCGCGGGCAGGGCCTTGGCGTCGGTGCCGCCGGCCATGGCCATATCGGGCTTGCCGCCGCCCTTGCCACCCACCTGCTGGGCCACAAAGTTGACCAGCTCGCCGGCCTTGACCTTGGCCACGCTGTCGGCGGTGACGCCGGCGGCCAGCTGGACCTTGTCGCCATCCACCGCGGCCAGCACTATTGCCGCCGTCTTCAGCTTGTCCTTGAGCTTGTCCATGGTCTCGCGCAGGGTCTTGGCATCGGCGCCCACCAGGGTGGCGGCCAGCACCTTCAGGCCCTTGACGTCCACGGCCTGGCTCAGCAGCTCATCGCCCTGGGCCGAGGCCAGCTTGCTCTTGGCGGCGGCCAGTTCCTTCTCCAGGGCCTTGACTTGGTCCAGCACGGCGTGGATGCGGGGCTCCAGCTCGGCGGGGGCGGTCTTGAGCGTGCCGGCCACGGCATTGACCGTGCTTTCCAGCTGCTGCAGATAGGCCAGTGCGTTGTCGCCCGTCACGGCTTCCACGCGGCGCACGCCGGCGGCCACGCCGCCTTCGGCCACGATCTTGAACAGGCCGATATCACCGGTGGCCTTGACGTGGGTGCCGCCGCAGAGTTCCTTGGAGGAACCGATGGAGAGCACGCGCACGGTCTCGCCGTACTTCTCGCCGAAGAGCATCATCGCGCCGCTCTTCTGCGCGTCGTCCAGGGCCATCACCTCGGCCTTGGCACCGGCATTGGCCAGGATCTCGGCGTTGACGATCGCCTCGACCTTCCTGATCTCGTCGGCCGTCATCGGCGCGTTGTGCGCGAAGTCGAAGCGGGTGCGCTCGGCATTCACCAGCGAACCCTTTTGCTGCACGTGGGCGCCCAGCACCTCGCGCAGGGCCTTGTGCATCAGGTGGGTGGCGCTGTGGTTGCGCACGGTCTTGGCGCGGGCCTCGGCATTGACCTTGGCCGTGAACACATCGCCGGCCTTGACCGTGCCTTCCAGCACGCGGCCATGGTGGCCGAAGACATCGGCCTGGATCTTCATGGTGTCTTCCACCACGAAGCGGCTGGTGTTGTTGCGCAGCTCGCCCTGGTCGCCGACCTGGCCGCCGCTCTCGGCGTAGAAGGGGGTGTTGTCCAGCACGACCACGGCGTCGTCGCCGGCCTTGGCCTCGGCGACCAGGGCGCCGTCCACGTACACGGCGGTGACGGTGGCGCCTTCGGTGCTCAGATGCTCATAGCCGTGGAAGGCGGTGGGCGTGCCCTTGTATTCCAGGCCGGCGGCCATCTTGAACTTGCCGGCCGCACGGGCCTGCTCGCGCTGACGGTTCATGGCGGCCTCGAAGCCGGCCTGGTCCACCGTGACGCCGCGCTCGCGGCAGACGTCGGCGGTCAGGTCCACCGGGAAGCCATAGGTGTCGTGCAGCTTGAAGGCGGTCTCGCCGTCCACCTGGCTGTGGCCCTGGGCCAGGGCGGCTTCCAGGATTTCCATGCCATTGGCGATGGTCTGGAAGAAGCGTTCCTCTTCCTGCTTGAGCACCTCGGTCACGCGGGTCTGGGCCTGGCGCAGCTCGGGGTAGGCATCGCCCATCTGGTTCACCAGCTCGGTCACGATCTGGTGGAAGAAGGGCTTGCGCGCGCCCAGCTTGTAGCCGTGGCGGATGGCGCGGCGGGCGATGCGGCGCAGCACATAGCCGCGGCCTTCGTTACCGGGGATCACGCCGTCCACGATGGTGAAGGAGCAGGCGCGGATGTGGTCGGCAATCACCTTCAGCGAAGGCGAGTCCTTGTCGGCGTCATTGCCGGCCGGGGCGGCGGCGTCCACCGCGGTCTTGGCGGCGGCCAGCAGGCCCACAAAGGTGTCGATCTCGTAGTTGCTGTGCACATGCTGCAGCACCGCGGCCAGGCGCTCCAGGCCCATGCCGGTGTCCACGCTGGGCTTGGGCAGCTTGTGCATCACACCGTCTTCGGTGCGGTTGAACTGCATGAAGACGTTGTTCCAGATCTCGATGTAGCGGTCGCCGTCTTCGTCCGGGCTGCCCGGGGGGCCGCCAGCGACCTCGGGGCCGTGGTCGTAGAAGATCTCGGTGCAGGGGCCGCAGGGACCGGTGTCGCCCATCATCCAGAAGTTGTCGGACATGTAGCGGCCGCCCTTGTTGTCGCCGATGCGCACGATGCGCTCGGCGGGCACGCCCACCACCTTGTTCCAGATCTCGTAAGCCTCGTCGTCTTCGGCGTAGACCGTGACCCAGAGCTTCTCGGCCGGCAGCATGAACTTGGTGGTCAGCAGCTCCCAGGCGTAGGAGATGGCGTCATGCTTGAAGTAGTCCCCGAAGCTGAAGTTGCCCAGCATCTCGAAGAAGGTGTGGTGGCGGGCGGTGTAGCCGACGTTGTCCAGGTCGTTGTGCTTGCCGCCGGCGCGGATGCACTTCTGGCTGGTGGTGGCGCGGGTGTAGGCGCGCTTGTCGAAGCCCAGGAACACGTCCTTGAACTGGTTCATGCCCGCATTGGTGAAGAGCAGCGTCGGGTCGTCGCCGGGCACGACCGGGCTGGAGGCCACGATCTGGTGTCCCTTGGACTCGAAGAACTTCAGAAATGTCTGGCGAATCTCGGCTGCTTTCATTCCGGGGCTTTCCGCTTTAGGACAAGCTAACTGCTTGATTTTTCGGGGCTTTGGATTATAGGGGCGGCCTTCGCCACGCCCGGCTTCAAGCCGCGGTAGAGTGCACGCTCAAGGAGATCCCAGCATGGATAGCAGCAAGACCAGCCCGCTGGCCGCCCTGGAGGACGCCAGCCTGCTCCGCACCCAGGCCCTGATCAACGGCGAATGGGTGGCCGGGCGCAACGGCGCCAGCTTCCCCGTCCACGACCCCGCCACCGGCGCCCACCTGGCCGATGTGGCCAGCATGGGCCAGGCCGAGGTGGAGGCCGCGATTGCCGCCGCCAACAATGCCTTTGCCGTCTGGCGCGCCAAGACCGCCAAGGAGCGCGCCGCCATCCTGCTGCGCTGGCAGCAGCTGCTGGTCAAGCATGCCGACGACCTGGCCCGCATCATGACGGCCGAGCAGGGCAAGCCCCTGGCCGAGGCCCGCGGCGAGGTGATCTACGGCGCCAGCTTCATCGACTGGTTTGCCGAGGAAGGCAAGCGCCTCTACGGCGAGACCATTCCCACCACCGATCCCAGCAAGCGCTATCTGGTGCTCAAGCAGCCCATGGGCGTGTGCGCGGCCATCACGCCCTGGAACTTCCCGGTGGCCATGATCACGCGCAAGGTGGCGCCGGCCCTGGCCGCGGGCTGCTCGGTCATCATCAAGCCCGCCGAGGCCACGCCGCTCTCGGCCCTGGCCGTGGCCGAGCTGGCCCAGCGCGCCGGCATGCCCTCGGGCGTGCTGAATGTGCTGACGGGCGACGCCGAGGCCTCGGTGGAGATGGGCAAGCTGCTTTGCGCCAGCGATGTGGTGCGCCATCTCTCCTTCACCGGCTCCACCGAGGTGGGCCGCATCCTGATGGCGCAATGCGCGCCCACCATCAAGAAGCTTTCGCTGGAACTGGGCGGCAACGCGCCCTTCATCGTCTTCGACGATGCCGATCTGGACAGCGCCGTCGAGGGCGCCCTGGCCAGCAAGTACCGCAATGCGGGCCAGACCTGCGTCTGCGCCAACCGCTTCTACGTGCAGGAGGGCGTCTACGAGGCCTTTGTGGAGAAGCTGGCCGCCAAGGTGGCGGGCATCAAGGTGGGCAATGGCTTCGAGGCCGGCGTCAGCCAGGGCCCGCTGATCGACGACCAGGCCGTGGCCAAGGTCGAGACCCATGTGGCCGACGCCCTGGCCCTGGGCGCGCGCCTGGTGACGGGCGGACGCCGCCTGCCGGACCTGGGCGAGCGCTTTTACGAGCCCACCCTGCTGGCCGATGCCTCGCCCCAGATGCTGTGCTCGCGCGAGGAGACCTTCGGCCCCGTGGCCCCGGTCTTCCGCTTCAAGACCGAGGCCGAGGCCGTGCAGCTGGCCAATGCCACCGAGTTCGGTCTGGCCAGCTATTTCTACAGCCGCGATATCGGCCGCATCTTCCGCGTGGGCGAGGCCCTGGAGTACGGCATGGTGGGCATCAACACCGGCCTGATCTCGGTGGCCGAGGTGCCCTTTGGCGGCGTCAAGCAGTCCGGCCTGGGGCGTGAGGGATCACGCCACGGCATCGAGGACTATGTGGAACTGAAGTACCTCTGCCTGGGCGACCTCAACAAGTAAGCCACGAGGCCGCGGCGTGGACAGCATCCCGTCCCAGCGCCCGCGGCCCCGGCCGGCCTTGGTGCCGGCCGTGCTGGCCTTTCTGGGCGGCCTGGCCCTGACGATTGCCGCCAGCCTCTGGTTGCAGGCCGGTGCCGAGGCGGCGGCCGAGGCCGAGTTCGAGCGCCTGAGTGAGCGGGTGGAGCGGGAGGTGCAGCGTCGCCTGCAGACGCCCGTCTACGGCCTCAACGGTGCGCGCGGCATGTTCGCCGCCACCGCCGAGGTGCGGGGGCGCGAGTTCCGGGCCTATGTGGAGTCGCGCGATATGGCGCGCGAGTTCCCGGGCGTGCGAGGCTTCGGCTTCATCGAGCGGGTGCGCGAGGGCGAACTGCCGGCCTTTGTGGCGGCCCAGCGGCGCGAGCCCGGTGCGCGCGAGTTCGAGGTCCAGCGCCTGGGCCGCCAGGACCCGCACTACATCATTCGCTATGTGGAGCCGCTGGCGGACAACCGCCCGGCCTGGGGCCTGGACCTGGGCTTCGACGCGCGGCGACGCGAGGTGCTGGAGCAGGCCATGCTCAGCGGCGAGACCCGGCTGAGCGCCAATCTGGTGCTGCTGCAGGACGAGCGCCGCAGCCCCGGCTTCCTGCTGGTGGTGCCGCTGTACCGCCATGGCACCGACCCTCAGAACGAAACCCAGCGCGAATCCAATCTGCGCGGCTTTGTCTACGCCCCCCTGGTGGCGCGCGAGATCTTTGCCGGCCTCACGGATGTGGTGGACGGCAAGCTGGCCGTGGCGGTGCGCGAGAGCGGTGTGACCGTCTACGCGAGCGAGGAGGCCGAGGGCAGCCGCTACAGCGCCGAGCACCGCCTGGGCTTTGGCGGGCGCGAGCTGCGCCTGCAGATCAAGGGGCTGCCGGCCTTCGAGCGCAGCGCCGTGGCCCATGACGCCCAGTGGGTGGCCGCGGCCGGTCTGCTGCTGTCGGCGGCCCTGGGCCTGACGGCCTGGTCCCTGGCCTCGGGCCGCGAGCGGGCCGAGCGCATGGCCCGCGACATGACCCGCGAGCTGGAGCGCCTGGCCCGCGTGGCCCGGGGCACCGCCAACGCCGTCTTCAGCACCGATGCGCAGCAGCGCATCGACTGGGTCAACGAGGGCTTCACCCGCATCAGCGGCTACAGCGCCGAGGAGGCCATGGGCCGCACGCCCGGCGAGCTGCTGGGCAGCGGCCAGGCCGAGCCGGCCACCCTGCAGACCCTGGCCGAGGCCGTGCGTCAGGGTCGCGGCTGCCGGGTCGAGATCCTGAACCGGCGCAAGGACGGGCAGCTCTACTGGGTGGAAACCGAGCTCCAGCCCCTGCACGACGATCTGGGCCAGCTCAGCGGTTTCATCGAGATTGCCCTGGACATCAGCGAGCGCAAGCGCAGCGCCGAGCTGCTGGAGCGCGAACGCGAGCGCCTGAGCCGCATCATCGAGGGCACCGGCGCCGGCACCTGGGAATTGAATCTGCAGACCGACGAGGTGCGCTTCAATGAACGCTGGGCCGAGATGATCGGCTATGAGCTCAGCGAGCTGGGAACCCTGAGCGCCCAGACCTGGGATCGCCTGGCTCACCCCGAGGATCTGCAGCAGGCCCAGCAGCTGCTGCAGCGCCATCTGCGCGGCGAGCTCGACACCTACCAGGCCGAGGTGAGGCTGCGCCACAAGAACGGGCGCTGGATCTGGCTGCAGACGCGCGGCAAGGTGATCAGCCGCGACGCCCAGGGCCAGCCCCTGTGGGTGGCCGGCATCCATCTGGACATCCATGCCCGCAAGACCGCGGAGCAGGCCCTGCGCGAGAGCGAGGCGGTGCTGGAGCGGGGCGGGCGCATTGCCGCCGTGGGGGGCTGGCAGCTGGACCTGCGCAGCCAGCGCCTGCACTGGACCGACCAGACCTTCCGCATCCATGATCTGGTGCCCGGCCAGCACCAGCCCGGCTTCGAGGAAGCCCTGGAGTACTACGACCTGCCGGGACGTCTGGCCATCCGTGCGGCGCTGCGCCGCCTCTACCGCCAGCGCGAGAACGTCGATCTGGAGCTGCGCATGACCACGGCCCTGGGCCGTGAAATCTGGGTCAGGGCGGTGGGCGAGCCGGAGTGGGAGGGGGACCGCGTGGTGCGCATCAACGGCATCCTGCAGGACATCACCCAGCGCCGCGCCCTGGAAGACTCGATGCGGCGCAATAACGAGGTGCTCAGCAGCGTGCTGGACAACCTGCCCTGCGGCCTGACCTTGTTCGACGGTTCGATGCAGCTGATGCTGCACAACAGCCGCTGGGCCCAGCTCTATGCCCTGCCGGCCGATTTCTTCACGGGCGAGCCGGTGAGCGTGGACAAGGTGGCCGGCCTGATGCATGCGCGGCGCGAGTATGGCGAGATCAGCGAGGCCCAGGCCCTGGAAGCTGCGCGCCAGCGTGCCCGCGACGCCATGCAGGCGCCGCACTACTGGGAGCGCAGCCGGCCCGGCGGCCTGATCCTGGAGATGCGCAGCGCTCCGCTGCCGGGCGGCGGTTTTGTGACCACCTATACGGATGTGAGCGAACAGCGCCGCGCGGCGGTGGAGCTGGCCCAGGCCCTGGCCCTGCTGCGGGCGGTGCTGGACGCGGCCAGCCAGGTGCTGATCGTGGCCACCGACCGCGAGCGCCGCATCCGTGTCTTCAACCGCGGTGCCGAGCTGATGCTGGGCTACCGGGCCGAGGAGCTGGTGGGCCGGCACAGCACGGCCCTGCTGCATCCGCCCGAAGACCTGGAGGCTCAGGGCCGCGCGCTCTCGGCCGAAACGGGCCGGGAGATCGGCGGCTTCGAGGCCCTGATCCATCCCAGCCAGCTGGGGCGCGAGCTCGAATGCGTGTACCAGCGCAAGGACGGCAGCCGCTTCCCGGCCCTGCGGGTGGTGACGGAGATGCGCGGCCCCGACGGCCAGCTGCATGGCTATCTGGGCGTGGCCTATGACATCACCCGGCGCAAGGAGGCCGAGGCTGTGCTGCAGGAAGCCCGGCTGGCGGCCGAGCAGGCCAGCGCGGCCAAGAGCCAGTTCCTGGCCAATATGAGCCATGAGATCCGCACGCCCATGAACGCCATCCTGGGCATGCTGCGCCTGCTGGGCCGCACGCCGCTGGACGAGCGCCAGCGCGACTACGCCAGCAAGACCGAGCGCGCCGCCCGCGCCCTGCTGGCCCTGCTCAACGACATCCTGGACTTCTCCAAGATCGAGGCCGGCCGCCTGGTGCTGGACCCCCAGCCCTTTGCCCCGGCCCAGCTGATGGCGGATGTGGAGGTGATCCTGCGCGCCAATCTGGGCGACAAGCCCCTGGCCCTGCACCTTGAGCTGGACCCGGCCCTGCCGCCCGGCCTGCTGGGCGACGCCATCCGCCTGCAGCAGGTGCTGGTGAACCTGGGGGGCAACGCCATCAAGTTCACGCCCCGGGGCGATGTCTGCCTGAGCCTGAGCCATGGGGGTGAGAGCGCGGAGGGGGTCTTGCTGAACCTGCGGGTGAGCGACACCGGCATCGGCATTGCGCCGGAACATCAGCAGAAGATCTTTGTGGGCTTCACCCAGGCGGAGGCTTCCACAACCCGGCGCTTCGGTGGCACGGGCCTGGGCCTGGCCATCAGCCAGCGCCTGGTGCAGGCCATGGGGGGCACGCTGACGCTGCGCAGCGCACCCGGTGAGGGCAGCGAGTTCAGCTTCAGTCTCAGACTACCGCGCGCCGAGGCTCCGGAGGCCACCCCCAGCGAGGCGCCCGCCGCGCCGGGCGAACGGCTGGCAGGGCTGACGCTGCTGGTGGTGGAGGACAACGCCAACAACCAGCAGGTGGCCCAGGAACTGCTGGAGTACGAGGGGGCGCTGGTGAGTCTGGCCGGCGATGGTCAGCAGGCCCTGGACATGCTGCGTGCCGCGCCGCTGGCCTACGACCTGGTGCTGATGGACGTGCAGATGCCGGTGATGGACGGCTATGCCGCCACCCGCGCCATCCGCGCCGAGCCGAGCCTGGCCCATCTGCCGGTGGTGGCCATCACGGCCAATGCCATGGCGGTGGACCGCCTGGCTGCGCGCGCCGCGGGCATGGACGCCCATGTGGGCAAGCCCTTCGAGCTGGAGCATCTGGTGGCGGTGATCCGGCACCAGCTGGGGCGCCATCCGGTGCCGGCGGCCGCAGCGCCACAGCTGCCCGCGCGGGACTGGAGCGCGGCGCCGCTGCAGCGCGCCCAGGTCGCCGGGCTGGACCTGCCCGGCGCCCTGCGCCGCCTGATGGGCCGCACCGAGCTGCTGGCGCGCCTGGCGCGTGGCTTTGCCGAGACGGCGGCCTCTGTGGTGCCCCGTTTGCGCGAGCAGCTGGCGGACGGTGCGGAGGCGGCCGCCCAGGAGGCCCGCGCCAGCCTTCACACCTTCAAGGGCCTGGCCGCCACCCTGGGGGCGGAGCGCCTGGCCGGCCTGGCGCGCGAGGGCGAGACCTTGCTGCAGGGCGGCATGGGCCTGCCCGAGGCCTGGCTGCAGGCGCTGGATGAGGAGCAGGCGCGCGGCTGTGCGGCCCTGCTGGCGGCCGTGCAAGCCCTGACCCCGCCCGCGACGCCTGAGCCCGCCGCTGCGACGGCGGCCCCGCAGGACCCCGCCGCTGCTGCCGAGTCCCTGCGTGAGCTGGCGCGCCTGCTGGGGCAGTCCGATATGGCCGCCCTGGGCGCGCTGGAGCAGCTGCGCCGCGGCCCGGGCGCCGGGCTGGCGCTGGACGCTCTGGAAGATGCCGTACAGCGCCTGGATTTCCGCCGCGCTCTGCAATACTGCCAGCAACTGATCGGAGACTTGACCCATGAATGACCTGGCCGCCGAACTCAAGGAACTGCTGGGTCGACCGCCGCGCCTGCTGCTGGTGGACGACCAGCCGCTCAATATCCAGGCCTTGCACCAGGTCTTCGCCGCCGACTGCCGGGTCTTCATGGCCACCTCGGGCGCCGATGCCCTGGCCCTGGCCCGCGAGCAGCTGCCCGACCTGCTGCTGCTGGACGCGCAGATGCCCGAGATGGACGGCTTCGAGGTCTGCCGCCGTCTCAAGGCCGAGGAGGCGCTGGCCCATATCCCGGTGATCTTCGTCACCGCCCAGCAGGACGCCGAGGCCGAGACCCGGGCCCTGGAGGGTGGGGCGGTGGACTTCATCACCAAGCCCTACAACCCGGCCGTGGTACGGGCGCGGGTCAAGACCCATCTGACGCTCAAGCTGCAGTCTGACCTGCTGCGCGAGCTGGCCTTTGTGGACGGGCTCACCGGCCTGCACAACCGGCGCTATTTTGACGAGCGCTTCGAGGCAGAGTTCCAGCGCGCCCGGCGCAACGGCACGCCGCTGGGCGTGCTGCTGGTGGATGTGGACTTCTTCAAGCGCTACAACGATCACTACGGCCATCTGGCCGGCGACGATGCGCTGCGTGGCGTGGCCGTGGCCCTGCGCAGTGCGCTCAAGCGGCCCGGCGATCTGGTCTGCCGCTATGGCGGGGAGGAGTTCGTGGTGCTGCTGCCCGAAACCGAGCTGGAAGGCGCGCAGCGGGTGGCGGCCCAGCTGGAGGCTGCGGTGGGCGCGCTCGATACGCCGCACGAAGACTCCGACCTGCCCCAGCGGCGCCTGAGCATCAGCCAGGGCGGGGTGGTCTGCGTGCCGGGGGCGCGGCACGATTGCGCCCGGCTGCTGGCCGCGGCCGACGCCCAGCTCTACCAGGCCAAGGCCCAGGGCCGCGCGCGTGCGCTGCTGGCGCCGGCCTGAGGCGAAAGTTCAGGCGAAAGTTCAGGCGACAGTTCAGGCGCCGGTTCACGCGCCGGTTCAGACGCGCGCCGGCGGCGCAGCGATCACAAAGCCGCTGCCGGCCTGCTTGGCGGCATACATGGCTTGATCGGCCCGCACCAGCAGCTCGGCCTCGCTCTCGCCGGACTCGGCCAGGGCCAGGCCCAGGCTGGCACGCACCGGCAGGCGCAGGTCGGGCAGCTCGAAGTCGGGGCGCATCCCTTCCAGGATCTTGGCCGCCAGGGGCTCGAGCTCATGCGCGGCCTGCACGTCCTCCAGCAGCAGGGTGAATTCGTCGCCTGCCAGGCGGGCCACGAAATCGGTCTGGCGCAGGCCGGCCTGCAGTCGCCGGCCGAACTCCTGCAGCACCAGATCGCCCACGGCATGGCCGTGCTGGTCATTGATGCGCTTGAAGCCGTCCATGTCCATGAAACCCAGGGCCAGCCGGCTGCCGTGGCGCTGGGCGCGCTTGAGCGCCAGGCCCAGGGTCTCGTGGAAGTGCTTGCGGTTGGGCAGCCCGGTCAGGGCATCGAAGCGGGCCTCGGCGGCCAGGCGCAGCTCCAGCTGCTTGCGTTCGGTGAGGTCGCTGGCCAGCACAAAGAAGCCCGCCACATTGCCTTGCTCGCAGCGCTCGGGCACATAGCTGAACTCGATGAAGCGCTGTCCGTCGACCTGGGCGCTCCAGAGGCCGAAGCGCCGCGGCTCGCCGGCCAGGGCCGCAGCGATGTGCTCGGCATGCGCGCTGTACTCGGCGGGCTTCATCACCTCGGGCAGGGGGCGGTCCTTCAGCTCGGCCTCGTCGCGGCCCACCCATGCCAGCAGGGTGCGGTTGGCAAAGAGCAGGCGCTGGGCCTTGTCCACATAGGCGATCAGGGCCGGCACATTGTCGGTGATGCCGCGCAGGCGGTTCTCGCTGTCACGCAGGCGCTTGAGCGTATCCAGTCGCTCGGTCACGTCGCGGAAGGACACCACCACCCCCTCGGTGACGCCCGCGCGGCCGTAGGGCCGGGTGTTGTGTTCCAGCACCCGCCACTGCCCGTCCGGTCGGCGCAGCCGCGTGAGCACGCCGCGCAGGGCCTCGCCGCTGCGCAGCGAGCGCTCGGCCGGCGCGTCCTCCATGCGCAGCGGGCTCTCGTCCATCTGGCGCCAGGTGCAGGGGTCGGGACTGGGCACCCGGCCGATGTCATCCTGCAGCGGCAGGCCCAGGATCTCGCTGGCGGCCGGGTTGGCCATGACCAGGCGGCGCTGGCTGTCGCGGATGAGCACGCCCTCGTGCAGGGACTCGATCACGGTCAGCAAAAAGGTCTCCTGCTGCTCCAGTTGCAGGCGCTTGCGGCGCAGCTCGATCAGTTGGCCCACCTGGCGTGCCAGCACCTGCAGGGCGTGGCGCTGCTCGGGGCCGAGCTCGCGCGGCTGGCTGTCGATCACGCACAAGGCCCCCAGGGCATGGCCGCGGGCGCTGACCAGGGGCGCGCCGGCATAGAAGCGGATGTGCGGGGCGCCCGTGACCAGGGGATTGCTGGCAAAGCGGGGATCCTCGTGCGCGTCGCGGACCTCCATGAGCTCGTCGGGGCGCAGGATGGCGTGGGCGCAGAAGGACTGCTCGCGGGGGGTCTCGCGGGCATCCAGGCCGCAGCTGGCCTTGAACCACTGGCGCTGGGCGTCGATCAGCGAGACAGCAGCGATCTTCACACCACAGATCTGCGCGGCCAGCTGAACCAGCTCGTCGAAGGCCGGATCACGCGGCGTGTCCAGCAGGCCCAGGCCATGCAGTTCCTGCAGGCGCGCCACCTCGTCGGGGGCTTGGGGAAGATTCATCGCGCATCTCCGGCTCGGTGCATGGGCCGGATGGTAGGGCATTGCCGGGTGCGGGCGTGTGTCTTGCACAGGGGTATGACGGCCGCATGAAAACGGCTCATGACCCGCCCCGTTCTAGGGGTGCGGTCCCGTGTCTTTGGCGCGACATGGCGGCTCCGAAGAATGCCTGATGCCGTCTTAGCTGTCTGTTGCCGATTGTGAGAAATTCATTCGCACCCCAAGCCCGCCCTTCGATCCCTGAGCGCGCCGCCGCATCGGAGCGCCCCGCACGGGGGCTCGGTCTGCGTCAGCGTCTGGCCCTGGTGGCCCTGCTGTGTCTGAGCCTGTGCCTGCTCAGCGCAGCGCCCCTGGGCTGGCGCCTGTTCGAGGCCCTGCGCGGCGTGGCGGCCGAGCGAGCCACCCTGCCGCTCAATGCCCAGGCCCAGCAGCTGCTGCGCGCCCTGGGCGCCCACCGCCTGGCGGCGGCACGGCCCCAGGCCGCGGGCGAGGCCGAACGTCGCGCCGCGGCGGCCCAGCTGCGGCAGGCCTTGCAGACCCTGGCCCAGTCACCGGTCGCGGCGCCGGAGCGCGCCGCCCTGCAGGCCCTGGAGCGCGACTTCAACGCCCTGGACCAGGCCTTGCTGCAGCGCGGCCTGGACACCACGGCCTTGCTGGCCCGCCACCGGGCCCTGGCGCGCGATCTGCTGGACCTGATGGACCGCCTGAATCTCGCCGCCGGCCTGCTGCTGGAGCCCGACGCCGCCCTGCAGCTGCCCATACAGGCCGGTCTGCAGCGCGCGCCGCGCATGGGCGATGCGGTGGCCGAGCTGGGGGCTCTGGCCGTGGCGGTGGCGGTGGACGATGTGGCGGCCTTGAGTGCCGCAGCCACCCGCTATGAGGAGCACAGCCATGGTCTGTTGCAAGCCCTGGCCCAGGCGCGGCGTCTGGACCCGCAGCGTGCGGATGACTACGAGCGCGTGCGCCTGGCCGCGGCACGTCAGCAGGCCATGGTGCTCGAGACCCTGGCGGCCTCGGCTCGCGACCCGGCCTACCCGCTGGAGCGCATGAGCGCCTCGTTCGCCCAGGCGGGCAGCCTGCAGCAGGCCTTGTCCGAACAGGTGCTGCAGAACCTGGCCCAGCGACTGGATCAGCGGGCCGAGCGCCTGCGGGCCGAGGCCCTGCTGAGCCTGGGCCTGCTGCTGCTGGGTTTGATGGGCCTGGCCTGGCTGCTGTGGCGCAGCATCGTCAACACCTTGCGGCCGGTGCAGCAGGCGATTGCCATGACCGAGCGCATTGCGGCCGGCGACCTGAGCGGCGCGGGGGCAGGTCTTGCCGCGCGGCCCGACGAGATCGGCCGCGTGCTGCTGGCGGTGGACACCATGCAGCTGCGGCTGCGCGGCCTGGTGCAGCAGCTGCAGGCGGCCTCGGGTCGCGTGCACCGGGCGGCGGGCGAGATTGCCAGCGGCAACGAGGATCTGAGCAGCCGCAGCCAGCAGTCGGCGCAGCGCATGCAGCAGGCAGCCACGGCGGTGGAGCAGCTCAGCCGCACCGTGGCCCAGACGGCCGAGGCGGCCGATGCCGCCAGCCGCCTGGCCGGCGAGGCGGCCCTCACGGCGGGCAGCGGTCAGCGCTCGGTGGCAGATTTTGTGCAGACCATGGAGGGCATCAGCCAGGGCTCGCGCCGCATCGCCGAGATCACCGGCGTGATCGACTCCATCGCCTTCCAGACCAATATCCTGGCGCTGAATGCGGCGGTTGAGGCGGCGCGCGCCGGCGAGAGCGGGCGCGGCTTTGCGGTGGTGGCGGCCGAGGTGCGGGCCCTGGCCCAGCGCTCGGCCGAGGCGGCGCGCGAGATCAAGGGCCTGATTGGGCAATCGGCCCAGCGGGTGGAGCAGGGCGAGCGCCAGATTGCCCAGGCCCACCAGGCCCTGCAGGGCATGAGCGAGGGCGTGGCCCAGGTGGACGCCATGATTCGCGGCATTGCCAGCGACGCCCACCAGGAGTCTTCACGCCTGCATGAGCTGGCCGAGGCGATTGCCCAGATCGATCACATGACCCAGCAGAACGCGGTGCTGGTGGGCCAGTCGGCCAGTGCGGCCCAGGCCATGACCCAGCAGGCCCGCCAGATGTCGGCGGTGGCGGCGGAGTTCAGCCTGGAGCGCCGCGGCGCTCAATGAGCTTCAGCGACGGCGGCGGCCCAGCAGGGCGCCGGCCAGGGCCAGGGCCAGGCTCCAGAGCAGGGACTGGCTGCCCCCGCCACCGCCCTTGCTGTCGGGTTCGGGCGTTGGCGTGGGGGTCGGCGTGGGCGTGGGCGTTGGGGTCGGTTCGGGCGCGGGATCCGTGGGCTTGAACGTGCCCTGCTTGACTCCGCAGGCCTCGATGGCCTCGCCGCCCAGGCTCAGGGCCTGGCGGCTGGGGGCCGTGTAGCTGCCGGGGGCCTGGGCGTAGCGCAGGGCCTCGTAGGCGTCCAGCATGCCGGCGCCGCAGGTCTCGGTGCTGCAGCTGCAGCGGCGGGCCTTGCCGTCGGCCGTGCAGGCGCCCAGCGCTGCGGCCTGGACATGGGGGCGGGCGCTCAGGCGCAGGCCGGCTTCCACCTGGGCCAGGCTCAGGCCCGGGTTCAGGGCCCACATCAGGGAGGCGGCGCCGGCCACCTGGGGGGCGGCGAAGCTGGTTCCGCCTGCGGCGGCATATTCAACGCTGCTGCCATCGGGCTTGAAGCTGGTGGAGAGGATGCCGCTGTCAGCCAGCTCGGCATCGCAGGTCTTGCCCGCGGCCATATCGCCGCCCGGTGCGGCCAGGGCCACCTGGGCGCCGAAGTTGGCGGCCAGGGCCTTGAAGCCCTGGCGGTTCAGCGAGGTCACGGCCAGCACGCCGGGGCAGTTGGCGGGGCGGCCCACGGCGCCACCGATATTGCCCGCCGGGGCCACGATCAGCACGCCCAGGGCGCGCAGCTCCTGGATAGCGGAGATGTAGGCGCGTGCCGCTGCGGCCACATTGGCGTCCGGGTCGGCGGGGTTGCAGGAGGCCTCGCCGGCCACGCCCAGCACCAGGATGCGCGCGGGCTGGGTGTTCAGCGGCGCGCCGGCCACCGGCAGGCCGGCGGCCCAGCGCATGCCGTCCACCACATCGGCCGCAGCGGCGCCGCATTTACCGGCCACCCGAACCGGCAGGATGCGCGCCTGCCAGTTGATGCCGGCCACGCCCAGCGCGTTATTGCTCACGGCGCCCAGCTGGCCGGCGATCAGGCTGCCGTGCCAGGTATTGCTGGCCTGCACGGCGCAACCGTCCCAGAGCTTGGGGTCGGAGGCTTTCTCGGCGCTGCTCAAGGCGTCGCCCAGATCGGTCGGGTCGTTGTTGCGGCCGGCGCCATTGCCGGCGTATTGCGGCTTGCTGATGAAGTTGTAGCCCGGCAGTACCAGGCGCGGGCGCAGCTCGGGATGGTCGCGCACGCCCGAGTCCAGCACCGCGATGATGGGCCCGGCGCCCGACACCGGTGCGCCGGTGCTCAGGTCCCAGGCGCGGGCGAAGCCGGCCACGCCGCCATTGCCGGCGCCCTCGGCGCTGCCCAGCCACCATTGCTGCGAGGCATAGAGCGTGTCATTGGGACTGAGGGCCTGGGCTGCCTGCGGTGCGCTGCAGAGCAGGGCGGCGGAGAGCGTCAGGGCGAGCGCGCGGTGCAGGCGCACGCGCAGGGGGCTGGATGTGGGCTTGGACATGGCGCGCACCGTAGCCCCGCGCGGTGAATGGCGCGTGACAGCTTGGCGATGCGGGCGCAGTCCGGAGGGGCTTATGGCCCGAACGGGCTAGGCTGGCGCCAAGGCTTCAACGACCGGTCATTCGCCCTGCCTATGCTGCGCCGCCACCGCTTGATGTGCGGCATGAGAACGAGGCGGGCCCTCCAGCCCGCCGACAAAAGCACCCACGCGGTGCAGTGTTTGCCAAGGGAGTTGCGATGCAGAGCATGAGTGCCGAGACGGCGATAGCGATGGGGGCTGCTCCTGCGCTGCCCACACAGGCGGCCGCACAGATGGAAGCCATCGTGCGCGCGGCCGAGACCGCGCTGGAGGTGCGGCGGCGCTACCAGTTCTTTGTCTGGAGCCAGAGCAATCTGCAGGTGCTGCTGCCGCATCATCTGATCGTCTGCGGGGCCTACAGCCGCCAGCACCGCGAGCTGCGCTACGAGGTCTTCAACAGCCTGGTGCTGCCGGGCCTGGTGCTCGAATCCCTGGTCGAGGGCCGCGGCCCCCTGATGCAGCTGATGCAGGGCCAGTGGATAGACCAGCGCGGCAAGCCCTTGCGGCTGGAAGTCTCGTCCCTGGAGGGCGCGGCCTTGGAGCCCCTGCGCGAGGCCTTGCAGCAGGCGGGCTATCAGGATCTGCTGGTGCACGGCGTGGCCCGGCCCCAGCGGCCCAGCGAGCTGGAGAGCTTCTTCATCCTCTCCAGCAGCGGCCGCGCCAGCGACGCCGCCCAGCGCGCCATGCTGGAGCTGCTGATGCCGCATCTGCATGCCACCTGGCTGCGGGTGCAGACGGTGGAGCGCGAGTTCGGCGAGCCGGCGCGCTCGCCCTCGCCGCGCGCCGTGGACCCCTCGGGCATCACCGAGCGCGAGCGCCAGATCCTGGGCTGGCTGCGCGAGGGCATGAACAACCAGCAGATCGGTGAGGTGCTGGGCATCAGCGCGCTGACGGTGAAGAACCATGTGCGCAAGATCCTGCGCAAGCTGCACGCGGCCAACCGCGCCCAGGCCGTGGCCCGGGCCATGAGCATGCAGCTCCTGGGGCCCATGTCGGGCGATAGCGCGCTGCCCTGATAGCCCGTTTGCGTCGTCATGCTCCCTTTGGAGCAGGGCGAGCGGCCGTGCAATTCTTCACAGAGCTTTGTGAAGATGCGTGAAGTGGAGAGGCGCAGGGGCAGCGGCCCCGGGCACCGACTCCCTGAGTTCTTTGTATCCCGGCGGGGTCGCGATGTCAGCGGCTCCGCACCGCCCGACGGCGGCCGCCGCGATACCCGACAGCCCGGTCCTGCACAAGACCGTGAGCCTGACGCGGTACCGCCAGTGGTTGCTCCTTAGGCGGCGTCGCTGCAGTGCAGGCATGGCCCTTCGTTCGCGCAGGGTGCGGCCGCCAGCGGCACTGTCCTCTCGAGTCTCAACCATTGATGGAGCAATAGACGATGAACAAGATGAAGCTGATCGCCGCCGCCGCGGCCCTGGTCGCCGCCGTGCCGGCTTTCGCCAAGATCGAAGTGGGCAACAACCCCGAGCTGGTCCTGGCCGTGTTCGACGAAGTCAACAAGGTGTCCTTCACCAAGGATCTGGGCACCTACGCCGATGCCTTCAAGGGCCAGTTCGACAACAACACCGCGGGTGCCACGCTGAACTGGGACCTGAAGACCGACAGCAACTGGAGCTCCTTCCTGAGCGTGGCCAGCGCCGGCAACCTGAAGTGGACCGTGTTCGGTCTGGACGATCAGGGTGGCACGGGTGTGGGCCAGAAGCGTCTGTTCACCACGGCCCGCAACGACGGTCCCAATGTCGCCAAGATCGGCACCTGGACCAACCAGCTGTTCACCAACGGCATTAGCGCCACGGCTCTGGGTAACTATGTTGGCCTGGTGGGGGATACCGGTACCCACCGGGCTCTGGCGAACGGCTCCAGCGTGAATGCCGAGCAGACCGACGGCAAGGCCTACTTTGGCAAGAATGGCAGCGGCGAGTTCTACAACACGACCTCGCCCTTCTCCAATGCCAACCTGATTGGCGCCGACTCCGAGTTTTTCTACCTGACCCGCTCGGGCACCAACCAGCTGAACAAGGTGCTGGTGGATCGTTTCGAGAACGTTGACGGCAAGGCCTCCACCTTCAAGCTGGATGCCAACTATGTGCTGAGCGCCACCGCCGTTGCCGCCGTGCCCGAGCCCAGCACCTACGCCATGCTGCTGGGCGGCCTGCTGGCCCTGGGTCTGGTGGTGCGTCGCCGCACCAACGACAAGCGCTGATCGATCACCCGTCGGTCACCGGACAGGCTTCGCGCCTGTCCGCCACGCCGGCACCTCGTCTCCTAGCCATACCCGCTGCGCCTGATGCTGCCCGATTGCCGGGTGGCCGGGCGGAGCTCTGACCACAGGATTTCATCATCATGAAGCTGCGTTCCATCGCCCTGGCCGTTGCGGCCATCGCCTCCTCGTCCGCCTTCGCGGCCCCGGCCGTCAATGTTGACGCTCCCGGCACCGTGCGCATCCACATGTCCGGCGCCTCGGCCCTGCGCGCCGCCGTGGCCGGCGTCGTGCTGAACGACATCTGCGGCGGCTCCGCCAGCAACAACACGACCACGCTGTACAACGTGGCCGAGTCCGGCTCGGGCTTCACCTTCTCCGGCAACTTCTGGGCCATCAGCTGCCGCGTTACCGCCGCCGGCGGCGCCCTGGTGGGCCTGCCCGCCAACACCCCCATCGCCTTCTTCAAGAGCGATGCCGGTGGTTCCGCCCAAGGCGTGTTCCCGGTCTACTTTGGTGACCAGCGCCCCTTCGTGGACGCCGCCGACCTGAGCAAGTGCACGACCTCCATCGCCGACCGCGCCTACACCGCCTGCTCCGGCACCCGCAATGCCCGCCCCATGGTTGGCATCTCCGACGTCGAGCCCGCGCTCTTCCAAGGCCTCAATGTGCCGGCCGACCCCCTGGATGCCGATGACGATGCCTATCCCCTGGGCGGCCTCTCTGCCGGCCAGCAGGGCGAGCTGACCATCAAGCCGGTGGTGCAGACCATCTTCGGTGTGGCCGTCAATACCGCGCTGTACAACGATATGTTCACCAAGCAGAACCTCGGCAGCCGCAAGGACTTCGCCGGCGCCGCCTGCACCACCGCCTCCAGCGACGAGCCCTGCGTGCCCAGCATCGGCTACGCCGAGGCCCGCAGCCTCTTCGCCGGCACCGAATCCAATTGGCGTCTGCTGAGCGCCAATGCCGCCAAGCTGAACAGCCAGGTCAACCTCTGCCGTCGCGTGGCCGGCTCGGGTACCCAGGCTGCCGCCAACAGCCACCTGATGGGCGCCGTTTGCAATGGCTCGGCTGTAGCGCCGGCCAATGTGGACTTCTCTTCCTCGGCTTCGCCGGCTCAGATGTCGGCCTCGCAGAGCAAGACCGTGGATGGCCGCAGCATCGCCAAGTACCTGGTCGACAATATGGGTGGCGGCACCGGCACCGGCCCCATGCCCGTGGGCACCACCTTCGTGTTCGAAGGTCCGGGCACCGGCGATGTGGTCTCCTGCCTGAACGCGGCCGAGAAGGCTGGTGGCTACGCCATCGGCCATGTGTCCCGCGAGAACGTGCCCGGCGCCAACAGCTGGAAGCATGTGCGTCTGGAAGGCAGCTTCCCCTCGCGCGACGCCGCCAAGAACGGTCGCTATGACTATGTGTTCGAGTCCACCGTGCAGTGGAAGAACGACTACGTGGCCGGCCTGAGCACCCAACAGCAGAACTTCATCAGCAAGCTGGCCGATCGCATGGCCCTGCCGGACTCCCTGGCCAAGCTCAGCAGCGCCAACCAGAACGGCGTGGCCGCCCTGCCCACCTCCTACGCCGGTGACTACGGCGTGGGCACGGCCAACGAGATCGCCTTCGGCTCCCGCGTGACCCGTGCGGGCAACAGCTGCCTGCCGATGACTGCCGTCAAGTAAGGATCTGCTGGAGCTCATGCTCCTTGAGCTTGTGATCCAGAAAGGGTGCCGAAACATCAGTGTTTCGGCACCCACATTCCTTCTACGGCCCGGCGACGGTATTGCCGCGTGCATCGACACGACGCAGTCGCAGTCCCCAGGATCGACCCCATGGTCAGGCGTGCTGCCAGCCTTGCCAAGACTGAACTCACGGACAAACCGCCATGAAGCACCTCATCCCCGCACTCATCCTCCTGCTGGGCGGCCTTAACTGCCAGGCAGCCATAGGGCCCCCTAGCTCAAGCGTAGTGGGTGGTAGTGAAGCCAAGTACGCCAACGGCAAGTCGGTGCTGAACAATCCCGAGCTGTTCTTCACTGCCTTCGATCCCGAGGCCAAGGTGTCCTACACCCTGGATCTCGGTCTGGACATGGATACCTTTTTCATCAATGCCCAGCAGGACGCCGGTACGCAGTGGTTCAAGCCCGTGGACGATGGGAACTGGGCGACTTTTCTGTCTCTCACGAACCGGGACAAGCTGCGCTGGGTGGTCATGTCGGTCGATGACAACGGTGGCACGGCGGCCGGCCAGAAGCGCTTGTTCACCACGGTGACCCAGGGCCACGAGGCCAAGCTGCGCGACTGGACCAATCAGCAGTTCACCAACGGCATTTCAGCTACCGCTCTCAGCTGGTTCATTGGCGATGTGAACCAATCCGGGACGCACGCGACGCCGCCGAACGACTACGCAAGCAACGGCAGCAATGTTGCGACCGCCGCAGATGTCATCAGCCCGAAGGCCTACTTCGGCAAAAAGTCCGCTAGCTTGGGGGGGGGGGACGAAACTTTCAACGGCACTGCCAGCGGGTTCACCGCGGGCAACCCCTTGGGGCAGTCCTCCTGGTTCTACTACCTCACCCGATCGGGGCCTAGCCAGCTCGGCAAGGTGACCGTTGACGAATTCGACAACCTCGGCGCCGACGGCTACTGGGGCTTCACCTATGTGGACCCCGCCGCCAACGCCAGCTCACCCTATGCCGGAAAGTTCCTGCTGAGCTACACCCTGGAGAAAGCCGGCGCCACGGCCAGCACGGCCGAAGGCCTGCAGCGCATCAGCATGACCGACTATCTGGCCCTGAATCGCCTGGCGCCGCCGCGCTACTTCGCCGCCAGCAGCACCTTGGCGGCCGAATACGCGGGCTATCGCCAGGGTTCCCTGGTCGTGGTCGCCGGCAGCATGGTCAGCGCCGTACCCGAGCCCGCCAGCTGGGGCCTGATGGGTCTGGGGCTGGGCCTGCTGGCCGTCTGGCGCCGCCGCGCCGCACGGCAACACTGAATCAATCCCTCGCAGGCGCCCGCCTGCTGCGACCGCCCGAATCCGAGGCCGCCCGTCGCGGCCCGGGTGCGGCTGCGGGCGTCGCCGAGCTCGCTGCTCCGGCCATAGCCCCAACGGGCCATCCCGCCTCCATCGCCGCGTCACCGCGGCTCTCGACACTGATCGCCATGAGCACAACCCTGGCCTCGCGCGCCGCGAGGCTTGCCCTTTCTCTGCCGCTGGTTTTTGCAGGCATCTTGGCCGGCCCGGCCGCCCATGCCCAGACCGCGGCGGCCGCCGAGGCGCCGCGCTTTGACATCCTCGAGTTCGAGATCGAGGGCAATAGCGTGCTGCCCGTGGCCGAGGTGGAGCGCGCTGTGATGCCCTTCATGGGCGAGGGCCGCCGCATTGATGACGTGGAGTCGGCCCGCGAGGCGCTGGAGAAGCGCTACCAGCAGGCCGGCTTCCTGACCGTGTTTGTGGATGTGCCCGAGCAGCGCGTGGACGGCGGCCTGGTGCGCCTGCGCGTGACCGAGGGGCGCGTGGAGCGCCTGCGCGTGACCGGCGCGCGCTACTTCGACCAGGGCGTGATCCGCGAGCGCGTGGAGCAGCTGGCGCCGGGCCGCGTCCCCGATTTCAACGAGGTGCAGCGCCAGGTGGCCAGCCTCTCGCGCGAGGAGCGCCAGATCCAGCCCCTGCTGCGACCCGGCCTCACGCCCGGCACCGTGGAGGCCGAGCTCAAGGTGGCCGACCAGCTGCCCGCCGGTGTGAGCCTGGAGCTGAACAACCGCCACTCGGCCGACACCAAGCCCCTGCGCGCCACGCTCAATCTGCGCTACGACAACCTCTGGCAGCGCGAGCACAGCGTTGCGTTGAGCCTGATCACGGCGCCCGAGTCGCCCAAGCAGTCCAAGGTGGCCCTGCTCAACTACAGCCTGCCCCTGGGCCGCGGTGAGCGCCACCAGGACCAGCTGCTGGCCAGCCTGGTCTGGTCCGACAGCGTGCTGGAGCCGCTGGGCGCTACCACGGTGATCGGCAAGGGCGTGACCCTGGGCCTGCGCTGGTCGCGCAGCCTGCAGCTGGCCGAGTCCCTGCACACGCTGAGCGTGGGCGGCGACTACAAGGACGTGCGCGAGCGCCTGCAGTCCGGCAACAGCGCCCTGTCCACGCCGCTGCGCTACCTGCCCATGCAGCTGGCCTATAGCGGGGCCTGGTTCGACCCCCAGGGCCAGAACCAGAGCTCGCTGAGCACCAGCTTTACCTTCGCGGCCCGCGGCATCCTGCGCCGCGATGTGGACTGCCCCGGCAATATCGGTCCGGTCGACCAGTTCGAGTGCAAGCGCTTCGAGGCCGATGGCAGCTTTGCCTACTGGCGCGGCGACTGGCGCAGCAGCCGCTCGCTCGGCCCCCTGGGGCTGCCCGGCAGTCTGGGCCTGCGCCTGGGCTGGCAGCTCTCCACCCAGCCCCTGGTCTCGGGCGAGCAGTTCGCCCTGGGCGGGGCCGAGACGGTGCGCGGCTATCTGGAATCCGAGGCCAATGGCGACCAGGGCCTGCTGGGCTCGCTGGAATGGCGCAGCCCCAATCTGGGCGGCGCCAAGGACAGCCTCTGGCGCGAGCTCAGCCTGCTGGCCTTTGTGGATGTGGGCCGGGCCTATGTGCACTGGCCGCTGCCGGACCAGGCCTCGCGCATGCCGCTGCTGGGCAGCGGCCTGGGCCTGCGGGTGCAGGCCGGCGCCAAGCTGCGCGCCGAGCTGGACCTGGCCTGGCCGCAGAAGGCCACGCGCCAGAGCCCCAAGACCGAACCCCGCCTGCATGTGCGCCTGAGCGCCCAGCTCTGAGGCGCGGCTCCCGAACCCCTTGCCGTCCACGCCGCCATGATCGCCCCCGCCGCCGCACCCCGCCGTCCCACCACCTCGCCGCGCATCAGCAGTAACAGCAGCGCGCGCGCGATGCGGCCCCTGGTCGTGGCCCTGGTCGCGATCTGGCCGCTGCATTCGCTGGCGGCCGTGCCGGTGGCCGGTGTGCGGCCCGCAGCGCCCGCCATCAACGCGGTGCCGGTGCCCGCGCTCAACTGGCGCACGACCAACAACGGCCCGAGTCAGCTCAGCGAGCGCCCCAATGCGCGCGGCGGCGTGGATCAGGTGATTGATCAGCAGGCGGCGCGCGAGATCTATCTCTGGAAGCGCTTCGACATCGGCGCCAACAGCAAGGTCGAGTTCATGCTGCCCAGCGGGGGCGCGGCGCTGAACCGGGTGGAGGCGGGCGCGGCGCCCAGCGCCATCTTCGGCACCCTCACGTCGACCGTGCCCAACCCCAACACCGCCGCCGGCCAGCCGGCGCGCATCGTGGGCGGCGATGTCTATCTGCTCAATGGCAACGGCATCCTCTTTGGCAGCGGTGCCCAGGTGAATGTGGGCGCCCTGGTGGCTTCCACGCTGAATGTGGACAACGAGGACTTCCTCAACGGCCTGACCCGCAGCATCAACGGCGCTCTGCCCAGCTTCCGCCGCGACGCCCTGGGCCTGCCGTCGACGCAGGAAGGCCCGGGCTTCGTCGAGGTGCAACAAGGCGCCGAGATCCGCACCCCCAACGGCGGCCGCGTCTTCCTGTTTGCCGAAGGCGTGAAGCAGGCCGGCCGCATCGAAACCCCGGGCGGCCAGACCGTGCTGGCCGCCGGCAGCGAGGTCTATCTGCAGGCGCCCACGGCCGAGAAGCTATACGCCGCCGAGCACAATGCCGCCGTGCCGGCGCTGCGCGGCCTGCTGGTGGAGGTGGGTGGTGAGGCCGGCCGGGTGGAGAACCTGGGCGAGATCCTCAGCGCCCGCGGCAACACCACCCTGGTGGGCCTGGCGGTCAATCAGCTGGGCCGTATCAGCGCCAGCACCAGCGTGAGCGAGAACGGCTCCGTCTTCCTGCTGGCGCGCGGCAAAGCCTCGGCCCAGAGCGTTGAAGGCCAGCTGCGCAAGCGGGCCACCGAGGGCGGCAGCCTGGTGCTGGGCGACAAGAGCCGCATCGAGATCACGGCCGAGGCCTCGCCGGACGCCACGCCGGTGAGCGCCGGCTTCACGCCCTCGCGCATCGAGATGAGTGGCCGCAGCATCGAGCTGCAGGGCAGCGCGGCCGGCGGCGCCCAGATCGTGGCGCCCGGGGCCCAGGTGCGCCTGCGCGCCGAGAGCCAGCCGGTCTACGAGGTGCGGCAGGACGGCAATGCCCTGACCCTGCCCAAGCTGGACAAGCCGGCCTTCGACGATCAGAGCCGCCTCGTGCTGGGCGAGAAGGTCAGCATCGACCTCTCCGGCACCCAGGGCACCGAGATTTCGGCCGCCCGCCACTATGTGACGACCGAGCTGCTGGGCGCCAATGACCTGAAGGACGCGCCCCTGCAGAAGGAGGGCCTGCTCTACCGCGCCAAGGTCACGCTTGACATCCGCCAGGACTCCAAGATCCTGGGCAGCCTGGAGAGCTATCGCCAGGCGGTGAACAAGACGGTGCAGGAGCGGCTCTCGGTGGGCGGCAGCCTGATGCTGGAAAGCGCGGGCGCGCTCGCGGCGCACAGCGGTTCCAGCCTGAACCTCTCGGGCGGCAGCCTGCGCTACCTGGCCGACCAGGCCCGGCCCAGCCAGCTGCGCGGCGCCGACGGTCAGCTCTACGACCTTAACAATGCGCCGGCCGATCTGCGCTACAGCGGCCTGAGCAACGCCACCTACAACTTCTTCAGCCGCTGGGGCGCGGTGCGCAGCTTCGTCTCCGGCCCCACGCTGAGCCTGGAGCGCTACGACGAGGGCCAGTCCGCCGGCAGCCTGCGCGTGCTGGCCGGCCAGGCGCGGCTGGAGGGCGAGATCAAGGCCGCCACTCTGGTGGGCGAGCGCCAGCGCGCGGGCCTGGACAAGCTGGCCGCGCGCGGCAGCTTCCAGCTGGGCCAGGCCAGCGCCACGGCCACCGGCGTGCAGCAGGACCTTGTGCTGGGCCGCAGCGATCGCAGCGATGTGACGGCCCTGGACCTGGCCCGTCTGGACGCGGCCGGCTTTGGCCGCTATGTGCTGGCCAGCGACGGCGGCATCCGCCAGCAGCAGGCCCTGCAGCTGGCGCCGCGCGCCAGCCTGAGTCTCTATACCCGCGGCAGTGCCGGCGTGAGCCTGGAGGCCGATCTGCAAAGCGCGGGCGGCAGCCTCAGCGTGCAGACCGTGGCCCGGCCCGAAGTGGATGGCGCCCAGCCCGGCGATATCGTGGTGGCGCCGGGCGTGCGCCTGGATGTGGCGGGCCGCCTGTTGAACCAGGAGCGCGACGGCGCCCAGCCCCAGGCCAGCGCCGCGGGCGGCAGCCTCAAGCTCAACTCGGGCGCCGGCCTGGTGCTGGGCCAGGGCGCGCGGCTGGATGTGTCGGGCGGCGCCACGGTGTCCGGCACGGGCAAGCTGCAGGCCGGCGCGGCCGGTGCCATCGAGTTGCGCAGCAGCCTGGTGAATCTGCAGCCGCGGCGCTTCGAGATCGAGGGCGCCGAGCTGCTGGGCCTGAGCCTGGGCAAGGGCGGCAGTTTGAGCCTGCGCGCGGCCGAGGTGCAGATCGGTGGCGCGCCAGCGAGCGTGCCGGGCGTCGGTCGCTTGCAGCTGGGCGCCGAGTTCTTCTCGCGCGGCGGCTTCGAGCGCTTCGAGATCGACGGCCAGCTGGGCCTCGCCGTGGCACGCGACACCCAGCTCGCGCCGCGCCTGGTGAACCAGGGCGTGGACGAGAAGAGCCTGCGCCTGGATCCGGCCACCGGCCAGCCCCGCGCCAGCGGCGCTCTGCTGGCCGATCTGGGCAAGCCCCAGACCCTGCAGGACGAAAGCCTGCGCCGCCCGGTGAACCTGGACCTGCAGAGCAGCCTGGGCTCGCTGCAGCTGGCGCAGGGCGCCCGCATCGCCCTGGACCCGCTGGCCAGCCTGAGCCTCACGGCCGCGGCCGATCTGCGCCTGGACGGCCGGCTGGAGAGCGCGGGCGGCACGGTGAGCCTGAAGCAGGGCGCGGGCACTACGGTCAATCCGGGCGAGCAGCTGACTCTTGGCGCCAGCGCCAGCATCGATGTCTCGGGCCGCCTGCTGGCCACACCGGGCAGCGACAGCCTGCGGCGTGGCCGCGTGCTGGAGGGCGGCCGGGTGCTGATCGATGCGCAGAGCCTGCAATGGGCGGCCGGCAGCGAGATCCGCGCCGATGGGGCCAGCGCCCGGCTGGACGCGCCCAGCCGCAATGGCGCGGTCTTCCCCGAGGGCAGGAACCAGCTGATCAGCAGCGATGCCGGCAGCCTGAGCGTCGCCCTGTTCAGCAATGCCCAGCAGGACAGCCTGCTGGCCGGTCGCTTTGTGGCGCAGGCCGGCGGCGCCGGCCGGGCCGACGGCCTGCTGAGCGTGAGCCTGGGCCGCAAGACCAGCTCCGAAGCGCCCGCGTCGCATCGCCTGCTGCTGCAGGCCATCACGCCGGATCAGGTCCGGGCGGCTGCGCTGAGCGGTGTGCGCACGGTGCAGCTGGGCACGGAGCTGTTCTCGGCCGCATTGGCTGACCTCAGTCTCGCCAGCCAGGACTGCCTGGTGCTGGCCGGCAGCCCGAGCCTGGCGCCCACGCGCCGCCTGCAGCTGGACAGCCCCCAGCTGCTGCTGCAGAACGGCGCCCAGGCGCGCCTGAGCGCGGCCAGCGTGGCCATGGGTGCCAGCTTCTCGCCGGAGAAGAGCCCCGAGCTGCCCCTGGGCGGCACGGGCAGCCTGAACGTGCAGGCCGGCCAGGTGCTGGATGTGTTCGGCCATCTGCAGGTCGGCGGGGCCTCGCAGGTGCAACTGAGCAGCGGCGGCGATCTGCGCCTGCATGCCGGTCTTTTCAGCGACCCCGCCAAGGCCAATACCGGCTCGCTCAAGGCCGATGCCGCGCTCACGCTGGCGGCGGCCCAGGTCTATGGCACGAGCGCCAGCCGCTTCGAGGTGGATGCGGGCGCCCAGCGCCTGCTGATCACCCGGCCCGAGGGCGCCTCGGCCACCGAGCCGGCCGCGCCGCTTTCCGCCGGCGCGGTGCTGAGCTTCAAGGCCCGCGAGATCGTGCAGGACGGCCTGCTGCGCGCGCCCCTGGGCCGTCTGAGCCTGCAGGCCAGCGAGAGCCTGCTGCTGAGCCCGCGCAGCCTGAGCTCGGTCTCGGGCGCCGGCCTGACCGTGCCCTATGGCGCCACCGTGGCCGGGGAAGCCTGGTTCTACGGCAGCCAGGCCAATGGGCTCACGGCCTTACCGGCCAAGCAGATCGATCTCAAGGCGCCGCGCCTGGAACTGCAGGGCGAGGGCACGGCCCAGGCGCGCCTGGACCTCTCGGGCGGCGGTGCGCTGCAGGCCCTGGAATTCGTGGCCGGCCCGGGCGGCTCGCGCGATGTCTTCGCCGAGAGCTTTGATGGCCGCAGCGGCGCTTTCGCCATCGTGCCGGGCACGGCCCTGGCGTCGCTGGACAACCATATGGCCCAGGCTGGCATCAGTGCAACGGCCGGCCGGGAGCTGGTGCTGGATCAGGACCTGCGCTTTGGCGAGCAGCTGCTGAAAGCCGGCCGCTATGCCGTGCTGCCGGCCCGCTATGCCCTGCTGCCCGGCAGCTTCCTGGTGCGGCCCGAGGCCCTGGGCGACACGCCGGTCACCGGCGCCACCCAGCAGCGCCGCGACAACGGCGCCCTGCTGGCCGGCGCCCGCCTGGCCAGCAGCGGCAGCACAATCATCGACGCACGCGCCAGCACCTTCCTGATCACGCCCTCGGCCACGGCCCGCAAGGCCGCCGAGATCCGCGTGCAGGAGGGTGACGCCTATATGCTGGGCCGGGCCCAGCGCGAGGGCCTGCCGCGTCCGGCGGCGGCCATCGATGCCGGCCACCTCAATCTCAGCGCCCAGCAGCTCGTGCTGAGCGCCCAGCTGCGCCTGGCCGCGGCCGACAAGGGGCAGGCCGGCAGCCTGGCGATCGCCGCCGAGCGCCTGCGCGTGGGCATGGGCGAGCGCCCGGCCGGTCTGGCGGGCGACACGCTCTGGCTCTCGGCCCAGACCCTGGCCGGCTCCGGTGCCGGCCGCCTGCTGCTGGGGGCTCAGCGCGGCCTGGACGCCCAGGGCCAGGCCCTGGCCGAGGTGCAGACGCGCAGCTTGCAGATTGATGCCGGCGCCCGCCTGGAGGGCTTTGGCGAGCTGATGGCCATGGCCAGCCAGAGTCTCGCGGTGGGCGAGGGCGCCCAGCTGCGCGCGGCCACCGCAGGCGGCAAGGCCGAGGCGCCGCAGGCCAGCACCCTGCGCGTCAAGGGCGACGGCGCCTCGCTGCGCCTGGGCGCACCCAGCGCTGAAAGCCTGGTCCGCAGTGAGGCCGGCAGCGCGCCGCAAGGCCTGCTGAGCCTGGGGGCGGACAGCCTGCTCACAGGCCCCAGCTTGGCACTGGAGTCGGCCGGCCGCTTCGATCTGGCCGGCTCGGCCGGCCTGCAGGTGGCGGCCCTGGAACTGGGGGCCGGCCGCATCCTGATCGGCGAGGGTGAGGCGGCCCGGCCGGGCGAGCTGCGTCTGAATGAGCGTCAGCTGCAGCCCCTCCTGAGCGCCGACAGCCTGGCTCTGCGCAGCCAGAGCGAGATCCTCTTCGAGGCCGGCGCCCGTCTGGGCGGCGCGGGCCTGGGCCGTCTGATCCTGGATGCTGCCGCGCTTGGCGTGCGCGAGGGCGGTCAGGCCAGCGCCGCGGCCCGCCAACTGGAGCTGCGCAACCGCGGCGCGGCGGCCACGGCAGCGGCCGCCCCCGGCAGCGGCCGGCTGAACTTGGCGGCGCTGGAGGGCCCTCTGCAAATCGGTCCCGGCCGTGTGCAGCTGCAGGGACTGGCCGGCACCGAGCTGCTGGCCCGCCAGGAGATACGCCTGAGCGGCGTGGGCGGCCTGCAGACGGCCGGCGAGCTGAGCCTGGCGGCCCCGCGGGTAGCGGCCGATACCGGCGTGCGCCAGGAGCTGCAGGCCGCCGGCCTGCTGGCCTTGCAGCGCCGCGACGGTGCAGCGGCCGGCCAGGCCGTGGCGGCTACGGGCCAGGGGGCCCAGCTGAGCTTGAGCGCGGGCGAGCTGCGCCAGGGCGGCGTGATCGAGCTGCCCAGCGGCCAGCTGGCGCTGCAGGCCCAGGGCGCGCTGCGCTTCGAGGCCGGCTCGCAGACCCTGCTCAAGGGCCAGGCCCATGTCTTCGATGGCGAGACGGTCAACACCCCGGGCGGGCGGCTCAAGGCCGTCAGCAGCACGGGCGATCTGAGCGTGGCCGCGGGCGCGCGTCTGGATGTGTCCGGCGCGGGCCAGGGGGCGCAGCAGGCGTCCGGTGGTGAGCTCCAGCTGGCCGCGCCGCAAGGGCGGCTGGACCTGCAGGGGGAGCTGCTGGGCCGCCAGGCCAGTTTGATGCTGGACAGCCGCCAGGCCCTGGACCTGGGCGCGCTGGCGCGCCGCCTGGGGGCGGACGGGGGGCAGTTCGGCGAGCTGATCAGCGTGCGCAACCGCCAGGGCGACCAGGTCCTGCCGGCTGGCGCCGAGCTGGCCGCACGCCGCCTGGAGATTGCGGCCGACCAGGGCGCCTTGCTGCTGCAGGGCAGCCTGCGCGCCGAGGGCGAGCAAGGAGCGCTGATCAGCGTGGCCGCGGGCGGCGATCTGCGCCTGGCCGCGGGCGCCCAGCTGCGCGCGGCCAATCGCGGCCAGGAGGTGGATGGCGGCGAGATTCGCGTGATGACCAGTGCCGGCCGCCTGAGCCTGGAGGAGGGCGCGCGCCTGAGCACGCCCGGTGGCGAAGGCGGACGCGATGGCGAGGTGCTGCTGCGCGCGCCGCGCACCGGCGTGACCGAGACGGGCGCCCAGCGCGGCGGCACCGGCGTGGCCGTGGAACGCCTGCGCGCCAGCTTCGAGGCGGTGCGCCGCATCGAGGTGGAGGCGGTGCGCCGCTACGAGGACATCACGCTGATCAGCGAGACGGCGACGGCCCTGCCCACGCCCGCGCCGACCAGCACACCCGCTCCCACGAACACGCCGGCCCCCACCCAGGCCCCCACAAGTTCGCCAGCGCCGACCCCGGCTCCCACGACGCCGCCCGCGCCGACCACGCCGCCCACCGAGCCCTCCGCGGGCAATGGCAACAACACCACGCCGGGCAAGGTGCCGCCGGCACCCCCCACGGGGCCCAAGGCCGCCAGCCTGATGCAGGCCAGCAGCCTGCCTGCAGGGCAGGCACCTGTGGCCCTGCTGGCTTCGGTGCGCATCGCGGCGGCCGATCCCACCCAGCCCTCTGCGGGCAATGGCAATGACACGACCATAGGCACCAAACCGCCGGCACCGCCCGTGGGCCCGCCGACTGCGGCGCCCACGCCGGCTCCTACTCCGGCGCCAGGCCCCGGACCGGCTCCCACGCCTGCGCCCACGCCGGCTCCCAGCCCGAGCCCCGCGCCCACGCCGGCCCCCGTGCCCACGCCCCCGCCCAAGATCCTCAAGCCTTCGGTGGTGGAGGCGGACAACCTGGCCTTTGTCGGTAGCAAGGCCGTGAACACCCAGCGCATGGTGACCGAGCTGGCCGGGGGCGATGCCGCCCTGGCGGCCAAGCTCTCGGTGGCCCCGGGTGTTGAGATTCGCAGCCCCGGCAAGCTCAGCCTGGAGAGCGAGTGGAATCTGTTGCCGGCCAGCGGCAGCCGGGTGGGCGAGGCCATGCGCCTGAGCCTGCGTGCCGGCGGCGATCTGACCGTGCTCAACAGCCTCAGCGACGGCTTTGCCGCCGCCCGCACCGCGACCGACAAGCGCGCCATTGCCGCCAATGGCGTGGCCCAGGCCGGCCGGGCCGCCTCCTTCCGCCTGGTGGCCGGCGCCGATCTCTCGGCCGCCGACCCGCTGGCTGTGAATGGGAGCGAGAACGCCACGGGCAGCCTCATCATCGGCAAGCCTGCGGCCACGGCGAGCGGCACGCCGCCCGTCGTCTTCATCCGCAGCACCACCGGCAGCATTGCCATGGCGGCGGCGGCCGACATCAATCTGGGCGCAGCGCTCAATGCGCAGGGCCGCAACGGTCAGGTGCGCATCTACACCACCGGCGAGCCAGCCGCCGCGCTCAGCCGGCAGGATCTGCAGCGACTGGGCCTGCTGACGCCGCCGGTGCTGCTGGACGGCAGCACGACGGGCAGCTATGCCGGGCCCTTCTTCGAGCATGCCGGCGCCATCGGCCTGAGCGCGGGCCGCGATCTGCTGGGCTTGCCGGCCTATCGCTACGGCGGCACCGGCGTGCAGTACGTGTCCGATTGGTGGTGGCGCCAGGTCAATGACACCGCTGCCAACAAGGGCCTGGCCTTCTGGGTCCGCTATGACCAGTTCGCCCAGGGCATCGCCTCTTTCGGGGGCGGCAATATCGCCCTGCGCGCCGGGCGCGATCTGGTGGACGTGGAGGCCTCAACGCCCCTGACCGGCTACAGCGTGAAGGCCGAGGGAACACCGGGCCAGCCGGACTTCCGCGAGGCGCGCTCCGTCTGGTATGCCGGTGGCAGCCTGAGCGCCAGCGCCGGCCGTGATGTGCGGGGCGGCCTCTACAACGCGGGTGGCGCCGAGGCCCGCTTGAGTGCTGGGGGGCGCATCGGCGAGGGCAGCGGCCAGAATCTCAGCCAGAAGGCGCCCCAACTTTTCTATCTGGACACCGCCTGGACGGTAACGGCCGCTGGCGACCTGATGCTGGGCTGGCTGGGCAATCCAACCCTGCTGGCCGGGGCCAAGCAGGGCAGCGGTGTGCCGCCTTCCGGCGTCGCCCTGGGCCTGGCCGATCGTGCCCAGGCCAGGCTGCTGAGCCTGGGCGGTGATATCGGCCTCACGGGACGCCAGCCCGATGGTGTGCCCGCCAATCGCGCCGGTGACGCGCTGCTGCCGGACAGCCTGCTGATGGCCGCACCTCAGGGACACATCACGCTGGAGAAAGCGCTGACGCAGCGACCGGCCGGCGACACGGCCCTGAGTCTGCTGGCCGGCGAAGGGCTGCAACTCAAGGGTGGTCTGCGCGTGATGGCCGGTGAGGCGCAGGAGGCGGCGCCGCAGCCCCTGAGCGCCGCCGCTCTGGCCGAACTGATGGCCGACTGGAATGGCAGCAAGACCCAGGACCCGAATGCCTCGCGCCAGCCCCTGCATCTGGTGTCCAGCGAGGGCGATCTGAACCTGGGCAGCCAGAGCTTCAGCGCCAGGCCGCTGCGTGTGCAGGCCGGTGAAGACCTGCTGCTGGGCGAAGTCAATATCCAGCACCGTGGCGCCACCGAACTGAGTCTGCTGCAGGCCGGCCGTGACCTGCTGCTCAACGGCAGCGGCTCCAGCGGCGTGAAGCTCGGCGGCCCCGGCGATCTGCTGGCCCTGGCGGGGCGCGATGCCGATCTGCGCGGCGGCATCGGCCTGGAGAGCCGCGGCAATCTGGACAACCCGACCCAGCTGGCGCGCGGCGGCGCGGCCATCACCGCCATCACGGCCTACAAGGCCGAGGATCCGGCTCGGGCCCAGGCCGGCGGCTTTGCCCTGCTGGGCGGCGGCCTGCAGCACCAGACGGCCCTGCTGGCGGTGCAGCTCAAGGCCATCAGCGAGACGGGCCAAGCCCTGGGTGCCGACAAGGCTCAGGAACAGGTCCAGGCCTTCAAGGCGCTGACTCCCGGGGCGCAGCGCGCCCAGGTGCAGGCCCTTGTGGGCGAGGCCTTGCTGGCCCGCGAGAGCGAGGCCTATCTCAGCCAGGCCCTGGCCCTGGCCGAGGCCCAGAGCCGCGCGGCCAGCGAGGCGGTGGCCGGCGGCCGGGTGGGCGGCAGCGCGCGTGACCCCAGCCGACCGGCCCTGCCGGGCTCCGAGTTCCTGCCCGGCAATCCGCGCCTGGCGCCTGCCGACACGGCAGCGCGCGAGGGCGCCCAGGCCGAGGTCCGGGCCGAGCTGCGCGAGGCCCTGCAGGGCCAGGCCCTGGGCGCTGCCCTGGCCGCCAAGGCCCGTGAGCTGGGCGGCGAGCGCTATGGCCAGCTGCTGCAGGCGGTGTCGCCCCATGCCGGCGCCTTGCGCGACTTCGTCAACAGCCGCCTGGGTGGCCCGGCGCGCGACAGCGCCACCGCCTGGCGCGATTTCGCCCGCCTGCCGCAGGAGCAGCAGCTGATCTTCATGCAGCAGACCCTGATGGGCGAGCTGCAGGCCGCCGGCCGCGCGGCAGCGGCCGGGGATCGCAGCGCCTATCTGCGCGGCTACCAGGCCATGCAGGCCCTCTACCCGGAGGCGGCCCAGCGCGACGGCCGCCTGCTGCTGGCCAACAGCCAGATCAAGACCGCCCAGGGCGGGGCCATCACCTTGCTGGCGCCCGGTGGCAGCATCAATGTGGGCGATCTGGTGGGGGGCTCGGCCAAGTCGGCCGCGGAGGTGGGCATCGTCAGCGTGGCGGGCGGCTCGGTGCGGGCCGCGGTGCGCGACAGCGTGGAGGTCAACCAGTCGCGGGTCTTCACCCTGGCCCAGGGCGATGTGCTGCTCTGGGCGGGCCTGGGCAATCTGGACGCGGGTCGGGGTGCCAAGACCGTGATCGGTGCGCCGCCGCCACGCTTCAGCCTGGATGCGCAGGGCCGGGTGGTGGTGGACACCAGCGGCTCCTTCAGCGGCAGCGGCATTGCCGTGCTGGACAGCGGGAGTTCCCTGGATCTCTATGCCCCGCTGGGCGAGATCAATGCTGGTGATGCGGGTATCCGGGCGGCCGGCAACCTCTTCTTGGGCGCGCCTGTGGTGCGTGGGGCGGACAACATATTCACTCCCAACGCCCCGCCGCCCCCGCCGCCCCCGCCGCCCGTCGTGGCACCACCCACACCCGCGGCCACCGAGGCCGGCAAGCGCGATGCGAGCGGTGGCGACGAGGACGAAACCCGCAAGCGCCGCCCGCGCCGCAATCTGCTGCTGGAGTTCCTGGGCTTTGGCAGCAGCGGGGACTGAAGTCCCGCGCGCCGCCGACCTCGAGCACACACGAACACGTTTCTTTGGATTGAGAACACAAGACCATGCGCCAACTCATTGCTCTTCTCTCGCTCGGCCTGCTGAGCGCGGCCGCCCAGGCGGCCTGGTGGAACGCCGACTGGCCCCAGCGCAGCCAGCTCACGCTGGACACAACGAGCGCCCAGGTGGACCAGCCGGTGCAGGCCCTGCCCCTGGCCGTGCGCCTGCACAGCGGCAACTTCGACTTCGCAGCCGCCAAGGACGATGGCAGCGATCTGCGCGTGCTGGCCGGCGACGACAAGACGCCCCTGGGCTTTCGCGTGGAGCGCTTCGACGCCGTCAACGAACTGGCCCTGATCTGGGTGCAGCTGCCCCAGGTGGCTCCGGGGGCGGACAAGACCAAGCTCTTTGTCTACGCCGGCAATCAGAAGGCGGCGCTGGAGGCCGGCAGCGGCAGCGGCTTTGATGCCGCCACGCTGGCCGCCCTGCACCTGGGCGCGGTCGATGGTCAGGACGCCCTGGGCCGGCTCAAGAGTGCCGCACCCCTGGCCGTGGAGAACGCCGGCCTGCTGGGCAGCGCCGCGCGCCTGAACGGCCAGGCTCTGCGCTTTGCGGCGCAGGACACCGTGCGCGTGGCGGCCGGCGGCGCGCTCACTGTGAGCCTGTGGTTCAAGCCCGAGAGCCTGGCCAATGGCGTGCTGCTGCAGCAGGGCGCCCTGAGCCTGGCGCTGCAGGACGGGCGCCTGCAGGCCCGGGTGGGCGGCGTGAGCCTGGCTGGCGGCACGCTCGCAGCCGGCGCCTGGCAACACCTGGCCCTGACCCTGGGCCAGGGCCAGGCCAGGCTCTACCTCAATGGCGCCAGCGTGGCCGAGGCCGCCGCGGATACGCCCGCCCTGGAGGGCGAGCTGCGCCTGGGCGAGGGCCTGAACGGCCTGCTCGACGAGGTGCAGCTGGCGGCGGCCGTGCGCAGCCCCGCCTGGCTGGCCCTCTCGGTGGCCACCCAGGGCATCGAGGGCCGCGCGCTCAAGGGCGTGATGGAAAGTGCCGAGAGCGCCGGTGGCGGCAGTGAACACGGCTATATGGGCATCCTGGTGAAGAACCTCACCACCGATGCCTGGGCCGTGATCATCCTGTGCGGCCTGATGTTCCTGGTGGCCGTCTGGGTGATGGTGGCCAAGGCCCTGCTGGTGGCCAAGGCCGACCGCGCCAACCGCAGCTTTCTGCAGCGCTTTCGCGCGGCCAAGCATGAGCTGCTGCACCTGGGCGGGCAGGAGCATGGCGAGTCCTCGCTCTACCGCCTCTACAGCGCCGGGGTGCGCGAGCTCAACAAGCGCGATATCGGCACCCAGCCGCCGGCCCAGGCCGCAGCGGCGGCCCCGACGCGCAATCTCAGCGACGCTTCGCTCAATGCCGTCAAGGCCGCGGTGGATGCCGATATGGTGCGCGAGTCCCACAAGCTGAACTCGCAGATGGTGCTGCTGACCATCGCCATCTCGGGCGGTCCCTTCCTGGGTCTGCTGGGCACGGTGGTGGGCGTGATGATCACCTTCGCTGCGATCGCGGCGGCGGGCGATGTGAACGTCAACGCCATCGCCCCCGGCATTGCCGCGGCCCTGCTGGCCACGGTGGCCGGCCTGGGCGTGGCCATCCCGGCCCTGTTTGGCTACAACTACCTGGCCTCGCGCATCAAGAACATCTCGGCGGACATGCAGATCTTCGTCGACGAGTTCATCACCCGCGTGGCCGAGGACTACGGCCGCTGAGCGCGTCATGGCCGCCGACCTCAAGCAGGGCAACGAGCCCTACGACGACATCAATATCACGCCCATGCTGGACCTGGCCTATGTGCTGCTGGTCACCTTCATCATCCTGACCACCGCTTCGGTGCAGGGCGTCAAGGTGAACTCGCCCCAGACCCTGGCCGCCAACAACCTGGCCAAGCCCCAGGTGCGCGCCGTGACCATCACCGAGGACGGCACGGTCTATCTGGACGCCTACCCGGTGACCATGGACCAGCTGAGCCAGACCCTGGCCCAGTACAAGGCCGCCAACCCGGCCCTGCCGGTGGTGCTCAAGGCCGATGCCCGGGCCCAGTACGACAAGGTGATGGAGGTGCTGGAGCGGGCCAAGGCCCTGGACATCACCGAGATCGGCCTGGTCACCAAGCGCGCGGGAGCCTGAGATGCATGTCCAGACCGAAGCCAAGCCCTACGACACCATCAATGTCACGCCCATGCTGGACCTGGCCTATGTGCTGCTGGTGGTCTTCATCCTGATGACCACGGCCTCGGTGCAGGGCCTGTCCATCACCCTGCCCAAGCCCAGCAACAAGCCCAGCACCGAGAAGCATGAGCTGCGCATCGTGCAGGTGATGGCCGGTGGCCAGCTGCTGCTCAATGGCGCGCCGGTCACGCCGGCCGAGCTGGAGCGCGAGCTGGCCGCGGCCAAGGCGCGCGATGCCGGCATGACCGTGGCCATCAAGGGTGACGGCCGCGCCCAGTACGAACCGGTGGTGCAGGTGGTGGACCTGTGCAACAAGCTGGGCCTGAACATGGCGCTGGTGACCTCGCGGATCGGGACCTGAGCATGCAGCTGGCCGAAGACTCCCTGAATCCGCGGCGCGGCCGCGAGATCGCATTCAAGAGCCTGCTGGTGCTGCTGGTGGGCGGCGTGGTCGTGGGCGCCGCCTGGTGGGTGCGCCAGCTCTCGGGCGGGCCCGAGGCGCCCAAGCGCCAGGTGGCCAAGATCAGCCTGCTGCCCGATCAGCCACCGCCACCGCCCCCGCCGCCGCCCAAGGAACAGAAACCGCCGCCCGAAGCCGCAGCCAAGCCCCTGCCGGACGCGCCGCCCAAGCCCGCCGAGGTACCCCAGCCGCGCAACGAGCCCATCAAGATGGAAGGTGCGGCCGGTGACGGCCCCAGCGCCTTCGCGGCCGGCGCGGTGCGCAATGAGTACATCGGCGGCACGCCCGGCACCGGCGCGGCCCAGGCCGGCACCAGCAGCGACCGCGCGCTGGAGCGCTTCTTCGCCAATACCGCGCGCCAGCTACTGCGCGACGCGCTGGAGAAGCACCTCAAAAGCGATCGTGCCGAGGCCCTGGCCGAGTTCCGGCTCTGGGTGGGGCGCGACGGCACGCTGGCCCGCCATGCCCTGGAGAGCACCGGCGACGCGCGCCTGGACGCGGAGCTCAACGCCGCCCTGGACGAGACCCTGCGCTCGCTCAAGCTGCCGCCGCCGCCGCCCGCCGCGGCCCAGCCCATGAAGTTCCGCCTGCAGCTGCGCCCCCTGGGCTAGCGCGCCGGCTCATCCCATCCCTCTTGTCCTCACCATCATGAGCACCGTCTTCAAGAACACCTTCCCTCCCGCGCGCCGCGCCCTGTGCCTGGCCCTGGCCGGCGCCCTGATGGCGCCCCTGGCCCATGCCGACGAGCGCCGCGAGCTGGAGCAGCTGCGCGCCACCACCCTGGCCCTGATCGAGGCCCTGGTGGGCCAGGGCCTGCTCAGCCGCGATCGCGCCGACACCCTGATCAAGCAGGCCCAGGCCGCGCCGCCGCCCGCGGCCCTGGCGGCCACGCCCCTGCCCGCGCCCTCGGCCGCGCCGGCCAATGTGATCCGTGTGCCCTATGTGAGCGAGACCCTGCGCGCCCAGATCCGTGAGGAGGTCAAGAACGAGGTGCTGGCCACCGCCCGCGAGGAGCGCTGGGCCGACCCGCGCAGCCTGCCCGAGTGGACCAAGGGCCTGCAGGTGGAGGGCGATGTGCGCGTGCGCTGGCAGATGGAGGACTTCGCCTCGCCGCGCTATGCCGCGGGCGGCGCCACCGACCCCTGCTACAGCGTGGGCGGCAGCGTACCGGCCGAGTGCTACCGCGTGCAGCGCGACTCGCCGGCCTGGGCGCCGGACCTGACGAACACCAGCATAGACCGCCGCCGCATGACCCTGCGCGCACGCCTGGGCGTGGTGGCCAAGCTCTCCGACGATGTGCAGGCCGGCGTGCGCCTGAGCACCGGCTCCAGCAGCGGCCCGAGCTCGGCCTCCCAGACCCTGGGCAGCCATTTCAACCGCGCCGCCATGACCCTGGACCGCGCTTATATCCGCTGGGAGCCGCGCCACAATCTGCGCCTGCTGGCCGGCCGCATGGACAAGCCCTTCTACGGCAGCGATCTGCTCTGGCCCGAGGACCTGGGCGTGGAGGGCGTGGCGGCCCAGGGCGAGCTGAATCTGGGCAGCGGCATCTACGCCTTTGCCAATGCCGGCCTGTTCCCGCTGGAGGAGTTCGGCACCTCGCGCGCCGACAAGTGGATGAGCGGCCTGCAGGCCGGCCTGGACTGGTCGCTGGACGGACAGACCCAGTGGCGCGCGGCCCTGGCCGTGTATGACTTCCGCGATGTGGAGGGCCGCCGGGAGACCGCGCTGCCGCCGGCCGCGGGCAGCCCGGTGGCGGGCACCCAGACCTATCTGCCCTCGCAGTACCCCAGCAATGTGCGGCTCAAGGGCAATACCTTGATCAATCTCTGCCCACCCGGCAGCGAGGGCAATGCGGCGGCGCCCGCGCCCTGCACCAATGGCGGCCCGGTCTGGGGCCTGGCCTCCAAGTTTCGCCCCATCAACTTCACCACCGGCCTGGTGCTGCGCCAGCTGGACCCGCTGGAGATCGGCCTGAACTTCGACTACGTGCGCAACAGCGGCTTCGACCTGGCCGACATCCGCCGCCGTGCCGCCACCAGCAACCCGCTGCTTGACAGCCTGGCCGAGAAGACCACCGGCACCCAGCTGCGCCTGAACATCGGCCATCCCAGTCTCTCGAACGCCGGCCAGTGGAATGCCTTCGTGGCCCTGCGCCGCTTCGAGCGCGATGCCTGGATCGACGGCTTCACCGACACCAGCTGGCATGGTGGCGGCGGCACCAACTACAAGGGCTGGCAGATCGGCGGCAACTACGCATTCGACCGCCGCACCAGCCTGGGCCTGCGCCTGACCAGTAGCCGCAATCTGGACGATGGCGTGCGCGTGCGCCTGAGCGACGGCACGACCACCGGTACCCTGTCCAGCGCCTGGCTCAAGGTCGATGTGCTGCAGCTGGATCTCAATGCCCGTTTCTGACCGCCCGTTTCTGATCTCTGCGTTTCACCCGACAGGAGAGCTCCCATGAAGACGCTTGTGACATCGGCCCTGCTGCTGAGCCTGCTGGCCGGCACGGCCCAGGCCCAGGGCAGCAACAAGGCTGAAGACCGCGAGCGCGCCCAGCTGCGCCGTGCCCAGGCCGCGCTGCAGGCGGCCCAGGCCCAGCTGCAGGCCCTGGAGGCCGAGAAGGCCCAGTGGCAGCGCGAGCGCGAGACCCAGGCCCAGCAGCTGCAGCGCAGCCAGGGCGCGGCCCAGCAGCAGCGCGCCCAGCTGGGCGGCCTGCAGCAGCAGCTGGAGCAGCTGCGGCGCGAGCTGGCCGAGGCCGGCGAGCGCCTGAGCCGCGAGCAGAGCGCGGGCCGCGAACGCGAGCTGGCCCTGCAGCAGCAGCTGGGCCTGCGCCAGCGCGAGCTGGCCGAGCTGCGCCAGGGCAATGCCGCGCTGGCCGCCTTGCTGGAGGGCAAGACCCAGGCCCTGACCCAGGCCGAGGCCCGCAACAAGGCTCTGCATGGCCTGGGGATGGAGGCCGTGGATCGCTGGCTGTCCAAGAGCCCGGCCGAGCTGAACCTGCAGCGCGAGCCCCTGCTGGGCTTTGGCGCGGTGCGCGCGCAGGACGATGCCGAGGCCTTGAGGGCACGGCTCGATGCCCTGCGTCAGCCCCTGGTCGAGACCGCGGCGGCGCCGGCCGGAGAGGGCAGCGGCGTGGGCGGCGGCGGACAGTAATCTCAGTAGCCGAAGCGCGCCTTGTAGGCGCCCGGGTGAATGCGGCGCGCGCGGTAGTCGATGCCGCTGAACTCGGCGTAGTCGGCCAGGCTGCGCTCACGGCCCAGGCCGTAGACGCCCAGGTCCGCGCTTCCCCAGAGCAGGGCGCTCAGGCGCTGCTGGGCCGCGGCCTGCAGGGCGGCCGCGCTGCTGCTCGGCTGGCTGGCTCGCTGGGCTTCCAGCGCGGGTGACCAGTGCAGGGGCCGCGGTGGCGGGGCCTGCGGGTCCAGATAGGCGTGGTAGAGCGGCAGATCGGGAATGTGGAAGAGATCCCAGCCCCGGGTCCAGGCGCGCAGCGCATAGGCCTGCTCCTCGCCATGGAAGTAGAGAAAAGGGTCGTAGGGCAGGGCCTCGACCAGATGGCCGGGCCCGAACAGGCAGCCCGCGCCCACATGCAGTGCGCGCACCGGCTCCTCACAGTCCACCGGCACGCTTTCGAAGAGCAGGGTGGGGTGATCGGGCTCGAAGCGGCTGCCGCTCTTGACCACATGGGCCAGCACGCCGCGCGTGACCGGCTCCAGCTGCGGCTGCCCGTCCACCATGCGAAAGGGATTGGGGTAGGCGCTGATCAGGAAGTTGCGGTTCAGGCCCGCGCAGGCGCGGCCCCATTGCAGCAGGCGCTCGTCCCAGCCGGGCTCGAAGCAGCTGTGCGCATCGATCTGCAAAAACCAGGGCTCGCCCTGGTGCAGCGACATGGCCAGGGAGCGCGCCCAGCAGGGGCCGCGTGCCTCCAGCGGGTGCAGCTGCACCCGACGCAGGCGGCCGGCAAACAGCGGGCCATCCAGCGCCGGCCGCAGCTCGGGAAACTGCTGCTCCACCAGGCCGAACACCAGGCGCTCGGGCCGGGCGGCCTGGCTCAGCGCACTGTGCAGGGTGAATTCCAGCAAGGGCTCGCAGAAGGCGGCCACGCTGATGAAGAGGCGCTCGGCGGGCGGCGGCGGGGCGGGACGGGTGGGCAGGCTCATGAGATGGCGCCCATGCTGGCGGCTGTGCATGACAGTGCCGCGACGCTGCGAGCTTGCGCCCTGGCCCGCTCGGCAGGGGCGGCTGCGCGCCAGCCGCCGCGCGCAGCCTGAAGCCGCTGCGCGCTGGCCCGAATGGCTCAGACCCGCGTCATGCCCCTGACGTCGCGCCTGGGCACAGTGGCGGCGCTGGCAAAGCCTCTCGCCATCGACCACCACCACCACCACCCACCCCTCGGGCAGGAGAACATGAGATGAAGGGCATCAAACACCCGCGCAATGATGTGACGCTGAACGCGTCCGGCAACGCTTCCATCCACGACGTCATCGAGCAGGTCGACAGCGGCCGCCGCCTCTTCGTCAAGGGCTCGGCCAGCGCCAGCGCCCTGGCCGCCGCCGGGGGCCTGACCCTCTCGGGCCTGAGCGCCACGGTGCAGGCCGCACCGGTGCCGGCCGGCCTGGGCTTCCCGGGCATCGGCTTCCAGAGCGTGCCCGCCTCCCTGGCCCCGGTGGCCGACCGCGTGACCGTGCCGGCCGGCTACACCGCCGAGCTCTTCGTGGCCTGGGGCGACCCCATCGTGGCCGGCGGTACCGCCTTCGCCTCGGACGCCAGCAACAGCGCGGCCGAACAGGCCCGTCAGTACGGCGCCCACACCGACGGCATGAGCTTCTTCCCCTTCGTGGGCTCGGACGGCAAGCCCGCCGCCGACCGCGGCCTGCTCTGCGCCAACAACGAGTACACCCACGAGGAAATCCTGCACCCGGACGGTCAGGCCAACTTCAGCATCGCCAAGGCCCGCAAGTCGCAGGCCGCGCATGGCGTGTCGGTGCTGGAAGCCCGCAAGCGCAATGGCAAGTGGACCGTGGTGCGCAACTCGCCCTACGGCCGCCGCATCACTGCCAACACCCTGATGCGCGTTTCCGGCCCCGCTGCCGGCCACGCCCTGCTCAAGAGCCAGGCCTACCAGATCAGCGAGCAGGGCAGCTTTGCCGCCGGCCGCACCAACGACGGCTACACCGCCTACGGCACCGTCAACAACTGCGCCAACGGCATGACGCCCTGGGGCACCTACCTGACCTGCGAAGAGAACTGGAACGGCAATTTCGGCGCCACCGCCGGCCTGCCCAGCAGCGGCGAGATCGCCAAGCTCTTCAACCGCTACGGCGTCAGCGCCTCGGGCAACGGCTACCGCTGGCACGAGGTGGACCCGCGCTTCGACGTCTCGGTCAACCCCAACGAGACCCATCTCTTCGGCTGGGTGGTGGAGATCGATCCCTTCGATCCCAAGAGCGTGCCGGTCAAGCGCACCGCCCTGGGCCGCTTCAAGCACGAGAGCGCCCAGTACGTGGTGGACGACGAGGGCTACCTCGGCGTCTACATGGGCGACGACGAGCGCAACGAGTACATCTACAAGTTCGTGAGCGCCGCCAAGTACGACCCCGCCAACCGCGCCGCCAACCGCGATCTGCTGGACCAGGGCACGCTCTACGTGGCCCAGTTCGGCGCCGATCTGCGCGGCCGCTGGATTCCCCTGCTGCCGTCCACCCTGGGCGTGGACGGCGTGGCCCTGCGCGACAACCCGAACTTCGCCGGCGCCAACGACGCCGAGGTGCTGGCCAAGATCCTGATCAAGGCCCGCATGGCCGGCGACGCCGTGGGCGCCACCATGATGGACCGCCCCGAGTGGACCGGCGCGCGTCCGCGCATCGGCGGCTTCAAGAAGATCGAGATCTACTGCACCCTGACCAATAACAACCGCCGCGGCAGCAGCGCCACGCCCTCGTCCAACAAGGCCGATGGCAGCACCACCGCCGGCTCGGCCCGCCCCGCCGTCGATGCCGCCAACCCGCGTGCCGACAATATCTACGGCCACATCATCCGCTGGCGCGAGGACGGCGACTCGGTGCGCGCCACCCAGTTCGGCTGGGACCTCTTCGTGCAGGCCGGTGACACCCGCACGAGCAAGACGGCCAAGCCCACCAATGACTACAAGGGCAATATCGTGGACAGCCCCAATGGCGATGCCGACTACGGCGCGCCGGACGGCCTGTGGTTCGATCCCTTCGGCCGCCTCTGGGTGCAGACCGACCAGATGGGTGACGCCAAGGGCGACTGGATCAATATCGGCGCTAACAGCATGGTCTGCGTGGACCCCAATACCGGCACCACGCGCCGCTTCCTGACCTCGCCGCCGAACTCCGAGGTCACCGGCATCACCATGAGCCCGGACGGCCGCACGCTCTTCGTGGGCATCCAGCATCCGGGCGAAGGCGCCCCGGCCAACCAGCCCGAGCAGATCTCGCGCTGGCCCGCCTCGCAGTGGGGCCTGGCCTCCGACGGTGTGACCCCGCTGCCCTTCGGCCGTCCGCGCTCCGGCGTGGTGGTGATCACCAAGGACGACGGCGGCCTGATCGGCAGCTGATCGCAGTCTCGCAAAAGGCGGGCCGCGCCGCGGCCCGCCGCATCTTCATCAAGGAGTGAAACGATGAACAACAGCCTCAAGACCCTGGGTCTTCTCACCCTGCTGGCCCTGGGCGGCGCGGCCCAGGCGGCTGCCGTGCAGGACCACAGCGGCTTCGGCCCCAGCAAGGTCATCACCTTCAACGCCTTCGACGGCCTGATCACCACCGGCGAAGTCGATGTGGGCACGGCCGAGATCGGCATGGAGGTCAAGCTGACCTCCGGCCCCTTTGCCGAGGTGGGCGCCAACAACCGCGACCTGGGCGAGAACGGACTCTGGACCGGCTTCGGCAGCGGCCCGGCCGTGGAAGGCCATTTCCTGGCCAGCAGCTTCACCGGCAAGCGCGGCGAGCTGGGCTTCAGCTTCGCCACCGGCCTGTCCAGCGTGGGCGCCTATGTGAACCAGTTCCGTCTGGCCGGTGTCAACAACAGCCTGACCCTGCTGGCCTACGACAAGTACGGCAATACCCTGGAGAGCTTCACCTACTCGGTGAAGACCGAGTGGGACAGCTATGACCAGGGCCAGTTCCTGGGCTTCAAGCGCGCCAGCGCCGACATCTACGGCTTTGGCGTGGCCGGCAACAATATCGTGCTGGACAACCTGACCGTCGCCGCCCCGGTGCCCGAGCCCGAGAGCTATGCCCTGCTGCTGGCTGGTCTGGGCGTGCTGGGTCTGCTGAGCCGCCGTCGCCTGAAGGCCTGATCAGCCAGCCGGCGTCCCGCGGGGCGCCCCAGCAAAGCAAAGGGCCGCATGAAGCGGCCCTTTGTCTTGCAGTTCTGGAGCGGGTGATGGGAATCGAACCCACGTTATTTGCTTGGGAAGCAAGAGTCCTACCATTGAACGACACCCGCGTGTCGACATGAGTCGGCGCGAATTGTAGCCTGAGCGCGGTGCCGGATCCGCGCGTTCAGGGGGCGATGTCGCCGTCGGTGAAGACCGAGGGCGAGAAGTCCGGCACGCCCGCCGGGCGCTGGCCCGCGGCCCAGGCGCTGAGCTGCTCGGCCGGCATGGCCCGGGCGAAGAGAAAGCCTTGCAGCTCGTCGCAGTCCAGGGCCTGCAGGATGTCGCGCTGGCCGGCGGTTTCCACGCCTTCGGCCACCACCGAGAGCTCCAGCGCATGGGCCAGCTTGATCACGGCATCAACCACCGCGCGGGCGTCCTGGTTGCCTTCCAGGTCCTGGATGAAGCTGCGGTCGATCTTGAGCTGGCGCGCCGGCAACTGGCGCAGATAGGCCAGGCTGGAGTAGCCGGTGCCGAAGTCGTCGATCGAGAGGTAGACGCCCACCCGCGCCAGCTCGTCGAAGGTGCGCTGGGTGGCGCTGATGTCTTCCATGGCCACCGATTCGGTGATCTCGCACAGCAGCATGGAGGCCTCCAGCCGGTAGCGCTCCAGCACCTGCGCCACCCTGGGCGCCAGATCGGGCTGGCGCAGCTGGTGCACCGAGAGATTGATGGCCACGCGCACGCGCAGGCCCTGGTCCAGCCAGGCGCGCATCTGGCGACAGGCTTCCTCGATCACCCAGCTGCCCAGCGCATTGATCAGGCCGAAGCGCTCGGCCACCGGGATGAACTGGGCCGGCGAGACATCGCCCAGCGTGGGGTGGCGCCAGCGCAGCAGGGCCTCCACGCCGCGCAGCTGGTTGCGGCGGGCGTCGAACTTGGGCTGGTAGTGCAGGCGCAGCTGGTTTTCCTGCAGGGCCTGGCGCAGATCGTTCTGCAAGGCCAGCTGCTCGCCGGCGCCGGCATCCATATGGCTCTGGAACACCGCATAGGTGTTGCCGCCGGCGCGCTTGGCGGCGTACATGGCGGCATCGGCATTGGCCATCAGGCGTTCGGCCGGGCCGTGCTCGGGGTAGACGGCGATGCCCACCGAGGCGCTCACATGCTGGGGCCGTCCGTCCACCAGCACGGGTTCGGCCAGGGCCTGGACCAGGCGATGCGCCAGGGCGGCGCAGGCGGCGACATCGGCCACGTCTTCCAGCAGCAGCACGAACTCGTCGCCGCCCAGACGGGCGACGGTATCGCTGTCCCGCACCAGGGCCAGCAGGCGCCGGGCCACGTCCTTGAGCACCTTGTCGCCCGCGGCATGGCCCAGGGAGTCGTTGACGGGCTTGAAACCGTCCAGGTCCACGAAGAGCAGGGCCAGGCGTTGCGGCGCCTGGCGCTTGGCGCCGCGCTGCTCATCGGCGCCGGGGCCGCCGGTCTGGCGGCTCACGCGCGCCAGGGCGTGCTGGAGCCGGTCTTCCAGCAGCAGGCGGTTGGGCAGCTCGGTGAGAGGGTCCAGAAAGGCGCGGCGCTGCAGCTCCTGGTTGGCGTCCTGCAGGGAGGCGGCCAGCAGGGCGGTGCGGGTCTGCAGCCGGGCGTCCAGGCTGGAGGTCATCAGGGTCATGGCCAGCAGGGTGAAGGTGGCCAGCATCACGAACTCGCCGAGCTGGCCGCCACCCAGGGCGTCCGCGCTCAGGCACAGGGCCCCCTCGGGCACCTGGGCCGCGGCCATGCCGCTGTAGTGCATGCCGCTGATAGCCAGGCCCATGACCAGGGCCGCCGCGGCCTGGAAGGCCAGGGCGCGGCGCTTGTCCACCCGACGCAGCCAGAAGAAGATCAGCAGGGCAGCGGCCGAGGCCGTCACCGCGATCAGCACCGAAACCAGCACCCAGCCCCAGTGCCAGACGATGGGCGGCGCCAGCTCCAGCGCCATCATGCCGGTGTAGTGCATGGCACAGATGCCGGCGCCCATGGCCAGGGCGCCACCGGCCAGGCGCAGCCGGCTGAGGCTGCCGCCGCCGGCGATGTGCAGGGCCAGGGCCGAGACGGCCACCGCCGCCACCCAGGACAACAGGGTCAGGCCCTCGCGATAGCCCAGCTCGATGGGCAGGCTGTAGGCCAGCATGCCCACGAAGTGCATGGACCAGATGCCCGAGCCCATGGCGATGGAGCCGCCCGCCCACCAGGCCAGGGCCGCCGCGCCTTCATGAAACCGGACCCGCTTGGTCAGATCCAGGGTCACATAGGAGGCGAAGCTGGCGATCAGCACCGAGGCGGCCACGATCCAGGGATCGTAGTTGGGGGTCAGATAGGGCATTCGGCGAGTATCGGCCCGGGGCTCTGATTCTTGAGCGCCAGCGGGCGATGCTCGCCTTGTCTTACAGTCCGCGCATGAACACGCTTGCACGATCTCCCTCGGTGTTTCTGCTGGCCTGGCGCCAGCTGCGGCGCGATTGGCGCGCCGGTGAGCTGCGCCTGCTGGTGCTGGCCGTGGTGCTGGCCGTGGCGGCGCTGTGCGCCGTGGGTTTTCTCTCCGACCGCCTGGACCAGGGCCTGCGCCGCGACGCGGCCCAGCTGCTGGGCGGCGATGCGGTGGTGGTGAGTGACCAGGCGACGCCGGCGCCCCTGCTGGCCCTGGCCCAGGCCCAGGGCCTGAGCCTGGTGAACACGGTGAGCTTTCCCAGCATGGCGCGGGCACCGGACGAGAAGGGCGGCGCGAGCCGCCTGGTGGCGGTCAAGGCGGTGGGCGCGGCCTATCCGCTGCGGGGCCGGGTCTTGCTGGAGGACGGCCGCGAGGTGGGCGCGCCCGCGCCCGGCGAGGTCTGGCTGGATGCCGGGGTGCTGGATGCCCTGGGCCTGGCCCGCGGGGACAGCCTGCTGCTGGGCGACAGCCGCCTGCGCATTGCCGGCGTGATTCGCACCGAGCCGGACCGGGGCGCGGGCTTCCTGGCCTTTGCGCCGCGGGTGATGCTTGCCGAAGGCGATCTGGCCGCCACCGGCCTGGTGCAGCCAGCCAGCCGCCTGAGCTACCGCCTGGCGGTGGCGGCCGGCCCGCAGCAGGGCGCGGCCCTGCGTGAGTTCAATCGCCAGGCCCAGGCCCGCATCGATGGCGGCGAGTTCCGCGGCGTGCGCCTGGAATCGCTGGAAAGCGGCCGGCCCGAGATGCGCCAGACCCTGGATCGGGCCGGCAAGTTCCTGAACCTGGTGGCCATGCTCTCGGCCCTGCTGGCCGCGGTGGCCGTGGCCCTGGCGGCGCGCGACTTCGCGGCCCGCCATCTGGACGACTGCGCCATGCTGCGGGTGCTGGGGCAGTCGCAGCGGCGCATCGCCTGGTCCTACACCCTGGAGTTCGGCGGCGTGGGCCTGCTGGCCAGCCTGGCCGGCGTGGGCCTGGGCTGGGTCTTGCACCACGGCTTTGTGGCCCTGCTGGCGGGGCTGATCGAGGTGGATCTGCCCGCGCCCAGCCTCTGGCCCGTAGGCCTGGGCCTGGGCCTGGGGCTGAGCCTGCTGCTGGGCTTTGGCCTGCCGCCGGTGCTGCAGCTGGCCAGCGTGCCGGCCCTGCGCGTGATCCGCCGTGATCTCGGCGGGCTCAAGGCGGGCTCGCTCTCGGTGCTGCTGGCCGGTGTGCTGGGCTTTGCAGCCATCCTGGTGGCGCTCTCGGCGGATATCAAGCTGGGTCTGATCGCGGCCGGCGGCTTCGCCGCGGCCCTGGCCCTGTTCGCCCTGCTGGCCTATCTGGCAGTGCGCCTGCTGCGCCGCCTGGTGCCGCTCTCGGTGGGCGGGGCCACCGGGGCGCCGCGCTGGTTGCTGCTGGCCACGCGCCAGGTGGCGGCGCGGCCGGTGTTTGCGGTGGTGCAGGTGTCTTCGCTGGCGGTGGGCCTGCTGGCCCTGACCCTGCTGGTGCTGCTGCGCACCGATCTGATCAGCAGCTGGCGGGCCGCCAGCCCGGCGGACGCGCCCAACCGCTTCGTGATCAATGTGCAGCCGGACCAGTCCGAGCCCTTCCAGGCGGCGCTGCGCGAGGCCGGGGTGGCGCGCTACGACTGGTATCCCATGATCCGCGGCCGCCTGGTGGCCATCAATGACAAGGCGGTCTCGCCCAAGCAGTTCGGCGAGGAGCGCGCCCAGCGCCTGGTGGAGCGCGAGTTCAATCTGAGCCACAGCGCCGAACTGCCCCAGCACAACGAGCTGGTGGGCGGGCGCTGGCAGGCCGACGAGCCCGAGGGCCTGAGTGTAGAGGAGGGCCTGGCCAAGCAGCTGGGGCTGAAGCTCGGTGACCGGCTGCGCTTCGACATTGCCGGCCAGGCGGTGGACGGGCGCATCAGCAGCCTGCGCAAGGTGGACTGGAGTTCGATGCGGGTGAACTTCTTCGTGCTGTTCCCGCGCAGTGCCATGCCCGAACTGCCGGCCACCTATATCTCGGCCTTCCGGGCGCCGGCTGGCGGCGCGCTGGACAAGCGCCTGGGCCATGACTTTCCCAACATCACCAATGTCGATGTCTCGGCCCAGATCGAGCAGGTGCAGAAGGTGCTGGACCAGGTGATACAGGCGGTGCAGTTCCTCTTTGCCTTCACCCTGACCACCGGCCTGGTGGTGCTGCTCAGCGCCGTGAGCAGCACGCGCGAGGCGCGCACCCGCGAGTTCGGGCTGATGCGCGCCCTGGGGGCGGGCCGCGGCCTGCTGGCTCAGGTGCAGCGAGCCGAGCTGCTGGGCGTGGGCCTGCTGGCGGGCTTTCTGGCCGGGGCTGTAGCCTTGCTCATCTCCAGCGTGCTCGCCCGCCAGGTCTTCGAGTTCGCGTGGAGCGGCAGTCTCTGGGTGCCCCTGGCCAGCGCCCTGAGCGGCGCCTTGCTGGCCCAGGCCGCCGGCTGGTGGAGCCTGCGCGGCGTGCTGCAGCGGCCGGTGATGGCCACCTTGCGCGAGGCCGACAACAACTGAGCCGAGCGCCCGGGCCCTGCGCCGGACAAAGCAAAGCCGGCCCCGCGAGGGGCCGGCTTTTTCTTGCCGGGGTGCTCGGGGTTTAGAAGGTTTCCCAGTCGCCGTCGGCCGCCTTGGGGGCCGGGGCGGCCGCGGGGCGCGGGGCAGCCGGCCTGGGCGCGGCGGCACTGGCCTTGGGCGCCGGGGCAGGGCGGGGGGCCGCGCTGGGCTTGGCGCTGGATGTGGGGGTGTGGGCCGGGGCCGGGGCCTTGCGGGGCGCCGGGGCGGAGTGCGAGGCCGGGGCATCCTGGCCCAGACGGAAGACCGAGATCACCTCGTTGAGCTTGTGGGCCTGGTCCTTGAGGCTCTCGGCGGCGGCGGCGGATTCCTCCACCAGGGCCGCGTTCTGCTGGGTCATCTGGTCCAGCTGGACCACGGCGCCATTGACCTGGCCGATGCCATCGCTTTGCTCGGCGCTGGCGGCGCTGATCTCGCCAATGATGTCCGAGACCCGCTGCACGCTGGCCACGATCTCGTCCATGGAGGCGCCGGCCTCCTGCACCAGGCGGCTGCCGGTCTCGACCTTGTCGACGCTGGCGCCAATCAGGGTCTTGATCTCCTTGGCCGCCTCGGCGCTGCGCTGGGCCAGGCTGCGCACCTCGGAGGCCACCACCGCGAAGCCGCGGCCCTGCTCGCCGGCGCGCGCGGCTTCCACCGCGGCATTGAGCGCCAGGATATTGGTCTGGAAGGCGATGCCGTCGATCACGCCGATGATGTCGTTGATCTTTTTGGAGCTGGTGTTGATCTCGTCCATGGTCGAGACCACCTGGCCCACGACCTGGCCGCCCTTGGCTGCGGCGCTGGAGGCGCTGGAGGCCAGCTGGTTGGCGGTCTGGGCCGCGTCGGCGGTCTGACGCACGGTACCGGTGAGCTGCTCCATGCTGGAGGCCGCCTGCTGCAGATTGGAGGCGGTCTGCTCGGTGCGGCTGGAGAGGTCCTGGGCGCCGATGGCGATCTCGCTGGAGGCCGTGGTGATGGAGCCGGTGGCGCTGCGCACGTCCAGCATGATGTGCTGGATCTTCTCGGCAAAGGTGTTGAAGGACTGGGCAATGCGGCCGATCTCGTCGCGCCCGCTGGCAGGCAGGCGCTGGGTCAGGTCACCGCCACCGGCGCTGATCTCGTCCAGCGCGGCGCGCACCTTGTCCAGGCCGCCCAGCATGGCGGTCACCAGGCCCGCCACCAGCACGCCGGCCAGCACGGCCACGATGACCAGGGCGATCAGCGAGGTGTTCACCAGGCTGGAGAGCGATGCCAGGGCTTCGCCCTTGTCGGCCGCGGTGACCAGCACCCAGTCGGTGTCGGCAATGGCCGCGGCGCGCAGCAGCACGGTCTGCTCGCCCACCTTGGCCTCCACCCAGCTGGCACCGGGCTTGAGGCTGTTCTCGAGTGCGGCGGCATCGAACTGGGCGCTCATGTCCGTGCTGGGCTTCATGGCCAGGTTCGCGTCGGGGTGGGCAATGATCTTGCCCTGGCGGGTGACCAGGAAAGCCCAGCCCGAGGCGGTGGGCTTGATGGACTTGACGGTCTCGACCACGCCGTCCAGATAGACGTCGGACGCCACCACGGCCGCGGTATTGCCACCGTCCTTCACGGCCTGGGCAAAGGTCACGACCAGACGCTTGGTGCCGGCGTCCACATAGGGCTCGGTCAGGATGGGGCCGTTGGCCGCGGCGGCCTGCTTGTACCAGGGGCGGGCTGTCGGGTCATAGTCGGGCGGCAGGTCGTTCTGCGGGGTGGAGAAGTGCACCTTCTTGTTGGCCAGGCCCACATAGGCGTTGTCCATGCGGCCGGACTTGGCGGCCTGGACCAGCATGGGCACGGGATCGTCCAGCTTGGCCACGGGCTGCATGGCCAGGACGATGTCGCGCTGGGTGCGCACCCATTGGGCCACGGTCGCACCGTGGGCAGAGGCCAGCGCGTCCAGGCTGGACTGGACCTGGGCCTGGGTGTGCTTGCGCACGATCAGGTAGTCGGCCACCGTGACCACGGCCAGAGCCACCACCACCGCCCCCACGCAGAAGGCGATCAAGCGCGTTTTGATCGATTCGAACATCACTGACTCCTGGAGAAAAAAGTCAAAAAAGGGGACAGGACCTTGCGGTCCTCCCCCCTTGTTCTTCGTCGGCGCCGGTCTTGTGCCGGCATCTGCCTTGTCGGTTCTGGCTGGCCCGGCCTTGTTGGTCCTGGCGGCTCAGCCTGGCGGAGCCTGGGCCCCGCCTCTGTCCTGGAAATGCTTCAGAAGGTCTCCCAATCGCCGTCGCCGCCACCCGTCTTGCCACCGGGCGTTGCGCTGGGGGCTGGCGCACTGCGTGGCGCGGCGGCGGCCTTGATGCTGGGGGGCGTGGTGCGCGCCGCCGGGGCGGGCTTGCCGCTTGAAGCCGGCTTGCTGATGCTGGATGCACTGGGGGTGCGGGGCTTGGGCGCCGGTGCCGGCGCGCCCTGGCCCGCGGCCAGGCGGAACACCCCCACCGCCTGCACCAGGCGCTGGGCCTGCTCGCGCAGGCTCTCGGCCGCGGCGGCAGATTCCTCCACCAGGGCCGCGTTCTGCTGGGTCATCTGGTCGAGCTGGGTCACGGACTGGTTGACCTGGCCGATGCCCTCGCTCTGCTCGGCGGCGGCGGCGCTGATCTCGCCAATGATGTCCGAGACCCGCTGCACGCTGGCCACGATCTCGTCCATGGAGGCGCCGGCCTCCTGCACCAGGCGGCTGCCGGTCTCGACCTTGTCGACGCTGGCGCCGATCAGGGTCTTGATCTCCTTGGCCGCCTCGGCGCTGCGCTGGGCGAGGCTGCGCACCTCGGAGGCCACCACCGCGAAGCCGCGCCCCTGCTCGCCGGCGCGCGCGGCTTCCACCGCCGCGTTCAGGGCCAGGATATTGGTCTGGAAGGCGATGCCGTCGATCACGCCGATGATGTCGTTGATCTTCTTGGAGCTGGTGTTGATCTCGTCCATGGTCGAGACCACCTGGCCCACCACCTCGCCGCCCCGCGCTGCGGCGCTGGAGGCCGAGCTGACCAGCTGATTGGCCGTGCGGGCCGACTCGGCGGTCTGGCGCACGGTATTGGTCAGCTGATCCATGGAGGAGGCCGTGTTCTGCAGATTGGAGGCGGTCTGCTCGGTGCGGCTTGAGAGATCCTGGTTGCCGGTGGCGATCTCGGCGCTGGCTGTGCCGATGGAGTCCACCGAGTGGCGCACGGTACCGATCATGTCGGCCAGGCGCTGGCGCATGCTCTCGGCCTCGCGGGCCAGGACGCCGATCTCGTCCTCTCGCTCGCTGCGCATGGGGGTGCTGAGGTCGCCCTGGGCGATGGCGCGCACACCCTCGTTGAGCGTGCCCAAGGGCTTGGCCACCCAGTTGCGCAGCAGCCAGGCCAGGCCCAGGCCCAGCACCAGGGTGGCGCCGCCCAGCATCAGCCAGAAGGGCACCATGGTGGCCCAGTGCGAGGCCATGGCCTCGCCACGCGAGACCTGGGCCACGACCCAGTGCCCGGTCTTGGGGTTCTTGCGGACGACGGCGAAATCATCGTCGCGCTGGCTTCCCAGCAGATCGGGCACGTCATCGATATAGCCGTTCTCCCCAACCTCGCCCAGATGCTTGAGCAGCTCCGGCGAGACCTCGCTCACCAGCTTGCCCTTGGCCGAGGGGTGGGCGGCGAAGCGCGCCTGGCTCAAGTCCTTGCCCACGGTCAGCAGATAGATGCCGCCAGTTTCGAAGAACTTGGACTCGGCGGCCATCTTGCCGATGGCGGCCTCGAAGGCATCCAGATCGAAGCCGATGAAGAGCAGGCCCACGATCTTGCCGGCGTCGTTCTTGACCGGCTCGTAGTAGCTCATATAGGGCTTGCCGAAGAGCACGGCGCGGCCGGTGTAGGGCTGGCCGGCGCTCACCGCCGCATAGGCCGGATGCTGCTTGCCCATCATGGTGCCGGTGACGCGCTCGCCCTTCTCGTTCTTCAGCGAGGTGGTGATGCGGATGAAGTCGTCGCCCTTGGCCGCGAACACGGTGGCCACGCCCCCCGTGTTGCCGGCGAACTTGTCGACCTGGGTGTAGTTGTCATTGAGCTTGGGGCCCCAGTCGCGCAGCTCACCGGTCTCTTCATTGAGCGTGAAGGAGGGGCCGAACTCCTGGCGGAAGCTGCCGAAGCTGCGTTGCACCAGAGTGCGCGAGGTGTCGTCCATCGCGTTCATGGCGTCGACCAGGGCCTGGGCCTTGTCGCCCACCCAGGTCAGCACCCGCTCCTGCGCCACGCGTGTGAGCAGCACGCTGACGGCGCCGCTGATGCCCAGCAGGACCAGGGCCAGGACGATGACGCCGATCACGGAGACCCGGCGCGCGATGGATTGTGCGCTTGATGTTGTCATGGTGCGATTGCTGTAATTTTTGACAACGGGCCAAAAAAAGCCCGCCGGATCAGGGCGGGCCTTGGTCTGCTTATCAGCCGATCACGGAATCCATCAATCCCATGTCGGCACTGCTCATCAGCCCTTCGATATCCATCAGGATGAGCATGCGCTCGCCGACGGCACCGATGCCGGTGATGAAGCTGGTGTCCACCGCGCTGGCGTTCAGCTCGGGGGCAGGGCGGATCACATCGCGGCTGAGTTCCAGCACATCGGAGACCGAATCGACCACCGCGCCGACCACGCGATTGCGCACGTTCAGCACGATCACCACGGTGAAGCCGTTGTACTCGGCGCTGGGGCAGCCCAGCTTGAGGCGCAGGTCCACGATGGGCACGATCACGCCGCGCAGATTGACGACGCCCTTGATGAACTCGGGGGCGTTGGCGATGCGGGTGGGCGGCTCGTAGGAACGGATCTCCTGCACCTTCAGGATGTCGATGCCGTATTCCTCGCTGCCCAGGCGGAAGGTCAGATACTCGCCGCCGGCAGGACCTTGGGCCTGCACGGCCAGGGCGCCAGCGCCGGGTTCACGACGCACCAACTGGGTGGCTTCGCTGATGGTTTCCATGGCTTACCTCGTGCTAAGGAATGAAGTTGTGCAGGGGATTGAAGAGCGGACGGTCTGGCGCTTGTCGACGCGCATCAGAAGGTTTCCCAGTCGCCGTCGTTGGCCTGGGCCGTGACCACGGCCGGCTTGGCCGGTGCCGGGGCAGGCCTGGGGGCCGCGGGCTTGGGCGCCAGCGGGGCGCGGCTCACGACCGGTGGCTTGCTCGTGTGGCTGGCCGTCGAGCTCAGGGGCTTGGTGACAGCCGGCGGCTTGGGGGCTGCTGGGCTGCTGCTCAGGCTGGCCGTGTGGCTCTGGCTGGCGCTGATGCGGAACTTGTCCACCGCCTGGGCCAGACGCTCGGCCTGGTCCTTCAGGCTTTCGGCCGCGGCCGCGGATTCTTCCACCAGGGCGGCGTTCTGCTGGGTCATCTGATCCAGCTGGGTGACCGACTGATTGACCTGGCCGATGCCATCGCTTTGCTCGCTGGCGGCGGCGGTGATCTCGCCGATGATGTCGGTCACGCGCTGCACGCTGGCCACGATATCGGTCATGGAGGTGCCGGCTTCCTGCACCAGGCGGGCGCCGGTCTCCACGCGTTCCACGCTGGCGCCGATCAGGGTCTTGATCTCGCGCGCGGCTTCGGCCGAGCGCTGGGCCAGGGAGCGCACCTCGCCGGCCACGACGGCGAAGCCACGGCCCTGCTCGCCGGCGCGGGCGGCTTCCACCGCGGCATTCAGGGCCAGGATATTGGTCTGGAAGGCGATGCCATCGATGGTGCCGATGATGTCGCTGATCTTCTTGGAGCTGGTGTTGATCTCGTCCATGGTGGCCACGACCTGGCCGACCACCTCGCCGCCCTTGGCGGCGGCCGAGAAGGCGCTGGAGGCCAGCTGGTTGGCAGTGCGGGCCGAATCGGCGGTCTGCTTGACCGTGCCGGTCAGCTGTACCATGGAGGAGGCGGTCTGCTGCAGATTGCCGGCGGTCTGCTCGGTGCGGCTGGACAGATCCTGGTTGCCGGTGGCGATCTCCACCGAGGCGGTGCGGATGCTGTCGGCCGAGGTGCGCAGCTGGCCCACCAGGTTCTGCAGCGAGGTCTGCATATTCTGCAGGGAGCGCATCAGGTGGGAGGCTTCGTCCTGGCCCTCCACCGGCTTGGCCGGCAGGGTCAGATCCCCCTTGGCGATGGCCTCGGCCAGCACCTCGGCGTCCGCCAGCGGGGCGCAGATGCTGTGCATATTCAGCAGGGTCAGGGGCACGACCACGGCGGCCGCCAGCACCAGCACCACCACGAAGGCGGTGAGCACCCGGCCCTGGGTGGCCTCGGCCTTGTGCTGCGCATCGGTGGCGTCGTTCTCTAGCGAGGCGCGCAGCTCGTCGATCAGCTTCTCGGCCGCGACCACATCCTCCTTGGCGCGGGCCAGCAGCTTGTCGGCCACGGCGGCATTGTCATAGCCGCCGGACTCCAGCTGCACCAGCACGGGCTGGGCCTTGGTGGCATAGCCGTCGAGCAGGGTCAGGACTTGAGCCATCTTGCTCTTCTCGCCCTTGCTCTCGCCGTGATCGAGCTTCTTGGCGATGTCGGCGATGGCCTTGCGGGTGCCGTCCCACTTGCCGTGGACGTCCTTGACGACCTCGGCCTTCTCGTAGTTGATGATCATGTCCTTCTCGTAGCGCCGCATCTCGCCCATGGCATGGACGAGGCGGGTCACGAGATTGGCTTCGGTCACGGAGTTCTCGGCGAACTGCTTGGTCTGGTCGCGCATGGAATTCATGCCCAGCAGACCCACGCTGCCCACGGCCAGCAGCAGTGCCAGCACCATCGCGATGGCGCCGATCATCCGCGTGCGGATGCTGAACCGGCGTAGCAAGGCGCTCATAGTCATTGTCATTCCCTCAATCTTCTGCGCTCGGTGTGTGTCAATGGCGCGAGCGACGCACCAGGCTGCCCACGTCCAGGATCAGGGCCACGCGACCGTCGCCCATGATGGTGGCGCCCGATACATCGGTCACCTTGCGGTAGTTGGCTTCCAGGTTCTTCACCACCACCTGCTGCTGGCCGAGCAATTCGTCCACCAGCAGGGCCACGCGTCCGCCTTCGGCTTCCACCACCACCATGATGGAGCTGACATGCTCGAAGTCGAAACGCGGAACATTGAAAACCTGCTCCAATTCCACGACTGGCATGTATTCGTCACGCACCTCGACCACGCGGCCGGTGCCGGCCACGGTCTTGATGGTGCCGGACTGCACCTGGAAGGATTCGACCACGGAGCTCAGCGGCAGGATGTAGACCTCCTCGCCCACGCCCACGCTCATGCCGTCCATGATGGCCAGGGTCAGGGGCAGACGCACCGAGACCTTCATGCCATAGCCCTCGGCGGAGTCGATCTCCACCGTGCCGCCCAGGGAGGTGATGTTCTTCTTCACCACGTCCATGCCCACGCCGCGGCCCGAGACATCGGTCACCTGATCGGCGGTTGAGAAGCCGGGCGCGAAGATCAGGCCCCAGACTTCCTGGTCGCTCATGCTGTCGGGCGCATCGATGCCCTTCTCACGAGCCTTCTGGATCAGCTTCTCGCGATTCAGGCCGCGGCCGTCGTCGCGCACCTCGATCACGATGGAGCCGCCCTGATGGGAGGCCACCAGGGTGATGGTGCCCTGCTCGGGCTTGCCCTTGGCCAGGCGGTCGGCCGGCAGCTCGATGCCGTGGTCGCAGCTGTTGCGCACCAGGTGGGTCAGCGGGTCGGTGATCTTCTCGACCAGACCTTTGTCCAGTTCGGTGGCCTCACCCTGGGTGACCAGCTCGACCTTCTTGCCCAGCTTGGCGGCCAGGTCGCGCAGCATGCGCGGGAAACGGTTGAAGACCACCGACATGGGAATCATGCGGATGGACATCACCGATTCCTGCAGGTCTCGGGTGTTGCGTTCCAGATCGGCCAGGCCGGAGGAGAGCTGCTGGTACAGGGCCGGGTCGAGATTGCGGCTGTTCTGAGCCAGCATGGCCTGGGTGATGACGAGTTCGCCCACCAGGTTGATCAGCTGGTCCACCTTCTCGACCGAGACGCGCAGCGTGCTCTGGTCCATGCCACCGGCGGCCGGCTTGACATCGGCGCGGGCTGCCACGGGCTTGGCGGCCGTCGTGGTCACGGCCGCGCTGGGCTTGGGCGCCTCGGCCTGGGCCTTGAGCTCGGTGCTGGCCGAGGGCGGTACGCCCGGGGCGTCCTCGAAGAAGCCGTAGCCCGGGTCCTTGTCCTCGACCTGGGCCTGCGGGGCGCCGGGAGCGCCCTCGTGGAAGCCGAAGCCGGGGCCCAGGGGCAGCAGCTTGACCTGCTCACGGGCCACGTGGAAGGTGAAGAGGTCAAGCAGATCGTTGTCCGAGCTGCTGGTCAGCACCTTGAAGCGGCGCATGCCGTCGGCGGACTGGCCTGCATCCAGCGGTTCGATGGTGCCCAGGTCGGTGATTTCCTTGAACAGCTCGACCAGGTTGTCGGCCAGCGCGGGATCGCTCAGCGGGCCGACCTGCAGCTCGAGCAGGCGGGCATCGGTCTTGAAGGCGGCCGCGGCCGGTGCCGGGGCAGGGGCCTCGGCCGGCTTGGGGGCAGGGGCGGGAGCCGGCGCGGAGGCGCTGACCTCGCGGCCCTCAACATGGCCGCGGATGCTGTTGAGCAGATCGGTGGTGTCGACCGGATCGGCGCCCGAACCCTGGTGACGACCCAGCTGGGCGCGCAGCGCGTCGCCCGACTGCAGCAGCACGTCGACCATGGCGGAGGTGGGCTGCAGCTCATGACGGCGCAGCTTGTCCAGCAGGGTCTCCATCTGGTGGGTCAGCTCGGCCACATCGGAGAAGCCGAAGGTCGCCGCGCCACCCTTGATCGAGTGGGCGCAGCGAAAGATCGCGTTCAGTTCCTCATCGTCGGCGGCCTCGACATTCACATTGAGCAGCAGCTGCTCCATGTTGTCGAGGTTCTCGTTCGCCTCTTCGAAGAAGACCTGGTAGAACTGGCTCAGGTCGATACCGGCACTCAGGCTTGCGCCTTCGGAGGTCATCTCTCCCATCGTTTCACTCCTCGTTGGGGGCCGGATTTCAGCGGATCACTTTGCCGATCACCTCGATCAGCTTGGCCGGATCGAAGGGCTTGACCAGCCAGCCGGTGGCACCGGCGGCACGACCGGCCTGCTTCATCTGGTCGCTGGACTCGGTGGTCAGGATCAGGATGGGCGTGGTCTTGAACTTCGGGTTGTCACGCAGCTTCTTGGTCAGGCTGATGCCGTCCATGCGCGGCATGTTCTGATCGGTCAGCACCAGATCGAAATCGCGCGTGCCCGCTTTTTCCCAGGCGTCCTGCCCGTCCACGGCCTCCACCACATTGAACCCGGCGTTCTTGAGGGTGAAGGAGACCATCTGGCGCATCGAGGCCGAATCGTCCACAGCAAGGATTGAATGCATCGCTCTCTCTCCGGATAACAAGCTGATATCGGTTGAACTTGAAGAATCTTTAGAACAGTTCGACGGACCCTGCGTCCATCTCGTCCTGGGTCACGGGATTGGGGCGCAGCGGCGCGATCTCGACGATCGTGGTGCCGTCCTCGTCATCGCCGAAGGTGTCGCGCGCCAGCTGATCCTGGCAGTTGCGCAGGCGCTGGCTGGTGTGGGCGATCAGCTGCGTAGCCATGTCCTGGAACTGCAGCGCGGTGATGGCGCCGGCAATATGTTCCATGATGGTGTGCAGGGCCTGGCCGTCGCTGCCGGCCTCGGCACTCAGGCGCAGCAGGTGCTGAACCTGGGCAGATGCGGCGAAGAAGTGACCCGAGAGGGCTTCACCTGCGTCGTCCAGCAGGCGCTGCAGCCGCTCCAGATCATTGGTCACCGTCATCAGGTGATCCTGCAGCTCCGCCGCGGCCAGCAGGGGGAGCATGCCCGGCTCGGCAGGGGAGGGGATTTCGTTCATTGCGATCGTCGCTCCGTGCTTTTTGTGTCCTCACCTGGCGCGTGGGGCGTGCCGGGTGCTGTTTCCGGGGCTGTGCCGCACGTGGATGGAATCTTCGGCATTTCTTAGAAGCATGTCGACAGGACAAGCGGCCTGAAGCAGGCCTTTTTCTCCGGTATTTGTCGTGCGCGTACCAAAATCCGGGTTCCGGATTGACTTGCGACGCCATTTTGGGGTTTCCCGAAGCCCCGGGAAAACCGGGCAAGGGGGGGCGCCGTGAGTTGTTGCACATTCTTGGCATACTCCGGTGCCATGACGATTTCAAGCGCTGATCGCCGATTGCGCGTATTGCATGTCGAGGATTCGGAACTCGACCACCAACTGATACTGGCCCAGCTGCGCCGCGCCGGCCTGGCGCTTGAGGTCGAACGGGTCGATACCCTGTCCGAGGTCGCCCGCGCCCTGGGCGAGTCCTGGGACGCCATCATCTCGGACTACAACCTGCCGGGCTTCTCCGGCCTGGTGGTGCTGGACATGCTCAAGGAGAGCCGCCGCATCATCCCCTTCGTGCTGGTCTCGGGCGAGATCGGGGAGGACACGGCGGTGGCGGCCATGCGCACCGGCGCCTCGGACTATCTGCTCAAGAACAATCTGGCGCGCCTGGCGCCGGCTCTGCTGCATGCCATCGAGGCCAGCGAGACGCAGCGCGCGCGCCTGGAGTCCGAGCGCGAGCTGATCAAGTCCAAGCAGCGCCTGCACGAGCTGGCGGGCCATCTGCAGACCAGCGTGGAGATGGAGCGCGCCGCCATCGCGCGTGAGATCCACGACGATGTGGGCGGCTCCCTGACCGCGCTCAAGTTCGACCTGGCCTGGATCGCCCGCCATGCCCAGGACGCGGCGGTGCGCCAGCGCGTGCAGTCGGCTCTGGAGACGGTGAGCAATGCCATCGAGGCCAGCCAGCGCATCATGCACAATCTGCGCCCCGCCATCCTGGAGCAGGGCCTGGTGGCCGCCGTGCAGTGGATGAGCATGCGCTTTGAGCGGCGCACCGGCATCGTCACCAGCATGCGCACCAGCCACGAACAGATCCAGCTGCCGCCGGGCGTGCCCCTGGTGGCCTACCGCACGGCCCAGGAAGCGCTGACCAATGTCTCCAAGCACGCCAATGCCACCAAGGTGGACATCGAGCTGAGCGTGGACTCCGGCGTGCTCACCCTGGAGGTCAGCGACAATGGGCAAGGCCTGTCACCCGGTGATCTGGCCAAGGCCCGCTCCTTCGGCATCCGCGGCCTGCACGAGCGGGCGGCCACCGTGGGGGGCTGGGTGGACCTGAGCAGCAGCGCGCGCGGGACCAGTCTGATCCTCTCGGTGCCGCTGGAGGCCGGTGTCAGCCTGCTGGATGACGAAGACGTCTCGCCCGCGACCCACGATCCTTCTGCCTGGGGCAGTGCATGATTAAAGTGATTCTCTGCGATGACCACGCGCTGATACGGCGTGGCATTCGCGACACCCTGGCGGACGTGCCCGATATCGAAGTCATCGGCGAGGCCGGCGACTACGGCGAGCTGCGCGCCCTGATGCGCCAGCCCGGCATGGACTGCGATGTGCTGGTGCTGGACATCAATATGCCTGGCCGCAGCGGCCTGGACGTGCTGCATGTGCTCAAGGACGAGGGCGCCAGCACCCGGGTGCTGATCGTCTCCATGTACCCCGAGGACCAGTACGCGATCCGTGCCCTCAAGGCCGGCGCCTTCGGCTATGTGAACAAGGGCGGCGACCCGCAGCTGCTGGTGGCCGCGGTGCGCACCGTGGCCCAGGGCCGCAAGTATGTGACGCCCGAGATCGCGCAGATGCTGGTCGAGAGCCTCACCGCGCCCGCCACTGAGCAGGCCCACCAGAAGCTCTCCGACCGCGAACTGCAGACCCTGGTGATGATCGCCTCGGGCAAGCGCCTGTCGGACATCGCCGAGGAACTGACCCTGAGCCCCAAGACCGTGAGCGTCTACCGCGCCCGGGTCCTGGAGAAACTGAGCCTGTCCAACAATTCCGAACTGACCGTCTACGCCATCCGCAACGGTCTGGTGGCCAGCTGAGCCCTGCAGCGCCCCGGACCCGCGGCCGATAACGCTGTTGTGGCGGCATCGCAAAGCCGCCCGTCCGGGCATGGAACAACCTGTCAGCGCCGCCGCTTCTGCCCCTGCCGCTGCCCCGGCGGGCGCGGGGCCGCGCTCCCTGGTTGCGCGGCTGACGCGCCTGAACCTGCTGGTGCTGGGACTGAGCCTGGGCCTGACCGTGACCCTGCTCTCGGCCGCCTCCTGGTGGGCCCTGAGCGCGCGCCAGGAGCTGGCGGCCCAGCAGAATGCCTTGCTGGTGGCCAATGCCCTGGCCCCCATGCTGGCTTTCGAGGACCAGACGGCCGCCCATGCCGAGCTGACGGCCTTCGCGCGCCGCCCCGATCTGCTGGAGCTGCGCCTGCTGGACCGCCAGCGCGCGGAGTTCGCGGTCTGGCGCGCCGAGGGCCAGCCCGCCACCCTCGTGGGCCAGCCGGCCGCCCTGCCTGCCGAGGCGCAGACCCTTCATGTGGGCAGCGAGCTGCGGGTCTGGGTGCCGGTGCGTTTTCGCGGCGAGACCCTGGGCGCCCTGCTGCTGCGCGAAAGCCTGCTGAGCCTGCAGCGCGAGATGATGCGCGGCCTGGCCCTGGCGGTGCTGGTCACCCTGCTGGCCATTGCCCTGGCCTCGCGGGCCCTGCGCAGCGTGCAGCGCCGCGCCCTGGCGCCCATCGTGGAGCTCTCGGCCCTGGCCGAGCGGGTGGCGCGCGAGCGCGATTACGGTCTGCGCGGCCGCGTGCGGCGCGAGGACGAGGTGGGCAGCCTGACCGCGCGCTTCAACGAGATGCTGGAGCGCATCGAGGTCTGGCAGGCCGATCTGCACCAGCAGCTCAGACAGGAGCAGGCCGCCGGCCAGGAGCTGCAGCAGCTGGCCCATTTCGACAGCCTGACCCAGCTGCCCAACCGGCTCTTCTTTCAGCGGGCCCTGCAGGGGCTGGTGGCCCAGACCCTGCAGCCGGGGCGTCTGGCGGCCCTGATGTTCATCGACCTGGACAACTTCAAGCAGGTCAACGACCGCCACGGCCACGAGGCCGGCGACTGGGTGCTGCGCGAGGTGGCGGCGCGCATGCAGTCGGTGCTGCGCAGCAGCGACCAGCTATGCCGCCTGGGCGGCGATGAATTCGCCCTGCTGCTGTCCCAGCTGCCCGACGAGGGCGTGGCCGAGCAGCTGGCCGGCCGCCTGATTGCCGCGGTGCGCGCACCGCTGTACTGGCAGGGGCAGCTGCTGCCCGTGGGCGCCACCGTGGGCCTGGCCTTCTGCCCGAGCGATGCGCAGGATCCTGCCGAGCTGCTGCGCCGGGCCGACGAGGCCATGTATGCCGCCAAGCGCGCCGGCAAGAACTGCTACCGGAGGGCCGATGCGAGCGCGGGCTGAGCGCGGCCTCGTCAGCGCCCTGGCCCTGCTGGCGGCCGCCGGCGTGCTGGCACAGGCCGAGGCGCCCGAGCCCAGCCTGGAGGAGCTGATGCGCCAGGGGCTGCCCGGGCTCTCGCGCCGCGCCGAGGTGAGCACGGCGGCGCGTCAGGCGCAGTCGGCCGACCGGGCGCCCACCCTGACCTATGTGCTGACGGACGAGGACATCCGCGCCCAGGGCTGGCGCAATCTGACCGATGTGCTGAACCAGCTGCCCGGCCTCTTCATCAGCTCCAACGGCTCGTTCAGCTATGTGGGCGCGCGCGGTCTGGGCCGGCCTGGTGACTTCAATGCGCGGGTGCTGCTGCTGATCGACGGCATGCGGGCCAACGAGAACATCTACGACGCCGCCCAGGTGGGGGCCGAGTTTCCCTGGATCTGGATCTGATCGAGCGCGTGGAGTTCACGCCCGGACCGGGCTCGGCCCTCTACGGCAACAACGCCATGTTCGGCGTGATCCAGGTGATCACCAAGCGGGCCGACAAGCTGGCCGGCGCGCGTGCACGTTTGCAGCTGGGCGAGCGCGGCCTGCGACGCTGGCTGGCCTCCTATGGACAGCGCCTGGAGTCCGGCGGCGAGTGGTGGCTGGCGCTGGGGGGATCGACCCAGTCCCGGCTGGAACCCATGGTCGACCCCTTGCCGCGCGACCGTGCGGCGGTGCTGGCTCACAACAGCGAGCGGGTGCAGCGCCTGCTGGGGCACTGGAGCCAGGGCGGCCTGAGCCTGCGCGCCGGCGTGGCCCAGCGCGAGCGTATCCTGCCCATCGAAGTGGGCACAGCCGATGCCTACCGCATCGACGGGACCCGGGATCTGAGCCGCCAGGCCTATGTCTCGCTGCGCTACGAGGGCCGCCTCAGCGACGACTGGGACTGGCAGCTGGGTCTGGACCAGCAGCGCGGCCTCTTTCACGGCGACCAGCCCTTTGAGGACGAGCAGGGCCGGCGTCTCGCCTACCGCAGCCGCTCCCTGGGCCGCTGGACCGATCTGGAGCTGCTGCTGAGCGGCCAGCCCTGGGCACAGCAGCGCTGGACCCTGGGCCTGGAGCTGCACCGCGACGAGCGCCAGCGCATGGAAGTGGGCGTGCGCGGCCAGGCACCGCAGCAGGTGAGCGGCGGCGCGAACCGCCGCCTGGGCCTGTTCGTGCAGAACCAGCTGAGCCTGGGCGAGCGCCATGAGCTGGTGCTGGGCTGGCGCTTCGATGACTCGCGCTACGGCGGCCGGGCCCAGAACCCGCGCCTGGCCTGGGTCTGGCGTCCCCTGCCTGAATCCAGTCTGCGCCTGCAGCATGGCAGCGCCTACCGGGCCGCCAATCTTTTCGAGTTCACGGTCAACGCCGCCGACGGCCGGCCCACACCCCAGGCCGAGCGGGTCAGGAGCACAGAGCTGGCCTGGGAGCAGTCCCTGGGGCCGGGGCTGCGCTACAGCGCGGCGCTCTATCACGCACGCCTGCAGGACCTGATCACGCTCAGCAGCGAGCGCCTGCGCTATGAGAATGCACCCACCGCGCGCAGCTGGGGCCTGGATCTGGGCCTGGAGCGGCGCTGGGCCGCTGGCCAGCAGCTGAGCCTGACCCTGAACCTGCAGCGCTTGCGCGATCAGCTGGGCCTGGAACTGAGCAACTCGCCCGAGCTGCTGTTCAAGGCGCGCATGCAATGGCCGCTGGCGCCTGCCTGGCGCCTGGGCTGGAGCCTGCTGGCCATGGATCAGCGCGAGACGAATGCCGGCCCGCTGCCGGGCTATGGGCTGCAGCAGCTCAATCTGAGCTGGACCCCCGACCTGCACAGCGAGCTGGCCCTGGGTCTGCACAATCTGGCCAACAAACGCTATTTCGACCGCACCGAGCCGACGGGCCCGCCCCTGCGCCGCGAGGGCCGCAGCGCCCTGCTGAGCTACAGCCGGAGCCTGCCATGAAGGTCGCCGCCCTGCTGCTGCTGGCCCTGCTCTTGCTGCTGCCGGAACGCGCCCGGGCCATCGATGCCGAGGACCAGCTCAAGGCCGCCTTTGTCTACCGCTTCGTGCAGTACACCCAGTGGCCCCCGCCGCCGCTGCGCGAGTTCAGCTATTGCGCCGTGGGCGGTGGCGGGCTGCCCGAGGCCTTGCGGGTGGTGGCGGCCAAGCCCCTGGATCTGCCCTATGTGCGCTTTAATCAGCCGGCCACGCCCGAACAGGCGCGGCAATGCCAGATCCTGCTGCTGGCTTTCGAGGAGCGGGCCGAGCTGCTGCGCTGGCAGCGCGAGCTGGCCGATGCGCCGGTGCTGACCGTGGGTGACGGGGCCGAGGCCTTTCGTGCCGGCCTGGCCATCGCCCTGGTGCTTGAGCCCAATGGCCTGAGCTTTCGCATCAATCTGGCCGAGGCCCGGCGCCGCGGCCTGACCCTGAGCTCCCAGCTGCTCAAGCTGGCGCGCGAGGTGCGCTGAGCGGCGCCGATCAGCTCAGCCGAAGGCGGCCAGCAGGCGCTCCAGCGCCACCATGAAGGGCGTCTGCATCAGGGGCAGGGTAGCCACCATGCCCACCAGTCCGATGCTCACGGTGAGCGGGAAGCCCACCGAGAACACATTGATCTGCGGCGCCACGCGCGAGATCACGCCCAGCACCAGGTTCACGAACATCAGCATGGTGATCAGGGGCAGGGCGATCCAGAGACCGATGCGGAAGATCTCCGCGCCCCAGGTCTGCGGCTGGGCCGCGCGCAGAAAGGCGAAGGGCTCCTGACCCACCGGGAAGGCGTGGAAGCTCTGCACCAGGGCCTGGATCAGCAGCAGGTGGCCGTTGATGGCGATGAAGAGAAAGGCCACCATGGCGCCGAAGAAGCGCGCGCTGGCCGTGCCCTGGCTGCCGGTGGCGGGGTCGAAGAAACCGGCGAAGTTCAGACCCATCTGCAGGCCGATCAGCTCACCCGCGAACTCCAGCGCGGCAAACACCAGGCGCACCGCAAAGCCCATGGACAGGCCGATCAGCAGCTGCTGCGCCAGCAGCAGCAGGAGCAGGGGTGGGCTGTCCAGCGGCACCACGGGCATGGCCGGCAGCGAGGGCTGGGCCGCCAGCGCGATGAAGACCGCCAGGCCCACGCGCACCCGCATGGGCACATTGCGCTGGCTGAACACCGGCATGCCGGCAAACAGGGCCAGCACCCGGATCGCCGGCCACAGCAGCGGCGTGAGCCACTCCAGCAGCTGGGCTTCGGTGAAACTGAACATCGTGTCCTGGCCGTGGCGGGGGTTGCCGATCGAAGGCCGCCGATCCGGCTCAGCCGACGACTTGCGGAATGGTTTGCAGGGTGCGCTGGATGTACTCGACCAGGGTGGTCATCATCCAGGGGCCGGCCACGGCCAGCACCAGCACCGCGGCGATCACCTTGGGCACGAAGGACAGCGTGGCCTCGTTGATCTGGGTGGCGGCCTGGAACACGCTGACCAGCACGCCGACCGCCAGCACCACCAGCAGTATGGGCGCGGCCACCATCAGCAGCATGTACAGGCCCTGCTGGCCGAAAGTGAAGACTTGTTGGGCATCCATGGGCGTGTCTCTTGAGGAATAGCTACTGTGCGAAGCTGGCCGCCAGGGAGCCCAGCAGCAGGTTCCAGCCATCGGCCAGCACAAAGAGCATGAGCTTGAAGGGCAGGGCCACCAGCACCGGCGACAGCATCATCATGCCCAGGCTCATCAGCACGCTGGAGACGATCATGTCGATCACCAGAAAGGGAATGAAGATCAGGAAGGCGATCTGGAAGGCGCTCTTGAGCTCGCTGGTCACGAAGGCCGGCACCAGCACGCGAAAGGGCAGGGCCTCGGGCTTGACCTGGCCCTCCAGCTTGGCCAGGCGCGAGAACAGGGCCACATCGGACTGGCGGGTCTGCTTGAGCATGAAGCCGCGCATGGGCACTTCGGCGCGCTTGAGCGCCTCCTCAAAGCCGATCTGGCCGGCCGAGTAGGGCTGCCAGGCCTGCTCGTAGACCTTGTCCAGCGTGGGACTCATCACGAAGAAGGTCAGGAAAAGCGAGAGCCCGATGATGACCTGGTTGGGCGGCGCGGCCTGGGTGCCCAGGGCCTGGCGCATCAGGGACAGCACGATCACGATGCGGGTGAAGCCCGTCATCATCAGCAGCACCGCGGGCAGGAAGCCCAGGGCGGTGAAGAAGAGCAGGGTCTGGATGGGCACCGAGAAGCTGCTGCCGCCAGGCCCCTGGCCCACCAGCAGGGGCAGGGTGGCGGGGGGCGGCGCGCTCTGGGCCAGGGCGGCGCCACCGGCCAGCAGCAGCACGGCCCCCAGGGCCGCGCGGCGCAGAAGCTCAGGACGCATCACCGCTCTCCTTGCGCAGCTTGCTCTTGAGCAGCTGGGCGAACGGGGGCAGGGCGGGCGAGCCCGCGCCCGGCGCGGCTTCGGCCTGGGGCGGCATCACATGCAGGGTGCTGATCTGCTGGGCGGTCACGCCCAGCACCAGCCAGCGGCGGTCCTCGCCCTGGCCCACCTCCACGGTCAGCAGGCGCTGGTTGGGGGAAAGCTGCAGCACCGCCACGGTGCGCATCTGGCCCTGAGCGCCGGCGCCGCCCAGGGGCGTGCGCTTGAGCAGCCACAGGATGGCGGGGATCAGCGCCAGGATGGCGACAAACCAGAGAAGGGGCAGGAGGTTGCTATTGCTCATGGCCCGGCCATTCTGGGCCGGGCTTGAGGGCGGCAATCGCCGGTGAAAGCGGCCGAATCAGGCCCTGGTCAGGCTTTTGAGAGCCGGCGCATGCGCTCCGAGGGCGTGACGATATCGGTCAGGCGGATGCCGAACTTGTCGTTCACCACCACCACCTCGCCCTGGGCGATCAGGTAGCCGTTGACCAGCACGTCCATGGGCTCGCCGGCCAGGGCGTCCAGCTCCACCACCGAGCCCTGGGCCAGCTGCAGGATGTTCTTGATCGGGATGCGGGTGCGGCCGAGTTCAACCGTGAGCTGGACGGGGATGTCCAGGATCATGTTGATGTCGCTGCCCGCCGCATTCACCGGAGTGGGGCTGAAGTTGGCAAAGCTGGCGGGCGCGACCTGTTCGGGCGCGGCCTGCACCTCCTCGGCCACCTCGGCGGGCTTGGCTTCGGCGAGTGCGGCGGCCCATTCGGCCGCCATCGCGTCCTGTTCTTCTTGGGATGGGGTGTCAGGTGACATCGCGGGCTCCCAGCCAGCCCGCATCCGGACTGGTCAGCATCTTGTCAATCTTGAGGGCGTATTTGCCGTTGGAGGTGCCGTAGTGGCAGTCGAAGACCGGCACTCCATCGATCTTGGTCTGTATCAGCGGGTTCAGGTCCAGCTCGATGAAGTCGCCGGGCTTGAAGGCCAGCAGCTGCTCCACCGTGGCCGGGGCCGAGGCCAGCTCGGCCACCAGCTCCACCTCGGCGGCCTGGATCTGGTGCTTGAGCAGATTCACCCAGCGGCGGTCGGGCTCGGCCGAGTCACCCACCGTGGTGGAGTAGAGCACGTCGCGGATCGGTTCCAGCGTGGAGTAGGGGATGCAGAAATACACCGTGCCGCTGGTCTCGCCGATCTCCAGCGTGAAGCTGGTGGAGACCACGATCTCGCTGGGCGTGGCGATATTGGCGAACTGGGGCTGCATCTCCGAGCGCTGGTAGTCCAGCTCCAGCGGGTACACGCCCTTCCAGGCCTTCTGGTACTCGGCCGTGATCACCTCCACCAGGCGCAGGATCACGCGCTGCTCGGTGGCGGAAAAGTCGCGGCCCTCGATACGGGCGTGGAACTTGCCGATGCCGCCGAACAGGGAGTCGATCACCGCGAACACCAGGGTGGGGTCGCAGACGATCAGGCCCGAACCGCGCAGCGGGCGCACCGAGACGATGTTGAAGTTCGTGGGCACCACGATCTCGCGCAGGAAGGCGCTGTACTTCTGCACCTTGATGCCACCGATGGCGACCTCGGGGCTCTTGCGGATGAAGTTGAAGAGGCCGACGCGGATATTGCGGGCGAAACGCTCGTTGATGATCTCCATCGTGGGCATGCGCCCACGCACGATGCGTTCCTGGCTCGCCAGGTTGTAGTCGCGTATGCCGCCGACCTGCTCCTCCTCGGCCTCGAGCTTCTGGCTCTCGCCGGTGATGCCTTGAAGCAGGGCATCGACTTCGTCTTGCGAAAGGATCTGCTGGTTCATTGCACGATGAAGCTGGAGAACAGGACGTTGGTGACCGGGTTGTAGACGGGGGCGCGGCGCTTCTTCTTTTTCTTCTTGGGCGCGTCGGTGGCCTCGTCTTCTTCCTCATCCTCGATCTCGATGCCCACGGGCCGCACCGACTCGCGCATGATCTCGCGCGCCAGCTTTTCCTTGCCCTCGCGGGAGAGCAGCTCGGCCGAGGTCTTGTAGGACAGCACCATCAGGATATTGCTGCGGATGGCCGGCATATAGGCCTTGAGCTGGTCGGCGAACTTCGGGTCGGCCACTTCCAGGGTCACGCCGATCTGGGCGAAGCGGTCCACGTCCTTGTCGGCCAGATTGACGGTGAAAGGGTCCAGGGGCACGAAGACCGGCGGTGTGCCGGGCTTGGGGGCGGCATGCACGGGCGCGGCGGGCGCATGCGCCTCTTCCTCGCCCTCGCCCTCGGCGGCGGGCTTCTTCTTGAGCAGCAGCACGGCCGCAACGCCACCCACCACCAGCACGAGCACCAGGGCCACGATGATGATGATGAGTTTTTTCTTGCCCCCTCCTGCGGGAGCGGCGTCGGGTGCGGCAGCGGTGGCCATGAAGACTCCTTGATCAGCGGTGGACGGGCCCTGCTCGGCCCAATCCCTCATGCTTGCCTATTATTGGGAAGCGGCGCCAGGGGCATGCATCAAAAAAGCCCCTCAAAGCGTCCATGTTCCTCAGGCGTAGACGTCCACCACCCCGCGCGTGCGGGCTGCGGGTCGGGGCGCGGCGGGCAGGGGCTCGGTGCCGGCCGCAGTGCCGCCGGCTTCGCCGCGGCCGGCGCCACGGCCCTGGGCCTCGCCGGACTGCTGCTGGGCCGAGGGGTCGCGCTGCTCGCGCGGCTGCTGGAACACGCCGCCGCCGCTCAGGGTCAGGCCGCTGTCGCGCAGGGCGCTGGCGAGTTCGGGCAGGCCGCGTTCCAGCACGGCACGGGTCTCGGCCTGATCGCTCATGAAGGACACCTGGGCCTGCTGGCCGTCCACCACGATCTGCACCTGCACCGGCCCCATCTCGGCGGGGTTCAGGTGCAGCTCGGCGCGCTGCACACCCTCCGCTGCCAGCACGCTCACCCGTGCGGCCATCTCGGGGGCGAATTCGCTGCTGTGCAGGGGCTGGGCCAGGGCCACGGCCGGGCTGTTGCGCGCGGCCTGGGTCTCGGCGGCGGCCGAGCCCTGGGCGCCATGCAGGGCGCGCAGGGACTCCGCCGGCAGGCTCTGGGCCTGCTCCAGGCGCGCGGCAAAGCTGGGCGCAGCGGCACCGTCCTTCTCGGCGGTCTGGGTGAGTTGGCGGCCATCGCCGGCGTCCTCGCCGCGGCCGGCACGGCCAGCGGCGGCGCTCTCGGTGCCCAGGTCCTTGCCGCCGTGCGCTTCATGGGGGCCGCGTCCGCCCGTGCCCTTCAGGGCTTCGGTGCCGCCAGCGGCATCCGGGCGGGCGGCCGGATCTGCGTTCTCGGCGTCGGCCGGGGCGGCCTGGCCCGGGGCCGCGCCCTGCGCCAGGGCGGCCTGGGCCGCGGCGTCGGTGGGCACCGTCTCGCCCAGCAGGGCCTGGACGGAGGCCTGGGCCTGGCCGGGCGTGAGCGGGGTGGGGGTGCCGGGGTCCGTGCCGGGGGTGGCGGCCTGGGCGGCCTGGTCGGCCGCTGCATCCGCGCCGGCCTGGGTGCGGTCCTGGGTCTCGGCTGCCGTATCACCCTCGCCCGAGCCGGCCGCGGCACGCTGGGCGGCCTGGCCCTCGGGGGCGGTCTGCGAGCCCTGGCTGCCTTGTGCGCCGGACTGGGCTTTCTTGTGTGCCGCCTCGTTCTGGCGGGCGCGGGCCTCGGCCGTCTTGCCCTCGGCGGGGCGCGGCGCGCTGGCGCGCTGGGCGGCGGGCTCGGCGGCCTTGGCGGGGGCCGGCTGGGGCGCAGCCTGAGTCGGCTGCGGCATTGGGGCGGCCGGAGCCTTGGCCTGCTCACGCAGCAGGGCCGAGAAATTGGGCGTGCTGCCTTCGGCGGCGGCGTGGCTGCCGGCCAGGGGCGCGCGCGGGGCGCTGCCCAGGCCGGCGAGCAGGGAGCTGGACAGAGGCGTCATGGCGGGGCTCCCGGGCTCAGGCGCTCAGGCGCACAAAGGGGTTCATCTGAGAGAGCGCGGCGCGGGCGGCCTGCTCGTCGGTGGCCTTCTGCTCGCGGCGCTGGGCGCTGCGGCGCAGCTCGCCCTGGCGGCGCTCGATCAGCTTGCGCACCGAGGCCACGCGCAGCTCCAGGTCGCGCAGGGCCTCGCGGGCGCGCTCCACGCGCTGCTGGGCGAACTGGCTCACCGCCCCCTGCTGGGCGATGGCCTGGTCCAGGCGCTGACCGAAATTCTGGTAGTGACCCACGATGTCTATCGTGGTCTGGCGCGCGAACTGCTGGGTCCAGCGCTGCTGGTAGTCGCTGCGGTACTGGCCCAGCTGCTGGGCCTGGGCCTGGGCGGCCTCGGCCTGGCGCTGCAGTTCCTGCAGCTTGGCCAGGGCGTCGTCGCGCTCGGCTTCGGCGCGCTCCAGCAGGATGTTCAGGGCTTGGGTGCTCATGAAAGGCTCTCCGTATCTGGCTTATCGGCCGTTTTCACGGCTGATTGACCACCATCTCGAGCTGGCCGACGCTCTCGTCCAGGCCGGCGGGGCTGTGCATGTCCTGCTGCAGCAGGCGGATCATGTCGGGGTGCAGGCGCACGGCGAGGTCGAGCTCGTGATCGTGACCGCTCTGGTAGGCGCCGAGCTGGATCAGGTCGCGCGCCTTGTTGTACTTGGCTAGCAGCTGGCGGAAGCGGCGGGCCGCCTCCAGATGGGCCTGGGGCGCCACATTGCTCATCACGCGCGAGATCGAGCGCTCGATGTCGATGGCGGGATAGTGACCGGCCTCGGCCAGCTCGCGCGAGAGCACGATATGGCCGTCCAGGATGCCGCGGGCGGCATCGGCAATCGGGTCCTGCTGGTCGTCGCCCTCGCTCAGCACGGTGTAGAAGGCGGTGATCGAGCCCTCGCCGGCCAGGCCGTTGCCGCTGCGCTCCACCAGCTGGGGCAGCTTGGCGAAGCAGCTGGGCGGATAGCCCTTGGTGGCGGGCGGCTCGCCGATGGCCAGGGCGATCTCGCGCTGGGCCATGGCGTAGCGGGTGAGCGAGTCCATCAGCAGCAGCACGTGCAGACCCTGGTCGCGGAAGTGCTCGGCAATCGCCGTGGCATAGGTGGCGCCCTGCATGCGCACCAGGGGCGGAGCATCGGCCGGCGCGGCCACCACCACGGAGCGGGCCAGGCCTTCCTCGCCCAGGATGTCCTCGATGAATTCCTTGACCTCGCGGCCGCGCTCGCCGATCAGGCCCACCACGATCACATCGGCCTGGGTGTAGCGCGCCATCATGCCCAGCAGCACCGACTTGCCCACGCCGGTGCCGGCGAACAGGCCCAGACGCTGGCCGCGGCCCACGGTGAGCATGGCGTTGATGGAGCGCACGCCGGTGTCCAGCGGGGTGCGCACCGGATCGCGGTCCATGGCGTTGATGGGGCGGCGGATCATGGGCTCGTCGTGCACCAGGTCCAGCGGGCCGCGGCGGTCCAGCGGGTGGCCGTGCGGGTCCACCACCCGGCCCAGCAGGCCGCTGCCCATGGGCAGGTGCAGGCCGCGGTCCTCGTCGCGGCGCCAGGGGTGCTGGGGCTTGCCCAGCTGGGGCGCGCGCGGCGGGGTGAAGCGCGGCAGCACCAGGGCGCCGCTGGAGAGACCCTGCACCTCGTCGGTGGGCATCAGGAAGGCGCGGTCGCCCGAGAAGCCCACCACCTCGGCCTTGACCGGGGCGCTGCCGCGGCGCGAGCTATTGCCCAGGCGCGGCGGATGGATCTCGCAGACCGAGCCCACCGGCACCTTGACGCCGGTGGCTTCCAGCACCAGGCCGGCCACGCGCACCAGCTTGCCCTGGGGCTCCAGGGGCACGGGCGTGGCGGCGAAGGACTGCAGATCGTCCAGATAGCGGGTCCAGCGCTCCTGGCGGCCGGCAGCCAGCGGCGGGGTGGGGCTGTAGGGGGCGTCCATGCTCAACGGCCTTCACCAATATCGGCAGCCGGGACTTCGCCTGCGCGGCGGTCTTCCCACAGCGACTGCTGGCCCATGGCGGCGCTGATCTGCAGCCAGCGTGCGGGCAGGGTGGCGTCCACGCTGCCGATGTCGGAGTCGACCTTGCAGCCGCCGCGGGCCACTTCGGCATCGGGGATGATCTGGGCCTCGCGGGCCTTCATCTCCTCGCCGGCGCCCTCCAGCACCAGGGGCAGGTCCTCGGGGTTGACGCGCACGCGCACATGGCGGGCCGAGAGCTGCAGGGCCTCGACCGCGTCATGCGCCACATGGGCGATCAGCTCGGGGCGCTGGCTCAGCTCGCTGCGCACGACCTGGCGGGCCAGCTCGGTGGCCATGGCGGCCAGGGCCTGGGCCATCTGCTCTTCCAGCTCGCGGAACTCGCTGTCGAAGCTCTGCACCAACTGGCCGATCTGGGCGCTCATCTGCTGGGCAAAGCTCTTCTTGAAGGCGTCCAGCGCGGCCATGCCGTCGCGGTAGCCGTCCTGGTAGCCGGCCTGGCGGGCGCTGTGCAGCAGCTCGTCCAGCTGCGGTTCGGGTTCGGGTGCCGGGGCGGCCGCGGGTGGCGGGGCCGGCGGGGCGGGGGCGTAGACGGGCGGACGGCGGGCCTCGGGCGCGCCCTCGAGCGCACCGGGGGTCCAGGCCGAAAAGCCCGAGAGTTCCTCACGCGGGATGATGCGGCTGTAGGCGCCGCGGCGCTCCTCGCCCGAGCGGCGCTCGGGCGGTGGAACTTGGCGGGGGGGCGGTTGGCGCGGAGGCATGGTGAGCGTGTGAGCTGCTTACAGGAACTGGTCGTCGCCGCCGCCGGCCAGCATGATGGTGCCCTCGTCCACCAGACGGCGCACGATCTTGAGCATTTCCTTCTGTTCGGCTTCCACCTCGGACAGGCGCACCGGGCCGCGCGACTCCAGGTCCTCGCGCAGGGTCTCGGCCGCGCGGCTGGACATATTGCGGAAGACCTTCTCGCGCAGCTCGGGGCCGGCGCCCTTGAGGGCCACGACCAGGGACTCGCTCTGCACCTCCTTGAGCACGGCCTGGATGCCGCGGTCGTCGATCTTCTCGAGATCGTCGAAGGTGAACATGTTGTCCATGATCTTCTGGGCCAGATCGGTGTCGGCCTCGCGGATGTAGTCCAGCACCGAGGCCTCGACCGAGGAGCCCATCATGTTGATGATCTCGGCCGCGGTCTTGACGCCGCCGAGGTTGGACTTCTTCATGCGCTCGCCGCCGGCCAGCACCTGGCTCATCACCTCGTTGAGGTCCTTGAGCGCCATGGGCTGGATGCCGTCCAGCGTGGCGATGCGGATCAGCACCTCGTTGCGCTGGCGTTCGGTGAAGACCTTGAGCACCGAGGAGGTCTGGTCGAAGTCCAGGTGGGCCAGGATGGCGGCGATGATCTGCGGGTGCTCGTTGCGCAGCAGCTCGGCCACCGAGGCCGCGTCCATCCACTTCAGGCTCTCGATGCTGGAGACATCGCCGCCTTGCAGGATGCGGTCCAGCAGCAGATTGGCCTTGTCGTCGCCCAGGGCCTTGCGCAGCACATTGCGCACGTATTCGTCGGTGTCGTTGACCAGCATGCTCTGGGTCTCGGCCACCGCGTCGAAGCGGGTCAGCACCGCTTCCACGCGCTCGCGCGGGATCACCTTGAGCTTGGCAATGGTCTCGCCCAGGCGCTGCACCTCCTTGGGCTGCAGATGCTTGAAGACCTCGGAGGCCTCCTCTTCGCCCAGCGACATCAGCAGGATGGCTGCGTCTTCTACGCCTTGATCGTCCATGGTCTGTGTTCCGTCCTGCCTCAGGCCTCGTCTTCGCCGTGGATCCAGCTGCGCATGATGTTGGCCACGGCCACCGGGTTCTCACGCGCCAGCTGGCGGGCCCGCTCGAGCTTGTCGTTGGAGGCCGGGGCCTCCAGGGCGGGCAGGCCGCCGGGCAGCTCCTGGGCGTCATCCACCACCGCGTCGAGCTGGCCACCGGCCTCACCCTCGGCCGCCACCGGCTCGGGCTCGGGCGGACGGGCGGCGCGGATGGCCGGCCGCACCAGGCCGAAGACCGCGATCAGGGCCACCAGCACCAGGGCCAGGGGCACGGCGGCGGAGCGCAGCAGATCGATCAGCCAGGGCTGCTTCCACAGCGGCACGTCCACCTCGGTGGGCTTGTCCAGCACGAAGGGCGCGGAGATCACCTTGATGGAGTCGCCACGGTCCTGGCTGTAGCCCAGGGCCTCGCGCACCAGCTCGGTCAGCTTGGTGAGCTCTTCGGCCGAGACCGGCTGGCTGGTGGTCTTGCCCTTGGCGTCAGTGCTGGTGCGGTGATTGACCACCACCGCGGCATTCAGGCGCCGCACCGTGCCCACCGCATTGCGGGTGACGCGCACGGTCTTGTCCAGCTCGTAGTTGGTGACGTTCTCGCGGCGGGTGCTCTGCTGGCCGCCGGCGCCGCCCTGGGCGGGCTGCAGGGCCTGGGCCTGGCCGTTGATGGGCGCGGTGGCCGGCACGGGCGGCTGGTTGGTGGCGGCACCGGGCACGCCGGTGGGCAGCTGCGGGTTGGCGTTGATCGCCTCCTGGCTCTGCTGGCTGCGCACCGAGGCCTGGGCATTGGCGCCCTGGTTGGGCTTGTATTCCTCGGCGGTGGACTCGATCTGGGAGAAGTCCAGGTCGGCGGTGACGGTGGCACGCAGATTGTCGCGGCCCACCACCGGCTCCAGCAGCTCGTAGATGCGCTTGTGCAGATTGGCCTCGACCTGCTGCTTGTACTGCAGCTGCTGGCTGTCCAGGCCGTTCTGGTTGTCGTTGTTGTTGGAGAGCAGGGCGCCGGTGCTGTCCAGCACCGACACGGCCTTGGGGCTGAGCTCGGGCACCGAGGCCGAGACCAGGTGCACGATGCCGGCCACCTGGGCGCGGTCCAGCGCGCGGCCGCCGCGCAGGGTCAGCATGACCGAGGCGCTGGGCTTCTGCTGCTCGCGGAAGAAGCCGTTCTGCTGCGGCATGGCCAGGTGCACGCGGGCGTCCTGCACATCGGCCAGGGCGGTGATGGTGCGGGTCAGCTCGCCCTCCAGCGCGCGCTGGAAGTTCAGGCGTTCGTTGAACTGGGTCTGGCCGATGGAGGTCTTGTCCATCAGCTCGAAGCCCACGGTGCTGCCCTTGGGCAGGCCGGCCGAGGCCAGCTTCATGCGCACGTCGTAGACCTGGGCGGCCGGAACCAGGATGGTGCCGCCCGGCTCGTGGCGGTAGGGCACGTTCATCTGGGCCAACTGGGCGATGACGGCGCCGCCGTCCTTGTCGGACAGGCCGGTGAAGACCGGGCGATAGTCGCCCTGGGAGGAGTACAGGGTGATGGCCAGCACCACGCCGGCCAGGGTGGCCAGACCCAGGCCCAGACCCAGCTTGCTGCGCAGGGGCAGGGCCGCCAGACGCGCGGCAAAGCCGGCCGGCTGGGCGGCTTGGGCCGGCTCCACCAGGGCGGTGGGGGCGGGAGTGGCGAGGGCGTTGTCCATGAGGCCGGGTGTTTTCTGTGCGGTTTCACACGGGGGAGCGCGGAGCTCTCCCCTTGGCCTTCATTATTCGGAAAGCCCCCCTCAAGAAAGCCGGGAACAGGCCGATGAACCGAGCGCAGTTCCTCCCATCGGCGCGGCCGTCCTTGCTTAGGATTCAGTCCAAGGCAGACACCGCCATGGACCTCAAGCTCAGACCCTTCGACTTCGCCCAGGCCGCCGCCCGCGCCGGCCTGGCGGCCAATGGCCAGCCCCTGACCAAGCCGGTCAAGGGCACGGGTAGCTTTGGCGACGCCATGACCCAGGCGATGAAGAGCGTCAGCCAGTCTCAGACCGAGGCCAGCCGGCTGCAGCGCGAGGTGCAGCTGGACAATCCCAATGTCAGCCTGGAAGACACCATGATCGCCATGCAGAAGGCGCAGATCGGTTTCCAGGCCACCCTGCAGGTGCGCAACCGCCTGGTCTCGGCCTATTCCGAGATCATGAATATGCAGGTCTAAGGTTCCCCCACCCCCTACGGCCTGCGGCCGCCAAAGCCGGAGGCTGTGGCCGTCGCGAGGCACAAAGAGTCCGCAGGGACTCTTTGTGTCCGCGCTCCGCTCGCTCAAGGGGGCACAGGCGAGGGCCCGGCGGAGCCGAATCCCCGCGTGTCGCGCGGTCCAAGCCCTCGATCAGGATTTGCGCAGCAGGCGCTGGCGCTTTTGCGTCTGGTCGATGTAGAGCTGCAGGGCGCGCTCCGCGCCCTGGGGCAGCCGGCCGAAGGCGCAGCCCAGGCGCGGGCCGGCATCGGCCTCGCTCACATGCTGCACGCGCAGCTCGCAATTGAAATAGTTGTCGCGCTCCAGCTCCACCCGCACCTCGGCCAGCACCTGGCCGGCGCCGGGGCGGGGCAGGCCTGGTGGCAGCTGTAGGGCCAGGCCGGTGACGCTGAGGTCCAGCACGCGCAGCTGCAGCGCCATATCGGGGTGGTCGGGGTGCTGCAGCAGCACGCGTGGTGCGCCCAGAGGCTGGACGCGGAAGGCCTGGCGGCGCTGAAAGCGGTAGAGCTGCTGGGGCCAGGGGGCACGCAAGGTGTCCATGGCCGGCCCCTGCACCAGCACCAGGGGACCCAGCTCGAACTCCAGCCGGATCTGGTCCAGATAGGCCACGGCCATGACCTCGGGGCTGTCGATCAGGGCCTGCAGCTGACCCGCATGACCTTGCGCCTCCAGATTCAGGGCGTGACGCTCGGGGTCCAGATTCCACAAGCGGGTGCCATAGCTCAGGCCCTCGGGCGTGCTGAGCTGCAGCGTCACCTGCTGGCTCAGCAGCTGGCGCAGCCAGGCCTCGATCTCGGGGTCGGCATCAACGCGGAAATCGTCGGGGCGCTGCTCGGTGGCTTCTTGTGGGCTCATCTGTGAAAAAGCCCGGCAGGGGCCGGGCCTTGCTGGTGTCAGTGCACCATTTTGCTCTTGCCGGCCAGGACGCGGTCCAGGTCTTCCAGCCAGGGTTCGGCCAGGTGTCGGATCTCGGCATCATTGAGCAGGATGCGCTGCATGATGCGGGTCTTGAGCTTGGCCTCTTCGGGGGCCAGCTGGTCGCGAGAGGCGGCGTGCTTGAGCTGGGAGATCAGCAGCACGCAAGCACCTTCGAGCTTGACCACTTCGTCCCAGTTGCCCGAGCGGGCGGCGCTGAGCATGTCGGCGCTGGCTTGCTCGATGGCTTCGTAGTAACTCAGGAGATGGGTGTTCATGGGCGTGGTCCGCGGATGAATCATGTGGAGTTGAAGGTGCCGGTTCTCAGGCGGCGACGCGTTGGGGCTTGTTGGCTTGACCGACCTCGCTGCCGATGCTGGCCCAGGCCTCGCGCACCGGGGCCAGCAGCTGCTGGCACTCCTCGATGGCGGCGCTGTCGCCGTGCAGATTGGCCTGGGTCAGGCGCATGCACATATAGGCGTAGAGATCACGCAGATCGGCGGCCAGCTGGCCGCTGTCCATATTGAGGGCTGCTTTGAGGCCCTCGTCCAGGATGCGCACCGCACGGGTGAGGGAGCGGCTCTTGAGTTCCAGATTGCCGGCGGCGATGGCGCCGCGGGCCTGGCTCATGGCGTCGTTCAGACCGTCGAAGAGCAGCTCCACCAGACGGTGCGGCGTGGCATTGAGCACATCGGTTTCCAGACCCACCTTGCTGTACATGGCGCTGCCGCGGTGGGCGCGCGATGCAAAGGGGGATGCGTTGCCGTACATAGTCTTGGTTCCGTTGGGGCCTTGTTGTATGTTTCTTCGGCCTCGGGGCGCGGAACTTGAGCCTTGGGCTCGCGCATATGTGTCGCATTGTTGAGAAATACGAACGCCCGGACGGGGCCGGGCGTGTTCGGGCGGCGAGGGTGGGCGCTGTGCGCCCGGATGCTCAGCCCAACAGCCTCATCTGCTGCGACACATAGGTGGACAGGTTGTTCATCTTGCCCATGGTCTTGTCCAGGGCCGTGTACTGGGCGCGCAGCAGCTTTTCGCGGTCGGCCAGGCGCTGCTCCATGGCGTCCTGCTGCTTGCCATTGCGGGTCACGTTGTCGCGCAAGCCCTGGGTGCGGCTGGTGAGGCGGCCGTCGAAGCTCAGGGCGTTGTCGGCAAAGCTGCGCACGCGCTGGGCGAAGCCATTGTTCTCTTCGTTGCCGCTGTCCAGCCCCATGAAGAAGTTCTTCAGGTCGCTGAGATTGCCCAGGGCCTTGTCCAGCTTGGTGGCGTTGATCTTGAGCGTTCCGTCCGAACTCGGGTCCAGGCCGATGTCCGCCAGGCGGGAGCCCAGGCTGCCGCCCAGGGTGGTGGCGCCGGACATCATGCTGCGCAGCTCGCTCTGCACGCCCACCACGGTGGAGTCGCCCTGCAAGGTGCCAGCGGTCTTGGTGCTGGCGTCGTACTTGGTCTGGTCGCGCACCAGGGACATCAGGCTGTTGTAGGCCGTGGCGAATTCGTTCACGGTCTTCTTCAGCGTCTCCTTGTCCTGGGCCAGGGTCAGGGTGACGTCGGCCGTGGTGGGCTTGAGCAGGGTGATGTTCAGGCCGTCGATGGCGTCCTTGAGCTGGTTGCTTTCGGAGACGATGGGCAGGCCGTTCAGCGTGGCCTGTGCATTGCCGGCCGCCTGGCTCTGGGTCATGGAGGCCAGGCCGGCGCTGGGGTCGAAAGCCAGGGCCGAGAGGCCCTGGTCATCGGCATTGCCGCCGTCGGCGTCATTGACCGAGACGCGGAAGCCATTGCTCTCGCCGGTCTCGCTGGAGCGCATGACCAGGCGTGCGCCCGAGGCGTCGTTAACGATGGAGGCTACCACGCCGGCCTTGGCCGAATTGATCTTGTCGCGGATCTGGGTGAGCTGGTCCTCGCCGGGGGCGATATTGATGGTGACCGCGGTGGCGCCGCTCTTGGGCGCGAAGCTGCTCTGATCGGCATTCCAGGTGCCCAGCTCGATGGTGATGCTGCCCGTGCCCACCGTGCCGGGCGCCACCGGCAGCGGCTTGCTGGAGATGGATTGCGAGGTGGCCAGCTTGGTGACCGAGACGGTGGTGGTGCCCGCAGTGTTGCTGGTGGTGCCCGCGGTCACCTGCACGCTGGCAGCATCGGTGGAACTGGCCACGCTGGCGGCCCAGGAATCTGGATTGGTGAGCTTGGCGGCGGCGTCGCGCAGGGCGGAGAGGGCGCTCTGGAGCTTGCCATAGGCGGAAATCTTGGTCTGCAGACCCTCGGTGCGCTTTTGCAGCTGGTCGATCGGCGTGCGCTCGGCGTTGATCAGCCCCTTGATCAGGGACTCATAGCTGGTATTGCTGCCAATGCCGAGTTGGGTGATGGATGCCATGGAAAAACTCCCTAAGCCCCGTCAGAAGGGGGAGGATGTCGGCTCTATCGGCCGATTCTTCAAGAACTGAAGGCCGGCGCGCAGCGATTGCGGGCCGGCCAGCGACATGATGCGGTGAAACGGGCGGCCGGATCAGCCGCCGCGCAGCAGCGAGAGCACCTGCTGCGGCAGCTGGTTGGCCTGGGCCACCATGGCATTGCCGGCCTGCTGCAGGATCTGCGCTCGGCTCAGGTTGGAGGTCTCGCTGGCGTAGTCGGCATCCATGATGCGGCTGCGTGCGGCACTCTGGTTCTCCACCGAGATCTGCAGATTGGCGATCACGGCCTCGAAGCGGTTCTGCGAGGCGCCCAGCACGGCGCGCTGGGAGCTCACGGTGTTGATGGCCGCGTCGATGTTGTCGATCACGGTCTTCAGCGAGGTGGCGTCTGAGGTGTCGTTGATGGTGGACTGGGCGGGGTCCGTCACGGCCACGATGGTGGGTTGCACCGTCATGTCCACCGTCAGCACATCGATGGTGTCGTTGGGTGTGGTGTTGGGGCCGACCTGGAAGGTCTGGGTGCCGGCGTCCGCCCCGGCCAGAATGGTCTTGCCGTTGAAGGTGGTGCCGCCGATCACGCGGCTGATTTCGCGCGCCAGTTCGGTGAACTCCTGGCCGAGGGAGAGTCGGTCGGCGCTGGTGTTGGTGGCGTTGCGGGCCTGGACCGCCAGTTCCCGCATGCGCTGCAAGGTGTCACCCACCTTGCCCAGCGCGCCTTCGGCGGTCTGGGCCAGGGAGATGCCGTCGTTGGCGTTGCGGATCGCCACATTCATGCCGCGCACCTGCGCATTCATGCGCTCGGCAATGGCCAGACCGGCCGCATCGTCCTTGGACGAGTTCACGCGCAGGCCGGACGAGAGCCGCTGCATCGAGACGCCCAGGGAGGACTGCGACGAATTCAGATTGCGCTGCGCATTCAGCGAGGCAATATTGGTATTGATGGTCTGGGGCATTTTCAGCACTCCTGCAGTTTTACGTTCCCCCGGCCTGAACCCAATGTTCGTGTCAGTTTCAGGCCGGAGCCCGGGGGCAGGTCTTGCCTGCAATCCGGGCCGGACCTGGGTCCGGGGTTGGACATGCTTTCACATGCCCGATGGAACGAATTCTGCGAGTGCCTTGCGCTTTCTAAAGCCCGATTAAGGGGCTAAACAACGTCCAAAACCAAGCTGGGAAGCCCCGCCTGGGGCGGGGCGTCGGCCGCGGGCCGGGCCACTCTTACTGGAGCAGACGCAGCACTTGCTGCGGGGCCTGGTTGGCCTGGGAGACCATGGCCGTGCCCGCCTGCTGCAGGATCTGCGCCCGGCTGAGGTTGGCCGTTTCGCTGGCGAAGTCGGCATCCATGATCCGGCTTCGCGCCGCGCTCTGGTTCTCCACCGAGATCTGCAGGTTCGAGATCACGGCATCGAAGCGGTTCTGCGCCGCACCCAGGGTGGCGCGCTCGCCGCTGACCAGGTTGACGGCCTTGTCGATGTTGTCGATCACGGTCTTCAGCGCGGCAGCGTCACCGGTGATGACGGCGCGGTTGGTGCCCTGGTTGTCGTCACCGGCCACGGCCTTGATGTCGGTGTTGGTGGTCATGTCGGTGGTGACCACGTCCACCACGTCATTGGCCGTCGTGTTGGCGCCGACCTGGAAGGTCTGTGTGCCCGCGTCGGCGCCGGCCAGGATGGTCTTGCCGTTGAAGGTGGTGCCGCCCAGCACGCGCTGGATTTCCTTGGCCAGTTCGCCGAACTCCTTGTCCAGCGAGGTCTTGTCTTCGGTGGTGTTGGTGGCGTTGCGGGCCTGCACGGCCAGCTCACGCATGCGCTGCAGCGCGTCGCCCACCTTGGCCATGCCGCCTTCCGCGGTCTGGGCCAGGGAGATGCCGTCATTGGCATTGCGCACGGCCACATTCATGCCGCGCACCTGGGCCTGCATGCGTTCGGCGATGGCCAGGCCGGCCGCGTCGTCCTTGGACGAATTGACGCGCAGACCCGAAGACAGGCGCTGCATGGACGAGGCCATGGACAGCTGCGTGGACGAGGAGTTGCGCTGGGCGTTCAGGGAGGCGATGTTGGTATTGATAACAGCGGGCATGGCTCAATCCTTTCGGTGTCTATCAGAGAACGCGCGGCGGTTGCCGCGTTGTCCGGTTCTTTCGGTTCGATAACCGTCCGACATCCCTGCCATGCAGCCCTGTGCCACACGGCGCCGGTTGACCGGACCACGCAGTCCTTTGATTACTCGGACCCGTTGGGTGAGTTATCGACGACACCTGGATTGACTTGAGACCTTCCTTCTCAAAAAGACCTTGAAAGCGCCGCCCGGTTGGGCGGCGCCTAGGGTGCTTGAGCTGGCGGACCTGTTGCTTCCGCCGTGATGCTAGAGCTTGTTGTCAGGGCCAGCTCGGCTGGCCCAGGGTCATCGAAGAAGCGACAGCACTTGCTGCGGCATCTGATTGGCCTGGGCGATCATCGCGTTGCCCGCCTGCTGCAGGATCTGCGCTCGGCTCAGGCTGGCCGTCTCCGAGGCGTAGTCCGCATCCATGATCCGGCTTCGCGCGGCACTCTGGTTCTCCACCGAGACCTGCAGATTGGAGATCACCGCGTCGAAGCGGTTCTGCGAAGCACCCAGGGTGGCGCGCTCGCCGTTGACGGTGTTGATGGCCTTGTCGATATTGTCGATCACGGTCTTCAGCGCAGCGGTGTCGCCGGTGATGACGGCGCGGTTTGCACCGGTGTTGTCATCACCCGCCACGGCCTTGATGTCGGTGTTGGCCGTCATATCGGTCGTGACCACGTCCACCACGTCGTTGGTGCTGGTGTTGGCGCCGACCTGGAAGGTCTGGGTGCCTGCATCAGCGCCGGCCAGGATGGTGCGGCCGTTGAAGGTGGTGCCGCCCAGCACGCGCTGGATTTCCTTGGCCAGCTCGCCGAACTCCTTGTCCAGCGAGGTCTTGTCGGCCGAGGTGTTGGTGGCGTTGCGGGACTGCACGGCCAGCTCACGCATGCGCTGCAGCGAGTCGCTCACCTTGCCCATCGCGCCTTCAGCGGTCTGGGCCAGCGAGATGCCGTCATTGGCGTTGCGCACGGCAACGTTCATGCCGCGGACCTGGGCCTGCATGCGCTCGGCAATGGCCAGGCCGGCGGAGTCATCCTTGGCCGAATTCACGCGCAGACCCGAGGACAGGCGCTGCATGGAGGTGGACAGGGACAGTTGCGCCGAGGACGTGTTGCGCTGGGCGTTCAGCGAATTGATATTGGTGTTGATGATGGCGGGCATGATGCGCTCTCCTATTTCAGCTACAAGAACTCCCGGCTAAGTGCCGCGACGTGCTTGGGCAGTGGCGCCGAAGCGCTCCACCCTGAGAAAGGCCGAGTTGCCTCGGCACTGACTCGCCCGGCGGCAGTCAACCATGCAGCTTGCGCCCCTCGTTGGACGATCAATCTGTGGCCTCCTCACCGGACCACGCGTCTGTTTCCAGACCCGTTGGAATGGCTATCGGACAGCGCAAGTGGAAACTTGAGCGCTGTTTGTCAAGAGGCTTGATCGTTTGATAAGCGCTGTCGGAACCGTCCTGTTTGTCGATTCCGGCAGGGCCGGGCTGCTGTGATGGCTGTCTGGGTCGGGAAGCGTTCCTTGTGTGGGTAGCTGAAACAGGGCGTCAGTCCGGCGGCTTGCCGGTGCCGGCCCTGTGTTTGATTTCGGCCCCGTGCGCACAGCGCATCCGCCGAGGAAGTGCGGCTTGGCCCCGCTTTTCAAAGGACCGGGCGGCGGCTGCCTCCCTAAAGTTCGCTGCATCGCGGTCGATGTTGCGTGCTTTTTTCACGGCCATCGGCATCGCGAGCCTCAAGTCCGATGCCATGGAGAACTCTATGAACCCACGTCTTCCGATGTCCGCGCCCGGCAAGATGCCTGTCGCTGCGGTCGAGATCGCTGCCGAGGCGTCCCTGCTCCTGGCCCAGGCGCGCAATGCCGCCTTTGCCGAGGTGCAGTGCGGGCGGGTTGGCCTGGGTCTGGGTGTGCTGCAGCAGGCGCTGGAGCAGGAACCCATGAGCCATGAGCTGCTCAGCGATATGGCAGCCCTGCTGCTGGCCACCGGCGAGCTGCAACAGGCCGTGGCCTATGCCAGCCAGGCCCTGGTCCAGCGTCCCGGCCATGGCCCCAGCCTCTACACCCTGGCCTTTGCCCAGTCGGGCCTGGGCGAGCTGCAGACCGCGCGCATGACCCTCACCGATCTGCTGAGCGAGGGCGCGTCCCTGAGCAGTCTGCGTGACGAAGCGCCCTGCCTGGAGCCCGTGGCCCGCACCGAGCTGGCCCGTCTCTTCGCCCTGGAGCGCAAGCCGCAGCCCTGAGCGGGGCGCCCCGAGTCGCCTGGCGGCTTGGGCTTCGAACAGGGACAAGCCGATCCGCGGCGCTTCCGAGCGTGCGCTGATCGGCTTTCTTTATGGGTGGGGATGGCGCGCGGGAGCGCCCGCGCGTGCGCTCAGGCGGGCAGGGCGGCCGGCGGCTGGCCGGCCGTGTGGCGGGCCCACATGCGTTCGTACAGGGCTTCCAGATCGCGGGCGAAGGCGGTCGCGTCGTAGAGCGGCGCCTGGTCCCGGGCCTGCAGCAGGCGGGTCTTGAGCTCGGCACGGCGTCCAGCATCGCGGGCCAGGGTGATGGCCAGGTCCACATAGGCTTCGGCATCCGCACAGACCAGCTCGGGCAGGCCGGCGGCCTGCAGCAGGCTGGCCGAGACCCGGCCGGCAAAGGGTTCGCAGCGCTGGCTGATGACGGGCACACCGGCCCAGAGCGCATCGCTGGTGGTGGTGTGGCCATTGCAGGGCCAGCTGTCCAGGGCCAGATCGGCGGCCGCCAGGCGACGCAGATGCGGGCCCAGGGGCTGCTTGGGCATCAGGATCAGGCGCTCGGGTGCAATGCCGCGTGCGGCGATCTCGGCCCGCAGGCGCTCGTTGGCCTGCTCGGCCCCGCCCAGCTGCCAAAGCACGGCTTCGGGCACGGCGTGCAGGATGCGCGCCCAGGCGTCGAAGAGCGCCGGATTGAGCTTGTAGACCTGGTTGGCGCTCAGCAGCACCAGGGCCTGCTCCGGCAGGCCCAGCTCGGCGCGGGGTGGGGCCACGGGGCGCTCGCGCTGGCCGTCGTTGGGTTGGTAGCAGTGCGGCATCTGGGCGATGCACTCGCTGTAGAAGGGGGCATGGTCCAGCGGGGTGACGACGGGGTCGCCGATCAGATAGTCCACGCCCGGCATGCCCGTGGTGCCGGGAAAGCCCAGCCAGCTCACCTGCACCGGCGCCGGCCGGTAGGCCAGGGCGGCCAGGCGGCTGCCGGCGGTATGGCCCTTGAGATCCACCAGGATGTCCACACCCAGCTCGCGCACGCGTCGGGCCGTGCCCGGCAGGTCCAGGGCACCGATCTCCTCGAAGCGGTCACAGGCCTGAAGCAGGCGCTCGCGCAGGGCCGAGCCGTCGGCCGGGCTGTGGGAGAGCAGGCTGATCTCGAAGCGGCTGCGGTCATGCCGCTCCAGCACCTCGGTGATCAGGGTCGCCGTGGCATGGGCCTGAAAGTCGTTGGAGAGATAGGCGATGTGCAGGCGCCGGCCTGCCGGGCGCCGCGGTGGCGCGGGCAGGGGGCGGATGGCGCGGCAGAGATGGCGCGAGATCAGGGCTGCCGCCTCCAGCATCTGCGCTGGGTGATGGGGCTGGGCCACCAGGGAGAAGGGCACGCTGAACTGGCTCTCGCCGCTGGCCCAGATGCGGTGCTGGGTGTCCAGCATCTGCTGCAGCCGCGCTTCCCAGCCCTCCCAGCGCGCGGCATGCTGTTCCAGCTGGATCAGATAGGCCTGGGCGCCCAGATGTTCGGGGTAGAGCACGGCCAGGGTGCGGAAGCATTCGGCCGCCTCGTCGTGCAGCTTCATCGCATAGAGCGCGAAGCCCAGTTCCATATAGGCGTCGCGGTCGTCGATCTTGAGCGTCAGGGCCTGCATCAGCGGCTCGACGGCGGCTGGCGACTGGCCCAGGCGGTTGTAGGCCGCGCCCAGCTGCTTGAGCAGCTCCAGCGGTCGCTCGGCCGGCGGCACGCGCTCGGCAAAACGCAGCACGCCGGGGAAGTCATCCAGAGCCATGGCGGCCAGGGCGCCCACCTGAGCCGATTGCGACGCCAGCTCGTGCGAGGCCGCATGGGCCAGCGCCTGCTCGGCCGCCTTCAGGCAGGGCGAGAAGTCTCCGGCCTGGCGCAGGGCGCGGGCCAGGGTCAGCCAGAGTCCGCCGTCCTGCGGGCGCAGGGCCACGGCCTGGCGCAGCAGCTCGGCCGCGGGCTGCCAGCGCTTCTCGCTCAGCAGGGTCTGGGCGCGCTGCAGCAGCTGGGGCAGGGCGAGGGCGGAGGCGGCGTGGGGCTTGACGGCCATGGCTGGGCGCTAGGCCGGGCTGCGCGTGGCCACGGCCAGCAAGGAGATGCGGTTGAAGAACCACATGCCCTGCAGGCTCCAGGGCGTGTACTTACGCAGCACATTGGCCAGGGTGTAGGGCGTGTACCAGCAGTTGTGGTCGGGGTGCACCACCTCCACAAAGGTCTGCACGCCCTTGGAATAGTCGAAGTGGCCGGCGAAGCAGCTGTAGGCATCGGGCACGGTGATCACATACTGGCTGGCGCCCACCGCGTCGAGCTGGCGCAGAAAGCCCTGCACATCGGGCACATGCTCCAGCACCTCGGGCACCAGCACCAGGTCGTAGGGCCCCTGCACCTGGTTCCAGTCCGAGAACAGGCGGCCGCGCACATGGGGCTGCATGATCTCGAAGGCCTCGGGGTGGATGTCAAAGCCGTCCAGCGTGCAGCAGTCGTCCAGCTGCAGATGTAAGGATCGCTGCAGATCGGTGATGGGCCAGTCCACGCAGCCCACATGCAGCACGCGCTTGCCCTCGCAGATCTGGCGGAAGACCTCCACCCGCGAGCGGCCCTTGAGATCGTCGCCCACATACTGCTTCTGCACGAAGAAGGGCGGGTGCGCGCGCTCCAGCGGGGAGCAGATCTCGTCGAAGCTGTTCTCGGTGCTCATGCGACCTTCCGCTTGTAGAGCTGGTCGTAGGTGCGGCGGGTGCTGGCCCATTCCTGGTCGGCAAACACCATGCCCTGGCCGCTGTATTCCAGGCCGGTGAAGTGGCGCGGGATGAAGAAGTGGCTGGGCCAGAGGGTGAGGCCCGTGTAGTTGTGGCGGCGGTGCGCCTCGGTGAGGAACTGCGGGCCCACGCTCTGCCAGGCCATGCGGTCCACCACGGTCTCGGTGTTCTGCAGATCGATGATGAGCTGGCCGAAGAAGGGGTTCTCGGGCACCGAGGCCACATAGCCCGCGGCAATCAGGCCGGGGCGCGCCAGCTCGTTCTCCCAGCAGGCGAAAGCCTCGCCCTCGAAAAGCCAGGGCGCCAGGGGGCGGCGGCAAATGCTGTCGGCGTCCACCACAAAGCCGCCCTGCTGGTAGAGGATCTCCCAGCGCATCAGATCGGCCACGCCATTGAGCTCACGACCCGCCATCTCGCGCATATGACGGGCATTGATCCAGCCGAACTCGGCCAGGTCCTGGTTGCCCCAGACCCGCACCTCCCAGTCCGGGTTGTGCTCGCACCAGGTGGCGATGCAGTTGTCGGGACGCTTGGATTCGTCACCGACCCAGATGATGTGCAGGATGCGTGGAATCATGCGGCGTCCTAGTGGGGCTGTGGCGGCACTATAGGACGCGGCCCTCGCAGGCCAAGGCCGGATAAGCCGGTCTTAGAGCCGGCTTTAGCGCCAGCCGGGGACGGGGCGGCCGAGGAGGCCGGAGGGCTGGCCCAGGCCGATTTGTAGGAATTTGCCTGACAGCCCATGGCTGGCCAGGGAGACAGTGCGCACCGATTTGGCCTGATGTTTCGGTCTTGTTCGGATCTTCACAATGCGTAGCAAGCCGAAACGCAAAGCCATACACAGGAGCGCCACCATGAATGCAGACCAGATCCTCGCCGAGATTCGCGAAGCCAATCTGTCCTATCTGATGCTGGCCCAGAGCCTGATCCGTGCGGACCGCGAGCAGGCGCTGTACCGCCTGGGCGTGTCGGAGGAGACCGCGACCCTGATCAGCACGCTGAGCCCGGCGCAGATGATGAAGATTGCCTCGGGCAACACCCTGCTGTGCCGCTTCCGCATGGATGATGACCTGGTGTGGGGCCTGCTGACCAGCCACGGCAAGACCGCGGCCAACGACCAGGTCTCTCGCCTGCACGCCAGCATCCTGATGGCCGGCCGCCATCAAGAAGCCGCCTGAACTGTTGACCCCCGGTCACGCGGGTACGCGTGACCACCCCCCGAGGGGGTGCGAGTCTGTGACTCGCGACGGCGGGGCCGCTTGGGAGCGGCCCGGCGCCGGCCCCGCAAAGACTTTCTCCGATTCACACAGAGAGCCCACCATGCGTCAAAAGAGCATCCTGTCCGAAGCCCGCCAGATCGAACGTGCGGTGACGCTGATCCACCTGGGCGCCCGCCTGCAGGTGCTGGAGTCGGAGACGGAGCTGAGCTATGAGCGGCTGCTGCGCCTCTATAAGGAAGTGTCGGGCAAGAGCCCGAGCAAGGGCCAGCTGCCCTTCTCGACGGACTGGTTCATGACCTGGCAGCCCAATATCCACGCCAGCCTCTTCCTGAACATCCATGAGTACCTGAACAAGGCGGCGGAGCTGGACGAGATCGACACGGTGATCAAGGCCTACCAGCTCTACCAGGAGCAGACGCAGGCCCAGGGTCTGGAGCAGCTGCTGAGCGTGACGCGGGCCTGGCGCCTGGTGAAGTTCATCGACAACGGCATGCTGACCATGACCAAGTGCAGCAAGTGCGGCGGTCACTTCGTGACGCATCCGCACGAGATTGCGCGCCACTATGTCTGCGGCCTGTGCAACCCGCCGGCGCGCGCCGGCAAGGGTCGCGCCGCCGGCGCCATCCAGATGCACTGAGCGGCGGCGTCCGCCCATGGCCCGCCTGGCCCTGGTGGTGATCGCCCGCGACGAGGCGGCCCATATCGAGCGCCTCTTGCGCAGCGTCGCCCCCTGGGTGGATGAGATGCTGGTGCTGGACACCGGCTCGCGCGACGCCACGCCCGCCCTGGCCGCCGCCTGCGGCGCCCGTGTGGCCCACTTCGCGTGGTGCGAGGACTTCTCCGCCGCCCGCAACCACGCCCTTGACCTGGCCGCGGCCGACTGGCATCTGGTGCTGGACGCCGACGAGTGGCTGATCGAGGGTGGCCCCACCCTGACCGCACTGCGCCAGCAGCCGCCCGACTTCGTGGGGACCCTGGCCCTGGACGACCAGTTCGAGGGGGGCGTCGCCCACAGCCGCTTGAGTCGCGTGCTGCCCGGCGCCGTGCGCTACGCCGGCCGCATCCATGAGCAGCCCCAGCACGACCTGCCCCTGCGCGCCCTGGCGATCCGCATCGGGCATGACGGCTATCTGCCCGAGCGCCTGCACACCAAGCGCGGCCGCAACGCGCGCCTGCTTGAGCAGGACCTGGCCGCCCGACCCGGGGACGCCTACCTCTGGTACCAGCTGGGCAAGGACCACAGCGTCTATGAAGACTATGCCGCCGCCGAGGCCGCCTTTGCGCGCGCCGCGGAGCTGCCTCATCCCGAGGGCGGCTGGTGGCTGGACCTGGTGCCGCGCCGGCTCTTCGCCCTCAAATCACTGAAGCGCCATGCCGAGGGCCTGGCCCTGGCCGAGCCCGAGCTGCAGCGCTGCGGCGAGTCCCCCGACTTCTTCTTTGCCCTGGGTGATCTGCTGCTGGACTTCGCCGCCGACACCCCGGCGCAGGCCGAGGCCCTGGTGCCCCTGATCGAGGATGCCTGGCGCCGCTGCCTGCTGCTGGGGGAGCGTCCCGAGCTGACCGGTGCCGTGGCCGGCCGCGGCAGCCATCTGGCGGCCTACAACCTGGCCCTGTTGATGGAGGCCGCCGGCCGCGAGGGCGAGGCCCAGGCCCTGCGCCAGGCCTATCCCATGCCGGCCTGAGCCGCTGCGCCACCGCCAAACCGGGGCCGCGCGAGAGCGCGGCCCTTGTTGTTTGTAGGGCAAGTGTCGGGCCCGGGGTGTCTGACAGGGCAGGGCGGCGGGATCGTGAGATCCGACACGGTTTCGCCGGGGGCGCATCCGACAAACGTCAGCAGGCGTGTAGGAAGAAGCCTGACACGCCGGGTCAGCGCGGGAGACGGGAAGCACGGATTTGGGCTGATGTTTCGGTCTTGTTCGGATCTTCACAATGCGTAGCAAGCCGAAACGCAAAGCCATACACAGGAGCGCCACCATGAATGCAGACCAGATCCTCGCCGAGATTCGCGAAGCCAATCTGTCCTATCTGATGCTGGCCCAGAGCCTGATCCGTGCGGACCGGGAGCAGGCGCTGTATCGCCTGGGCGTGTCGGAAGAGACCGCGACCCTGATCAGCACGCTGAGCCCGGCGCAGATGATGAAGATTGCCTCGGGCAACACCCTGCTGTGCCGCTTCCGCATGGACGACGACCTGGTGTGGGGCCTGCTGACCAGCCACGGCAAGACCGCGGCCAACGACCAGGTCTCCCGCCTGCACGCCAGCATCCTGATGGCCGGCCGCCACCAAGAAGCCGCCTGAACATCCGCCGCCCCGCCCACCGAATCCGAGAGAGCCCACCATGCGTCAAAAGAGCATCCTGTCCGAAGCCCGCCAGATCGAACGTGCGGTGACGCTGATCCACCTGGGCGCCCGCCTGCAGGTGCTGGAGTCGGAGACGGAGCTGAGCTATGAGCGGCTGCTGCGCCTCTATAAGGAAGTGTCGGGCAAGAGCCCGAGCAAGGGCCAGCTGCCCTTCTCGACGGACTGGTTCATGACCTGGCAGCCCAATATCCACGCCAGCCTCTTCCTGAACATCCATGAGTACCTGAACAAGGCGGCGGAGCTGGACGAGATCGACACGGTGATCAAGGCCTACCAGCTCTACCAGGAGCAGACGCAGGCCCAGGGTCTGGAGCAGCTGCTGAGCGTGACGCGGGCCTGGCGCCTGGTGAAGTTCATCGACAACGGCATGCTGACCATGACCAAGTGCAGCAAGTGCGGCGGTCACTTCGTGACGCATCCGCACGAGATTGCGCGCCACTATGTCTGCGGTCTGTGCAACCCGCCGGCCCGCGCCGGCAAGGGGCGCGCCGCCGGCGCCATCCAGATGCACTGAGCGGCGCCGCCGTCGAACGAGCTGGATGCGCGCCTGGCTGATCTGGCCCCTGCCCGCCCTGCTGAGCTGGGGCCTGGTCTGGGGCCTTATTCTTGTTCTGCTGCCTCGTCTGGGCGGCTTGCCGGCCCTCGCGCTGGCGGCTGCTGCCGGTTTGGGTTTGAGCCTGCTGCAGTCGCGGCGCTGGCGCCGCCTGATGGTGGCGGCGGGTTTTCCGCTCTCCTTGCTGGCCAGCGGCCTGGGTGCGGCCCTGCCGGCCTGGGCCTGGCTGCTGCCCCTGGGCCTGCTGCTGCTGGCCTATCCCCAGCAGACCTGGCGCGATGCGCCGCTCTTTCCCACGCCGCCCGGCGCGCTGGACGGTCTGCCCGCCCTGGCGCCCCTGCCCGCCGGGGCGGCGGTGCTGGATGCCGGCTGCGGCCTGGGCCATGGCCTGCGCGCGCTGCGCCGGGCCTATCCCGAGGCGCGTCTGAGCGGCATCGAGTGGAGCCCGCTACTGGCGCGGCTGGCAGCCTGGCGCTGCCCCTGGGCCCAGGTGGCGCGCGGGGATATGTGGGCGCAGGACTGGTCGGCCTTTCAAATGGTCTATCTGTTCCAGCGCCCCGAATCCATGGCCCAGGCCCTGGCCAAGGCGCGCGCCGAGCTGCGGCCCGGCGCCTGGCTGGTGAGCCTGGACTTCGCCCTCGAGGGCCTGGCGCCCCAGGGCGAGCTGGCGGCCGGCCGGCACCGGGTCTGGGTCTATCGCTGGCGCTGAGGGCGCGGCAGGCCAAGATGCCCCGTCGACGGTATGCCCAGTCGCAAATGCGCCCGTTTCGCCCCCGTCTTGCGCTGATGTCGCCCACGCCGCTGCAGACATACTCAAGCCGGATCACTTGGCGCCGATATGGCTAGCAAGATGTCTCGCGGGATGAGGAGGGGAGGGCGCTGCACGCCGTCCGCCGCCACGCCCGCCCCACAACGGAAAGCAGCATGTTTGTCCTGATCGGTTGGGTCGTGGCCCTGGCCTGTATCTTCGGCGTGTATATCGCGCACGGCGGCAATATTGGCGTCATTCTCAAGGCCCTGCCTTTCGAGATGACCACCATCTTTGGTGCAGCCATTGGCGGCATGATTGCCACCAACCCGCCCAAGGTGATGAAGGCCGCCATGAAGGGCCTGGGCACCTGCTTCAAGGGCGGCAAGTACACCAAGGCCCGCTATATGGACCTGCTGGCCCTGCTCTACGACATCCTGCAGAAGGCCCGCAAGGAGGGCCTGATGTCCATCGAGAAGGACGTGGAAGATCCCCACAGCTCGGCCCTGTTCCAGAAGTACCCCACGGTGGGCAATGACCACCATGTGGCCGAGTTCATCACCGACTATCTGCGCATGATGGTCTCGGGCAATCTGAACGCCCACGAGATCGAGTCCCTGATGGACGCCGAGATCGACACCCACCACCACGAGGCCTTCATGGCCGTGCAGGCCATCCAACGCCTGGCCGGCGGCCTGCCCGCCTTCGGTATCGTGGCCGCGGTGCTGGGCGTGGTGAACACCATGGGCTCGGTGGGTCAGCCCCCGGCCGTGCTGGGCGGCATGATCGGCTCCGCCTTGGTCGGTACCTTCCTGGGCATTCTGCTGGCCTACGCCTTTGCCGAGCCCCTGGCCGGCCTGCTGGAGTCCAAGGTGGACGAGGACGGCAAGGAGCTGCAGTGCATCAAGACCACCTTGCTGGCCTCCATGCAGGGCTATGCGCCCCAGGTGGCCATCGAGTTCGGGCGCAAGGTGCTGTACTCTACGGAGCGCCCCACCTTCGCCGAGCTGGAAGGCCATGTGAAGAAGAAGTGATGCAGTGCCCGCGCTTCATTCCCGCCAACCGTATGGCGCCTCCTGAGGGGGCGCCCTCGCACATGAGCCTCAGTCGCCAGGAGTCCGGCCATGGCTGGTGACGCCAAGAAACTCCAGCCCATCATCATCAAGCGGGTGAAGAAGGGCGGCCACGCGGCCCACGGCGGCGCCTGGAAGATTGCCTACGCCGACTTCGTGACGGCCATGATGGCCTTCTTCCTGCTGATGTGGCTGCTTGGCTCCACCACCGAGGGCGACAAGAAGGGCATTGCCGACTACTTCGCCTCGCCCATGAAGGTGGCCATGTTCGGCGGTAGCGGCGCGGGCGATGCCTCCCATGTGATCAAGGGCGGCGGTCAGGACCTGACCCGCCAGGCCGGCCAGGTCAAGGCCGGGGATGTGGAATCCCAGCGCCACACCGTGAACCTGCGCGCCCTCAAGGAGGAGCAGCGCCGCGCGGAGAAGAGTCGCCTGGAGCAGCTCAAGCAGAAGGTGGAAGATGTGCTGGGCGAGAACCCGCGCCTGGCGGCCCTGGGCGGCCAGATCCGCCTGGACATGACGCGCGAGGGCCTGCGCATCCAGATCGTGGACGAGAACAGCCGCCCCATGTTTGACAGCGGCAGCGCGGTGGTGAAGCCTTATATGCGTGAACTCCTGCGCGAACTCGGCGCGGTCTTGACGGAAGTGCCCAATAGGCTCACGCTGGAGGGTCATACTGATGCCCAAGCGTTCTCGACCGGGGATCGTGGATACAGCAACTGGGAGCTTTCGGCCGACCGGGCCAACGCCTCGCGGCGTGAACTGGTGGTCGGCGGCCTGCCCGAGGCCCGCGTACTGCGGGTCCAGGGTCTGGCTTCGAGCAAGCTCCTGGACGAGAAACAGCCCGAAAGCCCGCTCAATCGCCGCATCAGCATCATCGTGATGAATCGCGATGCCGTGGATGCCGTGCTGAAGAACCTGCCACCGGAAGAGGAGGCCGAAACAGCGGGACAAACGCCCGCCAAATCGGCCTCAAGCCCCTGAAACACGCGCCGATAACAAGCTCTAGATCTGCGAGGACCTGCCATGAGCACTGAAATGAAATTCCTGGTTGTTGACGACTTCTCGACCATGCGCCGCATCGTGCGTGGTCTGCTCAAGGAGATCGGCTACAACAACGTGGAAGAGGCCGAGGACGGCGTGGAAGCGCTGAACATGCTCAAGAACGCCAAGTTCGACTTCGTGGTCAGCGACATCAACATGCCCAATATGACGGGCTTCGAGCTGCTCAAGGCCATCAAGGACGATCCCAACCTCAAGCACCTGCCGGTGCTGATGGTGACGGCAGAGGCTCGCAAGGAAGACATCGTGCTGGCCGCCCAGACCGGCGCCGCCGGCTACATCGTCAAGCCCTTCACCAAGGCCACGCTGGAAGAAAAGGTCCAGAAGATCATGCAGAAGCTGGCCGCTGCGGCCTGATCGGAGCGTGACCATGCAAGTCGAACAAACCTTCAACAAGCTGGGTAGCAGCAGCGAGCCGCTGACCGTCTCGCCCGAGGTCTTCCAGCAGCTCGGCAGCATCACCCGCGTGCTGCACGACACCATGCAGCAGCTGGGGGTGATGCCCAAGCTCCAGGTCGCCACCGACGGCCTGCCCGACGCGCGCAGCCGCCTGACCTATATCGCCAACAAGACCGCCGAGGCCGCCAACAAGGTGCTGAACTCGGTCGACCAGGCCAAGGCCGAGCACGCCCACATCTCCAGCGCCACCAACGAGATGGCCAAGGCCATCATGGCCGACCCGGTCAAGGCGGTGGCCAGCGGCGCGGTGTTCAACTTCGTCAAGGACGTCGAGAAATCGACCGCCCAGATCGACCAGCACCTGACCGACATCATGATGGCCCAGGACTTCCACGACCTGACCGGCCAGGTGGTGGCCAAGGTCGTGACCCTGGCCAACGACCTGGAAGACAGCCTGGTGAAGCTGCTGGTGCAGATCGTTCCGCCGGAGCAGCGCGAGAAGGTGGACCCCACCATCCTGCAGGGTCCGGTGGTCAACGCCGAGGGCCGCACCGATGTGGTGACCAACCAGGGCGAGGTCGACGACCTGCTGGCCAGCCTGGGCTTCTGAGCCCCGGCGCCCGCCATCCAACCCGCCGAGAGGCGGGTTTGTCGTTTCTGGGGCCGGATCACGGCCCGATTTGCCCGCCTTATCCGGCTTAAGTCGGCGGCCCCCTCGGCCAACAATGGCAGCGCCCCCCGCTGGGCGTGACCTCTGCCATGGCCGACCAAGACGCACAAGACAGGAACTTACCGGCCTCGGCCAAGAAGATCGAGAGATCTCGGGCCGAGGGCCAGCTGCCGCGTTCGCGTGACCTGGGCCATTTCGCCCTGATGGCCGCGGCCGGCACCCTGCTGGCCACCCTGAGCCCCACCGCCGTGGACTGGCTGCAGAAGATGCTGGCGAGCAGCCTGCGCTTTGACGCCCAGGTGCTGGCCACCCCCGGCATCATGACCACGCGCCTGATCGACCTGGCCGGGCGCGGCCTGATGGTGAGCCTGGGCGTGGGCCTCTTGCTGATGGCCGTGGCCGTGCTCTCCAGCCTGGCCCTGGGGGGCTGGAACTGGACCTTCAAGCCGCTGGCGCCCAAGTTCTCGAACATCAACCCGCTCACCGGCTTCGGCCGCCTCTTCCAGTGGGCCCATCTGGGCCAGGCGCTCAAGGCCTGCCTGCTGGCCCTGGTGCTGGGCGCCATCGGCGCCATGGTGCTCAAGGACCGCATCGCCGCCTATGTGGGCATCATGTCCGTGCCCCTGCCGGCCGCTTTGGCCTATGCCGGCCAGCAGCTGATGAGCGGCCTGGCCCTGCTGGGCATCGCCTTGGCCGTGTTCGCCCTGATCGACGTGCCCCTGCAGTACCAGCTCTATATGCGCCGCCTGCGCATGTCGCGCGAGGAGATGAAGCAGGAGATGAAGGAGATCGAGGGCAATCTCGAGGTCAAGGCCAAGATCAAGGCCAAGATGCGCGAGATGGCCAAGCGCCGCATGCTGGCCGCCGTGCCCACCGCCGACCTGGTGGTCATGAACCCCACCCACTATGCCGTGGCCCTCAAGTACGAGGAGGGCAGCATGGGCGCGCCCAAGGTGGTGGCCAAGGGCGCCGACCTGCTGGCCATGAAGATCCGCGACCTGGCCAAGGAATCCAAGGTGCCGGTGCTGCAGTCGCCCATGCTGGCGCGCGCCCTCTACGCCCATGCCGAGCTGGACCGCGAGATCCCGGCCGCCCTGTTCGCCGCCGTGGCCCAGGTGCTGGCCTATGTCTACCAGCTCAAGGCGGCCCTGACCCAGCGTGGCGTGCCCACGCCGCAGTTCGTGCCCGACGCCAATGTGCCGCCCGAACTCGACCCGCACAACAAGACCGCCGCCCCGGAGGATGAGGCATGAATCCCCTGATCGCCAAGCTGCAGACCCTCCTGGGTCCGCGTGCCGCCGTGCTGGGCGCCCTGGGCGCGCCCATCGGGGTTCTGCTGGTGCTGTCCATGATGGTGCTGCCCCTGCCGCCCTTCGTGCTGGACCTGCTCTTCACCGTCAATATCGCGCTGGCGGTGATGGTGATGATGGTGGCCGCCCATATGGTGCGGCCGCTGGACTTTGCGGCCTTCCCGACCGTGCTGCTGCTCACCACCCTGATGCGCCTGTCGCTGAACGTGGCCTCCACCCGGGTGGTGCTGCTGGAAGGCCATACCGGCACCGGCGCCGCGGGCAAGGTGATCGAGGCCTTCGGCCACTTCCTGATCGGCGGCAACTTCGCCGTGGGTCTGATCGTGTTCGCCATCCTGGTGGTGATCAACTTCATCGTGGTCACCAAGGGTGCGGAGCGCATCGCCGAGGTCGGCGCCCGCTTCACCCTGGACGCCATGCCCGGCAAGCAGATGGCGGTGGACGCCGACCTGAACGCCGGCCTGATCAATGAGGCCGAGGCCAAGCGCCGCCGCGCCGAGCTCAGCGACGAAGCCGACTTCTTCGGCTCCATGGACGGTGCCAGCAAGTTCGTGCGCGGCGACGCCATCGCCGGCATCCTGATCCTGGTGATCAATATCGTGGGCGGCTTCATCATCGGCGTGGCCCAGCACGGGCTGTCCGCCGGCCAGGCCGCCAACTCCTACATCCTGCTGGCCGTGGGTGACGCCCTGGTGGCCCAGGTGCCGGCCCTGCTGATCTCGGTGGCCGCCGCCATGGTGGTCTCGCGCGTGGGCAAGGACAAGGACATCGGCACCATGATCGGCCGCCAGGTCTTCGGCTCCGCCAAGTCCATGGCCATCACGGCTGGCGTGGTGGGCGCCCTGGGCCTGATCCCGGGCATGCCCAATCTGGTCTTCCTGCTGATCGCCTCCGGCCTGGGCTATCTGGCCTGGTGGCTGCGCCAGCGCGAGCAGGCCGAGGCCGCCGCCAAGGCCAAGCCCAACACCCCGGCTGCCGGCGCCCCCGAGCCCAATGCCGAGGCCAGCTGGGACGATCTGGTGCCGGTGGACACCCTGGGCCTGGAAGTGGGCTACCGCCTGATCACCCTGGTGGACAAGAACCGCGAGGGCGATCTGCTCAGCCGCATCAAGGGCGTTCGGCGCAAGTTCGCGCAGGAAGTGGGCTTCTTGCCGCCCGCCGTCCATATCCGCGACAACCTGGAGCTGCGCCCCAGCCAGTACCGCCTGACCCTGCGCGGCGCCGTCATCGGCGAGGCCGAGGCCTTCCCCGGCATGTGGCTGGCCATCAACCCCGGCCACGCCACCCAGCGCCTGATCGGCACCCAGACCACCGATCCCGCCTTCGGACTGCCGGCGGTGTGGATCGAGGACCGCCAGCGCGATATGGCGCAAATGGCGGGATTTACGGTCGTTGATTGCTCGACCGTGATTGCCACCCATCTCTCACACTTGATGCAAGTTCACGCGGCCAAGTTGTTGGGTCGCGTGGAGACGCAACAGCTGGTGGACCACATCACCAAGCAGGCTCCGCAACTGATCGAAGACGTGATTCCCAAGATGATCGGCATCGCCACACTGCAACGAGTGCTCCAGTTCCTGCTGGAGGAGGGCGTGCACATCCGCGATATGCGCTCGGTGGTGGAATCCATTGCCGAGAACGCCGCCACCGTCACCGATCCGGCCGAGCTGGCCCGCCGCATCCGCGTGCACATCGCCCCGGCCATCGTCCAGCAGATCTACGGCCCCGTGAAGGAGCTGGATGTGATCGCCCTGGAGCCCGAGCTGGAGCGCCTGGTGACCCAGGCCCTGAATTCCCCCCACGGCGCCGCCCTGGACCCCGGCGTGGCCGACACCCTGGCCCGCAGCGCTGCCGAGCAGAGCCAGGCCCAGGAAGACCGCGGCGTGCCGGCCTGCCTGCTGGTGCCCGACCTGATCCGCGCGCCCATGGCCCGCCTGCTGCGCCGTGCCGCCCCGCGCCTGAAGGTGCTGGGTCATAGCGAGATTCCTGAAACCCACACCATCCGCATCGGCTCGGTGATTGGAGGCACGGCATGAACGTGAAGCGCTTTACCGCCCGCAGCAGCCGCGAGGCCCTGGCCCTGGTGCGCCAGGCCTTCGGTGACGATGCCGTCGTGCTCTCCAACCGCCCCTGCGCCGAAGGCGTGGAAGTGCTGGCCATGGCCCCCGAGGGCATGTCCCAGATCGAGAAGGTGGCCGCCAGCGCCCCCAAGGTGGCCGGCCCCAGCCGCGTGGCCGCCCGCCCGGCCGACAACTCCCTCACGGCCCGCGCCGCCCGCCAGGCCCCGGTGAGCTTCGGCGAGCCGGCCGTGCAGGAAGATGTGCAGACCCTGGCCATGAGCACCCTGTCCTTCCAGGACTATGTGCGCGAGCGCATGCTCAAGCGCCGCCAGGCCGAGCTCAACGGCCGCACCGAACCCAGCTTCGAGCTGCCGCCGGCCCCGCCGGCTGCGGCCCAGCCCGAGACGCCCGAAGGCGTGGCCTCCCTGCAGGCCGCACGCCGCCAGCGTGCCCAGTCGGCCCTGGCCGCCATGGCCCCGCGCCGCACCGAGGTGCCGGCCCCGCAGCGTCAGCCCGAGCCGCCCGCCCCGCGCCGCAACCCTCCGGTGCTGCGCGACGAGATCCGCGTCAGCGCGCCCGCCATGCCCGATCTGGCCGTGGACCCCGCCTTGGGCCGCCGCGATCAGCAGGACATGATGAACGAGCTGCGCTCCATGAAGGGCCTGATCGAGGAGCGCTTCGGCGCCCTGGCCTTCATGGAGAAGCTGCAGCGCCAGCCCGCCCAGGCCAAGCTCACCCAGAAGCTGCTGGACGCCGGCTTCTCGCCCGCCCTGGTGCGCAAGCTGGCCGAAGGCCTGCCGGTGGATTTCAAGACCCAGGCCGCCGATGAAGGCAGCTGGGCCGCCAATGTGCTGGCCCGCAACCTGATCACCGACGAAGGCCCGACCCTGGACGAGCAGGGCGGCGTGTTCGCCCTGATCGGCTCCACCGGTGTGGGCAAGACCACCACCACGGCCAAGATCGCCGCCGCCTTCGCCACCCGCCATGGCGCAGGTCAGCTGGGCCTGATCACGCTGGACGCCTACCGCGTCGGCGCCCACGAACAGCTGCGCGCCTATGGCCGCATCCTGGGCGTGCCGGTGCACACCGCGCACGACCGCGCCTCGCTGGACGACCTGCTGGAGCTGCTCTCCGGCAAGAAAATGGTGCTGATCGACACCGCCGGCATGGCCCAGCGCGACACCCGCACCGCCGAGCTGCTGGACATGCTCAAGCACCCGGCCCTGCGCAAGATCCTGGTGCTCAACGCGGCCCAGCAGGGCGAGACCATCGAGGACGTGGCCATGGCCTGGCGCGCCCACGAGTGCCACGGCGTGGTGCTCTCCAAGATCGACGAAGCCGTCAAGCTGGCCCCGGCCCTGGACACCCTGATCCGCCACAAGCTCAAGGTGCTGGGCGTGACCAATGGCCAGCGCGTGCCCGAAGACTGGCACCGCCTCTCGGCCCCGGCCCTGGTGCAGCGCGCCCTGCGCAGCGCCGCCACCCCGGCCTGGCGCATGGACGCCAACGATGTGAACCTGATCTTTGCCGGCGGCCCCGCGCTCGCCGCCGGTGCGGCCCAGCCTTCGGCCCTGGGCATCTACTGAGCACAGCCAGAGAGTTCTGACGATGCGCGACCTCTACCGCCCCCAGCAAGACCAGGCCGACGGCCTGCGCCGCCTCTTCGCGGCCTCGCGACAGCGCTTCATCCCGGTGCTGAGCAACCCGCATGTGGTCAATGGCGGGGCGCTGCTGGAGGGCCTGTGCGCGGCTTTCGCCGAGCTGGGCCTGCACACCCTGGTGGTGGATGCCGGCGAGCTCTCGCCCGCGCCCTCTGAACTGGCGGTGGTGGACCTCTCGGCCTGCGTGGAGCGGCTCTCGCCCCAGGTGTCCTACCTGGCCGCGCGCGGCCTGCCCATGCGCCATATCAACGCCCACGGCTCGGCCGCGGAGTTCCTGGAGAAGGTGGCCGAGGCCGCGCCCCACGCCGATGTGGTGCTGCTGCACGCCAGCGCCGCCGAGCTGGCCCGCATGGTGGCCCGCCGCGAGCTGCGCCCCGTGCTGCTGGCCGACACCGATCCGCAAAGCGTCACCCATGCCTATGCCGGCATGAAGTGGCTGGCCCAGCGCGCCGGCCTGATGGTCTACAGCCTGCTGCTGGCCTGCCCGCCGCAGCTGCGCCTGGCCGAGCGCATTGCCCAGCAGATCAGCTCCTGCGCCGATGGCTTCCTCGGTGCCGTGCTGCGCGACTGGGCCTGCCTGGACCCGCGCCAGCCCGCCAGCGCCCCCATGCCCGCCGAGCTGCGCCACCTGGCCCGCGAGCTGCTGCTGGCCGCGCCTCCCGGCGCGCTGCTGGAGCCGGCCGCCGATGCCATGCCGCTGCGTCCCATGATCCGCCCGATGCTGCGCGGCCGCCCCGAGCGTGCCGCCACCGCTGTCTGATTCGCCGGAGCCGATGATGTACACCGCCAAAGGTCGCCTCGACAACTCCTCCCTGATCAAGCAGTACAGCCCCCTGGTGCGCCGCCTGGCTCACCAGATGATTGCCAAACTGCCGGCCAATGTCGAAATCGATGACCTGATCCAGGTGGGCCTGATCGGCCTGACCGATGCGCTCTCGCGCTTCGATGTGGGCCAGGGCGTGCAGTTCGAGACCTTTGCCACCCAACGCATCCGCGGCGCCATGCTCGACGAGCTGCGCGGCGGCGACTGGATGAGCCGCGGCACCCGCCGCCAGCAGCGCGAGATCGAGGCCGCGGTGCACAAGCTGGAGCAAAAGCTCGGCCGCGCCCCGCAGGAAAGCGAGATCGCCGCCCAGATGGGCATCAGCCTGGGCGAGTACCAGGAGCTGCTGGGCAAGGTGCGCGGCACCCAGCTCGTGCATCTGGAAGACATGAGCGGCGATGAGGGCGACGAGGACTACCTCGACCGGCATGTGGCCGACGAGGCCAGCAACCCCGCAGCCCTGCTGCAGGACCATCGCATGCGCCAGGCCCTGGTGGATGCGATCAAGAACCTGCCCGAGCGCGAGCAGTTCGTGATGAGCATGTACTACGAGCACGACATGAATCTCAAGGAGATCGCTGCCGTGTTGAAAGTGACCGAATCCCGCGTCTGCCAGCTCCACAGTCAGTCTATTGCAAGGCTGCGCGTTAAGCTGCGCGACTGGTAGACCATAAAGAGCCGCCCCTTCACGCCTGGCGGCCGGAGGGGACAGACATGCTCAACTGGAAGCGACGCGAGACGTCGTTGGATCCGGCGCCCAAGACCGCTGACTCGCCCGCCGGGCTCGAGGTGGTGCGGCGCCTTTCGCGTTCCGTCTCCACCCTGGGGCGCGACGCGGCCGAGGTGCGCGGCGTGCTGGAAGACACGCAGAAGATCGTCGCGGCCCAGGGCCAGGCCATGCAGGCCCTGGCCAGTCAGCTCGGCGAGGTGCAGCGCGCCCAGACCCATATCGGCGAAGCCACCCAGCTCACCCGCGAGGCCGTGGGCCGCGCCCGCCACGCCCTGGCCGGCGTGGGCACCGAGGTGGGCGGCATCGTGGCCACCCTGCGCGAGGTCTCGGCCGCCGCGGGCGAAATCACCCAGATCGCGCTGCAGACCCGGCTGGTTGCCTTCAATGCCTCGGTCGAGGCCAAGCGCGCCGGCGAGGCCGGCCGCGGCTTTGGCGTGGTGGCCGATGCGGTGAAGGACCTGGCCGCCAAGGTGGAGGCTTCCTCCAAGGCCATCGTGGGCCGGGTGGCCGCGCTCGATGCCCGGGTGGACAGCTTCAGCCGCGAGTTGCTCAGCGAGGAGGGCTCGGCCGGCGAGCCGCGCAACAGCAGCAGCATCCACGCCGCCTTTGCCGCGGTGGAGCAGGACGTGGAGCGCATCTCCGCCTCCGCCGAGCAGACCCGCAACACCACGGCCAGCCTCAACGAGCGCGCCGCCGAGCTGGAACGCGAGGTGGGGCAGGCCATGCGCGGCCTGGCTACCGCCTTTGGCGTGAGCGACAAGTTCCTGCGGCTCTCGGAAGAGCTGATCGAGCAGATTGCCGAAAGCGGCGTGGAGGTGGACGACTCGCTCTACATCCGCGGCGCCCAGGAAGCCGCGGCCGAGATCGCGGCCCTGCTGGAGCAGGCCGTGCAGGCCGGTCAGATCCGCCTGGACCAGCTCTTTGACGAGCGCTACCAGCCCATTGCCGGCACCCAGCCCCAGCAACACCTGGCCCCGTTCTGCGAACTGGCCGACCGGCTCTTCCCCGCCGTGCAGGAACGCCTGCTGAGCCTGAGCGACAAGGTGGTCTACTGCATCGCCGTGGACCGCAACGGCTATGTGCCCACGCACAACCGCCAGTACTGCCAGCCCCAGCGCCCCGGCGATGTGGTCTGGAACACCGCCCACAGCCGCTACCGCCGCATCTTCAACGACCGCACCGGCCTGGCCTCCGCCCGCAACCAGCGGCCCTTCCTGCTGCAGACCTACCGCCGCGACATGGGCGGCGGCAAGTTCGTGCTGCTCAAGGAGGCCAGCGCGCCCATCGTGGTGATGGGGCGGCATTGGGGCGGGCTGAGGCTGGCGTTTAATTTCTGAGGTGGGGGCAGCTTCGTAGCGGGGGCAGACATCTGTGGGGGCCGGTAGGGAGCCGCAAAGCTGGCATCGAGACTCGCTACGGAGCCGATCCAACGCCAAAGAACTGCGCGGCCAGAGCCTTGGCCCTCAGTCGCCCTGCTTCGGTCAAGTGCACTGACTCACTGTGCCCCCGTGGGTCCGTGATCAGTCCTTGCCTATGGAGACCTTCCATCACCGAGAAGTCGTATCGCTTCCAGACACGGCCGTTGTCGAACTCGAATGCTCCGAGTAGCGCGAGCACTGCGGCCTGCAATTTCTCGTTGTCGTACTCCATGGATGCACCTCAGAGGGGCCTGTTTCGGGCTAGAGATTGGCTTGACCGCGTGGAAGGGTCAATGAAGCTCGCCAACGTCAAAGCTCAGCGGGCGGCGTAGCCGCCCGCTGGAGCGAATGGTTGGGCCTCATTGCGCACGCCGTATGAAGGGCAAGATTGCAAGGCATGCCTTCGCGGCCACTTCTGCCGACTCCGCAGGCTGACCGTGCTTGCTTGCAAACTCGCGGAATGCATAGCGGGAAATCGAGGTGGGGCCGAAGTCTTCATCTAGCAGCAAGTTCATGATGGCCCCACCATCTTCAGCCAACGTCACTGTGCAGACTTTGACCTTTTTCCCTCGGCGCGAATGAGCGGCTCGGCGAACTCCCAGAACTGCTCCGCACCAGCGGCCGTGTTCTCAAAGGACCTTTCCACGAATCCGTTACTAGTTTCGACAGCGGCGGAAAACCCGGAGGTGGCAATGAGGATTGCAAGAACGTTGGTCATGGGCGGATGGCGGTTGGTGAGGCCCAACGTTGAAGTAACCGGCACCGAAGCGCCAGCGAAGGGAACCCAAATGCGCAGCATTTGGGTGTCCGTTTGACTGCCAGGTTATGCCTCACTGCTAGGGATTCCACGCAGGGCTTCTCGGGCGGACATAACGACGCCGGGAGCACTAGAGGATGCCATCTCGAGGAGGACTTCCCTTTCCAGTGGATGCGTTCCCTCGCCAAGTATGTAAGCCAAGTGCTCCTGTCGAGGTTCCGGCCACGATCTCCATTGGCTTTTGATCTGGCACATAACCAACTGCGGGTCTGCATCAATGATAGAACGTGCCTCGATACACCCAACGTCAGACCAATAGTCCGCGTCGGGAAGATCCAGAAGTTCAGCCAGACGCTCAATCATTGGCTCGGTTCGCTGAGGCATAACACCCGCGGTAAGCCGCGCCGGAGCACGAAGTGCGGAGGGCACCCACAAGCGGAGCTTGTGGGCGTCGGCTTGACCAACTGGTTAGGCTGTGGAGAAGCATGGAAGATGATGAATGAGCTGAGCTTGCTGTTGACTAGTACTTTATGGAGCACGAAGCTCGAATGCATAGCTGGCTTTTGCCTGAGAGAAGCCTTGAGCTACATAGAACTCATGAGCTTGGTTACGATGAAGCCCTGATCGGAGTCGTACGCGTGGATAGCCTCGCGCAAAGCACCATTGCACGGTGTGCTTCAGAAGTGCTGAACCATACCCTTTGCCTTGGTGATCAGCGGCGATAACCAGCGCTTGAATCTCCGCGTAACCAGCACTGGCAAGCAAACGTACGCCTTGGACCTGACTCAGGCCAATGATTGCTTTATTCGCCTCGACTACAAAGGCTTCTTGATCGGGCCATTCTCTCAATAAGACAAGGCGCGCTCTAAGCTCCGCTGGCGATGCTTCGTACCCAAGGTCTGGCATAAGCGAAGAAACGTTGCCCACATCGTCTAGCTGCATTGCTCGTATTTGCATGGATGTTTCTATGAGAGGCCTAACGCTGAAGATGAGCAGTGAGCGACGGCTTGCCGGCGCGAGTCTGCTCGAACGACCGGTTATCCACCTTGCCATTCCGAAGATGCTAGTTCCTTGATGCGCTGTTCAGTCCGTTCTTGCATGCAGCCAAGGTAGATTGCGTTCCTTATCGTACCGCCGGCATAAAGTTGGTACTTGGCTTTGCAGTCTGCCTCCCGAAACTCTATCCAACGGCGCTGGGCCTTGATCAACATCGCTCGTGGGCTTTCACCGGAAATGCCAGGCTCGTTCTCCGCAGGAACCAACGTCACGAGCGCTTTGTAGGCTGCATTGAGCAATCTGTCTTGCTCCTCAAACTGCTGCTTCGCACATTGGTTGATCTCGATCGTATTGGCCTGTGTTTCGCATGGATTCGCTGCCCACGCATGTGGGGCTGCTATTGACACAATTGCCGCAATCGCAGAGCAAGTTCTCATAATGGATAACGTCAAAGCTCAGCGGGCGGCGAAGCCGTCCGCTGGAGCGAAGGGTTGAACTGCAGCGTGCCGGATTTGGCGCTGCAAAAACCTTCCGCCGCCAATTGGTCGGGGAAATTGGTCGCTGTCGAGAACGTCACGCAGCCTGGAGCAAACAGCTTGTTGAGAGGCGTAAATCTGAACCGTGCAACCATTGAAGTACTTCCAAACGCATTCGGACACCTGGGGCGCCTTGTGGTCCGCACACCTAACGAACAATTCGATCAGATCCAACTGATCGGTTGGCTCATTGAAGGTGTCGATTGCCAGTATGTCGATCCCATTGGGATCGAACTCGAAGACATGCACGTCGCCACGGCCTGCTCGGGCAGTGTCATTGAAATAGGCTGCGACGAGCGGCGCGATAGAGATTGGGGCACCAAGTGCATCAAACACTGCCTGAAGTCGCGCATGGTTTGACTTGGGTTCGTCGTCATCTGCCGGCCAGTCCACGAGATCGCTCATGGCAATGACCAAGCGAAATTCTGAGGCAGCGACTTGTGGGGTCATGCTGTTCAACGTTTGACATGAGCGGAGACCGACCGGCGCAGCCGGTTGGGCATCCGCTCGATGGAGTGGTTGGGCGTCATTTCGCAGTCGTCGCGCTTATTTGTCATGCCAGCAGGTCCCGAAGTAGACGACATCCGAGGACATGAACGCGAACGGTTTCTTCGAACCGTCGACATACTCATTGATTACCAGCGCGTAGACGGCAGACCCAGGCCCAAGTTCATTCGGGCGAAGAGTGGAGATGGCCTTGAAGGAGTTCTCTTGGGATCCTGGATCGATGACTGTTGGTTCTGTGGCGTAGTTGTTCCGGAGCGGTCCGGACATTGCGCCGGTACGCCGATTGACAGAGAACTCTTTGCCGATCCATGCTTTCCGCTCGCCGTGAACAAGAGAGGCTGGCCCCTCCCCCTGCGCCGTGTGGATTCGCTCGACCTTGCACCTGTAATCAGCATGCGCGGCAGCGGCTGTAGTCGCAAAGATGAGGGCTGAGAAAGCGAGGAGACGGAGTGTGGTCATGACGCCCAACGTTGAAGCTGAGCCGCGAGCGGCGGCTTGCCGACGCGAGTCGGCTCGAGTGACTGGTTAGGGCGCATTCTTCGCACTCCGGAACAAGTTGGCCACAACCAGAGCACCAGCGCCAACAGCAACGACAAATTCAAGCAGGAAAGAACTGCCCACGCTGGCAAGGAACCAAACTGCATATGCTGAACCCGCTGCGAAAAAGACAACCGAAACCTGCCATTTGTGGGATGGAGCAACGAGGGCAGGCAAACTCGTTGCGCAAGTTGCGCTGATAGCTGCGCCGAACGCCATTGCAGCTGACTCCGCTGTGCCGTACCAGCCGGCAAAGCACAGGCCTGAGACTTGATCTTCAATCGGGCACACATGCTGAAGTAGCGCGACAAGGAGAACAGCCGAAGCTATACCGCCGTACAGCCCTGCGGCGCCAACAGGAACAACCATGAGCCACCGCAATAGCTTCACATGCGACCTAACGTCGACGCTGAGCGGGCGGCGTAGCCGTCCGCTCCAGCAATGGGTTAGTGCTTGCAGTCACATTCTGAAACTCTGTGAATTGCATTGACGCGCTCGATATGGAAGTACGCGGGATATGAGTGGGCATGCCCATCTGCTTTCTTGGTTTTCCGTCCCACACGACCATCGATTTCCACGTACACGCCTTGCTCCGAAAGTGCGTCCGACTTTGCGAGCCCCTCAGACAAAAGCTGCTTCCGCACCGCCTCGGTGGATATGAACCAATAGCCGATCTTGTTTCCACAAGGATAGAAGGCTTCGTTCTCGGGACCAACATACAAGTGACCACGAAAGGGCGCAGCGCTTGCCGAAGCGGCAAGCAGCATCGCCATCAGAGCAACCGGAGTACGCATCGCGTTAACGTGCGCGGTAAGCGGACTAGCCAGCGTAGCTGGCGCAGGTACGCTTGACCAAAAGGTTAGAGGGCTGGTTCACAGCGCAGTCCGGTCATTTGACGAAGCCTCTGGGACAAGTATTCGTTGACGATCCGATATCCGTTCCGTCCGATCGCTGCGTCGCGAGGCAGGTCCCGAAGACTGGGCGGCAACGTGTCGAGATCGCCCTCGGCGCAACGAAAGTAAAAGTAGTTGTACTGTTCAGATGAAGGTGCATCCAACGGCAAGTCCGGCGGAACGCCTTGGAGGACGAAGCGTTCGCTGTCGGAGGTGTCCGCGATGAAACCCGGCACCTCGTCAAACCTGTCGGTCTCTTCCAGCCTGACCGGATCAAGGAATCGATTTAACTCGGCCGCAACTGCGGCGAGTTCCATGCCTTCCGATATAACGACGGCTCCCCAATAGCTCGGCATGCCCTGACCTCTAACGAGGCTGTCCAATAACCCATTGCCGACGCGTCACGGACGTTAGCGGGCGGAACAGGCGCTGGTGCAGCAGGGTTTTCATTGCGCAGGATTGTGGCGCCAACTGCGGGCGCCCGTGAGCACGA